>JAESFX010000084.1_pt1 | contig 136727 bp, 133 predicted proteins | sample 9269501 | NCBI WGS metagenome assembly JAESFX01 (sample SAMN14515570, study PRJNA621655) | algae metagenome | isolation source: Desmonostoc geniculatum HA4340-LM1 and co-occurring heterotrophs from cave... | place: USA: Maniniholo cave, Kauai, Hawaii | collected 2009-07-28
CCGATCCCGCAAATCCTGACTGTAGGCGCGCGACATGATCCATCCCCCCGCTCCAAACGCAAAGGAATCAGACATGCAGCGATTTGGGAATCCCGCTATGAATCGGATCAGCCAGAAACCGCTCTAGTTGAGTGAATGATTCATCGCACCATGCCGACGACCGCCACGATCGAAGAGGTCCTCGCCTTCTGGCGCGAGGCTGGCCCGGAAAAATGGTTCGCCAATGACGACGCCTTCGACGCCGGCATTCGGACCTGCTTCCTCGCCGCCCATGAGGCAGCCTCCCGGGGCGAACTCGCCGCATGGGAGGCGACGCCCGAGGGCGTCTACGCCCTGATGCTGTTGCTCGACCAGTTTCCGCGCAACCTCTTTCGCGGCTCGCCCCGCGCCTTCGCCACCGACGCGCAGGCGCTGGAGATCGCGGAGCGCGCCATCGCAAAAGGCTTTGACCGCGAGATCGCGGTGCCGGAGCGGCGCTTCCTCTACATGCCGTTCATGCATGCCGAAAACATCGCCCATCAGGAGCGCTGCGTCGCGCTCTGCGAGGCGTCGGACGACGCCGAGGGGGTGAAGCATGCCGTGACGCATCGCGACATCATTCGCGATTTCGGCCGCTTCCCCCATCGTAACGCCGTGCTGGGGCGGCAAACGACGCCTGAGGAACAAGCCTTCCTCGACGAAGGCGGCTTTCGCGGCTGAGCCGCCTGGCCTCAGCCGCCGGTCTGCTGGCTCGCCATGCGCTGCAGGAAGATGGCAGCGGCGGTCAGCGCGAAGCCCGCCCACCAGAGCGGCGAGCGCAGGCTCCTGCCGCTGCCGGCAACTTCGGGAGCAGCCCGCCCGCTGACACGTTGCAGGATCGGCCAGGCGAAGCAGGCGAAGCCGAGGATGCCGAGCCCGAGGGCAATGTGGTTGAGGGACAACTGATCACGTCTCCGGCGGCAGGCTGATGCCCATGAACGCCACCAGCCGGTCGCGGACGTGCAGCGTCAGTTCGTCAGGCAGTCTACCGATAAATCGGAAATAGCGGCGCCCGCGATCGACCATGCGGGCTTGGTCCGCGAGTATCGCCCCGCTAACGACGCATCCCATTGGGATGATGATCTTCGTAGGCCACGGCCTGATATTCGAGGTGATAGGGCAGATCAGCGTGCGGCGAGAAACGTCGTGCAACGCATCATCCGACAAGATCAGCGCGGGCCTTCGCCCGCCTTGCTCTGATCCAACGGCTGGATCGAAATCGACCCAGTAGACGTCGCCGAACTCAGGGGATCTTTCGGCGGGGATTATAGTCGTCATAGATCACTTCCGAGCCGACATCCGGTCCCCAATCGACATCATCATCCGGCGCGTTTTCCGGGCCGAGACGGCGGATTTCCGATACGATCCATTCGAGCGTGACCGGATAGGGCTCAGGAAGCCCTCCGGAAGAGTCGGCACAAGCCTCCCCGTCGCTCAAATCCGGCTCAAGCCTCACGCCCGCACCATCGACCGACACGTCGAGCGTCATGCCCGGCGCAAGCCCAAGCTGCTTGACCACCGCCTTCGGCAGCCGCACGGCCGTGCTGTTGCCCCATTTCGCGACCTGGACTTTCATCGTCGGCTCCTGTCCCGGATATCCATAACACGGAGCGCCGGATATCCGGAAGCGTCACATCGCCTCCGGCCCCCGGCTCATCGCGGCGATGCCGGTGCGCGAGACTTCCGTCAGCCCCACCACGGTCATCAGCTTGATGAAGCGCTCGATCTCGTCGGTCGAGCCGGTCAGTTCGAAGACGAAGGAGGTCAGCGAGGCGTCGAGCGTGCGCGCCCCGAACGCCGCCGCCAGCCGCATCGCCTCGACGCGGTGCTCGCCCTTTCCGACCACCTTGACCAGCGCCAGTTCCCGCTCCAGCGCCTCGCCCTGCAGGGTCAGGTCGACGACGCGATGAACCGGGACGAGCCGGTCGAGATGGGCCTTGATCTGGTCGATGACGTTTTCCGTGCCCGAGGTCACGACCGTGATGCGCGAGATGTGCTTCTCGTGCTCGGTCTCGGATACGGTCAGGCTCTCGATATTGTAGCCGCGGCCCGAAAACAGCCCGGCGATGCGGGCGAGCACGCCCGGCTCGTTGTCGACCGTGACGGCGAGGGTGTGACGCGCGGTCGGCTGAACGGTCGGGGCGGTCGGATAATGGGTCGTGTTCATGACAGGGCTCGGCTTCGGCTGAGATGAGGGCGAAAATCGGTGATGACGGGCTCCTGCGCCTCGTCCTCGGCGATGATCCAGGGCTCGGCCAGCGCGCCGAGCCGCCAGGACTGGTAGCCGCGCGTCGCCTGCACGGCCTCGGCATAGGCGTCGCAGACCGGATCGAGCGGGATCGAATAGCCGGTAAAGCGCGCCGTGACCGGCGCGAACATCGCATCGGCCGCGCCGAATGCGCCGAACAGGAACGGCCCGCCAGCGCCGAAGCGCGCCCGCGCCTCGCGCCAGATCGTGCCGATGCGGGCGACATCGGCCGCCACTTTCGCGCCACGATCCTTCGGCGGATGCACCCAAGCGAGGTTCATCGGGCAAGCGCCGCGCAGAGCCGGAAAGCCCGCATGCATCTCCGCCGAGATCGAGCGCGCCATCGCCTTGGCGGCCGGATCGCGCGGCCAGATCGCCAGCTCGGGATGCGTGTCGGCGACATGGTCGAGGATCGCGAGCGACTCCCAGACCTGGATGTCGCCATCGATCAGCGCAGGCACCTTTCCGCCCGGCGAGAAGACGGAGACGGCACGCTTCCATTCGGGATCGTCGAAGGCCTGCGCGAACGGGATCAGCACCTCCTCGAAGGGGATGCCGAACTCGGTGAGCAGCAGCCAGGGCCGCAGCGACCAGGACGAGTGGTTCTTGTTGGCGATGACGAGTTTCATGGCCCGGCGCCGCCGATCTGCGAGAAGCAGGGAGGAGGGAGGTTCATCGGCGGCCACCAATCAAGGAACAGCGGCCGCGGCAGCCGCCGCCGATATGGGCGCGTCGGCCGCGACCCAGCTCCGAAACAGGTCGAAGTCGATGTTTCCACCGCACAGCACCAGCCCGACCCGGCGTCCGGCCAGCCGATCCCGCTCCTGCAGCGCGGCGGCCAGCGGAGCCGCGCCAGCACCCTCGGCGAGGTTATGCGTGTCGCTCCAGTAGACGCGGATGGCGGCTGCGATCTCGCTGTCGTCCACCTGAACAATCCGCGCCGCACCGCGCCGGATGATGTTGAAGGCCTCCTCGTCTGGAACCCGCGTGGCCATGCCGTCGGCGTGGGTCACGGCAGCCGGTGTCTCGACGACGCGGCCGGCCGCCAGCGACAGCGCGTAGGAAGGCGCGCCGACCGACTGAACGCCGACGATCTCGGTCTTCAGCCCAAGCAGGTCGCGCGCCATGATGCAGCCGCATGCCCCCGACCCCTGCCCAATCGGCACATACAGAACCTCGAGGTCGGGATGAGCCGACAGGAGTTCGAGCGCATAGGTCGCGACGCCGAGCACGAGGTCGCGATGAAAGGACGGCACCATTTCGAGGCCGCGCTGCTCCGCAGCCCGCGCCGCCTCGAGGCGGGCCTCTTGGAAGTCGCAGCCATGCTCGACGATTTCGGCTCCGAAGCCCCGCATCGCGGCGTTCTTCTCGACCGAGTTGCCGACGGGGACATATATCGTCACCGGAATGCCGAAACGCCGGCCGGCAAAGGCCAGGCTCTGGCCGTGATTGCCGCGCGTCGCGGAGACCAGCCCCCGCACGCCTGCACGCTCACGGGCCAGACGCTCGACATAGGTGACGCCGCCCCGAACCTTGAACGCGCCCGTGGGCTGGTGGTTCTCGTGCTTGACGACGACGTCGGCGCGCAGGCGCTCGGCCAGCAGCAGCCACGCATGCTGCGGGGTCGGGGGGAGGACCGCGCGCACGACGTCATGCGCCCGTTCCAGAGCAGGCAGATCGAACATGGCGGTTCCTGTCCTCAAACCAGTTGCTTGCCCCTCGCGTCGATGATCTCGCCGGTGTCGCCCTCGAAATCGGGCAGGATCATCTCGTTATGGGCCTTGCCCGAGGGGATCATCGGGAAGCAGTTCTCCTGCTTGGCGACGAGGCAATCGAAGATCACGGGCTTGGGCGTCTCGATCATCTCCATGATGGCGTCGTCGAGCGAGGCTGGATCGGAACAGCGGATGCCGTGGCCGCCATAGGCCTCCGCCAGCTTGACGAAGTCCGGCAGCGATTCCGAATAGCTCTCGGAATATCGCCCGCCATGCAGCAGCTCCTGCCACTGCCGCACCATGCCCATATATTCGTTGTTCAGGATGAAGATCTTGACCGGCAGCCGGTACTGCACCGCCGTCGACATCTCCTGCATGTTCATCAGGATCGAGGCCTCGCCGGCGATGTCGATGACCAGCGCCTTGGGATGCTTCATCTGCACGCCGATGGCGGCGGGCAGACCGTAACCCATGGTGCCGAGCCCGCCGGACGTCATCCAGCGGTTCGGCTCCTGGAAATGGAAATACTGCGCCGCCCACATCTGGTGCTGGCCGACCTCGGTCGTGACATAGGTGTCGCGCCCCTTGGTCAACTCGTAGAGCCGCTGCACGGCGTATTGCGGCTTGATGACGTCGGTCGTGTTCTTGTAGCCGAGGCTGTTGCGGCCGCGCCAACCCTCGATCTGTGTCCACCAGGCGGTCAGCGCCGCCTTGTCGATCTGTGGCGAGGTCTCGCGCCAGATCCGGACCATGTCCTCCAGAACATGCGCGCAGTCGCCGATGATGCCGATATCGACCTTGACCGTCTTGTTGATCGAGGACGGATCGATATCGATGTGGATCTTTTTCGAGTTCGGCGAGAAGCCGTCGAGCCGGCCCGTGATGCGGTCGTCGAAGCGCGCGCCGATATTGATCATGACGTCGCAGTCATGCATCGCGAGGTTCGCCTCGTAGGTGCCGTGCATGCCGAGCATGCCGAGCCACTGCCTGTCCGCCGCCGGGAAAGCGCCGAGTCCCATCAGCGTCGAGGTGACGGGAAAACCGGTCAGCCGCGCCAGTTCGCGCAGCAGCGCCGCGGCGTGCGGCCCGGAATTGATGACGCCGCCGCCGGTGTAGAACACGGGCTTGCGCGCCTTCGCCATCAGTTCGACGGCAGCCCTGATCTTGTTCAGATCGCCCTTGACGGTCGGCCGGTAGGTCTTGTGCTGGTTGTCGCGCGGGCGCGAATAGCTGCCGCGCGCGAACTGGATGTCCTTGGGGATGTCGACGACGACCGGGCCCGGCCGGCCATTGGCCGCGACGTAGAAGGCCTCGTGCAGGATGCGCGGCAGGTCCGCGATGCTCTTCACCAGATAGTTGTGCTTGGTGCAGGAACGCGTGATGCCGACCGTGTCGCATTCCTGGAAAGCGTCGGAGCCGATCAGATGCGTCGGAACCTGGCCTGTGATGACGACGAGCGGGATCGAATCGAGGAGCGCGTCGGTGAGCCCGGTGACGGCGTTGGTCGCGCCGGGGCCCGAGGTGACGAGGACGCAGCCGACTTTGCCGGCGGCCGAGCGGGCATAGCCCTCGGCGGCATGGACCGCGCCCTGCTCATGCCGGACGAGGACGTGCTTGACCTTGTCCTGCTGGAACAGCGCGTCGTAGATCGGCAGCACCGCGCCGCCGGGATAGCCGAACAGATGTTCGACGCCCTGGTCCTGAAGCGCGCGGACGACCATTTCGGCGCCGGTCATCATCTCGCTCATAACGGTCTCCTGCGGCATGTCTTCTGTTGGTTCGGTGGAAAGCGGGCAATAAAAAAGGCCCTCCGAGGGGCCTTGACGTGCGCTGGCGTCGGGGACGCGCGGCCCCTGTGCGGAACCGCCCCCTACCAGCGCACCCGTACGATAATAAGCTTGCTCATCGCGCCCGACATCCTTTTCAGATGTTGCGGACGCTAAACGAGCATCAATGCCCGGTCAAGAGCATCGCTCCTTTCGGCCGCGAACCGCCAACGGGGCTGAGCCGGCCTTTGCGGCAACCTGAGACAATCCGCTTCCCGAAGGGAACGCTTTCTCAATGTCGGTTGACTAAGCGTGCATCGCCGCGCTCGGGAGCCCCGATGTATCAGGAAGTGCATACGCAGAACATTCCGGCCCGCGCTCATGCGCTGGAGATCGCCGATCTTCTCGTCAGGTTCCTTCGGCATGCCGGGGGCGCCGCCTCGGGCGCGCCGCACGAGGCCTTCCTGGAAGAGGTGATGCCGGGCTTCGGCCAGGATCTGATGATCGTCAAACCGACCGGCGACGGCGACTACGCCTATGTCCATTACGGCCTCGAGATCATGCGCCATGTCGGCGGCGACCGGCTCGGCGAGCGCATTTCCGCGATGACGCCTCAGGTCGCGCGCTTCAGCATCGCGACCTTCGATGACGCGCTCGCCGACGGCAAGCCCGCCTATACGGTGCATCGTTCGCTGAAGACCGTCAGGGTCTGCCTCTGGGAACGGCTTGTGATGCCGACGACGGCGGCCGATGGCGAACGCTTCGTCGTGGTCTTCAGCCGGCCGCTGCAGTTCCGCGAGGAATTGCTGACCACCGTGCTCGACACCTCGCCGTCGGGGATCGTCGCCCTGCGCGCGATGCGCGACGAGGACGGCGACATCGAGCGCGCCCTGATCATCACGGCCAACCGCCGCGCCTCGGCCCTGGCGGGACGGCCGGACGAGGATCTGCTCGACTGCGACGCGCGCGAGACCCTCCCCTTCCTGGCCGACCAGACGATCTGGCGGCGCTGCCTCTACGCCATCGAGCTGCGCCGCGCCGACATGGTCGAAACCTCTTACGTGATCGGGGACAGGACGATCTGGCTGCAGATCGCGCTCGCGCCGCTTGGCGACGGGCTCGTCATGACGCTGACGGACGTGACCGATCTGATGGTCGCCAACCAGACCCTGCAGTGCCGCGCCGCGACTTTGGCGCTGGAGATCGGCCGGGAGCGCGCCACGCGCAGGGCGCTGTCGCAGGAGATCGGCCAGCGCGAGGAACGCGAGCAGGAACTGCGCCGCCTCGCCGAAACCGATCCGCTGACGGCGCTGCTGAACCGGCGCTCCTTCATCGAAAAGGCCAACGCCGCGATCGCCGACTGCGACGCGGCGGGGCAGGACACGGCGCTGATCATCGTCGATCTCGACCATTTCAAGAGCGTCAACGACAGCCATGGCCATGCCGCCGGCGACGCCGTCATTCGCGCCTTCGCAGACCTGCTGCTCGGCATCGCACGCCCGGAATGCGATCTGGTGGGCCGCTTCGGCGGCGAGGAGTTCGCGGTCTTCGTCCCGCGCGCCGGCACGGCGGCCGTGCTGCGGATGGCGCGGCGTATCCAGGAAGAGCTGACGAAGCGAAAGCTGCCCGTGTCCGAAACCCTGGCGTTGCAGGTTTCGGCGAGCCTCGGCGCTGCCACCCGCCATGGCGGCGAGAGCTTCACCGCCTTCATCGAGCGCGCCGACCGCGCGCTTTATCGCGCCAAGAACGAAGGCCGCGGCCGCATCTGCCTTGCCGAGGCGGATGCGATCGTCGTCGCGGCCTAACGGTCGAGGGCTTCAAGCGCCAGGCCCAGAGCCGCCTCCGGCGGGACGGCCTGCCAACCGGCCATCTGGTGACGAAACCAGGTGACCTGCCTTTTGGCGTAGGCGCGCGTATCCGCCTGCCCGCGCGCCACCGCCTCGGCAAGGCTGACACGGCCATCGAGATGGGCGATCAGCCCCGGCACGCCATGGGCCCGCATCACCGGCAGCAGCGGATCGAGCCCACGCTCGCGCAGGACCGCGACCTCGTCGAGCGCGCCTTGCGCCATCATCGCCTCGAAGCGCCGGTCGATGCGCGCGCGAACCTCCTCGCGTTCGGGCATTACGAACAGCCGCAGCAGCCGGCCCTGCGCCAGCGGGCCAGGTTCGCGCTCGCCCTGGAAGCTCGCGAGCGAACGCCCCGTCGCCAGCACGACCTCCAGCGCCCGCATGATCCTGAGCCGGTCGCTCCGCCGCAGCCGCCCGGCCATGTCGGGATCGCGCTCGGCAAGCTCGGCATGCAGCAACGCGGTCTCCGATCCCTCGATGCGGGCGCGGAACGCCGATCGAACGTCGTCAGGCACCGGCGGCATCGGCGACAGGCCCTCGGTCAGCGCCTTGAAGTAGAGCCCGGTTCCGCCGACGAGCACGGGCAGCGAGCCGGCCCCGGCCAGCTCTGCCAGAAGCGGGGAGACATCCCGCGCATAGCGTGCCGCCGAATAGTTCACCGCTCCGTCGACATGGCCGTAGAGCCGATGCGGAACGCTCGCCTCCTCGGCGGCGTCGGGCCTCGCGCTGAGCACGCGCAGATCGCGGTAGACCTGCATCGAATCGGCGTTGACGACCGTCCCGCCGAAGCGCTGCGCGATGGCGACCGCCAGCGCGGACTTGCCGCTCGCGGTCGGACCTGCGATGAGCACCGCCCTCGTCCCGTTCTTCTGCTCAGGTTCCGATGACACGCGTCGCCACGCTGGTTTCCGCCCATGGTCAGGCCCTGCTGAGCGATGCCCTGCTCGTCGGGCTGAGGCAAGCCGTGCCGAACACGCGCTCGATGCGCCTCGACGGCGAAATCGCCGCCGACCTGTTCTGCGAGGCGGGCGACGACCGCGCCCTCGAGGCCGACATCCGCGCGGCGCTTGACGGCCTCGCGATCGACATCATCGTCCAGCCGGTCGCGACCCGTCGCAAGTCGCTGTTCCTCGCCGACATGGATTCGACCATGATCGGCCAGGAATGCATCGACGAACTCGCGGCCTGTGTCGGGCTGAAGGATCTCGTCGCCGCCATCACCGAGCGCGCCATGCGCGGCGAGGTCGCCTTCGAGCCGGCCCTGCGCGAGCGCGTCGCGCTGCTGAAGGGCGTGAACCTCGCTGTCGTCGAGGAGATCATCCGCGAGCGGCTGACGCTCACGCCGGGCGGCAGGGCGCTGGTACGGACCATGCGCGCCAATGGCGGCTATGCTGCTCTCGTCTCGGGCGGGTTTACGGTTTTCACCGGTCCGATCAGCGCGACGATCGGTTTCGACGAGCACCGGTCCAACACGTTGCTGGCGCGGGACGGCGTCCTGACCGGAGAGGTGGCCGAGCCTATCCTCGGCAGGCAGGCCAAGCTCGACGCGCTTCTCGAACTGCGCGCGCGCTTCGGCGTCGGTCCGGCCCGGACGCTTGCGATCGGCGACGGCGCCAACGATCTCGCCATGCTGGGCGAAGCCGGCCTCGGCGTCGCCTTCCGGGCCAAGCCCGCCGTCGCGGCGGCGGCGCATGCCCGGCTCGATCATGCCGATCTCACCGCGCTGCTCTACGCGCAGGGCTATCGCGGCGAGGAGATCGTTCAGGGCTAATCGACGATGAACAGCTTCGCGCCGGTCGTTGTGCTTGAGCGATGCGCCTCGGCCCCGTCGGCGACCTGATAGCTCATGCCGGCCTTCAGCGGCATGACGCGCCCGTCATCGAGCGTCGTCTCCATCTCGCCTGCGATGCACAGGATGATGTGCCCCTTCGAGCACCAGTGATCGGCGACATAGCCCGGCGAATATTCGACCATCCGCACCCGGATCCGGTTCTCCTCCGGCCCGAAATGCTGCGTGCGCCAGATCGCCTCGCCGACATCGCCGGCATGACGCTCTGACGGAACCTGCGACCAGTCGGTGGTGACGAACGGGATGTCGCTGATTTTCATGGGTTCAGGCTCCTGCCAATGCAGCGAAACTCTCATCGCAGGCGACGACGCGCCAACGCAAAACGGGAATGAGATCGATCACGGGAGGCCAAACGAAAAAGGGCGGCCACGAGGGCCGCCCTAGAGACGGTCTTATCGGAAGCGCGTCTCAGTTCATCGCCACCGCGACGAAGCGGACCTCGCCCTGCGCGTTGGACACCAGCAGCAGGGCCGATTTCTTGCCCTCCTTCTTCAGCGCGTCGAGGCGCCTGGTCACGTCCTCGGGGGAATTGACCGCCTCCTGTCCGATCTCGACGATCAGCTCGCCCACCGAGATGCGCTTGTCGGCCGCGTTCGAGTTCGGCTCGACTTTGGTGATGACCACGCCCTTCGTCCCGTCCTTGATCGAGTAGCGCTTTTTCAGCTCCTCGGTCTGCGGCGAGAATTCGAGGCCCAGCGCGGTGGTGACCGCTGGCTTGGGCGGCTCGCTGGGGGTCCGCGCCGATGCCGGCTGGACCTTCTCGCCATCTTCGAGGCGGCCGAGCTTGACGGTCTTCACCAGCTCCTTGCCCTTCCGCATCACCGCGACAGGGACGTCCTTTCCGACCGGGGTCGCCGCCACGATGCGCGGCAGGTCGCGGGAATCCTTGACGTCCTTGCCGTCGAACTTGACGATGACATCGCCGATCTCGAGGCCGGCCGGCTTGCCCGGGCCCTTGTCGTCGATGCCGGCGACGAGCGCGCCGCGCGCCGCGCCGAGTCCGAGCGCCTCGGCCGTGGCGTCGTCGACGCTCTGGATGCGAACGCCGAGCCAGCCGCGCCGCGTCTCGCCGAACTCCTTGAGCTGGTCGACGATGTTGGTCGCCAGCGAGGACGGCACGGCGAAGCCGATGCCGACCGAGCCGCCCGTGGGCGAAAGAATGGCGGTGTTGATGCCGATCACGTCACCGGCCATGTTGAACAGCGGCCCGCCCGAATTGCCCTTGTTGATGGCGGCGTCGGTCTGGATGTAGGTGTCGTAGGGGCCCTGGCTGATGTCGCGGTTGCGGGCCGAGACGATGCCCGAGGATACCGAGCCGCCGAGGCCGAACGGGTTACCGATCGCCATCACCGGATCGCCGATCCGCATCGCGTCGGAATCGCCGAACTTCACCGCGGGCAGAGGCTTGTCGTGCTTCACGCGCAGCACCGCGAGATCGACCTTGGCGTCCTTGCCGACCACCTCGGCCTTGAGCCGCAGGCCGTTGCCGAAGATCACGGTGATGTCGTTGGCGTCGCCGATGACGTGGTTGTTGGTGACGACGATGCCCGATGCGTCGATCACGAAACCGGAGCCTGCCGACTGGGAGCGGCGCTGCTGCGGCGACTGGTTGGGGGCCTGCCCCTGTCCCTGCTGGCCCTGGCCGCGCCGGTTGAAGAACTCCTCGAACAGATCGCCGAAGGGCGTGTCGGGGCCGAGCTGCGGCAATTGCGGCAGCGTGCGGTTGCGCGTGTCGCTGGTCGTCACGGCGGCGATGTTGACCACGGCCGGCATGACGCGATCGACGAGGTCGGCCAGCGAGGCCTGCCCGGTCAGAACCGGCGGCGGGGCAGCGGTCTGCGCCCTCGCGGCGGGAGCGCCCGAAAGCGTCAGCAAGGCGGCGCCGGTCACGAGCGCGATCCGCATGGTGCGGGAAGCTTTAGCGGTTTTCAGTGCCATCATTGTCCTCGTGAATGGTTCGCAGTCCGATCCGGGCGGCTTCAAACGCGACGCAAGAGTGAACTCCAAATTGCGGCGGAAGGGCGACGCACGATCATGTCATCACGCAACCGTCACTGCCCCAGCCGCGATCCCAGGCGGGACCAGCCCGGCCCGGCCCGCCTGCCGAAGCCTTTCAGCCGCCTCGCACGATCCATACCAGAAACACGCCCAGCACGGCCGAGACGATCCCGATCAGCCGCATGCGTTCTGTCGGCGTTTCGGCTGCGCTGCGAAGCGCATCCTTGGCCAGGTTGGGCAGCGCCGCGAAGAGTATCCCTTCTATGGCGAAGACCAGACCGAGCGCCGCGATGAAATCCAGCATGCGCGGCGCCCGGGATTGGATCAGGGCTGGGCCGGAGCGGCAGCGCCAGCGGGAGTTGGCGTCGGCGTCGGGGCCGGCGTCTGCCGTCCGCTCGGTCCATTGAAGAACCGGAAGAACGGCGAATCCGGCGACAGCACCATCCGGGTATCGCCTGCCTTGATGCTCGCCTCATAGGCTTGCATCGAGCGGTAGAAGGCGAAGAAGTCAGCATCCTTGCCGAAGGCCTCGGCGAAGACGCGGTTGCGCTCGCCTTCGCCCTCGCCGCGGATCTCGTCGGAGCGGCGCTGCGCTTCGGCGACGATCACGGTCGATTCGCGTTCCGCCCGCGCCCGGATCTCCTGCGCCTGCTGGCCGCCGAGCGCGCGCGCTTCGGCAGCCTCGCGCTGACGCTCGGTCTGCATGCGCTGGAAGATCGCCTGCGAGTTCGCCGCCGGCAGATCGACGCGGCGCAAGCGCACGTCTACGACCGTCATGCCGAAGCGGGCCGCCTCGCGGTTCACGTCGTCGCGGATGCGGTTCATCAGCCGCGAGCGGTCGGTGCGGACCATGGCGGTGAAGCTCGCCTCCGCCAGCACGCTGCGGACGTTGCCGTTGACGATGGAGGCGAGCTGCGAGTTGGCGCGCGGGATGTTGTTGACCGCCTGGTAGAAGCGCAGCGGATCGGAGATGCGATAGCGTGTGAAGGCATCGACCACGAGACGCTTCTGGTCCGATGCGATGATTTCCTGCGCCGGCAGGTCGAGATCGAGGATGCGGTTGTCGAGCAGGGTGACCTGCTCGAACGGGGCCGGCAGCTTGAAGTAGAGGCCGGGCTCCGTGACGACGCTGCGGACCGCGCCGAAGCGCAGCACGAGCGCCGACTGGGTCTGCTGCACCACGAAGGTCATGGCGTAGAAGACGACGGCCGCGATCGCGAGAACCGCGAGCACGGCGATGCGGATGACGGAGCCGTTCATCGGATCGCTCCTGCCTGCGGCGCGCCTGCCGCCGGGGCGGGGCGGCGCGGTTGCTGAAGCTCGTTCAAAGGCAGATAGGGCACGACGCCCTGCCCGCCGGCGCTGTCGAGAATGATCTTGTCGGCGCCGCCCAGGACACGCTCCATCGTCTCGAGGAAAAGCCGCTCGCGGGTCACGGCCGGCGCGGCCCGGTATTGCTCGTAGACGGCGTTGAAGCGGCTGGCCTGGCCGAGCGCCTCGGCGACGGTCTGGTCCTTGAAGGCTTCGGCGCCCTGAACGAGCTGTGCGGCGCGGCCGCGCGCTTCCGGAACGACGCGATTGGCGTAGGTCTGGGCCTCGTTGCGAAGACGCTCCTGGTCGGCTCGGGCCGCCTGAACGTCGCGGAACGCGTCGATGACCTGCTGCGGCGGATCGACCTTCTGCAATTGCACGAGGCGGATCTGGACGCCGGCGTTATAGGTGTCGAGGGTTTCCTGCATCAATTGGCGCGTTTCGGTCTCGATCACCGAGCGGTCGGTCGTCAGCACGGGCTGGATGTTGCGCCGGCCGATGATCTCGCGCATCGCGCTCTCGGCGACGGCCTTCACCGTGCCCGGCGGATCCTGGATGTTGAACACATAGTTTTCCGGCGCGGCCGGGTCGATCTGCCACTGCACGATCACGTCGATGTCGACGATGTTCTCGTCGCCGGTCAGCATCAGGCTCTCCTCGCCGACATCCGACTGGCGCGATGCGCGCACGGACTCGACGGTCCGGAACCCGACTTCGGTGGTGATCACATTCGTGACCTGGGGCTTGATGACGCTGCCGATCGGATAGGGCCAGTTGTAGTTCAGGCCTTCGCCGGTCTTGCCGATGAACTGGCCGAAGCGCAGATTCAGGCCGACCTCGTTGGGGCGCACGATATACCAGCCGGTCAAGAGCCAGATCACGATCAGCGCGAGGATGCCGAAGATCAGCCCGCGCCCGCCGAGACTGCCGCCTGGCATCAGGTTCTTCAGCCGGTCTTGGCTGCGCCTCAGGATTTCCTCCAGATCGGGAGGCGAGCCGCCGCCCGAGCCGCCGCCACCGCCGGAACCGCCGCCGCCCCAGGGGCCGCCGCCGCCACTTCCTCCGCGCTGGCCCCAGGGTCCGCCCCCGTTGTTGCCGCCGCCGCTCTGGTTGCTCCAAGGCATACTTGCGCCGTTCCCTTATCTTTCGACCTGCCGAGCCTTAGGCGAACGGCGGCTGTTTGTCAGCGCCTTTGAGCGCGCTCGTCGCTGACTTGGGCATGGGCCACGGATTCGTCAACGGCGCAACACCTTCATCGTCAACGGAAACTCAGTCCGCAAAACGGCGGCGAAACGTCGCGAAGCTGAAGGCGTGCTCGTCGTCGGGCCCGCGCGGATGCTCTTCGAGGCTGACTTCATCGAAGGCGCGCCTGCTCCACTCGGGAAAGAAGGCGTCGGCCTCCGCCACGGTATGAACGAAGGTCAGTTCCAGCCTGTCGGCCATGGGCATCGTCTGCCGGTAGATGTCGGCGCCGCCGGCGATGACCACGGAGTCGGCGCCGATGTCCAGGCCGATGCGCTGCCCCATCGCCAAGGCGTCGGCAAGGGTCGCCGCGACATGCGCGCCCTCGGGTCTGAATCCAGGATCGCGCGTGAGAACGATGGTCTCGCGGCCCGGCAGCGGCTTGCCGATCGACTGGAAGGTCTTGCGGCCCATCACCACCGGCCGGCCGAGCGTCAGGCCGCGAAAGCGGCGCAGATCCGTCTTCAGCCGCCAGATCAGGCGGTTATCGAAGCCGATCCCGCGGTTCTCGGCCATGGCCGCGATGATGACGAAAGGCAGTCCCGCCATCTCAGCCGCCTTCCGCCAACCGGTGAAGCGCCTGGCCGTCGAGCCGCTTCACCGTCCACTCGTCCTGCGCCTTCGCGCCGAGCGAGCGATAGAACACCCGCGAGGGCTCGTTCCAGTTCAGCACCCACCAGGCCAGCCGCGTCAGCCCCTCGTCGACGCAGCGCCGCGCCAGCCCCGCCATCATCGCCTTGCCGATGCCGCGCCCGCGCTGCGCCTCGCGCACGAACAAATCCTCCAGCCAGATGCCGTGCCGGCCGGAGAAGGTCGAGTAAGTGTAGAACCACACCGCGAAGCCGGCCGGCTCGCCCTCCCATTCGGCGATGTCGCAGAACACGCGCGGCTGCTCGCCGAACAGCGAGGCGGCGATCTCGGCTTCGGTCGCGATCACCGCGTCGGGAAGTTTCTCATAGATCGCCAGTTCGCGGATGAAGTTCAGGACGAGGCCGGCCTCGTCGGCCCGCGCGGGGCGGATGGAGACGCTCATATCGCGATCGGCGCCTTGATCGCGGCATGGGGCTCGTAGCCTTCGATCGTGACGTCCTCGAAGGAAAAATCCTCCAACCGCGTCACGGCCGGGTTCAGCCGGAGCGTCGGCAGCGGACGCGTCTCCCGCGAGAGCTGCAGCTTCGCCTGGTCGAGATGGTTCGCATAGAGATGCGTGTCGCCGAAGGAATGCACGAAATCGCCGACGCTCAGTCCCGTCACCTGCGCCACCATATGGGTCAGCAGGGCGTAGCTCGCGATGTTGAACGGCACGCCGAGAAACACGTCGGCCGAGCGCTGGTAGAGCTGGCAGGACAGCTTTCCATCGGCGACGAAGAACTGGAACAGGCAGTGGCAGGGCGCCAGCGCCATCTTGGGGATGTCGACCGGGTTCCAGGCCGAGACGATCAGCCTGCGCGAATCCGGGTTTCGCCTGATCTCGGTCACGAGCCAGGCGATCTGGTCGATCGTGCTGCCGTCCGGAGCCGGCCAGGAGCGCCACTGCCGGCCATAGACCGGGCCGAGATCACCGTTGGCGTCGGCCCATTCGTCCCAGATCGTGACTCCGTTCTCCTGCAGATAGGCCACATTGGTGTCGCCGCGCAGGAACCAGATCAACTCGTGGATGATCGACTTGAGGTGCAGCTTCTTGGTCGTGACCAGCGGAAAGCCTTCGGCAAGGTCGAAGCGCATCTGGTGGCCGAAGACGGCGAGCGTGCCGGTGCCCGTCCGGTCGTCCTTGCGGACGCCCTCCGAGAGAACGCGTTGGAGCAGATCGTGATACTGGCGCATGGACGAATCTCAAGACTGGGGCGGCGGCACACTAGCCGTTTCCGGCGGCCTTGCCTGCGTCCCGGACGCAAGCTGTCCCCGGCTTTTGCGCGGAGCTTAAATCCCGCCATGCAGGAACAATGGCGGCGGCGTGCTGGTTGCCGAGGTGTTTTCATCCTCGTGTTTTCATCGTCCGCACAAGAAGGAACGCGCCATGTCGCTCCATAAACTCGCCGCCGCCTCGGTCCTTGCTCTGGTCATGAGCGCCCCCTTCGCGCTCTCCCCGGCGCAGGCCCAGACCGGCGCGCCCGCCATCTCGATCGATCAGGCCCGCAAGATCGCAACAGACAACGGCGTCGTCCGCATCGAGGAGATCGAACTCGACGACGGCAAATGGGAGATCGAGGGCCGCGACGCCGCCGGCGCCGAAATCGAGCTCGATCTGCGCGCCAGCGACGGCATGGTCGTGAAGATGGAGCGCGATCGTCCGGCGTCGGCCTCGACGCGCCCCTGATCGAAGCGTTCTCGCGGGCGGCGGGCTTCCGGCTCGTCGCCCGCTTGCGAATTCGCGCGGGAAACGAAAGACCTCCCTTTCCCCCGGCGCGCGCGCCCCCTATATTGACTGTGCCGTTCGCAAGATCGGCTATGGCGATAAACGGACGTCGAAATAAGCTTTTCGGACCCGGGGGCGGTACCCGGCGCCTCCACCACAGCCCTGCGGCGCAAGCCTTGGGGCATCCTGCAGCCTCCGGGCCGCAGGGCTGCGGCGGGGGCGAAATAGGATCGACGAGGGTGTAAAGGCCGTTCTTTTGCTCGGTATGGTTCCGCCGTTACAGGGCTAACGCATAGTTGCCAACGACAACAATGCTCGGGTCGCTGTCGCCGCGTAAGCGGTGCTGGTTCCCAAACCTAAGTCCTTCCGTTTAGCGACGTAAGGCGGGGCCCGGAGGCGCCTGGCAACAGAAGCCTCCACTTTATTTTCAGGGCCGGACATCGTCGGCTACGGGACGGGTCCTGCCGGGGGCGGACGGGCGATCGGATCGCAAGACTCAACGGACATGAAGGCTCGATGGCACAGGATATTCTTCGCTACGATCTCATGGTGCAGGATGCGCTGAAGGGGGTCGTACGCAAGATTCTGACCGAGGCCGGACGAGACGGCCTGCCGGGCGAGCATCATTTCTACGTCACCTTTCGGACGACGGCGCCAGGCGTGCGCGTCTCGCAGCGTCTTCGCGACAAGCATCCCGACGAGATGACGATCGTGCTGCAGCATCAGTTCTGGGATCTGAATGTCAGCGAACACGCCTTCGAGGTCGGCCTCTCGTTTGGCGGAGTGCCCGAGCGTCTGCTGGTGCCGTTCGACGCCCTGACCACGTTCTTCGACCCATCCGTGCAGTTCGGCCTGAAGTTCGAGGCGCAGGAAGCGCCCGACGCGGCCGCGGCCGCCGAGCACGACGCCGCGCCCAACAAGATGCCGCGCGGCGCGGGCTCCGAGCCGACCGTCTCGCCGGCGCGACTGCCGGTGAAGGCGAGCCCCGCCGCCGTGCCGGCGATCGCCGCCAAAGGCGCGGACCGCTCGGCTGAGTCCGGGAAGGGCGAGCCGGGCTCGAAGAAGGATGCGCGCAAAGGCGAGGCCGAGCCGGCCGAGGATGGCGGCAGCGCCCAGGTCGTCAGCCTCGATTCCTTCCGCAAGAAGACCTGACCGCAAGAAGACCTGACCTCAAGAAGACCTGACCCGCGATCAATCCCGGCTTTCCCGATGACGACGACACGCACCGAGACCGATTCCTTCGGACCCATCGAGGTGCCGGCCGATCGCTACTGGGGCGCGCAGACGCAGCGCTCCATCGAGAATTTCAGGATCGGCGGCGAGGCGGAGCGGATGCCGCTGCCATTGGTCCATGCCCTCGTGCTGGTCAAGAAGGCCGCCGCCCATGTCAATGCGCGCCTCGGGCTGATCGACCAGCGGATCGCCGGCGCGATCGGCGCGGCGGCCGACGAGGCGCTGACCGGCAAGTTCGACGGCCATTTCCCGCTGGTGATCTGGCAGACGGGCTCCGGCACCCAGACGAACATGAACGTCAACGAGGTGTTGGCGAACCGCGCCAACGAGCGCCTCGGCGCGGAGCTGGGCGCGAAAAGCCCGGTGCATCCCAACGACCACGTCAACCGCGGCCAGTCCTCCAACGACTGTTTCCCGACCGCGATGCACATCGCCGCCGTGCTGGAACTGTCGCAGAAGCTGCTGCCGGCGCTGCGCGGGCTCGAACAGGCGCTGTCCGCCAAGGCCGAGGCTTTCAGCGGCCTGATCAAGATCGGCCGCACCCATCTGCAGGACGCCACGCCGGTCACGCTCGGCCAGGAATTTTCCGGCTATGCGACGCAGGTCCGGCTCGGCAGCGCGCGCATCGAGGCTTCGCTCGGCGGGCTCTACGCCTTGGCGCAGGGCGGCACGGCGGTCGGAACCGGGCTGAACGCGCATCGCGATTTCTCGGCGCTGTTCGCCCGGGAACTGGTGTCGCTGACCGGCCTGCCCTTTCGCCCGGCCGAGAACCTGTTCGAGGCGCTGGCGAGCCATGGCGCGCTCGCCGCCAGCCATGGCGCGCTCGCCGCGCTCGCATCCGACCTGTTCAAGATCGCCAACGACATCCGGCTGATGGGCTCGGGCCCACGCTCGGGGCTGGGCGAGATCAGCCTGCCCGAAAACGAGCCCGGCTCCTCGATCATGCCCGGCAAGGTCAACCCGACCCAGGCCGAGGCGCTGACCATGGTCGCGACGCAGGTCCACGGCAACCAGGCCACGATCGGCTTCGCCGCGAGCCAGGGCCATTTCGAGCTCAACGTCTTCAAGCCGGTGATCGCGGCGGCCTTCCTGCGCTCGGTCCGGCTGCTGAGCGATGCGGCCGAGAGCTTCCGCGCCCATTGCGTCGAGGGCATCTCCGCGAATGAGGAACGGCTGGAGGAGTTGCTGTCGCGCTCGCTGATGCTGGTGACGGCGCTCGCGCCGGCGATCGGCTACGACCTGGCTTCCGCGATCGCCAAGGCCGCCCACCACAACGGCACCACGCTGCGCGAGGAGGCCCTGAGCGCCGGCGTCGACGCGGACCTGTTCGACCGGACCGTCCGGCCCGAACTCATGCTCGGTCACGGCTGAGGCTGGCGCGCAATGGCCGAGATCGTCAATCTGCGCCGCGCCCGCAAGCAGCGCGCAAGACAGGAGGCAGAGGCGCAGGCGCAGCGGAACCGCGTCGCTTTTGGCCGCGCCAAGGCCGAGCGTCGGCTCAGCCAGGCCGAACGCGACAAGGCTGCGCGCGATCTGGACGGCCATGTGCTGGCCCCGGACAAGCCGGACCGGACATGAGCACGGAGCGCAAGCGCTCCCTCGTGATAGCGGGCCACAGCACCAGCGTCTCGCTGGAGGAGCCGTTCTGGGAGGCCTTGCGCGCGATCGCGGCATGCGAAGGCCGCGCGGTGGCGGCGCTCGTCGCCGAGGTCGATCAGCAGCGCGGAGCGATCAATCTCTCTGCGGCGCTCAGACTTCACGCCTTGGCCCATTACCGGCGGCTGGCCGGACATGCCTGAACCCCCCGAAAATACCCTGATTTCAGCAGGTTCGACAGGATTTCCGAATCAGGCCGGCAACTGCTTGATTCAGAATCGCAGCGTCTTGAATCGCATTGGCGGCAGGTCGATTCAGTTCGGCTGCGTCGTGCGCGAAAGCGGTCTCGGCACGGGCTGGATGTCGAGCGGCGGCGGCAACGGCTGAAGCACCGTGCCCGGCTGCGAGGGCTGCGAGGGCGCGTTGCTGAACGGCTCGCGCGGCGCGCCTGGCAGGACGAGCGGCCCCGGCTGATCGACGGGCGCGGCGGCCCGCGCCGCGCGAGCCCGCTCCTCGGCCTCGGCCCGCTCGATCCTGCGGCGGATATCGGCCTCCTGGCGGGCGTCCTCGGCCTGCCGGCGGGCTTCCTCCGCACGCTTTGCCTCCTCGGCCCGCTCGATCCTGCGACGGATTTCGGCTTCCTGCCGGGCTTCCTCGGCCTGCCGGCGGGCCTCCTCCGCGCGCCTTGCCTCCTCGGCCCGCTTCTCCTCGGCGAGGCGGCGCGCCTCCTCGACCAGCCTGGCCTCCTCCGCGCGCTTCTCATCGGCGATCCGCCGTTCCTCCTCGGCCTTGAGGAATTCGGCGAGCTTGCGCTCGTTCTCGCGCGTCTCGCGCTCGGCCCGCAGCCGCCGCGAATGAGCCGCCCGCTCGCGCGCATCGGCCTCGAAGGCCTCGACGCGCTCGATCTCGCGGGCCAGCGCGCGCGCCGCGACCGCATTCGACAGGGCGCCGACATCGGTCTCGCGCCGCAGCGTCGAGAGCGGCCCGCGCCAGGCCACGCCGATCTGCGGCGTATCGCCCGGCCAGCCCTTGGGCAGAGGCCCGAGCGGCCGCAGGGCCAGCCGCAGATCGGCGCCAAGAGCCCGCAGGTCGATGAGGCCGCTGGCCTCGGCGCGCAGTCCGCCGCGCTCGAAGGCGAAGGGCTGCAGCCGCGCGAGGCCGCCGGCCAGGGTGAAAGGCAAGGCGATGTCGCCGAGCGACCAGGCGGCGCGATCGAGTTGCTCGCCGAGCCGCCCCTGCAGCCGCGCCACCTCGCTTTCGGACGCATCCTCGCCGGTCGCCGCGATGACGCGGTCGTAGGCAGCCGGGTCGAACCGGCTCAGGCTGGCTCCGGTCAGCGTCACGCTGCCGGCGCCGCCGAGGCCCGCGACCAGCCTCGCCGGGCTCTCGCCCGAACCGCCGGCCTCGACCCGGCCCGAGAGACGCCCCGTCAGCGCGCCTCCGGTCAGCCCGGCGAGATCGACCTGCGCCAGATCGATCTGGCCCGAGAGCTGGGCCAGTCCGCCCTCCCGCCGCAGGCCGAGGCGTCCAGCGACCGTGCCGCCGCCATAGCCTCCGCTCAACCCCTCGATCCTGATCCCGTCGGGATCGGCGGTCAGCGTGAGCCGGGCGTCGCGCAGCGGCTGCCCCTCCGTGACGGTCAAAGCCGCCGTCTCGATCGCGAGCGTCAGCCCCTGGCCGCCGAGCGGGACCGGCGCGCCGAAGCGAACCGTCGACCAGACCGAGCCGGCAGGCGCGGGCGTCGCCCCCAATGCCCCCGCGATCAGCCCGCGCAGATCGAGTTGGGGCACGGTGAGACGGCCCGAAACCACGCCCTCGCGCGGCAGCATCAGCGCTCCGCGCGCCGTGGTCGCGCCGAGATTGGCGACGAGATCGTCGAGCGAGACGCCCTCGTTCGTGAAGCCGATCCGTGCATGGGCGTCGAAGACGCCGTCCGGCAGAAATCGCGCCGGCCCTTCCGGCAGGATCTGGCCCGGGCCATCCGCCTGCACGGTCAACCGGGTGGACGCCGACCGGTCGCCCTCCACCACGAGGGAAAGGCCTGGTCCGGCGAGGCTCGCGGTCAGGCGGTCCTGCTGGTCGCGCGACAGGGTGAGCAGCCCCTGCCCGCCGCGCTGCGGCGTCGGCAGTCCAAGCGCGGCGAAAACCTGCCGACGATCGGCAAGATCGAATCTCAACGAACCGTTGCGCCATGTCCCGCCACCATCGAGCCGGCCGTCGAAGACCAGCCGCCCGGCCTGTGACGCGCCATCGACGACAAGGCCGGTCTCGCCGCCCTGGGCGCGCGTCAGCCGGAAGCGCGCATCGAGCCGCGACAGCCCGTCTCCGCTGCGCGCCAGAACCTGCCGGGCGGCGTCTGGCAGCAGCGGTCCCGCCAGCGCGGCGAGCGCCTCGAAACGCGGCGCGCGGATGCGGCCGGCGATCTCGCCGCCCTCGCTCAGAAGCGCTCCTGCCCCGGAGACCGACACGCCGCCGAAGCCGTCGATCGCCAGCCGGTCCAGCCGCCAGTTCGCGCCCTCGCGCACCACGACGAGGCTCGCGCCGCCGGGCGGCGCATTGCGGAAGCGCGCATTCGTCAAGGCGAGGTCGAGCGAAAGGTCGCGGCGGCCGGCAAGTCCGGCCAGGCTCTCGCCGGGCGGCAATGTGTTGAGGTCGAGCCCCTGGAGGGCGAGCTTGGCGGAGAGCCTCTCCGGCAGGATGTCGGCCGAACCTTCCAGCCGGATTCCGGACGAGCCCGTGACCAGCATGCGCTCGATGCCGAGCCGGCTTCCGTCGAACGCGCCGACGGCGTCGCCATCGATTCGCCCGAGGCCTCCGACGAGGTCGGCCAGCGCCGGATCGAGCCCGGCCCGCTGCAGCGCCAGCGCGACGCGGCGCGAATCCTCGGCCTTGAGGTTGAGCCGGCCGGCCACGCCGCCCGCATCGAGCGCGCCGCTCGCGCCGATCAGGGCGCCCCCGACACGCACCGATGCGGCGGTTTCGCTCAACCCGTTGACGTCGAGCCGCCCGCGCAGGCCGAAGGCGGAAAAGTCCTCGCCGCGCCATGCCACCTGATCCAGGTCCAGCCCGATGTCGATCGGTCCCGGCAGGCCGAGCAGCGCCCGCATCGCGCCGGGACGCTCGGCCAGCGCGAGCGCCAGCGCATCGCCATCGAGCCGCCGCGCCCGCAGCGCCAGCGATCCGGTGTTGCGGCCGGGCAGATACTGGCCCTCGCCCTCCAGCCGCGCCGCGCCGCCCGCTATGTCGAGAACGAGCCCTGAGAGATCGAGCTGGCGCGGTCCCCCGCTGATCCGCCCGGACAGGGCGAGCGCGCCGCCGGGAGACATCGAGAACGCGCCTTCGAGGCCGAGGCCCAGGCCGCCCTCCGTCGCCGGCAGGAGAAACGCGCCATCGAAGCCGATCTGGGCCTCTTCGCCGGTCAGCGTCGCCTTGGCCCGCAGCCGGCCCTCGGGCTCCAGCGCCCCGGTCGAGATCCGCAGCGAAGCGCCGTCGACCTCCCCTTCGACCCGCCACGGCCCTGTCAGCCCGGCCGCGGAGATTTCGGCCGAAACCGGCGAGATCGTCACCGGATCCTGGCCGGTCTCGCGCCAGATCACCGCCGAGCGGCGGACATTGAGGCGATCGAGGCTGGTTTGCGCGGGTAACCCATTGCCCGCGCGCGCAGGCAGGCGAATGCGGCCGGCCCCGTCGAGCACGAGCGACAGCGTCGCGCCCTCCGCCTGCACGTCGGACAGCCTGATCTCGCCGCGCGCCAGCGGCCCGAGCGCGAGTTCGGCCTCGAGCCGTTCGACCGAGACGGAACTCTCGGCGTCGCCCGGGCTCCCGACACGGACATCGGCCAGTGCGAGCCGGGGCGACGGCAGCAGCCTCAGCCCGATGCCGCCGGCAACCGTCGTCCGCGCGCCGAGCGCCGCGCTCAGCCGCGCCTCGATCTGCGGCCGGTAGTCCCGCCAGTCGACGAAACCTGGCCCGATCAGGGCAGCGAGCAGCGTCAGGACCAGCAGCCCGGCAATGACTGTCAGGGTCTCACGCACCGTCGGGCTCGATCCTTGTGTTGCGGCGGGGCGCGCTCATGGCGACGTGCTCAAGCCGGCAGGCAGCGCAGGCACAACTATGCCGGCAAGTCGCGGCAAGATCACGGCATTTCGACCCGATGACGAGACAGGGCCGGCGTCAGGACGTCACAGGGCGACGATCTTGCCCGGATTGAGGATGTTCTGCGGATCGAGCGCGCGCTTCAGCGTCGCCATCACCGCCAGCGCCTCGGCGCCATGCTCGAGCTCGAGATACTTCATCTTCTTCTGGCCGACGCCGTGCTCGCCCGTGCAGGTGCCGCCCATGGCGAGCGCCCGCTTGACCAGCCGGTCGACGAAGCCCTGGGCGCGCTCGACCTCGTCGGGATCGCTGAGATCGACCAGCGGCTGGGTATGGAAGTTGCCGTCCCCGACATGGCCGGCGATCGGCGCGATCAGCCCGCTCGCCTCGATGTCGCGCTTGGTCTCCTCGACGCATTCGGCCAGCCGCGAGATCGGCACGCAGACATCGGTCGCCACCGATTCCGCGCCGGGCCGCAGCGCGCGCGCCGCCCAGTAGACGTCGTGCCGCGCCTGCCACAGGCGCGAACGATCCTCGGCCCTGGTCGCCCAGTCGAAATCGCCGCCGCCGCAGTCGCGCGCGATCTCGCCGAAGCGTTCGGCCTGCTCCTTCACGCCGGCCTCCGAGCCGTGGAACTCGACGAACAGCATCGTCGTCTCGGGCAGGTCGAGCTTGGAATACTGGTTCACGCCGCGGATCATCACATCGTCGAGCAGCTCGATGCGCGCCACCGGCAGCCCGGTCTGGATGGTCAGGATGGTCGCGTCGCAGGCCGCCTGCACCGAGGGAAACGGGCAGACGCCGGCCGAGATCGCCTCGGGGATTCCGTGCAGCTTGAGCGTGATCTCGGTGATGACGCCAAGCGTCCCCTCCGAGCCGATCAGCAGCCTGGTCAGGTCGTAGCCGGCCGAGGTCTTGCGCGCCCGGGTCGAGGTCCTGACGATCGAGCCATCGGCCATCACCGCCGTCAGCGCCAGCACATTGTCCTTCATCGTGCCGTAGCGCACGGCATTGGTGCCCGAGGCCCGCGTCGCCGCCATGCCGCCGATCGAGGCGTCGGCGCCGGGATCGATCGGGAACATCAGGCCCTGGTCGCGCAAATGCTCATTGAGTTCCTTGCGGGTGACGCCGGGCTGCACGACGCAATCCAGATCCTCGCCATGCACCGTGATGACCCGCTTCATCTGCGCCATGTCGATGCAGACGCCGCCATAGGGCGCGTTGACATGGCCCTCCAGCGAGGTGCCCGTTCCGAACGCGATGACCGGGACGCCGTTGGCGGCGCAGAGCCTGACGATCTCGGCGACCTCTTCCGTCGAGTCGGGATAGACCACGGCGTCGGGCGGCTGGTTGGGTATCCAGGTCAGGGTATGGCCGTGCTGCTGGCGCACCGCCAGGCTGGTCACGAGCCTGTTGCCGAAGCGCGCGGCGAGCGCCTGCGTCACCGCCGCTATGGCCTCCGGCCTCGGCGGCAGCGATGCGGCCGGTGCAGAGGTCTGATGCGGTGCGACGGCGGCCAGACTCATTGTCATATTCCGATTTTGGAGCTTTACTAAGCCATGCTTCATAGCAGACGCTTCGCCGTTGACGACACGGGCAAACGCGTTTGTGTGTTTCGCGGGACGCCGGTCGGGGCGGCGTTCGGGAAGCGCGGCATGGACGTTGCGCGGCAGCGCCGCCTGTCTCGCCCATGCAGCGGAGCGAAACCACGCAGGGCCGGGCCGACGCCGATCCGCCTAGGGGTAAGAGGAGGTCAGCCATGCAGGACGACAACCGCGCCCCGGTGCTGTTCTTCGCTCCGTTCGTCTCGTCGGTCATGCCGGTCGAACCGCAATGGATCGACTATAACGGCCATCTCAACATGGCGTTCTACCATATCCTGTTCGATCGCGCGGTCGATGAGGTGTTCTCGCTGGTCGGCCTGAACCAGGATTATGTCGACGCCCGCCACGCCTCGTTCTTCGCCGCCGAGTGCCATGTCCTCTATAAGCGCGAGCTGACCGAGAGCGACCAGGTCCGCATCACCGCCCAGCTCATCGCCTTCGACGAGAAGCGCCTCCACTACTATCTGGAAATGCGCCATGCGACCGAGGGTTGGCTCGCCGCGACGAGCGAGAACCTCTCCCTGCATGTCGACATGACGACCCGCAAGGTCTCGCCCTTTCCGCCCGACATTCTGGCCAACCTCGCCCTGATGAAGGCAGCCCACAGCATGATGCCGCTGCCGGTCACCATCGGGCGCATCATCGGCATGCCCAGGAAGACCGCGATCACGGTCGAGAGCATGACCGGCGAGCGCGAGCCTGAGACGCGGCATTGAGCGAGGAGCCCGGCGCGCCTCGCGCCGCCGGGCGTTACGTCGGGTTCGCTGCGGCGCAGGCCGCCGTCATCGCGGTGCAAGAGAAGATGGGGTCCGATTTGGACGCCGCCGTGACTGGACACGCAAGGCTCAGCCCCGGATTCGGACTCAATCGTCGTGATCGGGTATTCTCAGCCTGTGCCCGCAGGCCTTGCAATGCACGGCATCGGGCTCGTGGCGCTGCAGCGCGCATTCGGGGCAGGAGAACGTCACCTTGTTCGGCCGGAACACCGCCTGGGCGAGCCGCACGAACAATGAAATGCCGACGATCATGACCGCGACCGAGGTCAGCTTTCCGCCGATTCCGGGCAGGGTGATGTCGCCAAAGCCCGTGGTGGTGACGGTCGCCACGGTGAAATAGAACGCATCGACATAGCCTTCGACGCCGGGCTTTCCCATGAAGAAGAAGGTGTAGATGAAGCCCGTGACGACGAAGAGGAAGGTCGTCAGGTTGATCAGCGCCCGCGAGACGTCCTCCCATTCGCGGTAGCGCGTCGTCCGCAACTGCTGCCAGAGCACGCCGCGCTGCGACAGCGACCATAGCCTCAAGATTCGCAGGAAGCCGAAATTCTCCAGCCATTGCGGGGCCAGCAGCGTCGCCAGGATGAACAGGTCCAGCAGCATCGTCGGCTGCCGCAGCGTTCGCGGCACATTGGTGCAGGCGAGCAGGCGCGCCGCGATCTCGACGATCAGGATGACGGCGATCGAATAGTCGAGCCAGAGGAAGGCGGGCTTGTCGCGGATCAGCGGCGTCGCGATGAAGAAGGCGATGATCAGGACATCGACGGCTGTCGTCGCGAGCTGGAACCGCAGCGCGGCAGGCGTCCGCCCGTGGAAAAGCTGGCGCAGCCTGTCTCTCAACGCGGCGAGGCCGGTCGGGTCTGTCGTCTCGCTCGCTGAATCCCTCATCGAGCAGGCGCTAGCATGCGCCCGCGAGAAGCGTCCAGCCTGACCGGTCTCAGCTTGCGGGATGCGTCAGCCGCGCCCGTACGGCATATCCGCGATAGAGCGGCCGGCTAGCGGCGGTGAACCCGGCGTCCCGCGCCAGCGCCTCGCTCACGGCCGGCAACTCGTCGCGCGGCGTCACATGGAACAGCCCGAGCCAGCGCCGCAGCACCGCCTTGAACACAGATGGCAGCCCCGCCTGATCGCCGAAATCGACGATGTGGAGCGAGCCGCCGGGCGCAAGCCGGCGCAGCGCCTCCGCGACCACGCCCTGCCAAGGGGGGATCATGGAGAGCGCATAGGAGATCACGATCCGGTCGAAACCGGCCATGCCGAACAGGGCGTCGGGGTCGAAATCCGTCGCATCCGCCTGCGCCAGCCGGATGCGGCCTTCGAGCCCCGCCCGCGCCACGCTGGCGCGCGCCGTCTCCAGCATCGCCTCGGACACATCGAGGCCATGGCAGATGCAGTGAGGATAGCGCCGCGCGATCGCGATCAGGTTGCGCCCGGTGCCGCAGCCGATCTCGAGGATGCTACCTCCCGCGGGCGGATCGAGTTCCGCGATCAGCCCGTCGCGGCCGAGCAGATAGAACTTGCGGCTGGCGTCGTAGATATGGCGCTGACGGCGATAGATCGCATCCATCAGCGAGGCGGCCTCGCCTTGCGGCGCGGCTGCGCTCACGCGCTGGCTCCGGCAAGCACATAAAGGTGGAAGCCGCCATAGATCGAGGAGCGATCCTGCGCGCCGAGTTCGCGGCTGCGCGCGTCCTCGTAACGCCACTGGGCCAGGATCGCGGCCGGCACGCGGCCCGGCAGCAGACGCTCGTCTGCCGCCGTTCGGAAAATGACGCGCGCGCCCGGCTTGGCCGTCCGGGTGATCTGGGTCCAGAGGCCGGTCAGGTCGGCGTCGTTCATCCAGTCCTGCGCGTCGAGCAGCACATAGGCGTCGCAGCTTCTGGCGGGCTGGCCTTCGAGGAAGGCGGTGACCGCGCTCTGGTGATAGCCGACACGGCCGGCGCGCGCCTTCACGGCGGCGAAGTTGGCGGCTTGCAGATAGGGCGGCAGCGACGCGTCCGGACCTGGCTCGTAGCCGCGTCCAAAAGCCTGCCGGGCGAAATAGTTGGTCCTGATGTCGAAATCGCAGGCGAGCCGCTCCAGCCGGTGTCGCAGCACGGAGCGGATGCCGCCCTCTCCGTCCCCGGCCAGCGCCTTGTACTGGGCCGGCGGAATGCCGAGCCCGTAGAGCGAGGCCGGCTGGCGGACCAGCCAGCGCACGATGCGCTTGTCGAAGACAGGCGCGAGATGCCTGTCGAACAGCACGCGCTGCTCGGCGAGATCGCGGGCCTTCAGCATCACGCGCGGGTCGCAGCCGAGCAGCCGGCCGAGCACATGGCCGGCGCCGATGAAGCGGCCGAGCAGCCCATAGCGGTAGACGTTGCGGGCGAACATGCCGATGCGGCGGCGGCCGTCGAGCCTCCTGCCCTCCCAGTAGCCGCGCGAGGTCGCGTCGAGATGCGGCGCGATCGCGCGGTCGTAGAAGGCGACGTTGTCGGCCGATTGCGCCTGGCCGAAGAAGCGCAGGAAATCGGCATGGTCGTCCATGCGCGCCAGAGCCGCGAGCTTGAGCCGTCCGAGCGCGATATGGGCGCCGTTCAGGTCGATGGCGCTGATCCTGGCCGGGTCGGCCGTGAGATAGGACAGGATGTTGCAGGAGCCCGACGCGATCGCCACGACGTGATCGTCGGGCTTCAGCGCCAGCGCCTGCATGTCGACGACGGGGTCTTCCCAGATCTGCGGATAGACCAGCCCCGAAAAGGCGAAGGTGAACATCCGCTCGAGCAGGCCCGCCTTCGACAGGGCCTTGCTGCGATGCACCGCCGAGCCGAGCCCCGCATTCGTCTCCCGCTTGACCGCCCGCGCCGTCGGCATGTCCCTGACCCCTCCGGTCGGTCCGCAATGGCGAGCCGACTAGAGGAGTCGCGTGACGGTTGGGTGACGCAGACTTACTGCGCCGTCACGCCCGCCGCCTTGATCACCGGCGTCCATTTGTCGACCTCGGAGCGGACATGGGCGCCGAGCGCGGCCGAGGTCTGGCCGGCCGAATCGGGTATCTCGCAGCCCAGTTCGAGCAGGCGCTTGCGTACGGCTTCGTCGGCGAGCGCGGCGCGGCCCGCGGCGTTGAGCCTGTCGACGATCTCCTTGGGCGTATCCTTGGGCGCGAAGATCGCGTTCCAGCCGACGGCCTGGAAGCCCGGCAGGCCGCCTTCCGCGCTGGTCGGCACCTCCTTGGCGACGTCGAGGCGCTTGGGCGTGGCGACGACATAGGTCTTGAGGTTCGTCAGTTGCGGCACGATGCCGACCGTCTGGTCGCAGACATAATCGAGTTGCTTGGCCAGCAGCGCGTTCATCGCCGGGCCCGAGCCCCTGAACGGCACATGCTGCACCGGCGCTTTGATCAGGTGGTGAAAGAACACGCAGGTCAGATGCGAGGTCGAGCCGACGCCGCCATGGCCGTAATTGTACTTGCCCGGATTGGCCTGCAGCAGCGCGACGAACTCCTGCAGCGTTTTGGCCGGGAAATCCTTGTGCGCCGAGATCAGCATCGGCGTGCCGGCCGTGTTGATCACAGGCGCGAAATCGGTGCGCGGATCGTAGGCCAGGTTGGGATAGAGGCCCACCGACGCCGAATGCGTGCCGAGATTGCCCATCATGATCGTGTAGCCGTCGGGCGTCGCGCGCGCGATCCGCAGCGAGCCGGTGGTGCCGCCGGCCCCGGCGACGTTCTCGACCACGATCGTCTGGCCGAGCGTGCGCGCCATGTGGTCGGAGACGATGCGGGCGATGATGTCGGTCGGCCCGCCTGCGGCGAACGGCACGACCATGGTGATCGAACGGCTGGGATAGGTCTGCGCCATGGCGGGCGCAGCCGTGACGGCGAGTGCGGCCCCGAGGGCCAGAATCAGATTTTTCATGCAAGTCCTCCCGTTGTGACGCCTGTCGCGTTGACCGCGATCCGGCTGGTTTCTTCAGAAATGGCGCAGGCCGATGCCCTCCAGAAGCGGCAGCAATTCGTCACGCGCCCGGATGCGGTGCCGCCTCGCCGCATCGCGGGCGGCCTCCGCATCGCCGACGCGGATCGCATCGATGGTGTCGCGATGTTCCGCGACCGAAACCGGCAATTGCGGGCGCAGGCGCAGCGTCAGCATGCGCGCCCGGTGCGACTGGTCGTTGACCGTCTGGATGATCCGCAGGAAGCGGCCATTGCCGCAGCCCTCGACCAGCAGTCGATGATAGGCCTCGTCGCCATGGCCCCAGCCGGCGAGATCGCCCGCCGCCAGCGCGCGGTCCATGTCGTCGGTCGCCTCCGCCAGCGCGTCCGCCAACCGCGCGCGTTCGCCGGCCGGAAGCGACGCGCCGAGTTCGGCCGCGCTCGCCTCGATCGCGATCAGCACGTCGTAGATTTCGCGGATGTCGTCGGGCGCCAGCGCGCGGATCAGGATGCCGCGTTTCGGGACGATGCGGACGAGCCCCTCCTCCTGCAGCCGAAGCGCCGCCTCGTGAACCGGCGTGCGGCTGACGCCGAGCCGCAGGGCAAGCTCGCCGGCGGAAGCCTGGTAGCCGGGCGAAAACACGCTCTCGCGGATCGCCTGCTTCAGCGCCGCATAGGCTCCGTCGACAAGGCTCGCGCCCCGCTCGCCGCCATGCTCGATCGTCTTCAGGCCAGCCGGCATCGGCTCCTCCGCTGCGCCGACCGTATCATCTTCCATGGAAGCTGCAATGGATGATTGACTCAGGCTTCGATCGCTCCCAAACACGGGCGAAACCGCGCGGCGGGGAGGACATCGCCATGACCAGGACCTACAGCATCGCCGCCATCCCCGGAGACGGCATCGGCGTCGAGGTCATCGCGGCCGGCGTCGAAGTGCTGCAGGCGCTGGCGGCGCGCGACGGCGGCTTCGGCTTCCGCTTCGACCATTTCGACTGGGGCTCCGACTACTACAAGCGCACCGGGCTGATGATGCCGCAGGACGGCCGCGACCAGATCAGGGACCACGACGCGATCTTCTTCGGCGCGGTCGGCGCGCCCGACGTGCCCGACCATGTCACGCTCTGGGGCCTCAGGCTCGCGATCTGCCAGCCCTTCGACCAGTACGCCAATGTCCGCCCGACCCGCGTTTTGCCGGGCATCACCTCGCCGCTGCGCGGCGTCTCCGGCCCGGAACTCGACTGGGTCATCGTGCGCGAGAATTCGGAGGGCGAGTATGCCGGCGTCGGCGGGCGCGTCCATAAGGGCTTCCCGGAAGAGGTCGCGACCGACGTCTCGATGATGACGCGCTCGGGCGTCGCCCGCATCATCCGCTTCGCCTTCCGCCTGGCGCAGTCGCGGCCGCGCAAGCTGCTGACCGTCGTCACCAAGTCGAACGCCCAGCGCCACGCCATGGTGATGTGGGACGAGATCGCGGCTGAGGTCGCGACCGAATTCCCCGACGTGACCTGGGACAAGATGCTGGTCGACGCCATGACGATGCGGATGGTGATCAGGCCCGGCAGCCTCGACACCATCGTCGCGACCAATCTCCATGCCGACATCCTCTCGGATCTGGCGGCCGCGCTCGCCGGCTCGCTCGGCATCGCGCCGACGGCCAACCTCAACCCCGAGCGCGCCTTTCCCTCGATGTTCGAGCCGATCCACGGCTCGGCCTTCGACATCGCCGGCAAGGGCGTCGCCAACCCGATCGGCACCTTCTGGACCGCGACGATGATGCTCGACCATCTCGGCGAGCCGGCCGCCTCCGCCCGCCTGATGCGCGCGATCGAGCGCGTGACGGCGGATTCAGCCTTCCACACGCCCGATCTCGGCGGCAAGGCCACGACGCGGGAGGTCACCGACGCGGTGATCGCGGCGGTCGCCGGCGACAACGCCTGAGCCCGCCTCAACAGGATCGTGAAGCGATTTGAGGCCGTAAGGGGCTGAAATCGCCGCGAAGATGGCCATATTGGCTATCAAGGGCGGCGGTCGCGTCGCAGGACGCGATCGCTTCTGAAAAGGGAGACGCATCATGGGTTTGATGGGCCTGTTCGGCGGCGAGACGAAGACGGACGAGCATTTCGAGGTCGAGCTGACGGACGCAGAGTGGCGCGCGAAGCTGACTCCCGAGCAGTATCGCGTGCTGCGCCAGCACGGCACCGAGCGGCCCGGCTCCTGCGCGCTGAATTTCGAGAAGCGCGCCGGCGCCTTCTCCTGCGCCGGCTGCGGCAATCCGCTCTTCACCAACCAGACCAAGTTCGAGAGCGGCACCGGCTGGCCGAGCTTCGACAAGCCTTTGGAGGGGGCGGTCGCCACGACGCAGGACAACTCCTTCCTGATGTCGCGCACCGAGGTGCATTGCGCCCGCTGCGGGGGCCATCTCGGCCATGTCTTCCCCGACGGCCCGCCGCCGACCGGGCAGCGCTACTGCATGAACGGCGTCGCGATGAATTTCGCCCCCGCAAACGGCTCGGAGGTCTGAGATGGGCACGCGCCGCACGTTTCTCGCCGGGTTCGCCATCGCGGCTGGCCTTGGCCTCTCCGCCGCCGGCTTCGCCCAGCAGCCCGGCAAGCCCGCCGCGCCGGCAACAGCCACGGCGATCTTCGCCGGCGGCTGCTTCTGGTGCATGGAGCCGCCCTTCGACGTGCTGCCCGGCGTGATCTCCACGACATCGGGCTACACCTCGGGCCACACGGTCAATCCGACCTATCAGTCGACCTCCACCGGCAAGACCGGCCACACCGAGGCGGTGAAGATCGTCTACGATCCGACCAAAGTCACTTACGAGAAGCTGCTGCATGTCTTCTGGCGCAACCACGACCCGCTGACGGCCAACGCCCAGTTCTGCGACCGGGGTTCGCAATACCGCGCTGGCATCTATTTCGGTTCGGAGGAGGAGCGGAAGCTGGCCGAGGCCTCGAAGGCGGAACTGGAGAAGTCAGGCCGCTTCAAGTCGAAAATCACGACCGAGATCGTGGCGCAGACGGCGTTTTACGATGCCGAGGACTACCACCAGGATTATTACCAGAAGAACCCGATCCGCTACAAAATCTACCGCACCGGCTGCGGCCGCGACCGCCGTCTGAACGAGCTCTGGGGCGCGGAGGCCGGCGGCGGGCAGTCGTGACGCCATCGTCTACAGCACCGGCGCCACCCGCCGCACCAGCTTCGCCGCATCCACCCAAGCCGGCAGCGCCCCGAAATGCCCGGACCAGCGCCCGGCCAGCCGCGTCGCGATGAAGGCGTCGGCGACATCTTGCGAAGCATGGCGCAGCAGCAGCGAGCCCTGCAGCATCAGCGCCAGCCGCTCGACCAGAAGCCGCGCCTGCCCTTCATGGCGCGTCAGCTCCGGCAGTTCGCCCTCAAGCGAGGCCAGCGCCGCGTCGAAGCGCCGGTCCGCGCCGCGCGCTGAACCGCACTCGTCCAGCAGCGCCGCCAGCGAGCCCGGCTCCCGCTCCAGCGAGCGCAGCACGTCGAGGCAGATCACATTGCCCGAGCCTTCCCAGACCGAATTCAGCGGCGCCTCGCGATAGTGCCGCGCCAGCGGGTGCTCCTCGATGAAGCCGTTGCCGCCGATGCATTCCAGCGCCTCAACGACGACGGCCGGCGTCCGCTTGGCGACCCAGTATTTCGCGATCGGCGCACCGATCCGCGCCAGCAGCCGCTCGCTTTCGCTCGCCTCCTGTCGGTCGACCGCCGCAAACAGCCGGAACGCCAGCCAGGCGGCGGCCTCCGCCTCGACGGCGAGATCGGCCAGCACCGCCTGCATGATCGGCTGGTCGATCAGCCGGCGCTGGAAGGCCGAGCGATGGGCCGCGTGATGGGCTGCCTGCGCCACCGCCTGACGCATCAGCCCGGCCGAAGCGGCGGCGATATCGAGCCGCGTATTGTGGTTCATCGACAGCCCGGCGCGCAGGCCGCGCCCCGGCTCGCCGAACAGATGGCCGATCGCCCCGCGAAACTCGACCTCCGATGACGCGTTCGAGCGGTTGCCGCATTTCTCCTTCAGCCGCTGGATCGCGACGCCGTTGCGGGAGCCGTCCGGCAGCCAGCCCGGCACGACGAAGCAGGACATCCCCTCCTCCGTCCGCGCCAGGGTCAGGAACACGTCCGAATGCGGCACGGAGAAGAACCATTTCTGGCCGCTGATCGAGAAGGTGCCGTCGCGATTGTCCTCGGCGATGGTCTGCGTCTGGCGGAGGTCGGAGCCGCCCTGCGCCTCGGTCATCGCCATGCCGACGGTCGCGCCCGTCTTGCCCGAGGCTGACCCCTGCCGCTTGTCGTAGCGGCGCGAGGTGACGAGCCCGCCCCACTCCGCCCAGCGCGCCTTGTCCTGCCTCAGCACGGGAATGGCGGAATAGGTCATGCTGATCGGGCAGCAGATGCCGCTCTCGCAGCCATACCAGAGATATTGCAGGGCCGCGCGGGCGACCTGCGCGCCGGGGCGGGGCTCGTTCCAGCACAGCGCATGCGTCTCCTGCCCGATCGCCAGCCCCATCAGCTCGTGCCAGACCGGATGAAAGGCGATCTCGTCGATGCGGTGCCCGAAGCGGTCATGCGTCCGAAGTTCCGGCGTGAAGCGGTTAGCCAGCCGCGCCATCTCCTGCGTCTCAGTCGCCCCGACCGTGCGCCCGGCTTCGTGCAGCCGCTCGCCGGCCCAGTCGGCGCCGAAAGCCGCCATGACCGCGGGCAGCGCCGGATCGGCCGCATAGGCGTCGTAATCCGCGAGCGGCGGAACCTGATTGGTGATCGGCCAGTCCTCGTTCGCCATGGCGTTTCCTCAGTGGAGATTCAGTAGAGCGCTCGAGGTCGAAGGGGCGCAATACCACTCCGGACACCCTATATTGCGGCGAGAACGAATCACGATCAGGCATCGCGCATCTTGTCGGACCATAGCCTCACATCCGCTCCGCAGCCGCGCCCCGGCGGCCTCGCCGCCCGCGCGCAGACCGCGCCCTCGGCCGGCTATCTTGCGGGGCTGAACCCCGAGCAGCGCCTCGCCGTCGAGGCGACGGACGGGCCCGTGCTGGTGCTGGCCGGCGCAGGCACCGGCAAGACCCGCGTGCTGACCACCCGCATCGCCCATCTGATCGCGACCAACCGGGCCTTTCCCTCGCAGATCCTGTCGGTGACCTTCACCAACAAGGCCGCGCGCGAGATGAAGGAGCGTGTCGCTCATCTCGTCGGCCCGGTCGCCGAGGGCATGCCTTGGCTCGGCACCTTCCACTCGATCTCGGCCAAGCTGCTGCGCCGCCATGCCGAACTGCTCGACCTGCGCTCCGACTTCACCATCCTCGACACCGACGACCAGATCCGGCTGATGAAGCAGGTCATCGCGGCCGAGGGCATCGACGAGAAGCGCTGGCCCGGCCGCATGCTGGCGGGCTTCATCGATAGCTGGAAAAACCGGGGCCTCGCGCCCAGGGACGTCGCGCCGGGCGAAGCCGCCGTCTTCGCCAACGGCAAGGGCGGCAAGCTCTATCAGGCCTATCAGGACCGGCTGAAGGCGCTGAACGCCGTCGATTTCGGCGATCTTCTGCTGCACTGCCTGACGCTTTTTCGCGAGCATCCCGACGTGCTGGCGACCTATCACGAGCGCTTCCGCTATATCCTTGTCGACGAGTATCAGGACACCAACACCGCGCAGTATCTCTGGCTCAGGCTGCTCGCCCAGGGCCGCCGTAACATCGCCTGCGTCGGCGACGACGACCAGTCGATCTATGGCTGGCGCGGCGCGGAGGTCGACAACATCCTGCGCTTCGAGCATGATTTTTCGGGCGCGACCGTAGTCCGGCTGGAGCGCAACTACCGCTCGACCGGCCACATCCTCGCCACCGCCTCCAAGCTGATCGCCCGCAACGAGGGCCGGCTCGGCAAGACGCTCCGCACCGAGGACGAGGCCGGAGAGAAGGTCACCATCACCGGCGCCTGGGACAGCCAGGAGGAAGCGCGGCTGATCACCGACGAGATCGAGGCGATGCAGGCCAAGGGCGAGAACCTCGCCGAGATCGCCGTGCTCGTCCGCATCTCCGCGCAGATGCGCGAGTTGGAGGAGCGCTTCGTCCAGACCGGCGTGCCCTATCGCGTCATCGGCGGCCCGCGCTTCTACGAGCGCGCCGAAATCCGCGACGCCATGGCCTATCTGCGCTGCGTCGTCAGCCAGAGCGACGACCTCGCCTTCGAGCGCATCGTCAACCAGCCCAAGCGGGGTCTTGGCGACGCCACCATCCAGATCCTGCACAACCACGCCCGCGCCTCGCAGGTGTCGCTGCTGCAATCGGCGCGCATGGTGGTCGAGAGCGACGAACTCAAGCCCAAGGCGCGCACGGCGCTGCGCGAACTGGTCGAGGCCTTCGCCCGCTGGAGCGCCCACGCCGAGCATATGCGCCAGGGCGAGCTTGCCGAACTCGTGCTGGAGGAATCGGGCTATACCGAGATGTGGCAGAAGGACCGCTCGGCCGACGCCGCCGGCCGGCTCGAAAACCTCAAGGAACTGGTGCGCTCGCTCGACGAATTCCCGGACCTGCCCGCCTTTCTGGAGCACGTCTCGCTGGTGATGGACGCCGACACGGGCGAGAACGCGGCGCGCGTTTCGATCATGACCCTGCACGGCGCCAAGGGGCTTGAGTTCGACACCGTCTTCCTGCCAGGCTGGGAGGAAGGCCTGTTCCCGAGCCAGCGCGCGCTCGACGAGAACGGGCGGGCGGGCCTCGAAGAAGAGCGCCGCCTCGCCCATGTCGGCCTGACGCGCGCCCGCAAGCGGCTGAAGCTCTACTTCGCCTCGAACCGCCGCATCCACGGCCTCTGGCAATCGAGCCTGCCCAGCCGCTTCATCGACGAACTGCCGGAGGAGCATGTCGAAGTCGTGCAGGCCGCGACGAACTACTCGCAGGGCGGCTACGGCGCCTCGCGCTTCGACCGCATGGAAAGCTTCGGCTCCAGCTACAACACGCCGGGCTGGCAGCGCGCGCAGGAGAACAAGGCGAAGGGCGGGGGCTCCGGCTTTTCCGAGAGCGGCAGCGGCTTCGGCTTCGGCGGCAACCGCCAGCGCGGACCGCTCCTGATCGAAGGCGAACTCACCGCCAAATCGACTGCAAGTTCAGCCTACGATCAAGGGGCCCGCGTCTTCCACGTCAAGTTCGGGCCGGGGTCGGTCGCGAGCGTCGACGGCAACAAGCTGACAGTGGATTTCGACAAGGCGGGACGGAAGATGGTGCTGGACAGCTTTGTGCAGAAGGCGGGATAAGAATATCGAAAAACAGAAAAATGAGAATATCGTTTTGTATCAACATTTTGCGACCGTATTTTCACTGCTTTTTTCGATCCTTTGCGAATGCTTTCGCGGACTTTACCGACACCGAAATAATTTTCTCTGCGTTTTCCGCAGACGGAGATTGACTTTCTGCGCTGCGATGACGTAAGTGGGATTGTCAGCCTCGCCGGAGGATAAGTCGTGAACGACAAGCCCAAGGTAATTTCGCCGCCATATGCCACTTTCGGCTCTTTCCTCGGATTTCTCAATAAGATGAGAGATGCCGGCGTTCCAGGTCGAATTGATCCTAGCGTGTTCGGAAATGCGTCAGGAAGCATATCTTATAGTGTGATTGCTGCCCTGAAGTTTCTGAAGCTTATTGATGACGGCGGAAAGCCATCGGATCGCTTCAATCGACTTGTCGAATCAGATGACGAGAAACGAAGAACAGTTCTGAAAGAAACCGTTATTGAAGGGTATCCATCACTATTTGACAAAGACATAAATCTTAAGACTATAACGTCCGGACAGTTTGATGAACACATAAGAAGAGAATTCGATGTTCAAGGATCAACTGTTGACAAAATTGCTGCATTCTTTATTTCTGCAGCAAAGATTTCAGAAATACCTATTTCCACCCATCTATTGGCAAGGAAATCTGTTTCCAACTCAACTGCAAATAAAAAGAATAGTAAAAATCGCAAGCGAGATGAATTAGATGCCGGACAACCTAAAGACGCACAAGGAAGTCAATTTAAGGGCGAAGAAGAAACTCTTAGATCAAGCTATCATCCATTTGTACAAGGCCTGCTTGACGAAATTCCTGCAACTGAAAAATTTATAGAGTGGTCTGTTGAGGATCAAGCTGAATGGCTCAGAGCGGCAGCCGGAATATTCAAGCTGCTTTCAAAGTCGAAGGGGCGGATTGCTATCTCGATTTCAACGAATGAAAACGGCGGTCAGCAATGAGCCGACCGCCGCTCATCAAGCTCCAGCCTAGCGCGGCTTACCTGCCAGGGGACACGCGCGAAGCAAAACCCCGGAGAGAAAGGAGACGCGCGATGTGGCACATCGCCCGGACAACATCGGTGTGCCGCAGTTAGCGGCCCAACCTTTGCCTGCCCCTTCCATAAGGGTAAGGAGCGCCTGTGCGGCTCAGGTCCAAACTGGATCGCGCAGGCGTGCTCTTTAGTTACCACTCACAAGCACGAGCGTCAAGGATTCCACCATGTATGCACGTTCGTGCATTCTCATTTAAGTGAATAAACTCAGTAATTTGAAGGCAAGCTGGCTGGCCGCGCGACTGATGACCCACTACGTCGCCATCATCGAAGATGCAGGCTCCGGTCATGCCGTCGGCGTCTGGTTTCCGGACCTGCCTGGCTGTTTTTCGGCCGGAGACACGCTCGACGAGGCCATGACGAACGCGCCGGAGGCTCTCGCTCTCTGGTTCGAGGATATCGAAGCGGAAGGTCGTGCCATTCCCCGCGCCCGCACGCCGAGCGTACTCAAGGCCGATCCCGACATGGCGAAATACGCAATCGCGTTGATCCCGGCACCGGATGTCGCGCTCCACTCTGCGGCGGAATGACAAGACCTCGGGTCCCTGCTATCGCGCTCGCATCATGCGCGAAGGCCTTCTCCCCGCGACGGTCGCGACCGTCCTCGAACTCTCGACATCCGGAGAGAAGGCGCGCGCGCTGACCGAGCTTCTGGGCGAGGTCTTCGACCCGACCGAGACCGCGATCTCGGCCTTCGAGATCGAGACCGGCGTCACCACGCTTTCGCTGAACGCGCCCTGGAAGGTCGAGATCTATTTCGCCACGCATCCCGACGAGGACGCCGTGCGCGACATGCTGCGGCCCATCGTCGGCGACATCATCGACACGACGCCCTTCGCCACCGTCAACCAGCAGGACTGGGTCGCCGCCTCGCTCGACGGGCTCAAACCCGTCCGCGCCGGCCGGGTGCTCGTTCATGGCGCGCATGATCGCGAGGCGGTGCGCGTCAACGATGTCGCTATCGAGATTCCGGCCGCGCTCGCCTTCGGCACCGGCCATCACGGCACCACGGCGGGCTGCCTGCTGGCGCTCGACGCCGAACTGAAGCAGCGCCGCCCGAGACATGCCATCGATGTCGGCACCGGCACGGGAATTCTCGCGCTTGCTCTGGCGAAGCAGACCCGGCGCAAGGTCGTCGCCGGCGACATCGACGCCGTCGCGGTCGAGGTCGCGGCCCACAACGCCCGCGTCAACCATGCTCCCCACGGGCTCGATCTCTATGTCGCGCCGGGCCTGCGCCACGCCAAGGCGAACCGGCCGCGCCATTTCGATCTCGTCTTCGCCAACATTCTGGCCCGGCCACTGCGCCGGCTCGCGCCCGCGATCGCGCGCGTGCTCAGCCACGACGGCACGGTGATCCTGTCGGGCCTGCTTGCGATGGACGTCGCCGGCATCGTCTCCGCCTACCGGCATCAGGGGCTTTATCTCGCCCGCCAGTCGCTGCGCGAAGGCTGGGCGACGCTGGTCATGAAAAAAGGCGGCGCGGCCCCCAGACCACGCCGCCTTCGATAGATTGGCGAGACTGCCGATATCGAGCGCCGGAGGGTGCGATCCTTCGCCAGGCCGAGACGACTGGGGCGGTCCGCGAGAACCGGAGCGGAGCGGACTATAGTCCGTGAGCACCGGAAGCGCGGCACGCCGCGTCAGGCGGCCGGCTTGGTCGGAGGAGCGTGCCGTCCGGGTCAGAAGCCGAGATGGCCGTACTTGGCTTCCGCCTCGTCCTGCATCGTGCGGGCATCGTGCCACACGGCGGAGGTGAAGCGGGCGGCGTCGACGACGGTGTTGTAGAGATGCTTGATGATGGCGATCATGGCGATGTGTCCGATGTTGGCCGGTGGGCGCGACGCCCGGTTGCGGCGGATGGAAGGAGGAAAGGCGGGATTCAGCGGTTGAAAGGCAGCAAGGCGTCGTTTTTCAGCGTGGCCTGCGGGAAGCCTCCCAGCACGATCTCGGCCTCGTTGACGAGATAGGAGCGGGCGCGCAGTTCGCGGATCGCCGAGCGGCGGCGGCTTTCGATCATCGCCGCGTAGAGGCGCTGCCAGAAGCTCGGGCCGGCGGTGACGGAAACCTTGGCGGCGTCCGAAGCCAGCAGCGAGGCCGTGGTGTTCGTCAGATAGGTCATAAGGGTCTCTCCAACAGTGAAACGAAGGACAGTCCCGGTCGCTTCCTCGTTCTCTTATGCCGCTAAAGTGGATGCTGTTCGCACTTGCGAGAAGATGATTTCGCAGATGCGAGATATGCACAGAACGCATGCGATACGTCGCATTCCGTTAACGATTGCGTTTTCAGCATAGCAAAGAGGCAGCTCGCCTGATCGCTGGGCAAGCGCTGCTTTCGAAAAAGCACGCCGGAACGACGCTTTTGCGCTGGCCTTCGCCGGGACAAGACGCGACGATGGGCCAAATGACCGTCTCCGGACCCGACATGACCGAATCGCCTGTCTCCGCCGCGCCCGCCTGCCGGTTCCAGTCCTTCACCGAGCCGAGCGACCCGTCGCAGGTCGCGCCCCGGCTCGCAGCCTTGCGCGGGGCGCTTGCGAAACTCCAGCTCTACGGCTTCGTCGTGCCGCGCGCCGACGAGCATCAGGGCGAGTATGTGCCGGCGCATATGGCCCGGCTCGCCTGGCTGACCGGCTTCACCGGTTCGGCCGGCTCAGGCGTCGTCCTCGCGGACAAGGCGGCGCTGATCGTCGATGGACGCTACACCATCCAGTCCGCCGCGCAGACCGACACGGCGATCGTCGCCCCGACCAGGATGGAGGAGACGCCGCTGGAGCGCTGGATCGAGCAGAACCTGCCCGCCGGCGGCCGGCTCGGCTACGACCCCTGGCTCCACACCGTCGATGGCGTCGCGAAACTGGAGAAGGCGGTTTCGGCCGCAGGCGGCACGCTGGTCGCGGTGATGGAAAACCCGATCGACGCGCTCTGGAGCGACCGCCCTGCGCCACCCGCCGCGCCAGTGAAAGCGCATCGCGCCGATTTCGCAGGCGAGACCTCGGCCGAGAAGCTGGCCCGCATCCAGGAGGCGCTGGTCAAGGCCAAGGTCGATGCGCTGGTCGTCTCGGACCCGCATGCGCTGGCCTGGACCTTCAATGTGCGCGGGGGCGATGTCGAGCACACGCCGCTGCCGCTGGGCTACGCCATCGTCCCGCGCGAGGGCCGCCCGACCGTCTTCCTCGCGGCCGAGAAGATCACCAACGAGGCGGGAGACGCCATCGGCGCGGTCGGCGAGATTGCCCCGCCCGCCGCGCTGAAGGCGCAACTCGAGGCGCTGGGCGCGGCCGGCGCGAAGGTGAGGCTCGACGCGGCGACCGGAGCCTTCGCGCTGGCGACCCTGATCCGCGACGCCGGCGGCATTCCGGACGCCGGCCCCGATCCGATCGCGCTGATGAAAGCGCGCAAGAACGCGGCCGAGCTAGCCGGTGCGCGCGCGGCCCATCTGCGCGACGGCGCGGCGATGGTGCGGTTTTTGTCATGGCTGGCGCGGGAAGCCCCCAAGGGCGGGCTGACCGAGATCGACGCCGTCGCCGCGCTGGAGGCCGAGCGCCTGAAGACCGGGCTGCTGAAGGACGTCTCCTTCACAACCATCGCCGGCGCCGGCCCCAACGCCGCCCTGCCGCATTACCGCGTCACCGAGGCCAGCAACCTGCCGATCACGCCCGGCATTTTTCTGGTCGATTCCGGTGGGCAGTACGAGGACGGCACCACCGACATCACCCGCACCATGGCGATCGGCGAGCCGACCGACGAAATGCGCGACCGCTACACCCGCGTGCTGAAGGGGCATCTGGCGATCTCGCGCGCGCTCTTCGTCAAGGGCACGTCGGGCGCGCAGCTCGACGCGCTCGCAAGACTGCCGCTCTGGCAGGCCGGGCTGGATTTCGACCACGGCACCGGCCATGGCGTCGGGAGCTATCTTTCCGTGCATGAAGGGCCTCAGCGGCTCTCGAAACTCGGAACCACGCCGCTGGAGCCGGGCATGATCCTCTCCAACGAGCCGGGCTACTACAAGCAGGGCGAATACGGCATCCGCATCGAGAACCTGATCGTGGTCGAGGAGCGCGTCATCCCGGGCGGCGACCGCATGATCTACGGCTTCGAGACCATCACCTTCTGTCCCTATGAGCGGTCGCTGATCGACCTCAACCTGCTCGACGACGGCGAGATCGCCTGGATCGACGCCTATCATGCGAAGGTCTGGAGCAAGCTCGCCGGATCGGTCGAGGGCGAGGCGAAGGACTGGCTGGAGAAGGCGTGCCTGCCCTTGTGAGGCGCGCTCCCCTTCTCCCCTCGGGGGAGAAGGATCACAGCGCCCGCAACACCACCACCGCCGCCACCCCGACCATGACCACGGCCAGAAACGGCAGCCGCGTCGCCGCCAGCGCGGTGACGGCAGCCGCGCCCGTCTCCGCCCATCCGGTCGCCAGCGCGCTGGGCGCTATCACCGCGATCAGCACCGCCGGTGGAATCGCGTCGAAGGCGGCCTGCGCGCGCGCCGAGAGGTTCAAGCGTCCAGCCAGCGCCAGCCCCGCGACCCGCGTCGCATAGGTCACGATCGCCATGCCGAGGATGGCCGCGAGGGTGAGCGGATCGATGGTCATCGCACGCCCTCCTCCGCTTCCGTCGCCGGCGCCGGAGTCTGCGACCCCGCCGCCCACCATGCCGCCGCGAGCCCGCACAGCGCGCCCGCCAGAACATGCCAGGGCGGACCGGCGAGCCGGAAGGTCAGCGCCGAGCCAATTCCGGCAGCAGCCACAGTCCAGGCCGTGACGCGGCCCTTCCAGAAGGCGGCGGTGAGCGCGATGAAGATGGCGGTGAAGGCGAAATCCGCTCCAAACCGGCGCGGATCGCCGAAGGCCGGACCGATCACCGCGCCGAGCGTCGTCATCGCCAGCCAGCAGCCGACGAAAGGCACGATCATGCCGAACCAGTAGGCCGGCGTCAGCGCCTGCGTCCGCGCCCGCTTCTCGGCCAGCGCCCAGTTCTCGTCGGCCATGTAGGCGAGGCCGAGCCACTTTTGCCAGCGCGAGAACCGGCCGAGCTTCGGCACGAGCGACGCCCCCATCAGGACATGGCGCGCATTGATCAGCAGCGTCGAGAAGACCAGCGCCGCGACCGGCGTCGGCGTCGCCCAGAGCTCGACCGCCGCGAACTGCGCCCCGCCGGCGAAGACCAGCGCGCTCATCAGGAAGACTTCGAGCGCCGACAGGCCCTTGCCCGAGGCCAGCGCTCCGAACAGCAGCGCGAAAGGCGCCGCCGCCAGCATCGCCGGCCAGACATCGGACAAGCCCAGCCGGGCGTCGTCGAGGGAGGAGGACATGCGCCGGTCCTGTCAGGCGAGATGGGCCGAGCGGAAGACGCCGGGCGTGACGCCGTATCGCGCCTTGAAGGCGCGGGTCAGATGGGCCTGGTCGCAGAAGCCGGTGGCGGCCGCGACCTCGCCGGGGGCTTGCCCGCTCCGCAGACGGTCGCGCGCCCTCCTGACCCTGACATCGACGAGAAAGGCATGCGGCGTCAGCCCGGTCTGCGCCCGGAACGCGCGGATCAGGTGATGGCGCGTCAGGCCTGCCTCCACCGCGATCTCGGCCAGCGAAAGATCCTCGTCGTGGCGCTGTTCGAACAGCGCCATCGCCCGCGACACCGGGCCGGCTTCGCGGCCGGTCTCGCGGCTGGGAAGACGGGCATGGCGGACGAGGCAGTGGGCATAGGCGCGCAGCAGCAACTCCTCGCCGCCCAGCCCGTCGCGGCCGCTCTCCATCGCGCGATGGGCCGCCGAGAACAGCGCGACGCCCTCCGGATCATGGACGCGCGACATCGCGAAGAACGGCGTGCCCTCGGCCTGCCCGCCGGTCAGCGAGCATGCGACTTCGCGCAGCACGGCGACTGTGGGATAGGTCATGCGATAGCTGTAGCCCGCGCCGGCCGCCTCGCCGTCATGGACCTCCAGAGGGTTGATGAAGCAGAGATCGCCGGGGCCGCCATAATGTCGCGCTCCGCGCGCGCGCCAGGTCTCGCAGCCGCTCTCGATCGTGCCGATCACATAGGTCTCATGTGCATGCGGCGCATAGGCATGGCTCGAGAAACTGGCGCTCAGGCACTCCAGCCGGTCGAAGTTTCGCGCGAGGAACAGGTCCGCCCGCTCGCCGGCGGCAAACGGCGCGAAGCCGAAGGTCTGTCCCTGCGTGACCGTGTCCATCGGCGCAGGATAGAACCGATCGCCGACCTTGTGTCTTGAAGAAAAGTGATGCCGACGATCGACGCGGCCGCTGCGCGCAGGGTTTGCAGCCGCTCCATTCCCTTTTCCGCCGATCTGCTTTATGAGCCGCATTCAACCGATGGCTGCGCGCCGGCTTGTGATCTGTGTGCCGCGCGCCCGTCGCCGAATTCCTGCGCCGTCTTTCGTCCTGCGCCGTAACCCTAGGCTCGACATCCCATGTCCTTTCTTCCCACGAGCGCGCCGCTCGCGCGCGCGCTCGCCGAACGCAATTATTCCGATCCGACGCCGGTGCAGAACGCCGTGCTGGAGGAGAACGCCGCAGGGCGCGACCTGCTCGTCTCCTCGCAGACAGGTTCGGGCAAGACCGTCGCCTATGGGCTCGCCATCGCCGCGACGCTGCTGGGCGAGGCCGAAGCCTTCGGCCGGGCGGGCAAGCCGCTCGCCCTCATCATCGCGCCGACGCGCGAACTCGCTCTGCAGGTCCAGCGCGAACTCGCCTGGCTCTACAAGCACGCCAATGCCCGCGTCATCGCCTGCGTCGGCGGCATGGACCCGCGCCGCGAGGCCGCGCTGTTGGACGAGGGCGCCCATCTCGTCATCGGCACGCCAGGCCGCCTGCGCGACCATATCGAGCGCCATCGCCTCGACGTCTCGGGCCTCAGGGCCGTGGTGCTCGACGAGGCCGACGAGATGCTCGATCTCGGCTTCCGCGACGACCTCGAATTTATCCTGAAGACCACGCCGCGGGAGCGCCAGAGCCTGCTGTTCTCGGCGACTTTGCCCAAGGCGATCATCCAGCTCGCCACCAACTACCAGCGCGACGCGCTGCGTATCGAGGTGACGGGCGGCTCGCGTGGCCATGCCGACATCGAATACCGCGCCATCCGCGTCTATCCGAAGGAAGCCGAACTCGCCGTCGTCAACCTGCTGCGCTTCCATGATTCGCCCACGGCGCTGGTGTTCTGCAACACGCGCAACTCCGTGCGCCATCTCGAGGCGATCCTGCTGGAGCGCGGCTTTTCGGCCGTGGCGCTCTCGGGCGAATTGTCGCAAAGCGAGCGTAATTCGGCGCTGCAGGCGCTGCGCGACGGCCGGGCGCGGGTCTGCGTCGCGACCGACGTCGCCGCGCGCGGCATCGACCTGCCGGGGCTGACGCTGGTCATCCACGCCGAGCTGCCCAACGACCCGGAAGTGATGCAGCATCGCTCGGGCCGCACCGGGCGCGCCGGCAACAAGGGCACGAGCGTGCTGCTGGTGCCGGTTTCGCGCCGCCGCAAGGCCGAGATGCTGATCGCCGAGGCGAAGGTGGAAGTCGTCTGGGCCGGGCCGCCGACGCAGGACGAGATCCGCGCGCTCGACCAGGAGCGGCTGCTCAACGATCCGATCCTGACCGGCGAGCCGGGCGAGGAGGACGCCGCAATGGTCGCGGCGCTTTTGGCCGGCCGGTCGGTCAACGAGATCGCGGCCGCGCTGGTGCGGGTCTACCGTTCGCGCCTGCCGGGCGCGGAAGAGGTCGGCGATCCGAACTTCGGCCGCGACGAGCGCCGCCCCGCGAAGCCGCGCGAGGATTATGCGCCGCGCGACGGCGCGCGCTTCGGCGAGGGACGCGAGGGCAGCCCGCGCTCGGATGCGCCCCGCAAGGCCGGCCCGCGCGGAGACACCGTCTGGTTCCGCCTCAATATCGGCCGCAAGGATGGCGCCGATCCGCGCCAGCTTCTGCCGATGCTGTGCCGGCGCGGCAAGATCACCCGCGACGAGGTCGGCGCGATCCGCATCTTCGACAAGGAGACCAAGGTCGAGATCGACGCCGGCGTCGCCGAGCGCTTCTACGAACTGGCCAAGGCGGCCGACCGCGACAAGATCGTGATCGAGCCGGTGACCGGCGAGGAGGAGCGCCGTCCCGCGAAACCCTTCGCCGAGAAGGCGAGCCATGTCCCTTCGAACCACGCGTCCGCCGCCCATGCCCGGCCCGAGCGCGGCGACGATCGGCCGGCGAGGTCTTTCGAGAAGAAGCCTTACGAGAAGAAGCCCTATCAGAAGAAGCCGTTCGAGGAGCGTGGGTCCCAGGCCAGATCGTTCGACGGCAAGCCCCCTGAAGGCAAGAAGAAGCCTTATGAAGGCAAGGGCAAGCCGTTCGGCGCGGCCAAGGCTTATGATCCGGTTCGCAGCGATCGCGACCAGCAGGTCTTCGATCCCAATGTGTCGTTCCGCTCGGGCCCACGGCCCGAGGGCAAGCCGGGCGGAAAACCCTATGCCGCCGGCAAGCCCGGTTTCGGCAAGCCGCATGCCGGCAAAGGCGAGCGCCCCGCGGGCAAGCCCTTCGGAGCGGGCAAGCCGTTCAAGGCCAAGAAGCCTCGCTAGATACAAGCCTCGCTGGATGCAAGCCGCGCTGAACCGCGCGGCCTATGCCTGCACCGCTGCAAACGAAAACGGCCGGCGCGGAGCGCCGGCCGTTTTCGTTTCTGACGGACGCTGGTCGCTCAGCGCAGTCCCAGGAAGGACAGGATCACGAGCACGACGACGATCAGACCGACTATGTAGATGATGTTGTTCATGGCGAGCCCCCAGGCTTGAGCGGGCGCTGCGCCCGCATGAATGAATGCCGCGACTGCCGTCCCGGCGCTTAGGCAACCGCTCTCAGCCGCGATTGTTCCCGGATTGTCGCATGGCTGTCGCATCGTCGGCTCACTTGCCCCCTTCATTTGCCGGACCTAGGCTCGGCGAAAATCAAGAGGGGAAGACGTCCATGAAACGCATCCGTCACGCGGCCTGCGCCGCGCTCATCCTGCTGGCCTCCTCGCTCGGGGCTGCCGCCCAGGACCGTCTCGTCATCGCCGGGCGCGACGCCGGCTTCGCGCCCGCGCTCGCCAAGATGGTCGAGCTCTATCAGGCCAAGAATCCGGGCGTGAAGATCGAGCGGCTCGAACTGCCGGGCGGGCCGCTCTATGAGCGCCTCGCGATCGGCGCGCGCGAGAAAACGGCTGCGACCGACGTCGCCATGCTCGACGACATCTGGGCCCCGGAATTCATGTCGCGCGGCTGGCTGACCGATCTCGACACCGTCGGCGGGCTGCCCGGCGAATTCGTCAGGTCGGCGGCGGCGGTCGCTCGCCACCCGGTCGGCACGGGCAAGCTCTATGCCGCACCCTTCGTCGGCAACATCGCGATGTTCGCCTATCGCAAGGACCTGCTCGCCAGGCACGGTTTCGACCGTCCCAAGACCTGGAGCGAGGTCGTCAAGGCCGCCGAGACGATACAGGCCAGGGAGGAGGGCGTCTCGGGCCTCGTCTTCCGCGGCCTGAAGGGCAATCCGATCGTGACCTCCTTCCTGCCGGTGCTCTGGGCCAATGGCGGCCAGGTCGTCGACGATTCCGGCAAGGCCGTGCTCGATACGCCCGAGGCGCTGAAGGCGCTGACCCAGTTCCTGAGCTTCAGGGCGCTCGCGCCCAAGGGCGTCGAGACCTACAACGCCACCGAACTGCGCGATGCGATCCATCAGGGTCGCGCCGCCATCGCGGTCGAGATGTGGTCGTCCTGGGCCGGCTCGCTCGACGACGGCAAGGTCTCGAAGGTCGCGGGCCAGGTCGAGGTCGTCGCCTCGCCGGGCGAGGTCAAGGGGCCGGCCCCGATGCTGGGCGCATGGCTCCTGGCGATCCCGGCGGATTCGCCCAACAAGGCGCGCGCCGCCGATTTCATCCGCTTCGTCACCTCGCCGGAAAACCAGAAGCTGATCGCGCTGGAGACCGGCAACCCGCCGACGCTGGCCGCGCTGTTCACCGACAAGGACCTGGTCGCGAAATACCGCTGGTATCCGGCCCAGCTCGAGGCGCTGAACCTCGCCCAAGCCCGCCCGCGCATCACGCAATGGGCCCGCGTCGAGACGATTCTGGGCGACTATCTCCAGCTCGCCCTGATCGGCCAGATGCAGCCGCAGCAGGCGCTGACCGAGGCGAACGCGCAGATCACGCGGGCGCTGGCGCGCTGAGCGTCTCGTCATTGCGAGCAAATCGCAGCAACCCTAGGGACGTAGGGCAACACCCCCTGAGTTGCTTCGTTGCTTCGCTCCTCGCAATGACGGGGAGCGAAGACCCCACTCGGCCTGAAGAATGATCGCCCATCACCGCCTGCTGCCCTGGCTCCTGCTCATGCCTGCCGCGCTCCTGCTCGGCGGGCTGACGCTTTATCCGCTAGGGCGGACGCTGGCTTTGTCGTTCTTCGCCACCGATTACGGCTTCGCCGACGCCAAATTCATCGGGGTGGCGAATTATCTCGACCTCGCAGGCGACCGTTTCTTCCGGCAGGCGGTCACCAACACGGTCGTCTTCACGCTGGCCTCGACCGTCATCGAGGTCGCGCTCGGACTTGGGCTCGCGCTTCTCCTCGACCGCGCCTTTGCCGGCCGCGCATGGGTGATGACGCTGCTGCTCGCGCCTTTCGTGCTCTCGACGATGGTCGTCACGGCGATCTGGCGGGCCTGGTTCCATTTCGATCTGGGCTTCCTCAACAACCTGCTGCGGGCGATGGGCCTCTCGCCGGTGTCCTGGCTGTTCGATCCCAACCTCGCGCTCTGGTCGATCGTGCTGGTCGATGTCTGGCAGAGCACGCCCTTCTGCTTCCTGATCATCCTGGCGGGCCTCAGGCTGATCCCGCGCGACGTCTACGAGGCGGCGCGGATCGACGGGGCCGGGCCTTGGCGGCGCTTCCTCACCATGACCCTGCCCCTGCTCTCGCCTTATCTCTTCATCGCGGCGCTGCTGCGCTGCGTCGACAGCTTCAAGCTGTTCGACAAGGTCTACGCCATGACCGGCGGCGGGCCGGGGCAGGCGACCGAGACGGTCTCGCTCTACATCTACCGGCAGGGGTTTCGCTTCTTCGACATCGGCATGGCGTCCGCCGCCGCGATCGTGATGATCGTCGTCGCCGGCGCGCTGGCGCTGGTCTATGCGGCGTCGATGCTGCGCGGGGCCGGCCGATGATCCGGATCGCGGCCGCCTGCCTCGTCGCGCTGATCGGCCTCGTGCCGCTGATCTGGATGGGCGCGACCTCGTTCAAGCCGCCGGCCGACTACGTCTCGACCTCGATCGCGCTCTGGCCCGAGACGCCGACACTGACGCATTACCGGGCGCTGCTGGAGACCTCTGCCTGGCGGCTCGGCCTGAACAGCGTCGTCGTGGCGACGGGAACCGTGCTGCTCTCGCTCGCGGTCGCGCTGCCGGCGGCCTACGCGCTGGTCAGGCTTGCGCTGCCGCGCAAGCTCGACCTCGTCTTTCTCGGCTTCGTGCTGGTGGTCAAGCTCGCCCCGCCGATCGCGTTCGCGATCCCGCTCTACCAGTTGCTGCGTGCGCTGCGCCTTCTCGACAGCCATTTCGGGCTGATCCTGGTCAACCAGATCTACGCGCTGCCCTTCGCGATCTGGATGCTGCTCGGCTTCGTGCGCGACGTGCCTGTCGCCTTCGAGGAGGCGGCGATGATGGATGGAGCCGGCTTCCCGCGCCGGATGATCGATATCGTCGCGCCGCTGCTGATGCCGGGACTGGTCGCCACGGCCGTGTTCGTCGCGATCATGAGCTGGAACGAGTTCCTGTTCGCGCTGCTCTTCGTGCAGACGCCGTCGAACTTCACCCTGCCGGCCTATATCGCGACGCTGATCACCGAGGACGAGACGCTGTGGGGCAAGCTCTCGGCGATCGGGCTGCTGGCCTCGCTGCCGGTTCTGGCGGCGATCGGGCTGGTCCGGCGCGGCCTCCTGCGCGAGGTCTCGGTCGACCAGCATTGAGCAGGTCCCATGTAAGGAGCCGGATCGCTCCGGCTCCTTACATGGGTTCCGGCCCTCACCGGCAGCGGGTGACGGGACGCTCGACCAGGCCGATGCCGGGCACGAAGCGAGCCTTGATCACCGTGAAGCAGCGGCCGCCATAGAAGCCGGCATAGACCGGACGATAGCCCCAGTGGCGACCGTGGAAACGATGTCCGCCGCCCCAGTGACGGCCCGGATGGCGCCAGCTATGGCCGAAATGGCCGCCGCCGCGGCCGCGGTCGTGCCAGCCGCGCGCCTCGGCGTCGCTGGAGGCGGCGATCGAACCGCCGAGGAAGGCGCCGACGCCGAGAACGACGGCGGCCGCGAGGCTGGCGAAGGTGATGCGCTTGGACATGATCTGGCTCCGTTGAAATGTCGCAGGAGCCGCACCATGCCGCTCCATGCCCATTGGTCGCGGGCCGGAGCGGCGAGGTTCAAGGCGCGATGCAAAATCCTTTCGCAGTCGAGTTCCCTCAGGCCTCGACGACCTTGCGGTAGAGATGCCAGCTCGCATGGCCGAGCACCGGCATCACGACCACGAGGCCGACAAGCACCGGCAGCGAGCCGAGCACGAGCAGCCCGACGATCATCAGGCCCCAGATCGTCATGACGCGCGGATTGGCCTCCACCGCCGCGATCGAGGTCTTGATCGCGGTCGCGGCATCGACGCGCCTGTCGATGATGAGCGGGAATGACACCACCGAGATCGCGAAGGCCGCGATGGCGAAGAGCAGGCCGACGGCGTTGCCGACCACGATCATCACCCAGCCGTCGAAGGTGGTCAGCACGGCGCGCAGGAAATCGCCCGCGCTGGCGCCGGCCGGCAAGCCGAGCAGTCCGCGATAGATCAGCCAGGCCGAGATCATCCAGACGACGAACAGGCCCGTCAGCATGGCGCCGAGCAGCGCGATCTGCGTGATCGAGGGCGACTTCAGGATCGCGAAGGCGTGGCCCCAGGATGAATCGATGCCCTTCTCGCGTCGCCGGCTGATCTCGTAGAGCCCGATCGCCGCGAACGGTCCGAGCAGCGCGAAGCCGGCGATCAGGGGAAACAGCAGCGGGATGATGTCGTAGCTGACCGTGAGCTGGCCGAGCAGCACGCCGGCGACGGGATAGATCAAAGCGAGGAAGACGAGATGGCTCGGCTTGGCCTTGAAATCCTCCCAGCCGCGTCGCAGCGCGTCGCGCAGATCCTGCGTGGTGATGGTCCGTATGCGCGGCATGGCGGCGTCGTGGCGGCCGGCCTGCGTCACGGTGGCGTCGAGATTGGCCATGGCGTGTCTCCCGGTTCGTCGCCCGGTCCGCCTGCGGCGTTGACGCTATCCTCGGATCAACGGCCTGAAGGCGTCGAGCATCCAATTCCCAGCGCAGCGATCATACGCCTGTCGGCGCGTCTTGTCGCAATCCCTGCAAACACAAGAACGGGAGCGCGACGCGAATGGTTCCGGTTTGCTGCTGACACTTCCGCGACCTCGCCATCTCGCATAAATCAGTCGCCATGAGCGAGACCGAGATGAGCCCGATCGAGACCCTGAGCGCGCGCCGGGCCAAAGCCGAGCACAAGGCGCTGGCCGCGGAGATCGCCGAGGCCGACCTCGCCTATCACCGCGACGACGCGCCGATCCTCGACGATGCGCGCTATGACGCGAAGCGCCGCCGGCTTGAGGCGATCGAGGCGGCCTTTCCCGCGCTGAAGGGTGCTGAGGCCGCCGGCGACAAGGTCGGCGCGAAACCCTCGTCGAAATTCGCCAAGATCAGGCATCGCGTGCCGATGCTCTCGCTCGGCAACGCCTTTTCGGACGGGGACGTCGCCGAATTTGTCCAGCGCGTGCGTGGTTTTCTCGGCATGAAGGCCGAGGTCGCCGGCCCGGCCTTCACCGCCGAACCCAAGATCGACGGGCTCTCGCTCTCGCTGCGCTACGAAAAGGGCGAACTGGTCCATGCCGCGACGCGGGGCGACGGCGAGGAGGGCGAGGACGTCACCGCCAACGCCCGCACGATCTCGGACATCCCGCATCGCCTGTCTGGCGACGACGTTCCCGAGATCGCAGAGGTGCGCGGCGAGGTCTATCTGCGCCATGCCGATTTCGCCGGCATCAACGATCGGCAGCGCGAGAAGGGGCTGCCCGAATTCGCCAATCCGCGCAATGCGGCGGCAGGCTCGCTGCGCCAGCTCGACGTCTCGATCACCGCCGCGCGGCCGCTGCGCTTCTTCGCCTATGCCTGGGGCGAGATGCCGGTTCGGCCGACCGACACTCAAGCCGGCGTTGTCGGTGCCTTCGCGCGCTGGGGCTTTCGGACCAATCCGCTGATGGTCCGCCGCGAAACCGTCGAAGAGCTGCTGGCGCATTACCGGCTGATCGAGGAACAGCGCGCCACGCTCGGCTACGACATCGACGGCGTCGTCTACAAGGTCGACGATCTCGGCCTGCAGGGCCGGCTAGGCTTCGTCTCGCGCGCGCCGCGCTGGGCGATCGCTCACAAGTTCCCCGCCGAACTTGCGACCACCGTGCTGGAGGCGATCGACATCCAGGTCGGCCGCACCGGAGCGCTCTCGCCGGTGGCGCGGCTCAAGCCCGTGACGGTCGGCGGCGTCGTCGTCACCAACGCGACGCTGCACAACGAGGATTACATCCGCGGCTTCGATTCGAAGGGTGCGGCCATCCGCGACGGCTCCGACATCCGCGTCGGCGACACGGTAACGGTGAAGCGGGCCGGAGACGTGATCCCGCGCGTCGAGGCGGTGGACCTGGGCAAGCGACCGGCCGGCTCGAAGCCCTATGTCTTTCCGACCTCTTGCCCGATCTGCGGCAGCGATGCCGTGCGCGAACACAATCCACGCTCCGGCAAGGAGGACGCGGTGCGCCGCTGCACCGGCGGGCTGGTCTGCGCGGCGCAGGCGGTCGAGCGGTTGAAGCACTTCGTCTCGCGCGACGCGCTCGATATCGACGGGCTCGGCGACAGGCAGATCGAATTCTTCCATGCCGATCCCGATTTGCCCGTGAAGGAGCCGGCCGATATTTTTTCGCTGGCGGCGCGCGACGGCGCGAACCTGAAGAAGCTGAAGGACAAGGAGGGTTTCGGGACCCAGAGCGTGACGAAGCTCTTCGCCGCGATCGAGGATCGCCGGACGCCACCGCTCAACCGCTTCGTCTTCGGGCTCGGCATCCGCCATATCGGCGAGACCAACGCCCGGCTGCTTGCGCGGCATTACGGCTCGTTCGAGGCCTTGCAGGCAGCCGTCATCGCGGCGGGCGATCCGGCAGCGCCCGAGCGGCAGGAACTCGACGCCATCGACGGCGTCGGCCCGACCGTGGTCGAGGCGCTGCTGCAGTTCTTCGCCGAAGCGCATAACCAGGAGATGCTGGGCCGATTGCTGGCGCAGGTGACGCCGCAGCCGCTGGAGGCGGTTGCCTCCGTCAGTCCCGTCGCCGGCAAGATCGTCGTCTTCACCGGCGCGCTGGAGCGCATGACGCGCGACGAGGCCAAGGCGATGGCCGAGCGGCTCGGCGCCAAGGTCGCGGGCTCGGTCTCCTCGAAGACCGACCTGCTGGTGGCGGGGCCGGGCGCCGGCTCGAAACTGAAGGACGCCGCCAGACATGGCGTGCAGGTGATCGACGAGGCCGGCTGGTTCGAACTCGTGGGCGCATAACCGCTGCCGCGCCGCGATCCGCGTGGTCCTGCTACGGCCGCGCGACGGCAGCCTCCAGCAGCCGCCCCGCGGCCGCCCTCGCCTCTTCCGTGATCTTGGCGCCAGCCAGCATGCGGGCGATCTCCTCGCGCCGGGACTGCTCCGCCAGCAGCGTCACGCGGGTAACCGTCCGGCCGGCCGCATCGCCATCCAGAGCCGATTTCGCGATCAGGAAATGCTGTCCGGCCTTTGCCGCGACCTGCGGCGCATGCGTCACCGAAACAACCTGCACGCGCCGCGCCAGTCGCGCCAGCCGCTCGCCGATGGCGTCGGCGACAGCGCCCCCGACCCCGGTGTCGATCTCGTCGAAGACCAGCGTCGGAGCCGAGCCGCGCTCGGCCAGCACCACCTTGAGCGCCAGCATGAAGCGCGACAGCTCGCCGCCGGATGCGACCTTCATCATCGGGCCGGGCCGCGTGCCGGGATTGGTCTCGACCCAGAACTCGACGCGGTCGAACCCTTCCGGCCCGCGCGAGGCGGCGTCCGTCTCGATCTGCGTGATGAAGCGGGCTCGCTCCAGCTTGAGCGGAGGCAGCTCCGCCTTCACCGCCGCGTCTAGCCTCGCCGCAGCCTGGCGTCGCGCGAGCGAGAGCGCCTGCGCCAATCCGACGAAGGCGGCCTCGGCCTGTCTCAGCTCGTCTTCCAACCGTCCGAGCGAGCTTTCGCTCTCGTCGAGCGCGGCGAGATCGGCAGCCATGCTGCCTGCCAACGGCAAAAGCCCGTCGACCGGAACGTCGAACTTCCGCGCGGCGGCGCGCAGCGCAAACAGCCTCTCCTCGGCCCTCTCCAGTTCGCGCGGTTCGTATTCGGCGGCGCGCATCGCCGCCTGCAACGCCTCGCCCGCCTCCTCCAGCGCCACCAGCGCCGTGTTCAGCGCCGCGCAGGACGGATCGATCAGGGCCGGCGCCTGCCCCGCCCGCCGCTCGAGCCGGCGCAGAACCGCCGACAGCGCCGGCAGGGGCGAAGCCTGTCCGCCGACCGCCTCATAGGCCTCGATGAGATCGCGCGCGACCTTCTCGGCCTGCATCATGCCCTGCCGGGTCGCGGCCAGCGTCTCCTCTTCGCCGGGCTCGGGCGCGAGCTTCGTCAGCTCGGCCACGGCATGGCGCAGGAAATCGGCCTCCTTGCGCGCCGCCTCGACGCGGATGCGCTGCGCCTGCAGCGCCTGACGCGCCCGCTTCAGCGTCTCGCTGGCGGCCGCGACCTCTCCGGCCTGAGCTTCGAGCCCGCCGAAACCGTCGAGGATCGCGCGATGCTGGGCCGCGTCGGTCAACGCGCGGTCGTCGTGCTGGCCGTGGATTTCGACGATCGCCGCCCCGATCAGCTTCAGGATCTGGACGCTGACGGGCTGGTCGTTGACGAAGGCGCGCGTGCGGCCGTCGGCATACTGCACCCGGCGCAGGATCAGGTCGCCATCGGTGTCGATGTCCTGCGCCTCCGCGAGCTTTCGCGCGGGATGCGCCGCCGCCAGGTCGAAGACGGCGCTGATCTGGCCCTGCGCCTCGCCATGGCGCACCAGCGAGCCGTCGCCGCGCCCGCCCAACGCAAGCGCGAAGGCATCGAGCACGATCGACTTGCCCGCCCCGGTTTCGCCGGTCAGCACGCTCAAGCCCTCGTCGAAGCTCAGATCGAGCCGGTCGATCAGGACGATGTCGCGGATCAGGAGCTGAGCCAGCATGGCTCAGCGCAGGCTCAAGGTGCGGGGCATGCGCGCGCGAGCCTTCATGCAGGGCGCGTCAGAACGGGTTGAGGCTGATGACCGCGCGCGAAAAACCCTGGAAGGCCCGGCTGATATAGGAGCCGCGATCCTCGCGCGGAGCGAGCCCGCCGCTCTCCAGCAGCACGTAGGAATCCTTGTACCACGGGCTGTCGGGGAAATTGTGCCCGAGCACGGCGGCGGCCGTCTGCGCCTCGTTGGTGATGCCCAGCGCCATATAGGCCTCGGTCAGGCGCATCAGCGCCTCCTCGACATGGCGCGTGGTCTGGTACTTGGTGATGACGTCGCGGAAGCGGTTCACCGCGCCGGTGTAGTTGCGCTTCTCGAGATAGTAGCGTCCGACGTTCATTTCCTTGCCGGCGAGCTGGTCGCGCGCGACGAGGAGCTTCTCCTTGGCGTCGAGCACATATTCGGACCTCGGATATTTGGTCACGAGTTCCTCGAGCGCGACGATGGCGCGCTCCGTGCGCTCCTGGTCGCGCGTCGCGTCGGGGATCTGGTTGAAATAGGACATTGCCATGATGTACTGCGCGTAGGCCGCGTCGGGGCTGGCCGGGTTCTGCGCGATGAAACGCCGCGAGGCCGTGATCGCCTCTTCCCACTTGTTCGCCTGGTAGTTGGTGTAGGCGGCCAGGATCAGACCCCGCTTGGCGTAAGGCGAGAATGGCGCGCTTTTGTCGATCTCGTCGAACTTCTTCGACGCGCCTTCGCTGTCGCCGTTCTGCAGCCGGGCCAGGCCTTCGTTGTAGAGCCTGTCGGCGGGGACCTCGGCGACGATCTCGGGCTTGTAGACCTCCGGCCTGTCGAAGGGGTTCAGCGATGACATGGTGTCGCAGCCGCCCAGCAGCAGGGCTGCGCCGAGCGCCAGCACGGGACCGGCGCCGATCTTGTCAGATCCGATCCTGCCGGCGCGGTGGGGGGTCGGAATGCTTTGCCGATTGACGCTCACGTCGTCCGTCCTCTTTCGCTCGCTCCCGCCAGCGGGAGCGCATGCCATACCCCAGACGCGACCGTTGCGCCACTGCGCTCGACGCCGGTCGTAGCCGAAGCCCCGGATGCGACAGAAAACCGACGAATCGAAGGCGGCGCGACGCGGATCGAGGCATTCTTCACAGAAATGGAAGGCTGCGAGCCCGCGACTCAGCTCACGTCGGGCGCGAACGCGGCCGGCGCGGCGGCGGCCATCTGCACGGCGCGCGGCGCGGCATAAACGGGAGCGGCCTCGACGATGGCGTAGTTCGCGCGGTCGGCGAACAGCGCCTCGAGGATGCGGACGTTCAGGCGATGGCCGCCGCAATAGGAGCGGAATTCGCCCTGGAGCGGATAGCCGGCCAGCGCCAGATCGCCGATCGCATCCAGAACCTTGTGGCGCACGAATTCGTCGGCGTAGCGCAGGCCTTCGGGGTTGATGACCTTGTCCTCGCCGATGGCGACGGTGTTGTCGAGCGATGCGCCCAGCGCGAAGCCGGCCTTCCAGAGCTGCTCGACATCGCGCATGAAGCCGAAGGTGCGGGCGCGCGAGATTTCGTGGACGTAGGCGGCCGGATCCAGATCGAAGACCTTGCGCTGGCGGCCGATCACCGTGGTGTCGAAATCGATCTCGACATCGAGGCGGAAACCCTCCTCGGAGGGCAGAAGCTCGGCGAAGGCGCGCCCGTTCTCGACGCGCACCGGCCGCAGCACCTTGAGATAGCGGCGCGCGGCGGCGAGCGGCACGATGCCGACCGACTCGATGCCGGCGACGAATTGCGCGGCGCTGCCGTCCATGATCGGCATTTCGGGCCCGTCGATCTCGACGAGCGCATTGTCGAGTCCCAGGCCGGCGCAGGCCGACATCAGATGCTCGATGGTCGCAACCGAGGCGGCGGCCTTGTCGCCGATGACGGTGCAGAGTTCGGTCGCGCTGACTTTGGTGTGCTTGGCGTGGATCAGCTGGGCCGGGCCGTCGTCGAGGCCCTTGCGAAGGAAGACGATGCCGGAATTCGCACTGGAAGGCTTGAGGCAGATCGTGGCGGGAGCGCCGGAGTGCACGCCGATACCCGTCAGGGTCACAGGAGCGCGCAGCGTGGTCTGCCGATCGAAGCTCATTCCGGTATCCAACTTCTTGACCGCGAAACAGGACAGGTCGCTTGCTCGAAGCGACCCGGTCGTGACGTTCGGCGGTACTCCTGAAAGCGCGACGCTGAGCAAAACCCTGCGCCGATGTCCCCCTTAGTGCAGTCGCAACATAAGCGCGTCGGCCAAGCAGACAAAATCACGCTTTCTTTCGCTCTGTTACAACCGCAGGACGCCAGAGAATCCTGACGATCCCATTGATGAATATGGTTTTCCAGACGTGAACAAGCCCCGGCGCGAAGCATCGCGCCGGGGCTTGTTCCAACCGTGTGACGGGCTGTTCTGGACCTCAACTGGTCTGGCGGCGCAGGAAGGCCGGAATCTCCAGGTGGTCGTCTTCGCTGCTGCGATTCGGCTGGGCTCGACCCAGCGTGTCGAGCTGGCCCTGGGCGGGGCGCGAGGCAGGCGGCGCCGGCCGGCGCATATACTCCGCATGGGCCGCGCTCGGCGCCTGGGCGACGGGCGCCGGCGGCGGCGCCTGGCGAACCGGGCCCGGCGTCTCGGCCGCATCCTCGTCCTTGCGGCCGAACCCGACCGAGGCGAGCCGCTGCATCAGCGACATCCGCTTCTGATCGGCGGAGACGGCCGACTGCGGCGCGGCCTGCGCGCCGCGCTGGGCGTTGATCTGGTTCTGCGCCGGCACGGGCAGGTCCTCGATCCGCGGCATGCGGGTGGGGCGGACCACCGAGCGCTCGGGCATCGGCGGGATGAAGCTCTCGGGCTGAGTCTCCACCGGCTCGACCGGGACGACCGGCTCCAGCAGTGGCGCGACGGCCATCACCGGGCGCGGCAGCGCCGGCTCGATGCGGATATGCTCGGACATCGCGGCCGGGGCGGGCGCGGCCGCGGGGCGCAGCGTCTCGATGCCGGGGACAATGGCGGGCTCGGCGGGCGTCTGGGGCTGGCGCGCCGCCGGAGCGGCGGTACGCAGGCGGGCTTCCGCCTTCAGCCGCTCGGCGACCTGGGCGATGCGGGCTTCGGTCTCGTCCATCTCGGCCTGGGTGGTCTGCGGCTTGTCGATGCCGGTCGCGACCACCGAAACGCGGACGGTGCCTTCCAGAGCCTCGTCGAAGGTCGCGCCGACGATGATGTTGGCTTCGGAATCGACCTCCTCGCGAATGCGGGTGGCGGCCTCGTCGACCTCGTAGAGCTTCATGTCGCGCCCGCCGGTGATCGAGATCAGCAGGCCGCGCGCGCCCTTCATCGAGACGTCGTCGAGCAGCGGGTTGTTGATCGCGGCCTGCGCCGCGTTGAGCGCGCGCTTGTCGCCCTGCGCTTCGCCGGTGCCCATCATTGCCTTGCCCATGCCGCGCATCACGGCGCGCACGTCGGCGAAGTCGAGGTTGATCAGCCCCGGACGCACCATCAGGTCGGTGATGCAGGCGACGCCGGAATAGAGCACCTGGTCTGCCATGCCGAAGGCGTCGGCGAAGCCCGTGGTCTCGTTGGCGACGCGGAACAGGTTCTGGTTCGGGATCACGATCAGCGTGTCGACCGCCTCGTTGAGCTCGCCGATGCCGGCCTCCGCCATTCGCATGCGGCGGTGCCCCTCGAACTGGAACGGCTTGGTGACGACGCCCACCGTCAGGATGCCCATGTCGCGGGCGACGCGGGCGATGGCGGGAGCCGCGCCCGTGCCGGTGCCGCCACCCATGCCGGCGGTGATGAAGACCATATGCGCGCCCGCCAGATGGTCGCGGATCTCGTCGATCACCTCCTCGGCCGCCGCGCGCCCGACTTCGGGCTGCGAGCCGGCGCCGAGACCCTCGGTGACCTGCAGGCCCATCTGGATGATGCGCGACGAGCGCGACAGGGCCAACGCCTGGGCGTCGGTGTTGGCGACGACGAAATCGACGCCGTCGAGGCCGGCTTCGATCATGTTGTTGACCGCATTGCCGCCGGCGCCGCCGACGCCGAACACCGTGATCCGGGGCTTCAGTTCCCGGATGTCCGGGGCTTGCAGATTCATCGCCATGGTTGCCTCTTTTGGTCCTTGTCCGGCGCCTGGCGGGAGCCGTCCCGATTGCTACGATTACGCGTGATGCGGCCGGAAGAACGCCCCGGACCGCCTTGAGCCGTCAAAAACTTTCCTTCAGCCACCGCCCGACGCGCGAGAGATAGCCGTCCATGCCCGGCGGCTGGAACGCGCCGGCGCTGCGTGGCTCGAAATGCTCGACATGGGCGACCTGCGGATAGACCAGCAGGCCGACCGCCGCCGCGAAGGCCGGTCCCTTTCCGGCCTCCGGAAGCCCCTTGATTCCGAGCGGGCGCCCGGTGCGGATCTGGCCCCCGAGAATGCGCCGCGCAGTCTCCGGCAGCCCGGTGAGCTGGCAGGCGCCGCCCGTCAGCACGACCCGGCGACCGGCCTGAGCCGAAAAACCCGCCGCGTTGAGCCGGTCGCGCACCAGTTCGAGGATCTCCTCGACGCGCGGCTTGATGATCCGCACCAGTTGCGATTTCGGCAGATGGTTGGGCGTGTCCCGCTCGTCGTCATCAACCTGCGGCACCGAGATCATGTCGCGTTCGTCGGACGCGCTGGAGATCGCCGAGCCGTGCAGCGTCTTCAGCCGCTCGGCCGCCGCGACCCGGGTCGAGAGTCCGCGCGCGACGTCCATGGTGATGTGGTTGCCGCCGACCGCGATCGCGTCGGCATGCATCAGATGGCCGCCCGAGAAGACTCCGAGGCTGGTGGTGCCGCCGCCCATGTCGACCACGACCACGCCCATCTCGGCCTCGTCGTCGACCAAAACCGAGAGGCCCGACGCGTAAGGGGTCGCCACCACCGCCTCGACCTCGAGATGGCAGCGCTCGACAGCCAGCATGACGTTGCGCGCCGCGGCCGCTTCGCTGGCGACGACATGCATGTCGACAGAGAGCTTGCCGCCGATCAGGCCGCGCGGATCGAGCACGCCGGGGATGCCGTCCAGCGCATAGCCGGTGGGCAGCGCGTGCAGCACGGCCTTGCCGGGCCGGATCGCATGGGTCGCCGCCGCCGCCAGCACGCGCTTGACGTCGCCCCCGCCGACGGAGCCGCCGCGCAGATCGACGCTGGCGTCGTAATGCTGCGAGCCGAGCCGGCCGCCGGTCAGGTTCACCACCACCGACTGGACCTCGACCTTGGCCATGCGCTCGGCCGCGTCGACCGCGGCCCGGATGGCGCGCTCGGCGTTCTCGAGGTCGATGATCGCGCCGCCCTTCACGCCAAGCGAGCGCTGATGGCCGATGCCGATGATGCGCGCCACATGGGTGCGTCCGCGCAGGCGCTGGTTGGCCTCGGCGGGATTGAGTTCGGCGATCAGGCAGACCACCTTGCTGGTGCCGATGTCGAGTATCGACAGAGTCGCGCTCTTGCGCGACGAGAGCGGCCGCATCCGCGGCGTCAGGCCCTGGGAGGTCAGGTTCATGCCTCGCCCGCCTTCTTCTTGCCCTTGGCCTTGAGGCGTTCGGCGCGGACGCTGGCGCCCTCTTCCGTCAGTCTCATGATGACGCGATCCGCCTCGCGCAAATCGATCGCCAGCAGGTCCTTGTCGAGCAGCCGGACATCGGCCTCGAGAGCGACGAGACGCTTGACCGCCTCCGCCGCGCCGGTCTCCGGCAGCCGCACATCCATTCCGTTGTCGAGCTTGAGCGTCCAGCGCCGGCCGGCGACCAGTGTGGCGGCGCGCAGGCGTGGCGCCAGCGGCCCGGCTTGCGCCCGCAGCGCCAGATACTCGCCGGCCCGGTTGTTGGCGTCCGCGCCGACGACGAGCGGCAGATGGGCGAAGCGTCCGTCATCCATCTTGTCGATCACGGTGCCGTCGGCGGCGATGACGAAGAGCTCGCCCTTGACCTGCCAGAGCGCGTAGGGCGCGCGCTCGGTCAGCGTGATCGAGACTTCGCCGGGATAGAGCTTGCGGACGGTCGCCTCGCGAATCAGCGGCGTCGCCTCGAGCCGCTTGCGCGCCTCGTCGGCGTCGAAGAAGGCGAGCGAAATCTTGGGATCGATCCCCGCCGCGATCAGCACCTCGATCTCCGAGAGCTCGGCGATGCCGGAAATGGTGACGCGGTCGATGCCCAGCCCGATCAGCCGCGCAACCATATGGCGGGGCTCGCCATAGGTCTCGCGCAGCCTGTCGAGATGACCGCCGAGCACGGCGCCGACGCCGAGGCTCAGGGTCAGGAACCCGAGCGCCAGGCTCGTCCCGATGCGGCGTGGCAGACGCTGGCCGAGCGGCAGCGCGGCCGCGCCGCGGCGCGAGCGCCGCAGCCACCGGCCCGTGCGCTCGCCGACCAGCAATTGCGGGCCGGCGGCGGGGATCGTCGAGCGGCGGACGGCCAGGGCCGTTGCCGCTTTCACCGATCCAGGGAGGCGTCCTCCACCATCCATTTGACGAGTTCACCGAAGTTCAGGCCCGCATGGGCAGCCAATTCGGGCACCAGGCTGGTCTCGGTCATGCCGGGCTGCGTGTTGACCTCCAGCCAGACGAGCGTGTCGCTCTCGTCGTCGTATCTGAAGTCCGACCTGCTGACGCCCCGGCACCCGATTGCTTGATGCGCCGTTAACGACCACTCTTCGATCTGCTGGTAAATTTTTGGTAAAATTTGCGCCGGGCAGATGTGGATCGAGCCACCTTTCGTGTACTTCGCGTCGTAGTCGTAGAACTCGCCGGTGGCGGCGCGGATCTCGGTGACGCCCAGAGACCGGTCGCCCATCACGGCGCAGGTCAGTTCGCGCCCGGAAATGAAGGTTTCGGCCATCATCGTCTCGCCGCAGGGCCAGTCGGCGCGGGCGATCTCCTGCGGCGGATGCTCGCGTCCCTTCTTGACGATGACGACGCCGACCGACGAGCCCTCGTCGATCGGTTTCAGCACATAGGGCGGCGGCAGGATATGCCGTTTCGCCGCCTCGAATCGCGAGACGTTGACCCCGTGCGCCACGGCGACGCCCGCCGCCGAAACCACGGTCTTCGCCCGGTCCTTGCGGATCGCCAGAGCCGAGGCGAGCACGCCGGAATGCGTGTAGGGAAAGCCGAGGATTTCGAGCATGCCCTGAATCGTGCCGTCCTCGCCGAAGCGGCCATGCAGGGCGTTGAAGACGACGTCGGGGCGCAGGGCAGCCAGCACTTGCGCGACGTCGCGCTGCACGTCGATTCGCGTCACGCGAAAGCCGACGCTCTCCAGCGCGGCGGCGCAGCCGGCGCCCGTATTCAGGCTGACCTCGCGCTCGACGGACCAGCCGCCCATCAGCACTGCGACATGTCTGGTCATGCGGGTCCCCGATGCGCGCAACGCGCCGACCCTCGGGCTTGCGTGGTTAATGGGGCGTTAAGGAGTTGACGAAATTCGTTGCGATCAATCGCGTGTCTAGGTCAGCCCGCGACCCCGATCCGCTTGATCTCCCACTGCAACTCGAAGCCGGAATTTTCCTTCACCCGCCGGCGCACCTCCTCGCCCAGCCCTTCGACATCGGTGGCCGTCGCGCCGCCGGTGTTGATCAGGAAGTTGCAGTGCATCTCCGAGACCTGCGCGCCACCGATCCGCAGGCCGCGACAGCCTGCGGCGTCGATCAGTTGCCAGGCCTTTCCGCCCGGCGGATTCTTGAAGGTCGAGCCCCCGGTGCGCTCCTTGATCGGCTGGGCGGCCTCGCGCGCCGCCGTGACCCGGTCCATCTCGGCCTGGATCGCCGCCTGCTCGCCCGGCCGGCCCTGGAATAGCGCCGAGGTGAAGACGATGTCGTGCGTCGCGGCAGCGCTGTTGCGATAGGTGAAGCCCATCTGCGCGTGGCTCAGCGTCACGATCTCGCTCGCGCGCGTCACGCCGCGCGCCTCGACCAGCACGTCCGTCGTCTCGCCGCCATGCGCGCCGGCGTTCATCCGCAGCGCCCCGCCGATGCAGCCTGGAATGCCGCGATAGAAGGCCAGCCCATCGAGCGACGCGTCGGCGGCGGCGCGGGCCACCTTGACGTCGGGCGCCGCCGTTCCGGCTCGCAGGCGGTCGCCCGGCTCTAAAGCAATTTCGCCAAAGGCCTTGCCGCCGAGCCGGACCACGACGCCGGGAATGCCGCCATCGCGCACGATCAGGTTCGAGCCGAGCCCAACGACCGTGACCGGGACATCGGCAGGCAGAACCGACAGCAGCAGCGCCAGATCCTCCTCGTCGGCCGGGGTGAACAGCACCTGCGCGGGACCGCCGACCCGGAACCAGGTCAGGCCGGCCATATCCTGATTGGGCAGCAGCCGCCCGCGCAAAGCGGGCGCGACGGCGCGGAGATCGGAAGTGATGTCGGGGAAGGTCATGGGGGGCGCTATAGCCCTTCTCCCCCGAGGGGAGAAGGGTCAAGAATGAGTCGCCAACTCCCCCGGCAGCGCATAGGCCCATTGCGTGATGTTGCCCGCCCCGAGGAACACGACGTAGTCGCCGAGTCCGGCCAGTTCCGCGACCATCCCGGCCAAGTCCTCCGGCCGTTCCAGCGGCAGCGCATGGCGGTGCCCGCGCGCCTTGATGCCCGAGACCAGCGAATCGCGGTCGGCCCCGGAGATCGGCGCTTCGCCGGCCGCATAGGTGTCCGCCACGATCACCGTGTCGGCGTCGTTGAAGCAGGCAGCGAAATCGTCGAACAGGCTGGCGAGCCTTGTGTAGCGGTGCGGCTGCACGATCGCGATCACCTTGCCTTTGGTCGAGGCGCGCGCAGCCCTCAGCACGGCGGCGATCTCGACCGGATGATGTCCGTAATCGTCGAAGATCAGCGCGCCGTTCCACTCGCCGGTCTTGGTGAAGCGCCGCTTGACGCCGCCGAACCCGGCCAGCGCCGCGCGGATGCGCTCGACCGGCACGCCGAGATCATAGGCGACCGCGATCGCGGCCGTGGCGTTGAGCGCGTTGTGGTGGCCGGGCATCGGCATGATCAGGTCGCGCACGACCTCGTCGCGGCCGCGCTTGCGGTCGCGGATCAGCAGCGTGAATTTCGCCTGCCCGCCGGCGAGGTCGATGTCGATCAGCCGGAAATCGGCTTGAGGATTCTCGCCATAGGTGATGACGCGGCGGTCCTCGATCTGCCCGACAAGTCCCTGCACCGTGGGATGGTCGATGCACATCACGGCGAAACCGTAGAACGGCAGATTTTCGACAAAGGTCCGGAACGCGGCCTTGATCGCGTCGAATGTGCCGAAATGGTCGAGATGCTCGGGGTCGATATTGGTGACGATCGCGACGTCCGCCGGCAGCTTGAGGAAGGTGCCGTCCGATTCGTCGGCCTCGACCACCATCCAGTCGCTCTCGCCCATGCGGGCATTGGTGCCGTAGGCGTTGATGATGCCGCCATTGATCACGGTCGGGTCGAGCCCGCCCTTCTCCAGCAGCGTCGCGACCAGCGAGGTCGTCGTCGTCTTGCCGTGGGTGCCGGCGATCGCGATGCAGCTCTTCAGCCGCATCAGCTCGGCCAGCATCTCGGCCCGGCGCACCACCGGCAGGCGCTGCTCGCGGGCGGCGATCAGCTCGGGATTGTCGCGCCTGATCGCGGTCGAGACCACGACGACCTCGGCATCGCCGATATTCTCCGCCTTGTGGCCGACGAAGGTCCTGATGCCCTTTTCGGTCAGCCGCCTGACGTTTGCGCCGTCGGCGGCGTCGGAACCCTGCACCAGATAGCCGAGATTGTGCAGCACCTCGGCGATGCCGGACATGCCGATGCCGCCGATTCCGACGAAATGGATGGCGCCGAGTTTTGGCGGCAGCTTCATGATCTGAAATCCTTGGGAACTAGAACCCGGCGGTCTCGCAGACGAGCGCGGCGAGCCGCTCCGCCGCGTCGGGAATGCCGGCGCTCTTCGCGTTTGCGGCCATGGTCGTCAAGTGCGCCGGCTGCGCCAGCAATTGCGACAGCTCGGTCGCCAGCCGGGACGGTGAAAAATCGCTCTGCAGGATGCGGATCGCCCCGCCGGCCTGCTCCAGCACGGCGGCGTTCGCGGCCTGGTCCTGGTCGAGCGAGCCCGGCAGCGGCACGAGGATGGCGGGGCGGCCGATCACGGTCAGTTCCGCGACGGTCGAGGCGCCGGCCCGGCCGATCACGAGATGGGCCTTGGCCATGCGAGCGGGGAGATCCTTGAAGAAGGGCGCGATCTCGGCCCGGACGCCGAGGCTGGAATAGATGCCGTGAACGCGGCCGTGATCCTCGATGCGCGCCTGTTGGACGATCCTGAGCCGCGCCCGCTCGCTCTGGGTCATGAGCTCGATCGCCGGCGGCACGATGTCGGCCATGATGCGCGCGCCCTGGCTGCCGCCGAAGACGAGCAGCTCGAAGGCGCCCTCGCCCGGCCACTCATAGGGCGCGGCCGCATCGACGACAGCCGGCCGGACCGGATTGCCGACCTGCCGGCATTTCGCCTTTGCCGCGTCCGACAATCCGCCGACCTCGGCGAAGCCAGTCGCGATCACGCTCGCGCGCCCCGACAAAAAGCGGTTGGCCCGGCCGATCACGGCGTTCTGCTCATGGATCAGCGTCTGGAAGCCGGCGAGCGCCGCTCCCAGCACCGGCGGGACCGTCGGGTAGCCGCCGAAGCCGACGACGAGGACGGGCTTCAGCTCCCGCGCGATTCGACGCGCGGCGATGGTGCCCTTGGCCAGTTGAAGCAGCGCGCCGGCCATCTTCAGCGGCGAGCGGCCCGAAGGCGTCGCCGCCGGCACGGCATGCACCGCCTCGGCGGGGAAGCCCCCGGCGAATTCGGCTGCGCGGGTGTCGGTCATCAGCGCGACGCGCATGCCGCGCGCATGGAGCGCATGGCTCAGAGCCTCGGCTGGAAACAGATGACCGCCGGTGCCGCCGGCCGCAAGGATGACGAGGGGTCCGTTCGCCACGGCGTCAGCGTCCGGGCTCGGCCTGGCCCGTGGCGCGCGGGCGCTTGCGCGTCAGCGCCAGCAGGAAGCCGGTGCCGATCGCCAGCGAGATCAGCGACGAACCGCCATAGGAGATGAACGGCAATGTCATCCCCTTGGCCGGCATCATGTGCAGGTTGACCATCATGTTGATCGCCGCCTGGATTCCGAAGAGCAAGGCAAGGCCCGTCACGGCCAGACGCTCGAATGGGTCCTCGGCCTTCTGGGCGGCGAACAGCGACCGCAGCACGATCAGCGCGAACAGCATCACCAGCAGGATGCAGACGACGATGCCGAATTCCTCGGCCGTGACGGCGAAGATGAAGTCGGTATGGGCGTCGGGCAGGATGCGCTTGACCGTGCCCTCGCCCGGCCCCTTGCCGAGCCAGCCGCCGGACGAAAAACTCTCCAGCGCGGTGTCGATCTGGAAGGTGTCGCCCGAGCCCTTGTCCATGAAGCGCTCGATGCGGGCGCGCACATGCGGCACGAGCTGATAGGCGATCAGGATGCCGAACGCCCCGGCCCCGCCAAGCCCCAGCACCCAGAACCAGTGCAGGCCGGCGACGAAGAACAGCCCGCACCAGACCAGGCTGACCAGCACCGTCTGGCCGAAATCGGGCTGCAGCACGAGCGGCGTGATCGTCAGCGGCAGCAGCAGGAAGGCGAGCCAGGTGCCCGGCAGATCGGGCCGGCGCGTGCCTTCGGCGAAAGCCCAGGCCGAAAGCACGACGAAGGCCGGTTTCATGAACTCCGAGGGCTGGATCGAGCCCAGCGGCCCCAGCGTCAGCCAGCGCCGCGCGCCCTTGACCTCGACGCCGAGATAAAGCGTCGCCACCACCATGGCGAGCGAGGCGGCGAAGATCAGCAGCGCCGCCCGGCGAACATGCCGCGGCGACATGAAGGAGACGCTGAGCACGATCGCCAGCGCCGCCAGCAGGTAAACCGCCTGCCGGTTGACGAAATGGAAGGTCGACAAGCCCAGCCGCTCGGCCACCGGCGGCCCGCCCGCCATCAGCAGCACGACGCCCGATACCATCAGCGCGACGAGCGAGCCGAGGATCACCCGGTCGATCGACCACCACCAGCGACCGCTGAAACCAGGTTCCGCGCGCGAGACCATGCACCGCTCCGACATCGTGCCCGACCCAGGCCAAGCCTGCGCCTTCGTAGCGAATCACTCTGTCAACGAATGGTTAAGCGTTTGATTCCAACAAGCGCGATCCGCCATGGCCCAGGCCCCGCAAACAAAAGGCCCCGCCGCTTGGCGGGGCCCCTTTGTCGCGTTGAACTGGAGTGCCGGTCAGGGCTTCGTGCTGGAAGCGCCGCCGCTCGCCGGGTTGGGCGTTCCGCTGGGCGCGGGCCGAGCCGGAACTGTGCCGCCCGGGCTCGCCGGGGGATTGGCGGACGTGCCGGTCACGCCGCCGCCAGCAGGGTCTTTCGCAACGCCAGGCGCAGTCGGCGGCACCGAGGAGCCGCTGGGAGACGGCGTCGGCGCCGCTGTTGTCGGCCGGTTGTTGCTGGGCGAATTGACCGGGGCCTGCGTGGACTGGGCGATGGCCGCCGCAGGCACGATAGCCAGACCGGCGACGATGGCAATTGTCTTGATCATAAGATTGTTCTCCGTGCGATCCTTGGGGTTCAAATAAGGAACGAACCGGGACCCGCACGGTTCCCTCACGAGCCCGTCATGAACCTTCAAGGGCATCAACGCCGAACAGGAGGAAAGCCGGCAACCTCGTCACCAGCGCCCTGAACGCTTCGCCGCGCACCTCGAAATTCGGGAACTGGTCGAAGGAGGCGCAGGCCGGCGAGAGCAGGACGGCGATCTCGGCCTCGCCGGGCGCGGCCAGCGCGTCGCGCTTGGCTGAAGCCACCGCCACCTCGAGCGTCTCGCAGCGCTCGTAAGTCACGTTGCCGGCCGCGTCGAAGGTCTGCGCGAACAGGTCGCTCGCCGCGCCGATCAGATAGGCCTTGGCGATGTTGGGGAAATAGCGGGTCAGGCTCTCGATGCCGCCCTCCTTTGCCTTGCCGCCCAGAATCCAGAAGATGTCGCGGAAGGAGGTCAGCGCCTTTTCGGTCGAGTCTGCGTTGGTCGCCTTGGAATCGTTGATGAAGACGACGCGGCCGATCCGGCCGATCTCCTCCATGCGGTGCGCCAGCCCCGGATAGCTTTTGAAACCGGCCGCGATTTCGTCTGCCGTCAAGCCCAGCGCGAAGCAGGCGGCGAAGGCCGCCGCCGCGTTCTGGGCGTTGTGGGAGCCGCGCAGGCTGCCGATGCCGGCAAGGTTGGCGACGACCTTGGGCTTGCCGTCGCGGACCTGCACGATCCGCGTGTCGAGCCTGCCCGCATTGGCAGTGATGCCGGCAAAGACGCCCTCATCGAGCGGCTGCTCGCCGCTGATCCTGACCAGCGGCCGCCCCGCCGCGGCGCGCCGCCGCGCCATCTGCCTGGACGCCTCGTCGTCGACGCCGACCACGGCGATGTCGGCGCTGGCGACCAGCCGCTCCTTGATCGCGCCATAGGCCTCGAAGGTCCCGTGCCGGTCGAGATGGTCCGGCGTCAGGTTCATCTGGATGCCGACGCTCGGCGCCAGCGATGGCGCGAGGTCGATCTGGTAGCTCGAACATTCGATGACGTGGATGCGGTTTGCGGCCGGCGGCTCCAGCGCCAGCGCCGCCGTGCCGATATTGCCGCCCATCTGCACGTCGCGGCCGGCGCTGGCCAGCACATGGGCGATCAGCGCCGTGGTCGTCGACTTGCCGTTGGTGCCGGTGATGCAGACGACGGGGCCGGCCGGCGCGATGGCGGCCCGCTCGCGGAAGAACAGCTCGATGTCGCCGATGATCTCTATGCCGGCGGCCCTGGCCTTTTCCACGGTCCAGTGCGGCTGCGGATGCGTCAAGGGCACGCCGGGAGCGAGCACCAGCGCCGCGAAGTGGGACCAATCAGCGGCGGCGAGATCGACGATCGCGATGCCCTCGCCCGCCGCCTTGTCGCGGCTGGCCTGGCTGTCGTCCCAGGCCGCGACATCGGCCCCGCCGGCCTTGAGCGCGCGCGCTGTCGCAAGCCCTGAGCCGCCGAGCCCGAACAGCGCAACGTGCTGCCCGGCGAAGACCGTCACCGGCGTCATGGTCAGCGCAGTTTCAGCGTCGAGAGGCCGACCAGGGCCAGCACCACGGAGATGATCCAGAAGCGGATCACGACCTGCGGCTCGGTCCAGCCCAGCTTCTCGAAATGATGGTGGATCGGGGCCATCAGGAAGACGCGCCGTCCGGTGCGCTTGTAGACGAAGACCTGGATGATGACCGAGAGCGCCTCCAGCACGAACAGTCCGCCGACGATGGCGAGCACGATCTCGTGCTTGGTCGCGACCGCGATGGTGCCGAGCAGGCCGCCGAGCCCGAGCGACCCGGTGTCGCCCATGAAGATCTGGGCCGGCGGCGCGTTGAACCAGAGGAAGCCGAGCCCCGCCCCGATCAGCGCCCCGCAGATCACCGAGAGTTCGCCAGCGCCGGGCACATGATGGATCTGCAGGTAGTTGGCGAAGATCGCGTTGCCGGTGAGATAGGAGATGAAGCCGAAGGTGGCGGCCGCGATCATCACCGGCACGATGGCGAGCCCATCGAGGCCGTCGGTCAGGTTCACGGCGTTGCCCGCCCCGACGATGACGAACGCCGCGACAAGCGGAAACAGCAGCCCGAGCGGCACGATCAGTTCCTTGAGGAACGGCATCGCGAAGCCCGACGAGATCGAAGGCGGACCGAACTGCATGATCGCGCCGCAGGCGACGAGCGCGATCGCGACCTCGAGCGTGATCCGGGCCTTGCCCGAGAAGCCCTTGTGCGACTGCTTCGTCACCTTGAGATAGTCGTCGTAGAAGCCGATCGCGCCATAGGTCGCGGTCACCATCAGCACGATCCAGACGTAAGGGTTCCGCAGATTGCCCCAGAGCAGGGTCGCGGCGAAGAGCCCGGTCAGGATCATCAGCCCGCCCATGGTCGGCGTGCCGCGCTTGGCGAGATGCGATTCGGGTCCGTCCACCCGGATCGGCTGGCCCTTGCCCTGCTTGAGACGCAGCCAGGAGATTGCGGCCGGCCCGAAGAAGAACACGAACAGCAGCGCGGTGGCGGTCGCCCCGCCGGCGCGGAAAGTGATGTAGCGGAACACGTTCAGGATAGGGAACGTGCCCGAGAAATCAGCCAGCCAGACGAGCATTGTTCCGTGTCTCTCGTTCTTATTCGTCCGCCGGCACGGCCGGGAAGCGCGCCGCGATCGCCTTGACGATCGGCCCCATGCGCGACCCGAGCGATCCCTTGACGGTGACGACGTCGCCCGCCCGGATCGCATCCAGCACGAGCGGCTCGAGCCCGCTCGCCTGGCCGGCATAAGCCCCCCTCGCGGTGGAAGGCAAGCCGTCATAGAGCCCGCGCATCAGCGGTCCGCAGGCAAAGACCTTGTCGACGCCGTTGGCCAGCACGGCCTCCGCGAGACCCTCGTGCAGCGCCGGACCGCTTGGGCCGAGTTCGAGCATGTCGCCGAGCACCGCGATCCGCCGCCCTCTGCCCGAGACCGGGATGCGGCCGAGATTCTCGATGGCGGCGCGCATCGAGGCCGGGTTGCCGTTGTAGCTCTCGTCGATCAGCGTGAACGGGCCGCCCGGCGCCTGCAGGCTCTGGCGCGCGCCGCGCCCCGCCGGCGGGGCGAGATCGCCCAGCGCCAGCGCGGCCAGCGCGAGATCGGCGCCCAGCGCCTCGACCGCGGCCAGCACGGCGAGCGAATTCAGCACGATATGCTTGCCCGGGCTGCCGAGCTTGTAGGTCACGGCCTTGCCATGGACCAGCGCATCGACGGTCGAGACGTCGGATTTGAGCGAGCAGGACAGGAGCCGCACATCGGCCTCCGCGCTCTCGCCGAAGGTCACGATCCGCCCGGCCGGTCCCGCTTCGGCGAGGCGGCGCAGCAGCGCGGCCTGGGGAATATCGGCATTGAGGATCGCGGTTCCGCCCGGCTTCAGCGCGGCGAAGATCGAACCCTTCTCCTCGGCGATGCCGTCGAGCGAGGAAAACGCCGCCAGATGCACCGGCTGGACCGTGGTGACGATCGCCACATCGGGCGTGACGAGCTTCGCCAGCGGCAGGATTTCGCCGGGATTGCTCATGCCGATCTCGTAGACGCCATAGCGCGCATCGGCGGGCGTCCGGCACAGCGTCAGCGGCACGCCCCAATGGTTGTTGTAGGAAGCGACCGGCGCATGGGTCTTGCCCTGTCGCGACAGCACGAGGCGCAGCGCCTCCTTCGTGCCGGTCTTGCCGACGGAACCTGTGACCGCGACGACGCCGGCCTTCAGCTCGGCCCGCCGTGCGACGCCGGCCCGCTCCATCGCCTTCAGCACATCGGTTACGACCGCATAAGGCCCGGTCCCGGTGAAGGCTGCGGCATGGGCCTCGTCGATCACGGCAAGCCCAGCGCCCTTGTCGAGCGCGCCGGCGACGAAATCATGCCCGTCTCGCGCCTCGCCCCGGATCGCGAAGAAGGCCTCGCCCGGCTCGATCGTGCGGGTATCGATCGAGGCCCCGGTGATGGCCGCCGGCATCGCCCCGACGAGCCGCGCGCCGAGCGCCGCGACCAGTGCCTCTCCGCTCCACAGGGGCGCGCTCATCCTTCGATCTCCGCGATGGCCGCCCTGACTGCCTCGTGATCGGAGAAGGGCAAGGTGCGATCGCCCACGATCTGGCCGCTTTCATGGCCCTTTCCGGCGACCACCAAAAGATCGCCCGGCCCGAGCAGACGAACGCCATGGCGGATCGCCTCCGCCCGGTCGCCGATTTCGATGAGCCTCGGCGAGGCGGCCATGATCTGCGCCCGGATCGCGGCGGGATTCTCGCTACGCGGATTGTCGTCGGTGACGATGGCGATGTCGGATTTCTCGGCTGCGATCGCGCCCATCAGCGGGCGCTTGCCCCTGTCGCGGTCGCCGCCGCAGCCGAAGACGCAGATCAGCTTCCCGGTGGCATAGGGCCGCAGCGTCGACAACACGGCAGCGAGCGCATCCGGCTTGTGGGCGTAATCGACGATGGCGAGCCCGCCATTGACCTCAGCCACACGCTCCAGACGGCCGGCGACGCCGGTGAGGCCCGACATCGCTGCGAGCGCCGCGTCGGCATCTTCGCCCGTGGCGATGGCAAGGCCTGCGGCGACCAGCGCATTCCCGGCCATGAAATCCCCGACCAGTGGCAGCACGATCTCGCGCTCGCGGCCGTCATGGGTCACGTTCAGGCGCTGGGAAAAACCGTCGCGGGCGCTGCCGACGAGCGTCAGCGTCTCGCCCTTGCGCCCGACTCCGATCAGGCGGCAACCCGCCGCGAGCGCGGCCTCCGCCGCCTCGGCGGCGCAAGGCTCGTCACGGTTGATCACGACCGGCGATCCCTGCGGCAATAGCCGCCACAATCGCATCTTCGCGGCAAGATAATCCTCGACGGTCGGATGATAATCGAGATGGTCGCGGCCGAGATTGAGGAAGGCCCCGGCGCTGAGCCTGACGCCGTCGAGCCGGTGCTGGTCGAGCCCGTGCGAGGAGGCTTCCATCGCCAGATGCGTGACGCCGCCTTGCGCCAGCGCATCGAGCGAGGCGTGCAGCGAGAGCGGGTCCGGCGTCGTCAGCGAGCCGTAATCGGCCCCCTTCGAAGTGACGACCCCTATGGTGCCGAGGCTCGCCGCCTCGTGGCCGAGAGCCGCGAAGATCTGCCGCGTGAAATCGGCGACCGAGGATTTGCCGCTGGTGCCGGTGACCGCGACGATGATGCCGGGCTGGCGCGGGTGGACCAAGGCCGCCGCCAGCGAAAGCGCCAGCCTCGGATCGGGCACCTGCGCGAAGGCTGTTCCCGCAGGCAGATCGGCTGGCCGCGGCCCGCCGGAGACGATCGCGCTCGCTCCGCGCGCGACGGCATCCGCGATGAAGCGCGCGCCGTCCGCCTTGGCCCCCGCCAGCGCGACGAAGACCTCGCCGGCAGCGACCTTTCGGCTGTCGAAGGCAACGCCGGTGGCGGAACGGCCAGCCTCGCCGGGCGGGAACGCGTCCGGAAAGAGCTGGCCAAATTGGAATGACGGCATGATCACGTCTCGATTCGGCTGGAACCGACCATCTCAGCCCTCATCCCGAGGAGCAAGGCGAAGCCCCGCCTATCGAAGGATGGCTCGTGAGGAAAGTCGCCCGCGAAAACTCAGCGGGCGCCCCAGGCCCCGAGCCTTGCCATCAGCGGGAACGGCGCGACAGGCGGCTCGAAGCGCGGCGGCAGGCCGAGGATCGGGGCGGCGCGCTCGATCACCTTGCCCGTGGTGATGCCGGCGTTCCAGGCGGCGGTCGAGTAGCCGCCGCTCTCGGCATAGCCCTTGGGCTCGTCATAGATCGAAAGGAACAGGTAGCGCGGCTTGTCGGCCGGCACGATCGCCATGAAGGTCGTGAAATTCTTGTTCTTGGCGTAGCGGCCATTGATGACCTTCTCGGCCGTGCCGGTCTTGCCGCCGACGAAATAGCCGGCGACGTCGGCCTTGCGGGCCGAGCCGCGCTCGCCGTTCAGCCGCATGATGAAGCGCATCGCCTCGGAGGTCTCGGGCTTGATGACGCGCACGCCGAGCTTGCGCGCCTCCTCCTGCGAGCGCTTCACGAAGGTCGGCGTGATCAGGTTGCCGCCATTGACCAGCGCGCCGACAGCCGCCAGCGCCTGGATCGGCGCGACCGCGAGGCCGTGGCCGAAGGCGATGGTGGCGCTGTTCAGCTCGCCCCAGCGGCCGGGCAGGATCGGGGCCGCGTTCTCGGGCAGCTCGGTCCGCATCCGGTCGAGCTGCGCCATCTTGGTCAGGAACGCCTTGTGGCCCTCGACGCCGACCGAGAGCGCCATCTTGACGGAGCCCATGTTCGAGGAATGCACGAACACCTCGGGCACGGTCAGCGTGCGGCCGGTGCCTTTGTATTCCCGGATGACCTGGCTGCCGAAGCGCATCATCCCGCCGGCGGTCGAATAGGTCGAATTGATGTTCGCCTTTCCCGAATCGAGCGCCATCGCCACGGTCAGCGCCTTGAAGGTCGAGCCCATCTCGTAGACGCCGACATTGATCCGGTTGATCCGGTCGTCCTTCTGCGCGTCGGTCGGATTGCTCGGGTCGTAGTCGGGCAGCGAGACCAGCGCGATCATCTCGCCGGTGTTCACGTCCATTATCGCGCCGGCCGCGGCAAGCGCGCGGTATTTCTCCAGGCCCTTGACCAGTTCGTCGCGCAGCAGATGCTGGACGCGCAGATCGACCGAGAGCTGCACCGGCTTGAGGTCGGAGGCTTGAGTCGCCAGCCCGGCGCCGTTGAGGTCCTGTAGCCCTTGCGAGTCGATGTATTTCTCGATGCCGGCGATGCCGACATTGTCGACATTGGCGTATCCGAGCACATGGGCCGCAGCCGGCCCGTTGGGGTAGACGCGCTTGTTCTCGGGCACGAAGCCGACGCCGGGGATGCCAAGACGATGCACCTCGGCCTGCTGGCGCGGCGTGATCTCGCGCTTGACCCAGACGAAGCCCCGCTTGGTCGCGAGCTTGTCGCGCAGATCCCTGGCGTCCAGATCGGGCAGGACGGCGGTCAGCAGTTCGGTCGCTTCGTCCTTGTCGAGGATCTTGCGCGGCTCGGCGAAGACCGAGACGGTGCGGATGTCGGTCGCCAGCACATGGCCCTCGCGATCGACGATGTCGGGTCGGGCCGACGAGATCGCGGTCGATGTCGCCCGGCGCAGGCCGACCTGTTCGTTGGGCGCGATGGCCAGCATGACGAGGCGCCCGGTGATCGCGATGAACAGGAGGGCGAAGCCGAGAATGACCAAGCCGACGCGCGGCTCGCTCTTCTCGCCGCTCATCCGGAAGACCGAACCGAGCAGGCCGCGCCGAGCGGGCGCGCGCCCGGTGGCGGGCGCGGTCGTGTCCGGCCCGGTCGTCTCAGTCTCGCTCATGGGCGGGCTCCAGGCGTGGTGACGCCGCTGGCCTTGCGGTCCTTCGGCGTCTCGGTCGGCAGGCCCAGGCCCAGATCCTCGAGCTTGCGGCCGATGGCGTCGACCTTGGGACCGCGTTCGGGAATGTCGGAGGCGCGGACGACCTGGCCGATCGCAAAGGGCTGCAGGTCGAGATGCGCGTCGGCCAGCGCCTGCACGCGGTCGGGCCGGTTGAGATAGGACCATTCCGCCTTGAGCACCGCGATGGCGTCGCGCTCGCGCTGCGTCTTGGCCTTGAGCTTCTGGAGCTGCTCGGCCTCGAGCGTCGTCTCGTATTTGATCGTGTAGGCGTAGAGCGCCGAGGAAACGAGCGCGCCGATCGCCACCACATGCAGCAGCTTGATCATGCCGATGGCCTCCGTCGGGCTTGAGGATCGGGAAGCTCGGAGAGCGCGACGAGCGCAGGCTCCGCCGGGCGCGCCGGACGGTCGGTGCGCTCCGCCGCGCGCAGCTTTGCCGAGCGCGAGCGCGAATTGGCGCGCATTTCCGCCTCGGTGGGGCCGACCGGGCCGCGGCTCACCAGCGTGAAGGTCGGCTCCGGAGCGGCGACGGCCGGCGCATGGCGCGAGCCCGCCGGCGCGCGGCCCGAGCGCGCGGTCAGGAACTGCTTGACGATGCGGTCCTCGAGCGAATGGAAGGTGACGACCACGAGCCGCCCGCCGGGCTTCAGCACGGCCTCGGCCGCGTGCAACGCCCTGACCAGCTCGCCGAGTTCGTCATTGACCGCGATACGCAGCGCCTGGAACGTCCGCGTCGCCGGGTTGGCCCCGCCGGGCTCGGTCCTGACGATGCCGGCGACGAGATCGGCGAGCTGCTTGGTCGTCTCGATCGGCGCCTTGCGCCGCGCCTCGATGATCGCGCGGGCCACGGCGCGCGAGCGGCGCTCCTCGCCGTAATGGTAGAGGATGTTGGCGATCAGCCCTTCCTCGGCCTCGTTGACGATGTCGGCGGCGCTTGGCCCAGCCGCGCCCATACGCATGTCGAGCGGACCGTCGAAGCGGAACGAGAAACCGCGCGAGGCCTCGTCGATCTGCATGGACGAGACGCCGATATCGAGCACGACGCCGTCTAGCGGAGCCATATCAAAGCTTTTCGCTTCTTCGGCCAGTTCACCGAAGTGCGCCTGCGACAGCGTCAGCCTGCCTGCCATGGCGCTGACGAGATCGGCCCCTCCGGCGATCGCGCTCGGGTCGCGGTCCAGCCCCAGCAGCGTCACGCCAGGCGCGGCGTCGAGGATGGCGCGGGCATAGCCGCCGCCGCCGAAGGTGCCGTCCAGATAGCGTCCGCCAGCTTCCGGCGCGAGCGCAGCGACGACTTCGTCCAGCAGCACGGGAATATGCCGCGCGCCCTCGCCCTCGATCGGCCCAACATTGTCGCCAGCCCGCGTCACGAGGCGGTCCCCATGGATTTGGGCAGGATGGGTCCGGGAAGCGCGCTGAGAGAACGCCTGACGTCGCGCAGCCGCGACCGGGCCGTCTCCAGATGCGCCTGGAAGCGCGCCGGTTCCCAGATCTGGAACTTGTGGCCCTGCCCGACGAAGGTCACCGCGTCGCCGATGCCGGCATGCGCCTTCAGCGCCTCGCCCAGCATGATGCGGCCCTCCGGATCGACCTTGAGCACCTCCGAAGCGCCGTTCAGCGCCGTCGAAAGCAGTTCCCACTCCTCCGAGAAGGGCGAGAAGCGCGCCAGCATGTCGTCGATGGTCTGCCGCAGCGCCACTCCGCCAGCGTCGATCGCCGCGAGTTCCAGCGCCGGGTGAACATAGAGCCCCTCGTAGCCGTCCCTGGCCAGGACTGCGCGAAAGCTCGCGGGAATCGAGACGCGGCCCTTGGCGTCCAGCCGGTTGGTGAAACTCGAGACGAAGCGGTCCGTCAACGCCGCCTCCCGGCCAAAATCCAATCCGGCCCTGCGCCGACCAGGGCGCGAAAAGGACACCCCGTCGGAGCCGACAAAGCGCAGCCTTGAGCCGAAATCCGCGCGGCACACGGACCTTGACCTGACCTTTGCCTGCCGGTTGCGACGGGGTGATTTGGGATAGCATGGGCCTATATGGGCGTCAATGGAATCGCGTCTGCCGGATCGTCGGCACACGCCTTCGCCAGCATCACAGCCCGTTAAGGTTAAGTATCCGTAAGCATGCGCGGTTTCAGGAAACGCCGAGGCCGGGCCTAGCCGGTCCGTGCGAAAATTAGCGGTCGGGCTATGGATTTTTGCAGATCGGCTATGTTTGCAGATCAGGTCTTGGCGCCGGCATTCAGCAGAGCCTCGCGCAACGCCTTCAACCGGGATGCCAGTTGCTCATTGTCCGCGGGGGTCTGCGCGATCGCCGCGGCGATCGCCTCGGGAACGCAGCGGCCTTTCTCGCGCATCGCCTCGCCGGCTTCCGTGAGCAGCAGGTGGACCTGGCGCTCGTCGCGCCGGCTGCGCTCGCGACGGATCAGCCCCGCCGCTTCCAGACGCTTCAGAAGCGGAGTCAACGTGCCGGAATCGAGCATCAGCCTCTCGCCGACCGCCTTGACGCTCAGCCCGTCGCATTCCCACAGCACCAGCATGACCAGATATTGCGGATAGGTCAGGCCGAGATCGGCCAACACCGTGCGATACACCCGATTGAAGGCGTGGCCGGCGAGATAGACCGCGAAGCAAAGCTGCTCCTCGAGCCGGGGCGTTGGCGCATGGGGAACAGGTGACGTCGCCATGGCGTTCCTTCTTTGGCTCGCCGGCACGAAACGTCGGCCGGCAGTGACGTCGCAATCGATTCGGCGTGAGCGAGTCGATTTTGATCGTTGACAATTAGATTGTGCACTATCTATATTGATCCTGCAAGAGTTCGACCCTGCAGGAAGCTGGTCCTGGCGCCGCCTCGAAGCCGCGCCCCGACCTTCGAGACAATCCGCAGAAACCCGTTTCAAGGAGCGACCCGATGAAAATTCTCTACACCGCGCATGGCTCCGCCACCGGCGGCCGCGAAGGCAGGGCCGCCACCGACAGCGGCAATGTCGATCTCGTGCTCAACACGCCGAAGGAGCTGGGCGGCGGCGGGGGCGACGGCGCCAATCCCGAGCAGCTCTTCGCGATCGGCTACTCGGCCTGTTTCCTCGGCGCGCTGAAATTCGTCGCCGGCAAGGAAAAGGTGACGATTCCCGACGATGCGAAGGTCTCGGCCGATGTCGGCATCGGCCCCCGCGACGACGGCCAGGGCTTCGGCATCGCCGCCAGGCTGACGGTCTCCGTGCCGGGCGTCGACAAGGCCGTGGTCGAGGACCTCGTCCAGAAGGCCCATGTCGTGTGCCCCTATTCGCACGCGACCAAGGGCAACATCGAGGTCGACCTGAAGGTCGCGTGACCATGGTTCGGCGAGAGGCCGGCCGTTCTGAAAATTCGCTCCGGTGAGGCAGCTGGAGCGGTCGTCGAGAACCGGAGCGGAGCGGACATCGGTCCGTGAGCACCGGAAGCGCAGATGATCGCTTCAGATGCCCGCCGGCGCGGATTTGCAGAATGGTAGGCGCCAGCCGGCCTGTAAGCCGGGTTCTGGATGGCCGGAGGATCGCTCCCCCGACGTGACGGCCATTCCTCTGGGACGCGCATCGCTGCGCGCCTCGAGCAACCAACCCGGACGACAGGGCCGCGGAAACAGGCCCCCCTCCCCTTGCGGAGAGAGCATCGTCCCTATTCGGTTTTGCTCCCGGTGGGGCTTGCCATGCCGTCCCCGTTGCCGGGTCCGCGGTGCGCTCTTACCGCACCTTTTCACCCTTACCGCCGCACGGAGGCGGAGGCGGTTCGATCTCTGTGGCGCTTTCCCTGGGGTCGCCCCCGCCGGACGTTATCCGGCACCGTGTTTCCGTGGAGCCCGGACTTTCCTCCCCCGAAAGACCCTGAGGTCTCGCGGGAGCGGCCGTCCGGCCGACTGGCGGGGTGGGCTAGTGCGCGCTGCGAGGCCTTGCGTCAAGCGCGGCCTGTCCGCCTCAGTTTCGAGCGGTGATCGTCCGCACCTTGGCGCAATAGGCGCGGTTCGCCCCGCTCATGCGCTCGGCCATGTGACCGCTCTGATACTTCATCACGGTTCGGCAGGTGTCGCCGCCCGCCATGCGGTAGGCCTGCGCCAGATACTTCATGGCGAAGCGGGCATTGGTCTCGGCATCGAGCAGGCCACCGGGGCTGCCGCCATAACCCATGCCGCGCGCTGTCTGATGGCGGATCTGCATCAGGCCGTAATTGCCGGCGTTGGATGCGCGCGGATTGTAGCGGCTCTCGATCCGCACAACCGCATCTGCGAGTGCGAAGGGCACGCCATTGGCGGCCGCATGGCGCGCAACCAGCGCCTTGAGCCCTTCGGAGCCGGCCGGCGCGGCCAGAGCGGGCCTCGCCGCGGCGGGGGCCGCGGCAACGGGAGACGAGGCGCCGGGCGACACGGCCGCGCCGCGCGACCCGACCGGATCGATCTGGACGTTCGCCTGCATCGACTTCCGGAAAGCGGCGCGCGCACGCTCGACGGCCGACGGACTCGCCGATCTGGCGGAGGCCTTCGCCGGCTGGGCGGCCGCCTTGGCCTCGGACCTGCTCTCGCCTTCGCCCGTCTTGGCGCGGTCGATCTCGGCCTGCCTGACGATGAAATCACGTGCGCCGGTTTCGCTGTTGACCTCGGCGACAGATGGCTGGGAGCCGGCCAGGCAAATTGCGAAAGCAGCGAAGGCATAAGAGCGCTTGGTCAGCATCGTCGCGGACGCCTTTCATTTCAGAGCATGTGAGGATGACGAACCTGATGCTGATGGAATGTGGTGATAATCCGGCGGCGCGAGCGTATTGGCGGCACGACAATTTTCCTTGATTCGCGAAATCTGTTACTTTGTGATGCAATAATTCCAAGTCTTGGCCGGGATCGATCCCCGGAGCGCCCCCGACCTGACGCTGCGGCAATCTTGAGGCGAAAGCCTGCCGCATTCCCGACTCATTTGCCGGCGCGCGGCGAAAAAACCGGAAGCCGCCCGGTCTTGTGGTGCAGGTGGAGGCCGCGCTATGGCTGCAGGATCGGGCCCACAGGCCGTGGCGCGATGGGCGCGCCGCGCCGTCGGCCGGGAGACCGCTCACGCCATGGCGTCTACTTTCTGGGGCCTTCTCGGCGGCGGCGGGGTCGGCTTCGTGCTGGGCGGCCCGCTCGGCGCGCTGCTGGGAGCGCTCGCCGGCCACGTGCTGGTCGATCGCGAGGGCGCGCCTTTCGGCCCGGCCCCGCGCGAACTCGTCTTCACCACCGGGCTCGTGGCGCTTTCGGCCAAGATGGCCCGCTCCGACGGCGTCGTCACGCGCGACGAGGTCGCGGCCTTCGAGCGCATCGTCAAGGTGCCGCCCGAGGAGCATGACCGCATCGCGCGCCTGTTCGACCTCGCCAAGCAGACCAGCGCCGGCTTCGAGGCCTATGCCAGCCAGATCGCCGAAGCCTTCCGCGAGGAGCCCGCGCTGCTCGAGGACGTGCTCGACGGGCTTTTCCTGATCGCCGCCGCCGATGGCGCGATCCACGAGGCAGAGCATGACTATCTGCGCGACGTCGCGACGATCTTCTCGATCGACGAGCCGGGTTTCGCCCGGATCGAGGCCCGCCATATGCGCCGGCCCGACGATCCTTACCTGGTGCTCGGCGCCTCGCGCGAGATGAGCGACGCGGCCCTGAAGCAGCACTACCGCAGGCTGGTCGCGGAGACCCATCCCGACCGCGAGATCGCGCGCGGCCTCCCCGAGGAGGCGGTCGCCATCGCCACCCGCCGGCTGGCGGCGATCAACGCCGCCTGGGACATGATCGAGCGCGAGCGCGGCGCGACGGCGTCCCGCGCGATCCAGACCGCATGACCCGGCGCAGATGACGCCGGCGAGCCCCGACAGCCGCTACGCGGCAAAAGTGTTTCCGTCGCCCAACCACGGCGAGCGCAAGCCGGCCACGGCCGAGGACGAGCCGCGCCGTCCCGACATGCTGGTCCTCCACTATACCGGCATGCCGGATGCGGGCGCGGCGCTGCAATGGCTGTGCAATCCGGTCTCGCAGGTCTCGTCGCATTATTTCGTCTTCGAGGACGGGCACACGCTGCAGCTCGTGCCCGAGGCGCGCCGGGCCTGGCATGCGGGCGCTTCGCACTGGGCCGGCGAGAGCGACATCAACTCCTGCTCGATCGGCGTCGAGATCGCCAATCCCGGCCATCCCGGAGGCCTGCCGGATTTTCCGCCAGACCAGATCATTGCTGCGCTGAACCTGTGCCGCGACATCTGCGAGCGCTGGTCGATCCCGCCTGAGCGCGTGCTCGCCCATTCCGACATCGCGCCCGGCCGCAAGATCGACCCCGGCGAGAAATTCCCATGGCGTCGCTTCGCCGAAGGCGGCGTCGGCCTCTGGAGCGAGCCCGCGCCGATCCGTGGCGGGCGCTTTCTCGCAAGGGGCGAGAGCGGCCAGCCGGTCGCGGCGCTGCAGGCCATGTTCGCCATGCTCGGCTATGGCTGCGCGGTCGATGGCGTCTATGACGAGAAATTCGAGGCGGTCGTTTCAGCCTTCCAGCGCCATTGGCGGCAAGACAAGGTCGACGGCGTCGCCGACGCCTCGACCATCACGACGCTACGCGATCTGCTGGCGGCCACGCAGGGCTCGCGAATCGCCTGAGAATTTGCCGACGGCGATGTCTGTCGCACATCTTGCAGCAACATTGCCGCAGTTTAACTCGCCGGGATTGGCGGATTCTGCCATGATGATGCGAGTTGAATGCCTGCATCCGCAGGCTTGCACGGCGGAGTGGCGGTCTTGCGCAAATGGCTCATGGCGACGGGGTTGGTGGCGCTGGCGGCAGGCGCCGGCTACTGGACGCTGCGGCCCTCGGGCGGCGCGGCCAATGAACAGGCCTACCGAATGGCCGCGCTCGATCGCGGCCAGATCACGGCCGCCGTGCGGGCCACCGGCACGCTGACGCCGGTCACCACCGTGCTGGTCGGCTCGCAGGCCTCGGGCCAGATCGTCGAGATCCTCGCCGATTACAATTCCCAGGTGAAGGCCGGCCAGGTCGTCGCCCGCCTCAACGGCGACCAGGTCAGGACGCGTCGCGACGCCGCCCAGGCCGACGTGTCGCAATCGAGAGCCGACCTGATGGTCAAGCGCGCCCAGCTCGACCGCGCCCGCTCGACCCGCCTGCGGGCGAACTCGACAGTGAGCGATCTGGAGGCGCAGCGCGACCGCGCCGCCGCCCAGCTCGCCGACGCCAAGCGCACCTTCGAGCGCCAGACCGAGCTGTTCTCGCGCGGGGCCGGCGCGCAGCAAACCCTCGACAGCGCCCGCACCCAGGTCGAGATGCTCACGGCCGGGCTTGCCTCCAGCGAGGCGCAGATCGCCTCGGCGAAAGCCGAACTGAACGGCCTCGACGCCGACATCCTGCTGGCGGAAGGCCAGGTCAAGGCGAGCGAGGCGCTGATCACGCAGCGCGAGGCGACGCTGAAGGGCATCCTGATCGATCTCGAGCGCACCGAGATCCGTTCGCCTGTCGATGGCGTCGTGGTCCAGCGCCAGGTCGATCTCGGCCAGACGGTCGCCGCCTCGCTCTCGACGCCGACGCTTTTCCAGATCGCGCAGGACCTGCGCGTCATCGACATCTACGCCAATATCGACGAGGCCGATGTCGGCCGGCTCAAGGCCGGCCAGGCCGTCACCTTCAACGTCAACGCCTATCCCAGCCGGACCTTCGAGGGGCGGGTCGAGATGGTCCGGCTCGGCGCGCAGACGATCCAGAACGTCGTGACCTATACCGGCGTCGTCCGCGTCGAGAACCGCGACATGGCGCTGCTGCCGGGCATGACGGCCAATCTGCAGGTCGTCACCGAGAACCGCAACGACGTGCTGCGCGTCGCCAACGCCGCGCTGCGCTTCCGCCCGGTCGGGGCGACGGCCGGGCCCGCGACGAACGCCGCTCCCCTCGCCGCCGGCGAGGAGCGCGGGGCGCGGGGCGGGCGCGGAAACCGCGCCGGTGCAGCCCTGCGCGAGCGCATCGAGACCGAGTTGCAGCCGACGCCCGAACAGATGGAGGCGATCGCCGCCGTGCTGCAGGAGCGCCGCGCGGGCGGCCGCGAGGCCATGGCCGGCCTATCGGAGGAGGAGCGTCGCGCCGCCTTCCGCTCGGCCCGCGTCGAGATGATGAAGAAGGTCGCGGCCGTCCTCGACCCCGAGCGCAAGGCGAAGTTCGAGGCGATGATGCAGGAACGCCGCCCCGCCGGCCAGACCGGCGCGCCGGGCCGCGTCTATGTGCTCGACGCAGGCGGCCAGCCCAGGGCCGTCCCGGTCATGCTCGGCCCGACCGACGGCGCCTATACCGAAATCGTCTCGGGCGAGCTGAAGGACGGCTCGCAGGTCATCGTCGGCGGCGGCCCGCGCCCGGTCGCCGCGCCGGCCGAAGCCGGCCAGCCGCGCATGCGCGGCCCCAGGTTGTTCTGAGCCATGCCCCTGATCGAAGCCCGCGAGCTCTCCCGGATCTACGATCTCGATTCAGGCCGCGTCACGGCGCTGGACCGCGTCTCGCTCGACATCGACGCCGGCGACCTCGTCGCGGTGATGGGTCCGTCCGGCTCGGGCAAATCGACCTTCATGAACCTGATCGGCTGCCTCGACCGGCCGAGCGGCGGGCATTACCGGCTCGACGGCGTCGCGGTCGAGACCCTGTCCGGCGATGGCCTCGCGGCCTTACGCAACCGCAAGCTCGGCTTCGTCTTCCAGCAGTTCAACCTGCTGCCGCGCGTCGACGCCTGCGCCAATGTCGAACTGCCGATGATCTATGCCGGCACGGACGGGAAGACCCGCAAGGCAAGGGCGCTGGCCGCGCTTGGCCGCGTCGGCCTGGCCGAGCGCGCCCATCACCGTCCCATGCAGCTTTCGGGCGGCCAGCAGCAGCGCGTCGCCATTGCCCGCGCGCTGGTCAACGAACCGCGCCTGCTGCTCGCCGACGAACCGACCGGCGCGCTCGACAGCCGCACCGCGCTGGAAATCCTGGCGCTGTTCCAGGACCTCAACCGCGAGGGCGTCACCGTCGTCATCGTGACGCATGACGCCGAGGTCGCGCGCCACGCACGCCGCGTCATCCGCTTCCGTGACGGAAAGCTGCTCTCCGACACGCGACAAGAGGCGGCCGACGCGCGCGAGGCGCTTGCCGCGCTCGACGCCGGCCAGGCCTTGTCAGGCCAATCGGTCGAGCCCCTGACGGAGTTCGCCGCATGAACCCGATCGAAGCGATCCGCTCTGCCCTCTCGGCGATCGGCGCGAACGCGCTGCGCTCGGGACTCACCATGCTCGGCATCATCATCGGCGTCGCCGCCGTCATCGCCATGGTCGCGATCGGCTCGGGCGCGCGCGAACGCGTCACCTCGCAGATCAAGTCGCTCGGCGCCAACCTCGCCATCATCCAGTCCGGCAACGTCACGCAGGGCGGCGCGCGGCTGGGCGCGGGCGCCTCCTCGACGCTGACCGACGAGGACGCCAGCGCCGTGCTGCGCGAGGTCGAGGGCGTCGTCGCGGCCGCTCCGGTGATCGTCACCCGCGCGCAGGCGATCCATGCCGGGGCGAACTGGTCGACGCAGATCACAGCGACCGATCTCGACTTCTTCACCGCGCGCGAATGGGACATCGCCGACGGACGCCTGTTCGAGCCCGAGGAGCTGCGTCGCGGCGAGATCGTCGCCATCATCGGCCAGACCGTGGCGCGCAACCTGTTCGGCGAGCAGAACCCCATCGACCAGCAGTTCCGCATCCGCAACGTGCCCTTCAAGGTCATCGGCGTGATGGCCCCCAAGGGCCAGTCGGCGCTGGGGCAGGACCAGGACGACGTCATCTTCGTGCCGCTCGACACCGGCCGCCGCCGCATCGTCGGCCGCAACTATGCGCGAGACCGCTCGGTGCAGACCATCATGGTCAAGTTCGCCAGCGAGGAGGCGATCGCGCCAGGCATCGCGGACACCAGCGCGCTGCTGCGCCAGCGCCACCGCATCACTGAGGGCCAGGACGACGATTTCATCGTCCGCAACCTGACCGAGATCGCCAACACCGCGACCGCCGCAGCCAACACGCTCTCCTGGCTGCTGGCCGCCGTGGCGGCCGTCTCGCTGCTGGTCGGCGGCATCGGCATCATGAACATCATGCTGGTCTCGGTGACGGAGCGGACCCGCGAGATAGGCTTGAGGCTCGCCGTCGGCGCGCGCCAGCGCGACGTGCTGGCGCAGTTCCTGATCGAGGCGACGACGCTCGCCACCATCGGCGGCGCGGTCGGCGTCGCGCTCGGCATAGGCGCAGCGCTGACGATCGCGCGCATCGCCGGCTGGCCCTCGGTGGTCTCGGTCGAGACGATCCTGATAGCGGTTGGCGTCTCGGGGCTTATCGGCGTCTTCTTCGGCTTCTATCCCGCCAGGCAGGCGGCGCGGCTGGATCCGATCGAAGCGCTGCGGCGGGAGTAGATCGGGCCGCTCCCCTGGACGGCGGCGATCGCCTGGATCGGGCTCGATCCCGAGATCGTCCCGATCCGGCTCCGGCGACTGACCTGCTCAGCCCTTCACGCTCTTCACCACATCGACCACGTTCACGCCGAAGGCCTCGGCCGTCTTGAGGTCGCCCGCGATCATCTCGTCGACGCCGGCATCGGACGGCGAGGTCACGAGCAGGCCCTGATAGCCGCCGAGATTGTTGAGGTCGTCGCGCGTATGCGCCTTGGCGTTGGACGGGTGCATGCCGGTGCCGGTCCAGAGCATCTTGTGCTGCGCCGCCAGCAACGCGAGGTAGGCGATGGTCGAGCCCTTGTCGCCGTTCAGCGTCGCCGAATTGGTGAAGCCGGCGGCGATCTTGCCCTTCCAGTCCATCGTGTACCAGGGCTTGCTGGAGGCGTCGGCGAATTTTTTGAACTGCCAGGAGACGCTGCCCATATAGGTCGGCGAGCCGAAGATCACGCCGTCGGCGGCCTTGATCGTCGCCCAGCCGGCCTCTGGGATGTTCCCCTCCGCGTCGATGGCGACCACATCCACGCTCGCGCCCGCGGCGGCCGCGCCTTTCTGGACATGCTCGGCGACCCGCTTGGTGTGGCCGTAGCCGGAATGGAAGACGATGGCGATCTTGGTCATGGACTAACCTCTGTCGAAACGGTGGCGTTGAGTGTCCCCTAGATGTTTCGATGCGCCACCGCGTTCAATCCCGGCGTGATTGCGGCCATGCAGGATCGGTCTGGCGCTACGGCAATGGGACGCCAGCGCTTCAGCCGAGCACCTTGACGAACACGATCTGGCCATCGAGTTCCCGGCCCATGTCGCGCCAGCCATGGGCGCTATAGAAGCGCTCTGCGCGGGTGCCGGCCTCCGTCGAGAGCCAGGCCTGCCGGTGACCGGCGGCGACGAGTCCCGCCAGCGCGCCGTCGAGCAGCGCCCGGCCGATCCCGCGCCCCTCATGCGCCTTGTCGAGAAACAGCGCCCAGATCAGCCCCGTCTGATGGTTGGCGCAGGTGAAGCCGGCGACGTCGCCGTCGACCTCAGCGACGAGAAAGACCGCGTTGTCGCGATACCAGTCGACCTCGGCTTCCGTGACTTTCGACGGGTCGGACAGCACGTTTTCGGTCACGGCCATGCGGATCGCGTGGACGCGCGGCTGGTCGGCGCGCGTCGCAGGCCGGATGATCACTCAGCCGCCTCCAGCCTGTAGGCGCTCGGCTCGTAGTTCAGGATCGGCGCGAGCCAGCGCTCGACCTCGTGGATGCCCATGCCCTTGCGCGCGGCATAGTCCTCGACCTGGTCGCGCTCGACCTTGGCGACGCCGAAGTAATAGGCGTCGGGATGCGACAGATAGAGCCCCGAGACCGAGGAGCCCGGCCACATCGCGAAGCTCTCGGTCAGCTTGACGCCGACGCGCCGCTCGGCCTGCAGCAGCTCGAACAGCGTCGCCTTCTCGGTATGGTCTGGCTGGGCCGGATAGCCCGGCGCGGGACGGATGCCGCGATACTCCTCGCGGATCAGATCCTCGTTGGAATAGACCTCGTCGGGCGCATAGGCCCAGAAATCGCGGCGCACGAGCTGATGCATACGCTCGGCGAAGGCCTCCGCGATGCGGTCCGCCAGCGCCTTGACCATGATCGAGCGGTAGTCGTCATTGTCTCGCGCGAATTTTTCCGAGATCCGCTCCTCCTCCGCGCCGGCCGTCACCACGAACGCGCCGATATAGTCGGGCGCGACGCCCTCCGGCGCGACGAAGTCGGAGATCGAGAGGTTGGGCTTGCCGTCGCGCTTGGAGAGCTGCTGGCGCAGTCCGTGAAAGGTCGCGAGCTTCTCGCTGCGGCTCTCGCCGGTGTAGAGGCGGATATCGTCGCCGACCGCGTTCGCCGGCCAGAAGCCGACCACGGCCTTGGGGTTGAACCAGCGCTCCTCGACGATGCGCTTCAGCATCGCCTGCGCGTCCTCCCAGAGCGCGCGGGCGGCCGGCCCTTGCGTCTCGTCCTCGAGGATGGCGGGGAAGCGGCCCTTCATCTCCCAGGTCTGGAAGAACGGCGTCCAGTCGATCACCGGCACGAGATCGGCGACGTCATAGGTCCGGAACACGCGGGTGCCGAGGAAGGTCGGCTTCGGCGGCACATAGGCCGACCAGTCGGCCTTGAACGCGTTGGCGCGCGCCTTGACCAGCGGCAGGCGCTGCTTGTCTGCCTCCGAGCGGCGATGCGCGGCGGAAACCTTGGCGTATTCGGACTTGATGCCCTCGACATAGGCCGGCTTCTGGTCCTGCGAGAGCAGGCTGGAGACGACGCCGACCGCGCGCGAGGCGTCGGTGACATAGACGGTCTGGCCCTTCTCATAGGCCGGATGGATCTTGACCGCCGTGTGGACGCGGCTCGTCGTCGCCCCGCCGATCAGCAGCGGGATGTCGAAGCCTTCCCGCTCCATCTCGGAGGCGACCGTCACCATCTCGTCGAGCGAGGGTGTGATCAGCCCCGACAGACCGATGATGTCGACCTTCTCCTTGCGCGCCGTGTCGAGGATCTTCTGCGTCGGCACCATCACGCCGAGGTCGATGACCTCGTAATTGTTGCACTGGAGCACGACGCCGACGATGTTCTTGCCGATGTCGTGGACGTCGCCCTTGACGGTGGCCATCAGCACCTTGCCGGCGGCCGAGCGCTCGGAGCCGCCATTGAGGCGCTTCTCCTCCTCCATGAAGGGCATGAGATAGGCCACCGCCTGCTTCATCACGCGCGCCGACTTCACCACCTGCGGCAGGAACATCTTGCCCGCGCCGAACAGGTCTCCGACCACGTTCATGCCGGCCATCAGCGGGCCTTCGATGACGTGCAGCGGCTTGGCGGCCTGCTGGCGCGCTTCTTCCGTATCCGCATCGATGAAGGCGGTGATGCCGTTGACCAGCGCATGCTCCAGCCGCTTCTCGACCGGGTTCTCGCGCCAGGCCATGTCCTTGCCCGATATGGCGACCGAACCGTCGCCCTTGAAGCGCGGGGCGGCGTCGAGCAGGCGCTCGGTCGAATCCTTGCGGCGGTTGAGGACGACGTCCTCGCAGAGCTCGCGCAGTTCCGGGTCGAGGTCGTCATAGGAGCCGAGCTGGCCCGCATTGACGATCCCCATGTCCATGCCGGCCTTGATGCAGTGGTAGAGAAACACCGAATGCATCGCCTCGCGGACCTTTTCATTGCCGCGGAAGGAGAAGGACAGGTTCGAGACGCCGCCCGAGATATGGGCGTGAGGCAGGGTCTCGCGGATCGCCTTCGTCGCCTCGATGAAGTCGTTGCCGTAATTGTCGTGCTCCTCGATGCCCGTCGCCACCGCGAAGATGTTCGGGTCGAAGATGATGTCCTCGGGCGGGAAGCCGGCCTGCTCGGTCAGGAGCTTGTAGGCGCGCGTGCAGATCTCGATCTTGCGCGCGAAGGTGTCGGCCTGGCCGGTTTCGTCGAACGCCATCACCACGACCGCCGCGCCATAGTTGCGGCAGATGCGGGCATGTTCGAGGAAAGCGGCCTCGCCTTCCTTCATCGAGATCGAGTTGACGATCGGCTTGCCCTGGATCGTCTTGAGGCCGGCCTCGATGACGTGGAATTTCGAGGAATCGACCATGATCGGCACGCGGCTGATGTCCGGCTCCGAGGCGATCAGGTTACAGAACTCGGTCATCGCGGCCTGCGAATCCAGCAGGCCCTCATCCATGTTGATGTCGATGACCTGCGCGCCGTTGGCGACCTGGTCGCGCGCGACGTCGAGCGCGGCGGCGTAGTCGCCCTCCTTCACCAGCTTCCTGAATTTCGCCGAGCCGGTGACGTTGGTGCGCTCGCCGACATTGACGAAGGGGATCGTCTCGTCGAGCGTGAAAGGCTCCAGCCCCGACAGACGCAGATGACGCCTGATCTCCGGAACCTTGCGCGGCGTCTTGCCCGCGACGGCCTCGGCGATCGCGCGGATATGGTCCGGAGTCGTGCCGCAGCAGCCGCCGACGACGTTGACGAGGCCGGCATCGGCGAACTCGGCCAGCATGCCGGCTGTCGCCTCCGGGCGCTCGTCGTAGAGGCCGAATTCGTTGGGCAGGCCGGCATTGGGATAGGCGCATACCAGCGTGTCGGCGACGCGCGACAGATCCTTGATATGGGCGCGCATCTCGCGCGCGCCGAGCGCGCAGTTGAGGCCGACCGTCAGCGGAGCTGAATGGCGAATGGCGTTCCAGAAGGCCTCGGTGGTCTGGCCCGACAGCGTGCGGCCCGAGAGGTCGGTGATCGTGCCCGAGATCATCACCGGAAGGCGGATGTCTTTCTCGCGATAGACCTCCTCGATCGCGACGATCGCGGCCTTGGCGTTGAGCGTGTCGAAGATCGTCTCGACCAGGATCAGCTCGGAGCCGCCCTCGATCAGCCCGCGAACCTGCTCGGCATAGGACTCGCGGACCTGGTCGAAGGTCACGGCGCGGAAGCCGGGATTGTTGACGTCGGGCGAGATCGACAGCGTGCGGTTGGTCGGGCCGACCGCGCCGGCGACGAAACGACGACGGCCGTCCTCCTTCTGCGCGATCGCGGCCGCCTCGCGCGCGAGCGTCGCGGCCGCGACGTTCAGTTCATGGACCAGCCCCTCCATGCCGTAATCGGCCTGCGCGATCGAGGTGCCCGAAAAGGTGTTGGTCTCGACGATGTCGGCGCCGGCGCGGAAATAGGCGAGATGGATGTCGCGCAGCGCGTCGGCCTGAGTCAGCGCGATCAGGTCGTTGTTGCCCTTGAGATCGTGGTTCCAGCCTTTGAAGCGCTCGCTGCGGAAATCGGCTTCCGACAGCTTCAGGTCCTGGATCTGCGTGCCCATCGCGCCGTCGAGCACGAGGATGCGCTCGGACGCGGCCTGACGCAGCGCGCGCTCGATCTCGGCGCCGTCGACGGGGGTTGGTGTAAAGTCGGACATCGTTCACTCCGCCGCCGCAGCCTGCGCCACCGCCGCCCGCTCGGGCTTCAGCCCGACCAGATGGCAGATCGCATAGACCAGGTCGGCCTTGTTCATCGTGTAGAAATGCAGATCGGTCGCGCCCCGGTCGATCAGGTCCAGCGCCTGCTCGGCGCAGACGGCCGCCGCCACAAGGCGGCGGGTCGCGGCGTCCTCCTCCAGCCCCTCGAACCGGTCGGTCAGCCATTGCGGCACGCTCGCGCCGGTCTTGGCGGCGAAGCTCGCGGTCTGCCTGAAGTTCTGGACCGGGACGATGCCCGGCAGGATCGGAATGTCGATGCCGGCCGCGCGCACCTTGTCGAGATAGCGGAAATAGACGTCGTTATCGAAGAAGAACTGCGTGATCGCGCGCGTCGCGCCGGCATCGACCTTCTTTTTTAACGCATCGATATCCGCGTCGAGCGAGGCGGCCTCCGGGTGCTTCTCCGGATAGGCCGAAACCGTCACCTCGAAATCGCCGACGCGGCGGATGCCGGCCACGAGATCGGAGGTCTGGTGATAGCCCGCAGGGTGCGGCTCATAGGTCGTGCCGAGGCCGCCAGCCGGATCGCCGCGCAGCGCCACGATATGGCGCACGCCGGCCTCCCAATAGGCCCGGATCACCTCGTCGACCTCGTCGGTCGTGGCGGAGACGCAGGTCAGATGCGCGGCAGGCTTGAGCGCGGTCTCCTCGACCATGCGCTTGACGGTCGCATGCGTGCGCTCGCGGGTCGAGCCGCCGGCGCCATAGGTCACCGAGACGAAGGCCGGGCCGAGAGGCTCCAGCCGGCGCACGCTCTCCCAGAGCGCCGTTTCCATCTCCGGCGTCTTCGGCGGGAAGAACTCGAAGGACACCTTTGGGCGGCGCGAGCCGTGCCGGCTGGGGCGAAACGCATTCATCAGGCTGCCTCGAAATCGTTCTGTCGTAGCGGAAGATCGCCCTGCGCGCGGGAGTCGCGGCCGCGCCAGAGCATCACGGTCAACTGGCTCGCCTGCCCGCCCTTGGCCTCGACCTCTTCGGCGAGGTCGCAGGCGAGACCTGCCTCGGAGAACCAGCCGGCGATCTGGGCGCGCGAAAATCCGAGCCGGCGATGGGCATGCTCGGTCCGCAGGAATTCCATCTCGTGGGCTGCGAAATCGACGACGATCAGCCGCCCTCCGGGGCTCAGCATGGCGGCGGCCTCGCGGACGGCGCGACCGGGATCGTCGAGGAAATGCAGCACCTGATGGATGATGACGCAGTCGAAGGCGCTGCGCGCGAAGGGCAGCGCGTGGATGTCGCCCTGCCGCAGTTCGACGCGGGCAAGGCCGGCCTTCTCCAGATTGGCGCGCGCCACCGCGAGCATGGCGTGGTTGGCGTCGACGCCGACGGCGCGGCCGAATTTCGGGGCGATCCGCTCCAGCATGCGGCCGGTGCCGGTGCCGAGATCGAGCACCGCGCCGCGCGTGCCTTCGCCGACGGCCGCGAGCACGGCGGCCTCGACCGCCTCGTCAGGGACATGCAGCGAGCGCAGCCGGTCCCAGTCGCGCGCCACGCTGGCGAAATAATTCTGCGCCACCTCGGCGCGCGAGCCTCGCACCGCCGCCAGCCGCTCGCGATCCGCAGTGAGCACGGCGTCGCGCGGATCGAGCCAGGCCGCGAGCGAGGCCGCGAAGGCCCCGCCCGTTCCCGTCTCGTCGAGCCGGAAGAAGGCCCAGGCCCCCTCGCGCGAGCGGCGCACCAGCCCCGCCTCGGCGAGCAGCTTGAGATGGCGCGAGATGCGCGGCTGCGACTGGCCGAGAATATCGGTCAGGTCGGAGACCGAAAGCTCGCCTTCCGAGAGGAGCGCCAGGATGCGAAGGCGCGTCTCTTCGCCTGCGGCGCGCAGGCCGGCTAGCAGGACATCGGAGGACAGCGTGGTCTGGCGCAAGCGCTCATGCTCCGCAGGGATCGGAAAAAGATATAAAGATATCTTTATGTCAAGATCGATGCCCGCGCAAGCGCAAACTGCTATGCGCGTGTCGTCATCGTCCTCCCACCGCCCTCATCCTGAGGAGCCGCGTAAGCGGCGTCTCGAAGGATGCTCCAGTTCGCTCGGTAAGCGCCTTCTGGAGCATCCTTCGAGACGCGCTTCCTGCGGAAACGCTCCTCAGGATGAGAGCTGTGGGGTCGGGTTCGATGTTCTTGCCACCCGCCCTCAACCCTGCCGCATCGCGCGCTCCAGCGCGTCGAACAGGCGCGGATCGCCCGATTGCGCGACGTTGAAGCGCATGAACCCGCTCGCTCCCTGCGACAGGCTGTAGACATTGCCCGGCGCGAGCACGATGTCCTGCGCCAGCAGTTGCCGGGCGATGGCCGCCGCGTCCAACCCGGCCGGCAGCGCGCACCACAGGAACATGCCGCCGCGCGGTTCGATCCAGGGCACGATGCCGATCGCCCTGAGCCGCGCCGAAGTCTCGCTGCGGGCGCGGGCCAGCCGCGTCCGGAGCCCGTCCATATGCTTGCGGTGGCCGCCATCCCTGAGGATGGCGAGCACCGCTTCCGCCGCGAGCCGGCCCGTGCCGAAGGAGGCCGCGATCTTGAGGTCGATCAGCGCCTCGATCCAGTCGCGCCTGGCGGCGATGTAACCGCAGCGAATGGAGGCCGAGAGCGATTTCGAGAAACTGCCGATCTGGACGACACGATCGAGCCCGTCATAGGCGGCCAGTCGCGCCGCCGGTTCCGGCTCGAAATCGGCGAAGATGTCGTCCTCGACGATGGTCAGCGCGTATTGCTCGGCGAGCCTGAGCACGCGATGCGCCACGACCGGAGACAAGGTCGCTCCGGTTGGATTATGCAGCGCGGAATTGGTGATGTAGAGGCGCGGGCGCTCGGCCTCCAGCACGTGCTCGAAGGCGGCGATGTCGGGGCCGCTCGGCGTATATGGCACGCCGACGATGCGGACGCGGTGGGCTTTCAGCAAGGCGTGAAAGTTGAAATAGCAGGGGTCGTCGACCAGCACCGTGTCCCCGGGCTCGACCAGCAAGCGGCAGAGCAGGTCGAGCGCCTGCGTGCCGGATTCGGTCAGCAGGATCTGGTCGGGCGCAGCCTCGACGCCGTTCAGCGCCATGCGGCGGGCGAGAAGCTGCCGCAGGGGCTTCAGCCCGAGCGGCGTGCCGTAATCGGCCAGCGTCTCGGCAGGCGAGCGCGACAGGCTCCGCAGCGCCCGGCGCAGATTGTCCTGCGGCAGCCAGTCGGCCGGGAGCCAGCCGCAGCCCGGCTTGAGCACCGCCTCGCCCGCTTCCAGCGTCTGCCGGGAGACCCATAACGGATCGACCGCGCGCTCCAGCCGGGGTCCGATCTCGGCGAGCGCGAAGGGCGGAGCGTGGCCCGCGACATAGAAGCCCGAGCCGCGCCGGGCCTGGATCACGCCCTCGGCGGCGAGCCGGTCATAGGCTTCGACGATCGTCGATTTGGAGACGCCCATCGTCGCGGCGAAGGCGCGGATCGACGGCAATCGCGCGCCGGGAGCCAGCGTGCGGCCGGCGATGCGCTGACGGACGCTCGCCATGACCCGCCCGACCAGCGTGCCGCCGCCAGCATCCGCGTCGGGCTGCTCCGCAAATTGTAGCGACGTCGAGACCATGACAGATTGCACCAACTGTATTGCAGTGTCTCTGGATAATCGAATGCATCTCGCCGATCCAGCGGGAAAGCGGAGCGGCGACGATGACCAAGGTGACGAGCGGCCTGATCAACGGCTTAATCGGGGTGCTGATCTTCAGCGGCTCGCTGCCGGCGACGCGGCTTGCGGTGGCGGAGTTCGACCCGGTGTTTCTCACCGCCGCCCGCGCCGCGATTGCAGGCGTCGCGGGGCTGGCGCTGCTGCTCGCCTTCCGCCAGCCCCGTCCGCCGCGGGGCGACATCGTCCCGCTACTGGTCGTCGGGCTCAGCGTCGTCGTCGGCTTCCCGCTTTTGACCGCGCTGGCGCTGCAATACGTCACCTCGGCCCATTCGATCGTCTTCATCGGATTGCTGCCGCTGGCGACGGCCGCCTTCGGCGTGCTGCGCGGCGGCGAGCGGCCGCCCTTGCCGTTCTGGCTGTTCTCATGCCTCGGCAGCGCATTTGTGGTCGGCTACGCGCTGACGCAGGGCCTTGCGGTCTCGCTTGTCGGCGACCTCCTCATGCTGGCGGCGGTCGTGGTCTGCGGGCTCGGCTATGCCGAAGGCGCGCGGCTCTCGCGCCGGCTCGGCGGCTGGCAGGTGATCTCCTGGGCGCTGGTTCTCAGCCTGCCGGTCATGCTGGCGCTCGCGCTGTGGACCGCGCCAGCCAGCTTTGGCGCGGTGAGCCGGACAGGGTGGCTCAGCCTGTCCTACGTCGCGCTGTTCAGCATGCTGATCGGCTTCGTGTTCTGGTATCGCGGACTGGCGCAGGGCGGCATCGCTGCGGTGGGACAACTGCAACTGCTCCAGCCCTTTTTCGGGCTGACGCTGGCGGCGCTGCTGCTGGGCGAGAGCGTCAGCGTGGCAATGCTCGCTGTTTGCGCCGCAGTGGCGGCCTGCGTCGCCATGGCCCGGCGCTTCGCCGGACGCAGGCCTGCGACGATCAGCCTGCCTTTGGAGTCACCGGCGGGATCACCAGCACCGCATCGCCCGGCGTGACCGGGCCGGCGAGATCGACGCTGAGCACGAGCCCACGCAGAGCGGCCGCCGCCTTGACGAAGGCGAGTTCGAGTTCCGGCCGCCCAGCCAGAGCCGCGACCGCCCGCCCGGATTGCCGGCAGGGAAAATTATAGGCCTCCACCCGCAGCACGGCGCCGCCGTCGAAGCGCCCGACGCCGCCCCACGCGCCGCCGATGGCGAGCCGGCTGCCGGGCGCGATCCGCGAGAAGCGCTCAAGCCCCGCGACGAGGAGATTTCCGCCGATCCATTCGGGCGGCAGCGCGTCGATGTCGAGGCTTGCCGCGACCTCCGCGAGCTCTTCCTCGCTCAACACCGAGATCTGCCGATCGTTGCGGAGCGCCGTGCCGCGCGGCAGCCAGGGTTCGCGCGCGCCGGATTTGCGGGTCGCGCCACTGTGCAGATCGCCGGGAATGCCGGAGAGATCGAGCCTCAGCTGCTCGCAGGCGCGCGTCACGAAATGATGCGCTCCGTCGGCAAGCGCCGGGATTTCGTAGACGCCGGCGACGACGCCGCGCGCAAAACCATTCGTCATCGCCGCGATGCGATCCTTGTCGGAAGTCGAAGTCCGGTCGGGTCAGATCAGCTGCAGCGAGCCTGCTGCCGTCTTGCCCCGTTCGGTCTTGAGTTCGAACGAGACTTTCTGTCCTTCCGTCAGCGTCAGGAAGCCCGCTTCCTTAACGGCAGTGATGTGGACGAACACGTCCTTGCCGCCATCCGCAGGCTGTATGAAGCCAAAACCCTTCTCGGTGTTGAACCATTTTACGGTTCCGGTCGCCATCGCCGCATCCTCTGGAGCCATCGCGTCTCGCAGAGCTTCGGATGCAAGCGTCCGAAGGCCCGCGCGCCTCAAGGATTGACCGAAATTTCATCCGTGTCGAGATCAATTGGCGGGCATGCGGCAGACGCATGCGATCAAGACTTGGTCAGAAGCACCTGCGTCTTCAAGGCGGCTCGCGACGAGCCTCCGAGCCAGATTTCCACAAGCCCGGGATCGACGGCATAGCGTCCGGCGTCGTCATGAGCCCCGAGCTGGCTTGCGGGCAGCCTGAAGCGCAATGTCTTCGTCTCTCCGGAGCGCAGGAGGACCTTCTCGAACGCCTTGAATTCGCGCAGCGGCCGCGACCGGCTGGCGACCGGTTGGCGGATGTAGAGCTGCGCCACCTCCTGTCCGTCGCGGGGGCCGGCATTGGTGACGTCGACCATCACCTCGACCGTGCCGTTCACAGCCACCGCGTTTCTGGCGACGCGGGCGTTGGCGTAGGTGAAGCGGCTGTAGGACAGACCGAAGCCGAACGGGTAGAGCGCGTCGTTGGCCTCGTCCATGAAGATGGATTCGTAACGCTGCCGGATCTGCTCGGGCCGGCCGGTCGGAAGCTGGTTGTAATAGACCGGGATCTGGCCGACCGAGCGGGGGAAGCTCATCGGCGTGCGTCCGGAGGGATTGACCCTGCCGGTCAGCACGTCGGCGATGGCGGCGCGCCCTTCGGTTCCGCCATGGAAGGTCTGGACGATCGCCGCGACATTGGCCTGCGCCCAGGTCAGCACCAGCGGGCGGCCCGTCGCCAGCACCAGCACGACGGGCTTTCCGGTCGCGACCATGGCTTCCAGCAGTTCCTGCTGCACGCCGGGCAGGCCGAGCTGCGTGCGCGAGGCGCCCTCGCCCATGAACTCGCAATCCTCGCCGAGCATGGCGACGATCAGGTCGCTCCCGGCCGCTGCTTCGATCGCCGCCGCCTTGTCGGCGAACTCCGTGCCGCAGGCCTTGGTGAAAGCCGGCCGGTAGGTCACGCTCGTCCCGGCCGGCAGACGCTCGCGCAGGGCGTCCGGCAAGGGCTGGACCACGCGGCGGCCGAGCCCGGCCGGGTCGGTCCAGACGCGCTCGTCCTCCGGCACGGCCATCGCGCCGATCACCGCGACCGAACGCACATTGTCACGGATCGGCAGGAGATCGCCGCCGTTCTTCAGCAGGATCACGCTTTCCTGCGCCGCCTTCAGCGCCACGTCGCGGGCGGCTTGGGTCTGCATCAGCGCGGGCGCGGCGGCGACATCGACATCGGGACGCTCGAACAGGCCGAGATGGAACTTGACCCGCAGCACGCGCCGCACCGCCTCGTTCAACGCGGCGAGCGGCACGCGGCCGGCCGCAACCTCCTGGGCCAGATGCTTGTGGTAGACCTCCGACATCATGTCCATGTCGATGCCCGCCAGCAGCGCCTTGCGCGCGGCCTCGGCGTCGTCGGCCGCGATGCCGTGCAGACGCAATTCGGTGATCGAGCCGAAATCCGAGACGACGAAGCCCTTGAAGCGCCATCTGTCGCGCAGGAGTTCCGTCAGCATGCCGCGATGGGCCGTCGCCGGCATGCCGTTGAGCGCGTTGAACGCCGCCATCGCGGTCATCGAGCCGGCGTCGAACGCGGCCCTGAACGGCGGCAGATGCAGGTCGTGCAACTGGCTCGTCGGAATCCAGGTCGAGTTGTAGTCGCGGCCCGCTTCGGCCGCGCCATAGCCGACGAAATGCTTGACGGTCGCGGCGACGCCGCCGCGCTGGTAGCCGCGCGTTCGGGCGGCGGCCACGACGGAGGCGTAGAACGGGTCCTCGCCCGCGCCCTCCAGCCCCCGGCCCCAGCGCGGGTCGCGGGACATGTCGACCATGGGCGCAAACGTCCAGTTGACGCCGGCGGCGGCCGCCTCGCGGCCGGTCCAGTAGGCCGCCTCCTCGATCAGCGCCGGATTGAAGGTCGCGGCCTGTCCGAGCGGCAGAGGGAAATAGGTCGAGAAACCGTGGACGGCGTCGAGCCCGATGATCAGCGGGATCTTCAATCGCGAGGCGCGAACCGCTTCCTGCACCTCCCTGACCTCGCGCGGCACGACGAAATTCATCACGCCGCCGATCAGCCCGTCGCGGATGCGGTTGATGTCGAAGCCGTCGCCGCGCCCGGTCAGCACGAGCTGGCCGACTTTTTCGGGCAGGGTCATCCGTCCGATCAGCGCGTCGATGCGCCGCTCGATCGCGGCAGCCTCGCGCCCGGTCTTCCAGCCGACGGCCTGGGCGGGCTCCGCGCGCGCGGGCGCCGGCTGCGAATGAAGGGGTTGTGCGAGGCAGCACCAGGCAAGCAGGGCTGTGGCCAGGCGCAGGATCATCGGGACGTCTCTTCCATCGCGAGCGGGGCGACGCCGGCCTACAGGATCGGAGTCCGAGGCTCAACCTTCGCAACCGCGACATGATCGCGAGACGAAAATCGGCCCGGCGCGAAACGCCGGGCCGACCCTGCTTTCGTCCCCGGGAACCGGGGAGGAAACACACGCCTCAGAGCTTGGCGGCGGGCGTCGCGTAGATCGTCTTCCAGTTCTTCTCGCCGCGGCTGATGACCCCGGCGGTCTCCTTCAGGAACAGGTCCTTGTGCGCGCCTTCGGTGCTGTTCAGGTAGAGCTGGCCATCGACGACCGCGAAGAACTGCGGCTGGGTCGCGACCTTCTTGCCCTTGCTCGCGCCGGCCGAGCACCAGCCGCCATAGGCCGGAGCGTATTTGGCCGGGCTCGCGACGAAGAGATCGCGGTTGGCGGCCGAGGCGAAGTGCCAGGTCGCGCCCTGATACTCGGCCTTGAACTGCGCGTTGCCGGGCGTCGGCTTGCCGACGGTGTGGTAGGCGACGACGTCGTGGCCGGAAGCCGCCGCGCCGTCCTTGAGATAGTGCTCCTCGACCGCGAAGGCGGCGAAGGGCGCGAGCGTGGCGATGGCGACGACGGCCGCGCCGCGGCGCAGGCGGGACAGGGTCTTCGAGGAAGCGAACATGGAATGAGACCTCCGGGATGATTGGCTGGGCTCCCCGCTCGGGGGAAGCGGCCGACCGGCATTGGTGCGATCGGCTATCCAGCCATTCGCTGGCGGCCCCCGATCGGTTACAGCCACATCCGCATTATTTTCCGACGCAGCCGCGCCGCCCTCACCAGCGCAGGACGCGCGCGCCCAGCAGCGCGCCCATTCCGCCCGACAGCAGAATGCCGAGCGAATACCAGACCGCGATAAAGGCGGTGGACACCTCGGCGCAGGAGAGCGCATATCCCGCCGCCCCGACCGCCCCCGCAAGCAGTCCGGCCGCGAAGCCGGCTCGGGCCGGCTGTGTCGGCGCGGCCTCGCGCAGGAGCCGGAGCAGGCCGGCCAGCGTCGGCAGCGCCAGCACGGGTATCGCCCAGGGGCAGACCAGCGCGGTGCTGCCCATGACGAAGCGGAGCCTCTCCGGCGGAGCGACGCCGATGGTGGCGACAAGACCGGCGAGCAGCATCGCCATGACGACCAGGCCGGCGACAAGCGCGGGCTTCCCACGCGCGGTCGCCGGCCGCGCCAGCCTCGCGACCAGCCAGACGCAGGCGAAGGCCAGCGCCGCCGCGTAGACGAGCTTGGTCCACAGCGCCGACCCGCCCCACATCTGCGCCGGCACGAGGCCACGCACCGCCAGCGAAAGCGCGATGCTGGCGGCGAGCCCGGCCAGCAGCACGGGCGCGAACGACCGGCCGGGATGGACCGGCGTCGCCGGCCCGGCCCCCGTGGCCAGCATCGCGATGAGATCGTCGGTTTTCATTCCTCGGCTCTCACCAGTTCGGCCAGCCGTTTCAGGCCGCGATGCACCTGCACTTTCAGCGCCGAGATCGAAACGCCGTTGCGCTGCGACGCCTCCGCCACCGAAAGCCCCTCGATCTTCGTCAATTCGATCGCGCTGCGCTGCGCCTCGGGCAGCGTCTTCAACAGAACCTGCAGGTCGCGCCGCGCCGGAATCGCCTCGCGGACCTGCGGGTGAGCAGCCTCGTCGAGATCGTCCAGCGGCTCGTGCAGCGCCTCGCGCCGCCCGCGCCTTCGCCACAGATCGGCGAGCTTGTAGCCAGCGATCGCATGGACCCAGTGGCTCACCGGCAGGGTCGGGTCATGCGTCGCGCGCTTCAGATGGAGCGCCAGCAAGGTTTCCTGCACCAGATCCTCCACCTCGTCGGGCATCGAGCCCAGCCGCCGCCCGAAATAGCCGCGTAGCCGCTCAGCGATCACGAGCAATGCCGCGCGATAAGCCGTCTCGTCGCCGGCCTGGGCCCGCGCCCAGAGCGGCGCGACCTGCGCCTCGAACCCGTCGCTGGTCGCTGCACCCTTCAATTCGTCGGTCCGGCCTGTCTGGTTACAAAAAAGTGATCGGAAATGTGATCGGTTTCGCCATGACCTGCGCCAGCCCGGCTTCGACTCAGTCCTTCACCGTCCGGCGGCGGCGTCTTCTCCACGTGATCCGGCGGGGGCAACGCCACGAAAACGGCGCTGGCACGGGAATTTCATGCACCGCCATGGCCGCAGGCCAGCGATAGACGATGGATGACGATGACAAAAGCCTCCGACCCCATCGACGCTCCGCCGCTCACCGACACGCACCGGCTCTACGAAGACGTCTTCGCCATGCTGCTGGGCACGCTGCTCGTCTCGATCGGCATCGTGCTCTACACCAAGGCGACGCTGGTCACGAGCGGGGCTGCGGGCCTCGCCTTGCTGCTGCAGGCGGCGACCGGCGTCAATTTCGGCGTGCTGTTCTTCGCCATCAACCTGCCCTTCTACTGGCTCGCCGTCCGGCGCATGGGCTGGCGCTTCGCGGCGCGGACCTTCGTCGCGGTCGGGCTGGTCTCCGCCCTCACCTTCGCGACGCCGGGCTGGATCAGGATCGAGACGCTCGATCCGGTCTACGCCGCGCTCGCCGGCGGCAGCCTGATGGGCTTGGGCCTGCTAGCCCTTTTCCGCCATCGCACGGGGCTTGGCGGCGTCAATATCCTGGCGCTCTACCTGCAGGAGAACCACGGCGTCCGCGCCGGCTGGTTCCAGCTCGGAGTCGATGCGCTGATCCTGCTGGGCGCGCTGCTGCTGCTGCCCTGGGACAAGGTCGCGACTTCGCTCGCCGGCGCGGCGGTGCTGAACCTGATCCTCGCGGTCAACCACAAGCCGGGGCGCTACATGGGCGTGTCGTAGCGGCCGGTTGCCTCGGCCAAAATTCCGTGCGACCTGCGCTGGCAAAGCAAAGCGTGGAGGCGACGAACCATGGCCCAGCCCCTGACCATCGAAGATCTGCGCGTCATGGCCAGGCGCCGCGTGCCGCGCATGTTCTACGACTATGCCGATTCAGGCGCCTGGACCGAAAGCACCTACCGCGCCAACGAAACCGATTTCCAGACAATCAAGCTGCGCCAGCGCGTCGCCGTCGACATGACCGACCGGACGCTGGAATCGACCATGGTCGGCCAGAAGGTGAGCATGCCCGTCGCGCTCGCGCCGACCGGCCTCACCGGCATGCAGCACGCCGACGGCGAGATTCTGGCGGCGCGCGCCGCCCACAAGGCCGGCGTGCCCTTCACGCTCTCGACCATGAGCATCTGCTCGCTGGAGGACATCGCCAACCATGTCGGCCAGCCCTTCTGGTTCCAGCTCTATGTGATGAAGGACCGCGACTTCATCGCCCGCCTGATCCAGCGGGCGAAGACGGCCGGCGTCACCGCGCTGGTGCTGACGCTCGATCTGCAGATTCTCGGCCAGCGCCACAAGGACATCCGCAACGGCCTCTCCGCGCCGCCCAAGCCCACCCTCGCTAACCTGATCAACCTCGCGACCAAGCCCCGCTGGTGCCTGAAGATGCTGGACACGCCGCGACGCGGCTTCGGCAACATCGTCGGCCACGTCACCGGCGTCGCCGACATGTCGTCCCTCTCCTCCTGGACAGCGAGCCAGTTCGACCCGGCGCTGAGCTGGGACGACGTCAAATGGATCAAGGACCTGTGGGGCGGCAAGCTCATCATCAAGGGCATCCTCGACCCCGAGGACGCGGAGATGGCTGTGCGGTCGGGCGCAGACGCGCTGATCGTCTCCAATCATGGCGGGCGCCAACTCGACGGCGCGCTGTCCTCGATCGAGGCGCTGCCGGCGATCGTCGACGCCGTCGGCGGACGCATGGAAATCCTGTTCGACGGCGGCATCCGCTCGGGCCAGGACGTGATCAAGGCCCTCGCATTGGGAGCGCACGGCACCTTCATCGGCCGCGCCTTCCTCTACGGGCTCGGCGCGATGGGCGAAGCCGGCGTCACCGCCTGCCTCGACATCATCCGCAAAGAACTCGACGTGACTATGGCGCTATGCGGGCTGCGCGACGTGAAGGATGTCGATGGGCGGATATTGGTGGATGGCAACCGGCAGAAGCGCGTGGGGCGGTGAGGTTCACGCCTTCAGCGTTGCAACGCCATATTCTGGCAGGCGAGTGTCACGCGTAATCAGTGTCATGTCGCGTGTCAGGGCTTGCGCGACCATCATCCGGTCGAAAGGATCGCGATGGATGTAGGGCAGATCCGCGGCCCGCAGCGCATCCGCCAGTTCTATGGGGAGGAACGTCAGACCCGCCGCCTCGACCTGCTTCCAGCCGTCGATCGGAAGTTTTAGCTTCCCGATGGACCGCTTGATCTCAAGCTCCCAAACGGTCGCGATACTGACGAAGACGGCCTCCGCCTCTGCGATCGTGTCGCGCAGCGGATCCCGTAGGTTGTGACTGTCCATCCCAAGCCACCACAAGGCGACATGGCTGTCGAGCAGATATCTCATCGCTTTGGAGCATCGCCGGGTTCGTCCGCGTAGACCTCGAAATGGTCGGTCAGATCGTTCTCCGGCTTCCACCAATCGGGGTCGATTTCTTCGATCAGACCGGCCCAAAGCCCCGGTTGCCGCTTTGGCCCGGACACATCCTTCGTCTCGACCTGCACCAGTTTGACAGCGGCGACGCCGTTGCGCGCGATCACGACCTCCTCGCCTCTCAACGCCTGTTCGATCAACCGTGAAAGCTGCGTCTTGGCCTCGTGGACATTGACGATCGTCATGCCGGAATCTCCGTGTTAGCTAGCCTAGCTAACACGGATTGCTTCGATCGAACAGGTCACGCTCAGCGCGAGAACTTCTTGTACTGGATCCGCTTCGGGATCGTGGAATCGATCCCCAGCCGCCGCTTCTTGTCTTCCTCGTAGTCGGCGAAATTGCCCTCGAACCACTCGACATGGCTGTCGCCCTCGAAGGCGAGGATGTGGGTCGCGATGCGGTCGAGGAACCAGCGGTCATGGCTGATGATCACCGCGCAGCCGGCGTAATCCTCCAGCGCCTCCTCGAGCGCCCGCAGCGTGTCGACGTCGAGGTCGTTGGTCGGCTCGTCCAGCAGCAGCACATTGGAGCCAGCCTTCAGCATCTTCGCCAGATGCACGCGGTTGCGCTCGCCGCCCGAGAGCGAGCCGACCTTCTTCTGCTGGTCGCCGCCCTTGAAGTTGAAGGTCGAGCAATAGGCGCGCGAATTGATCTCGCGCTTGCCGAGATAGAGGATGTCGTTGCCGCCCGAGATCTCTTCCCAGACGTTCTTCTTGTCGTCGAGCGAGTCGCGGCTCTGGTCGACATAGCCGAGCGTGACGCTCTCGCCGATCCTGATCGTGCCGGAATCGGGCTTGTCCTGCCCGGTGATCATCCGAAACAGCGTCGTCTTGCCGGCGCCGTTGGGGCCGATCACGCCGACGATGCCGCCCGGCGGCAGCTTGAAGCTCAGACCGTCTATGAGAAGTTTATCCTGGAAGCCCTTGGAGAGATTCTCGAAATCGACCACGTTGTTGCCCAGCCGCTCGGCGATCGGGATGATGATCTGCGCGGTGTCGGGGCCCTTGTTGTTGGCTTTCTGCACCAGTTCGTCATAGCGCTGGATGCGCGCCTTGCTCTTGGCCTGCCGGGCCTTGGGCGAGGCTCGCACCCATTCCTGCTCGCGCTCCAGCGTCTTCTGGCGCGAGACGTCCTCGCGGCCTTCCTGCGCCAGCCGCTTCTGCTTCTGCACCGACCAGGCCGAGTAGTTGCCCTCATAGGGGATGCCCTGGCCGCGATCGAGCTCGAGGATCCAGCTCGTGACGTTGTCGAGGAAGTAGCGGTCGTGGGTCACGATCAGGATCGCGCCCGGATAGGTCCGCAGATGGCCCTCCAGCCAGGCGGTGGTCTCGGCGTCGAGATGGTTGGTCGGCTCGTCGAGCAGCAGAAGCTCCGGCTGCTCCAGCAGCAGCTTGCAGAGCGCGACGCGGCGGCGCTCGCCGCCCGAGAGCTTGGCGACCTCCCAGTCGTCGGGCGGGCAGCGCAGCGCGTCCATCGCCTGATCGACCTTGGAATCGAGGTCCCACAGGCCCTTGGCCTCGATCTCGTCCTGCAGCGCCGTCATCTCGTCGGCGGTCTCGTCGGAATAGTTCATGGCCAGCTCGTTGTAGCGGTCCATGATCGCCTTTTGCGGGGCGACGCCGAGCATGACGTTGTCGCGGACGTTCAGCTCCTCATTGAGCTTGGGCTCCTGCGGCAGGTAGCCGACGCGCGCGCCCTCGGCGACCCAGGCCTCGCCGGTCCATTCCTTGTCGTAGCCCGCCATGATCTTAAGCAGGGTCGACTTGCCAGCACCGTTGACGCCGAGCACGCCGATCTTGGCGTCCGGATAGAACGACAGGTGGATGTCCTTGAGCACCTGCTTGCCGCCCGGATACGTCTTCGACAGGCCGCGCATATGGTAGATGAACTGACGGGACATGGGGCGTGCGGGCTCCGCTGGCGGACTGGACGTTCGGGGCGTGTCGGGAATGATGGCGGGTATGTAGGCGACGGGAAGGCCGGTGGCAACGGCGGCACGGTCGCCCCTGACGGCGGATGTTCACGCGTCGGACGAATGTGCTGCATACAGCATGCCGGACTTGCGGAACAGGCAGGCTCCCGCTAGCCTTGGCTCCAAGGCTGCCCGAGAGCGGCCGGACCAGATCTTTCGGGAGGACCACCATGAGAATGCTCGCCAGGGCGGCCGCGGCCGCCGCCATGACATTCGCCGCGTCGACGGCGGCCCTCGCCTTCCCCGACCGTCCCGTCCAGTTGCTCGTGCCCTGGGCTGCAGGCGGCGGCATGGATGCGGTGATGCGGATTTTCGCCGCCGGCTACGAGGCCGAACTGAAGCAGCCGGTCAACGTCGTCAACCGCACCGGCGGCGGCGGCCTGACCGGCCATACCGCGATCGCGACCGCGACGCCCGACGGCTACACGGTCGGCGGCATCAGCCCGGAAATCTCCTTCTTCAAGACGCTCGGGCTCGGCGACATCACGATCGACAGCGTCGATTCCTTCTCGCGCGTCTCGCTCATTCCCGCCGGCGTCACCGTCAAGGTCGACAGCCCGATGAAGACGGCGGCCGACTACATCAAGGCCGTGAAGGACAATCCGAAGGGCACCTTCATGGCGTCCGGCACCGGCGTCGGCGGCTCCTGGCACATCGCGTCCGGGGGGCTGCTCAAATCCGCCGGCATCGCGCCGGACGCGGTGCGCTGGGTGCCCAGCAATGGCGGCGCGCCGGCCCTGCAGGATCTCGCCGCCGGCGGCATCAGCGTCTTCACCGGCTCGCCGATCGAGGCCAAGGCGATGCTCGACGCCGGTCGCGTCCGCACCATCCTGATGATGACCGAGGAGCGCCACCCGAACTTCCCCGACGTGCCGAGCGCCAGGGAGGCCGGGCTCGACTGGACCTACCAGAACTGGTTCGCGCTCGCCGCGCCCAAGGGCATTCCGGCCGACCGCCGCAAGATCCTGTTCGACGCGGCCGAGCGCGCCATGCAGCGGCCCGAAGTCCGCAAGGCGATGGCCGACCGCGGCATCACCCCGGTATGGGACAAGCCCGGCGAATTCGAGGCCTATGCCAAGACCTTCGTGGAGCGTGGCAACGCCGTGCTGAAGGACCTTGGTCTCGCCAAGAACTGAGCAGCGCGGAAGCTGCCGCGCGCGGCCTGGCCGATCACAACCGCGCAAGCGCGGCCGCCTCCCCCTTTCCCCGGCCCGGCATTTGCCTGAGACTTTGCGCCGGCCGGGGCGAGGAGGACGCAAGCGATGCCCGTTTTGAAGACGCTGTCTCCCGCCGTGGCGGCGGCTTTCGCCGCCCTGTCATGCCTGGCCTTGGCCTGCCTCGGGCTCGCCTCGCCGGCCAGCGCCCAGTCAGACGAGCCGGGCTGCCGGCCGGACATGGCGTCGCTGCGGCTGCCGGTCCATCGCGCCAACCTGACCCTGGCGAATCTCGCCAGGGACGAGGTCAGGCTGACCTTCATCGGCCACGCCACCTTCACCATCGAGACGCCCGGCGGCGTTACGGCCGCGACCGACTACAACGACTATGTCCGCCCGCAGCGGACACCCGACATCGCCTCGATGAACAAGGCGCACTCCTCGCATAATTCGCGCAACCCCGACCCGGGCATCAGGCATGTCCTGCCGGGCTGGGACCCCGCGGGCGTCGGCGCGGCGAAACACGACGTCACGCTTGGCGACATGCGCGTGCGGAATGTGCCGACCAACATCAGAAGCTATGCCGGCGCGACCGATTTCGACGGCAACTCGATGTTCGTCTTCGAGATCGGCGAGCTCTGCGTCGCCCATCTCGGCCATCTGCACCATCCGCTCGAGCCCGGTCATCTGCGCGCGCTCGGCCGCGTCGATGTCGTGCTGTTTCCGGTCGACGGCAGCTATACGCTCGATCAGACCGGCATGATCGAGGTGCTCAGGACGCTGCAGGCCCGGGTTATGGTGCCGATGCACTTCTTCGGCGGCGGAAGCCTCGAGCGCTTCCTGCGTCTCGCCGACGGCCAGTGGCCGACGGAGCGCAAGGCCGATCCCGCGATCGTCCTGACGAAATCGACCCTGCCGGCGAAGCCGACGATCATCGTCCTGCCGGGCAACTGATCGGCGCGGTCTCCTCGCCGCTTCGACACCATGCGCGGTCGGGTTTAACCCGCTGCTCAGGCTGATTGCAGGCTCTGCTGGCCGGGCGTCCGACGATACGGCAAGCTCCTCCCTCTCAGGAGGTCCCGCATGATCCGCCATCTGATGATCGCCATTGTCGCCACCGCGCTGCTGCCGGCCAGCGCCGACGCCGCCAAGATGCGCTTTGGCGTCAGCCGGTCGAAGCCCGCGCCCGCCGTCGCGCCTGCGCCCCGTCCGGCCCTCGGGGTCGGCGTCGGCGCCGGCGTCGTCGTGGCGCCGCGCATCGGCCGCGCAGCGCAGGGCTTCGGCCAGCCCCGCGGCGAAGAGAGCGGCCGCGTGCCCTTTCCGACCGCGAGCGCGACCACGCCGACGCTGCTGCGGCTCACGACCGCGGAAGGCGTGAGGCCATGGTGCGCCAGCGAGGTCGTGGTCGGCGGTTTCTGCGTCCTGAACTGACGAGTTCCGTTCACCCCGTCCGCGCCACCCGGCCTTCCAGCGGGTAGGCCGGGTCGCTATAGCCCGGCGTCGAGGGATGGCCGGCCGGCACCAGCCCGTCCACCAGCGCTTCGTCCTCGGCTGAAAACGTGATGTCGAGCGCCGCGAGATAGGCTTGCCACTGCTCCAGCGTGCGCGGCCCGGCGATCGCCGCCGTGAGCAGCCGGTTGTTGAGCACCCAGCCGACCGCGAACTGGATCGGCGTCATGCCGCGCGCCGCCGCATGCGCCTTGATCGTCTGTGCGATGACGAGGCTCTCTTGCCGCCATTCGGTCTGCATGATGCGCTTGTCGCCGCGCGCCGCGCGCGTGCCCTGCTGCGGGGCCGCGCCGGGCTCGTATTTTCCGGTCAGCACGCCGCGCGCCAGCGGCGAGTAGGAAGCGACGCCGAGCCCGTAGAAGCCGCAGGCCGGCAGGTGCTCGACCTCGGGCATGCGGTTCATCGCGTTGTAATAGGGCTGGCTGACCACCGGACGGTCGATGCCGAGGTCGTCGCAGAGCCGGCAGATTTCGGCGACGCGCCAGCCGCGATAGTTCGAGACGCCGAAATAGCGGATCTTGCCTTGGGTCACGAGGTCGCCGATCGCGCGCACGGTCTCCGCCAGCGGCGTCGCATGGTCCTCCTTGTGGAGATAGTAGATGTCGATGAAGTCCGTTCCCAGCCGGCGCAGGCTGTCCTCGCAGGCCTGCATCACCCATTTGCGCGAGAGCCCGGAGCGGTTGGGGCCCTCGCCGATCGCGTTGGCGAGCTTCGTCGCCAGCACCCAGCCGTGGCGATGGGCCGCGATGGCCCGCCCGGTGATCTCCTCCGAGCGGCCCTCGGTGTAGGCGTCGGCGGTGTCGATGAAATTGATCCCGGCCTCGCGGGCATGATCGACGATCATCCTGGATTCGGCTTCGCCGGTCGCCCCGCCGAACATCATCGTGCCGAGGCAGAGCGGCGAGACCTTGAGGCCCGAACGGCCGAGCTGACGATAATCCATGGCGAGGCTCCTGCGAGGTGACGGAAGAACCTGCCCCAGCGCGCCAGTCCCGGCCAGCGCGGCGGCGCATGCGGCCCATGCGAAGCGCAAGGAAATGCTTAAGCTTTCGTGTCATCTTTCGGGCGTCGCTGCTCATCGGACACGAAACCTTTCCAGAACGGCATGACCCCCGCCGCGCTCGCGCAGAACCAGCTCCTGGCCACGCTGCTGGACGCCCTCCAGCCGGCGACGGCGCTGGTCGCCGGCAAGACGCTGGCGGCGACCCTGCTTTCGCTCGACGGCGAAGGCCGCGCCACGGCGCAGGTCGGCGGCGAGACGTTCTCGCTGCTGCTCGCCGGCCCGCAGGCGAAAGCCGCCGCGCTGCAGCCGGGCGCGACCCTGCTGCTACGGATCGACGCGCCCGAACAACCCGGCGGCGCGCCGCGCGCGACGCTTCTGGAGGCGCGCCCACCGCAGCCCGGCGCGACAGCCGCAGCGCCGACCCCGGCGTCGCAGAGCCAGCCCGGCAATACGGTTGCGCCAGGCCAGAACGGGCCGGCCGCATTGCTCCAGCGCGTCCAGGCATCGCTCGCGGCAAATCCGCGGCCGGCCTCTGTCGGCCAGCCCGCCGTCGCGCCGGCGCAAGCCCCAGCCTCGGCCCGCGCGCTGGCCGGGCCTCTGCTGGGGTCGGCGCTCGCCAACCAGAACAGCCTCGCGCCGCTTCTGGCCAATCTGCGCGCCATCGCCGGCGGCGAGGTTTCGCTGGTGCTGCCAAAGCCGCTGTTGACGCTGATCGAAAGCGTGCTGGCGCAGACCGTTCCAGCCGAGCGTCGCGCGCCGACCGGCGAGGCGCTCAAGGAAGCGGTCGCGCGGTCGGGCGTCTTTCTGGAGGCCCGGCAGGCGCAGGGGCAGCCGGGCCCACCGCAAAGCGACCTCAAATCCAGCCTGCAGGGGTTGCGCGCAGCGCTCACGCCTCTGGTCGCGGCGCTCGCCGAAACGCCAGCCGCGAAAGCCGCCGCCACGGCAAGGGCCATCGACAGCGCGCCGAGGAACGCCGCGCCCGACCTCTCCGCCCGCCCGCCCGCGCCGCGCCGCGACGGCCCGCTCGTCGCGCAAGCTGCCGTCGAGCCCAGCCTCTCGGCCGGAGACAGGCCGCTGACGGCGACGCAGACGCTGCTGGAACAGACCGACTCCGCGCTCGACCGGCTGACGCTGTCGCAATTCGCCTCGCTGCCGCTCGAAGGCGCGCGACAGGACCAGAACCAGGGCCAGCGCCTACTGACCGAAATTCCCCTCGCCTTCCACTCCGGCACGGCCATCATGCCGCTGCGGATCGAGAAGGAGGCGGAGCGGCGCGAGGCCGGCGCCGTGGAAGGGCCGCTCTGGCGCGTCCGTTTCGCGCTGGATGTCGAGCCGATGGGGCCGCTCCAGGGCGTGGTCACGCTGCAGGGCCGCAAGGTCGGCGTCACGCTCTGGGCCGAGCGCGAGGAGACCGGCCGCCTGCTGCGCGGGGCGGCGCCCGATCTGGAATCGGCGCTGGTTCAGGCCCGCTTCGAGGAGGGAACCGTCGATGTCCACACCGGCCAGCCGCGCGTGATGCAGGCGACCGCCGGCCAGTTCCTGGACCGGATGTCATGACGGGCCGACAGCCGGAGAAACCATTGGCGCCACGCATCGCCGTCGCGCTGGAGTATGACGGGTTGGGCGCGCCGCGCGTCACGGCCAAGGGCCGGGGCGAACTCGCCGAGCGCATCGTCGAGAGCGGCCGCGAGCATGGCGTCGCGATCGAGGAGAACGCCGTGCTGGCGCAGGCGCTCTCGGCCGTCGAACTCGACGACCAGATTCCGGAGGAGCTCTACCGCGCCACCGCCCAGGTCATCGCCTTCGTGCTGTCGATGCGTGACGGAGTTCGGCGCGGGGAGATGCGGCGCGCTCGTCGGGACGGCGGCGCGTCTTGAACCCTGGCATCGTCGTCAGGCGCATCCGGCCGGTTGATTACGCCGCGCTCGGCCCGGCCTTCGCGGAGCTGAGCGGCCGGGCGCTCGAAGCGAACCCGCACATGGCTCCGGCGGCGGTGACGGCGGCGACCGAACTGGTCGATGCCGCCGACATCGTCGTCATCGCGGCATGGTTCAACGAGGCGCTGGGCTCCCAGCGGCTCGCCGGCGTCTGGGCCTCGCGCCGCATGCGCGACTGGCGCAGCGGCTTCGCGCCCGTGCTGTGCGCGCCGCTCCTGCCGCTCTACGAAGTCTCGTCGGCGCCCGTGATCGATCGCGACCATGCCGACGACGTCGTCCAGGCGATGCTGCGGCATCTGCTTGCGGCGCGCGATCTGCCTGGCACGCTGGCGTTGCCGCTGATGCCGCTGGAAGGACCGAGCCACGCCGCGCTCGTCGAGGCCTGCCGCGTCACGGGCAGTCGGCTCGCCGCCTTCGAGCGCTGGCAGAGGCCGATGCTGATCCCGCAGGCCGGCGACACGGCCGAGAGCTATCTCAGGCGCGCGCTGGGCTCGGCCTACAAGAAGCGCATGCAGCAGTTCCGCGCCATCTCGAAACATGGTGCTATCGGCTTCCAGCGCCGTCGCGGGAAGGCGGCGCGCGCGGCGCTGGACAGCTTCCTGACGCTGGAAGCCGCCGGCTGGAAGGGCGAGGTCGGCACGGCCATCGCGTTGATCCCGGCGGACGCCGCCTATTTCCGGACGCTGGCCGACCGCTTCGCCGACATCGACGGTCTTCAGATCGACGCACTCACGCTGGACGGCGCGCCGATCGCCATGGGGCTGCTGATCGAGAGCGCCGGCGCGCGGCATTTCCTCAAGATCGCCTATGACGAAACGCAAGGCCGTCATTCGCCGGGTCGCGCCCTGACCATCGCCATGCTGCAGGCCGATTTCGCGGGAACGCCAGCGACCGTCTTCGACAGCGGCGCGGGCGACGGCGTCGACGCCGGGACCTATGTCTGGGGAGAGCGGCGGACGATGGCCAAAATCGTCATCGGGCTCGGCCGCAAGCGCCCGGCTCTGCCCGAACTGGCGGCCAGCGCGCGGCAGGCGCTTCGCCGCCTGCGCGCCAGGCTGAAGCGCTGAGCGCGGAAACAGGCTAGCCGCGAGCGCCACGATCGGCCACATCTGCCCAAAGGCGCAACGCAGGACAGGTCCACAATGAGCAACCCGATCAAGATCGGCATCGTCACCGTGTCCGACCGCGCCTCGGCCGGAATCTACGCCGATGAGGGCGGTCCCGCGATCGAGGCCTATCTCGGCAAGGCTCTGGCCTCGGCCTGGACGCCGGTCGCGCGCATCATCCCAGACGACCGCAAGCTGATCGCGCAGACGCTGATCGCGCTCGCCGACGAGGAGGGCTGCTGCCTGATCGTCACGACCGGCGGCACCGGCCCCGCGCCCCGCGACGTCACGCCGGAGGCGACGGAGGACGTGATCGAGAAGCCGATGCCGGGCTTTGGCGAACTGATGCGGAAGGTCAGCCTGCAGAAGGTCGCCACCGCGATCCTCTCGCGCCAGACCGCCGGCATTCGAGGCAAGTCGCTGATCGTCAACCTGCCCGGCCGGCCCCGCGCCATCGCCGAATGCCTCGACGCGGTGATGCCGGCGATCCCCTACTGCATCGACCTGATAGAGGGGCCGTATCTGGAGACCGACCCGGCGGTGATCGTGGCGTTCCGTCCGGGACAGAAGCCGAAAGCCTGAGCAACCCCGCTCGGGCCCGCCTGCCCCGCGCAACCGTCCCCCGCATCGCCGGGGCTGGCCAAGCGGGCCCGGTCTCGTCCATCATCCGTCCCAACAGGCCAAAGAGAGCCGATCAGGGAGGAATGGAATGAAACGTCGCGACGTTCTCGCAGGATTCGGTGCGATCTCGGCAGGCGCGGCTCTGCCGCGCGTCGCCACGGCGCAGGAGCCTTGGCCCTCGCGCCCGATCACCATGGTGGTGCCCTTCCCGCCCGGCGGGCAGGCAGACCTCGCGGCGCGGCCGATCGCGCAGGCGCTGGAGAAGCTGCTGGGCAGGCCGGTCGTCGTCGACAATCGCGGCGGGGCCGGTGGCGCGCTCGGCAATGCGGCGGTCGCCCGCGCCGCGCCCGACGGCTACACGCTGCTGATGACGCTGTCCTCGCTCGCGGTGCTGCCGGAATCCTCCCGGCTCTTTGGCCGAGCGCCTTCCTATGAGGTGACGCAGCTCGCCCCGGTCGCGCGCGTTCTGGCCGACCCGACCCTGCTGGCAGTCCCGGCGAAATCGCCGTGGAAGACGCTGAAGGACTTCGTTGACGACGCGAAATCCCGCCCCGGCATGATCCCCTATGGCTCTTCGGGGCCTTACGGCACGCTGCATGTCGCAATGGAGATGTTTGCGGTCTCGGCCGGCGTCAAGCTGCTGCATGTGCCCTATCGCGGAGCAGGTCCGGCCCTGACCGACCTGCTCTCGGGCCAGTTGCAGGCGCTGGCTTCGGCGCCGGGCGTGCTCAAGCCGCATGTCGATTCGGGCGCGTTGCGCGTGCTCGCCAACTGGGGCGCCGACCGCATCCCGTCCTTCCCCGACCTGCCGACCTTCAGGGAGCTCGGCTACCCCGAGGTCGAATTCTATATCTGGGCCGGGCTCTTCACCCCAACCGGCTTGCCCGATGCGATCATGACCCGTCTGCAGGCGGCGATGAAGACCGCCATGGCCGATCGCGAGATCGTCCGGACCTTCGAGCAGGCCGGCAGCCCGCCGGCCTATCAGGACGCGGCCGAATTCGCCCGTTTCGTCGCGGCCGACAGCGCGCGGCTGATCGCGGCGACGCAGAAGATCGGCAAGGTGGAATAGGCGCTCACCCCTCGCGCCGGCTCGCCCACTCGGCATAGGTCCCGCGCCTGAGGTCGAAGCGGTCGTTCTGGCGCGAATAGCCGTCGCCGAACATGCGGCCGACCGGCTTGTAGCCATCCATGCTGACCCGCAGCGTCCCCGGATCGACGAGGCCTTCGCGGGCATGAATGCGGACCACTTCGCCGATCAGCAATTCGCGCGTCGGGCTGAAGCTCATCGTCGTGTGCTTGCGGCATTCGAGCGCGAAGGGCGCCTCCGCGATGCGCGGAGCGGGGATGCTGAGGCCCGGCAGAAGCGACAGACCCGCCGCGTCGATCTCGCTGACCTCGGGCGGAAAGTCGATCGCGCAGATGTTCATCGCCTCGGCCAGCGCCTCGTCGACGAGATTCACGACGAAGGCTCCCGCAGCGGCGATGTTGCGCGAGGTGTCCTTGGGCTGGTTGCCCGGCCGGTATTGCAGGCCGAGCACGATCAGCGCCGGCTCTTCGGAGAACACGTTGAAGAACGAGAACGGCGCGGCGTTGACCACGCCGTCGGGCGAGACACAGGTCACGAGCGCGATCGGGCGCGGCGTCACGCTGGCGCAGAGCAGCTTGTAGCGCTCCTTGGCCTCGAGATCGGCGAAGGCTGCGGTAAATCCGGCAGGCCCGCTCATTCCGGTTCGACCACGCCGACCTGGTCGGTGATCGGGCCGTAATGTTCGACGCGCCGATGACGCTTGAAGTCGAAGATCGTCTCCTTGCCGAACAGCGTGTCGTCGAGATCGCAGGCGTGGACGAGCACGCCGTCCTCCTCGCCGTCGAGCAGCGCGACGATCTCGCCATCGGGATTGACGATCATCGTGCCACCCATCAGGTGATGCCCGTCCTCGTCGCCGGCCTTGGCGACCGCGACGACCCAGGTCGAGTTCTGGTAGGCCCCGGCCGCCAGCGAGAGCTTGTGGTGGAACATGCGCCGTTCCGCCGCCTCCTCGTTGCGCTGCGAATTGACCGAGGGCGTATTGAAGCCGAGCACCACCATCTCGACGCCCTGCAGGCCCATGACGCGATAGGTTTCGGGCCAGCGCCGGTCGTTGCAGATGCACATGCCGATCAGCCCGTCCATCGTCCGCCAGACCGGGAAGCCCAGATCGCCGGGTTCGAAATAGCGCTTTTCGAGATGCTGGTGCGTCCGCTGCGGATCGAAGTCGACATGGCCAGGCAGATGGACCTTGCGGTATTTTCCGACGACCGCCCCTTCCTTGTCGACAATGATCGCACTGTTGAAGTGCCGGCCTTCCGGCGTGAGCTCGGCATAGCCGAAGCTCATGCCCATTTTGTAGTGCCGTGCCAGATCGAACAACGGCTGCACCGCCGGGTTGGGCATCGCCGCCTCGAACCAGTGGTCCGCCTCGGCCCGGTCTTCATGGTGCCAGCGCGGAAAGAAGGTCGTCAGCGCAAGCTCCGGATAGACGATCAGGTCCGCGGCCTTGGCCTTGGCGAGGTCCATCAACCGTATCATCCGCGCGACCACGGACTCGCGCGTCTCGGATTTCTGGATCGGCCCGAGCTGGGCGGCGGCGACGGTTAGGATACGGGACATTCAAACCTCGGTCTGGCAGGGTGGCCGGCGGACGGGGCGATCGTCGGGCAGGGATTTGTCATGCAGGCGATGGCCCAGAAATGCGTCAGCATCGCGGAGCCGGCGCAATCTGGCCCCGATCCGCGCGCGCGCCAAGGGGGCTGCGTGCATCGCCGCCCAGCGAGAACCGCGCCAGCGGTCCTGCGCGGGCGGCATGGCGCATTCACATTCGGGTTGGAGATGGCGTCCCGGGGATGGCGGGCCCGGCTACGCCTGCAATTCTTTTCCGATCGCCTGGATCAACTGCGGGCCGATCGGATCGGCCGAGGTCGGGAAGCCGCCCACGAGGTCGCCGTCGCGCCCGATCAGGTATTTATGGAAGTTCCAGCCCGGCGTCTCGCCCGGTTTACGCATCGCCGCCCAGCGATAGAACGGGTGGGCATTGGGGCCGCGCACCCTGACCTTCTCGGTGAAGGCGTAGGTCGCCCCGTAAGCCGAGCGGGCCGAGTCGGCGATGGCTTGCCCCTCCAGCGGCTCCTGTCCGCCGAAATCGTTGCTCGGCGTCGCCAGCAGCATCAGGCCCCGGCGCGAGTAGCGCTGCCAGAGCAGTTCCAGCATGGCGAGTTGCCCGGCGTAACCGCAATTGGTGGCGGTGTTGACGATCAGGATCGGCCGGCCGCGATAGGCCGACAGTTCCGAACGCCCGCCGCCGGGCCGGTCGAAGCCGAAATCATGGGCGGTGACGGGCTTGGCGGGGACGGGCGTCGCAACCGGAGCGTTGCCGGCAGTTGCCCGGCCGGCCTCGGCCGGCGGCGCAGGCTGCCCAAGCACAGGCTTGACGAAAGCCGGCGAGGCGACAACGCCTCCGAACAGGCCGACGAATTCGCGGCGCACCAGCCCCATTGTCTCACCCCTGTTCGAACGGCCGCTTCCCCAAGCTGTCCGTTCTACGCCGCATCCGTCAAAACGGATGCGGAAATCCACATCGTCAGCAGGCCAGAACCTTCTTCACGCGCACTTCGAGATCGCGCAGTTCATAAGGCTTCACGACATAATGGTCGGCGCCGTTGGTGGTCGCCTCGTCCATCTTGTCGACCGAGCGCTCGGAGGTCGCCATGATGATCTTGATCTGGTTCAGCTCGGGCACGGAGCGGATGGCGCGCAGCAGGTCGATGCCGCTCATGCCGTCCATGTTCCAGTCGAGCAGCAGCAGGTCGTAGCGCTTGCCCTGCATCTTCATCAGGGCCTCGCGGGCGTTCTCCGCCTCGTCGATGTCCTGGAATTCGATCTGCTTCAGAAAATACGTCGCGAGCCCGCGCATGCTTTTCTGATCGTCGACCACGAGGATCCTGTAGTCGCTTCTCGCTTTCATCACGCTCTCCTCAGGCGGTGCGCTGATGAGGGCGCTCGCCGATCAGGTTACCGACAGCGGCGCCGATCTGGTCGAGCGCCACCACCCGGTCGGCCGCTCCAATCTCGAACGCCGCTTTCGGCATCCCGTTTACCACACAGGTTTCCCCACTTTGGATTAACGTCTCGGCTCCGGCTTTCCGCATGGCTAACAAACCGTCAGCGCCATCGCGGCCCATTCCGGTCAAAAGAATGCCGATGGCGTGGCTGCCGAGGCTGCGCGCCGCCGAATGGAACATCACGTCGACAGAAGGGCTGTGACCGCTGACCAGCGGCCCCTCCCTGAGATTGCAGATGAATTCGCCGCGCCGCTCCTCGATTTCGAGATGGCGCGGCCCGCCCGGCGCGACCACGCCCATGCCCGGCTTCAGCCGGTCGCCATCGGCGGCCTCCCTGACGTCGAGCCCGGTCGCGGTCGCGAGCCTCGCGGCGAATTTGGCCGTATAGCCCGGCGGCATGTGCTGGACCACGACGATCGGGATGCGGTGATGGGCGAGATCGCGCATCACGACCTGAACCGCCGGCACGCCTCCGGTCGACGCGCCGATCGCGATCAGCGAGGCGCGCCCGGCGCTTCGCGCCGGCTCGCGCGCGGGCATCGGCCGCGAGGGCGCGCTCTCGCGCGTGGCGGCGAACATGCGCCGGCTCGCCGAAGCGCGCGCCAGCGCCGCGACGAGATGCTTCATGAAGCCTTCGAGCGTGTTCGTCGAGCCGTCGGGCTTCTCGATGAAGTCGATCGCGCCCAGTTCCAGCGCCTGGATGGTGTTGTCCGCGCCCGGCCCGCCGAATGCGGAAACGATCAGTACCGGCAGCGGATCCTGCTTGAGCACCCGCGCCAGCAGCTTGAGGCCGTGCCGGCCCGGCAGTTCGAGATCGAGCGTCAGGATGTCGGGCCGCAGCGCCTGGATGGCGTCCCAGCCCTCCTCGGCGCTGCCGGCGACGCCGATGACCTGGAAGCCCGGCGCGCTGTTGATGATCTGCGTCATCAGCTTCTGCATCAGTAGCGAATCGTCGACGACGAGGACCTTTACGGGCGCGGTGGCGGAGGTCAGCGTGGTCATCACCAGATCTCCACGTCGCAGGCCACGGGCTGGCTCTTGAGCCGGTTGAGATAGGCCACTTCCTGCTCGTGCTCGGGATCGCGCGATGTCGACTGGACATGCTGGACCCAGGCCCGCCCGGTCGAGGGCTGATAGTGGATGCGCCGCGAGCGCGTTCCGCCGACATCCTTGGAAACCACCGGGATGCCCTCGACCTTGAGGAACTCGTTGACGAAGGCGATGTTGCCGTCGCCGATGGCCAGCATCGTGGCTCCCGAGAGGACGCGCGCGCCGCCGAAGACCTTGGCTTCGAGGTTGCCGCGCCGCGCGCCGCGCTTCAGCAGGCCGTTGATCAGCACCTCCATGGCGGTGTCGCCATAGCGTTCGCCGGCATTGGCGTCGGAGCCGCCATTGTTCTTCGGCAGCAGGAAATGGTTGAGCCCGCCGACGCCGACGGCCGGGTCGCGCATGCACACCGAGATGCAGGAGCCGAGCACGGTCGCGACGATCTCGTCCCTGGCGGCGGTGATCTCGTGCTCGCCGGGCGCGACGGTGATGATCGTCGCCTCGAAGCGCGGGTCGAAATAGCGGCGAGAGGACCTGGCGAGGCTCATGGGATTCTCTCGTAGATGGTCCGGCCGATCAACCTGAGTTGCGCGTGCGGTTGGGGAAGCGATTCCGAATGGCCGAGATAGAGAAAGCCGCCCGGCGCCAGCAGCGTCACGAAGCGATCGAGGATCGAGGCCTTGGTCTGCGTATCGAAATAGATGAAGACGTTGCGGCAGAAGATCACGTCGAACGGCCCGCTCATCGGCCATTTCTCGATCAGGTTCAGGCGCTTGAAGGTGAGCAACCGGCGCAGTTCGTCGCTGATGCGGACCTCGCCGCCCCTGGGCGCGCCGTCGAGTTTCAGCAGCGGTCTCACATCCGGCGGCAGCCGCTCGAACAGGTCCGGCGAATAGAGGCCGGCGTCGGCGCGGTCGAGAATGTCGGTGTCGATGTCGGTGGCGAGGATCTTGAGATCGACGTCGCCGCGCGATCCCAGCACGTCGCGCGCGATCGCGGCGATGCTGTAGGGCTCCTCGCCAGAGGAGGCCGCCGATGACCAGATCCGGATGCGCCCGCGCCGGGGGCCGCGTTCCTGGATCAGTTTCGGCAGCACGTCCTTGCGGAGATGGTCGAAATGGTGCCGCTCGCGGAAGAACGCCGTATGGTTGGTGGTGACGGCGTTGATCAGTTCCGGAATCTCGTCGGCCGCGCCCGGCGATTTCAGGTAGGCGCAGTACTCCGCAACCGAATTCAGGCCCAGCGCCTTGACACGCCGGGCCAGCCGGCCGCGCGTCATCGCTTCCTTGTGCTCGCGGATGACGATGCCGGCCTGCTCGTAGACCAGCTTGGCGATGAACCCCATGTCGTCGCGCGTCAGCGTCGCGTCGGCGAGGCCGGGCTGGAGAGCAGGCATGGCGCTGGACCTGGACATCGCGATCAGAACTCCGCCCAGTCATCGGCGCGACCGCCGCCAGCCGCGCGGCGACGCAGGCTGGACCGGCTTGGCGCCGGCTCGTTAAGAGTGGCTTGCGGCCGGCGCGGCGCCAGCGTGACCGCCGCGACCGGACGGGCCTTGTCGGCGAGAACGGTTTCGGCGAGGCGCTGCAGCCGGGCCGGCTGCATCATCGTGAGGCTGGGCCCGGCGGCATCGGTGCGGAAGAAGGCGACGAGCGAGCGCAGCCGGGCGATCTCGTCCATGAGTTCGGTCGCGGACGTCGCGCTCTGCTCGGCCAAGGCCGAGTTCTGCTGCGTCGTCTCGTCCATATGGGCGACCGTCTGGCTCATCTCCTCGATGCCATGGGCCTGCTCGGCCGTAGCCGAGGAGATCTCCGCGACGGTGGCCGAGACCTTGCCGGCCGCGGCGACGATGCGCTCCAGCGCGGCCCCGGTGGAGCGCGCGAAGCGGACGCCCTCGCCGACCTGCTCGTTGGAGGCGACGATCAGCCCCTTGATGTCCTTGGCCGCCTGGCTGGAGCGCTGCGCCAGCGCGCGGACCTCGGACGCCACAACGGCGAAACCCTTGCCCGCATCGCCGGCGCGCGCGGCTTCGACCGCGGCGTTCAGCGCCAGCAGATTGGTCTGGAAGGCGATCTCGTCGATGACGCCGACGATCTCCGAAATCCGGCCCGACGAGGTCTCGATCCGCTCGATCGCGCCGACCGCCTGCGCCACGACCGCCTGACCGTCGGTCGCCACGCCCATCGCCTCGCCGGCCAGTTCGGTCGCCTCGCGCGAGCGCGCGGCGCTCTGCTTGACCGACGCCGCGAGCTGTTCGGTGGTGGCGGCGGTCTCTTCGAGATTGGTCGCGGTCTCCTCGGTGCGCGCGGCGAGGTCGCCCGCGCCCTGGCTGATCTCGCCGGCGGCGCGCGCGACATTGCCGGCGCTCGACTGGATCGTGGTGACGGTCTCGCCGAGATGGCTCAGCGTGGCGTTGAGGCTCTGCTTCAGCTCGGCGAAGAGCCCGCGATACTCGCCCTGCAAGCGCCGCGTCAGGTCGCCCTCGCTGAGCCCGCCGAGCGCCCCGGCGAATTCACCGAGCGCCTGCTCGACCAGCCCGTTGATGCGGTTCATTCCGTCGGCGATCTGGGCCAGCGCCTCGGGCTTGCCGGCAAGTGGCACGCGGCGCGAGAAGTCGCCCTCCACGGCCGCGCTGACGACGGCGGCGACCTCGGCCGCGGCGGCGAGTTCGTCGGTCAGTTCCAGCCATTCGACGGCGGTGCCGAGCCGCTCCCCGGACGAGCCCGTGACCGGGCACAGCGACAGGGAGACGGTACGGCGGCCAAGCGCGAAACGCACCGCGCGCTCTTCGCCGGCCTGCGACGGCTCGCGCTGGACCGCGTCGATCACCCTGCCCAGCATGTCCTTGGCCGAGCAGCCTGGAAAGGCGAGCCGGAAATCCTCCTGCGCCCCGGTGAAGAATTTCAGCAGCGACTTGTTGACGTAGACGACGCGGTTCTCGGCATCGCAGACCATGACATTGGTGCGGCAATCGTCGAGCGCGGCGCGGATCCGCGCGGCCTCGACTCCCGTCTCGTGGACGCTTTTCAGGGCGCGCGCGAGATCGCCGATCTCGTCGCCGCGCGTCAGACCCGGAATTTCGCACTGCTCGCCCTGGGCCAGACGCCCGACCGCATCGCGCATGACGCCGACGGGCTTGTGAATCGAGCGCGCCGCGAACCAGCCGATCGCGGTGATGAGCCCAAGCGCGCCGCCGCCGACAGTCAGCATCTGCGGCAGGGCCGCGCCGAGCAGCGCATCGGCCTCCGTGGCCCCGAGCCTGCCTTGCGCCACGAGAGCCGCGAGCCGCTCGGCCGCCACGGAATAGGCGACCGCGGCGACGACCCCTCCCGCCGCAAGCGCCGAGCCCGCGAACATCAGCGGCAGCCTGACCGACAATCTGGCGACGAGAGCTGGGCGGCGCATGGTCTTGGCGTTTCTTTCTTCGCGCGCGATATCCTGACGTAGCAAGGCCGTCCCGGCCCCGTGCGGCAGCCCTCAGTTCGCCCGTGCGGCTTTCGCCATGGCCGCCGGATCGACGCCGCCGTCGCGGATCACCGCGCCGAGATCGAGCAGCGCGACGATGTCGGTGTCGAGCAGCACGAGGCCTTCGATCAGGCCATGCTCGTCGCGCTCCAGATCGGGCGCCGGACGGACGGCCGAGACCGGCACGTCGACGATGTCCGACACCGAGTCGACCAGGAGGCCCGCTACCTTGTCCTCGATATCGACAACGACGATGACATGGGTCGCGGTGGCTTCGGTCTGGCCCAGCCCGATCGAGGTACGCAGGTCGTAGACCGCCAGGATGACGCCGCGCAGGTTCAGCACGCCGCGCACATGGGGCGCCGCATGCGGCAGCGGGGTCGTCGTCTGCCAGCCCTTGATCTCCCGGACCATGCCGACATCGATGCCGAAGGTGCGGTCGCCCACCTTGAAGGTGACGATGCGCCGGACGGAGGACTCAGGCTGGGCCGAGGAGAAGTGCTTTTCGCCGAGTTGAAGGGTCATGGTCATCCAGCCATTTTCAGTGCGGGTGCGGGGGAACGGCCGCTGGACGCGGCGAGGCGGAGCATAGAGTCGACGTCGAGGATCAGCGCGACGAGGCCATCGCCGAGAATGGTCGCGGCGGACGCGCCGTTGACCGTGCCGTAATTGCCTTCGAGGCTCTTCACCACGACCTGCTGCTGGCCGACGATCTCGTCGACCGCGATGCCGACATTGTCGCCGCGCTCGGTCTCGGCGATGATGATGATGTTTTCCGCCCGCGTGCCGGTCGAGCCCATGACCGCGCCGAGCCGGTGCAGCGGCGTGACCTCGCCGCGCCAGCGCAGGACCTCCTGGCCGAAGGTGAGATGCTCGATCGGCGTCGAGGCGAGATGCTGGGTCTCGATCACCGAGGCGATCGGGATGACGTAGCGGTCGTCGCCGCACCGGATCACCATGCCTTCGAGCACCGCCAGCGTCAGCGGCAGGGCGAGCGTGAACTTGCAGCCCCGGCCGGGCTCGGAATCGACCGAGATGCGGCCGCCGAGCGATTCGACGTTCCGGCGGACGACATCCATGCCGACGCCGCGGCCCGAGACGTCGCTGACGACCTCGGCCGTGGACAGTCCCGCCGCGAAGATGAGCTGGTCGATCTCCTCGGGCGCGAGCCTTTCGTCCTGGCCGACGAGGCCGCGAGAGCGCGCCTTGGCGAGCAGCCTGTCGCGGCCGATGCCGCGCCCGTCATCGGTGACGGAGATCACGATGCGGCCGGCGCGATGCTCGGCGACCAGCTTGATGACGCCCTCGGGCGGCTTGCCGGCGGCGATGCGGTCATCCGGCGTCTCCAGCCCGTGATCCATCGAATTGCGGATCATATGGGTCAGCGGATCGGCCAGTTCCTCGATGATGGTCTTGTCGACCTCGGTGTTCTCGCCCTCGAGCACGAGGCGCACTTCCTTGCCCAGCGTCTGGGCGAGTTCGCGCACGAGGCGCGGCATGCGCTGGAACACGGCTTTCACCGGCTGGGCGCGCACCGCCATGACGTGGTCCTGCAGCTCGCGGGTCTGGCGCGAAAGGGTCAGGATGCCTTCGGCCGTCTTGGCGTAGATGTCGTAGGGCAGCGAGCGCACGCATTCGACCAGCATGGACTGGGTGATGACGATCTCGCCGACGAGGTTCATCAGCTTGTCGATGCGATCCAGATCGACGCGCACGCTGACGGCCTGACGCTGGCGCGCCGCAGCGGCGTCGTTGGCGGGCGCGCGGGCTGGCGTCCGCGCCACGGGCGCGGCCTCCGCCGGGGTCACGGGAGGCGGCGCGACCGCTGCCGGCTTCGGCGCGATCTCGGGTTCGGGCGCGGCGGCCATGGCCGGGCCAAGCCTGGCGAGGATCGCCGACAGGTCGGCGGCGACGTTGGCGGAGACCTCCGGGGCGGACACGGGCGTTGCGGCAGTCGCGGGCACGTCGTCATTGGCGGGATCGGCCGTCGGGATCGGGGCCGCGAGCGTCTCGATCTCGAACTCTTCGGCCGCGAGCGTGAAATCGAAGCGGCTGTAGATTTCCTCGACCGACAGCTCGGTGCGGAGCATCACGGTGAAGCGCATATGGCAGTCGCTGACGTCGAGCGTCTCGAGCGAGGGCACCTGGCTCAGGTCGCAGCTGACGGAGACGATGTCGTCCGCCGGCAGCGAGCCGAGCACGACGCGCGGCTCGATCACCCGGCGGAACAGGTCGCTTTCGGGATTGATCTTGAGGCGGACGTCATGGCCGGCCTTCGCCGGCGCGGCCGGCGCGGCCTTGGCGACCACCGGCTCGTCGTCCCAGCCGTCATCGGCCTTCGCGGCCGGCGCGGCGCCGGTCTTGGCCTCGACCATGGCGAGCAGGTTGCCGAGCGCGGCGATGCCGGGAGGCGCGTCGCTGGCGGCGGCGGGCGGTGTCGCGACGACCGGGGTTGCTGGCGCGGCGGCCGGCGCAGCCGCGATCTGTTGCGCCTGGCCGACCTGTTCGAGCGCGGCCAGCAGATCGGGACGCGGGCGGGCCGGCTCGTCGTTGCGCGCGGCCGAGACCAGATCGGCGACGGCGTCGGAGCAGCGCAGGAACAGCGAAAACGGCGCATCCTCGATCGCGACGCGGCCGGAGCGCAGATGGTCGAGCGATGCCTCGAAGACATGCGCGAAGGCGACGAGTTCGGTGCAGCCGAAGGCGCCTGCTCCGCCCTTGATGGAATGGATCGCCCGGAAGGCGGCGTTGACGTCCTCGGAGTCGGTGGAGCCCTCGTCGAGCGCCTGGAGCTTGAGTTCGAGGGCGCCGAGAAGCTCCTCGCATTCCTGGAAGAAGGTCTGTTTGAGTTCCGCCAACGGATCCATGTGGCCGCGCCTCAGTTCTGGTAGCGGGCGACGAGGCCGAGCAGCGTGGTGGGCTCGAAGGGCTTGACCATCCAGGCGCTCGCGCCGGCGCGTCGGCCCTCGGCCTTGATCTCTGCGCCGTTCTCCGTGGTCAGCACGATGATAGGCGTGTTCTGGCCGGCGGGCCTGGCGCGACAGGCGCGGGTGAACTGGATGCCGTCCATGATCGGCATGTTCAGGTCGGTGATGACGACATCGGGCTTGAACGCGTCGAACTGGGCCAGCCCCTCCTCGCCATTCTCGGCGGAGGCGACCTCGTGGCCGGCGTTCTTCAGCGTCAGGCACAGCAGGCTGAGCAGGGTCTTGGTGTCGTCGATGGCCAGGATTTTCATCCGTATCACTCCAGAACGAGAGCGCTTTGAGCGGGATCGAACCCGATCGCCTGCAAGGATTGGCGGCATTCCGCGGAGGCCGCCTTCAGCGACACGCTGAGGCCCTTGGCCCTGGCGCTGGCGGCCGCGGAATGGAGAAGCTGGATCCAGAGGCTGGGCAGCGGCCCGGCTTCGGCGCATTCGACGCTGACGCTTTCCTTCTGCTCCAGCGCGACGAGCAACTGGTTGCGGAAGGCTGCGGCCTCGGAGCGGCCCAGGAAAGGCGGTAGGGAGACGGTGATGACCACGGCGGCGCGACCCATGAATGCTTCGCAGAGGATCGCGCCAAAATGGTAAAAATTTCGCTAATCCGGCGAAAGCTCGTCAACCTTTCGGGCATTTCCGCAGCGGAATCGCGCCGGTCGCGATGATGGCTTCGCTCTCTGGCGCAGGCGTCGTTGGTCTGGTCAGAACATGCTGTTGCTGATCGCGCGCGGGACCAGCGAGATGCTGCCCCCGACATCCTTGTATTTGCGCGGCACGTTGATGACGCCCGAGAGATGAACCCAGAGATTGTTCGGCGAGATCGGCTTGGTGATGATCTCATGCGCGCCGAGCTTGGCCGCCTGGACCACGGAACGCCGGTCGGGTCGCTCCATCATCACCAGCACCGGAGCCTTGGCGAAGGGCGAGGTCTTGAACGAGCGCATCGAGGCGAGACACTTGACGCTGCCGGAGTCGGGCAGGTCCCAGTCCAGGATGACGATATTGGGCTGCTTCTGGATGAACATCGTCGCGGCCGAGGCGAGATCCGACGCCTCGAAGATGCGGTGGAGCTGCGCCTGATACAGCATCGTGCGGATGATCCGCCGATAATGCGGGCTGGGATCGATCAGCAGCACCGAAAGATTCGGGAAGGATGGCGCGATATGCATGACGCTTGATCGACCGGCTCACTCAACACCACGGGACGCAACATCGCTGGCGCTCTGGCGCGCGGCGCGATGGCCGCCCGCTTGCGCGCTCAGGTCTTCAATCCGAAGCGGAAACCGCCCCAATGCCGACCCTTCACCAGGATCGGGGCGGACAGATCCTCCATCACGAGGAATTCGCCGCCGCCCATGTCGCGGCGATAGGTCTGCAGCAGGAACGGTTTGCGGTTGCGCGCGGCAGCCAGCCCGGTGCGATCGCCGAAGATGCGCCGGTTGCGGCAATTCGCGTTGTTCCAGACCGGATCGCGCCCCTGGGCCTGCGAATATTTCCGGTTATGGGTCGGCAGGAAACCATTGCGATCGACCGCGGCGCAAAACACGATGCGGGAGTTGGTCGACAGCAGCGCCTCCTGGATCGGCGGCAGCAGCCGGTCGGTCAGCGCGACGAAGCGGGTCATGTGCTGCACCGGGTCCGAGCCCTCGACCGGCAGATAGGCCTCGTCGAACAGGTCGCCCATGGTGATCTCGCCGCGCGTCAGCGCCTGCTCGAACAGCCCGCTGATCGTGGCGGCCGTCTCCATCGCGGTCGCGATCAGCTCCGATTGGGCGGTCCGCACGCCCGACGCCGCGATCGACCCGAGAATCGCCTCGCTGATCGAGACGAGTTGGTCGGTGCGCTGCGAGGCCCGTTCCAGATTGGCGCTGGAGGCATCGACGCCCGCGACGAGCCCGCGCAGATCCTTGCCGACCGCGGCGAAGGCCACCGCGTTCTCGCGCGTCGGCGCCGAGATCGCGTCGATATTGCCGATCAGACCGACGACCGACTTGCCGAAGGAATCGAGTTCGCCGAGCTGCTCCGCGATGCCCTGGCTCTGTTCGCTGGCGCGCCGGGCCGTCTCGGCGTTCTCCTGGCTCTTCCGCGCCAGCAGATCCACCGCCTTGACCAGCGCGTCGAGCTGCTTTGCGCCCGTGCTCGTCGCCTCGCGGGTCTGTTCGGCCAGTTGCTTGACGGCCGCCGCGATGACGGCGAAGCCCTTGCCGGCCGCGCCGCTGCGGGCCGCCTCGACGCCGGCATTGATCGAGAGCAGCTGGATTTCGCGGGTGATCGACTGGATCGCGTCGCTTGAGGCGCGTGCCTTGTGCGCCTCGCCGACCGCATCCGCCAGCGCCGAGGCCAGCGTGCTCGCTCCCAGTGTCAGCGCCTCGATGTCGGACTGGGCGACATTGAGCCCGGCCTTGACCGAATCCGTGACGCGGGCGAGCCCGCTGCGAACGACGGACGCGGTCGCCTGAGCGCCCTCGGCCGCCTGCTCGATCGAACGGTTGGCGCGCGAGACCTGCTCGACCGCGACCACGAGCTTGTGCAGCCCGTCGGTCTGGCCCTCGAGCTGGCGCGTCACATCGCCGATGCCGCCGGAAATATCGGTGATCTCCGCCCCGAGCTTGCCGAAACGCTCGGCGATCTCGCGCACCGCCCGCGCGGCGCCCGATTCGGCCGGTGCGTCCTCATTGGCGGGCTCTGGCGCCGTCAAGGCGTGGGCATGCATGGCGTGGGCGTTTCCAAAGTCGGGGTTGCCAGCCCGGACCATACGCAAAACGCGGTAAATTCACGGTTAATGGCGCGATCGCCATGAAACAGGGAACAGAAGCGAGAGCCCGTGCACCGAGGACGTTGACGGTCGGCACGACTGATCCTGCGCGGCTGCGGCGGCGTCAGCCTCGCCCCGGGCCGGATATCGGAACAAGGAGCAGCGTTCGCGATTGTGCCATTGGGACAGTATGGCGGCCGGCGCGCGGGGTCGCCATGCTGAACCGGCACGGCCCCGCGCATGAGCCGCAAGGCGAGCGCTTCTGTTGACGAAATAAACATCACGCCTGGCAGGGCTCGCTGCATCCGCGCACAGGCCATGCGATTAACGCAACGGTAACGTCGGCGCCCACGCCGTCGCCCCATGGAGGATGTCATGACGAACGCGACTTCGTTTTCCCGCCGCTCGCTGATCGGGCTCGGCGCTGCCGCCATCGCCGCTTCGACCGCGCCGAGGGTCTGGGCCCAGGCGGCGGCCCCCGCGCCTGCCGCCGGCCCTTTCTCGCTGCCCAAGCGCGCCTATGAGGCTGCGGCGCTCGAACCCCATATCGACGCCATGACGATGGACATTCACTACAATCGCCATCACGCCGCCTTCGTCGCCGGCCTGAACGGCGTCGCCAAGGACCATGGCGTCGTCGCCTCGACGCCGCTCAACAAGCTGCTCGGCGAGCTGATGTCGGTGCCCGAAGCCGTCCGCACCCCCGTCCGCAACGCCGGCGGCGGCCACGCCAACCACACCATGTTCTGGGAGGTGATGGGTCCGAGAGCCGGCGGCGCGCCGACGGGCGACGTGGCGGCGGCGATCACGAAGGATCTGGGCGGCTTCGACAAGATGAAGGCCGATTTCGAGGCGGCCGGGCTGCGCGTCTTCGGCTCCGGCTGGGTCTTCGTCACGGTCGCCGCCGACGGCAAGCTCGCCATCGTGTCCAAGGCCGGCCAGGACAACCCGCTGATGGACAAGCAGATGCCGCTCTTCGGCAACGATGTCTGGGAGCACGCCTATTATCTGAAATACCAGAACCGCCGCGCCGACTATCTCAAGGTCTGGTGGAACACGGTCAACTGGGCAAAGGTCAACGAGCGCTTCGCCGCGGCCAAGGCCGGCAAGTTGACGATCTGAGACAGACCCCACGAATCTGCTCACGCCCGGCCGAAAGGCCGGGCGTTTTGATGTCGCCCGAGCCGGTCTTGCGCCCAGGCTCGGCTCTTCGTCACATCGCCATAGGTGTGACCTCTGCGGGCCGTCGCGACGTGCCTGTGGTCGAAGCCGCCAGCTTCAGGCTCGTCCCGCGCCGCAGCATGTCGAAGGCGACGAGATGGGTCACGCCGGATATCCCGACGCCGAAAAGCGGAATCAGCGCCAGAGGCAGGACCGCGACGGACGCCATGCGCGGATCCTGCAGCAAGGTGAAGGTCAGGCCCGTGCCGACCGCCAGGACAAAATCGGCAGATCCGAAGACATGGAACGCGCGATAGCGAGCCTCGCTTTCCGGCCTGAACAGCAGCCAGGCCGCCCAGCCGCCGGCGATCAGATCGCCCAGTCCGGCAAGGACCCAGAACGCCGGCGGCAGCGCTCCATTGGCGCCATACCAGAAGAACAACAGGGCTGCCGGAATGCGCCAGGTGTGGAACGCCAGAATGGGGCGGTGGCCGACGCCGTCGGCAAAGGCCTTGAGGCTTGGAGAGGCGAAATAGACCAGCGCCGGCAAAACGATCGTCGCCGCCACCATGACGGCGATCAGCGGCGGGAACAGCGAGGCAAAGACGCCCGACTGGGCGCTGGCGGCGACCGCCAGCGCCCAGACTGCGAGGGCGGCGATAATCGTTCGGCCGGTGCGCCCGGATGGATCAGGCTTCGAACGGGTCATGTCTAGATCCTTTCCGATTTATGTGTAACTACACTCTTAGGAGCGGCGATCTGTTACAAGGCCGCCTGCCTCCGCTTCACCAGAGCGCGCGCAGTTGAAGCCGCAGGTCGCTCCAGCCGGCTTCCCCCATGCGGCGCTGGCTGTCGGCCTGCGCCCCCTGCCAAAGCGGAATGGCCCGGTCGAGCATGGCTCGGCCAGCCGGCGTCAACGAAAGACGCCGCACGCGCGCATCGGCCCCGTCGGGCATCGTCATAATCAGCCCCACCGCCTCCAGCGGCTTCAGGTTCCGGTTCAATGTCGTGCGCTCGAGGCCAAGCACATCGGCAAGCGCGCCCAGCGGTGCGGGCCGATCCCGCAGCAGCGCCGCAAGTATCGAAAACTGGCCAGACGTCAGCCCGAGTGGGCGCAGCGCCTCGTCATAGCGCCGAGCCACCAGTCTGGCGGCTCTGCGTACGCCGAGGCAGACGCAAGCCGTTTCGATCTCGCCAGCGTTGAGGGTATCTTTCATGATCGACACGATATTATATGTAATTACACTCATGTCAATCGGACATGCGCTTTACCTTGGGCGCCTTTCGATCCGCGCGGTTCAAGCCGCCTGTGGCGCCCTCGCCTCGCACACGCCCGCCTGCTCCAGCGCGAACGCCGCGCGCAGGCACAGATCCTCGCGCCAGGGCGCGGCGATCACCTGCACGCCGATCGGGAGCCCGGTCCCGACCACCGGGACGGCCGCCACAGGCAGCCCGATCGCAGAGATCGGCTGGGTGAAGATGCCGAGATTGGGCCGCAGCGGCACCGACTCTCCGCGAAGATCAAGCCTCTTCTGGCCGATCAGAGGCGCGGGACACGGAGTCGCTGGCGCGACGATCAGGTCGACATCCTCGAACACGCGCATGACCTGATCATGGAACCAGCGCCGGACCCGTTGCGCCTGGATATACCAGGCGCTCGGCTGCATCGCGCCAGCGAGAAAGCGGTCGCGCGTCTCCGGGTCGAAATCTTCGGCGCGCGCCCGCAGCCGGTCGAGATGGAAGGCGGCGCTCTCGCCATTGGTGATGAGGAAGGCGGCCGCCCGCGCCAGTCCCGCGCCCGCGAGGTCGACCGTCGCCCCGGTTCCAAGAGCCTGCGCCACCGCCGCGACCGCCGCATGGGCCTCCGGCATGCCCTCGGTCGAGAAATGCCCGCCCGCGACCGCGATCCGCAGGCCGGCCGTGCCAGCCTTGAGGCTCGGCAGGCAGGGCTCGGTCGCGCGTTGCGCGCAGGCGGGGTCATGCGCGTCCGGCCCCTGCATCGCGTCATAGGCCAGGGCCAGGTCGGTGACGTCACGGGCGAACGGCCCGAGATGGTCGAGCGAGTCGCAGAAGGGGAAGGAGCGCGTGCGCGGCAGCCGTCCATAGGTCGGCTTCAGGCCGAAGACGCCGCAAAAGGACGACGGCACGCGGATCGAGCCGTTCGTGTCGGAGCCAAGCGAGAGCGGCGCGAGACCGGCCGCCGTCGCGGAGCCAGAGCCCGAGGACGAGCCGCCCGCCATGCGCGCAACATCGTGCGGATTGCGGCAGGCTCCGTCATGAGCGTTCTCGCCGGTGAAGTCATAGGCGTATTCGCCCATGTTGAGCCCGCCGAGCAGCACCGCGCCGGCAGCCGCCAACCGCTCGACCAGTTCGCCGTCGCGCGACGCAGGCGCGCGCTCGCGGTTGATCTTGGAACCCGCGCGCGTCGGCAGGCCTTCGATGTCGAACAGGTTCTTGACCGCGAAAGGCACGCCGGCGAGCGGCCCCAGCGCCTCGCCGCGCGCCCGCGCCGCATCGATGCCGCGCGCCTGCGCCAGCGCGCGCCCGGCCGTGACGTCGGTGAAGGCGTTCAGCGTCGGATTCAGCGTCGCGATGCGCGCGAGGTAGTCTCCGGTCACCGTCTCGGCGGTGACCTTGCCCGTCCTGACCTGATCCGCGATGCGATGGGCCGGCGTGAAGGCGTTGAAACTCACCGCTGCATCTCCGGCGACGGCAGCCCCGGCCGGAAGCCTGCCGCCATCTCGAAGGCGCCGTCGTCGAGCGGAGCGCCCGCGACGATTGCCGCCATCCGATGCGCGACCTCGAGGAATTGCATGACGCCTGGGCGCTGTTCCTCCGTGATCGTCAGACCGAGCGTCACGGAAAGCGCGTCGCAATGGCGTTCGGCGTCGAAAGCGGGCTTGCCCAGGTTCATTCCGCTGGCTCCAGCTTGACGTGAGATCGGTTCGGTGGCGTCGCGGTCGCGCATGCTCGGTCCGGACCCGTCGTCGCCGCCATCGCAGCGATGACGTCCCGCGTCGTCGAAACCCAGCCCAGGATTCCGCCCTGCGCCGCGATCATCGCCAGGCCGACCTCGTGGAACCGCGGGAAATAGGAGGCGCAGGCATCCCCCATCACGAGGCAGCGATAGCCCCGGTCGTTGGCCTCGCGCACGGTGGCGTGGACGCAGACCTCCGTGGTGACTCCGGCGACGAGCAGCGTTTCGATGCCACGATTTCGCAGCATCAGCTCGAGATCGGTCTGGTAGAACGCGCCCTTGCCGGGCTTGTCGATCACCGGCTCGTCCGGTTCGGGCGCGAGCGCCGGCACGATGTCGTGGCCCACCTCGCCGCGGATCAGGATGCGCCCCATCGGCCCGGCCGCGCCGATGCGCTTATCCGGCGCGCCTCGGTCCACCTTCGCCGGCGGCGCATCGGACAGATCGGGCCGATGCCCCTCGCGGGTGTGGATCACCAGCAGCCGTGCCTGCCGCGCGGCCGCGAGAATGGCCTGACAGGGTCCGACCGCCGACATCAGCAGTGAAACATCGTTGCCAAGCGCGGCCCCAAATCCGCCCGGCTCCAGAAAGTCGCGCTGCATGTCGATGAGAATGAGCGCGGTCCGCGCGAAATCGACGCTGAGCGGTCGGGGCTGCGCGACGATCTCCGTCCCGATCATTCATATCGCTCCCGCTGACGGACGGAACAAGCTTTGCAAGGGCCGTGCCTGAGGCGAGCCCGCGCGGTCGCGAGAGGCAGGGAGATGGGCAAGCCGATGACCAGGCGTTTAGCGATCGCAATGAAGACGTCTCACGGCTCCGGCCAACGCCCGACCGTCGCAAGACCGCCGCTACCAGAGTGCTACATGCATAATCTTTGTATGCATGAAGGAGAAAATTGCCTACTTCAAAGGCAAATATCCGAGAGGCTTCCGTGACGACTCTGGCCAGCCTTATTGCCGACCATTTCGAAGGCCGCACGACCATCCAGCGGACGGTCGCGGCGGCCTATGCCCGCCATCGCGAACATGGCGACGAGGCGATCTTCATCACGCTGCGGCCGGAAGCCGAGGTCATGGCCGAAGCGGAGGCCCTGCAGGCCGAGGGCGCGCGCGGTCGCAGGCTCTGGGGCGCGCCCATCGCGGTGAAGGACAACATCGACGTCGCCGGCCTGCCCACCACCGCCGCCTGCCCGGCCTTCGCTTACACGCCAGAACGGGACGCCACCGCCGTCGCGCGCCTGAGGGCAGCCGGCGCGCTGATCCTGGGCAAGACCAATCTCGACCAGTTCGCCACCGGCCTGAACGGCATGCGCTCGCCCTATGGCGTTCCCCGCAACGCGCTGCGGGCCGATCTCGTGCCGGGCGGTTCGAGCTCCGGCTCGGCGAGCGCGGTCGCGGCCGGCATCGTCCCGGTCGCGCTCGGCACGGATACGGCGGGCTCGGGCCGCGTGCCGGCCGGCCTGCAGAACCTCGTCGGACTGAAACCCAGCCTCGGCCTCGTTCCGAGCTTGGGAGTCGTGCCCGCCTGCCGAACGCTCGACTGCATCTCCGTCTTCGCGCTCACGATCGACGACGCCTGGTGCGTCCTCGACGCAATCGCCGGGCCCGACGCCTCCGACCCGTTCTCGCGCGCGATCCCACTCGGCCGGCCCGGCGCCATCGCGCCTCGCCTGAAGATCGGCATCCCTCGCCCCGCCGATCGCGATTTCGACGGCGATGCGGCGGCGGAAGCGAGCTTCACTATGGCCGTCGAGCGCGCGCAGGCGCTAGGCGCGACCATCGTCCCGCTCGACATGACGCCGTTCAACGACACCGCGCGCCTGCTCTATCACGGACCCTGGGTGGCCGAGCGCTGGCTAGCGATCAAGGACCTGTACGAGCGTGAGGCCGAGACGATCCTGCCCGTGATCCGCGAGGTCATCGCCGGCAAGCCCCTGCCCGACGCGGCGGATGCCTTCGCCGCTCGCTATCGCCTCGCCGAACTGGCGCTGGCCGCCAGGGCGGCGCTGAGCGGCGTCGAGGCGCTGATGGTCCCGACCGCGCCGCGCCCGGTCACGATGGCGCAGATGGCGGCCGACCCCATCGGCCAGAACTCCATGCTAGGTCGCTACACCAATTTCGTGAACCTCCTCGATCTGTGCGCGCTCGCCGTCCCGGTAAGCCTCGCGGAGGACGGCACGGCCGCCGGCGTCACCTTCATCGCGCCCTGCGGCCACGACGCGGCGCTGGCCGGCCTCGGCCGCGCTTTTCACGCGGCGTCGGGCCTGACGCTGGGTGCGACCGGCGCAGCCATGCCGGCCTTGGCCGCGCTGCCCGCGGCGGCGGCGCCGGGCATGATCGAGATCGCCGTCGTCGGCGCGCATCTCTCCGGCATGCCGCTCAACGGCGAACTGACCGCACTCGGCGCGACCTTCCTGCGCGCCACCATGACCACGGCCGACTATCGTCTCTTCGCACTGCCCGGCGGCCCGCCTGCGCGGCCAGGCCTGATCCGCGTCGCGGAGGACGGCGCGGCCGTCGCGCTCGAAGTCTGGGCCATGCCGCCCGACGGCTTCGGCCGCTTCGTCACCGGCATCCCCTCCCCGCTCGGCATCGGCACGCTGGCGCTGGCCGACGGCACGAAGGTCAAGGGCTTCCTCTGCGAGACGATCGCCACGCAAGGCGCGCGCGACGTCACGAGCTTCGGCGGCTGGCGTGCTTACGTCGCCTCTCTTTCGAAGGTCGCATGAAGCCTCACCGCGCCTCGGCATAGCTCCGAAACGCGTCCCGCACGATGCCGATATGGGCGCGCATCGCCTCGGTCGCGCCTTGCTGGTCGCCGCGAAGGATCGCCTGCACGATCAGATCGTGCTCCCGATAGGAGCCCCCGAGACGGCCCGTGGCGCGAAACTGCGCCCGCCGGAAGGGCGCGACGCGGATGCGCGTCATCAGCGTGATCTCGGCAAGGTAACCGTTATGCGAGCCGGCGTAGATCGCCGCGTGAAAAGCCTCGTTCGTCTCGTGATAGCGCGCCGGATCGCCTTTCTGGACCAGGCCGCGCAAATCGTTGTGCAGCGCCTCCAGCGCGCGGCGCTCCGGCACGGTCATGCTGCGCGCGGCCATCCCGGCGCAGAGCGCCTCCAGTTCGGCCATCGCCTCGAACATGTCGTCGAGCTGGCGCGGCGTCGGCAGCGCCACGACCGCGCCACGATGCGGCCGGACGTTGACGAGGCCCGAGGCCGAAAGCTGCCTGATCGCCTCGCGCACCGGCGTCCGCGAGACGCCGAAGCGGGCCGCCAGTTCCTGCTCGTCGAGCGGCGCGCCCGGTTCGAGCGCGCCCGAAACGATCTCGTCTGCAATTTGAAGCCGCAGGCTTTCCGTGCGGGTGCGCGGCGCGGGCCTGGCGCGTGGAACCGATGCAAGGAGCGGCGGCGGCATGATCGTCAGGACCGGAGAACGTGCGGATTCGCTAGTCTGTGAATAGCAGGCCCCGGCGGCGCCGTCATGGCGCAGCGCACGCGCGGCTCATTCGGCGATCATGCTGACATGGGCCGCGACCACCCGCCAGCCTTCCGGGAACTTCACCCATGTCTGGCTCTGCCGCCCGATCTTGCCGGGGATGCTCTCGCGCCGGTAAAGCGTGTTGGCGGTAGCCGTCGCGTCGCCATAGCTCGTGATCACCGTGCGGTAGATCTCGCGCATCACGCCGACAGGCGAGCGCGCCGCGCGAAAGGCCGCGATCTCGGCATAGCCGTAGAGGTTCTCGGCTACGCCATAGCGCAGCGTCTCGGGCGCGTCCCTGAACAGCGTATCGAGCGTCGCGACGTCATTGGTCGTCAGGGCCTTCTCATAGGCGGCGAAGGCGGCCTCGACTTCGGCGAGCACGGCGGGGTCGTTGATTTTCATGGGCATCTCCAAACGGCTCTCATGTCGCTATGACGGCGTCGATCCTACCCAGTCATGCGCGGCCTTGGTTTTTTCACATCGGCGGATGCGGAATCGCCGTCAGCAGCTCCTTGGTATACGCCGCTTTCGGATCGCCGAGCACCTCCTCGGCCGTGCCCTGCTCGACGATCGAACCCGTCTTCATCACGATCACCCGGTCGCAGAGCAGGCGCACTACGTTGAGGTCGTGCGAGACGAAGAGATAGCTCATGCCGAGCCGGCCCTTCAGCTCCTCCAACAGGTTTAGCACCACCGCCTGCACCGAGACGTCGAGCGCCGCCGTCGGCTCGTCGAGGATGACGAGATCGGGTTCGAGCGCGATGGCGCGCGCGATGCCGACGCGCGCCTTCTGCCCGCCCGAGAGCTGGTGGGGAAAGCGGTCGATCAATTCGACCGGCAGCCCGACCAGTCGCGCCAGTTCCTCGCAGCGCGCCCTGAGCGCATCGCGACCCTTGATGAAGCCCATCCGCAGGATCGGGTCGACGATGGCGCGCTCGGCGGTGAAGCGCGGATTGAGGCTGTCGGTCGGGTCCTGGAACACCATCTGGATGCGCCGGCGATGCGGCGAGCCCGCGAACTGTTTTGCAGGTATCGCGCCGATATCGGTCCCGTCGAAGACGATCCTGCCGCCGCTCGGGTCGATCAGCCGCGTGACCATCAGCGAGGTCGTCGACTTGCCGCAGCCGGATTCGCCGACGAGGCCGAGCGTTTCGCCGCGCGCCACGCTGAAGCTGATGCCGTCCACTGCGCGGAAGGCGGCCTTGGCCGGCTCGCTCTTGCCCATCAGCCTGGTGAAGAGCGAGCCTGTGTCGGGACGCGGATATTCCTTCACGAGGCTCTCGACGACGAGCAGCGGAACAGCTTTTGTCCCACCCAGGCCCTCATCCTGAGGAGCGGGCGAAGCCCGCGTCTCGAAGGATGCTCCAGCGCCCTCTGGATGATCCTTCGAGACGCCGCTTCGCGGCTCCTCAGGATGAGGACTGAGGGAGGATCGGCTGGGCCCATCCGGCAGCAGATCGCGCAGGCTCATCCCCAGACGCGGCGTCGCCTGCATCAGCTTGCGGGTGTAGGGGTGTTGCGGATTGCGGAATATCTCGGTCGCCAGCGCCGTCTCGACGACCCTGCCCTTCTCCATCACCACGACGCGGTCGCAATAGGCGGCCGCAAGCCCGAGATCATGGGTGATCAGGATGGTCGACATACCGCGCTCGCGGGTCAGCTCGACGATGAGGTCCATCACCGCCTTCTGCGTCGTGACGTCGAGGCCGGTCGTCGGCTCGTCGGCGATCAGGAGCTGCGGCTGGCAGGCGAGCGCGAGCGCGATCACGACGCGCTGGCACATGCCGCCGGAAAGCTCGAACGGATAGGCGTCGTAGCGCTCCTCGGGGCGCGCGATCCTGACCCTGGTCAGCGCCTCGATCGCCTTCTCCCTGGCAGTCGCGCGCGTCGCCTGGACATGCTGCAGCAGCACGTCCTCGATCTGGCGGCCGACCTTGCGGATGGGGTTGAGCGCCGCGCGCGGATTCTGGAAGATCATCGAGATTTCGCGTCCGCGCAGGTCGCGCATCTGCGCTTCGGTCGCCGCGACCAGATCGACGCCGGAAAACGCGATCGAGCCCTCAGCGACCCGGCCGGCCCGGTCGAGAATGCGCGCCACCGCATAGGAGGTGACGGATTTTCCCGAGCCGGATTCGCCGACGATCGCGACCGTCTCGCCCTTGCCGACCTGGATGTCGATCGCCTTGACCGCCTGCACCGCGCCGCGCCGCGTGGCGAATTCGACGGTGAGGTTGCGGATGTCGAGGAGCGGGGGCGCGGTCATCGAAGGCCTCTTTCGCGATGACGGGCACCGCCCGGTCCCCTTCCCCCCGCTTGCGGTGGGGAAGGGTTAGGGATGGGGGGGCGTG
>JAESFX010000085.1_pt1 | contig 135246 bp, 123 predicted proteins | sample 9269501 | NCBI WGS metagenome assembly JAESFX01 (sample SAMN14515570, study PRJNA621655) | algae metagenome | isolation source: Desmonostoc geniculatum HA4340-LM1 and co-occurring heterotrophs from cave... | place: USA: Maniniholo cave, Kauai, Hawaii | collected 2009-07-28
ACGATTATATCACCAAGCCCTTTTCCCAACGACTGTTGATCGCCCGCGTCAAAGCCATCTTGCGTCGAGCGACCTATGATCGACCGCCCGCCAACGGCGAGGCAGCGGACGAGCCCGAACCGATGGTGCGCGGAAAGCTGGAAATGGACCCGGCGCGACATCATGTGAAATGGGATGGCAAGTCGCTGACCCTGACCGTCACCGAGTTCATGATATTGGAGGCGCTGGCCAACCGCCCTGGCGTGGTGCGCACCCGTGACCAGTTGATGGACGCGGCCTATCAGGACGACGTCTACGTCGATGACCGCACCATCGACAGCCATATCAAACGCCTTCGCCGCAAGTTTCGCGAGATAGATCCGGATTTTGCCGCCATCGACACGCTTTACGGGGCCGGGTACCGCTTTGCAGACATCTGAACCTGCCGAGCTGCAACTGCGGTGGAGCCGGAGCCTGTCACTGACGGCGCGTATCCTTGCGGTTAACCTCTTTGTACTGGCCTTGCTGGGCGCCGGGCTGTTTTTCCTCGACAGCTATCGTGTGCGGCTGATTGCGGAGCGCGAACTGGCCGCCCGATCGAAGGCGGAATTTTTGGCGAGCAGCCTTCCCCTCGTCGATGCTGCGAACCGGGAAGCCTATATCGTCACCTTCGGACGCCAGCTACAATCCCGCATTCGCGTCTATGACAGCGGCGGCAGAAAACTAATGGACAATTTCCAGTCCTCAGCACCCACTTATGAATTTCGCGACCCGTCAAAAGAGCCCTGGCGCAAGATCGCCGCGCGGGGAATCGACAAAGTCGTCGATTTCATGGTGGGCGCGCCCCGGCTTGATTATTTCGTCGAGCCAGAAAGTGACACAGCCCGCGCGTGGCATGAGGTCGAAAAGGCAAAGCCCGGCAAGCCGGTTTCGGCAGCACGATTTGCGCCCGATCTGACGCATGTCATTAGCGCTGGCGCGACCTCGGCAGACGGAACATATTCGGTGCTAACCACAGCGAATGAGCGCGACATTCGTTTGTTCGTGCGGGCCGAGCGGTTCGACATTGCCATGTTCGTGCTGCTGGCGCTTGGTGTCGGCATATTGCTTTCGATCTTTCTCGCACGCACTATCGTCAGACCACTGCGTCATCTGGCACGCGCCGCTGTCAAGGTTCGTCTGGGCCGCGCACAGGAAGTGACCGTACCGCGCTTGCCCTCGCGACGCGACGAGATCGGCATGCTGGCAAGAGCGCTCTCCGACATGAGCATTGCGTTGCGCCAGCGGATCGACGCAACCGAGGCCTTTGCCGCCGATGTCGCACATGAAATCAAGAATCCCTTGGCGTCGCTCCGGTCCGCGCTCGATGGTGCAGAGCAGGTCGAAGACCCGGCACTTCGCAAGCAGCTGATGGACGTTGCAAAAGCAGATGTGCAGCGGATGGACCGGCTGATCAGCGATATTTCCGACGCCAGCAGGGTGGACTCGCAACTTGCCAAGGCCAAGTTCGAACCGATCGACCTCGGCGACATGATTGAGCAGCTGCTTCTGTCGCGTGAGGATCGTGGCGGCGATGGCGACGTAACCATTGCCTTTGCCCGCCCGCGCCGGACCATTGCCACGGTGATGGGCGAGGATGTCCGACTCGAACGGATGCTCACCAACCTTATCGATAATGCAGTGTCGTTCTCGCCGCCCGGGGCGGTTGTCGAAATAGCGGCTACACTTGCCGACGACGAAGTCATAATTCGCGTCAGTGACGAGGGCCCGGGTGTCCCCGAACAGGAGCGCGAGGCGATTTTCCGCCGTTTTCACAGCGAGCGCCCGGTATCCGAAAATTTCGGCAAGCATAGTGGCCTTGGCCTTGCCATCGCCCGAACTATTGTCGAAGGCCATCATGGCCGGATATCGGTCCGCGACCGGGTCGATGGCAAGCAAGGTGCATGTTTCGAGATCGCCCTGCCCTGCGCGGCGGCATCGAGCCAATGAATGTGCAATTGGTTCACGCGACCGCGGTCGCAATCGACGGCAATGGTGTGTTGTTGCTCGGGCCTTCAGGTGCAGGCAAATCGGACATGGCGCTTCGCCTGATCGATCGCGGAGCCAAGCTGGTCAGCGACGATGCGGTACCGGTCGACTGCAGTGGCCCGTCGCCCGTGCTGACCGCAGCGCAAAATATCGAAGGCAGGCTGGAAGTGAGGGGGGTCGGCATTCTTCCGGTAAGCGCCGTACCTTCTGCACCATTGCGGCTTGCTGTCGAACTGACCGGCGAATTAGAGCGATTGCCGGTATTTGGAAGGACGACCGCAATATGCGGTTATGATGTTCCTTCGCTAAAGCTCGCTCCTTTCGAGATCAGTGCCCCGATCAAGCTTGAATATGCATTACGCTCGGTCGTTGACGCAGACCTATGGCCGGTGGCAAGCAGCGCCACCTCATCCTGTGAAAGCAACCACATTTGAGTCGCAAAGCCACCTCCAAAACACAGACAATCCTGCTGGTGACCGGGCTTTCCGGCGCTGGAAAATCGACAGTGCTCAAAACACTCGAAGATATGGGATGGGAAGCTGTCGACAATTTTCCGATACGCCTCCTGGACCCGCTACTGGAAATCCCGGCAGGCGGCGGTCGTTCGGGACCGTCTATACCGCTGGCGCTCGGTTTCGACAGCCGCACGCGCGGTTTCAAGGTCGAGCAGCTGATCAGACAAATGAAAGCACTCCAGAAAAATCCCGATTTGAAGATCATGACGATGTTTCTGGACTGCGCCGGTACAGAAATCGAGCGGCGCTATGCAGAAACCCGCCGCCGCCACCCTTTGGCGCAGGACAGGCCGGCTATCGACGGCATAGCGCTTGAACGGATGATGATGGAACCGCTCCGGCGTTGGGCTGAAACGGTTATCGACACCACCAAATTGTCTTCAAACGAACTGCAGAACGAAATTCGCGAGCGGTTCAACACGGAGGCCACGGCGCACTCGACCGTTACCGTCACCAGCTTTGGCTATTCGAGGGGCGTGCCGCATAACGCCGACCTGGTGTTCGACCTGCGCTTCCTGCGCAATCCGCATTGGGACACCGAGCTCCGGCCGATGACCGGACTCGACCCGCAAGTTTCGGCCTATGTCGAAGCCGACCCGCAATATGACGCGGCGATAACAAAGATCAAAGAGCTGCTCGCCTTCCTGCTGCCGCTCTACGACGAGCAGGGCAAAGCCTATGTCAACATCGCTTTCGGCTGCACCGGCGGACGTCACAGATCGGTACATGTGGCCGAAGAATTCGGCAAATGGTTGCGCGAGGAGGGATTTGCGCCCACGGTCACGCACCGCAATCTGACGTCAAGACCGATTGACGCGCTAGAAGGGCCTGCTAACGGCGCGACAAAGCCCAAGGAAAAAGGGCGAAAGAAAACACGGGGTAGCGAACGCACATGATCGGGTTAATTTTGGTCACGCACGGCAGGCTGGCGGAGGAATTCCTCGTCGCGCTGGAACATGTCGTCGGACCGCAAAAGCAGGTGGCGACCGTATGTATCGGACCGCATGACGATATGGAAAGCCGCCGCAGGGAGATTGCTGCGGCAATCAAGCAGGTCGAAGGCGGCGAAGGTGTTATCATCCTGACCGATCTTTTCGGCGGCACACCGTCAAACCTCTCCATTTCCCTGCTCGACGCCGGGCGGGTCGAGGTGATTGCCGGGGTAAACCTGCCGATGCTGATTCGTCTCGACAGCGCGCGCAAGAATATGACGGTCAGGGAGGCCGTCGCCGCCGCGCGCGAGGCGGGCCGGAAATATATCAGCGTTGCCTCCGAAGTGCTCGAGGCGTCGCGGTGAGCCGCATCAGCCGTCAGGTCACTATCGTGAACCAGAAAGGCCTTCATGCGCGGGCCAGCGCAAAATTCGTTACTTTCGTCAGCCGCCTGCCTGACGGGCTTAAGGTGGAAGTTGAAAAAGACGGGCATAGTGTAACCGGCACATCGATCATGGGCCTGATGATGCTCGGTGCTGCAAAAGGTAGCGAGATCATCGTGCATGTCGAAGGCGAGCAAGCCGATATGGCGTTGGAAAAGCTGGTCGGGTTGGTAGTAGACGGCTTCGGCGAAGACTGATGCGCCGGGAAATTACCGGCTTTTCAAATCCGCTTCTCAAGGAAGTTCGCGGCCTTCGAGAGAAAAAGCTGCGCAAACGCGCCGGCCTGTTTCTGGCGGAGGGTCTTCGGATAATGACGGAGGCGCGCGAAGCCGGGTTCTTACCGGAAATGCTGTTCCGGGTGAAAGACCGCGAGGTCCATGCGCTCGAAATCGCGCTCGAAACCGACGTACTCGCAGCGGGCGGCGATGTTATCGAGACCAGCGCCGAGATCATGGCAAAGCTGTCGGGCAAGGATAACGCGCAGGCGGTTGTGGGTGTGTACCGCGACCATGCGACTGCGTTGAACGATATCGACCGCATGGCAGCTCCGATCTGGCTGGTTGCGCACGCGATGCGCGATCCGGGCAATCTGGGCACGATGCTGCGCACCGGCGATGCCATCGGCGCAGGCGGACTGATCCTTATCGACGATTGCACCGACCCTTTCTCGGTCGAAGCAGTGCGCGCCAGCATGGGAGCGGTCTTTACGCAGAAGGTCGTGCAGTGCCGCTGGGAAGAGTTTCTGCACTGGCTGCGCGACGGAGCGGGACAACTCGTGGGGACAAGCCTGCAGACCGACACCGATTACCAAAGCGCGCGTTACGCCGCCCCTTGTTTCATTCTGACGGGCAACGAAGCGCAAGGCTTGCCCGAAGAATATGAAAGCGAATGCGACCTGCTCGTCAAAATGCCGATGCGGGGCAAGGCTGATAGCTTGAACGCGGCGGTCGCGGCGGCGGTGATGGGCTATGAAGTGCTCAACCAGTTTCGGCGGGCATAGGCGGGCACGATAGGCTGTGCTATGGAGCTGTCGCGGAGGCTGCCATGAAGAAAATAATGGTGATCGGGACGTTAGCGATAGCGGTGGCGGCGTGCCAGACATCGCCGGAAACATCCGAAGTTGCTTCCGAAGTCTATTTCACCGCCGTTGGTCAGGAACCCGGCTGGATCGCCCGCTTCGATGCCGAAAAGATCGCATTCGAGGGCGATTATGGGGCAACCAGGATCACCGTCCCCAAACCGAAGGGCCAGCCCTCGTTCAATGGCATGCGCTATATCACCGACCAGTTAACGGTCGATGTCACCCATGCGACCTGCGCCGATTCCATGTCCGGTCAGCGTTATGCGGAAACTGTAACCGTTCAGGCCAAGGGCAAGGAATATAAAGGATGCGGAGGCAGAAAACTGCCCCCTGAATCGCTCGACGGTACCGACTGGACGATCCTTATGATGGACCAGCTTCCGGTTTTGCCGGATGTGCCCACTTCGCTGCGCTTTGCCGATGGCCGTGTCAGCGGCACGGGTGGCTGCAACAGGTTTAGCGGTAGCTATACTACGACTGGCGGCGACCTCGTCTTCGGCGCTGTGGCAGCGACCCAAATGGCCTGTGCCGAACCGCAGATGGCGCAGGAGACAAAGCTGTTTTCGCTGTTGAAGGGCAAGGTCAGCACCCGCTACACCGTGGACGGCGGCCTTATCCTGACCAACGAGAGCGGCCAGCGGGCGACGTTCAGACAGGTTATCTGATCATTCGGCAGCGTCGCGCTGATCGTCTAGCAACGGGTTTTCACCCTGTTCGCCATATCTCGGCAATGCTTCCACGACCGGTACATCTTCGAGTTCGCGCGCGCCCGTCTCGATATTGAGCGCAGCAAATTTACGCCCGGTGGAAATGACGTTTCGTTCGAAACTGCCAACGAACTTGTTGTAATTGTTAACTGCCGACGACAGCCCGCTGCCAACGGATTTCAGGTGCTGCGCGGCGACCGCAATCCGGTCGTACAATTCCTTGCCAAGCTGCCCGATCTGCTTTGCCTCGCGCGCCAGCCCTTCCTGTCGCCAGACGCTTGCCACCGTTCGGGCAATCGCCACGAGGTTGGTGGGGGTCGCTAGCAGCACACGTTTTTCAAACGCGAAATCCCAAAGGTCGGGCTGATGTTCAAGCGCCGCGGCAAGGAAATGTTCGCCTGGAACGAACATGATGACATAATCGGGCGCTTCGTCGAACTGGTCCCAATATGCCTTGCGCGACAGGCCATCGATATGGGCGCGCATCGATGCCGTATGCCGCGCCATCGCTGCGTCTCGCGGCAGGTCGTCGGCGGCGTTGAAAGCATCCTGATAGTCATTGAGCGAAACTTTCGCGTCGATGACCAGACTCCGCCCACCCGGAACTTTCAAAATCGCGTCGGGGCGAAGCCGACCGTCCTCGGTGCTAACGCTGGCTTCGGTCTGGAAATCGACATGTTCCGACAAACCGCAGCTTTCGAGCACATTCTTGAGCTGCTGCTCGCCCCAGCGGCCGCGCGCCTTGGGGGCATTGCGCAAACTGTTGACCAGCCGCGCCGCCTCATCGCGCACCTGCTGCTGCCCCGCCTTCATTTCGCCAATCAGGCCCTGCAAATTGCCATAGGCCTCGACACGTTCTTTCTCGACCTTGCCAACCTGTTCCTCGTAGGCCCTGAGCCGCTCGCCGACGGGTGAAAGCAGTTGCTTCAACCGCTCTTCATTCTTCTCGCCCGCCTGATGAAAACGCTCGTCCGCCCGCTGCAGAAAGGCCGCCTGCGCTTCGCCGAGCAATTTTTGCCCGATCTCTCCAAATTGCGCCGACAGCAGTTCCTTCGCTTCGCCCAACGCTGCCTTTTGTTCTTCAAACGATCTTTCGCGCTCTTCGAGCGAGGTCTCGACCTGTGCTAACCGTAGCCGTGCTTCGTCACGTTCTGCTGTTACGCCATTAAGTGATAGCCGCAGGCTCGATACCGTCTCTGCCCCGGCGGCGGCATTCTTCCCGCCCAGAAACCAGCCAACGGCCAAGCCGAGCAGTAGCGCAAATATAACGGCGATGACGACAATAAGCGGCTCCACCGCTTCTCTCCCAGCTTAGAACGAAAATGGAACATAGCCCGCGCAGGGCCGACGTCAAGCCGCTTGTGCAGGTGCCCGCCGCGCGCGTTTCACCTTGGCGTAGCTCAGCATGCTGAACGGCAAAAGCGCGGCATAGACGACACTTGCGGCAATCAACGCCACCCACGGCGCGGCGATCAGCACGGCGCCGAAAAGGCCAACTGCCGCGAGGCCAATAAAGCGGAAACTGGGCCGGACCTTGATCGACGACCAGCTAAAAGTCGCGACGTTCGAAATCATCAGCACCGCCACAATCAGCAACCACGGTGCTACGATTCGATAATCCTGCAACCAGTCCCATTGCGTTTCGAAATGAAGCATCATCGGCAACAACGCCAGGCCTGCGCCGGGTGGCGAAGGCACGCCGGTGTTGAACCCAGCCGATTTATGCGGTTGATGCTCGGTGTCTATCCGCGCGTTAAAGCGCGCCAGCCGGAGAGCGGCGCACAGCACGAAGAATACCGATATTGTCCAGCCGAAGCGCGGCATATCCTGCATCACCCAGATATAGATGACGAGCGCGGGCGTCGCGCCGAAGGCAATGACGTCGGACAGCGAATCCAGCTCCGCCCCGAACCGGCTTTCGCCCTTCAGCAACCGCGCAATCCGGCCGTCCATCGCATCGAGGACGCCCGCAACCACGATGGCGGCAACGGCATTTTCCCAACGCCCCTGCAATGCGAACCAAGCGCCCGAGAGCCCCGTGCATAGGGCCAGCGCAGTCACCGCATTGGGTGCGAGCGCACGTAGCGATATTCCGGGTCTGGGAGGTGGCTGGTCCATCAATGCGCGATGGCGACCAAATCTTGATCGACGCCGATTTCCGCAATCACCGTTTCACCCGCAACACAGCGCTGGCCCTTGATGACGCGCGAGGCGGTACCTTGGGGCAAATACACATCGACACGGCTGCCAAAACGGATCAGTCCGACACGCTGGCCGTTAGCGACACTATCGCCTTCCTTGACGAAAGCGACAATACGCCGCGCGACGAGGCCGGCAATCTGCGTAAAGCCGATACGCACACCATCGCTGCGCTCGACGAGGAAATGCTGGCGCTCGTTCTCGTCGCTCGCCTTGTCGAGATCGGCATTGAGGAATTTGCCCGCGATATAGACGACACGCTTGATTGTGCCTCTGATCGGCGTTCGGTTGATGTGCACATCGAATACGCTCATAAAAATCGATACGCGGGTCAGCGGCTGTTCGCCGAGTGCATCTGGACCGCTCATTTCGGGCGGTGGCGGAACGCGCTCGATCAGCGTGACCAATCCATCGGCGGGCGAAACGACAAAACGGTCGTCGGTCGGTGTGGCGCGCGCGGGGTCCCGGAAAAATGCCAGAGTCCATGCGGTCACGGCCGCCATCGGCCAGGCCAGCGTTTCCCACGCCATGAACGCGAAGAAAAGCGTGATCCCGCCAGCAATCAGCCCGAATTTTCGGCCTTCTGGGTGAACGGGGGGAAACGACCATTTTGCGACACCGGTGCCCCGGTTCGTGAGTTCTTGTCTGCTCATCCGGCCTAGCTAGGGGATGAAGCGAGATGTTACAACCGATAGATGGCCTTTGCGTCGGCCTTTTCGGGCGATTGCGGCCAGATGGTTGAACATATGCCAGACTTTGCTATGGCACCGCCAAATCCACAATATCCTCTCGGAAGGCAATTCCTGACATGGCCAAAATCAAGGTGAAAAATCCTGTCGTCGAACTCGACGGCGACGAAATGACCCGCATCATCTGGGAATGGATTCGCGAACGCCTGATTTTGCCCTATCTCGACATCGACCTGAAATATTACGACCTCGGCGTCGAAAAGCGCGATGAGACCGATGACAAGATCACCGTGGAATCTGCAAATGCCATCCGCGAATATGGCGTCGGCGTGAAATGCGCAACGATTACCCCGGACGAGCAGCGCGTGGAGGAATTCGGCCTCAAGAAAATGTGGAAGTCGCCCAATGGAACGATCCGCAACATATTGGGCGGCGTCGTTTTCCGCGAACCTATCGTCATCCAGAATGTGCCGCGCCTGATCCCGGGCTGGACCGACCCCATCGTTGTCGGCCGTCATGCTTTCGGCGACCAGTATCGCGCCACTGACTATCTCGTTCCCGGCCCCGGCACACTGCGCCTCGTCTGGGATGGCGACGATGGCCGCACTATCGACGAAGAGGTTTTCCGCTTCCCGTCGTCGGGTGTGGCGATGGCGATGTATAATCTCGACGATTCGATCCGCGATTTCGCGCGCGCATCGCTAAACTATGGCATTGGTCGCCAGTGGCCGGTTTACCTTTCGACCAAGAACACAATCCTGAAAGCCTATGACGGGCGCTTCAAGGACCTGTTCCAGGAAATCTACGAGGCGGAGTTTGAAGCCAAGTTCAAGGAACTGGGCATCGTCTACGAACACCGCCTGATCGACGACATGGTCGCGTCCGCGCTCAAATGGTCGGGCAAGTTCATCTGGGCGTGCAAGAATTACGATGGCGACGTGCAGTCGGATCAGGTCGCGCAGGGCTTCGGCTCATTGGGCCTGATGACTTCGATCCTGATGACTCCTGACGGCAAGACCGTGGAGGCCGAAGCCGCGCACGGCACGGTCACCCGCCACTTCCGCCAGCACCAGCAAGGCAAGGCAACGTCGACTAACCCAATCGCGTCGATTTTCGCGTGGACCGGCGGCCTCAAATTCCGCGGCAAGTTTGACGAAACGCCCGACGTCACGCGCTTTGCCGAAACGCTGGAAGAGGTCTGCATCCAGACCGTCGAGGACGGCCACATGACCAAGGACCTCGCCATCCTGATCGGCCCTAACCAGGCGTGGATGACTACAGAGCAGTTTTTCGAACAGGTGCGCGTCAATCTGGAAACCAAGATGGGCAGCTGGCAGTAAACAGCGCCAATACGGACACAAAAAAGCGCGGGGCTCAGTTTCCGCGCTTTTTTTATGCGCCGCGCTTCCCTTTGCAACAGTGCTGTGGCTTATAGCACACATGCATGGCGGAATTCCCAGCGAGAATATCAGCGACGTCGTCATCATATTGGGGGCGGCAGGAATTGTCATTCCAGCCTTCGCCCGGTTCCGCATCACCCCCATCATCGGTTTCATTCTGGTCGGCATACTGGTCGGACCGATGGGCCTCGGTGCGATGGTCTCGCAATACCCATGGCTCGAATGGGTTACGATAGCCAGCCCTGAGGCAATCAAGCCGATCGGCGATTTTGGTATCATCCTGCTGTTGTTCTCCATCGGCCTCGAACTGTCATTCCGCCGACTTTGGCGGATGCGGCGGCTGGTGTTTGGCGTCGGCATGGCCGAGCTCTTCGGCGCGGGGCTGATCATTGCGGCGGGACTGATGCTGTTCGGCTACGGGCTAAGCGCCGCGCTCGGCATCGGCATCGCGCTGTCGCTGTCCTCGACCGCCCTGGTGCTGCCGATTGCAGGAACGCAGTCGGCGGTCGGCAAATCCGCACTGGCGATGCTGTTGTTCGAAGATCTCGCCATCGTCCCGATCATTTTCGTCCTTGGCGCGTTGGCGCCGCAGGCTGGCGCGGAATCGTGGGAAGGCATTGGCACCGTGTTCTGGCAGGGCGCGCTGGTGATCATTGGCATGCTCGTTCTCGGTCGCTTCCTGTTGCCGCGGCTATTCGGACAGGCGGCGCGGACCAAGAGCCCGGAGCTGTTCGTGTCGGTCAGTCTGCTTGTCGTCATTGTCGCGAGTCTTGCGACCGGCGCAGTGGGGCTTTCGCCGATTGTTGGGGCCATTATTGCCGGGATACTGATTGCGGAAACCGATTATCATAACGAAGTCGATGTCATGACTGCGCCGTTCAAGGGTCTTGCACTCGGGGTGTTCCTGATCAGCGTCGGGATGCAGATCGATCTGGAGTTTGTGGCTGAGAACTGGGCATCGCTGGTTGCAGCGGTTGCCGCAGTGGTACTCGTCAAGGCGGCGGTCACCGCATCGCTGTTAAAACTGAACGGGGCGCGTTCAGGCACGGCTATTGAAACCGGGGTGCTGATGGGCAGCCCGTCGGAAACCACCCTCATCGTTCTGGGCGCGGCGGGCGCGGCGCAGTTGATCGACGCAGGCACGATCAATTTCTGGCAGATCGCGACGGCAATCGGGCTGACGATTACGCCGATACTGGCGCGCGTCGGCCATGACATCGCGCGCCGTGTGGAATTGCGCGACGCCAATGACGAAGCGGTCGAGCAACCCGACACAATGGAGCCGCGCACCATAGTGCTCGGCTTCGGGCGCGTCGGCAAGCTCATCGCCGAGATGCTCACGACGCATGGCCAGCCTTATCTTGCCGTGGAATATGATGTCGACGCCGTTACGTCGGCACGGCGACAGGGGTATAAGGTCATTTTCGGCGATATCTCGCGGCCCGAGACGCTGGACAAGCTCAGCCTCGGTCATGCCAAGGCGCTCATCCTGACGATGGACCAGCCGGTACTCGCCGAACATATCGTCAAGCGCGTCCGTGCATGGTTGCCCGATATCACCATCGTTGCCCGCGCGCGCGATCCGGACCATGCAGCGCGGCTATACCAGGCAGGCGTGAGCAACGCCGTGCCGGAAACGCTCGAAAGCTCGTTGCAGCTTTCAGAGGCCTTGCTCACCGATTTGGGTGTGCCAACCGGTTTCGTGATTGCCTCGATCCACGAGAAACGCGACGAGTTCCGGCGACAGATCAAGGAAGACGGCGGACTTGAGACTACGCCAAAGCTCAAATTGGGCTAGTTGGATGCCAGCTTTGCCCGCAATGCGGCAACGAGTTGATCTACATTATCGAGTTTCCCGAGCGCGTCCGCGTCCAGCAACATGGTGAATCGCCCCTGTTCGACCTTGCCCACCAGCGGCAGCGGCTCGCCTGCCAGTTTCGGGAATGCCAACCGGAAATCCGGTCTGTGATAGAAATCGGCTTCGACCGGCAATTGCTTCAACCATTGCCGCCACTGCGGCCGCATGGTGATCAGACCGTGGGTCAGTGCACATAAATTACACGCATAGCTATCTGGCGACAGCGTCTTGTGAATACTGTCTAGCGCGCCTGCGAGCAATCCTGCATTTGCGTTATATACGAAAACCAGCCGGGCGGTCACGCCGGTTGGGCGACCGCCGCCAGAGCAGCACGGATAGCATCCAGCGCCGTCTGTGCCTGCTCCGAACCTGCCGGACCGCCGCCCTGCGCCATATCAGGCCGCCCACCGCCGCCCTGCCCGCCCATCGCCGCCGTGGCTGCGCGGACGAGGTCGGGGGCATTGGTCTTGCCCTGATGCTCCGGCGAAACAGCAATCACGACGGTGTTGCTGTTCTCGTTGGCCGCAACAATGGCGACGACACCTTGGCCGATGGCTTTCATCTGCTCGTCTGCAAGTCCGCGCAGCGCCTTGGGATCGATACCCGCAATGACCTGTCCCATGAAGATCACGCCGCCCACATCTTCGGCCTCTGCCTTCGGGCCGCCACCGCCCGACAGCGCTAGCGCGGTCTTGGCATCGGCGAGTTCCTTTTCGAGCCGCCGCCGTTCGGCGAGCAAGGTTTCGACACGGCGTGCAACCTCGTCGGGCGCGGTCTTGAGCAGCGAGGCGACGTCCTTTAGCTGCGCCTCACGCCCGGCAAGCCACAGCCGCGCTTCCTCGCCGGTCAGCGCCTCGACCCGGCGAATGCCGCTGGCGACTGCGCCTTCGGAGACGATGGTGAACAAGGCGATATCACCGAGCGCATTGACATGCGTTCCACCGCACAGCTCGACCGAATAGTTCGCGCCGTCACCCGTCCCCATGCTCAGCACGCGGACCTCGTCGCCATATTTTTCGCCGAACAATGCGAGCGCGCCAGCAGCTACCGCGTCGTCGGGGCTCATCAACCGCGTCGTTACCGACTGGTTGCGCCGGATTTGGGCGTTCACATCGGCCTCGACAGTTGCAATCTCTTCAGGTGTTACCGCTTGGTTGTGCGAAAAGTCAAAGCGCAGCCTGTCGGGCGCAACAAGGCTCCCCTTCTGCGTGACATGCCCGCCCAGGCGGTTGCGCAGTGCCGCGTGCAGCAGGTGCGTGGCGCTATGGTTGGCGCGCAACGCATCGCGGCGTTCGACGTCGATCTTGAGATGAACGACATCGCCAACCTTGATCTCGCCTTCTGCCAGCGTTACCTGATGCGCTTGCAGGCGGCCGAGCGGCTTCGCAGTGTCGGTCACCTCACCACGGAAGCCCGAACCCGCGATGGTCCCGGCATCGCCCATCTGCCCGCCGCTTTCGCCGTAAAAAGGGGTCTGGTTGACAATGACCGTAACCGTGTCGTTGGCGACCGCCGATTGCACTTCGACGCCATCATTGACTAGCGCCAGCACCTGTCCTTCGCCTTCATTGGCGGTGTAACCCGTAAATTCTGTCGATCCGACGCGCTCGGCAATATCGAACCAGACATCGTCCGAAGCCTTGGCACCCGAACCCTTCCAAGCGGCACGAGCGCGCGCTTTCTGCTCGGCCATCGCTGCGTCGAAACCGGCGGCGTCGATGCCGAAACCTTGCGCGCGCAGCGCGTCTTCGGTGAGGTCATAAGGGAAGCCAAAAGTGTCGTAGAGTTTGAACGCCGTTTCGCCCGCCAGCACGTCGCCCGGCTTCATGCCCGCAGTAGCATCGTCGAGCAGCTTGATGCCCTTGTCGAGTGTCCGGCGAAACTGCGTTTCTTCCTGCTTCAGCGTCGCCTCGATCAGCGGCTGCGCGCGGAGAAGTTCAGGATAGGCCGCGCCCATTTCTGCGGCGAGGCTGCCGACGAGGCGGTGCATCAGCGGGTCTTTCGCGCCCAGCAAATGCGCATGCCGCATCGCGCGGCGCATGATCCGGCGAAGCACGTAACCGCGCCCTTCGTTCGATGGCATGACGCCATCGGCAAGCAAGAAGCTGGTCGAGCGCAGATGGTCGGCGATGACGCGGTGGCTCGCCTTCTGCTCGCCCTCCGCCTTTGTCCCGGTCAGCGCTTCGGAGGCTTCGATCAAAGCCTTGAAGGTATCTGTATCGTAATTGTCATGCACACCCTGCATGACCGCAGCGACGCGCTCCAGCCCCATGCCCGTGTCAATACTTGGCTTCGGCAACGGCACATCGGTTCCGTCATCTTGCCGCTCGAACTGCATGAACACGAGGTTCCAGATTTCGACGAAACGGTCGCCATCCTCGTCGGCGCTGCCCGGAGGACCACCGAAAATATGGTCGCCATGATCGTAGAATATTTCGCTGCACGGGCCGCATGGGCCAGTGTCGCCCATCGACCAGAAATTGTCGTTAGTGGCGATGCGGATGATCCGTTCTTCGGGCAAGCCCGCAATCTTGCGCCAGAGGTCGAAGGCTTCGTCGTCGTTGTGATAGACGGTGGCGGTCAGACGGTTCGGGTCAAGGCCCCAGGTCTTGGTGAGCAAGGTCCAGGCATGGTGGATCGCCTCATCCTTGAAATAATCGCCGAACGAAAAATTGCCGAGCATCTCGAAGAAAGTATGATGCCGCGCGGTGTAACCGACATTGTCGAGATCGTTATGCTTGCCGCCGGCGCGCACGCATTTCTGGCTCGACACGGCGCGCGGGGTTTCGCGGCTTTCGAGACCGGTGAAGACGTTCTTGAACGGGACCATCCCGGCGTTGACGAACATCAAGGTCGGGTCGTTATACGGCACCAGCGGCGCGGACGGCACCACATCATGGCCCGCGCCCCCGAAATAGTCGAGAAAGCCGCGGCGAATATCGTTGGTCGAGGTCATAATGCCTGCGACTTAGGGAGAGATGAAGCGCCCTGCAAGACGGATATCTCGATCAGGCATATGCATAGGGCCCGCCCTTCTCCAGCGCGGCCTGATAAGCGGGGCGGGCGTGGATAGCTTCGACAAAGGCGGTGAGCTTGGGCTTGTCTGCCGCGTGGCCCATTTTGACGGCGGCCTCGGCAGGGAAGCTGAGCATGATGTCGGCTCCGGTCAGGCTATCGCCGACGAAGAAACCGGAGGGACGCAAGCGGTCTTCCATGTAAGCAAAATGGCTTTCGAGTTGCTGGTCGATGCGCGGGCGTAAGGGGGCTGCGGCATCGCCGAGCCTGCTGGTGTAAAGGTTGAGAAGAATAGGCGTCATTGCTGAGCCCTCGGCGAAATGCAGCCATTCAAGATAGCGGATATGATCAAAGCTGCGGCGTGACGGCACGAGATGCGACCCGCCGTGGCGTTCGCAGATATATTCGACGATGGCGGCAGATTCGAATATGACGTTGCCGTCGTCCTCGATGACCGGCGACTTGCCGAGCGGGTGAACGGCGAGCAATTCGGGCGGCGCGAGATTGGTGACAGCGTCGCGGCTGTGATGGCGGATTTCATAGGGGACGCCAATTTCCTCGAGCAGCCAGAGGATGCGTTGCGAGCGGCTGTTGTTGAGGTGGTGGACGATGAGGGTCATCATATTCTCCTGTTCATTATTCATATTTACCGGCGGTCCATATCCAGGCGGCGGCATCGAATTCTATCCTGCCGTCCGAAAGGCGCTCTCGGAGCATCTGCTCTAGCTTTGCCATGAAGCGCTGTCTTTCATCGGAGCCCATCTCGGTCATCGCCCGCGCTGCAGGGCCGATCCTACCGAAATAGTCGAGCGCGTCGCCAATCGCATCTTCACCGGAGCCAGCCACATAGCGGAAATCGACAGGATGTGCCTCAATGTCCGTCCAACCGGCCTCGCTCAGTATAGCGTGAACGTGACGGGCGTCGGCAAAGGCAAATGGTCCAGGCGCAGTGCCCGATGGCGGCGGCGGACTATCCATCAGTCCGAGCACTTGCTGCGCCCAGCCATTATGTTCCCGATCGCGAAAACAGGAAAACGCCAATCTCGCGCCACGGGCCGAAATACGGCCAAAATGGCGGAACGCAGTAACGGGGTCGGTGAAGAACATGACGCCGTGACGCGAAACGATGCGGTCAGGTTGCCACGGCGCACTTTCCCAGCGCGTAGCGTCGTCGACATGAAACTCGACGTTCGGGCGGCCTTGCTTGCGGCTGTTGGCTGTGGCGACGAGTGCCGCCGAAAGGTCTACGCCTTTGACACATCCCTGCGGTCTTGCGTCGGCCAGGGCCAGACTGGTTGCACCGGCACCGGAGCCGATGTCGAGAAATTGCGCGTCGCCCGCAGCACCGTCCAGTGCCGCCTCGTGCAGGAAGGGGTCAAGGTTCCGGAAACTGCGGTCGGTGCGTGCCCATTCGGCAGCCCAACTGTCACCCACTTTTCCCTGCCAGTCGATAGTATCGGTCAATGTCTATTTGCTTTCATCGTCATTGCTGTGGATCAGCGCGGCGAGTTCGCGGACCAGCTTGGCGGCAAGGATAGCGGTGACGCCGTTCACGTCGCGGTTCGGGTTGAGTTCGACGATATCGGCCCCAACGATTTGGGCCTTTTGCTTCGCCAGCACCGCCAGCACCTCGCGCACGGTAAGGCCGCCAGGTTCGGGGTGCGCGACGCCGGGTGCTTCAGACGGGTCGATGCCGTCAAGGTCGATGCTGATGTAGAGCGGGCCTTCCAGCACTGGCACCTTGTCGGGGTGGAAGCTCGCCATCGGGATAATCTCGACACCAAAGCGGTCCGCCTGTTCTCGGCAATGGTGGGTGAGCGTGCGGATACCGAGCTGAACCAGGCGCGTTGCATGGCCTGCCTCCATGATGCGGGCAAAAGGCGAGGCGTGGCTGCGCGGATTGCCTTCGAAATCGGCATAAAGATCGGGGTGCGCATCGAAGTGTAGGATGCTGACTGGGCCGTGTTTGGCGGCGATGGCAGCCACCAATGGATAGGTCACAGCATGGTCGCCACCAAGCGAGAGGGGAATTGCGCCTATCTCCGTCATGTCATGTATCGCTTGGGTGATTTTAGCATCGTCGTCGGCGATATCTGTGTCAGAGAGCGGCAAGTCACCCCTGTCGACCAGGTCGATGTCGGTGCCGATTTCCAAGCCGCTTTCAGTCGAAGCATTACCACGATAGCTCCATAGCGCCTCTCGGATGGCAGGCGGTGCCAAGGCCGCGCCGCGTTCGAATGAGCTGTTCTGGTCGGTAGGCAGGCCGATGAGGTGGATCGCGGGGCGCATAGGGCCAGATGGCGCTTCGCTATCGACCATGTCAAGCGCCGGTGCGTTGTATGGAATCGTCAAAGTTGGCACGAAGTTGGCATCTCCAACGGCCCCAAAAATAACCCACAAAAACGAAATGACCCGCCCCGGGGTGGACCGGGGCGGGCCGGGAGCGGCGGTCTCAGGCAGGACCGCCGCTTGTCCTCTTAGGGGGAGAGGATTTCTTATTCGCCGAGATCGTCCTCGGCCTCGGGGCCGGTCATCATCACTTCGGCGACCTCTTCGGTCTTGCCGCGGATGGCGGCTTCGAGCCTGGCGGCCATTTCCGGATTCTCGGTAAGCCAGATTTTCGAATTTTCGCGGCCCTGGCCGATGCGGATCGAATCGTAGCTGAACCAGCTCCCCGATTTTTCGACCAGACCTGCCTTGACGCCAAGGTCGAGCAGCTCGCCGGTTTTCGAAATGCCTTCACCATACATGATGTCGAATTCGACTTGCTTGAACGGCGGCGCGACCTTGTTCTTGACCACTTTCACGCGCGTGGTGTTGCCGACGATATCTTCGCCCTGTTTGATCTGACCTGTGCGGCGGATGTCGAGGCGGACCGAGGCGTAAAATTTCAGCGCATTACCGCCGGTCGTGGTTTCGGGCGAACCGTACATCACGCCGATCTTCATACGAATCTGGTTGATGAAAATCACCATGCAGTTCGAACGGCTGATCGATCCGGTAATCTTGCGCAGCGCTTGGCTCATCAAACGCGCCTGCAGGCCGACATGGCTGTCACCCATCTCGCCCTCGATTTCGGCGCGCGGCACCAAGGCAGCTACCGAGTCGATCACGACAATGTCGACGGCGTTCGAGCGTACCAGCGTATCGGCGATTTCGAGTGCCTGTTCGCCGGTATCGGGCTGCGACACGATCAGATTGTCGATATCGACGCCGAGCTTTTTCGCATAGCCGGGGTCGAGCGCATGTTCGGCATCGATAAATGCTGCGGTCCCGCCCGCTTTTTGCGCTTCGGCAATCGCGTGCAGCGTCAGCGTGGTCTTGCCCGAGCTTTCCGGCCCGTAAATTTCGATCACTCGGCCCTTGGGCAGGCCACCGATACCGAGCGCGATATCGAGGCCCAGCGAGCCGGTAGAGACCGCATCGATCTTGATCGCCTCACGGCTGCCCAGCTTCATCGCGCTGCCTTTGCCAAATGCGCGGTCGATTTGCGCCAGCGCGGCATCGAGCGCCTTATCGCGGTCCGAATTGTTCATATTTTTTGCCTGATCCCCGTCGATTACCTTGAGACTTGTTGCCATTGTTCCACTCCTTTAGCATCATCCCGATTCCGGACCATCTCCGGAACGAAGCTTTATGTACGTGGTATGTTCTAAAAGAACAAGAGCGGAACAAAATTTAATTTCTGATGTATTTCAATAACTAAGTGAATTACTCCTCGCGCGCAAGCGCATCATGCACTGCCTCGGCTATCTGCTGTACCGAAAACGGTTTGGGCAGGAAGCTCACATTGTCGAGACTGATCGTCTGCCGCAACTGTTCCTCGGCATAGCCCGACATGAAGAGCAGGCGAATATCGCCGAACTGTCCGCGCAAATTGCGCGCCATCGTCGGTCCGTCCATGTTGGGCATTACCACGTCCGAGACGACCAGATCGTAGCGCTTGCCATCGGCGAACAGCGCCAGTGCCTCTTCGCCATCGCAGGCGGTTTCGACGACATAGCCCTGCCGCGCCAGCGCGCGCTCGGCGACCGCGCGGACCATATCCTCGTCCTCGACAATGAGTATACGCCCATTGCCCCACAGATCCTTGGGCTTGTAAAATTCGCGCTTGGCAGGTTCGGCGGTTGCTTCGCCGACATGCACTGGCAGAAAAATGTCGAAGCGAGTCCCCTGCCCGACTTCCGATTCGGCGAAGATGAACCCGCCCGATTGCTTGACGATGCCGTAAACGGTCGAAAGACCAAGGCCTGTCCCCTTGCCCACTTCCTTGGTGGTGAAGAAAGGCTCGAAAATCTTGGCGAGATTTTCCCTGGGGATGCCCGTGCCGCTGTCCTCGACCGACAGCAGCACATAATTGCCGATTGGCAATATGTCGCTGGCCATCGCGCGCACCTCGTCCTGCGATACGGACTTGGTGCTGATATGCACGACGCCACCCTTGGACATCGCGTCGCGGGCGTTGAGCGCGAGGTTGATGATGACCTGCTCGAGTTGGCCTGGGTCTGCGCGCACCGCGCCCATCGCCCGCCCGTGATTGACCTCCAGCCGGACGGTCTCGCCTAGCAGGCGCTTCAATAGGATCGACGATTCCGAAACGATGTCGGGCAGTTGCAAAACCTGCGGCCGCAACGTCTGTTGCCGCGAGAAAGCCAGCAATTGCCGCGTCAGGCTGGCGGCGCGGTTCGAATTGTTCCTGATCTGCTGGATATCATCATAATCGCCATCGCCCGGCTGGTGACGGAGCAATATGAGGTCGCAATAGCCGATGATTGCAGTCAATATATTGTTGAAATCATGCGCAACGCCGCCCGCGAGCTGGCCGATCGATTCCATCTTGGTCTGCTGCGCAACCTGGCGTTTGAGCTTTGTTTCCTCGCTATTGTCCTTGAGCCCCAGTAATACCGCCGCCTCGCCCAGTCCGCGCACGCCTGCAATGGACAGCGCAATCACTTCGTCGGGCTGCTCCTTCAACCGCACCGCAATATCGCCAGAATTTGCCGAACCGCTGCCATAGCGGCGAATGCTTTCGAGCACCGCTGCCTTGTCTTCGGCAATCACCAAGTCGCCGGGATAAGGTGGCAGTTCTTCAGGCGCGACGTCGATCACGCGGGCAAAGGCGTCGTTGGCAAACAGAAACCGCCCGTCGCGGTCGACCAGTGCAAGGCCCAGCGGGAGCGTTGAAAGCAACTGCTCGACATGCGCCAGCGCCAGCCCGCGCTCGACCTTGGCAGCTTCCTCATCGACTGCCAGTAGCAGCGACGCGCCATCAGGGCGGTCTTCGGCCAGCGGGACGTGCAGCAAGCGAATCGGCAAGCCGCGCCGCCCTTCGCGTTCGAAGAAGATGCTGCCCTTCTCGTCCATCCGCATGTAGCTCGCAAATTCGCGGCCTGTGATAGGTTCGAGGTCGGTACCGGTGGCGCGCACGGCAAAGGCGGCATTGGCGGCTCGGATGCGGCCATCGGGACCGATGGACACCGCCATCACCCCGCTGTCGGCCATGGCCCGGCCTATGCGTCCGGTGATGAGTTCGATGGCGCGGCTTTCGATGTCGAGCTGCTCGATGGGGGCAAGCCGCCAGAGCAAATATTCGTCCGCCGTCCCTGCCCGCGCGACTTTCACGCTGAACTGGCGGTGGTCCTTAACGATGGCATCGACTTGCGCATTGCCATCGCGCCACGCCGCGCGGCCCGCCGCCACGAGCAGTTCGCGGCTGGCATCATCGACGCCGAGGTCGGGCGGGGCCTTCAACCCGGCAAAGGCTTTGGTGAAATGATCGTTGGCGCAGACGAGCCGCCCCGCGCGGTCGCTGATCGCGATGGCGGCGTTGCTGAGTTGTGCTGCGGCATGGGTAATCGACCAGTCGGGCGGCAACATCGCCTCCGCCTCTTCGGCAGGCCGGGTGCGACGGACATAGTCGACCAGACCCCATCCGGCGATCACTGCGCCTGCGCAACTTCCAACCAGCACGATATTCCTGGTCGCGAACCACAGGATCGCCAAAGAAACGAGCGTCGCAAGCGCCAGCAACAGCGCATGGCGAAGGTTCGACTGGGCAGCCTCCTCGCTGTCACCCCCAAAGATTTGCAACTGCGTGGGGGTAACTTGGGAGGTCAATGCGGCTCCTTACCAGATGCGGACGCGATCCTCGGGCTTGAGGTACAATTTTCCGTCGGCTTTCGGCTGGAACGCATCGTACCATTTGTCAAGATTGCGCACCACCCACGCGCGCTGTGCCGAGGGGCTGTGCGGGTCGGTAATCAGCCGCTGGCGCAGGTTCGCCTCGCGGTAATTGCGCCGCCACACCTGCGCCCAGCCGAGGAAGAAGCGCTGGTCGCCGGTCATGCCGTCGATCACCGGCGCTGGCTGGCCGTTCAGCGAGGCCTTGTAGGCATCATAGGCGATGGTGAGACCTGCGAGGTCGCCGATATTCTCGCCCAGCGTGAATTCGCCCTTCACATTGGCGTCGGGGAAAATCTTGTAGGCGTCATATTGTGCGATCAATTTCTTGCCCGCTGCTTCGAACGCGGCGACGTCGCTTGCCGTCCACCAGTCGGAAAGCTTGCCGGTTTCGTCATATTTCGCGCCCTGGTCGTCGAAATGGTGGCTGATTTCATGCCCGATCACCGCGCCGATGCCGCCATAGTTAATGGCCGGGTCGGCTTTCGCGTCGAAAAAGGGTGGTTGCAGGATTGCGGCCGGAAAGACGATCTCGTTCATGCCGAAATTGGCGTAAGCATTGACCGTTTGCGGCAACATACCCCATTCCCAGCGGCGGATCGGGCCGCCGAGTTTCGACATATTGTCGTCAAAACCCCATTGGTTGGCCCGAAGGTCGTTGCCGAACAGGTCGCCACGAACGATTTTCAGCGTCGAATAGTCTTTCCAGCGGTCGGGATAGCCGATCTTGGTGGTAAAATTGGCAAGCTTCACCCGCGCCTTGGCTTTGGTTTCGGGCTGCATCCAGGTCAGGCCGTCGATCCGGCGGCCCATTGCGGCGAGGACATTCTTCACCAGCACGTCCATTGCTGCCTTGGTTTCGGGCGGGAAATATTGGGCGGCATAGGCTTTGCCCACTTCTTCGCCGACCACAGCTTCGGTAAACTGTACACCACGTTTCCAACGGGGTTCCCGCTGCGGTGTCCCCTGCAAAGTGGTGCCATAGAAAGCAAAGGCCGTGTTCGCTACCGAATCAGGCAACACGTTGGAGAAGGCCGCGAGGCTGTTCACCAGCATCTGGTCCTTGAGTACAGAAATGTCGGTATCGGCATAGATTTTCGCAATACCGGTGATTGCGCTTGGCTGGTTGACGATGACTTCGGTAATTTTAGGGCTGAGCTTGGTCAGCACCGGCGACATTTTCAGGCCGGGAGTGATTCCATCCAGTTGCGCCAAAGTCATCTTGTTATAGGTTTTGGTCGCGTCAGAAGAATCTTCGCGAGTCCATTGAACTTCCGCTATTTTCTTTTCCATCGCGAAGATCGCTTCGGCGCGCGCAGGCGCGTTCTTCTCGCCCGCCAGAGTCAGCATCTGGCCGAGATATTCTTTGTACGCCTTGCGAATGGCTTCGAACTTGTCGTTATCGACGAGATACATGTCACGGTCGGGCAAGCCGGTGCCGCCCTGGAAAATCTGCAAGATGTAGACGTCCGGATTCTTGTCATCCTGCCCGACAAAGCCGCCGAACAGCGCGCCGACGCCATTGCGCGCGGCAACTGGCAGCAATTTCTCGAATGCTGCCTTGGTCTTCACGGCGCGCACCTGCTTCAGCCACGGCTGGATCGGTTTCGGGCCTTTCTTCTCGACCGCAGCCTGGTCGATGTAGCTCGCGTAAACATCGCCCGCCTTGCTGCCCTTTTTGTCCTTTTCGGCTTCGAGAACCAGCTTCACGCGGTCCTTGGACAGATCGTCGAGCGCCGTGAACATCCCGTAATTCGATTTATCAGCCGGAATCGGTGTTTTCTTCGCCCATTCGCCATTGGCATAGACATAGAAATCGTCGCCCGGCGCAGTCGATATATCCATGCCGGCTGTGTCGAAACCATAAGTACCGAGCTGCGGGCCATCGGCATTCTGGGCGATGGCAGGCGAGGCCAGCACAGCAAGTGAAACAGAAAGCGCGAACGCCCATTTTTTTGCAATTTTCATCGAGACTACTCCCCTGAATATAATGGGGAGAATTTAGGCGCGACGCCAACAGCGGCTAATGTTTATCTGCCAGCGGCAATTGCCTTCGACCGGCGTCGCCATTTCGAGCTGATCCACCAGCGCCAGAACCATGCAGCCAACACATAGCCTATTGCCGCTGCCACTACGGAGATTATCGCCAGGCCAGCGACGCCCTGCACGAATGCCATAGGCGCTTCGGTCCTGACGAAATCGATCCATTGCGATAACGGCGCGCTGGTCTGGATGAGTTCGTAGAGCCGACCCGACCCCCCACTCAATCGCAGCACCGATTCGCCGACATAGACCGAGGCAATCAGGATGAACGGTGTGGTGGCGGGCATGCTGAGGAAAGTCATCGCCGCGCCAATGGGGATGTTGGCGCGCACGGGTAGCGCCAGCAAAGCGACGCCTGCAATCTGCACGCCGGGAATTAGCAGGAAAATCCCGACCAACAGCCCCAGCGCTACCCCGCGCGGCACCGAACGTCGGGTGAAACGCCACAAAGCCGGGTGGAAAACCCGTTTGGCAAAAGGCCGCAGAAACCGGCTGCGCTCGAAGCTGTCGCGCGTCGGGGCTTGCCGCTGTATCCATGCGCCGAACCTGCTCATCCGCGATCCCGCATGATACGTCCCTGCTCGCGCTTCCAATCGCGTTCCTTCTCGGTCGCGCGCTTGTCAGGGGCCTTCTTGCCCTTGGCCAGCGCCAGTTCCACTTTAGCCCGCCCGCGTGCGTTGAAATAGACCGACAGCGGAACCAGCGTCATTCCCTCGCGCGCCACGGCGGCGTGGAGCTTGTTAATCTCGCGCACATTAAGGAGCAATTTACGGGGGCGCTTGGGTTCGTGGTTGAAGCGGTTGCCGTGACTGAACTCCGGGATATTGGCGTTGATCAGCCAGACGCCGTCGCCTTTTACCTCGGCATAGCTCTCGGCAATCGAGCCCTCGCCAAAGCGCAGCGACTTGACCTCGGTCCCGGTCAGCATGATGCCCGCCTCATATTTGTCATCGATATGATAGTCGTACCGCGCGCGCCGGTTCTCCGCGACGGTTTTGACCTTGTCGAATTCTGCATGTCTCGGACGTGCCATCAGATGAGCCCTGCATGCTCCAACGCGGCATCGACAGCCTTGCGGCTGGCCTCGGAAGCGGGGGCAAGCGGCAAGCGCAATTCGGTAGGGAAGCCATCGACCACGCGCGATAGCGCATATTTGACCGGCGCTGGCGATGCGTCAGAAAATAGTGCATTATGAAGTGGATGAAGCTTATCATTGATAAAGCGCGCCAAGTCATAGTCACCGGCGCCACAGGCAGCTGCCAGTTCCGCGCATAGCCTCGGAGCAACATTGGCCACTACAGAAATACAGCCCTGCCCGCCTGCTGCCATAAAGGCCAGCCAGCTATCGTCATTGCCCGATAACTGGCTGAAATCGGGGCCGCAGCCGAGCCTATGGTCACCCACACGACCGAGTTGGCCCGAAGCATCCTTAATGCCCATTATGGTCGGCAGTTTCGCGAGCCGCTCCACCGTCGCGGGCTGGATATCTGCAACCGTGCGCCCCGGCACATTGTAGAGAATGATCGGCAAGTCGCTCTGTGCCGCCAAATGCGCATAATGCGCATACAGCCCCTCCTGGCTGGGTTTGTTATAATAAGGCGCGACAACCAAAGCTGCCGCTGCGCCAACCGATTTGGCAAAAGCCATATGCCGCACCGCCGTCGCCGTGTCGTTGGAACCGCAGCCAGCAATCACCGGCACCCGTCCTGCCGCCTGCTCGACGCAGATGCGGATCACCTCATAATGCTCGTCAAAGGATAAAGTCGGGCTTTCACCTGTCGTACCTACCGGCACCAGCGCACTCGACCCCATCTCGATCTGCCAGTCGATCAGCGCACGAAAATGCGTCTCGCTAAACGCTCCGTCGCAAAAAGGAGTCACTAGGGCCGGAATCGAGCCAGAAAACATGGAACTTTACTTTCGACATGGGCCATAGCGCCCTGAACGGGAACATAGGCGTTCGTTCACCGGATGATAAGGTTGGGGGCCATAATATGAGTTTCATGGTAAAGCATCTAATTTCCGCTTCTCTTCTCATTCTACCTTTCTCGGCCAGCGCTGCGGCGCAGCAGCCGATCATCTTCACCCCCGGAACCGGCGGCACCGGCATTCCCGGCCAGAGTACCATGCCGCCCGCGCCCATTGCTGCCCCGGCTTACGACCCGAGCGAAGGCAATATCCCCGCAGCGTTGCAGCGCTGGAAAATGCTCAGCCAGTCGAGCAAATACAGCTTTGGCGACTATGCGACCTTCCTGATGGCCTTTCCCGACTGGCCCGATTCAGAAGAAATGCGCAAGAACGCAGAAGGCGCGATCAACCCGCTCTCGACCTCGCCCAATCAGGTCGTAGCCTATTTCGACCGCCTGACGCCGCTGACCAATGCAGGTCGCGCCAAATTCGCCATTGCTCTCGACGCCACCGGCGACCGCGCGCGCGCCGAAGCGGTGGCACGCGAAGCGTGGCGCGGCGGGCCGCTCAGCGATGATGACGAGGCGCGACTGTTCCGGATTGCCGGAAGCAAGCTGACTGCCGCCGACCATGACGCCCGCGTCGACCGCCTGCTTTGGTCGAGCCAGACCACTGCTGCTTCGCGCTGGGTCGCCAACGCCTCGCCTGCACGCCGTCCGGCCTTTTATGCCGCGCTCGCCACCAGAACCAAAAGTGCCGACGCCGCGACGCGGGTGCAAGAGGCGGGCGCGTCGGCCAACGGCGAGGCCAGTCTGCTCGCCGCGCGGGTCGATGCGTTTCGCTCTTCGGGCAACAGCTATGCGGCGCGCGAATTGCTCGCCAACCGCGCCAATCTCGTTGCGCCGGCACCGGTGTTGAAGGACTGGTATAAATTGCTGCTCGACCACGCACAGGCTGCAGCCAACGATGGCCAGTACGACGTCGCCTACCGCATTGCCTCGCGCCTCGAGGACGCCGCGCCTCCTGGGCTTGTGATGCTCGACCAGGATTTGACGACCCGCGACCGCTATACCAGCCTTGCCTGGCTGGCTGGCAGCATTGCACTCGAACGGCTCGGTCGTCCGCGCGATGCTGTGACCATGTTCAGCCGATATGCGGCCGCCGCCAAATCGCCGCAGACGCGGTCGAAAGGCCTGCACTGGGCCGGAAAGGCCGCTGCGAGAGCTGGCGATCAGGCCGGTGCTGCAAATTACTACAACCAGGCGGCCGTCTATTATGACAGCTTCTTCGGCCAATTGTCGCTCGAGCAGCTACGGCGTCCGTTGCCGCCGGTGCCGGGAACGGCGATCTCCCCGCCGCAGATTGCCGACGCAAGCGCGCCCGCAGTCTTTCGTGCCGCCGCATTGGCGACGAAATATGGTAGCTGGCGGGACCAGACCAATTTCCTTCGCGCCATAACGCGCAATGCCAAAACCCCTGCCGAGCATGTTGCCGCAATTGCACTGTCGAACAAGATCGGCCGCCCCGACCTCAAGGTCATGGCAGGCCGCAACGCGCGCTATTTCGGTTATCACGACTTGATGGGCATAGGCTATCCCACCGTCAATGTGCCTGCGTCGCAGAGCCATAACTGGACACTTGCCCATGCGATCATGCGGCAGGAAAGCCAGTTCGACAAAGCGGCAGTCAGCCATGCAGGTGCACGTGGGCTCATGCAGTTGATGCCGGGAACAGCGCGCGAAACATCGGGGAAAATCTCGATGGCCTATCGCCCCGACGCGCTGACTGTCGATACCGATTACAATATTGTGCTCGGCTCGACCTATATCCAGCGGATGCTCGATTATTATGGCGGCAGCTACCCGCTGGCGATTGCCGCCTATAATGGCGGCCCCGGCAATGTGAACAAATGGCTGAAAGCCTATGGCGACCCGCGCACCGGCCAGATCGGCATCATGGAGTGGATCGAGAAAATCCCGCTCAGCGAAACGCGCGACTATGTCTACCGCGTGCTCGAAAATGCGGTCATGTACGACCATCTGCATCCCGAACGGGCACGGGTGCGATCAGCCACACCGCTAAGCACCTATCTGGGCAAATCGACGCCGGGGTGACATAGCGCGCTAATGGAGCGCACAAATCCGATCACCCCCGCCGGTTTCGCCGCCTTGCGCGCCCGTTATGAGCAATTGTTTGCAGTCGAACGTCCTGCAGTCGTAGAAGTCGTTAGTTGGGCCGCTGGCAACGGCGACCGCAGCGAAAATGGCGATTATATTTACGGCAAGCAAAAACTGCGCGCCATCGACCGCGAGCTCGGACAGCTTTCGAAGAAGATGAAATTTGCCAATGTGCTCGATCCCGCCGATCAGCAGGACAGGAGCCGTGTTTTCTTTGGGGCAACCGTTACCATTGCCGATGTCGACGATGTCCACCGCACCGTCACTTTGGTCGGCGATGACGAGGCCGAGGCTGGAGAAGGCCGGATCGGCTGGAATTCACCACTGGCGCGGGCGCTGCGCGGAGCGCGAGTCGGGGATGTGAAGACGGTGACGCTTCCGGGCGGGCCTAAGGAGTGGGAGGTTGTCGAGATTGGCTATCCATCCTGAACGTCGCCCCAGCGAAGGCTGGGGCCTATCGCGCCGATCCAATTCAACCGGCGTTGGCGTGGCAGCAAGACTTCATGGGCCCCAGCCTTCGCTGGGGCGATGTTAGTTTTCGGGCGAATAACCCAGCGATTTCTCGGCTAACCTCAAAATCTCCGCATCCATCTCCGGAAACGCCTGCGGCAAACTAGATTCCAGCTCCCTCACCAGATGTCGCAAAACCGCAATCCGCGCCGCCTTCTGGCTGTTACCGTCGATTACTGTCCACGGTGCCCAATGCGTGTCGGTGCGCTTGAACATGTCTTTAAGCGCTTGGAGATAAGCGCCGCGCTTGTCGCGGTTTCGGAAATCCTCTGCCGTCACCTTCCAGCGTTTGGATGGATCGTCGAGCCGTTCGGTCAGCACCTTGTCCTGCGTTTCCTGCGTCACATGCAGGAACAGCTTGATGATCTTGGTGCCGATCTCGCCCTGCCGCGATTCGAATTCGTTGATTTCGTCATAGCCCCGCCGCCATTCGGCCTCGCTGCAAAAACCCTCGACGCGCTCGACCAGAACGCGGCCGTAATGGCTGCGGTCCCAGATACTGATTTCGCGACTTCCCGGAAGCTTGTTCCAGAAACGCCAGAGGAAATGCTTGTCCTTCTCCTCCGCCGTGGGAGCGGAGATGGGATAGACCTGATAGTAACGCGGGTCGAGCGTTGCGGTCATCCGCTTGATCGCCCCGCCCTTCCCCGCCGCGTCCCATCCTTCGATGACAATAAGCGTGCGGGCTTCGTGCAGGATATGCAGCGATTGCAGTTCGGCGAGACGGTCCTGAAGGTCTTTCAGGTTCTCGTCATAATCGCCGTCATATTTGGTGCCGGATTCGAAGTCGGATAGGTCGATTGCCATCGCAGCGTTTCAGCACCTTATCGGCGCCGAAACAAGGCCGCGCGCCAGACCGTGCAGAAAAGGGACAAAGCTGAACATAACGAAACCGCTCTAACGCTATTGCTGTCCGGTAGCCGCCGGGCGTGGATCGCAAAAAAGTTCCGTTCGCCCGACCTGTACAAGGCAATCACAGGTGGAATTGCCGGACCAGTTATGCACGGTCGGGCGAACGGGTTCTGACCGGGATAGGTGTGTTGAACACGGTCAGAAATGAAAACCCACTGCAGCGTTATAGGTAACGTCGCCCCTTCGCGCATCGATAGCGGCACCAGCGCGCAATACGGGCGTGTTGGGGCTGTTGAAGGCCTTGCCGACGCCAATTGCAAAGGCCGTGTTCGAGCCGCGACCGCCCATTCCTATTGCAACCATGCCCTTGCCCGGCTGGAATGCCTGCGGGAGCCCCGCCAGCGCCGCGGCACCGGCAGAAGCTGCCTCGATTTCCTGCCGAAGTTCGCGGTCGTTATATTGCATCAGTTCGGTCAGGCGGCCGAGATCGAATGACAGGCTGGCGATGCTCGTATCGGTGTAACTGCGCGCCTGGTTCAATATGGCGGCATCCGCCAGTTGCATCTGCGACAGGTTGACGGCGTCGTTCGCGTTTACACCCGCTGCGACGCCGCCAAGTCGCCGGTCGCCTGCTTGCCCGGCGAAGCTCACATAATCGCCTCCGGTTGCTGCACCGACGGTGATCGGCGCAGAATAGGACGCCTGTTGCACAAGCCCGATCTGCCCCGCGACAATAGCGCTGCGCAAATTGGCGGCGTCTGCTGCGGCGGCGTCTGCCGTGCCTTGCGCCGTCCATATCCGGGCCTCATGCTCGACCAGCAGCAAGGCTTGCGCATCGTCACGTGCATCGTTGGCCGTGAGGCGCCCGTCGAGCGAGGCCAGTTGCACGTCATGACCATCGAGCCTTATATCCTGCGCGTCATCGCGGGCGTCGTTGGCCGTGAGGCGGCCATCGAGCGAGGCGAGCTGGACGTCATGGTCATCGAGGCGCTGTTCATGGTCTATGAGGATCGCATCCTGCGCCGTGTCACGCAGGTCATTGATGTCGAGCCGGGCATCGAGCGTTGCAATTGCACCCGTATTTGCGCTCGTCTGGCCCTCCAGCACGGTCACGCGGCCATTGATCGCATTGATTTGCGTGGTCTGCACGACATCCAGTGCCTCGTTAGCACCGAGCCGCACATCGAGTGCCGCAATTGCCCCGGTGTTCGTGGCAGTCTGTGCTTCGACCACCGTCACCCGACCATCGATCGCCGTGATTTGCGCGCTTTGCGTTGCATCGATCGCATTATTGACCGCAAGGTCGTTCTGGATCTGGACGATATTGCTGTTGAGCAACGATATATCGGCTTCGACAGACACAATCGAGTTGGTATTGTTCAGGATTGCCTGGCCATTCAAAGTCACCAGATCCTCGAGCAGCGTGAGCTGGTCGAACAGATCGTCGATCGTCAGCAATTGCGCCCGGGCAGGACTTGCCGCTGCAACGGCGACAGCAACGGCAATTGACGACACGAGATGGCGGCGATGCTTGAACATGACATTACTCCTTGCCAGAAGAGAATGACAGCGACGGAATAACGGCAGGTGAGTGGGCATAGTTGCCAAAAATGCAGATTATACAGATAGCCGAATACTCGCGAAAAACCGGATTATGGCTTCGAAATTTGGGAAAAACTGGAAAAATTCGTCTGTGGTTAACAGAACGATTTATCACGTTTTCGTCTTTTCCAATAGAATTTGTGTATTTTACATATTTTTCGCACGGACAATATCATCGTGATAAGAACGATACCGGTATTTTAGTCCCAGATCACAATTCTGTTCTATGGATGAGATATGTCTTGTGTATTTTGAACAGTTCATCGATAAAGCGGCAATAACTGCAAAATAAGTATATTTAAAGTTATAGGTCCAGGTGTCTACAATCTTGCGGGTCGCAAGGGGGATACCGTGAAGCATGAAGTCAGTGGAATTAAGCCCGCGAATTTAGAAGAAGTTTCCGCAACTCATGCGGCGCGCAATTTTTCCAATGTCCGTCGAAAGGCGCGGAGCGGACCGGTAATCATATCGTCGCACAACAAGGACCGACAGGTCCTGATCGATTTCGAGCTTTACCAGACTCTCGGGCGTCGCGAAAACGACGGTGCGGCATTGGGGCGGCTAACCGCGAAACTCTCACTCACTCTCGACTCCATCGACACATATGTGTGCATATTGGATACGCGGTGCCGGATCAGGCGGGTGAACGACGCCCTGCTGACTGCGCTTGGCCGTGACAGCGCCGTGCTGACAGGTTCCCCTATCGAGGACATATTTACCGAACCGTCATTCCGTTATGTGATCGAGCGGATACATGAAGTGGCGGAGAGCCAGGTCGCGGCAAGGTTCGAACAACCCTCCCCGCTCAGCCCCGATCGGATATTGTCTTTCAGGATCAAGCCGTGGTTTGGCGGGGTTGGGGTCTTTGCAGACGATGTGACCGAAAAGGAGATTGCGCGCGAAGGCAAAGCCCGTGCCAAGGCGTTGCAGACCGCCGTGACCGCCTTTGGCGATATCGGCTATGGCACGATCGATGCCGCCGGCACGATCGTCGAGGCGGCGCCACCCATGGCCGCGTTGATCGGAGCACCGGCCGATTCGCTTAAGGGGTCGAAATTCGGTTCGCTCTTCGGGCCCGCATCGAAAAGCTCTGTCGAAGCTGCGATACGAACGGCAAACGACTGCCAGATGCTCGACGTTGAACTGCTTGTCGGCGGCGTTCGCGTGCAAAAGGCACGGCTTGCCCTATCTGCCTATTGGAATGGAGCAGCAGGTCACTCCCACGGCTTCGTGATCCGGACTGTTTGAGGCATCAGCCCTTCGGCGGCTGCTCCACCACCCGAATGCTGAGTTCGCGCAACTGCTTCGCCATTGCGGGCGAAGGCGCGCCCATCAGCAGGTCTTCGGCGCGCTGGTTCATCGGGAATAGCGTGATTTCGCGCAAGTTCTGCACGCCGCAGAGCAGCATCACCATGCGGTCGACGCCAGCCGCCATACCGCCATGCGGCGGTGCGCCATATTGGAACGCGCGATACATGCCGCCGAAGCGTTCTTCGACATCGGCTTGCGTGAGGCCGGTCAGTTCGAACGCCTTGACCATCAGTTCGGGATATTGGTTGCGGATCGAGCCCGAGGCGAGTTCGTAGCCGTTGCAGACCATGTCATATTGAAAGGCCTTGATCGTCAGCGGGTCTTGCGTCTGCAGTGCTTCCAGTCCGCCCTGCGGCATCGAGAACGGGTTGTGCGCGAAATCGACCTTTTTGTCTTCTTCGCTCCATTCGTAGAAGGGGAAATCGATGATCCAGCAGAAGCGGAAGGCGTCCTGTTCGATGATCTCAAGCTGCTCACCGGTGCGCGTACGTGCCGCGCCCGCAAGCTTTGCCGCCTGTTCTTCCTTGCCGGCGGCAAAGAAACAACCGTCATCAGGACCGAGGCCGATGGCGTCATAGAGCGCTTTCATGCCCTCTTCACCGTGGTTCTTGGCGATAGGCCCGCCGAACTCGCCGCCCTTGCGCGTGACATAGCCGAGGCCTGCATGACCCTCGCTGCGCGCCCAGTCGTTCATGTCGTCGAAGAATTTGCGGCTCTTCTCTGCGGTTTTCGGAGCAGGGATGGCGCGGACCACGCCGCCGCCTTCGACGATGCGCTCGAACAGACCAAAGCCCGATTTCTGGAAATGATCGGTTACATCATGGATGATGAGCGGGTTGCGCAAATCTGGCTTGTCGGTACCATAGTCGAGCATCGCTTTTGAGTAAGGAATGCGCGGGAATTCACCTGCGGGAGTTACGTTGCGACCTTCCGCGAACGCCTCGAACACGCCCGCCATTACCGGCTCCATCGTGTCCCACACCTCTTCCTGCGTGACGAAGCTCATTTCGAGGTCGAGCTGGTAGAACTCGCCCGGCAGCCGGTCGGCGCGCGGGTCTTCGTCGCGGAAGCAGGGGGCGATCTGGAAATAGCGGTCGAAACCGGCGACCATCAGCAATTGCTTATACTGCTGCGGCGCCTGCGGCAGCGCGAAGAATTTCCCCGGATGAATCCGGCTCGGCACGAGGAAGTCGCGCGCGCCTTCGGGGCTCGATGCGGTCAGGATCGGGGTCGAATATTCGGTGAAGCCGATATCTTCCATGCGGCGGCGCGTTTCCTTGATGATCTGCGTGCGCTTGACGATATTGGCGTGCAGCGTCTCGCGGCGCAGATCGAGGAAGCGATACTTGAGCCGGGTTTCTTCGGGATACTCCTGCTCGCCCGCAACGGGGAGCGGCAGCTCTTCCGATTTGCCCAATACGGTAACCGAGCGCGCAAAAACCTCGATGTCTCCGGTCGGCAGGTTCGGGTTGACCGTAGCCGCGCTGCGCGCCTTCACTTGGCCGTCGATGGTGACGACGCTTTCGAGGCGCAGGCCTTCGAGGATTGGCAGCGCCGGACTGTCGCTATCGGCGACGATCTGCGTCATGCCGTAATGGTCGCGCAGATCGACGAACAGCACACCGCCATGGTCGCGCTTGCGGTGGACCCAGCCCGACAGGCGGACGGTTTCGCCGACATGCGAGGCGCGAAGTTCCGCGCATTTATGGCTGCGATAGGCGTGCATTATTCACTCAATTCAAAAAAGCTGTGGAAAGCGCGCCTAACAACCGTGCAGGGGCGCTTTGTCAAGTCGGGAATGGGTGCTAGGGCAGCGGCCAATGCAGATTCACGCGCTTATCACCGACAGCAAACGTCTCGCCGAATTGTGCGAACGCTTGGCGCAGTCGCCCTTCGTCGCTGTCGATACCGAATTCATGCGGGAAAACACTTATTATCCCGACCTGTGCCTGATCCAGCTTGCCGACGCCAACGAAGCCGCCGCCATCGACCCCAAGGCCGAAGGGCTGGACATGACGCCGATGCTCGAACTGCTGTGCAATAATGAGGAGATATTGAAGGTCTTCCACGCGGGCGGGCAGGATATCGAGATTTTCTTCAACCTCACCGGCAAGACCCCGCACCCCATGTTCGACACGCAGATCGCGGCGATGGCATTGGGGCAAGGCGAGCAGATCGGCTATTCGAATCTTGTCGATCTGTGGCTCGGCGTGCAGCTCGACAAGGGGGCGCGTTTTACCGATTGGTCGCGGCGGCCATTGGACAAGCGCCAGATCGATTATGCCATCGCCGACGTGACGCATCTTTCGGTGATATTCCCGATGATGCTCGAAAAGCTGAAGACCACGGGGCGCGGCATGTGGCTCAATGACGAGATGGAGCGCATTTCGGACGCCGCCAATTACCGCAACGATCCCGAAAATGCCTGGACGCGGATCAAGGTGCAGTCGCGCAAGCCCGATGTGCTGGGCCGCTTGCAGGCGATGGCGGCGTGGCGCGAAAAGGAGGCGCAGCGCAAGAATATCCCGCGCGGGCGGATCATGAAGGACGAAACGCTCGCCGATGTGGCGGCGCATCCACCGAAGACACAGGCCGATCTGGCGCGGGTGCGCGGGCTGTCACCTGCCTGGCGCGAGAACGATATCGGCGCGCGGTTGATGGCGGTGATAGAGGCCAGCCAGCCGCTGTCGCGCGACGTGCTTCCCGACCGGGGCCGGGGCGGTAATGGCGGCGGCAAGGACGGGGCGCTTGTTGCCGATCTGCTCAAGCTCCTTCTCAAAATCCGTTCGCGCGAAATCAACGTCGCCCCGCGCCTTATTGTGCGCACCGAGGAGTTGGAACGGCTGGCGGCGGGTGAACGTGAGGGCCTCGAAATGCTGACCGGCTGGCGCTACGAACAGTTCGGCCATGATGCGCTCGATCTGGTCGAAGGGCGGATGGCTTTTGCCGTGGTCAATGGTAAGCTGAAAATGACCCGAACCCTTAAGGAAGATCTGGCACCATGAAGATCATCGCCCTGCTCGGCCCGTTTGCGCTTGCGGCCTGCGCCCCTGCCACCGACGAAACGTCGAAACAGGCTGCGCCAGAGACCCCTCCCGTCGAACTGACAAAAGAATGCGATACCGCCGCAGGTCAATATGCGGTGGGCAAAGCCTTCACCGACGCGCTGGCCGCAGAAGTAAAGAAGAAGGTCGGGGCCAACAGCCTGCGCGTCATTCCGCCGGGCATGATGGTAACCATGGATTATCGCGGTGATCGGCTGAACATCAGCTATGATGAGAAGAAAATCATCACCAACGTAAATTGCGGCTAGGCTAGGACTCGCTTCGCCAGAGCCAGATTGACCGGCGCGTTTTCCGCCAGTGCTAGCGCGTTGGCGGCGCGGGCAAAGCTTTCGATACCGGCATAACTGCGTTCGATCCGGCGTTTGACATAACTCAGGGCGTCGATACTGATCGCAGCGCCCCGGTCGGCCAACTGCTTTTGCAGCAATTGTTCGATCATCTCGTCATCGGGCGGGGAAATTTCGAGCAACAACGCCGCACCCAGCCGCGACCGCAAATCGGGCAGGTCGACATTCCAGTCCGCAGGACGCCAGCGCGACGCGAGCAGCAAGGGTGTGCCGCTTTCCTGTGCGCGGTTCCATGCATTGAATAGCACTTCCGCGTCCTTGGCCTCGGCGTCATCGATGACCGTGCCGTTTTGTCCTGCAAAATAACGCGCCATCAGGCTTTTGCCCGAACGCGGCGGGCCGGTGAGTATGGCACAACGCCCGGGCCACGCAGCGGCGTTACCGAGCCCGGCGAACGCCGTCGCATTGGCATCGGTAATGATAAGGCTCGAAGAACCGCCGCCGCGCAGTTCGTCCAGGGGCAACGCTATCTGGCGCATTACTGCTTGGGCGGTTGCGCGGGGGGAACCGGTTGAGGCGGACTTGCTTCGGGCACGATCGATTTGACCACATCGTCGAGCGATTGCACGACCGGCGCTTCGATATTCGGATCGGGCTCGCCTTCGACCGGCACAAGATCGATTTCGTTCTCCAGATCCTCTTCCTCTACGACCTCTTCCTCGAGCACCAGCGAGGCATCGGCGCGCAGCGCTCCGCTGGCGAGCGCCGACTGGAAGAGCTGGTCCATGCGCACCACTGCCTGGTCCATCATCGCCGGAATGCCAGCGCTCGATGTCGTGCGCAGCGTGAACCCGCCGAGGAATTTGTTATCGGGCCCGTAACGCGCCGAGAAATGACCGACCACCGGCCCGCCCGGCCATTGCCGCTCGATCCGCGCGATCGGGATGATCACGTCGGCGGCGCCGAACTGGTCGAGGATGGTGCGCCACCAACCCCTGCTACGCCGGTCGACTTGCCCTGCGTTGAGTAACAGCGATTCGCCGCCTGCGCCGCTCGGTCGGACATAGTCGATGCGGCTGTCGGCGGTGCGGAATTTGGCCCAGCTCCGCTGCCACGAAGTGCGCTGTTCGAACAAAGTCGGCGCGCCTGCATTTTGCGTTATCGGCATCAGCAGCAAGGGCGCGGAGCGGCGGACGACGCCACTGACACCAAGCAGCTGCCCTGCCCGTGCGCGGTCGAACAGCACGCCCAATTTCGCGACATAGCGGCGCGGGCCGATCTGTTCTTCCTCTACAACAATCGCCGCAACGATGCCGTCCAGTGTGGAATCGGACAGCGTCGATCCGGCGCTGCCATGGGTTTTGCGCCATAAAGCAGACCAAGCGAGGCGTTGCGCCTCTTCCCAACCCTTTTGCCGCGCCTCAAAGGCATTTTTGCCGACGACGTTGACCGCAACATTGGTGACTTCGAAATCGCCGTTGCTGGCAATCGGGTTGATACCGCGCTTCGGGCCTTCGATCTGGGCAATGACGATGCCGCCGCCGACGAGCGCCAGAGGCAGGCCGATTGCCGCAATCCGAAACCAATTCCCGCCCGATTTAATCATTGCCCTGCCTTTAGGCGACATAGGCGTGGAATTCCAACCCCGTTCTCGCTAACGGCGACGAATGGACGCAAAAGAGCAGCATTCCGAATCCTACACTTACGCCAAGGCCGGGGTTTCCATCGAAACCGGCAACGCACTGGTGCGTGCCATCGCGCCGCTGGCGAAGGCCACACGGCGTGCCGGGGCGGATGCCGACCTCGGCGGGTTCGGCGGGTTTTTCGACCTGAAGGCGGCGGGGTTCAGCGATCCCTTGCTCGTCGCGGCCAATGACGGGGTCGGCACAAAGCTGAAACTCGCCATCGAATCGGGACGGCATGAAGGCGTTGGCATCGACCTTGTCGCGATGTGCGCCAACGACCTGATCGTGCAGGGCGCGGAGCCTTTGTTCTTTCTCGATTATTACGCGACCGGCAAACTCGACAACGATGTCGCAACCGCCGTGGTCGCCAGCATTGCGGAAGGCTGCAAGCAGGCAGGCTGCGCGCTGATCGGCGGCGAGACGGCGGAGATGCCGGGCATGTATTCGGAAGGCGATTACGACCTAGCCGGTTTCTGCGTCGGTGCGGTCGAGCGCGATCAGGTGCTGACCGCCGACAAGGTCGCGGAGGGCGATGTCATCCTCGGGCTTGCCTCGTCAGGGGTGCATTCGAACGGCTTTTCATTGGTGAGGCGTTTGGCGGCGGACAAGGGGTGGAAACTGGACCGACCTGCGTTGTTCGACCTGGAAGTGTTGCTGATCGACGCGCTGATGGCACCGACGCGAATCTACGTGAAGTCGCTGCTCCCGCTCGTGCGCACAGGCAAAATCCACGCGATGGCGCATATTACCGGCGGCGGGTTGCTGGAGAACATCCCGCGCATATTACCCGATGGCCTGCACGCGCATGTCGACGCCGATGCATGGGAGCAGCCGCGGCTGATGGCGTTCCTGCAGGCGCAGGGGAATATCGAACCCGAAGAGATGGCGCGGACGTTCAATTGCGGTGTCGGCATGGCGGTTGTGGTGGCCGAAGCGGATGTTGCCGATGTGACGGCGGCGCTGGAGGCTGCCGGCGAGACCGTGCATCGGATCGGACATATTGCGGCTGGTGACAAAGGCTGCACCGTGACCGGCAGCGCCGAAACGTGGAGTGCGATGAGTGATTGGACGGCGACGCACGATGCCTGACACCTACCCCGTCACCCTGAACTTGTTTCAGGGTCCATTTCGCCTATCAAGCTTCGGTTTCACTGCGCGATGGATGCTGAAACAAGTTCAGCATGACGATTTGAGTGAAGGCGGTGAGTAAAGTCAGGGTAGCAGTGCTCATATCGGGCGCGGGCACCAATATGGCCGCCCTGCTTTACGCCGCCAAACATGCCGACTGCCCTTATGAAATTGTCCTCGTCGCCAGCAACAACCCCGAAGCCGAAGGCATGAAAATCGCCGCTGCCGAGGGTATCGAGACCTTCGCGCAAAGCCACGAACATATCGACCGCGCCGTCCATGACGCGATGATGCACGACCGGATTGTCCATGCCGGGGCCGACTATGTGGCGCTCGCGGGCTATATGCGGATTTTGAGCGAGGCGTTCGTGCAGAAATGGGAGGGGCGGATGCTCAACGTCCATCCTTCGCTGCTGCCCAAATACAAAGGCCTGAACACCCACCAGAGCGCCATCGACGCGGGCGACAAGACGGCGGGGTGCAGCGTGCATCTGGTCACGGCAGAGGTTGATGACGGCCCAGTGCTGGGGCACACCGAAGTCGCGATTGTCGAAGGTGACACCGCCGAATCCCTCGCCGCGCGGGTGAAGATGGCGGAGCACCAGCTCTATCCCCGCGTCCTCGCCGAATATGTCGCGCGCGAACGCGATCCGGCGTGGCTGACCGCGAAGGTTCGTGAACTGGCACTCGCGCAGCCCGAGGCCGATGAGGTCAGCTCGCACGGCATGCCCTGTTTCGGCATTATGGGTGGCAAGAAATTCGCCTATGTCTCGAACGACCATCATGGCGACGGCAAGACCGCGTTATTGGTCAAGATCAGTGGCGCGGAGGAGCAGGCGATGCTGATCGACAGCGACGAAGACCGCTACTACCGCCCCGCCTATTTCGGCGACGGCTGGATCGGCATCAGACTCGACCTGGGCGATACCGACTGGGACCATATCGGCGAATGGCTTGCCAAAAGCTGGCGCGCGGTTGCGCCGAAGAAGCTGACAAAGATGATGGATGTGGTGGGGGAGTTTTGAGTTAGCCGGTTAATCGGCCAAAACCACCTTGCGGTATTCTGTCGCAACGGCAGGTGCCTTGTCTATCCAGTCTCCAGCAATACCCAATTTATGAATGGCATCTTGGTGATGCCAATTCAAATCACATGCCTGACGCCGGTCACCAATTGAAACTTTTGTGCACTCCGTATAAATATCGGGGTAGCCGTCATAAGTGACATAAATAAGTTCCTGCGCCCCGTAAACGCCATTGGAAGCCCACAAACTCATTCCGTTCTTTGTAGAAAGATGGGTCGTTTTTTCACTTACCGGCGGCCTGGACGGGTCTGCATTTGGCTTCCATTGAAAAATTTCGTCTGGTCGGGTGATATACACCATTTTGGGAGCGCCATTGTTCCACGATTGCCATCCCGTCACAGGTGCTACGTTGGCCAAAATTTTGGCGTAAAAGCCAAATGAAACGCCAACTTCAACGGCGTCACTTTCAAACTTCTTGGCATAAATAAATGACTCCGCAGGGAATTTATAAACATACCCGGCGAAGTCGACCGCCTGCTGCTGGCTTTGCTTTTGTTGAGACGGGGCGGCCTCAAGAGCAAGAGCAAGCAGGAAAATCATCACTTACCCGACAATCTCTTCCGGCTTGAAGAAATAGGCAATCTCGATCGCCGCATTTTCGTCGCTGTCCGAACCGTGCACCGTGTTCGCCTCGATGCTTTCGGCCAGTTCCTTGCGGATCGTGCCGGGTTCGGCGTTGGCGGGGTTGGTCGCGCCCATGATGTCGCGGTTGGCTTGCATCGCGTTTTCGCCTTCGAGCACCTGCACGACCACCGGGCCGCTGGTCATGAATTCGACCAGCTCGCCGAAAAAGGGGCGTTCCTTGTGGACGGCATAGAAGCCTTCGGCCTGATCGCGGGTCATATGGATGCGCTTCGAGGCGACGACGCGCAGGCCTGCCTCTTCCAGCATCTTGGTGACCGCGCCGGTCAGGTTGCGGCGGGTGGCGTCGGGCTTGATGATCGAAAAGGTGCGGGTAACCGCCATGATGAGGCTCCAGATTGCGGGGATTGATTTGGCCGCGCCTCTAGCCGCTGCGGTGCAGCATGGCAAGCCACTCATAATGGCGCGTTCCGCTTAGTTTTTCGAACCGCCGATAATCGTCGCCGCCGTCCCACCATTATCCGCAGGCGTAGCCGTCACCACCAGCGAGGCGTTTCCGTCGCCCTTCGCAGTGAAGCTTGCCATGTTGGAGGAAGACGAAGCCTGCGTTTCGATCTTCAACCCGCGCTTTTCGGCCTCTGCCTTGTAGAAGGCGATAACCTTCGCAGGTTCGTCGCCGGTCGTCACCGTCGCCATGCCGCCCGCCGAGCCATCGCCGCTATTGCCGCCCATGAATGCGCCTTTCACCTCGCCGCCGGGATAGACCGGAAGGCCGAGCGGCAGGCCCTGCTTCGCCGCGGCATCGCCGAAGGTGATCTTGCCCTCGCCGTCCTTGCCTTCGAAGGTGATGGTGCCGCTTTCGCTGTTATTGTCGCTTTCGGAGGTGATCTTGACCTCATTGCCATCGGCAGTGGTGATGGTCGTCGTATCTTTTTCTTTGCCGCACGCCGCCAACGCCAGCAAGACAGTCAAGGGGATAAGCTCTCGCATGGTCTTCTCCTTCGCCAGCCTCAATAACCGAGCTTCAAGGCCCCTGCACCCATTTTCCGCCATCCTGCTTCCAGTAGCGCCGCTCCACCCGTTCGCGTTCGCCGAGCGCGCGCCACGCGGCGCGGGCATTGTCGGTGTGGCTGGGCGGGAAGAGGTAGAAGGCGCGATCGAAGTTCAGGGCTTCGTCGCGCCATTCTCCGTCGGCCAACACAATGAATTTTGCACCGTTGGCGGCATCGGCGTCTGCTGACAGCAGGATGGGCTGGACTGCATCGTCACCCTCACCCTCACCTGCCTTCGCATGGGCGAGAAAACTATCCGCCTTCCAGCCCCATAATGTCGTCGAGATTGCATCGAGTTGCGCGGCATCGGCGCTGACGATCAGCAGACGCCCGCCATCATCCAGCACGTGCTGGGCGATGGGAGGCAGCACCTTTTCTGCGGGGTCGCGGGTCAGCTGGTAGAAATCGACCTGCATGACTTACGTCATCCCCGTGCAGGCGGGGATCTCGGGAGGCATATTCTTCCCTGTCGACCTAAGCCAACCGAGGCCCCCGCCTGCGCGGGGGCGACGATACATTTCAACCCTCAAAATTATCCGCCACGAAACGGTCGAGCAACCGCACGCCATAACCGGTCGCGCCCTTGTCCCACACCGGTCCCGCCTTGTCCGCCCAGACGGTGCCCGCGATATCGAGATGCGCCCATTTGACGCCGTCCTTGATGAAGCGCTGCAGAAACTGCGCGGCGGTGATCGAGCCTGCGCCGCGGGCGCCGATATTCTTCATGTCGGCAATCGGGCTGTCGATCAGCTTGTCGTAAGCTTTAGACAGCGGGAAGCGCCAGAGCAGGTCGCCCGATGATTTGCCAGCCGCGAGCAGCTTGTCGGCCAGATCGTCGCTGTTCGAGAACAGCCCGGCATGCTCGCTACCCAGCGAAATAATGATCGCGCCGGTGAGCGTCGCGAGATCGATAACGGTTTCGGGATTGTACTTTTCCTGCACCCAATGCAGCGCGTCGCACAGTACCAGTCGTCCTTCGGCATCAGTGTTGAGCACTTCGATGGTCTGTCCCGACATCGAGGTCACGATATCGCCCGGACGTTGTGCGTTACCGTCGGGCATGTTCTCGACCAAGCCGCATACGCCAACGACATGTGCTTTCGCCTTGCGGCCCGCCAGCGCCTTCATTGCGCCCGCGACCGCGCCCGCGCCGCCCATGTCCCACTTCATGTCTTCCATATTGGCGGCAGGCTTGATCGAGATGCCGCCGGTATCGAAGGTCACGCCCTTGCCGACCAGCGCCACCGGACGTTCCTGCGCGCCATCGGTGCCGTCCCAGCGCATCACCAGCATCCGCGCGGGCTTGCGCGAACCCTGCGCCACGCCGAGCAATGCGCCCATGCCAAGCTTCGCCATTTCCTTGTCGTCGAGCACGGTAATCTCGACGCCGAGGTCGGCCAGATGCTGGCAGCGTTCTACGAAGCTTTCAGGGTAGATGATGTTGGCCGGTTCGCTGACCAGTTCCTTGGTAAGCGCAACGCCGTCGGCAATTGCCTGATAGCTGTTCCAAAGGCCGGTCGCCTCGGCGGGCGCACCGACGACGGTCAGCGCCTCGACGGTCGGCTTCGACGTTTCGGCAAGCTTGGTGCGATATTTATCCATCCGCCAGTTGCGCAACGCCGCGCCGTAAGCGGCCTCTGCAGCCGCCTTCGCCGACAGGTTTCCGGCATGGATGGCGATATGTTTGGCACCCGAAGTCTGCACCTTGGCGACAATCTCGCCCCCCGCTTTCTGGTAATCGCCCGCATCGCCCTCTGCCACGCCAAGCAGCACGATGCGCACCAGCTTGCCGCCTTCTTCGTTGATCAAAAGGAAGCTCTGCCCAGCCTCGCCCTTGAAGCGCGCAAGTGTCGCGGTATCACGCACCATCTGCGCCTTTTCGAGCGGGAACTCGAAATTCTCGAAGCTGTTCTTGGTAACAATGAATGCCAGCACATCGGCTGCTTCGGGACGCTCTGCGGCGAAATCGATCTTCATGAAATGGGTCAGCCCTTCCGCTGTCTTCTATTTTGCAGCGCGCTCTATAGGCGCATTTGACCGCCCGGTTAAAGCAAAACATTGTGGCGGAACGAACGCGCTGCTGGCTGGTTCAGCGCCCGTACAGGCGCCCGCCGCAAGGTGCTGGACCACAAGGGATAGGGGCGATAAGGGTGGTTGGAATTTGATGGATATCCCCGCCTTGCGCCCTGTTTTCCTACGCCCGTTGTTGATTGCTCTCTTTATCGGTTGCGCCGTCGTGCCGCAAATGGCGTGGGCGCAAGATGTCACCCAGCAAGTGCCCGACACAGCTACTAGTACAGATGCGCCCGCAGCGACAGGTGACCAGATCGGCTTTGCGGCAAGCACAGTCGAATATGATTCGAACACCGAAATTGTGACCGCCAGGGGCGACGTAATCGTCAATCGCGACGGCTATACGCTCCGCGCCGACAATGTGGTGTGGAACCGCAACAACGGCGAAGTTACCGCCAACGGCAATATCCGCGCCGTCGGACCCGAAGGCGATGTGGCGTATGCGGACACCTTCATCGTTACCGAAACCCTGAAAGACGGGATTGTCGAAAACCTGCTCGTTGTGCTTGCCGATGAAAGCCGCCTTGCGGCGAAACGTGGCGTTCGGAAAGATGGAATCTATAGTCTGGATTATGCCGCCTACACCGCGTGCAAAATCGAAGGACCAGATGGCTGCCCCAAAAAACCGAGCTGGCAGGTCAAGGCGGTCAAGGTCGTTTACGATCCGGCGAAAAAGCGGGTCAAATATGAAGGCGCGCGGATCGAACTGTTCGGCCTGCCTGTCGTGCCATTGCCCTTTTTGTCGCATCCCGTCGATGCGCAGGCGGGTAGCGGTTTCCTTGTCCCGAGCATCGGCTTTTCACGCAACAATGGCGTCGAGATCGAGCAGAGCTATTATTGGCGCATGGCGCAGAACCGCGATCTGACCGGTTCGATCACGGCGTTTTCAGATGCCGCGCCGCTGGGCAAAGTCAATTTCCGCACGCTCGAGAAAAAGGGCGCGATCGATATTACCGCCTACGGCACCTACAGTAACCGCATCGACACCAGCGGTGCGGTCATTCCAGCCGGAAGCAATGTGTTTCGCGGCTATGTCGAAGGTGCCGGACGCTTCCAGCTCGACCCTTATTGGTCGATCTCGGCATCTGGCCGCTATGCCTCCGACCGCACTTTCCTGCGCCGTTACGACATCAGCCGCGACGACCGGCTGCGTTCGACTTTCGCCGCCGAACGGATCGGCGACGATAGCTATTTCTCGCTTTCAGGATGGGCGGTGCAGACGCTGCGTACCGGGGACCGGCAAGGCCTGGCCCCGATTGCACTTCCCGAAATCGACTATCGCCTCCGCATCGACGACCCGTTGCTCGGCGGAAAAATCCAGCTGCAAGCCAACAGCCTCGCGATCGGACGCACCGACGGGCAGGATACACAGCGCGCTTTTGCATCGGCCAGATGGGATTTGCGGACGCTGACGGGCCTTGGGCAGGAAGTTACCTTCACTGCCCTTGCGCGCGGCGACGTCTATCACAGCGACGAGAATGCCAGCACAACCACCATTGTCTATCGCGGCGATAGCGGCTGGCAGGGCCGAGGGATTTTTGCCGCTGCCGCAGATGTCAAATGGCCGTTCATCGGGCAGGCATTCGGCGGCACGCAGATTTTCACGCCGCGCGTACAGCTTGTTGCCGCGCCGTCGATCTCCAACATCAAGATCCCGAACGAAGATTCGCGTGCAGTCGACCTTGAAGACACCAACCTGTTCGCACTCAACCGTTTCCCCGGCTACGACCGGTTCGAAGACGATTACCGCATAACCTACGGCTTCGACTGGGCCTTACGTACCACTGACTTTACCGCCGATGTCACGGTCGGACAAAGCTATCGCCTGTCAAACCGCGCCTCGATTTTCCCGGTTGGAACGGGTCTGGCCGACAAGGTGTCGGATTTTGTCGGGCGCACCGAGTTGCGTTTCAAGGATTTCGTGAAGCTGACCCACCGTTTCCGGCTCGACAAGGAAAACTTTGCCATCCGCCGCAACGAAATCGACGCCACTATTGGTTCGCGCAGCACTTATTTGCAGGCAGGGTATCTCAAGCTCAACCGTGACATCACGACAGTAGAGGATTTGCGCGATCGCGAGGAAATCCGGGTCGGAGGCCGCGTCCGCGTCGCGCGCTACTGGTCGGTATTCGGCTCCGCCATTGTCGACCTGACGGACACGAACGAAGACCCGACATCGCTCGCCGACGGCTTCGATCCGATCCGTCATCGCCTTGGCGTTGCCTATGATGACGACTGCCTTTCGCTCAGCCTGACCTGGCGGCGCGATTACCAACCGGTCGGCGATTCCCAACGCGGCAACAGCTTCCTGTTCCGGCTGGCGTTTCGCAATCTGGGTGTGTAAGGCCTTTCCCGTCATGGGGGACTGGACCGACGCTGCTCATCCTGGGTTCAGCACGATCCGCCTAGTCGCCTCCCATAAATGAAACAGATATTGGACCTGTATAGATGAAGTCTTTCAAGCGCCTGTCCCTCGTTGCCCTGCTGGCAACCGCGACTGCACTGACGCCTCTCGTTGCGCAGACGGTCGCCGACGATACCGCGCCTCAAGCCACACTGGACATTCCCGATGGCCAGAAACTGTTCGGCCAGAACGACCCCAATGTCCGCCGCGCGCAGGCACAGGTGAACGGCGAAATCATCACCGGCACCGAAATCGATCACCGGCTGGCGCTGATCCTAGCGGCGAATAACAACAAGCTGCCCGACGAAGAGGTTGCGCGGTTTCGCGCGCAGATATTGACTAACCTGATCGACGAAACGCTGCAAATCCAGGAAGCTGCTGCAAACGAAATCGAAGTGAAGGACGAGGAGGTCAACCAGTATTTCGACCGCGTCGCGCAGCAGAATTTCAACCGGCCCGCAGCAGAGGTTGAAAAATATCTGACGTCGATCGGTTCATCGGTTGCGACCCTGAAGCGCCAGATAAAGGGCGAATTGTCCTGGAGCCGCTTGCTCTCCCGCAACGTCCGGCCATCGGCCAATGTCAGCGATGATGAGGTCAATGCGATTATCGAGCGCATCAAGGCGACCAAGGGCACGACCGAATACCGGCTGGGCGAAATCTATCTGTCGGCAACGCCGGAAACGCAGGCTGCGGTTGCCGAAAATGCCAGGAAGATAATGGACCAGCTCCGCCAGGGTGGCAATTTCGTTGCCTATGCGCGGCAGTTTTCGGAAGCATCGACCGCATCGGTAGGCGGCGATCTTGGCTGGCTTTCGCTTGCGCAATTGCCGCAATCGCTGGCCGGTGCCGCCGAAACGATGAGCGCCAACGAGATCGTTGCTGTCCCCTCACCCGGCGGCATTTCAATCCTGCTGCTGATCGACAAGCGTCAGGTCGCGACATCCGACCCGCGCGACTCGGTGCTTAGCCTCAAACAGATCGCAGTTACCTTCCCGAGCGGCACAACCGAAGCGCAGGTAACGCCGCTTGTTCAGCGCTTTGCCGAGGAAACGCGCAAGATCAACGGCTGCGGAGCAGCGGATGAAATGGCGCGGACGTTGAATGCCGACGTCGTCAATCGCGACGGCATCAAGGTGCGCGATCTGCCAGGGCCGTTGCAGCAGGTTATGCTCGAATTGCAAGTGGGTCAGTCGACCCCGCCTTATGGCTCGCTGGAAGACGGCGTGCGCGTATTCGTGCTGTGCGGACGCGATGCGCCGCAGGAAGCGGCTTCGGAATCGTTCGATGAAATCATGTCGAGGCTGGAGGAAGAGCGGGTCAACAAGCGCGCCCGCATCTATCTTCGCGACCTTCGCCGCGACGCTGTTATCGAATATAATTGAGCGATGGGCAGCCGCCTGACCTTGCCTCTGGCGGTCTCTAGCGGCGACCCGGCTGGCATCGGTCCTGAAATCATCGGCAAGGCGTGGGACCGGCACAAGAAGGATAAGCTGCCTTCGTTCTTCGCCATCGGCGACATCGGGAGTTTTGCGCCGCATTGGTCGGGGCCGACGCAGAGGATTAGCGATCCGTCCGAAGCGATAGCCGTTTTCGACAAGGCGTTACCTGTCCTGCACATCCATGATGGCGGCGCGGTGGTGCCGGGCAAACCCGATCTAGACGGCGCGCATTGTGCCTATCAGGCACTGGAACTCGCGGTCGGTTTCGCGCGTACCGGTGTAGCAGCGGGGTTGGTGACGGGCCCCGTGTCGAAGGCGCAGCTTTACTCGGTGGGCTTCACCCATCCGGGCCAGACGGAATTCATCGCAGAACGCTGCGGCGTATCGCGCAATCATGCCATCATGATGCTCGCCGGCCCCGATTTGCGTGTGGTGCCGATGACAACGCATATCCCCCTTGCTGCGGTCGCGGGAAAGCTGGAGCCGCGCCTTATCCGACAGCGGCTGCGCGCTACGGCCAAGGGCCTGCAGCGCAATTTCGGCATTGCCAATCCGCGCCTCGCTGTTGCGGGGTTCAACCCCCATGCGGGCGAATCAGGCAATATGGGACGGGAGGAAATCGACCTGTTCGGCCCCGCGATCGAGCATATCCGCGCAGAGGGTTTTGACATTGTTGGTCCGTTGCCCGCCGACACTATGTTTCATGCCGAGGCGCGCTCGCATTATGATGTGGCACTTTGCGCATATCACGATCAGGCACTTATCCCGCTCAAAACGCTATATTTCTTCGAAGCGGTCAACATCACGCTCGGTCTGCCCGTGGTGCGTACATCGCCCGATCACGGCACTGCTTTCGCTATTGCCGGACAGGACAAGGCATCGCCCGATTCGATGATCGCGGCGATCCGCATGGCGGAAACGGCGGCGCTGAACCGGATTGCTGCCGACGCCGCATGTCCGGCATGAAGCTGCCGCCTTTGCGCGAAGTCATCGCGCGCCACGGACTGTCGGCAAGCAAGGCGTTGGGGCAGAATTTCCTGTTTGACGAACAATTGCTCGACCGAATTGCAGCAATAGCAGGACCGCTGGAGGGCGAGCATGTTTATGAGGTTGGGCCCGGCCCCGGCGGCCTCACCCGGGCCTTGCTACGGGCTGGCGCTAATGTGCTGGCTGTCGAGCGCGACCGGCGGTGCTTGCCCGCGCTCGAAGAATTGTCCGAGGCGTTTCCCGGCCAGCTTCGCGTGATCGAAGGCGATGCCATGAAAATCGATCCGGCGACAGAAATTGGCGCGCCTTTTCATATTGCCTCCAATCTGCCCTATAATGTCGGCACCGCGCTTGCGGTCGGCTGGCTCGGCGGCGATTCCTGGCCGCCGCCGTGGAAATCGCTGACGCTGATGTTCCAGCGCGAAGTCGCCGACCGCATTGTCGCCGCGCCCGGCACGGATGCCTATGGTCGGCTTGCGATCCTTGCCCAGTGGCGGGCGACAGCTGCAATCGCAATGCCCGTTCATCGCTCCGCCTTCACCCCGCCGCCCAAGGTGATGTCGGCGGTGGTACATATCTTGCCGGGGGAAGCGCCGGACGGCGTGCGGATGGCAACGCTCGAAAAGCTGACTGCGGCTGCTTTTGGCCAACGGCGCAAGATGTTGCGGCAGAGCCTGAAATCGGTCTCCGGTGCCATTCCCGCCCTCGAAGCAGCCGGGATAGCGGAAGACCGACGACCGGAGACGGTCAGCATCTCGGAATGGTGTGCACTGGCACGGCAGTTCGGATAGCTCGCTAGGGGTGGCGCACTTGTTTCCGCATCGCTAAGAGCGGCGGATGCAGACCCTGCCCCACCACGAACGCGCCGCGCTGGAGCGGATCGAGCACGATCCGATGCTTGCGCAAGTGCAGGGGTGGGCAGCAATCAACAGCGGCTCTGGCAATCTCGAAGGGCTGCGCAACACGGCCGGTTTGCTCGCCGATTCCTTTGCCGCGCTGCCCGGCGACGTTACTTTGGTAGAGCCTGCCCCGGTCGAGCGTGTTCGCGCCGATGGCGTGGTCGAAACGGTCGAACATGGTCGGCACCTTCTCCTGACAGTGCGGCCCGACGCACCAACGCAGATGCTCTTCACAGGTCATATGGACACTGTTTTCCCTGCCGATCATAGTTTCCAGCAGCAACGCTGGCTGGAGGATGGCGTGCTCAACGGCCCCGGTGTCGCCGACATGAAGGGCGGGATCGCCGTCATGCTGGCCGCGCTGTCCGTTGCCGAGGGCGCGGACGATTTCGCCAAGGTCGGCTATCAGGTACTCATCAATAGTGACGAGGAAGTCGGCTCGCCATCTTCCGCCGCCTTGATTGCGCAATCGGCCGAGGGCAAGGTCGCCGCGCTGACCTACGAACCCGCATTGCCAGATGGCACGCTGGCGGGCGAACGTGCGGGCAGCGGCAATTTCTCGATAATCTTTACCGGCAAGAGCGCACATGCCGGACGCAACCCGCACGAAGGCCGCAACGCGCTACTCGCTGCCGCCGATCTGGCGTTGCGGCTGAAGGCGCTGACCCGCGAAGGCCTGTCGGTCAATCCGGCGCGGATCGAAGGCGGCAGCCCAAACAACGTTGTTCCCGACCATGCCGTGCTGCGCGTCAATTTCCGCCCCAAGACACCCGAAATCGTGATCGAGACCGACGCGATGTTGCGCAGCATGGTTGCAGCAATCGAGCGCGAGCATGATGTGAGTGCGCATCTGCATGGCAGCTTTGGAAGGCCGCCCAAGCCAATCGACGAAGGCGCAGCAAAGCTGTTCGGGCTGGTCAAGCAATGCGGTGCCGACCTCGGTCTTGAAGTCGCGTGGAAATCGACCGGAGGCGTGTGCGACGGCAATAACATCGCGGCCTGTGGTGTGCCCGTCGTCGACACAATGGGCGTGCGCGGCGGCAGCATTCACAGTTCCGACGAATTCCTGATTACCGAAAGTCTGGTCGAGCGCGCGCAACTGTCCGCGCTCACCATCATGCGCATAGCAGCAAAAGGGGCCTTATGAGTTTCATCATCCGTCCGGCGAAAATGGACGATCTGCAACCGATTTACGAAATGGCGAAGCGTACCGGCGGCGGCTTCACCAACCTGCCACCCGACCGCAAGGCCCTGGGCGCAAAACTCGAACGTTCGGCGGCAGCTTTCGATGGCGACGACGAGGAAGTGCGCGACGATCTTTATGTATTTGTGCTGCAAAACAGCGCGACCGGCGAAGTGCGTGGCACCTGCCAGATTTTTGGGTTAGTCGGCCAGAAATGGCCATTCTACAGCTATCGCATCGGCGCGCTGACGCAGCATAGTGAGGAATTGGGCCGCACCTTCCGTGCCGATATCCTCAACCTTTCGACCGACCTCGAAGGTACCACCGAAGTCGGTGGGCTGTTCCTGCATCCGGGCGAACGCGCGGGCGGGCTCGGCATGCTGATCGCGCGTAGCCGCTACCTGTTCATCCGCAATCACCGGGCTCGCTTTGCCGACCGGACGATTGCCGAATTGCGCGGCGTGATTGACGAGGCGGGCGGTTCGCCCTTCTGGGACGGCGTCGCGGGGCGCTTTTTCGGCATGAATTTCCAGGATGCCGACGAATTCAACGCCAAGCACGGCAACCAGTTCATTGCCGACCTGATGCCCAAGCATCCCGTCTATATTGCGATGCTTCCCGAGAGCGCGAAAAGCGTCATCGGCGTGCCGCATCCGTCGGGTCGCGCGGCGATGCGGATGCTGGAAAATGAGGGCTTCGCCTGGGAAAGCTACGTCGATATTTTCGACGGCGGCCCGACAATGACTGCGCGCACCGACCAGATCCGTAGCATCCGCGAAGCAGTCGATGTCGATGTCGTGGAAATCAGCGCCGATCTCGGCGAACATATCGGCGGCGAGAAGAAACTGGCGACCGTCGGGCGTTTGCACGACTTCAAGGCAGCCTATGGCTGGACGGAGGCACGCGACGGCGGCGTGGCAATCGACGAGGTCAGCGCGGCAGCCCTTGGGCTTTCCGTCGGCGATACAATAACGCATGTGGCAAGGTGGTAAGGTGCTTCAGGAAATCAATTTCGACGGCATCATCGGGCCGAGCCATAATTATGCAGGGCTGAGCCTCGGCAACATCGCCTCGGCTAACAACGCCGGAGCCGCGTCTCAACCGCGCGCAGCCGCACTGCAGGGCATCGAGAAAATGCGCACCAATTTGCGGCTTGGGCTGGCGCAGGGCTTTTTCATGCCGCTCGACAGGCCGAACAAGGCTTGGCTGGCGGGTCTTGCAACCGATATGGAAAACGCCGAACCGCATATCCGCGCCGCCGCCTTTTCCGCTTCGGCGATGTGGGCGGCGAATGCGGCCACGGTCTCCCCCACACCCGATACCGCAGACGGGCGCTGCCACCTCTCTGCAGCGAACCTGCTCACAATGGCGCATCGAAGCCATGAATGGCACGGCACGTTGGCGCAGTTGAAGCTGGCCTTTGCCGACGAGAAGCATTTTGTGGTTCACCCACCCGTCCCGCCGCCATACGGCGATGAAGGCGCCGCCAATTTCATGCGGCTTTGCCCGAGCCACGGCGAGGCAGGCATCGAGATTTTTGTTTATGGCAAGGCAGGCGGCCCCTTCCCTGCTCGCCAGCATATCGAATCGTCGAAGGCCATCGCCCGTGCCCACCGGCTCGACGCCACAAAGACGCTATTCGTGCAACAGTCCGAAATCGCAATTGCCGCGGGCGCATTCCACAATGACGTGGTCGCGGTAGCCAATGAGCGGGTGCTTTTCACCCACGAACAGGCATTCGAATATCCCGACGCCACTTACGCCGACATCAAGAAGCTGATGCCCGACGCCGAGATCGTCATCGTCCCAGCCGACCGCGTCAGCCTGGCCGACGCGATCCAGAGCTATTTGTTCAACGCGCAACTGGTGACGTTGCCCGACGGAGGCATGGCACTCATCCTGCCTAGCGAAGCGCAGGCAAACGAGCGCGTGTGGGGTTGGCTGAGCGAAATGGTCGCGGGCAATGGCCCCATCCGCGAATTGGTGCCCGTCGATGTCCGTCAGTCGATGGCCAATGGCGGCGGACCAGCGTGCCTCCGCCTGCGAGTCGTCGCAGATGCTGCAACTGTCGATCAGCGGTTCATGGCGGACGAGGCTAAACTCGACCGGATTGCCGAAGTCATTGCTGCACATTGGCCCGAGAGCATAGCGCCGGAGCAGCTCGGTGACTCGGCGCTGATTGGGCAGGTCCGGGCGGCGCGAAGCGCCTTGCTGGATTGCTGCGGCTTGCACGAACTCTGAAGTTTGAATTTTCGTCAGAAGGAAAAAGGAAAGAAGCAAAAAGGGCAACCGTCGAACATCCCCTTATTCCTTATTTTCTTATTCCTTCCAGCATTCATCTTACTGTGAAAGCGTCGCAAATCTTTACACTTTGGTAACCATAGTAACGAAAAAACCGCGCATTTGCGGAACTGGCACGGGCATTGCTCCGTTAACAACCTATGAAGAAAATCGCCCGCCTGTTCCAGATCAAGACCAAGCTCGAGGTCTTCCTCATCACCTACGCGCTCGGCCTTGGTGCGGCGGAGCGGGGCAAGGACTATTTGCTCCAATATCCCGGCGATATCGGTAAAGTTTTCTTCGGCCTGTGCGGAGTCGCGGTGTTCATTGCCGCTTCGAAAATGCTCGAAGCGGTTGAACTCAATCATGCATTTGTAAGCGAATAAGTCCTCCGGATTCTGTTGCCCGGCTCCGGAGGAGGCCGCTGTAACCTTTCTGTTGCCCGGCCGGTTCGGCCGCGTTCTTTTAGTGTAATATTAGACCGTTAGGCCCGCAATTACGCTGCGAGAGCAAGTGCTTCGTTATCGTTTGCACTTATGAGTTTTGAACCATTTCACGGCTTATTCATGCCGGGCAAAAACAATGTTTTTCAACGCACGTCGATCCTAGTTCAGCCCCTCCATCATCTCCCGCCCGCCGAAGCCTTGGCGGAGGAGGGTGGTGGAGCTGCCGGGTACCGCCCCCGGGTCCGCTGCATCTATTGCACATCGCAATTTATCGCCATAGCCGGGCGAACCCGGCACCGACCTATATAGGCGCTTTTGCGTGAATGGGAAGTGAAGGACGTCATTGACGCTTTTCGTAAATGGGATTTCCACAACTAGAGCACGCATCCACTTGCTTCAACCATTCTCCAAACTTGAATACTGAGCCGCCCTTTTCGCCGATATTCCGCCCGCAATTAACGCACGAATATCTGAAACAACTTATGACAAGAGCGAATGCGACCGGAAATGTGTAAATCGATTTGAAGATAACATACTCCAATATAGGCACAAAAGTTGCCAACATCGTGAGACGCAAATGGGCCTTTATGGACTTAGCGGTATTTGGAAAGTGCATTGGTGTTTTACATCCCCTGCATGTTGCGGCTTTCTGCCGGGATATGGACAACTAGTCCATCCATATCCCCCGACAGCACAATCTGACATGATAAGCGGCTGGTCCGCCGCGCGCCGCTAGCCAGATCGAGCATGTCTTCTTCGTCCTCGATTGCGGACGGAAGTTTGTCGAACCAGTCCTTGGCGACGATGACATGGCAGGTCGAACAAGCCATCTGGCCCTCGCAGGTGCCTTCGAGCGGCTGTCCGGCCGCTTGCGCGACTTCGAGCAAGATTGCGCCTTCTTCCGCTTCGACGGTCTGCGTAAACTCACCATCGGGGCTAATGAAGCTGACCTTGACCATTAGCCCAACTGCCTTTCCGCCGCCGCATTGATGAGCGCTGCCGCATGCTCGATTTCGTCGAGCGTCGTATAGCGTCCCCACCCCAGCCGGATAGAGGATTTGGCCTGCACATCGCTCAACCCGATTGCACGCAACACATGACTCGGGCGGCCCGAGCCACTGGCGCACGCGCTGCCCGCAGAGAACATGACGTCGCGGCATTCGGATATCAACCGAGCGACATCGACGCCGTCGCGGCGGATGTTGAGATTGCCCTTGTAGCGATGTTCGGTAGAACCGTTGATTGTCCAGCCTTGGAACAGTTCCACGGTGCGATCCCACAAAGTCGCAACGTGCGCCGTGTCAGCCTCCATCCGCTCGGCCGCCAACGCTGCCGCCGCGCCGAACCCTGAACAGAGCGCAGGCGAGAGCGTGCCCGAACGCAACCCCTGCTCTTGCCCGCCGCCGTGCGTCAGCGGCGCAAGTTCGATCCCCTCGCGCACCCAGAGCGCGCCGATACCCTTCGGTCCGTGGATCTTGTGCGCGGAAATGGCAATCATGTCAGGGCCATCTGGTATCGGCATTCGGCCATAAGCTTGCACGGCATCGCAAAGGAACAGGTTGCCATTTACGTGTGCTTGTTTAGCCGTTTCGGCGATGGGCTGGATAACACCGATTTCGTTGTTGACGAGCATTGCCGCCAATACCTCCCCGGTACGGGGAGGGGGACCATCCGAAGGATGGTGGAGGGGCACGTTCTGGTTTTCCTGGACTTTCGGCGGAAGGCAATCTGCAGCGTGCCCCTCCACCCCGCCACTTCGTGGCGCGGTCCCCCTCCCCGTACCGGGGAGGTTTTGGAGAATGCCGTCCGGGTTCACCTGCAAAATCTCGCCGCCCAAAGCCTCCACACAATCCAGCACCGCCGCGTGTTCGGTCGCCGCAGCAGTCACCGGCAACTTGCAACCTTTGATCGCCAGATTGATCGCCTCGGTTGCACCGCTGGTGAAGATGACGCGCCCGCCCTTCGGCAATAACGCCGCCACCTGTTCGCGCGCAACCTCGACCGCCGCAGCCGCCTTGCGTCCGCCCGCATGCGCGCTGTGCGGGTTCCAGAAGCCGTCTTTCAGCCAAGGTTCCATCGCGGCGAAAGCTTCGGGGACAAGCGGCGTCGTCGCCTGATAATCGAGATAGATCATGCCGCCTTCGCCCGCGCGACGATGCTGCGCCAGACCTCGATGAAGCGATCGACTTCGTTCTCGCTGGTTTCGGGACCGAAGCTGACGCGGATGACTTCAGACGCCGCCTTCTCGTCCCAGCCCATCGCGCCGAGCACATGGCTGGTCTTGAGCGTACCCGATGAGCAGGCGCTTCCCGCAGAAACCGCGATTCCGGCCATATCGAAATTGATGAGCTGGCTGGAAGAAGCTACGCCGGGCATACGGTAGCTGCCGATGGTGGCGAGACGCGGGCTGTATTTTGCGACAATTTGTCCACCGCTTTCTTCGATGGCGACACCCAGGTTCGAACGCAGGCGGCTTATTTTGTCCAACCAGCCGAAGCCCGCTTCCAGGGCCACTGCAAAGCCGATGGCCGCAGGCAAATTTTCTGTGCCCCGCCGGTACCCCTGTTCCTGCCCGCCCGTGGGCCTCAACAATGCAAGATCACGGACCAGCAATGCGCCGATACCGGGCGGGCCGCCAAGCTTATGAGCCGAAACGGAAATCATATCAGCTTCTGGCAACGCAAGTTTTCCCGCGCTTTGCGAGCAATCGGCAAAAAGCATGCCGCCCGCTTCGACAAACATATCGCGTAACTCGTCCAACGGTTGGATCACGCCGGTTTCGTTGTTCACTTGCTGGATGGCATAGCTCCGTCCGGATTGGATGTACGGCATTTCGACCACGCCACCCTCATCAACGGTCAGCCGCTTGCTGTCGCCGACCGCTGCAAGCACGGCATTATGCTCAACCGAACTGGCGATAGCCGCCCGCCCGGTGAGGCCTAGGTCGATGGCTTCGGTAGCTCCACTCGTCAGGATCACTTCGCCATCCCACAGCAAAGCAGCCGCGATTCTTCCACGCGCATCCTCCAACGCCGCTCGCGCTGCCCTGCCCTCGGCATGTGGCGACGAGGGGTTGGCCCAGCGCGCCATTGCCTCGGCCATCGCTTCGCGTGCCGCCGGAATGACCGGCGTCGTCGCGGCGTGATCGAGATATATGCGTGGGTGGGCGGACATGCGTTCCATGACAGTTGCGAAAATCGAGACTGCTTCTATATAGCGCTACCCAATCCTGCAAAGCCCGAACGTCGGGCAGCGCGCGCCATCCTTAGAATCGAAGCCAAAATATGCCCGCCATCGCTATTCCCGGCCCCGAAGGCCGTCTCGAAGCCCGTTTCTCGCCCCCGCCGCGTCCGCGCGCACCGGTGGCGATGATCCTGCATCCGCATCCGCAGGCTGGCGGGACGATGAACGACCGGATTACGCAGGCGCTCTACAAGACCTTCGTCGCGCGCGGTTTTGCCGTGCTCCGCTTCAATTTCCGCAGCGTCGGGCGTAGCGAAGGCGAATTCGACAATGGCATCGGCGAATTGTCCGATGCTGCCGCAGCGCTCGACTGGGTGCAGAGCTTCCATCCCGAGGCATCGACCACTTGGGTTGCTGGCTTCAGCTTCGGCGCGTGGATCGGCATGCAATTGCTGATGCGCCGTCCGGAAATCCGCGGTTTCATCTCGATCTCGCCGCCCGCGAATATGTATGATTTCAGCTTCCTTGCCCCCTGCCCCTCGTCGGGCATCATCATTCAGGGTGTGAACGACGAAGTCGTGAACCCCAACGCCGTGCAAAAGCTGGTCGACAAGCTGCGCACACAGCGGCACATCACTATCCACCACGACGAAATCCCGCGCGCCAACCATTTCTACGAGAATGAGATGGACATGCTGATGGCTTCGGTGAACGGCTATCTCGATTTCCGGCTGGACCCCAATTCGCCAATCAAATGATTCAACGTGCCTCGGTAACTAGGCTCCGTCCTTTGTTGTCGGGCACGACCCAAATCGCGATATTGGCGAAAATCACCAGCGCCGCGACGATCATCAGCCACATTTGCTTGCCCGCGCCATCGCGCCGCCAGCGTTTCCACGCGCCGAAGAGCAAAAGGACGGCAGCGAAGGTCGCGATGGAAAGTATCAGATCGGCCATTTTCCTCGCATAAAGGTCGTGGATAAGCCGCGCAATCGGGGAATTATGGCATGGCATTTTTCGGCTGTCTCCCATAGAGCGAGCGCATTCCGACTCATGCAGGATATGCCATGCGCATTGCCATCGCCTCAGACCATGCCGCTCTTGCGCTGAAAGCCGCGCTGGTCGAGCATTTGCGTGGCGCCGGGCATGACGTTGACGACCTCGGACCGCATGACGAAAGCTCGGTCGATTATCCCGATTATGGTTACAAGCTTGCCGAAGCGATTGCATCGGGCGCGGCGGAACGCGGCGTTGCGCTGTGCGGTTCGGGTATAGGCATTTCGATTGCCGTTAACCGCAACCCTGCCTGCCGCTGCGCGCGCGTAGACGAAGTGCTATCGTCGAAACTCGCGCGCGAACACAATGACGCCAACGTCATCGCGATGGGCGCGCGGCTGATCGGTATCGAGATGGCCAAAGCTTGCGTCGATACTTTCCTTTCGACCGACTTCGGCGGAGACCGCCACCAGCGCCGTGTCGACAAATTATCCAACCCAAAACTCTCCAAGGAACCCGCATGAACAGCGCCGCCGCCAACGACATCCAGACCAGCGGATTTTTCACGCAAAGCCTCACCGAGCGCGACCCCGAGATTGCGGGCTGGATCGATAAGGAGTTGGGGCGGCAGCAGGACAAGATCGAGCTGATCGCGTCGGAGAATATCACTTCGCGCGCGGTGCTCGAAGCGACCGGATCGGTCCTCACCAACAAATATGCCGAGGGCTATCCCGGCAAGCGCTATTATGGCGGCTGCGAATATGTCGACGAGATCGAAACGATTGCGATCGAACGCGCCAAGAAACTGTTCGGCTGCGAATTTGCCAATGTCCAGCCCAATAGCGGCAGCCAAATGAACCAGGCGGTGTTCCTCGGCCTGCTCCAGCCGGGTGACACGTTCATGGGCCTCGACCTCAACGCAGGCGGGCATCTGACGCATGGATCGCCGGTCAACATGTCGGGCAAATGGTTCAATCCGGTCGCCTATGGCGTGCGCCGCGACGATCACCTGATCGACATGGACGAAGTGGCGCGGATTGCGCGCGAGACAAAGCCGAAGCTGATCATTTCCGGCGGCACCGCCTATTCGCGACCTTGGGACTGGGCGCGTTTCCGTGAGATTGCCGACGAAATCGGTGCCTATCTGATGGCCGATATGTCCCATATTTCGGGTTTGGTCGCAGGTGGCGCGCATAGCTCGCCCGTGCCGCATGCGCATGTCACGACCACCACCACGCACAAGTCGTTGCGTGGACCGCGTTCCGGGGTCATCCTGACCAATGACGAGGCGATTGCCAAGAAGATGAACTCGGCGATCTTCCCTGGGCTTCAGGGTGGTCCGATGATGCATACCATTGCCGCAAAAGCCGTCTGCTTTGCCGACGCCATGAAGCCCGAATTCAAAAGCTATGCCGCCAGCGTGGTCGAAAACGCCAAGGCGCTTGCCTCCAGCTTGCAGGAACAGGGCCTCGACATCGTATCGGGCGGCACCGACAACCATTTGATGCTCGTCGACCTCCGCCCCAAGCAAGCGAAGGGCAAGCACGCCGAACATGCGCTCGACCGCGCTTCGATTACCTGCAACAAAAATGGCATTCCCTTCGATCCCGAAAAGCCGTTCGTGACCTCGGGGCTTCGGCTCGGCACGCCCGCAGGCACCACGCGCGGCTTCGGTCCTGCCGAATTCCGCCAGATTGGTCGGATGATCGCCGATGTCGTCGAAGGCCTGCGCCACAATGGCGAGGCAGGCGACGGTCAGGTCGAAGCGCGGATCAAGGACGAAGCCGAAGCGCTTTGCGGACGCTTCCCAATTTACCCGTCTTGATTTATCATGCTGTCTTGCCCATCTAATACACAGAAGGGAATTTGACATGGCTTTTTGTAACGAATGCGATTTCGAATATGTTGAGGGTACCAAATTCTGCCCGCAATGCGGCGCAAAGACGCCCGAGCAACGCGCGGCGGAAAGCATCCCCAACCAGGCCAAGCATTATGTCGGCGAAGCTGCCGACGAATTATGGGGCGCCACCAAGGATGCCTATCATACCGGCAAGCATCTCGCCGATCAGGACACGGTCAAGAAGGTGGCAGGCGGCGCGGCGATTGGTGCCGCAGCGGCGGTGATAGCGCCTATCGGTCTGGCAACGGGTGCGCTCATCGGCGCAGGTATTGTTGCCTATCGGCATGTAAATAAAAAGAAAAATCAGGAAAACAAATAATTGCGCTGCCCATTTTGCGGACATGACGACAGCCAGGTCAAGGACAGCCGCCCGACCGAAGACAATGCCGCAATCCGCAGGCGGCGGCAGTGCGAGGGCTGTGGCGGGCGATTCACGACGTTCGAGCGGATTCAGCTCCGCGAATTGACCGTCGTCAAATCCGAGGGCAAGCGCGAACCGTTCGAACGCGAGAAGCTGGAGCGCTCGCTCACCGTGGCGTGCCGGAAACGCCCTGTCGATGCAGCCCAGATCGAAAAGCTCGCCTCGGGCATCCAGCGTCAGCTGGAAACGTTGGGCGAACCCGAAATCGACTCAAAACGCATTGGCGAATTTGTCATGGAAGGCCTGAAGGCGGTGGACGCAGTCGCCTATATTCGCTTCGCCAGCGTCTACAAGGAATTCACCGAAGCCAAGGATTTCGAGGACTTCGCCGGGAGCGTGACCGAAGCGGCGAAAAAATGAGCTCGCCGCCTGTCATCATCCTGGTCCGCCCGCAACTGGGCGAAAATATAGGCAAGGCCGCGCGCGCCATGCTCAACTTCGGGCTTACCGAAATGCGGCTCGTCGCGCCGCGTGATGGCTGGCCCAATCCGGCGGCAGGGCCGGCAGCATCGGGGGCGGATGTTGTGCTGGCAAATGCGCAACTGTTCGACACGCTTGCCGGGGCTACAGCCGATATCAACCACGTCTACGCTACCACCGTCCGCAAGCGCGGTGTGACCAAGCCGGTGCTCACGCCGGAAGAAGCCACGAAGGAAATGGGAGACGCAGCGGGTCGCAGCGCGATCCTGTTCGGCGCCGAACGCTCAGGCCTCGAAAGCGACGAGGTTACGATCGCGCGCGCGATCATTACCGTGCCGATCAACCCCGATTTCGGATCGCTGAATCTTGCGCAAGCAGTCATCCTGTGTGCATATGAATGGTCGAAAACGCAAACGCTCGCCAGCCCGCCCAAGACCGAACTGGACCCACCTGCTTCACAGTTCGAACTCGACGGACTAATCGATCAGCTTGATGGGATGCTTGAGCCTCTCGGCTATTACAAGCCCGCCGATCGCGCCCCCGTTACACGGCGGACGCTGCGGAACCTGCTGACGAAACCGGCTTGGAATGCGCTCGAAGTGCGTACTTTGCGGGGTGTTCTCACAACGCTCGGCAACAGACGCCGGATTGAAAAATAGGCGCTTGGCTTGCCCCTTGTCGGCGGTTAGACACGCTTACGAAAAAGGAGATCTCCCCATGATTACCGCGATTCTATCTGTCATGCTCGCCGCTTCGTCGCCTACAGCCGACGCTGTTTCGAATGAAGGCACCGGGCAGGCGCAGCCCAAAGCCCGCAAGCCGAAAAAAATCTGCCGCCCTATGGCAAAGACCGGTAGCCGGATCACAAAAAGCGAATGCAAAACGCAAGAACAGTGGGATCAGGCCGAATATGCGGCGGAACTTTCGGTCAAGGGCGCTCAGGGCACGACACAGCCACCGCAGTTCCCCACCGGCGGCTGAATTAACGCGGATATTCGTCCCAGCGACGCAGCTCATAGGCTATAGAAGCTTCGACCAGCATATCCCATATGCTCACCAGTTGAGGAACGGGCAGGCCAGCGTCTTCGGCTGCCCGGGCAACATTGCCAAGGACCTGTGCCTTGCGGGCTTCGTCTCGAACCGATTGTCGGTCGGTTTTGATACGTGCCGCTGCATCCATATAGGCAAAGCGTCGCGCAAGAAGGGCGATTAGTGCGCGGTCGACGGCATCAACGCCTTCACGGACTTCAACCATATTGCTGCAAGTGTCGGGATCGATTGTCGTATCTGTGCTTGGCATGGCCGCGCCTTAGAAAGCCGCACGAACAAAGTCGAGCGCGATGTTGACATCCGCATCCGATGTCGCCATAGGCGCGCCTTCGCAATCGACCCTGCACCCCGGTGAAGCAGGTGTCCGGATCGTCCAGAACGGTTCGCGCGGTACCGGGAACATCACTGACCCCTCCCGAAAAGTGGGAACCGCTTCTCGGATCAGAGAGGTCAGCAACATGGTTATAGCAATTGAAGGAATTCGATAATGTCGAAGCGTACAAGCTCGAAATATAAACTCGACCGCCGGATGGGTGAAAACATCTGGGGCCGCCCCAAATCCCCTGTCAACAAGCGTGAATATGGTCCCGGCCAGCACGGTCAGCGCCGCAAGGGCAAGCTTAGCGACTTCGGCGTGCAGCTGCGCGCCAAGCAGAAGCTCAAAGGCTATTATGGCGACGTGACCGAAAAGCAGTTCAAGCGCGCTTACACAGAAGCCGCGAATATGAAGGGCGATACGTCCCAGAACCTGATCGGCCTGCTCGAGCGCCGCCTCGATATGGTCGTCTATCGCGCCAAGTTTGCGCCGACAATCTTCGCCGCGCGCCAGCTCGTCAGCCACGGCCACGTCCGCGTCAACGGCGGCAAGTGCAACATCGCCAGCCGCCAGGTTGCGGTCGGCGATGTCATCAGCCTGGGCAACAAGGCGAAGGAAATGGCGCTGGTCATCGAGGCGCAGGGCCTCGCCGAGCGCGATATTCCCGAATATGTTGCGGTCGACGGCAATGACAAAGTTACCTTCGCGCGCATCCCGACGCTCGACGAAGTACCTTATCCGGTTAAGATGGAACCGAACCTGGTCGTCGAATTCTATTCGCGCTGATTCTGGTTTTCAGCCACACAAAGAGGCGGTCCCGCGGGGCCGCCTTTTTTTTCGTCTCATTGAACTTTCAGCTTGGCCTTCAGAAAACCAGAACTTTTCTCAAGCATTTCCGCCCGAACCGCACTGTCCTCAAGATAGTGGTCGAGCTTCTTGTATATGACAAGTTCGGCCGGCTTTCCGGCATCCCGCAGCTGGTCGGCCATGAATTGCGCCTGATGAACGCTGACATTGAGGTCGATTTCTCCGTGGAAAATGAGGACAGGGGCAGCGATCTTTGCCGCGTTACGTGCAGGCGAACCTTCTGCGATGTGGGGCCCTGATCCGATAAAATCACGCGCCACTTTGAAATTGCTGTAGTCGCGATACTCTTCTTTCAGCTTTGCAAGATCGGTCACTGGCGCAACTGCAACGATGGCCTTGAACAATGCCGGATCGAGCACGCCTGATTGCAGCGCGGCATAGCCGCCATAAGACCAGCCGATTATTGCGAGTTTGTCGGCCGCCGCGATGCCCTCGGATACCAGCCAGCGTCCGCTGTCGTTGACATCACCGATAGCTGATTTCCACGATTGGAAGCCATTTTGCTGGTACCAGTCATCTCCGTAGCCTGAAGAACCACGATAATTGGGCTGCAATACAGCGAAGCCTTTATGCGCGAAATATTGCGCAAGCCAATCGAAACCCCATTCGTCACGTGCATCAGGCCCGCCATGCGGCATAACAATGGCTGGCAGGCCTTTGCCACTGCTGCCGACAGGTAATGTCAGGTAAGCGGGGATCATAGTGCCGTCGCCTGCCCTCACGTTGACCGGCTTGACCGGTGCAAGATTATAACCCTCAAGCTCCGGCCTGCTTGCAAAAAGCGGGCTGACATTGTTGTTCGACTTGTCGAAATAGTAATATTGCCCCGGATTCGTGTCGCTGCCTGCCCAAACGATTAGCTTCTGCTCGTCGGCGCTCATGCCCCCGAAATAGATCATCTCTGCATTCGGCAGAGCTTTTGACAATGCCGTTCCCAGCTTCCTCAACGCAGGGTCGAAATATATCGCCTTCCGTTTTTCAGTTGCAAAACTGAAACCAACGACCCGTTTCTTTCGGCCCAAGGTGATTAGGCTGTCGACATCAACATCCGGTCGGCTGAAAATCTTCGTTTTGGCCAAACTGTCATCCAGTTTGACTTTGTAAAGAGCGGAACGGCCTTCGAACTTCTCAAATCCGTAAACGACATCCTCAACCGGGTCGACGGAATAGGGATTGAAGCCGCTTTTGCTGGTGAAATTGTATTCGCCAAAGGGCTGCCAGCCATTTTCGCCAGTACGCCGATATAGATACCGCCGCACGCCGCTGTCATAGCCTGCTTCGGTCTTCATCACCCCCATCATGCGGACGGCTCCAAGGCCGTCGCTGATATATTCCGTAGCGAGCCGCGTCGGTCCAACGACACGTTTGGACGCAAGGCTTGTGGTATCGACCCGATCAACGCCATAGCCCTCATCGCTCTTGGCGATCAGTGATCCGGTTTTCCCTTCGGGCACATATTCGCGGCCTAGCAACACCGCTCCATCATCACCCGGCAGAAGGTCGATCAAATTGCCTCCAAAATAGGAAAAGCGCTCTGCATTGTAGCCCTGCCGTATCGACACCAGCTTAAGCTGGCTTCCATCGGCGTTTACGGCGATCAGTCGGCTTACCGGCACCGGTTCGCCAGCTTCGCGAAGAACCATTCTTACCAGACATATGAGCCGCGCATCAGAGACCCACTCACAATAGGCCAGTCGCTCGGGATCGCCCGACGCTGCAAGCGCCAGCTTGGACTGGCCGCCATTTGCGATATCGACGGTGTAGAGCCTGCTGCCCTGCCCCTTGTCAGGAACGATATAGGCGACCTTTTTGCCATCGGGCGACAGCGAAACATGCTCAACGCCTTCACGCGCGCCGAAAGCCAGCGCAACCTTGTCCTGAGCATATGCCATGACGGGCACAAAAACTGCCGCCAGAAAAACAAGATATCGCAGCATGATGCCCCCTCTAACCCATATCTTCGACAATTATATCCGTGCGGTTAGGTTGCAAGCCAAAAGCGCCGCTTTTTGTTTGAGCCTCGCGCCCCGGTCTGGCAGAAGGCGCGCAATCAAATAGAGGAGACCTCCCCATGCGCGCCCTTTCGCTCGCCTTGCTTTCCATTCTCGCGCTGACTGGCTGTAAAAAGGTCGACGATACGGCCACCCCTGCCGCTGTCGACATTTCGGCGTTGCCCGAAATCACCGTGCCGGAACTCTCCGAAGCGACAATGAAGGACGTGACGCGGGAGCTTTCGCTGGACAGCTATGAAGGCCGCGCGCCAGGCTCGGCGGGCGAAGAGAAGACCGTTGCGTTCCTGATCGACCGATTCAAAAAAGCGGGGCTGGAGCCAGGTAACGGGACAAGCTGGACGCAGGATGTGCCGCTGGTCGAAATCCTCGCCAAGAATGTCTCGGCGCTGAGCGTCGCGGACAAACAGGGCAAGGCGATGTCTTTCGCCTATGGCAGCGAGTTTGTCGTCGGCAGCTATCGCGAAACGCCCAAAACCGAGGTCAAGGCAAGCGAAATGGTCTTCGTAGGCCACGGCATCGTCGCGCCCGAAAAGGGCTGGAACGATTATGCCGGGGTCGATGTGAAGGGCAAGACCGTCGTCGTCATGGTCAACGATCCCGATTTCGATATGGCAGGGCTTGATGGCCCGTTCGGTGGCAAGGCGATGACCTATTATGGCCGCTGGACCTACAAATATGAGGAAGCGGCGAAACAGGGTGCTGCTGCCGTGCTCATCATCCACGACGATGCGCCCGCCGCTTATGGCTGGAATGTCGTCAACTCGAGCTGGACTGGCCCGCAATTCCTCGCGCAATCGAAGGATGGCGGCAAGAGCCAGACACAGGCAAACGGCTGGATTCAGAAGAGCGTGGCGAAAGAGATTTTCACCGCCGCCGGACAGAATCTGGACAAGCAGATGGCGGCGGCGAAGGTGAAGGGCTTCAAGCCCGTGCCGCTTGGCCTGACCGCATCGGTCAGCTTCGATAACGAGATCAGCCGCAAGAACAGCAAGAATATTGTGGGCATTATCAAGGGCGCGAAACGGCCCGACGAATATGTGCTCTATACCGCGCATTGGGACCATCTTGGGCGTTGTACTCCGGCCTCCGACGGCGACGACATTTGCAATGGAGCAATCGACAATGCGACTGGAACAGCCGCATTGGTTGCACTGGCTGAAGGTTTCACCAAGGCGGGCGCCCCCGACCGGAGCGTGGTGTTCCTTGCAGTGACCGCAGAGGAATCAGGCCTGCTCGGCTCAAAATATTACGCCGAAAACCCCATCTACCCGCTCGGCCTGACCATCGGCGGAGTCAATATGGACGCTTTCTCGATGGCAGGGCCGGCCAAGAACCTGACGGTGATCGGACGGGGCAAGTCGCAGCTTGATGCCTATCTCGACGCTGCTGCGAAGGCAGAAGGCCGCACGCCTGAAAACGAACCGACGCCCGAAAAGGGTTTTTATTATCGCTCCGACCATTTCAGCTTTGCCAAGCTTGGCGTGCCAATGGTCTATTTCGAGGGCGGCGACGATCTGGTCGCCGGCGGCAAGGACGCCGCGAAGAAGATCGCCGAGGATTACGAGAAAAACGCCTATCACAGCCCGAAGGACGAATTCAAAGACGATTGGGACTGGTCGGGCGTGATGGCCGATTTGCGGCTGTATTACCGCGTCGGAAGGATGCTTGCGATGACCGATGCCTGGCCGAACTGGAACGAAGGCGACGAATTCCGCGCTATCCGCGACCAGAGCTACAGCCGGAAATAAGCCTCTTATGACCTTTCGCATACCCGCCGAATGGGCTCCGCACGAGCGCGTCTGGATCGGCTTTCCCAGCTTCTGGGGGCATTGGGAGGAACCCTTTGCCGCCGCGCAAGCGCAGATCGCCGCCTTTGCCAATGCCGTACATGACGGCGGCAAGGGCGAAACGGTTCACCTGATTGCGGGCAATGCCGATGCGGCGAGGGTTGCGCGCGATCTGGTCGAGCCCGGCGTGATCGTCGAGGAACGGCAGATCGGCGACATCTGGCTGCGCGATACCGGTTGCATCATCGTCAAGGATGGCGCGGCTCGTGTCGCCCGCGATTTCGGCTTCAACGGCTGGGGCAACCGTTTCAACTTCGATGGCGATCAGGATATCGGCGAGACGCTGGCCAAGGCCGCCGGGTTCAACGTGACGCTTTGCGATTGGGTACTCGAAGGCGGCTCGATCGATGTCGATGGCGAAGGGCTGGCGGTGACCACCACCGACTGCCTGCTTAACGCCAACCGCAACCCGGCACTGGACAAGGTGCAGATCGAGGCGCGGCTACGCAGCGACCTTGGCATCGAGCGGCTGCTGTGGCTGGGCGATGGCCTCGCCAACGACCATACCGACGGCCATGTCGACAACCTCGCGCGCTTTGTCGGCGTCAATCGCCTCGTGATCCCCGAGGCCCGCGAGGCCGACGATCCAAATGCGGCGGTTTACGCAGAAGCCAAAACACAAGCCGAGGCCTTCGGCTGCCAGGTAACCACCCTGCCCTCGGTCGGCCGCTTCGAACAATATGGCGAGGTAGTCCCGGCGAGCTATATGAATTTCTACATCGGCAACAGCGTCGTGGTCGTGCCTGTTTATGGCACCGTGCATGACGATGACGCTTTGGCCGGACTGAAGGCACTATTTCCCGACCGCAAAATCGTCGGCCTCCCCGCCGATGCGGTGCTGACCGGCGGCGGCAGTTTCCATTGTTCGAGCCAGCAAGTGCCGCTTTGAATCGGTTGGCTTTCGTCACCGTTCGGGGCATATAACGACCACCGCAACAGAGAGGATTCCCCCCATGAAAAAGACTTTTTTACTGGCGCTCGCCGCCGCTACTCTCGCCCTGCCCGCGACCGCACACGAACCCGGCATGACCAAGGCCGACCATGACAAGATGCACAAAGCGCATCAGGCGCGGATGGCAAAAATCCTCGCCGATCCCTCGCGTGCAGAGGATTCGAAGCGCGACAAATATCGCCATCCCGCCGAGACCTTCGAGTTTTTCCGCATCCATCCAGACCACAAGGTCGGCGAATATGCACCGGGCGGCGAGTGGATATCGCGTACTTTAGGCCGCTATATGGACGAAAAGGGCAAGTTCAACGGCCTCTATTTCAGCACCAATGCGGGTTTCGGCACGCCAGAAGCGGCAACGCGGATCAAGGCAAGCGCTGCAAAGTTTCCCGATGACGTTGCTAAGGTTACCGGCCGCCCCGCAACCGATTATCTGGGCTTCACGCTGGATGCGATTCCCGAGGGTGAAAAGGGGACTTACGACCGCATTCTGGTGATGCGGATGCTGCACAATATGCATCGCTGGAACATCGCCGACACCGAGCTCAAGCGGATGCGCGAATTGCTCAAGGATGACGGCCTGATCGGCATCGAACAGCATCGCGCCAAGGCAGATGCGCCTTATAGCTATGCCGACGGCAACAAGGGCTATCTGCGCGAGGCCGATGTCATCAAAATGATGGAACTCGCCGGGTTCGAACTGGTTGCCAAGAGCGAGATCAATGCAAACCCCAAGGACACCGCAAACTGGCCTGACGGAGTCTGGACCTTGCCGCCGCAGTTGACGCTGAAGGAAGTCGACAAGGCGAAATATGAGGCGATCGGCGAAAGCGACCGGATGACGATGCTCTTCAAGAAACGGGCCTGATCGACCTGATGTCTGCGCGCTCCATCACCGTCGCTGCGCTGCAATTGCCATTGGGCGGCAGCGAGCCGGAGAACATCGACGCCGTGTCCGACCTTGTCGGGCAGGCGGCGGCGAAGGGCGCGCAGATCATCCTTCCTCCGGAGCTTTTTTCCGGACCCTATTTTTGCAAAACGCAGGAAGAAGAGCATTTTGCGCTGGCGCGGCCCACGCTCGAACATCCTTCGGTGGAGGCGATGGCGAAGCTTGCCAAGCAGTTGGGGATTGCCATTCCGACGAGCTTCTTTGAACGGGATGGTTCGCATTTCTATAACACGCTGGCGATGATCGACGCAAACGGCGACATCCTCGGCACCTATCGCAAGAGCCATATCCCCGACGGCCCCGGCTATCAGGAGAAATACTATTTCCGCCCGGGAAACAGCGGCTTCAAGGTGTGGGATATATTCGGCACCCGCATCGGTGTCGGCATTTGCTGGGACCAATGGTATCCCGAATGTGCACGCGCAATGGCGCTGATGGGTGCGGAAATGCTGTTCTATCCGACCGCCATTGGCGCAGAGCCGCAGGATGCGACGCTCGACACAAGACATATGTGGCGCCGCGCCATGGTCGGCCATGCAGTATCGAACTGCATGCCGGTGGTCGCCGCCAATCGCGTGGGCAGCGAGGGCGACCACGGCGCCGCGCCGCAGAAATTCTATGGCACCAGTTTTATTGCCAATGAATGGGGCGATATCGTCGCCGATCTCGACGACAATGAAACCGGCCTGCTGGTCGCGACCTTCGATCTTAATCAGGCGCGCGCCCACCGGGCAAGCATGGGCTTCTTCCGCGACCGCCGTCCACAGCTCTACGGGCGGCTGGTCGAGGATATTTGAGCTGGCCGATTTATACCTGATCGCGTTGGGTTCGAACCAGCCGCTTCCATTGGTTGGTGCGCCCCGCGCGATACTCGAGCAGGCCATCGTCGCGCTGGAAATGGATGACATGGACGTCTTCGCGCAGTCGCCGATCATCGAAAGCGCCCCCGTCGGTCCGTCGCGCCGCCGTTATGCCAATGCTACAGTGCTAGTTTCGACGACATTAAACCCGCCTGCCCTGCTGCTCCGCCTGCACGAAATCGAAACACATTTCGGTCGCGTCCGGCGCGGGCGCCATTGGGGTGCCCGCACGCTCGATCTCGATATCATCCTGTGGTCTGGCGGCATCTGGGCGGACAGCGATCCGGAACTGGCCATCCCCCACCCCGCCATGCGAACCCGCGATTTCGTCCTCACCCCCGCCGCCATGATCGCCCCGCGCTGGCGCGACCCGGTCACGGGCCGCACGCTCCGCCAGCTCCAATCGCGCCTGACGCGCCCAAAGCCGCTTGACCCCATGAGTTAGCGCCATTAGGGGGAGCGCTCTCTTGGCGGAATTGCCAAAGGGCCCTTAGCTCAGTCGGTAGAGCAACTGACTTTTAATCAGTAGGTCGCTGGTTCGAACCCAGCAGGGCTCACCATCTTTTTCGACATCTTGGCGAAAGACGGTATGGTTTGCGTATGACCACAAGCCAACCTTCCCGAGTTTTCATGCTAGGTGCCACCGGCACCATCGGGCGAGCGACCGTTAGAGCGCTGGTCAAGCGAGGGCACGAAGTCGCGGCGTTTGTCAGGTCTTCCTCTTTTCAGTCCGAACCCGGAGCAGTGTATCGGCAGGGCGAAGTTACCGATGCGACTTCTATCGAACACGATGGGTTTCAGGGCGAAAAATTCGATGTTGTACTGTCGTGCTTAGCCTCACGAAACGGGACAGCCAAGGATGCCCGGCGCATCGATTATCAGGCGCATATCGACACATTGGCCGCCGCCAAGGCGGTTGGCGTAAAGCACTTCATTTTGCTTTCTGCGATTTGTGTGCAGAAGCCGCAACTGGCCTTCCAAAACGCCAAACTGGCGTTCGAAAAGGCGCTGGTCGAATCCGGCATGGCCTATTCGATTGTCCGCCCTACCGCCTTTTTCAAGTCGCTCTCCGGTCAGGTTGAGCGGGTGAGGAAAGGTAAGCCGTTCCTTGTATTCGGCGACGGTCGACTGACAGCATGTAAACCGATCAGCGACGACGATCTGGCTGAGTACCTCGCCGATTGCATCGACGACCCCAACCTGCACAACCGGATTTTGCCAATTGGCGGTCCCGGTGAGGCGATCACTCCCAAACAACAGGGCGAAATGCTGTTTGAATTGCTCGGCAAGCCACCGCGCTTCAGATTTGTGCCCGTCAGGACGCTGGACCTCATCATCGGCGGCCTCGATCTGGCTGGCCGTGTCATTCCAGCAGCGGCCAGAAAGGCCGAGCTTGCCCGCATCGGTCGTTATTATGCGACCGAATCAATGCTTGTCCTCGATCCAGCAACCGGCACCTATGAGGCAGGCGCGACACCATCAACCGGGACGCAAACATTGCGCAACCATTATCAACGGTTGATCAGGGGCGAGGCAACCGCCGAACGCGGCGAGCATTCGGTATTCTGAAGCGTCTGAAACGCTAGACTTTTTCACGCAATTGACAGATGCTTTGGCATGGCTTTCACCGAGCATCCACTCCGCCGATGGGCAGTCGACGAAATGCGCTTGCGCCGTTTCGCGCCGGTTGGCCGTCATTGCGAAATGGTTCAGGCAGTTCGCCTGATCGGGCCCGACGAACGCGCAGCCGAAGACCAATGGCTGATCGGCGATAGGCCCGCTTTTGACGACTGGAGCCTCGCGCCAAGGCATGGATCGGGGCACACCAAGTCGGGCATTCATTTCCTGTGGGAAAGGCATACCGAGGCGAGCACGTTAACGCTCATCTTTCCGGACGGTGCGCATGATTCGGTGCGCAATCCCTATATAGCTTGGCTCGAAAACTGGCCTGGCGCGGTTGTTCGGGCGACGCGGGTTTTTGTCATTCCCGACGCCAGCGGAAGCGAGGCAGAGCTGGAGCGGCTTGGTATTTCAAAGCTCGAAATGGTCTGCTGCGATATCAATGCGGGCCTTCGCATCTGGTCGGACTTCGGCATCCTGGCCGATGGCTATGGCAGATTGCTGATAACGGCAGGTGATGTCGAAGAGGGCGAACGCGGGCGGATAATCCAGCGGGTGCAGGAATTGGGTAATTACCGCAACCTGGCCTTGCTCGGGTTTCCGACGGTGCAGCAATATGGTCCGCAGGTAGACACGCTCGAACAGAAGCTGTCCGAACATGCCAAGCGAGTCGCAAAATCGGGCGAAGATGACGACGTGCTACTCAACCAGCTCGCGGAAATTTCGGCGGAACTCGAACTGATCCGTTCGGCAACCAGTTTCCGCCTGAGCGCGACGGCGGCTTATGCGGAAGTTGCCGCCGACCGGCTGGCGTCGCTGGATGTCAGGCCCGTGGCCAACTACCAGAGCCTGACCGACTTTACCGAGCGGCGACTGGTTCCGGCATCGCGCACATGCTCGGTGTTCCGCCAGCGGCTGAGCCATATCGCCGAGCGCATTTCTGGCGTTATGCACACGCTCGATGTACGAATCGACAGCCGGATCAAGGCGCAGAATCTAAGCCTGATGCAATCGATGGAGCGATCGACCCAGCTACAGTTGCGGCTCCAAACTCTGGTCGAGGGATTGTCGGTGATTGCCGCAGCTTATTATCTGGTCGGGCTGATTGCCTATATCACCAAGGGCGTCGCGGCGTTCCCGTCAGGATCGAAAGCCGACCTCTTCATCGGTGCGATTACCCTGCCCGTCGTGCTGCTGATCTATGCGTTTGTGCGATATCTGCGTCACAAAGTACTCAACGAAACCGGTGCCTAAGCACCCCGCATATTGGTCTTTCAATCGTCCCTGATGTGCGTTAGTCTGGCATCGGGTTGAGTACGCAAGATATTGACTATGCTGTCAATTGAAACGGGATAGGAGAGTTTATGGTCAAGGTAAAAGCATTAGCTGGCGTCGTAGCATTGTCTGCCCTGGTTGCCGCTTGCGGAGGCGGCGCGGAAAAGAAAGAGCCTGAAAAAACCGCAGAGGCAACTCCTGCTCCGGCACCCGCTGCGGCCCCCGCAGCAGCCCCGGCGGCACCTGCCGGTCCGCCCGCCGCGACCGACGTCAGCACGTTGGACGGTACGACTTTTGCCAGCTTCACCGGCAATGCTGCGGCGGGTAAGTTGGTATTCGCTCAATGCCGTACCTGCCATGTTACCGATGCGGGCGTGAACAAGACCGGTCCGTCGCTTAACGGCATTATCGGACGGACAGCAGGCAAGGTTCCGGGCTTCAACTATTCGCCGGCCAATGCCGCCAGTGGCGTGACCTGGACCAAGGAAAAGCTGTTCCAGTATCTCGAAAAACCGCAGCGCGTCGTGCCGAAAACCAAGATGATTTTCGCTGGACTTCCCGATGCGCAGAAGCGCGCCGATGTGATTGCTTATCTCGAAAATCCGAGCTGAGCGAAAGCTTCAGTAACGAAAAAAGGCCGGGTTTTGCCCGGCCTTTTTTTGTTGCGGTGCGTGGCGGTCTAGGCCGCCATATCGCGCCGCGCCAGTTCGCAATGCGACCATATTTCGCCGAGCGCATTGAGCAGCTTGTCGATATCGGCATCGCTATGCACGGGCGATGGCGTCAGCCTTAACCGCTCGGTGCCACGCGGCACGGTCGGATAGTTGATCGGCTGCACATAGATGCCGTGATTGTCCATCAGCCAGTCGCTGATGAATTTGCACTTGTGCGCATCGCCGACCATCACCGGGATGATGTGGCTGGGGTTCGGAATATGCGGAATGCCCATCCGGTCGAGCGCTCCACGCACGCGCGCGACACGGTTCTGGTGGCGTTCGCGCTCGGCAGTGCTGTCCTTCAGATGGCGGATGCTTGCGCAAGCGCCTGCAGCTACCGCAGGCGGAAGCGCAGTCGAGAAGATGAAGCCGCTGGCAAAAGTGCGCACGAAATCGCACAGGTCGCGCGATGCGGCGATATAGCCTCCCATCACCCCGAACGCCTTGCCGAGCGTGCCTTCTATAACGGTGATCCGGTCCATCAGCCCTTCGCGTTCAGCGACACCGCCGCCGCGCGGACCGTAGAGGCCGACGGCATGGACTTCGTCGATGTAGCTCATTGCGTTGTGCTTTTCGCACACGTCGAGGATCTCTGCGATGGGGGCGATATCGCCGTCCATTGAGTAGACGCTTTCGAATGCAACAAGCTTGGCGCGCGCCGGGTCGAGGTCTGCCAGCTTGCGGTCAAGATCTTCGGGCGAATTATGCTCGAACACGCGCCGTTCGGCGCGGCTGTGGCGGATACCTTCGATCATCGAAGCATGATTGAGCGCGTCGGAAAGCACCATGCAGTTCGGAATTTTTGCAGCCAATGTACCGAGCGCCGCCCAATTCGAAACATAGCCCGAGGTGAAGAGCAACGCATCCTCCTTGTGATGCAGGTCGGCCAGCTCGGCCTCCAGCAGCACATGGTGGTGATTGGTGCCGGAGATGTTTCGCGTACCCCCGGCACCGGCCCCACACTCGTCGAGCACGCGGTGCATCGCACCCAATACCTTGGGATGCTGGCCCATGCCCAGATAGTCGTTCGAGCACCAGACGGTGATTTCCTGCGTCTCGCCATCGATATAGCGCTTGGCATGCGGGAAGGAGCCCGCCTTGCGTTCGATCTCGGCAAAGACGCGATAGCGCCCTTCCTCGCGGACGGCGGTCAGCTCGTTGCCGAAATATGCCTCATAATCCATGGCTCAACTCCCTCTCCGAAATTCCTTGTTGCTCCGTTCCATAGCCCACCCCCACAACGCCGAATCGCGAAAGGGGATGGCGAGAAAAACATGCTCGAGCGCTGCGAGCAGGCTCAGGCAGCACAGTAGACTGGCCTGCACCGCTTCGTGCGGTTGCGTGGTTGTAATGGCGGCGAACGCAAACCATGCGGCGAGCGCGACGATGGCTGCAATCGAAAGCGGCAGCATCCAGCGCAACCGCTTCGCGCCGAAATAGCTTTTGAGATAGCCTAAATGCGCGGGCAGCAGCTCGTCGCTCATATTGGGAACACCCCAGTAGATGTTGAGCTTCGATGACAGCCGGAAGATGAGCAGCAACGCGAAGGCATAGGCGCCGGTCGGATTGGCGGTCACCGCAGCGAGCGAAAGCAGCATCGCGGCGGTCATCGCGAGCGCAATCTCGTGGTGGATCAGCGCCATTGTGGCTAGGCTGAAACGCCGCCAGCCCTGCGCTTCGGGCGGGCAAGCCTCCCGGTGCGAGCCCGTGACGGCGCCGGTGAGGAAAGCGATCTCGTGCCAGCTCCAGACAAGCAGGCCGCCGAGGAAAGAAGCATAAGCCGCCCACACAGCGGTCGAATTGCCTGCCAGCACGATGAGACCCAAGCCAAGGCTGGCACAGAGCCCGGCAATCACGATTGCCCGTCCGAACGACTGGCGCAGCCGGTGGTTGATCATCGCCACAAGCCCCGTACTCACGAACCAGAGCGCGATGACCGCCGCGAAGGGCAAGGCAAGGCCTTCTGCTACCATGCGGGTTGCAGCCTTATCGTTGCGGGCAGTTCGTTGACGCGCGGCTTCATGAAATACATGCGCGCAAAGGCAAAGCCGGCCTTGGCCAAATTCGCCAAGCGCCCGAACGCGCCCGATATGCCGCCACGCGCTTTTGCGTCCTCGATGCCCACCGCCGCCAGCCGCAGATTTTCCATCGCCCGACGGAAGCGGGGGTCGTCGGTGTCGAGTTCGACCGGGAAGACCTGCTTGCTGATTTCGGTGCAGATCGTGAACACCTCATAACCATAATCGCGCGGATGCACGCCCAGCGCCTTGTGGAACACCGGCCGGTTATGGTCGCGCACATACATGGTCGCGTAGACCGAGAGCAGGAAGAAGCGAATCCACAGCTTGTTCGCGCCCGTCAGCAGTTTCGGATCGCTGCGCATCAGCATCGCAAAGGCCTCGCCGTGGCGGAACTCGTCGTTGCACCAGTCGTGGAACCAGTCGAAAATCGGGTGGAATTTGTTCTGCGGATTGCGCTGCAAATGCCGGTAAATGCTGATGTAGCGCGCGTAACCAATCTTTTCCGACAGATAGACCGCGTAGAAAATGAATTTCGGTTTGAAGAAAGTGTATTTCTTGGTCTTGGTAAGGAAACTCAGGTCGATGCCGATCCCTGCCCCTTTCAGCGTTTCGTTGATAAACCCGGCATGGCGGCTCTCGTCGCGCGCAAGCAGCTTGAAAATTCGCTTTACGTCGGGGTTCTTGGTCCGCTTGGCGATCTCGGCGTAAAGGATGCAGCCCGAAAATTCGCTGGTGAGCGAGCTTGCAAGGAAGTCGATAAATTCGGCCTGTAATTCGGGCTCCAGCCCCTCAATTACACCGTCGAAGGCAGGAGTCTTGCGGAAGTGGCGCTTGTTGCGGTCCTCGTCCATCTCCGCCATCAAAGCTTCCCATTCGGCGCGCACGGGCGAGACATCGATGCGGTCCATGGCCTCGAAATCGGTGGTGTAGAAGCGCGGGCTGAGCACCGTCTCCTGCCGCGCTATCGCCATCGTGTCGTGCTTGGGGGTTTCGATTCTAACGGGCGCGTTCATTATAGCCTCCCCGGGGTGAAACTGACTTCGTACAATTCGGCCATTTCGAAATGACCGGCAAAACGGGTCCACGCGCGACGCAGCAGTCCGGCACGGCGGACGGTGGCGTTGCGGTGGAAAATCAGGCTCTCGCCGAACGCAACGTGAATCGGATCGCCATGCACGCGCACCTGGTCGCCGGGTTCGATCTCCAGATCGCCGTCGAGTTCGACATGCGCGTGGAAATGTTCGGCGCTTTGTTCGACCTCGATCCGGCAGGGCGTATCGAACACTTGCGTGGAGAACAGCCGGGTCATGCCGCCGGACCCTCCAGCATTTCGGCAAAGACACGGCTGTGGTCGGCGCCGAAGCCGTGGATTTCAGCTTCGCGTCCGGTCTGCGGATCGGTGAGCGCCAGCGCGCCGTTTTCAAAGCGCGTGAGCTTGAACGGCGGTTCCGCGCCAATGCCCTTGGCGGCACGCGCCTTCGCCATCCGCCGCAGCGTCGCGCGGACGAAACCACCTTCGCCAAAGGCGATGACCTTCACCGTTTCGCCGCTGGCCGCGTTGCTGATCACCACAGCGCCATCGGCCCGGTCGGCGAAGCGCAATTGCCGTTCCTGAACGACCCCGACATTCGCTGCCGCGCGGCTTGCCTCGGGATTCGCCGACTCCGGCAGCCACCCGAGCCGCACCGCGCCGGTCAGCAACAACACCCCGAGCAGCAACGCCCCCGCCATCTTGATGACTGCGGGCGGGATCACCTCGTCGTGATGATGCGCGTGGCTCATGCGGTTGCTCCCACCAGCGGGATGTCGCGGCTGGTCGCAGCTTCCAACGGCGCAACCGGCTGCACCTGCTGCGTTGCCTTGAACAAAAGCCGCGCCACCGCTTGCGCATCGGGGATCGCCCGCAACATAGGCTGCGGACGGACAAGGCGCAGCGAGCGCGCATGTGGCCAGAGCATCAGGTAGCCGACCCGAGGCATGCCCTTCAGTCGAAGCACGATGCTGCCATGACCGTGCCCGAGCATCTTAAGGTCCGCGCTCTCAATCTGCGAAAGCGGCAGGTTGACGCAGGTGTTGAGCGCCACCCCGATCCGCAGCACAAGGCGCTTGTCGGTCAGTGTGTAAACCGTCGAACGGCCCACAGCCCAGGCAAACAGCACGAACAACCCGACCACCCCGACACCTAGCAGTAAAACCGCAACGGCGGTATTTGCATTGCCTGCCAGCGCTGCCCAAAGCGTGACTGCCACGAAGTAAGCCGCCGCCAGCCGCACATGCAACGCACTTGCCGCCAGATGCTTCCAGTCCGGGCCGCCCTGCCAGACGATATGCTCGCCTTCGGGCAAGACGCCCGGCAGGCCCCTGACCGGTTCGTGGCCGTATTCGCTCATAGCAGCGGTTCCTGACGGCCGCAGTTGGCATAGAGATAGCCGCCACCGAAATAGGCGACGATGCGCTCTTCCTCATAAAGCGTGACCTGCCCCGGTGTGACCGGCTTCGGCACACCGGCATAGTCGGCGGCGTTGATCGCGTCGATCACCACCTTACCCCGCCCGACCTTCGCCATCGCCATCGGTGCCAGCACCTTGCCTTTGCCGGTATCGACTTCGAGATAGCGGATCACATGCTCGGCACGATCGACCCACAGGTCGCTCACCGTTCCGGCGACTGCACCGTCGGCGGCAACCACCGACAGACCGCGCGGGTCGGCATCCTTGCGGTTGACCGAGATGTGCGCAGCAGCACCGATCGGCACGATCCGCGCATGGCCTTCGGCATCAAGGTCGGTGTGCTTGGCACGGTCCGCCCATGCTGCAGGGCCGATGCCGTCAACCAGCGGATTGCCGGTCGGATAATAAGGCGCGCCGGGCGAACGGAAGGTGCGCGCGGCGGCGATATCGACCTTTTCGCGGCCCTTGGTGGGCGTGGTCACAGTGCCGCGTCCATGGGGCATGAGAAAGGTTTTGGGTGTCGCCGTCAGCAAGGCTCCACCATGCGTATCGACGCGACCGGTGACCTCGTCCTCGAGCGGATAGCCTTCGCGGCGATCCTCGCGGCGCAGGTAGAATACCAACGCAATGAAAAACAACACGAACGCCAGAAACACCAGTTCGGTCACATCGGTTGTGCCTATCAATTTAATGTCGTCCATTTCACTTCCTCCTCACGCTTTCCGGTTCAGGTGGGAAACTCGCTCAGTCCAAAACCCTTGTTGCTTATTTTTCTATCATCGAGCTGCAGCCCGATGACCGGTCCAAGCACGACCAAAGTCACCAGCAGCAGCAGGATTTCCAAAACATAGACCGCGCCATAGCCGGTCGCGCGATAGGCGAGCGTTGCGCCCATGCCGTCCTGCAGCGCGATTATCGCCATGCCGTCGCGGATCAGCCCGCCGAGCGCGATGCCAAGCCCCGCGCAGCTCGCCTGCACCGCGCCCCATGCGCCGAGTGCGAGGCCGGCGGAGCCAGATTGTGCGAGGCCCATCGCCGCGATCATCGTGCCGACCGAGAAAAGGCCGGTGCCAAAGCCGATTGCGAGGGCGCCGGTATATAGCAGCGGCACCGAGTTCAGTGGGGCGGCGAACAGTGTCATCAAGAAGGCCGCGATACCTGCGACGGCACCCATGCCTGCCAGCCGCAACGGGTCCGCGCCAGCCGACAGCCGCCGCCCGCTATAAGCAAAGGCGATCAACGCGCCGAGTGCCCACGCGCCCGTGAGCGCCGTCGTGCCACCGACCGACAGGCCCAATATCTCGCCGCCATAAGGTTCGAGCAGTGCATCCTGCATCGCGAAGGCCATCGCACCGACGCCGATAGCCAGCAGCAAGCGCTTCGCGTTCGGCTGGGCCGTGAACGAGGCCCAGATATCGCCGAAGCGCGGGTCGGTTTTAATGGAGGTTGTGAGTGCTGGATTGCGTGCCTCCTGTTTCCAAAGGGCGGTGACGTTCAGGATCATCGTCAGCAGTGCCGCGCCCTGGATAACCTGCACCAGCTTTGTGTAACCAAAGTCGACCAGCAGATTGCCGATGGTGAAGGCCGCCAACATCATGCCCACCAGCAGCATGACGTAGAGCAAGGCGACAACCCTCGGCCGTTTGTCCTCCGACGCGATATCGGTTGCCAGCGCGAGGCCCGCAGTCTGGGTGACGTGCATTCCGGCACCGGTGAGTAGAAACGACAGGCATGCCGCCGAAACACCCAGCGCGAAAGTATCGGGGCGCGTAATCAGGATCAGAGCGAAGGGCATGATGGCTAGGCCGCCAAACTGGCCGAGCGTTCCAAACCAGATATAAGGCACGCGCCGCCAGCCGAGCACCGAGCGGTGCGTGTCCGAACGATAACCGATCAGCGCACGGAAGGGTGCGACCATCAGGGGGATGGCGATCATCAGCGCGACGATCCAGGTCGGGGTGCTCAATTCGACGATCAGCACGCGGTTGAGCGTACCGTTGAGCAACACCGCCGCAATCCCCACGCTCACCTGGAACAGCGCCAGCCGCAACAGCCGCGCTAACGGAAGTTCCGCACTGGCCGCATCGGCGAATGGCAGGAACCGCGTACCCACGGCCTGCCAGAAACTCGCCAATGTCGGCTTGTCGGTCATCGACGGCTGATCCCCATCGCTTGCGATTTGTAGAAGCCGCTCGACACGCGCTGCGTGAAGTCGATTTTCCAGTCGGGCATTTCGGTGCCGATATCACCCGACAGCCGCGCCTCGGACACCGGCTTGATCGCGGGCGAACGGTCGCCGCGCGGGAACAGCTTGCCGGCAAGATGCATCGTGCGCAGCAACGGCGTGCCGGGCGCGAAGGTGAAGGCGATATGACCGGTGCGCTGCGCCCAGGCTTTCAGCACGCCGACAATATCGTTCTCGTCATAATGGATCAGCGAGTCCATTGCGACGACATGATCGAACATGCCGAGGCTATGGCTGCGCATATCGCCGACACGCCAGTCGATGGACAGGTTCGCATGTGCGCGCCGCCGCGCGACGTCGATCAAGCCGTGCGAAACATCGATGGCCACGACTTCTGCACCACGCTCCGCTGCGGTGATAGCCAGTGCGCCAGTTCCGCAGCCCGCATCGAGCAGCCGCATACCGCGCATGTCCGACGGAAGGCTGGACAACAGAAGGGCGCGCATTTCGTCACGCCCCGCGCGCACGGTCGCCCGGATGCCGCTGACAGGAACGTCCGAGGTCAGGTCTTCCCACGCCTTGCGCGCAGTCTTGTCGAAATAGGTTTCGAGCCGTGTGCGGCTCTGCTGATAGCTGGTCGAGGCTAGGCTGGTTTCCATCATTCAAATCCCAGAAAATCGAAAATATCGCGGTCTTTCATGGGCGTGGCTTCCTGCGGCTCGACGCCGTCCCACAGCCTTTTCGCCAGATTCATATATTCCTGACACGCCGCCTCGATTTCGGGCGTGCTTTCCATTTCGAACAAGGTGCATTTTTTGAGGCGTGAGCGGCGGATCGCATCGAGGTCGGCGAAATGTGCCAGACGCTGCATTCCGATGGCATTGCTGAACCGGTCGATTTCGTCCGTTGCCGCCGAACGGTTGGCGACCACGCCAGCCAACCGGACGTTGTAGTTCTTCGCCTTGGCGTTGATGGCTGCAACGATGCGGTTCATTGCGAAGATGCTGTCGAAGTCATTGGCGGCGACGACAATTGCGGCATCGGCATGTTGCAGCGGCGCGGCAAAGCCACCGCAGACGACATCGCCCAACACATCGAAAATCACGACGTCGGTGTCTTCGAGCAAATGATGCTGCTTGAGCAACTTCACCGTCTGCCCAACCACATAGCCGCCGCAGCCCGTGCCCGCAGGCGGGCCGCCTGCCTCGACGCACATCACGCCGTTATAGCCTTCGAACATATAATCCTCGGGCCGCAATTCCTCGCTGTGGAAGTCGACGGTTTCCAGCACGTCGATCACCGTCGGCATCATCTTCTTGGTCAGCGTGAAGGTCGAATCATGCTTGGGGTCGCAGCCGATCTGCAGCACGCGGTGGCCCATCCGCGAGAACGCCGCCGACAGGTTGGACGATGTCGTCGATTTGCCGATCCCGCCCTTGCCATAGACCGCGAACACCTTCGCGCCGGTGATCTTGTCAGTCGGGTCGAGCGCAACCTGCACGCTGCCTTCGCCATCGGGTGGTGCGGTGTCCAAGAGATTGAGCGTCATGTCGTTTCTCCGTTCATTCTGCGGGGACCAGGCCTTCGAGCCGGTCCTCAAGATCGTTGCTGGCGGCTTTCAGGCCAGCGAGGGTTTCTGCATCGGGCGTCCACAATTGCCGCTCGCATGCTTCCAGCAAGCGGTCGGCAACGCGCGCCGAGGATTTGGGGTTCAGTTCCGACAACCGCGCCCGCATTTCGGGGTCTAGGACGAAGGTTTCGCTAATCTTCTGGTAAACCCAGGGCGAGACGCTGCCGGTGGTGGCGGACCAGCCCATCGTGTTGGTCACATGGCTTTCGATGCTGCGGACGCCTTCGAAGCCATGCTTCAACATGCCTTCATACCATTTAGGGTTAAGCATCCGCGTGCGGGTTTCGAGGTCGATCTGCTCGCTTAAGGTGCGCACCTTGGTATCGCCCTGTGTGGCATCCACAATATAGACGGGAGCCGCCTGCCCACGCGCCTTGGCAACCGCCTTGCTCATGCCGCCAAGCCCATCGACATAATGGTCGATGTCGGTGACGCCGAGTTCGACGCTTTCGAGATTCTGATAGGTCAGTTCGACGCCTGCGAGTTCGCTTTCAAACAAGGCGCGGTTCTGCTTTGGCACGCCGCTGCGGCCATAGGCATAGCCTTTGTGCGTTTCGAACATATTGGCGAGTTCGTCGGGATCAGCCCATGCGCCACCGTCGATCATCATGTTGACGTTGGCACCATAAGCGCCTTGCGCGTTCGAAAAGACGCGAAGGCTAGCGGTTTCGAGGTCGCAGTCATGCTGCGCCTGATGCGCTAGGCTGTGCTTACGGACGAAGTTCGCTTCGACAGGTTCGTCGGCGATGGTCGCAAGATAGGTCGCATCGGCGATCATCCGCGTTTGCAACGGCAGCAGATCGCGGAAAATACCTGACAGCGTAACCACTACGTCGATGCGCGGACGGCCCAGTTCTTCGAGCGAAATCAACTCCGCCCCTGCTAGGCGGCCATAATCGTCGAAGCGCGGACGAGCGCCGAGTAGGGCCATAACTTGGGCAATCTGGGCGCCTTCGCTCTTCAGATTATCGGTGCCCCACAGCACCATCGCGATGCTCTCGGGCAATTTGCCGCCGTCGGCCATGTGCCGAGCAATTAACTGGTCGGCCTGGGTGCTGCCCTGAATGCAGGCGAAAGTGCTGGGGATGCGGAACGGGTCGAAACCGTGGATATTGCGACCGGTCGGCAGCACCTCGGGGTTCTTTAGGAGGTCACCACCGGGTGCTGGCAGGACATAAGCCCCGTCGAGCGCGCGCATCAGCGAAGCCAGTTCGTCATTGGCATCGAGCCGCGCTTCGATGTCGGCACGTTCCAGTTCGGGTGAGGCTCCGGCCATTGCATCGACAAGGCCTTCGCGTTCTTCCATCGACAACGCGCCGCCAAAGACGTGCAGCCCATGCGGGATGAGTTCGCGCTCCAGTTCGTACAGGCGGCCCGACAAATCCGATAGATCGCCAGCCTCGATATCGAGTTCGACGCAATGGTCGCGGATCAGCGCTTCAAGATCGCGGCGCTCGTCGCCATCGTCAACGACCGAGCGGTAGCGTTCCAGCATCACCTTCAGATCGGCGAAGCCCTTGTACAGCCCTGCCTGCGCTAATGGCGGGGTTAGATAGCTCACCAGCGTCGCGCCCGAGCGGCGCTTTGCAATGATGCCCTCGGACGGATTGTTCGATGCGTAGAGATAGAAATTCGGCAGATTGCCGATCATCCGGTCGGGCCAGCAATCACCACTCATCCCTGCTTGCTTGCCCGGCATGAATTCGAGTGCGCCGTGTGTGCCGAAATGCAGGACTGCGTCGGCTCCAAAATCCTCGCGGATGTAGCGGTAGAAGGCCGAGAAAGCATGGGTCGGGGTGAAGCCGTGCTCGAACAGCAAACGCATCGGGTCGCCTTCATAGCCGAACGCTGGCTGCACGCCGACAAAGACATTGCCGAAGCGGTGCCCAAGCACATGGATCGACTGGCCGTCGCTTTGCTGGCGTCCAGGGGACGGTCCCCATTGCGCCTCGATCTGGTTCAGATATTTCTCGCGGCGAACATGGTCGTCGGCGCTGATCCGTGCGGCGACATTAGCGTCGGCACCGTACTGTTCCGCATTGCCCTTGAGGACGGCATTGCGGACGTCATCAACCGTTTCCGGTGCATCGATGGCATAGCCTTCGGCTTTCATCCGCTGCAAGGTTGCATGAAGCGACTCGAATACTGCAAGATGCGCCGCCGAACCTGTGGCGCCAGCGTTGGGCGGGAAGTTGAACAGGACGATGGCAAGCTTGCGCTGCGCTTTTTCGGCTCGGCGCAGCTTGATCAGCGCCGAGACTTTACCCGCCAGCGAAGCGGCGCGTTCGGGGCAGCTTTGCATTGCACGGACATTGTCGGTGACCGTAAATTTGCAGTTGCGATGGCAACCGTTGCACCCCTGGGGCGAGCCATCCGAGCGGCCACCGAACACGCTCGGCACAATCGCGCCGTCGAGTTCGGGAATTGCCATCATCATTGTGGTTTCGAGCGGCAGAAGACCCAGCTTACCAGCGCCCCATTGTTCGAGCGACTGGAATTCGATCGGGTGTGCAGCGATGTAAGGCACGTCGAGCTTGGTCAGCGTTTCGAGTGCGGCATCGACATCATTATAGGCTGGGCCGCCAACGAGCGAGAAACCCGTCAGATTGACGATAGCATCGACCGTCGCTTTGCCGTCCTTGACGAAATATCTCTCGATGGCAGGGCGTGAATCGAGACCACTGGCGAAGGCGGGGATGACTTTCAGCCCTTGCGCTTCAAGCATTTCGATCATGCCATCATAATGGCCTGTGTCCTTGCCGAGCAGATAAGAGCGCAGCATCAACACACCGACGGTGCCGCTGGCGTTCTTAATCGAAGGAAGCTTGCTGGCATCTTCGCTCATTCGCTCGGCCATATCGGGATGGTAAACGCCGACTTCGGGATATTCGCGCGGGGGTTGCGCTGGCAATTTGCCCTTGAGCGCGGCGCGGTCGCCGCTGGCATAACGGTCGATCAGCCCGCGCACCATATCGACGACATTATCATCCGACCCGGCCAGCCAATATTGCAGCGTCAGGAAATATTGCCGCACATCCTGCGCTGCTCCCGGCACAAAGCGTAAAATCTTGGGCAGGCGGCGCAGCATCTTCATTTGCCCGGCACCCGAACTCGCGCCCGGCTTGCTCGACCCGCGCAGTTTTTTGAGCAGCGCCAGCGGCCCCCTGGCGGGTTTGTCCATGCGGTAGCCGCCGAGCCGCGTCAGCTTGACGATATCGGCAGCGGACATGATGCCGACCATCGCATCGCATTGTTCGCGGCGGGCGAGCAATGCGGGATGGATCGCGCGAACATGATCTTCGAGGAAGAGCATTGTGGCAATGACGATATCGGCGCGCGCGATGTCCGATTTGGCGCGTTCCAGAACAGTCGGATCGCGGTCCCAATCAGAGGCGGCATAGAAACCGATGCTGATATTGTCGCGGGCCATGTCGTGGTTGGCGCGCTCGACTGCTGCCGCCAGATGGTTGTCCAGCGTGACTATCACCACGCGGACGGAAGGGCCGCCGCTACCGCGCATAATGGGCCTTGGCCTCATAGAGGGTGGCAAGTTCGATGGTCGAAACGCCTCTTTCGGCGGCAAACAGTTCGGTGTTCTTCCGCGCCTTGCCGCGCACAAAGAACGGTATTTTCTTCAACTCGCGTACTGCATCGTCGCTCCAGACCGCCTCGGTGTCGTTGGCTGGCGCGGCCAGTTCGGGCTGGCACTGTGGCGCGCTGTGGCCCGGGCCGAGATGCGATGCCCCTGCCCCGTCGTTGAATTCGAAATCGTCGCGGAACATGGTGAGCAGATGTTCCTCAAGCCCCATCACCAGCGGGTGAACCCAGCTATCGAAGATGACATTCGCGCCCTCGAAGCCCATCTGCGGGCTGAAGCGCGCGGGAAAATCCTGCACATGGACGGGCGAGGAAATGACCGTGCAGGGGATCGAGAAACGCTTCGCGATATGGCGTTCCATCTGCGTGCCGAGCACCAGTTCGGGTTGCGCATCCTGAATGGCTTGCTCGACCGCGAGATGGTCGTCGGTAATCAGCGGCTCGACGCCGTATAGCTTGGCAGCAGCGCGGATGTCGCGGGCATATTCGCGGTTGTAGCAGCCAAGGCCGACAACCTTGAAGCCGAGCTCTTCGCTGGCGATGTGTGCTGCGGCGACGGCGTGTGTTGCATCGCCGAAGATGAAAACGCGCTTGCCGGTCAGATAGTTGGAATCGATCGAACGGCTCCACCATGACAGCCGCGACAGGCCTTCCTGCAACATCGGCTCAGGGTCGACGCAAGCCAGTTCAGAAACTTCGCGGATGAAATCCTGCGTCGCACCGACGCCGATGGGCACGGTGCGGACGGCGGGCTGGCCAAAGGTGCGTTTTAGATAATCGGCTGCGAGATCACCGGTTTCGGGATAGAGGACGATGTTGAAATCAGCCTCGCCGAGCTTGGTGATGTCGGCGACATTTGCTCCCAATGGCGCAGTGACGTTGACGTCTACGCCCATATTGGCAAGCAGGCCGCTGATTTCGATGATATCGTCGCGGTGCCGGAAACCGAGTGCCGTCGGCCCGAGAAGATTGACCAGCGGACGGCGACCTTTCTTGTTGGAAGCGCGGCGGTCTTTGTCGGCCAGCGAGCGGACGATCTGGTAGAATGTCTCTGCTGCACCCCAATGCTCCTTGCGCTGGTAACTCGGCAGTTCGAGCGGGATGACCGGGATCGACAGACCCATTTTTTCGATGAGGCCAGCGGGATCGTCCTGAATCAGTTCGGCAGTGCATGACGCGCCTACCAGCATCGCATCGGGCTTGAACCGTTCGACGATATCGAGCGCAGCAGTCTGGAAAAGCTGCGAGGTATCCTTGCCGAGATCGCGCGCCTGGAATGTCGTGTAGGTGACTGGAGGCCGCTTGCTGCGCCGCTCGATCATCGTGAACAGCAGATCGGCATAAGTGTCGCCCTGCGGCGAGTGCAGCAGATAATGCACGCCTTCCATCGCCGTTGCGACGCGCATTGCGCCGACATGGGGCGGGCCTTCATATGTCCAGACGGAGAGTTGCATACCGCTATACCCTCAACACATCGCGGCGGCGCAGGGGCCGCGCGAACAATTCGGCGAGGTCGCCTGCCTGGTCGAAACCGTGGATAGGCGAGAACACCAGCTCGATTGCCCATTTGGTCGAAAGCCCCTCGGCCTCCAGCGGGTTGGCGAGGCCGAGGCCGCAAACAGTTAGGTCGGGCTTCGCGGCACGAACACGGTCGAGCTGCTTGTCGACATCTTGTCCTTCGCTCAGCATCACGCCAGCAGGAAGCGCAGCGAGCTCCTGCGCCAGATGTCGGCGGTGAAGGTAAGGCGTGCCGACTTCGGTCAGTACCATTCCGAGTTCGTTGGCGAGGAAGCGTGCCAGCGGCACTTCGAGCTGCGAGTCGGGCATGAAGAAGATCGACCGGCCTTCCAGCCGTTCGCGGTGATGCGCGAGCGCAGTCGTCGCGCGTTCCTGATAGGGGCGCAGCACGGCATCGAAACGATCGTCGCCGATGCCGAATTCGCGGGCAGCGGCGTACAGCCATGCGGTCGTGCCCTCGACGCCGAACGGGAACAGCGCATCGAGCCGTTTCGCACCGCGTTCCTCCAGCGCTTGCGCGGTATCGCCCAGAAAGGGCTGCGCCAGCAGGAAGCGGGTATTGGTGCCGACACCCGGCAAATCGGCAACGGCACGCTCTGGCAGGCTGGAGACATTGGCGATGCCAAGCTCTACGAAAAGCCGACGAAACTGGTCTTCGACAATATCGGGGAGCGAACCGACGACGATCAAATTCTTCGGCGCGTTCTCAGCCAATGCGGGCATCACCGGCACCAGCGAGGCGAGACAGGCGTCTTCGCCTTCGGTGAAGGTCGTTTCTATCCCGCTGCCCGAATAATTGAGGATGCGAACTTGCGGGGCGTGCTTCGCACCCAGCCTTTGCGCCGCTTTCGACAGGTCGAGCTTGATGACTTCCGAGGGGCAGCTGCCGACGAGAAACAGCGACTTGATCTCGGGCCGGCGCGCCAGCAACTGGTCGACAATCCGGTCCAGTTCTTCATTTGCATCGGCAAGCCCGGCCAGATCGCGTTCTTCCATGATTGCGGTGGCGAAGCGTGGCTCAGCAAAGATCATTACGCCCGCCGCAGACTGCAGTAAATGCGCGCAGGTGCGCGAGCCGACGACGAGGAAAAACGCATCCTGCATCTTGCGGTGCAGCCAGATGATACCGGTCAGCCCGCAGAAAACCTCGCGCTGGCCACGTTCTTTCAGCACCGGTGCGCAGTCGCTCGCCTCGTTTTGCGGAAGGCGAGCGGGGGCGTTCATGAAGTAGCTCCCTGCAACCGCGCCATGCGCAGCTTGTAGAGGAACTGTCCGGCATTGATGACATAAGCCGCATAGGCGGCGAGCGCGACATACATGCGGTCATGCGGCGTGCCCCATCCGTTGAACAGCATTAGCAGATAAGCGGTGTGCAAGGCCAGCACTAGCATGCTGAAGACATCTTCCCAGAAGAACGCCTTGGCGAACAACCATTCGTCGAACACCGCCTTTTCCCAGATCGAGCCGGTGACCATGATCGTATAGAGCGCCGCCGTTTTGAGCAGGATGGAGATGTTAGCCGCGGCCTCTCCCTCGCCAGTGACAAGGAAACGGATGACCAGAAAAAGGCTCACTGCGAAGATCAGAAACTGCACCGGAGCCAATATCCCCTGCACCAGGGTCCAGGGCGATTCGTCTCGTCTTTTGCGCTGTGCGTCGGTGTAAAGCGGCGCGAGGCTGCTGGAAGCCGCCTGACCGGCCATTATCGTGAAATCCTCGCCCGATCTTATATGTCTGCTTATCGACAGATCACATGCTCCCTATCTGGAATATGGCGATTTAAACGGAAGAAAGGGCAAAGTGTCAAGTTTTTTAGACGTCTACAATTCTGGACATAAAGTTGTTTGCTACGCTGTAAATTTTGTTTTACGTTCGCGACTCACAGAGGTGGAATACCATCCCGCAGGCCGACGTCCTCCCACGCCGACCAGACCTTTTAGGAGAGTCTGCATATGGCCACTATGTTCGGGATATCCGGCCTGAAATCCAAGCTGGATGGCTGGCGTGGATTCCGAAGAAGCGCTCCGGCAGACGAAATGGTGGTTTCCGCATCCACTTTGAGCAATTTCACGATCGCGGGCCGGAATGACGATGACCATGATCTGTCACTGCTGCTCGAAAATCTGGTTATCCCGAAACTGATTGCGGATCGCGACAATGTCGTGGACCGGCGAGTATTACCGGAAATGCTGCAGGTCAGCAAGGCGATGCGGCAACGCGCGGTGACCGAGGCTGACGTTTTAAAATTCACCCGACTTGCCGTGACGGGAGAAGCGCCCGAGTTGCTCGACTTTGTCGACCATTGCCTTGAAAGCGGAAATTCGGTCGAGACAATTTACATCGACCTGCTTGCGCCCGCCGCGCGGAAGCTGGGCGAATATTGGGAAGATGACAGCGAGGATTTTGTCGGCGTCACCATGGGTCTTTGGCGCATTCAGGAAATCCTGCGCGAACTGACCTTGCGCATCCCGCCCAAATCGCGCCCCGGCCACGGCCAACGCTCGGCGCTCTTTTCGACCATGCCCGGCGAGCAACACAGCTTCGGCACTCTGATGCTGGCCGAATGCTTCCAGCGCGCGGGCTGGGACACCGACGTGCTGATCGAGCCGACGCAATCCGAACTCACCGGAAAATGCGCCAAACGCCATTACGACCTCGTTGGATTGACGGTCAGCCGCGACTGCTCTACGGGGTCGCTCAGCAGCGTGGTGTCCACGGTTAAAGCTGTATCTGGAAACCCGCATATCTGCGTCATGGTCGGTGGACGGGTCATCAACGAACAACCGGAACTGGTTGACGAATGCGGTGCGGATGCAACGGCAATCGATGCCATATCTGCAGTCATGCTTGCAGATCGTCTGGTACCGGTGAATTTGGAATGTTTCGAAAATCTAACCTAGCGAACTGGCTCTTGCGATGAACCTGGAGTCTACCAGTGATGACCAGATCCCCTTCAACGACCCCGACATCATGTTCGAAGGGTTCACGAAGTCCGACATCGTCACCCTCGCTTATTGTGCGGGCGATTTCATGCTCGCTATCGATGAGAACAAGATCGTCCGCGATATCGCGGTAAACCTTAAAGATCATGGCTTTGCCAACCAGTGGATCGGCAAGAAATGGTCAGATACGGTCACGGTTGAAAGCAGGCCGAAGATCGAGCAGTTGCTCGACCCTGCGCATCCTTCGAAGAATATCTGGCGGCAGGTAAACCATCTGCACGATGGCGACGACTTCCCAGTCAACTATAAGGTCATCAAGCCCGCGAACAGCCAATGGCACATTGCCATCGGGCGCGATCTGCGATCGATTTCGGCGTTGCAGCAAAGGCTTTTGAAGACGCAGCAGTCGATGGAACGCGACTATCTCAACCTGCGGCAGACCGAGACGCGCTACCGATTGCTGTTCGATAACATGTCCTATCCGGTGCTGATAGCCGATGCCGAAAATCTCGATATTCAGCAGGCCAACCGCGCCTGTCATAACCTGATGAGCGCTGCGCCCGGCTCGTTGGACGGGAAGGCTTTGCCAAACCTTGTCGAGCGCGAGTACCGCGACGATCTTATCGCCTATCTGGCGGCCGTTTCAGTCAACAGCGCGATTACTCCGGTCAGCGTGCGGTTGGCCGGTCGCAAGGGTTATGTCAAAATCGCCGCCTCCGCTTTCCGCCAGTCAGGCAAGCAGTTCTGGCTGGTGAGCATCGACGACGGCTTGCACGAAGCACCTGCCAAGCAATCGGACCAATATGTCCTCGATGTCGTCGAGAAAATGCCCGATGCCTTCGTGCTGGCGGACGAAAAACAGGCGATCATCGTCGCCAATCGTGCCTTTGCCGAATTGGTGCAAGCGGGATCGGTCGAACAGTTGCTGGGAGTTTCGCTGAACCGCTTTATCGGGCGGCCCGAAGTCGATCTGGGGCTGCTCAAAAAGCAGCTCAAAGACCATCAGAATGTCCGCAATTTCAGCTCGATCGTCAACGACCTGAACGGGGGCGAGGAACCGGTGGAAATATCCGCGATCATGATCGAGCGCGAACAGCCTTTGTTCGGCTATTCGGTCCGTAGCGTCGGCCGGCGCGAGCGCGACTTGCCGCAAGCGGGCAATAATTATCCACGCTCGGTGGAACAATTGACCGAGCTTGTCGGTCGGAAACCGCTCAAGGAAATCGTGCGCGAAAGTACCGACCTTATCGAGCGCATGTGCATCGAAGCCGCGCTTGTCCACACTTCCGACAACCGTGCTTCGGCGGCCGAAATATTGGGGCTAAGTCGGCAGAGTCTCTATTCGAAACTGCACCGTCACGGCCTCGGAAATTTGCTCGGCAAGGATTAACCGCGCTGGACATTTCGATTGTCCAAATAGTTTGACACTCCTGCCCCGCTGACCTAGCTTTTGCCTATGTCGGACTCGGTAATTTCCGCAGAATTTGTGCGCAGCATAGCGGCGCGGCCAAAGCTGCGGGATGTTGTCGAACTGACCAAGCCGGTCACATGGTTTCCGCCAATGTGGGCATTCATGTGCGGCGTGGTTTCGTCGGGCGTTTCGATTGCAGACAACTGGCTGTTCCTGGTCGCCGGAATTGCGCTGACCGGCCCGATCGTGTGCGGCACAAGCCAGGTTATCAACGATTATTGCGACCGGCATGTCGACGCCATCAACGAGCCGAACCGCCCGATCCCATCGGGCCGGATTCCCGGACGCTGGCCGGTGTGGATTGCGCTTTTCGGGTCGGCACTTTCCCTCGCCTTGGCCGCGGCTTTGGGGCCTTGGGTGTTCCTTGCGACCTGCGCCGCATTGTTTTTTGGCTGGGCCTACAGCTCGCCGCCTTTCCGGTTCAAACGCAGCGGCTGGCTCGGGCCATTGGTTTGTGCGCTCAGCTATGAAGGCCTGTCCTGGTTCACCGGTGCGAGTGTCATGCTGGGAGGCCTTCCGGGTGGCGGAACCTTGGCGATCCTCCTGCTCTATAGTCTCGGCGCGCATGGCATTATGACGCTTAACGATTTCAAGGCGGTTGAGGGCGATCGCGCGACCGGCTTGCGTTCGCTTCCAGTGACTATGGGCGTGCGCAATGCGGCGCTGTTTGCCTGTGCGGTCATGGCGCTGGCGCAGTTGGGAGTGATCGCATTGTTGCTGTGGCAAGACCTGATCCTGTCAGCAGCGATCATTGGCTTTTTCGTGGCAATCCAGATTGCCTGCATGACCCGGCTTGTTCGCAATCCAGCCAAATATGCGCCTTGGTACAACGGGACCGGTGTGTCGCTCTACGTGTTCGGAATGCTTGCGGCGGCGCTCGGCCTTGGGGGATATATATGACAACGGGGATCGGCTGGTTTGGCATCGTCAGACTGGGCGCGGTGCAGGCGGCCATAGGCGCGATGGTCATGTTGGCGACTTCGCTGCTCAACCGGGTGATGGTGGTCGAATATGCCATCGCCGCCGCAGTTCCTGCGGGACTTGTAGCCTGGCATTATGCCGTCCAGCTCAGCCGCCCCTTATGGGGCCACCGTTCGGACCGGTCGGCGCGGCGCAGTAACTGGATCATCGGCGGGATGGGTGTGCTAGCGCTGGGAACATTGGTTGCGGTCGACGCGACAGTGCTGATGGCGGGAAGCGGCATCTTGCCGTTCGTCCTCGCAATAGTCGGCTTCACGCTGATCGGATTTGGCGTCGGCATTTCCGGAACCGCATTGCTGGCTCTTCTTGCCTCGCGCGTCGATGCGACCCGCAAACCTGCCGCAGCAGCAATTAGCTGGACGATGATGGTCGCGGGGATTGTTGTAGCGGCAGGCGTCTCGGGCGCATATCTCGATCCTTTCAGCGAAACGCGGCTGGCAATTGTCGCCAGCTCGGTAATTTTGGTAGCCTTCTGCACTGCGATGCTGGCGCTACGCGGATTGGAGCGGAACAGTCTTGCTGTTGTCGCCCCCCAACGCGCCGACAGAACAGCAAATTTCTCGGAAGTTTTAAAAGAAATCTGGCGAGACGATCAAGCCCGCCGCTTCACCTGGTTCGTGTTCATCTCGATGCTGGCCTACAGCATGCAGGATCTGATCCTCGAACCATTTGCCGGGTTCATCTTCAAAATGACGCCGGGGGAATCAACCCAACTCGCCGGGCTCCAGCATAGTGGCATATTGGCGGGCATGCTCTTGGCAGGCTTGGGCGGGAGCCTTTATGCCAGACGCTTCGGCCAGAATCTGAAATTGTGGATTGTCCTTGGCTGCTTCGGCTCGGCGATCATGCTTGCCGGCCTTTCGGTCGGTGCGACCGTGGGAATGGCATGGCCGCTCAAGGCCAACGTCTTCGGATTGGGACTGGCCAACGGCGTGTTCGCGGTTGCGGCGGTGGGCGCAATGCTTGGGCTGGCCAGCGACGGCAAATCGTCGGGCGAAGGTGCGCGCATGGGTGTCTGGGGCGCGTCTCAGGCGATTGCCTTCGGTTCGGGTGGATTGCTCGGCGCAGTGATTGTCGATCAGCTTCGAAGCATCATGGGGCAAGACGATGTCGCGTTTCAGGCCGTCTTCGCCGTCGAGGCGATGATGTTCATTTTGGCGGCGCTGGTGGCTACCGGCACGAAAATGGTGCTTCCGGTTCAAGTGCAAAAGGCGGTGAAAGCATGACTCAGCAACCCGATTATGACGTGATTGTGGTCGGCGGCGGGCCGTCGGGGGCGACCGCAGCGCATGATTTGGCCTGTGCCGGACACAAGGTGATGCTACTTGACAAGGCAGGACGGATCAAGCCGTGCGGCGGCGCGGTACCGCCGCGTTTGCTCAAGGATTTCGACATTCCGCAATCGCTGCTTGTGGCGCATGCCAAATCGGCGCGGATCATCGCGCCGTCGAATAAGAAGGTCATCATGCCCGTCGGCGAGGGCTTTGTCGGCATGGTCGATCGCGACTATTTCGACGAGTGGCTGCGCAATCGTGCAGCCGAGGCAGGCGCGACGCGCGTGACCGGTAAATGCGAGCGGGTGGATGACAGCAACGACATCGTCACCCTGACCTATCGCGCCGACCGCGCGGCGGATGCTCGAACGGTAACGGCCCGCGCGGTGATCGGCGCCGATGGCGCGCGCTCCAAAGTCGCCGAGCAATGCCTGAAAAACGCCAGCAAGGTGCCGTGCGTATTTGCGTATCACGAGGTGGTCGAGGTTCCCGGCGAGATCGATGCCGATTATGAAGAAACGCGCTGCGATGTCTATTATCAGGGCCATCTGTCGCCCGATTTCTACGCCTGGATTTTCCCGCACGGCAAAACGATGAGCATCGGCCTGGGCAGCGCCGACAAGGGCTTTCCCTTGCGCGAAACCACGCGGTTGATGCGCGAGCAGACGGGGGTTTCGCACTGGAAAACGATCCGCAAGGAGGGTGCGCCGATTCCTCTCAAGCCGCTCAAGCGCTGGGACAATGGGCGCAATGTCGTCGTTGCGGGCGATGCCGCGGGCGTGGTTGCGCCTTCGTCGGGCGAAGGCATCTACTACGCGATGACTGCGGGCCGGATGAGCGCTGATGCGGCAGGCGCTTTCCTCAAAACCGGCGATGCCCGAAAGCTCCGCCTCGCGCGCAAATCCTTTATGAAGGCACATGGCCGGGTGTTCTGGATATTGGGGATGATGCAATATTTCTGGTATAGCAGCGACAAGCGCCGCGAGCGTTTTGTCAAGATGTGCGAAGACCCCGATGTGCAGCGCTTGACATGGGAAGCCTATATGAACAAACAACTGGTCAGGCGCGATCCCATGGCCCATGTGCGGATTTTCTTCAAGGATTTGGGCCATTTGTTCGGGCTGAGGGCAGTCGAACGATAAAGGCTATGCATGACTAGAGCCGGATTTTTCCCGATCGTCATTGCGGGTTCATTGGCATTGGTAACAGCGATTGTCGGCGGCTCGATCACCGTTCTCGACAGCTGGTATTATTCGCTCGAACAGCCCGGCTGGGCTCCGCCCGATTATATGTTCGGCATCATCTGGACCGCGATTTTCGCGATGATCGCGGTCTCGGGTGTGCTGGCGTGGGAGAAAGCGCCGACGCGCCGCGATATGGAGGTCGCGCTCGGGCTGTTTGCGCTCAACGGCTTTCTCAATCTCGGCTGGAGCTTCCTCTTCTTCCGTATGCACCGCCCCGATCTCGCCTTTTACGAGCTGATAGCTTTGTGGCTGTCGATCCTGATACTGATTCTGTTCTGCGGTCGCTTTTCAAAATGGTCGGCGCTGTTGCTCGTCCCCTATCTCATTTGGGTCACGACCGCGGGCGTGCTCAATTATCAGGTGGTCCAGCTCAACGGACCGTTCGGATAATGGACGACTTTTTCGCCAGCGGTCGCGCAGTCGATGTCGTGCTGGTTGTGCTGGCAGTGGAAGCGATCTGGCTCAAATGGCGTAGCAATGGCTGGGTCGACATAGTAGCGGCATTGCTTCCCGCTGTCCTGATGATGATCGCCTTGCGCGCTGCCCTCACCGGCATGGCGTGGCCGTTCATTTCACTACCGCTCGCGCTCGCCTTCCCCGTCCATCTTTACGATCTGAAACGCCGCAAACTTGCGCAATAAAAAACCCGGCCTCGCAGCCGGGTTTCTTATTCACTGATATGCTATCGGGCCCGTCAATATTCAGGTGCATATCCATGTTCGATGGCCCAGAGATACCAGTTGTCGACCACCGTGCCGGTGAGCAGGATGCCGATGCCGCCGGTCAGCGTCGTCAGCACCGCAAACCACCAGGCCCAGCGGTGGATCGATTCCGCCGTCGCGTTAAAGCCCATCGTCCAGCGCCAGAAGAGTGCGCCGCGTTCGAAGGCAGTCCCGCGATCGGTAATCTGTTCCAGCTCACGCTCGGCACCGTAACGCGCCGTCGCCAGCACGGTCGCGCCGTGCATCGCGAAGAGCAGGGCCGAACCGTAGAGGAAGGTAATCGATAAAGCGTGGAACGGATTGTAGAACAAATTCCCGTATTGCAGCGAGAAATTGTTCGTCCATTCCAGATGCGGGAAGATGCCGAAGGGCACCGATTCCGCCCAGCTATCCATCATGAAAGGCCGGATGAAGCCGATCACCAGATAGAGCCAGATCGCCGAGGCGAAGGCCCAGAAGACATGCGTCCCCATGCCCAGCGCCCGTGCCCGGCGATATCCTCTTATCCACCACAGCAGGATCGACATCGTCAGGAAGAAGCCGGTCATGATCCACCAGCCGCCCTTGTCGAGCGGGACGAATGGCGTCCAGCCATATTCGGGTCCGGGAGGATAGAGCCCGAGCCAGAAGAACTGCCGGACGAATTCGACCGAATCCCAATTGACCGAGGCGAGCATGTTGAGCCCGATGATCTCGATCGCGAAGAAACCGAAAATCAGCGAGGCGATGCCCAGCGGGCCGAGATAGATCGGACCGATCTGCGCCTGCCCGACCTTGCCCATCCAGTAGCTGAAGGCGGTGCCGCGCGTGCGTTGATCGCCGTGCGGTAGCGCCGGTCCCATTTCGGGGGCGTGTGCCAACTGCACCTGGCTGAAGATATTTTGATAGCGTGCCATTATCTATTCTCCCCTCAAGACCAGATCGGAATGTTGCGCCACCATTCCCACCATTCGGGCCAGCCCCCAGCATAAAGTGGTCCGGCGATGATCATGCAAACCGCGCTCCAGAAACCCGCGTTGAGCGCGAGCAGCAGTCCGAGGCGGTGAATGCCTACCGTGCCGATCGAATAGCCGATGAAATCGCGGAAAAACGCATCTTCATATTCGGGCGTCTTGACCTCCTGCCCTTTCTTCGGGTTGACCGCCGAAAGGATAAGCGCGCCGTGCAGCGCCAGCGCGAAGCAGGTCGTAAAGAAGAACGACACCGCGATCATATGCGCCGGGTTATAGTGGAAGTTGACGTACTGATATCCGGTGTTCGACACCCAGTCGAGGTGGCTGAAAATTCCGTAAGGGAAGCCATAGCCCCATGCGCCGAGCAGGAACGGCCGGAACACCACCAGCGTCATATAGGCAAGGATCGCGAAACCGAAGGCGACCGGCACATGGTAACCCATGCCCAGTTTCCGGCAGATTTCGACCTCTCGCAGCGCCCATGAGACAAAGGCCCCAATCGCGCACATTGTGATGATCTGCCAGAACCCGCCTTCCTTCAAGGGCGCGAGGCCAAGGCCGTATTTCACGTCTGGCGGATTGATCGAGATGAGGAACGGGTTCCAGGTGGGACCCAGTGAAGCGGCGTAGAAGATCAACGCCGTCCCCAAAATTGCGCATATCGCCGAGACGACCCCGAAAAAGCCGACATAGAAAGGTCCGATCCAGAAATCGAACAAGTCCCCGCCGACCAGCGTCCCGCCACGAACACGATATTTTCTTTCAAAGCTTAACAGCGACATAGCACGTCCCCTTTTGCCCTGTCGGGCAAGTCTTTTGGCACTGCCTGAAAGGCAGATACGCTAGTCGGCCCGCCCCAATGGCGGGAAGACGTTCGAACCTCTGTCCCGGGAGGTCCGCAGCACCTTCGCGCTACGAACCTCATTGGGGCTTTTGGTTCAGGTCAGCTGGCCGGAGTCGCCGCTGCCGGAGCGGCTTCCACCGGGGCGGCAGCAGCCGGTGCTGCAACAGCCGCAGCCGGTGCAACCGCCGGTCCTTCGATCCAGTTGAAGCGATCAGTGCTCAACAGGATGAAATGGATCAACAGAGCCAGAACGAACAGGAAGATTGCCAGGGCAACCAGGGTCCTGCGCGGATCGAAAATTAGCCAAAGTCTCCACATGACGCGGTCCTCCTTATGCTAGAAATGTGGTGATGGTTGCGCTGGCGAGCTGGACGGTGTCGTTCAACATCGCATAGCCGTCGACGCTCGGAAGCCATGGCCGCCACGAATATACCAGGATATGCGCCACGATGGCGATAATGGTAAAGATGACGAAGCTAGTCACAAACATTTTGTGAAATTCCTTGGCTTCTTCCGGGGTCAGATACGCCCCCGGGCCAAAGCGGTCGTTATCGCTCATATTCCCTTCTCCATTTTAGCCCCAAACGAGACGCTTTGCGCGACTCTCCCGGGCGGTTGCCTTGCAGCACTTGTTGCTGCGAAGGTTTCGGACGACCGGCGTTGGCCGGACGAATTTCGTGCAGAGCGGCTCATGCGGCTGCTCCTTCCAACATGGTGGCAGCGAGGCGGTCGGCGGACACATGGTCCTCGCCTGCGGCCCGCGCGCCGCGCTCGGCGGCGTCGCGCAAATTCTTGGCGGCGGAAATGCGCACCAGCACAGGTTGCGCTTCAACGATCGCGTCGAGCTTGGCCTTGGCTTCACGGTCCCAGCGCAAGGCGGCTTCGCGGCGGGCCGGGGTGGCGACGCCTGCGTCCATTTGCGTCGACAATGGCAGGATATGGAAGAGCGCATCGAACAGCGCGTTGCATACTTCCTGCACCAGATAAGTCGCGCCCGAATAGCCCATATAGGGCGTGCCGGTATGACGGCGGATGGCCGCACCGGGGAACGACGCGGGGATGAAGATCCCGCGCGCGCCGGTTTCGGCCATATACATGCGTTCGTTGTAGCTGCCGAAGATCACCAGTGGCGGGTTGGTCGCGATCATGTCGCGGACATTGTGATTGTCGGTCTTGACCCCTGCCGTGCGGCCGACCGCAAAATTGCAGGGCAGCCCCATATCGTCTTCTAGGAATTTGCGGATACCGCGCGCGTAGGTTTCGTTGGCAACGATGCCGAAGCTGGCGGTGCCGAAGAAGTCCTGCGTGACCGAGCGCCACAGATCCCACAATGGCTTGATCGTGGTGTGCTTTTCTTTTTCGATGAACGGTTCGGGGTCGATACCCGTCAATTCGCCCAACTGGCGAAGGAATTTCGTGGTCGAATCGAGCCCGATCGGTGCCTGCAAATAAGGCCGGTCGAGCAATTCGCACAGATTGCGCCCGAACTCGCGATACATGCAGACATTGACTTGCGCGTGCGCCAGTTTGTGGATGTCGGCAAGATGGCTGCCCAGCGGGAATACCATGTTCACCTCGGCACCGATGCCTTCGACAAGCCGCCGGATTTCAGCAAGGTCGCTGGGCATATTGAACATGCCGTATGACGGGCCGATTATATTGACCTTGGGTTTATCGCCCTCGGCGAGCGGCTTGAGTTCGAAAGTCTTCTTCGGCCCGAACTCGGTCCATAGCCAGGACAACGCGCGGTCTTCCGACTGCCACTGATCCTCGTCGATGGTGCGCGGCAGGAAGCGTTTGATGTTGGTGCCCTCGGGCGTGACGCCGCCGCCTATCATTTCTGCAATCGAGCCTGTGACGACCACCGCCGGCAGATCCGGATCGAGCGATTTCCAGGCGCGCTTCATAGCCGCCTCAGTACCGGTCTTGCCGAGCTCTTCTTCGCCAAGTCCGGTCACAACAATCGGCAACTCATGCGGCGGCAGGCCATCGGTATAGTGTAACACCGAAGTCACCGGCAGATTTTCGCAGCCTACCGGCCCGTCGATAATCACCTGCAATCCTTTGACCGCGGTGAATGCATAGACCGCACCCCAATAGCCGCCTGCGCGATCATGATCGAGGATCAAGGTCATGAGCCTATCGCCTCCGCCGCTTTGGCGGCCATTGCGTTTTGCGCAGCATATTTGGCTTTGAACTTGGGCCGGTCGGTTGGCGTTTGCTCCCAGATGCCAGCAGCATGGCCGGTGCCTACGCCTTCGAAAAAGGCATGCATCCTGTCAAAGCGTTCCTTGTTGCCAATCGCAGAGTTGACCACTTGTGCGAGGCTCCCTGCCCCTGCAGGTCCCATCAAAGGCCGTGCGGAAATCAGGTTCGTGAAATAGAGCGCCGGAATAGCCTTGGCTTTTGCGTGCTGCACCACCGGTGTCGTACCGATGGCGAGGTCGGGACCATATTCCTCGACTGCCGCAATGTCTGCTTCAAGGCTTGCACGATAATTGACGCGCACGCCCTTCGCTTCGAGCCATTCGCGGTCGGGGTCGGACCATTTGGTCTTGGGACAGGCGGTGCCGACATAAGGCACGTCCGCGCCGCTTTCGATCAGCAGTCGCGCTACGAGAAGTTCGGAGCCTTCATAGCCCGATACCGTAATCCGCCCCTTTATCGGCTTGGCTTTCAGCGCGCTGTCGATAGCGGGCAGCACAGCATTCTGCGCGGCAGCAATCTGGTTCGCGCTTGCGCCGGTTGCTTCGCCAATGGCCTTCAGCCATGCCGCCGTTCCGTCGCGGCCTACCGGAGCCGAACCGACAACTGTCCGTCCCGCCGCTTCGAACTCACGCACGCTGGCGGTGTAGAATGGATGGATCGCCGCGATTACTGCGCCGTCGAGCGCGGCATAAAGCTCTCGCCATTCTCGCGTCGGCACGACCGGTCCTGCGGCCAGTCCCAGCGGCTCAAGCATCTGGCCGATACCCATCGGATCGACCGGGAACATTTCGCCCAGCAAAGTGACCGAAGGCCGGTCCGCCAAAGCCGAAGGTGCCGCGACCGGCCCCTGCTCGGCCTCTTCGCGCGCATATTTGAGCATCGCGCCTGCCAGCACGTCTTTGGCTTCGGCATGGGTTGGAATGCCGAAGCCCGGCACGTCGATGCCGATGATGCGGACACCGTTGATCGAATCGGGTAGCAGCCGCAAAGGCACCCCGCTCGCGGTCGGTACACACAGGTTGGTGACGACGATGGTGTCATATTTTTCGGGATCGGCCATCTGCTCGACGGCTTCCTTGATGTCCTCGAACAATTTGCCGGTGACCAAGGTTTCCGAACTGAACGGCACATAGCCAACGCTGCGCCGCGCGCCGTAAAAATGCGAGGTGAAGGTCAACCCGTAAACGCAGCACGCCGAACCCGACAGGATTGTGGCCGTCCGCCGCATCCGCAAGCCGACCCGGAGCGACCCGAAGGCTGGACACATCGATTGCGGCTGATCGTGCGGCCCGACGGGATAGTCGGCGGCATATTGATCGAGGATTTCGGTCTTGCCAGCCTTCTTCGCGGCATCGCGCATTATGTCCTTCGACGAACATCCGCCCCCACCAGCAAGGTCGATGCGATCTCGCGCACGATCCTGTCCGGTCAGGGCGGCTGTATCGGTCATCCCTCAGACCTCGTCATAGATCACCTCGAGCGAAGGTTTCTGTTCGTAAGTGCCGCCGCGCATGTCTGCCTGCGTTGCGGGATAAAGCGTGAAATCGGCACCGGTTATGTCGGCGCTGAACAGTCCGAGCAGCCCGTCCTGATCAAGCGGGTTCGGACGCAGCGGCGGGGCCTCGGCGACATTGATGGCCAGTTCCTCGAACAGGCTGGCCCACTGACCGCCGGGCTTGCCGATGATCTGGTAGTTTGCCGACTTCTTGCGGATGTCCTCGTTTGCGGGGATCGCGGTCAGCACCGGAATGCCCACAGCTTCGGCAAAGGCATTTGCCTCGCCCGTGCCGTCGTCCTTGTTGAGGATCATCCCCGCGACGCCGACATTGCCGCCCATCTTGCGGAAATATTCGACCGCCTTGCAGACATTGTTGGCGACATAAAGCGATTGGAGGTCGTTCGACGCGACGACGATCACCTTCTGGCACATGTCGCGTGCGATCGGGAGGCCGAAGCCGCCGCAGACGACATCGCCAAGGAAATCGAGCAGGACATAGTCGAAGCCCCATTCGTGGAAACCGAGCTTTTCCAGCGTCTCGAAACCGTGGATAATCCCGCGCCCGCCGCAGCCGCGACCGACCTCGGGCCCGCCCAACTCCATCGCGAACACGCCGTCGCGCTGGAAGCAGACATCTTCGATGCCGACTTCCTCACCGGCCAGTTTCTTGGCGGACGAAGTTTCGATGATTGTCGGCGTGGATTTGCCGCCGAACAACAGGCTGGTGGTGTCCGATTTGGGATCGCAACCGATCAGCAGCACCCGCTTGCCCTGCTGCGCCATCATGTAGGACAGGTTGGCGAGTGCAAAGCTCTTGCCCGAACCGCCCTTGCCATAAATGGCGATGATCTGCGTTTCCTTTGTCACCTCGCCGGTCGGCACCGGATCGGGTTCGATCAACGCCTCGTTGCGCAGGGCTTCTATGTCGAGCACGCTCATTGGCAATCTCTCCAGTCGAGGACCATTTTCAGGCAATCGGGATTTTCAAAGGCTTCGGGATAGGCGCCCGCCGCGTTGGCGGCGGGTTCGATACTGGTGATTAGCCCCGACAGGTCGAGTGCGCCGGTTTCGATGAGCGCATGGACCGACTGCAAATCCTCAGGCTGCCACTCGGCAGCGATGCGGAGCTTTGCCTCGCGCTGGAAGGCGGGCGGGAAGGCGAAGCTGATCGGCTGGCTGTAGAAGCCTGCCAATACCAGCTCACCGCCCTTGGCAAGTCGACCGATGAACGAGTCGAGCGAAGAGGCATCGCCGCTAACGTCGTAGATGTGGCCGTAATCGCGACGTTCGTCATCATCGGGATGGACGACATTATAGCCGACCGCGCCACTCTGCCGCGCGCGGTTGGTGTCCCAAACAACTGGAGCGGGCGCACCCGCTGCAATCGTCAATCTTGCAAGCAGACGACCGAGAATTCCATGTCCAACAATCAATTGCGGTGCTTCGCCATGACAGATCGCATGAAGCGCGGTCGCCGCCAACGCATACAAAATCCCCTGTTCGGCAAGCGTCTCGTCGACGGGCATCGCACGCGCCGATGGGACAACGACCCGCCGCGATGCACCGCCGAAAAGCCCGCGCGCGTCGCGGTAGCAACTCGCACCGGGCACGAAGACCCATTCCCCTATCCTGCCCTGATGATCGGCCCCAGCATCGACGATTCGCCCGACCGATTCGTATCCTGGAACCAGCGGATAACCCATTCCGGGGAAGTTCGGCATCTGGCCGGTCCACAGCAATTTCTCTGTGCCGGTGCTGATACCGCTGAACTGGATTTCAACAAGAACATCGCCCGATTCCATCGCAGTCAGCGCGGTTTTCCGCATCTCCAACTTGCCCGGTGCATCGAAAATGATGGCTGCACTATCCAAAATCGACCTGTCCTCCTACGGCCTCTTTCCCCAGTTTGCGTGGGTAGAGACTCTATCAGGATGTCAAATTATCGGAACAGTTCTAATTGTCAAATAATTTGGACAGTTAGGTGTCATTTTATCGCGACAATGGCGCTGGTGATGATTGGCAGGCCGGTCGGCAGCATTCTGATGGACGAAAATCCGGCATTTTCGAGCATCTCTTTTATCGTCGCCGCCGACCTTGGGCGGCCCGAACCCATCGCCCATAAATAAAGCCCGAAATAGGCATCTCCCATTCGCTCGGCGCCCGCGCTTTCGGCCATCGGCTCGACGATCAGCAGCCGACCGCGCGACGGCAGGGATTCGTGGATTTTGGAGAGCAGCTTTTGCACTACCGCGTCGTCATGGTCGTGGAGGATTCTCACCAAGGTGACCAGGTCATAACCTTGCGGCAGCGGGGTTTCCTTGAAGCTGCCGGCGTGACGCTCAATAGCTTCGGCTATATCTGCCTCGGCTATCACCTCAGGCAAATCGAAAATGCCCAACTGCACCTTCGGCGCGACGGCTCCAATCGCTTTCACAAACGCACCCGAACCACCCCCGATATCGAGCATCCGGCGATGGGCGGAAAAATCATAACTGTCGACAATCTGCTGCGAAACCATCGGTTGGGTAGCCGCCATCAGCGCCGAATATCCAGCCGCGCCGGCACTGCTGTCTCCCTTCGACGCATAGGTCCAGTATGCCGAGAGCGCCGTCTCTTTCTTCCGCCCCGCCGTCAACAAAGCCAGCGGCTCGGCAAGATCGCGGTAGAGCAGATGATGGTGGCGGATCATGGCCATTGCGCCTTCGTTGGGCGACAGTGGCGCTCCCGCCTCTCCCAATGTCCATAAGCCCGTCTGCGGCGACTCGACGAGTTGCAGCGACTGCCCTGCCCTCAGCAACCGGTCGGTTGCATCCGACTCTAGCCCGGTAAATTGGGCAATCTCGTCGAAGCTGCGCAAATGACCGTTCAGAAATTCGATCAGGCCGAGTTCGACAAATGCTGCGAGGATTTGCGAATAGACAAAGCCTGCGACCAGATCGAACTGCGCCGCCGCGCGCCGTCTCGCAATACCCCTGATCACCGGCGTCCGCGACGCCCAGCGCTGGAATCGCACGCTACCCAATATGGCATTCCGCCGCATCACCCAGCGGGTTTTCAAGGTCAAATTGTCCGGCTTGTCTGACATATTTATTTGTCGATATGATTGGACTTCTGATAGCCTAGGTCAAACCGAAAGTTCGGCAATCGGATGGAGGGCATCGTGCAGAGCGGCCAGACCGTCATAATCGGAGCAGGCATTGGCGGCCTTGTCAGTGCGGTTCTGCTGGCTTCGCGCGGTTGCGAGGTGATGGTAGTCGAAAAAGAAGACGGGCCAGGCGGCAAGATCAGGCAGCTCGATGTGGATGGCGCGATGGTCGATGCGGGACCGACTGTTTTCACGATGCGGTCGGTGATCGACGATGTGTTCGAAGCGGCGGGCGCGCAGACCGAAGATTATATCGAATTGCATAAGGCTGAGCGAATTGCCCGCCATGCTTGGGGGCCGAACGAGCGACTCGATCTTTATGCCGATGCCGAACAGAGCGCCGAAGCAATCGGCGATTTTGCAGGGACGAAGGCAGCGGCGGGCTTTCGCCGCTTCTCGAAAGAGGCAAAGCGGTTGCATGACGCGCTCGACCGGCCATTTTTGCGCGCTTCGAAAACCGACCCGCTAACGCTTGGTTGGCGGATGGGCTGGCGCGGCTTTCCCGACTGGCTGACGCTCAGAGCCTATACTCCTCTATGGTCAGCATTGGGCCGATATTTCGACGACCCGCGCTTGCAGCAATTGTTCGGGCGTTACACCACCTATTGTGGCTCATCGCCCTTCCTGACCCCCGCGACCCTGATGCTGATCGCGCATGTCGAAGCGCAGGGCGTTTGGGCAATCGAGGGCGGGATGAGTGCGCTTGCCGGAGCGCTCGAAAGGCTCGCAAAGGAAAAGGGTGCGAAGTTCCGCTACGGACAATCCGTTTTGCGCATCGAAGTGCGCGACAAAGCTGTGACCGGTGTCGAACTGGCAGGCGGCGAAATTCTATCCGCTGACAAAGTCGTCTTTAACGGCGACCCTGCCGCGCTGGCGTCGGGTTTGCTTGGCACCGATTCTGCACCGGCTGCGCGCAAGGTGCCCGAGAAAGCGCGTTCGCTTTCGGCGATGGTCTGGTTGGCGAACACCAAGGCCACGGGCTTTGACCTCGATCATCATAATGTGTTTTTCGGGCCAGATTATCCCAAGGAATTTAAGGACATCAAAAGCGGCGGGCCTCCGTCCGACCCCACCGTCTATGTCTGCGCGCTCGATCAGCCTTCGCCAAGGCTTCGGCTGACAAGCCAGGAGCGCCTGCAAATCATCGTCAACGTGCCCGCAAATGGCGACCGCCACACCTATTCTTCGGAGGAGAAAGAGCAATGCACGTCGAACATGCTGGAGCGCTTGAGGAGTTGCGGGCTGGAACTGGAAACGCCCCTCCCCCACAAGCTGGTGACGCCGAACGACTTTTCGGCGCTCTTCCCGGCGACGGGTGGAGCCCTTTATGGACGGGCCTCGCACGGGTGGGCGGCAAGCTTCCTCCGGCCCGGCAGCCGGACGTCGATCCGTGGGCTTTATTGCGCGGGCGGGGCGACGCATCCCGGAGCGGGCGTGCCGATGGCCGCCTTGTCGGGGAGGCTTGCGAGCGAAGCCTTGCTGTCCGACCTTATTTCGACACCGTGGTACCACCGCAAGGCTATCGCTGGTGGTATGTCGACGCGCTCAGCGATGACGAACGCTACGGGCTGACCATCATCGGCTTTATCGGCAGTGTTTTCTCGCCGTACTATAAAAAGTCAGGGCGCAACATTCCGCTCGACCATAGCTGCCTGAACATCGCTTTATACGGCAAGGGCGCGCGCTGGGTGATGACCGAGCGCGGGGCTGGCGCCACGCGGCAAGAACGCGATACCCTCAAAATCGGCCCGAGCGCGATGCGCTGGGACAAGGATCGCCTGGTCATCGACATCGAGGAGCGCGATATCCGCCTCGGCATCCCGTGGCGTCGGCGAGTGAAGGGGCAGATTATCCTCCACCCCGAAATGTTCAACGAGCGCAGCTTCAAACTCGACCCCGCCGGTCGCCACCACTGGCAGGCAATAGCGCCCCGCGCGCGGATCGAGGTAAAGATGGAGCAACCCGACATCGGATGGAAGGGCAGCGGCTATCTCGACAGCAACCACGGCAGCGAACCGATCGAGGACGGTTTCCAGAGCTGGCACTGGTCCCGCGCCCATGTCGGGAAAGAGGTCGCCGTCATCTACGAAGGCAAACGCCGCGACGGCAGCCATTTTGCCAGTGCTCTTCGGTTCGGGGCGGATGGCGTGCCGCAGGAAGTTGAACTGCCATTGGTCGCGCCTTTGCCGCGCACCTGGTGGATGATGGAACGCCAAACCCGTGCCGACCGCGGCTGCGCTTCGGTCATCAAGACCTGGGAGGATTCGCCCTTTTACGCGCGCACTGCGTTATCAGCGCGGATGTGGGGAGAGCGGGTGATCGCGGTACAGGAGAGCATATCGCTCAACCGGCTGGTCAATCCGGTGATTCAGTTGATGTTGCCATACAAGATGCCAAGGGAGGCATAGGCGAGGTTGTTTGGCCACCCAAGTCAAACATTATGTCGCAAAATTTTCTACGGCCACTTGTTCAACGCATAGCGTCAACCAGCACGAACGCGACTCGCGCTACGCTGCTGCCGCGATTTTCCCATGCGTGATTTGTGCCGCGCTGGACAAGAATGTCTCCCGCTTTGAGCAACGTCTCGTCGCGGTCCATGACTGCCCAGATTTCTCCCGCCAGCACGATTGCATAATCGATTGTATCGGTTTCGTGCATCCCAGCGCTTCGATCGGACGGCTTGTGACGGGCGTCGGGATAGAGCGTTGCGAAGACCTGCGCCGCCAGCGCCATTTGCTCATCGCGGCTCCCTTGTTGCGGCGGAAAGTCCAGTACGCGCAATACCGTACCGCCGGGTGGCGGACAAACACCGCGATGCGAGACGATATCGTCGGGCGAATCGATCGGGCTCGGCGCTGCTGCGGTGCGCCAGATATTGTCGCTGCGAAACGGTGAGTCGGGCAAGGCAAAGCCCGCCGGGCTTGGGCCGTCACCGGCGATATAGGAACGGCCTTCGGCGTCGATTGCGGTCACTACGCGACGGACCTGGGGAAGCGCTTCCAACGTCATTTGGGCAAGTCTGCGTCGTGAACTGTGTCATTTGCAGCCTTTTCCTTGTCCTTGGCGATCTCGCGGTTGATCGACCATAATTGCCAGAAACCCAGTCCTAGCGCGATGGTGCCGACGACTATGATTTCGATGAAGCCGTAATTGTCGAGTGGTGCGTCGCCCATGTTTTCTCTCCTCAGCCGACAACTACCTGCAAAACTTCGCCACATCAATTCCTCCCCGAAACGGGGAGGTGGGCGAGTGGATAAGGAGCGCGCGGGGCGCGTTGCTTCCCGCGAGGCCGCAGGACTGACGTAGGGGCACGGGCCGCTAAGCGCAGCGCTGTTTGGCGGGTGCCCCTCCACCACGCTTTGCGTGGTCCCCCTCCCCGTGCCGGGGAGGATTTAGGCCTTTACCTTGGCAAAATCGGCGACAATCCTTGCCGCCTGCGCAGGGTCTTCCTCATGCGCCAGATGGCCAAGTCCTGCCATTTCCTTCGTTTCGCATCCCGGTATCAGCGCCGCCGCCGCGAGCACTGCCGATTGCGGGATTGCGCTGTCTTTTTCGCTATGGACCAGCAATACCGGCACCTCCAATTCGCCCAGCCGATCGCGCAGGGGTTCGAGTTGCCAGTTCGCCATCATCCGGATCGCGCCATCGCAATGGCCCGATTTGCTGAACAGCTGCGTGTAATATGCCTCGCCCGCCGCTTCGATTTTAGAGCCTGTCGAGCGGCGTAGAAACTTGCCCGTCTCGCCGGGAGTGCTGGCGATCCGCGCGAAGATGATGCCGGTTAGCGGGTTGGTGAACAGCATCTTGGCGAGCGATGGGAAGATGCGCGCGGCTAGGCCGGGAAAGGGCATCAGGGCAGGCCCGAAACCGATCAGCGGTGATGTCCATTTGCGGTCGAGCAAAAGCTGCGCGCCAATGGCGACGCCTGCGCTGTGACCAACGATCAGGTCGGGGGTGAGGCCCAGTTCCGCCAGCAGTTCGGCAACCGCACCGGATATTCCGGGAAGCGTCGGTCTGCGGCCGCTCGGGCCTTTGGTGAAGCCGTGGCCGGGGAGATCGACGGCGATGACTTTGAAATGTTTAGCCAGAAGCGGCATCAGTTCGCGCCAGCTATGCGTGGCGGCACCGGTGCCGTGGATGAGCAAGCAGACCGGCCCCTCGCCCATTTGCTGCACATGCCATTCATAGCCGCCTGAACGCACAAAGCGGCTGCCTTCCCGGTTCGGCCAGTCCCTGCCGTCGGTGGCCCAATCGGGATAGCGGCTCACAGGCGTTCGATGGCCGCAACCATCGCCGCGCTATTGGCTTGCGGCAGCGGCAGATAGCGCCCGCCCATCGCCTCGGCCAGCGCCGCCGCCTCTTCGCGCGGGCGCGGGGAGATGTCGATGACGATGCTGGCTATACCCGCCCCCAGCAGACTCTTTGCCGCCTCCTGCGTTTCGGCCAGCGCCGTTTCGCGATTGGCGGTGCCATCCATCGCGACATTGCCCTTGCCGTCGGTGAGCATCGCAATCGTCGGCGTTTGCCCTGCGCGCTGAGCATTCCCGGCAAGGTGCCGCGCCGCCAGCAGCCCTGCCGCCAAGGGCGTGCCGCCGCCGCCCGGCAATGCTGCCAGCGCCCGCCGCGCACGGGTCAGCGACCGTGTCGGCGGCAGCAGCACCTCAGCTCCCAATTGCCGGAAGGCGATCAGCGCAACTTGCGAGCGTTTCACATAAGCCTCGGCCAGCATCAGCTCGACTGCGCCCTTCGCCTCGGCCAGCCGCGACAGCGCCGACGAGCCCGAAGCATCGACCGCGAATATGGTCAGGCTCTCGGTCCGCTGTTCGTAATGGCGGACACGGAGGTCGGATTTGCGGATATGGATTTTCCGCATGTCGTCAGCCGCTGCCGATTGCCGCCTGACATTCTGCCACGGCGCTGCGGCCCGCAAGCTATCGATCAAAGCCAGCCTTTTGCCATGCCCCGGCACGCCGGGTCGCGCGCCGAGCGGACGGCCACGCAATGCCGATTTTTGTTTCTGCCCCGCTTTGCCGCCCTGCCCTTTGCCGCCGCGCTTCGCATTCGAGTCGATCTGGTCGAGGATATGTTTCGGAATTGAGGCCGCTGCCGCTTCCAACAGGATATCTTCGAGGTCGATATCCTCTATATTGCGATTGTCGCCGTCGCGATCGTCAGGATCATTGTCTTGCGGTCGGTCATCCTCCGGCTCAGGCGGAGGAGCACTCTGCGGTATCTGCGTGGCACGCGGCGCAAGCACCAGCCGCACTGCCGCTGCGATATCGGCATCGCCGACTTTTTTCCGCCCGCTTAGCGCGGCATGGGCTCGCGCAGTCGTTTGCGCAAAGATCAGCGGGCGCACCGATGCTATGCCCAAAGCAGCCGCCGTCATTGCAATGGCGTGGAGTTGCGCGTCATCGAGCGGCGCGACCCTGGCCAGCTTCTTCGTTTTTGCCCACTCACCGCCTTCCAGCTTGCGCAATGCCGACAAATCGCAATGGAACGCGGCACGCTCGGTCAGCACCGCTGGCGGCAATTCGTCGGGCTCGTGGCCATCGTCGAGCAAAATCACCGCAAGATCGCCGCCTTCCATGGCCTGCGCGACATGTGCCGCGACATTCGGTGCCACGCGCTCGGCCATCGGCAGGATCACGGCACCACCCGCTGCCCCGGCCAGCAAACCTTCGCGCATCACCCCGCGCCCTGCAGCCAACGTCGCCGACAGGTCGAGCCCACCCAGCAAGCGATCGCCATCCACACTGGCAGGAATCTTTACGACCGGCGCATGCCTGCCGATCGTTTCCTTCGCAAACGCGACCATCGCGTCGCGCACCGGCCCGTCGCCGCGCAAAATGATTCCGCCAAATGCAGCGGGCCATCGCACGAAAAGCTGAAGTGCCAGTTCCGCGTCAATGATGGCTTCATCAATGACGGCTGCCTTGCTCACCCGAACAGTTCTTCCAGCGCGCGTTCGATCCGTGTTGTAGATCCGGTCTCGTCGAGCACATTGCGCCGTAGCCGGTGACGCAGCGCCAGGGGAGCAATCGCCTTTAGATGCTTGCGCGTAACCATTTTCTTGCCGTCAAGCGCCGCCAGTGCGCGGCTGCCGCGCATCAAGGTCAGCTCTCCGCGAAGCCCGTCGGCGCCGACCGCCTTACACAAGGCAGCCATGTCTTCGAGAATGGCTTCAGGCGTCTCGACCTTGGGCAAAGCCGCTTTCGCCCTGGCAATCCGCTTCAGCACCTTGGCATCCTCGTCGGCCCATTGCGTGGCAAAACCCGCCGCATCCTGCTCGTTCGCATCGCAGCGTTTCATGATCTCGACACGGTCGCTGATATCGTCGGGCGTCCGCACTTCCACCGACAGGCCGAAGCGGTCGAGCAGTTGCGGGCGGAGTTCGCCTTCCTCCGGGTTGCCGCTGCCGACCAATACGAAGCGCGCGGGGTGGCGGATGGAGAGACCATCGCGCTCGACCAGATTCTCGCCCGATGCCGCGACGTCGAGCAGCAAGTCGACGACGTGATCCTCGAGCAGGTTGATCTCGTCGATATACAAGAAACCGCGATGCGCCTTGGCCAGCAGCCCCGGCTCGAACTGCTTCTCGCCATGCGCCAGTGCGCGTTCGAGGTCGAGCGTACCGAGTACGCGGTCTTCGGTCGAACCCAAAGGCAAGTCCACAAAGGGCACCGGTGCCTTCACTGTTTTGACCTTTTGTCCGGCAACATAATCCGGGCTGGCTGCAATCTGTTCGGGCGCACTGTTGAAGCGGCACCCGGCAACCATTGCAATCGGCGGCAGCGTCGCCGCCAGCGCGCGTGCCGCAGTAGACTTGCCCGTGCCGCGATCGCCGAAGATCATCACCCCGCCAATCCGCGCGTCTACTGCCGCGATCAGCAGTGCGCGCTTCATCTCTTCCTGACCGACAATCGCGCTAAATGGGAATCCCGCCATGCAACTTAGCTAACACACAAAAATGCTATCGCAAGAACCCTTTGGTGCCGAAGGTTCAGGAATGCTTGCAGTACGGTTGACGGCAGCAAACGATTGCGATTGTATCAAAGTGTATCGATTGTTTGAAAGCACCGCATTTTCGCTGTCATTGTTTTGACAACGCCTTAATGGAAAACCTCTCCCTGGTATGACAATGAAATCCCTTTCCTTATTTGCTTTACTGGCCACGCTATCTGCCTGTGGCGGCGGCGAGGAACGGCGCGAGCGACCGACTCCGCTTGTCACGACCGCAGCAGTGACCCAGCATGAGTTTGCCGACCGTTATGCTGCGGTGGGCAATGCGAATGCGAACGAACAGGTATCGGTGCGCGCGCCGGTGACCGAGCGCATTACTCAGTTGGGTTTTAGCGACGGGGCCTATGTCCGGCGCGGGCAGATGCTTGCGGTGCTTGCACAAGGGCAGGAAACGGCTTCGCTTGCCAGTGCGCAGGCGCAGGTCCGCGATGCCGAAGCGCAACTGGCCCGCGTCGCGGCGCTCCAGCGCCGGGGTTTCGCCACTAATGCAAGTCTTGACAGTGCCACGGCTACTGCGGCTTCGGCGCGCGCAGCAGCGAACGAGGCGGGTGCATCGGTCGGCGACCGCGTGATCCGTGCACCTTTTTCGGGACAGGTTTCGTTGCGGCGGATATCGGTCGGAGCAGTCGTGACCGCAGGCGACGAAATCGCAACAATCAGCGACCTGAGTTCGATCAAGCTGGACTTCACCATCCCTGAAACGATGCTGGCAAATGTCAGTCGGGGACAGACCATCACGGCCAAGGCCGCAGCCTATCGCGACGCGCTATTCTCGGGCCGCATCGAGGCTATCGATCCGGTTGTGAACGTGGCGACGCGCACGGCTACGTTGCGCGCGATCATTCCCAACCGGGACGGCGTTCTGAAGCCCGGCATGCTTTTGACGGTCACCATCGAATCGAACCCGCGAACGGCACTTGCGGTGCCAGAACTTGCGCTCGTCCGCGAAGGCGATACCAGTTTTGTCTATATCATCGACGCGAAGAACAAGGCCAAGCGCACGCCCGTCAGGACAGGCGCGCGCGATGGCAATCTTGTCGAGATTCTCGAAGGACTCAAAGCGGGCGACCGGATCGTCAGCGAGGGCGTGGTAAAATTGTCCGACGGCGCGCAGGTTCGCACCAAGGCTGCGGGCGCAGCCCCGGCCGGTGCCAAATCGGGGCGCTGATATAGCAAGATGACCATATCCGACATTTCCGTCCGCCGTCCGGTGTTCGCAGCGGTGCTGGCGATCCTGATGGTGCTTGTCGGTGTTGTCGGATTTCTCAGCCTGCCGGTGCGCGAATATCCCGACACCGAGCCGCCGATTGTTTCGGTCGATACGACCTATACCGGAGCTGCCGCGACAGTGGTGGAATCGCGGGTTACCCAGGTGCTGGAAAACGCGCTGGCCGGTATCGAGGGCATTCAGACGCTCACCTCGCGTTCGCGCGATGGTCAATCGCAGGTAACGATAGAATTTGCCCCCGGCCGTTCGGTCGACAGCGCCGCCAACGACGTCCGCGACCGGGTCGGCGGCGCAATCGACGACTTGCCCGAAGAGGTGCTGGCCCCCGAAGTCCGCAAAGTCGACGCCGACGCTTCCCCCATCCTTTTTCTCGTCGTTTCCAAACCGGGCTGGTCGCGGCTCGAACTTAGCGATTATCTCGACCGCAATCTTGTCGATCGCTTCTCTTCGATCGACGGCGTGGCGAGGGTTTTTGTAGGCGGCGATGCGAGGCCGTCGATGCGGATATGGCTGCAACCCGACCGGCTCGCCGCGCTGGGCCTGACCCCGGCCGATGTCGAAACAGCGCTGCGCAACCAGAATGTCGAGCTGCCCGCTGGCCGGCTGGAATCGGCAGACCAGAACATCACCCTGCGCGTGACCCGTGCTTTTGCCAATGTCGAGCAGTTCCAGCAGCTGGTGGTCTCGCGCGGCGGCGACGGTTATCTGGTTAGGCTGGGCGACGTCGCCCGGGTAGAATCCGGCGCGGAGAATCCCTATTCCGCCTTCCGGTTAAACGGCAACTCGGCACTTGGCATGGGAATCGTCCGGCAATCCGGGGCGAATACGCTTGCCGTTGCGGAAAGTGCCAAGGCGCTGGCCGAGGAAATTGCACCGACCCTGCCGCAAGGCATGACGATAACGGTCGGTTCGGACGAATCGCAATTCATCAGCAAGGCAATCGAAGGCGTCTGGATTACGCTGGCAGAAGCCGCGGTCCTTGTCGTGCTGGTCATCTTCCTTTTTCTCGGGAGCTGGCGAGCGACGATAATTCCCGCAATAACTGTACCGATCTGCCTGCTGGCAACATTTGCCGTTCTGTGGTTCCTTGGCTTTTCCATCAACCTGCTCACGCTGTTGGCGATGGTGCTGGCCATCGGTCTTGTTGTCGATGACGCGATTGTCGTGCTCGAAAATGTGTATCACCGTATCGAGCAGGGCGAGCCGCCCCTGGTTGCTGCGGTCCAGGGCACTCGTCAGGTCGCATTTGCCGTGATTTCGACCACTATCGTGGTATGTGCGGTGTTCGTGCCCGTCATGTTTCTGGCGGGGCAGACCGGGCTACTATTCCGCGAACTTGCAGGCGCAATGATTGCCGCCATCGCCTTTTCTGGTTTTGTAGCGCTTAGCCTCGCGCCGATGCTCTGCTCGAAATTGCTGCGGCACGAAGAGCGCGGGAAGCTGGCGAAATGGGTCGACGACCGCTTTAGCCGTATGGAAAACTCCTACAGCAAACTGGTCGGTCGAGTCATTGCAAAGCCATTTCTCGCCCTGCTCGGCGTCGCCGCATTTCTTGTCATTGCCGGCTTCGGTTTTACCGTGCTCGATTCAGAACTTGCGCCGTCAGAGGATGTCGGAATTCTGAACGCAAATATATCGGCACCCGAAGGCACCGGTTTTGCGGCGATGGACAAATATATGCTCGACGCTGCCGAGCCGGTATTAGGGCTGCTCGAAAAAGGCACGGTTCGCTCGATCATCCAGCGCACCCCCGGCGGTTTTGGCGCCAGCGACGATTTCAACAGCGGGACGTTCGTGGTGTTCCTTAAGCCCTGGGGTGAACGGACCGAATCAACCGACGATGTCGTCGCGCAAATGAACAAGATTCTTGCCGACCTTCCGGCAGTTCGTGGCAATGCTGCGGCGCGTTCTTCGCTTGGCCGGGGTCGCGGACAGCCTTTGAACTTCGTGATCGCGGGATCGACTTACGAATCGCTCGCCATCGCCCGTGACCGGCTGCTCGCGGCCGCGAGCAGCAATCCGGGCATCGTGAACCTCGATTCCGATTACAAGGAAACAAAGCCGCAAATGGAGATAGAGGTCGATACGACCCGTGCGGGTGATTTGGGCGTGGCGGTTGCCGATGTCAGCCAGGCGCTTCAGTCGCTGCTCGGTTCGCGTCGCGTTTCAACTTATGTCGACCGGGGCGAAGAATATCGCGTGATCGTCCAGGCCGATGCCCCGGACCGCGCTTCGCCGGAGAATCTGGCTGCCATTCAGGTGCGTGCGCGCGATGGATCTCTAGTGTCGCTTGCCAATCTGGTGCGATATTCCGAAACAGCAGGCGCACGCGATTTGGGACGGTTCAACAAGCTGCGCGCCGTTACTTTATCTGGTGGCCTCGCCCCGGGTTACACAATGGGCGAGGCGCTGACTTTCCTGGAGACAGAGGCAGCGCAAGCGCCTGAGATATTGGCTGTCGGCTATCGCGGCGAAAGCCAGGCCTATAAGGAAACCGGCGGGTCGATTGTGCTCATCTTCCTGCTGACTATCGTGCTGGTATATCTTGTCCTTGCCGCGCAGTTCGAGAGTTTTGTCCATCCGCTCACCATCATTACCACCGTACCGCTTGCTGTCGGCGGCGGGCTGGTCGGGCTGGCGCTCACTGGAACCACGCTCAACCTTTACAGCCAGATCGGCATTGTCATGCTGGTTGGCCTTGCGGCGAAAAATGGCATTCTGATTGTTGAATTTGCGAACCAGCTCCGCGACGAGGGCAAGGAAATCATCGACGCAGTGCAGCAGGCTGCGACGCGCCGTTTGCGGCCGATATTGATGACCTCCATTGCCACCGTCTTCGGTGCCATCCCGCTAGCCATTGCGAGCGGCGCGGGTGGTGCGGCGCGCTCGGCAATCGGTGTAGTGATCGTTTTCGGCGTTACGCTGGCGACGCTGATTACGCTGGTGCTGATCCCGATCATCTACTCGCGGCTCGCCAAATATACAGGCTCGCCCGAGGCGGTTACGCGCAAACTGGAAGCCGAACTGAAAGCCCAGGAAGCGTCAGCCTGACGCTTCTTCCTTGACCCGGAGCATCGCCAGCGCCGCCAGCGCCATGACCACCGCTGCAAAAGCCATCGTCCAGATCGGCTCGGTGGGGAAAAAGGCCTTCAAAATGCTGCCCATGACAGTTGCCACCAAAAGCTGCGGCACGACGATGAATACATTGAACAGCCCCATATAGATCCCGAGCTTGTTCTGCGGCAGGCTCGACGCGAGGATGGCATAGGGCATGGCAAGGATCGAGGCCCAGGCGATGCCGACGCCGATCTCGGACAGAATCAGCAAATTGGGATCGCGGATGAACAGGAAGCTGGCATAGCCCGCTGCACCCGCCAGCAGGCAGATAATGTGAGTGTTCACCTTGCCGATTTTCCGGGCCAGCGGCGGCAAAAGAAATAATGCCGCCAAGGCTGCAACGCCATTGTAAATCGCAAATAGCGTGCCGACCCAGTTGCCACCTTCGCCATAAGCCGCGCTGCTCGCATCGGCAGAACCGAACATATATTGCGCCACTACCGGCGTCGTATAAATCCACATGATGAACAGCGCCGACCAGCTGAAAAATTGCGCCAGCGCGAGCTTCTTCATGACATCGGGCATGCCCGAAAAATCGCCGACGATGTGCGACAGGACATTATTGTCTCGGCCTGATTTGGCGAGATTGATCGCGAGCAGGCTGGCAATGCCATAGCCCGCCAGCAAGGCACCCAGCAAATAGACTTCCTTTTCCAGTCCCATCGCCGGAACGAGCGCGGCAACGACCACGCCGGCAACAATCCAGATTGCCGCGCCGCCGAATGAGCGGGCCGCCAGTGCACGGATGGTACCGGCGCTGTCGGCAGGCGGGCCGTCGAACGCTTCCATCTCGGCAGGGCTATATTCCTTGGTGGTAAGGATCGTCCACATCACCGCCAGAAAAAGCGCGACGCCGCCAAACCAGAAGCTGTAGCGGACGGTATCGGGAATCTGTCCCTCGGCCGCGACATTGGCCACACCCCATGCGTCGAGCAGATAGGGAAAAAGCGACCCGACCACTGCGCCAGCACCGATAAAGGCAGTCTGCACCGCGTAGCCCGCCGTATGCTGGTCCTTGCGTAGCATATCCCCGACAAAGGCACGGAATGGTTCCATCGAAATGTTGAGCGAGGCGTCGAGCACCCAGAGCATAATCGCCGCGAACAGCAACACCTCGGCAAGCGGCATGACCAGCAACGATGCCGCCGCCAGGATCGCGCCGGCGAGGAAATAGGGGCGCCTGCGCCCGAGCCTGCCGAACCAGGTCCGATCGCTGAAATGGCCTATGAGGGGTTGCACCAAAAGCCCGGTCAGCGGTGCCGCGATCCAAAGCGCGGGCAAATCATCGAGGCTGGTCCCAAGCGCCTGGAAGATGCGCGACATATTGCCGTTTTGCAGGGCAAAGCCGATCTGGATGCCGAAAAAACCGAAGCTGATATTCCACAGCCCCCAAAATCCCTGACGCGGTTTTTCCACGGTCGCCCTCTCCAAAGCGTTGTTATTGGAAGCAGGGCTGGCAGAAAGCAGCAGTCGCCGCAACGTGCATACGTATGGGGACGCTATGCGATCAATGCGCCCCGCACGATTGGCGCACGATCAGCTTGGCGGGAAGCACCGCCGTCGACGTCGGCTCGTTGCGGATTTGCCTCAATAAACTGTCGACCAGCACCTCACCCGCCAGCCTGTAATCCTGCTGTATTGTGGTCAGCGGTGGATGCGCCATTTGCGCCGCAGGGATATCGTCGAAGCCGACAATCGCCACATCGCCGGGAATATCTATGCCGCGCTCGCGCAGCGCGCGCATTGCGCCGATAGCTATCGTGTCGCTGGCCGCGAAAATGGCGTCGAACTTGGTGCCGCTGCCGACGAGGATGTTCGCGGCGTCATAGCCTGCTTCCTGCGAATTGAGCGCATCGACCTGCAACGCCGGATCGGCAATTATCCCCTCCCCGCCCTGCGCCTCGCAAAGCCCGCGATAACGGTCCTGGAATTCGGGATAATGGCTGCTGGCATCGCCAAGGAAGGCGATCCGCCGCCGCCCGTGCTGCATCAGGTGTCGCGCGGCATCCATGCCGCCGCGGAAATTGTCGCAGCCTATCGTAGTACCCGGCTGCCCTTCCTGCGCGAAACCCCAGCGGACAAAATGGGTTTCCTGTTCGACCAGCTTTTCGAGCTTCTCGCGATACAGCTCATAATCGCCATAGCCGAGCAATATGATGCCATCGGCCTTGCGGCTGTCTTCATAATCGACATGCCAGTTGGATGAGAGTTGCTGGAACGAGATAAGCAAATCATATCCCCGCAATGCGCAGGTGCGCGTTAGCGAACCCAGCATCGACAGGAAGAACGGGTTTATCCCGGTATCCTCCGGTGTCGGCTCCTCGAAAAACAGCAAGGCCAGCGTGCGCGTTTCCTGCAACCGCAGGCTCGATGCGTTCTTGTCCACCTTGTAATTGAGCTGCTGCGCAATCGCCTCGATCCTGAGGCGCGTCGGCTCCGACACCGTCGGACTGCCTCGCAACGCACGCGAAACGGTCGGTTGCGATACGCCCGCAAGCTGCGCAATATCGAATGACGTGGCCTTGTTAGCCATTAAAATTCTGCTCCCGCCCGGCACATTAGACGCGACATGCGACGAGCGCAATTGCTCCCTCACATACCTATTCATGCTGCGCAGCAAATGCGCCGTGGCATGTTGCGTGACAGAGGAGAATCAACATGCGTCTATCCGCCCTGCTGTCGGCTGCCCTGATCGCCGCGACGTCGCTTTCACCGGCTATAGCCCAGTCGGACATCCCGGCCCGCTACCAGCCGCAACCGTTCGTCAAGATCGCACATCCCGAATGGTCGAAAAAGGCAGTGCTGTATCAGATCAACACCCGCCAGTTCACTCCCGAAGGTACTTTCAATGCCGCCGAGAAGCAGTTGCCACGCCTCAAGGAACTGGGTGTCGATATCTTGTGGCTGATGCCGATCCACCCCATCGGTGAGAAGAACCGCAAGGGCAGCCTCGGCAGCCCTTATGCGGTAAAGGACTATTTTGGCGTAAATCCCGAGTTCGGCACCAAGGAGGATTTCCGCTCCTTCGTGCAGGCCGCGCACAGGCAAGGCTTCAAGGTCATCCTCGACTGGGTCGCCAACCACACGGCGTGGGACAATCCGCTGCACGAACAGCATCCCGACTGGTACGAGAAAGACTGGAAGGGCGCGAACCGGCCGACGCCCTGGTGGGACTGGTCGGATATCATCGATCTCGATTATTCGAAACCGGGATTGCGGCAGTATATGACCAGCGCGCTGACCTATTGGGTGCGCGAATTCGGTGTCGATGGCTACCGCGCCGATGTCGCGGGCTATGTCCCGCTCGATTTCTGGGAAAATGCGCGCGCCGAGCTCGACGCGATCAAGCCCGTCTTCATGCTCGCCGAGTTCGATCATCGCGACATCCATGCGCGCGCCTTCGATGCCAGCTATGCGTGGAAGTGGAACAACGCGATGCACGATATCGCGGTCGGCAAGGCCGATACCGGCGCATTGTTCGGTTTCTATTCGGAGCATGAGAGCGCTTTTCCAAAAGCGGCGATGCGTATGACCTATACCGAGAATCACGACCAGAATGCGTGGGAGGGCACGCAGTTCGAACGTTTCCGCGACGGGCTGAACAACGCCATCGTCCTGTCCTTCATCGGCGAAGGCATACCGCTGATCCACAACGGGCAGGAAGCTGGGAACGAGCGGCGGCTGAAGTTTTTCGAGAAGGACCCGATCACTTGGCGCAATCACAAGAATGAAGCTCTGTTCAAGAAACTGATCGCCTATCGCGATGCCCACCCGTCTCTGTGGAATGCCCCTTGGGGTGCGACGATGACGCCGGTTGTCAACACTGCTCCCGGCAAGGTGCTATCGTTTGTGCGTGAGAAAGACGGCGACCGGATATTGGCTTTGTTCAATATGTCATCGGCTCCGCAAAGCTTCGGCTTCACCGATGGGCCCACCGTTGGCCGCTACACCGACTTTGCAGATGGGAAAGCGCTAACGATTGCAGCGGATACGCAAATCACACTCCCGGCATGGAGTTACAGGTTACTGGCGATCAGCCGCTAAACTGTGGCGAATTGGCAACAGATAGCGAATGCATAATCTGAATACGTATGTGGATTGCTGGCTAATCAGGCGTTTGAGGCGCATTTTGTAACATGACGAAAGCATCAATGTGCGCCAGCGCAAGATGCAAAAACGTAGCAGGCACCCGCCACTCGAATGGATCGGGGCCAATTAGGGGAGTGAGTCATGGCCAAGTTCCAGTTTGATAATGCGCGCCGTTTTGCGCACAGCGCCAGCCGCTTTGCGCTCGGCACTGCGATGGTTGCCGCATTTGCCGCGCCCGCCTTTGCGCAAGACGCGCCGCCCGCCGAAGAGGAAGAGGACGCCATCGTCGTCTCCGGCTTCCGCGCCTCACTGGAAAACGCGGTCAACGAGAAGAAGAATAACGACCAGATCGTCGAGTCGGTTTCCGCTGAAGACATCGGCAAGCTGCCCGACGCCTCGATCGGTGAGTCTATCGCCCGCCTCCCTGGCGTAACCTCGCAGCGTTTGAACGGTCGTTCGAACAACATCTCGATCCGCGGCTTCGGCCCGGACTTTTCGCAGACCGTATTGAACGGTCGCGAACAGACCTCGACCGGCGACAGCCGAGCGGTCGAATTTGACCAATATCCTTCGGAAATCGTCAGCCAGGTCGTCGTGTACAAATCGCCGACCGCAGAACTGGTCGGTCAGGGTCTTGTCGGCACCATCGACATCCGCACCGTTCGCCCGCTCGATTATGGGCGTTCGGTATTGGCCATCGGTGCACGCGGCACCTATGCCGATTTGGGCGCGCTCAATGCCGGTTCGAAAAAGTACGGCTATCGCGCCAATGCGACTTTCATCGACCAGTTTGCCGACGATACAATCGGCATCGCGCTTTCGGCTTCCTATGTCGACGAGCCTTACCAGCTTCAGGAATTCAACGCCTGGGGCTATAACAGCGTATCAGGCCCCGTACAAAACGGAACAGCGACCAACGCAGCGCTGATTGGTGGTTCGAAGTCATTCGTGACCTCGACGCAGCTAAAGCGCCTGGGTTTGAATGGTACGCTGCAATATCAGGCTTCGGACACAGTTCGCATGACGTTCGATGGCTTCTATTCCAACTTCGAAGATGACCAGTCGAAGCGCGGTATAGAATTGCCGCTCGGCTTTTTTGCATTCGGCACCGCCGGCAACTCGACCGACTTCACGGTCAATGACGGACTGATCGACAGCGGCATTTTCCGGAACGTTCAGGGTGTGGTCCGCAACGACATTTTCGAGCGCAAGGCCGACCTTTACTCGTTTGGCTACAATGCCGAATATGACGGCGATGATGGCTGGAAGGCCTTTCTCGACATCGGTTTCTCGAAAACCGATCGCAACGAGCTGAGCATCGAAAGCTATTCGGGAACCGGTTTCGGCCAGGCACTCGGCGCGACCGATACTATCGGCTTTGTCTCGGGTCCGACCGGAACGGTTTTCGACCCTACGCTTGATTACAGCAATCCTGCGCTTATCCGCCTGACCGACCCGCTCGGCTGGGGCGGCGGCGTGGTTCCGCAGGCAGGCTATTACAATAACCGCATCATCGAGGACGAGCTGAGGCAGTATCGGGTCGGCGTAGAGAAAGAAGTCGAAGGCTTTTTCTCGGCGATCAAGTTCGGTCTCAATTACACCGACCGGCAGAAGAGCCTGACGCCCGACGAGTTCCTGGTGCGGCTGCGTGGCGGCGCTTTGGAACTGCCGATCCCCACAGATGCGCTGCTTCGCCCAACCAATCTCGGCTATTTGGGCTTGGGTCCAATCGTCAGTTACGACGCGCGTGACCTGATTGCCGATGGCACCTTAGTGCTCGACCGAAACCTTTCGCCCGACATTCCTGCCAAGGCATATAATGTCACTGAAGACCTGATGACAGCGTATCTGCAGGCGGACATCGAACAGGAACTGGGTAGCGGCACGCTGACCGGCAATATCGGTGTTCAGGCCGTGCACACCGATCAGGGTTCTTCGGGCACCGTTTTCGCCGGTGGCGTCGCGCAATCTGTTACCGCCAGCGCAAGCTATTGGGACGTTCTGCCGAGCCTCAACCTTTCGATGCGTTTTGACAGCGATTTCGTGATCCGTTTTGCCGCATCGCGCCAGATACAGCGTCCTCGTCTCGACGACCTTCGCGTTGCGCTGTCCTATGGGGTTGAAACATCGAATGTCGCGAACTGTCCAGTGGCTATTCCCTGCCTTTCCGGCAATGGCGGCAATCCGCAGCTTCGCCCCTATCGCGCCAATGCCTTCGACCTGAACTTCGAAAAATATTTCGGCCAGTCAGGGGTCGTGTCGCTCCAGTTGTTTTACAAGGATATCAAGAGCTATATCGACCGGGCGAGACTGCCATTCGATTTCAACGGCTATCCGCTTCCCGTCGGCATTGCGCCAGCAACACTGATTGGTAGCATCGAAGCCCCCTTCAATACCGGCGGTGGCAGCCTTTATGGTGGCGAACTGGCTCTGACATTGCCGTTCAACAATATTAGCGAGGCACTGGACGGCTTTGGCGTTACCGGCGGCGTCGGCTATACCAAGACCAAGATCAAGGATGCCCAGGGCAATGTCGACCAGATCCCCGGCTATTCCAAATGGGTCGCCAACGCGACCGCCTATTTCGAAAAATGGGGCTTCAACGCACGCGGTTCGGTTCGTTATCGCTCAACGTTCCTTGGCGATTTCACTGGCTTCGGCGGTTCGCCGACGCGGCGTACCGCACTTTCCGAAATGATCGTCGATGGCCAGATCGGCTATGACTTCCAGGAAGGCAGCGCGTTAAACGGCCTCTCGGTCTATGTACAGGGCCAGAACCTCACCGACGAACGCTTTGCCTCGGTTGGTGCGGCGCGCAATCAGGTCATCGACTATCAGATATACGGTCGCCGCTTCCTCGCCGGCTTCACCTTCAAATTCTGATGGTTTGAATATCGGCCCCCGCCGCGTATCAGGATGACCTGACGTGGCGGGGGCCTTTTTTTGTCACTAGAGCATGGAGAGCGCTCTGAAACGGATAGTGATCGTCGGTGGCGGTACGGCAGGCTGGATGGCCGCGGCTGCCTTCGCGCGCTTTCTGGGGCCGGGCTATGGCCTCTGGCTGATCGAGTCCGACGACATCGGCACGGTCGGTGTCGGCGAGGCGACTATCCCCGCAATCCATCTGTTCAACCAGAGTCTCGGCATCGACGAGAACGAGTTTATCCGCGCGACGCAGGGGTCGTTCAAGCTGGGCATCGAGTTTGTCGACTGGCTCGAACCCGGCCATCGTTACATTCATGCATTTGGCCAGATCGGGCGTCCGCTGGGCTTGCTACCCTTCCACCATTATTGGCTGCGCCACAACCAACAAGGCGGCACGTCATCGCTCTGGGACTATTCGCCTACTGCGCTAGCCGCCGCGCAAAACCGTTTTGCGCGCGTTGCCGAGAAGCCCGGCGCACTGCCAAGCGGGGTGGCTTATGCTTATCATTTCGACGCCAGCCTCTATGCCGCCTTCTTGCGTCAATATGCAGAAGCGCTCGGGGTCAAGCGTACCGAAGGCCAGGTTGTCGATGTGTTCCTCAACGGCGAAAGTGGCAATGTCGAATCCGTGTCGCTCGCCTCGGGAGAAATCATCGAAGGCGATTTCTTCATCGACTGCTCGGGCTTTCGCGGGCTGCTGATCGAGCAGGCACTGCAAAGCGGTTATGAGGACTGGTCGCAATGGCTCCCGTGCAACCGCGCGCTAGCGGTGCCCTGCGCTTCCGCTGACCCGCTGACGCCCTACACGCGCTCGACTGCGCGCGAAGCCGGCTGGCAATGGCGCATCCCGCTCCAGCATCGCACCGGCAACGGCTATGTTTATTGCAGCGATTACGTCAGCGATGATGAAGCGACCGCGACATTAATGGCCAATCTCGACGGCGAAGCCCTTGCCGAACCGCGCCAGCTTCGCTTTGTCACCGGCAAGCGCCGTCAGATATGGAAGAAGAACTGCGTCGCGCTCGGTCTGTCGAGCGGGTTCCTCGAACCGCTGGAATCGACCAGCATCCATCTCATCCAGGCAGGCATTGCCAAACTGCTCGATTTCTTCCCGACGGCGGGATTGGAGCAGGCCGATATTGACGGCTTTAACGCCAAGATGGATTTCGAGTTCGCCTCGATCCGCGACTTCATCATCCTGCATTACAAGGCCAACCGGCGCGAAGGAGCGTTCTGGCAGCGGTGCCGTGCAATGGACATTCCCGATAGCCTGACCGCCAAGATGGAGCTGTTCCAAGCCAATGGCCGCATCGTCCGTTTCAACGAGGAATTGTTCACCGAGCTTGGATGGCTTCAGGTGATGTGGGGCCAGGGCCTACGCCCCAAGGGTCATCACCCGCTGGCTGACCAGTTGACGCCCGAACAGCTCTCCGAATTCATGGGCGTAGCCCATAAACACGCCGCCCATGTTGCCGCGCAAATGCCGTCACATAACAATTATATCGCGGAAACATGCGCCGCCCCTCCCCTCGAAACCAAGAAAGCCATGCCATGAAAGCCAGATTGGCCGCCAGCCTGATCGCGCTGTCGCTCGCGACGCCTATTGCCGCGCAAAACTATCGCGATCGCCTGCCCGAAGACGAGGTCATTTACTTCGTCCTGCCCGACCGCTTTGAGAATGGCGACCCGAAGAACGACAAGGGCGGCATCAAGGGCGACCGACTGAAGCATGGTTTCGATCCGACGACAAAGGGCTTCTATCTCGGCGGCGATCTGAAAGGCCTGACGCAGCGGCTCGATTATATCCAGCAAATGGGCGTCACCGCGATCTGGTTCGCGCCGATTTTCAAGAACAAGGCCGTGCAGGGCGGCCCCGGGCAGGAAAGCGCCGGCTATCACGGCTACTGGATTACCGATTTTACCAGCGTAGACCCGCATTTTGGCACCAACGCCGAGTTCAAGGCCTTTGTCGATGCGGCGCATACACGCGGCATGAAGGTCTATATGGACATCATCGCCAACCACACGGCGGACGTGATCCAGTATAAGGAATGCCCCGAAAACGCCTGCGCCTATCGCAGCCGCGCCGACTATCCTTATTCGCGCCGTGCAAGCGACAGCGCGGCGATTAACCCCGGTTTCGAAGGCGACCGCGTGCAAACGGCGGAGAATTTTGCCAAGCTGAACGACCCTAATTACGCTTACACGCCGGTGGTGCCCGACGCTGAGAAAAACGTAAAGGTGCCCGCCTGGCTCAACGACCCGATCTGGTACCACAATCGTGGCAATACCAGCTTTCGCGGCGAGAATTCGACGATGGGCGACTTTGTCGGACTCGACGATCTCTACACCGAAAACCCCCGCGTCATCGATGGCATGATCGAGATCTATGGCGCATGGATCGACAATTACGGCGTCGATGGCTTCCGCATCGACACTGCGAAGCATGTGAACCCCGAATTCTGGCAGAAATTCACGCCTGCGATATTGGAACGCGCCAAGGCCAAGGGAATTCCCAACTTTCACATTTTCGGCGAGGTTTATTCCGAGGAAATCGACCCGACGGTCCTTGTCCGCCACACGGTAGTTGCTGAGCTGCCCACGGTGCTCGATTTTGCCTTTGCTTTTTCGATGAAGGAAACCGTTGCTGGCAATAGCGGCACCGAGACCATCAACCGTTTGCTGGACGCCGATGCGCTCTATGCGGGCGGCGAGGCAACTGCGAGGCGTCTGCCGACTTTTTTGGGCAATCACGATATGGGCCGCTTTTCGACCTTCGTGCGAAAGGCGCAGCCAGCTAGCAGTGACGAAGAGCAACTGGCGCGTGTACAGATCGGCCATGCGCTGATGTTCACGATGCGCGGCGTACCGACGGTCTATTCGGGCGACGAGCAGGGCTTTGTCGGCGACGGCGGCGACCAGGACTCGCGCGAGCCTTTGTTCGCGTCGAAGGTTGCCGTGTACAATGACAACCGACTGCTTGGCACCAGCTCGACCAATGCCAAAGCCAATTTCGACCAGAAGCACCCGATCTACGCGCATGTCGCGAAACTGAGCGCCGTCCGGCAGGCCAGCCCGGCCCTGAGGCGCGGCAGCACAATCGTGCATAATTATTCCGAGAAACCCGGCCTGTTTGCCTTTTCACGCATCGATGCCGCCAGCGGCGAACGGATGCTGGTGGTTGCGAACACGGCAACTACGCCGCTCAACGCTAATGTCGAAATCGATACGAACATTACGGGCTTTGCAAATGTTCTCGGCAAATGCCCGACTGCGCCTCGTGCGCCGGGTTCGGTGACCGTTTCGCTTGCCCCGCTGAGCTATATGGTCTGCAAAGCCCAATGACTGGCGCATTACGCAATCCGGCCATAAAGGCCACCCGCCCCTGGTGGCGCGGAGCAGCCATATACCAAGTCTATCCGCGCAGTTTTGCCGATTCGAACGGCGACGGTATCGGCGACTTGCCGGGTATAACCGGCAAGCTCGAATACATCGCGTCACTTGGCGTCGATGCGGTCTGGCTGTCGCCCTTCTTCACCTCGCCGATGAAGGATTTCGGCTATGACGTCGCCGATTATTGCGGCGTCGATCCGATCTTCGGCACGCTCGCCGATTTCGACGCGCTGGTTGCCAAGGCGCACAGTCTCGGCCTCAAAATCCTGATCGATCAGGTCTATTCGCACACCTCCGACTTGCACGCATGGTTTGCGGAGAGCCGCGCGAGGCGCGATAATGCAAAGGCCGACTGGTATGTCTGGGCCGACCCCAAGGCCGACGGCACGCCGCCAAACAACTGGCAGTCCGTGTTCGGCGGCCCGGCATGGACCTGGGACGCACGGCGCGGGCAATATTATATGCACAATTTCCTCAGCAGCCAGCCGCAGATGAATGTGCATAATGCGGAGGTGCAGGACGCCTTGCTCGGTGTTGCGCAATTCTGGCTCGACCGCGGCGTCGACGGATTTCGCGTCGATGCAATCAATTTCGCGATGCACGATCCGGAATTGAAGGACAATCCGGCCGCGCCCGCAGGCAATGGCGTGCGGACCCGGCCGTTCGACTTCCAGCTCAAGGTCAACAACCAGTCGCATCCCAACATACCGAAATTCGTCGAGCGCATCCGCGCGCTCACCGACAGCTATCCGGACCGCTTCACCGTCGCCGAGATCGGCGGCCCCTCGCCCGAGCGCGAAATGAAAGCGTTCACTGCGGGCGAAACGCATTTCAACAGCGCTTACGGCTTCGACTTTCTGTACGCCGAACAATTGACGCCTGCGCTGGTGAGGGAGGCACTTGAGGCATGGCCCGACGCAGATGGGATAGGCTGGCCGTCATGGGCTTTCTCCAATCACGACGCGCCGCGCTGGATCAGCCGCTGGGCTCCCGCCGACGCCCGCGATGCCTATGCGCGGATGGCGATGCTGCTTTTCATGTGCCTGCGCGGCAATGTCATCATCTGGCAGGGCGAGGAATTGGGCCTGACGCAGGTTGATATTCCGTTTGAGAAATTGCAAGACCCCGAAGCTATCGCCAACTGGCCGCTGACCCTTAGCCGCGACGGCACGCGCACACCAATGCCCTGGTCTGCATCTGCGACGAATAGCGGTTTCAGCGATGTCGAGCCTTGGCTGCCCTTGGGCAGCGATCATGCGGCGCTGGCGGTCGATAGGCAGGAAGGCGATGCGGACTCGCTGCTTAACTTAACGCGCGAATTACTCGCTTTCCGTAGTGCGCACGAAGCGATGCTGGTCGGTGACCTGCAAATAGTCGAAGCCAGCGGCTCGCTGCTGGTGTTCGAACGCCGGAGCGAAGGGCAGCATCTGCTCTGCGCCTTCAACATGGGAGGCGAAGCAGTCGAATGGCAGCCCGCGCAACCCGACCGCTGGCGGATTTTGCAGACTGCCAACCAAGACAGTGGCTGGAATCTCGGCCCCTATGCGGCGTGGGTCGCCGAAAAAATTGCTTGAGGAGAGTAGAATGTTGGGTCGTCTGATCGCTGTTTTATGGATGCTCTTCCTGGCGATGACTGCGCCTGCTCAAGCCGAAACAGTGGCTCAAGCCACTTCGCCGGGCAATGTCCTGTCGGTAACGGTTGAAATCACCGGCGAAGGACGACCGGGCTATAAAATCCTGCGAAATGGCAAGGAATTGATCGGCGAGTCGCGTATCGGTTTCATCCTGACCGATGCACCCAAGCTCGACCGCAATATGGCTTTCGTATCGAAAGAGACTGCGGCGTTCGACCAGACATGGGAACAGCCCTGGGGCGAATGGAAATCGATCCGTAACCATTATAATGAGTTGCTTGTCACTCTTCAGGAGAAGTCTGGAACGAAACGCATCCTCAATGTCCGCTTCCGTCTCTATGACGACGGCGTCGGCTTCCGCTACGAATTCCCCGAGCAGCCCAATCTGAATACCGCAAATATCCAGGAAGAACTCACCCAGTTCAATGTGACTGCAAATGCCACCGCATATTGGGTTCCAGCAATGGAGCATAATCGCGAGGAATATATCTACAACACCACGCCCATCGCCGAAGTCGGCCTTGCGCAGACGCCTATCACGGTCAAAACCGCCGACGGAACGTATATCGCGTTCCATGAGGCGGCCTTGGTCGATTATTCAGCGATGAATATCCAGAAGGTCGAGCGCGGGCTGTTGAAGGCGGTGCTGACACCATCGGGATCGGCGGCGAAAGTCGTCCGCAAACTGCCCTTCGCGACGCCTTGGCGGACAATGCAGATCGCAGACGATGCTGCGGGGCTGTATCATTCGCAGCTCATTCTCAACCTCAACGAACCCAACAAGCTTGGTGACGTATCCTGGGTCAAACCGCGCAAATATATGGGTATCTGGTGGGGGATGCATCTTGATACACAAAGTTGGGCGTCGGGGCCGAAGCATGGCGCGACGACGGCCAATGCCAAAAAGATGATCGATTTCGCCTCGAAGCACGGCTTAACCGGCCTGCTGGTCGAAGGCTGGAACCTCGGCTGGGACGGTGACTGGTTCGCCAATGGCGACGAGTTCAGCTTCACGAAAGCCAATCCCGACTTCGACATCAAGGCAGTCACCGATTACGGCCGCAAGAAGGGGGTCGTCCTTATCGGTCATCACGAAACCTCGGCCAATGCCGCGCATTATGAAAGCCAGATGGAAGACGGCTTCAAGCTCTACCAGACGCTGGGGGTAGACAGCGTCAAGACCGGCTATGTTTCGGACGCGGGCGGCTTTCGGGTCAAACAGCCCGATGGCAGTATCGCTTTCGACTGGCATGAGGGCCAGGCCGCGGCACGGCACCATTTAAAGGTCGTAGAGACCGCTGCGAAATACAAGGTCGCGGTCAACCCGCACGAACCGATCAAGGATACCGGCCTGCGCCGTACCTATCCCAACTGGATTTCGCGCGAGGGCGCGCGCGGGATGGAATATAATGCCTGGGCCGAACCCAAAAACCCGCCCGAGCATGAGGCGATCCTTGCTTTTACGCGGATGCTGTCGGGCCCGATGGACTTCACGCCCGGCGTACTGAGCCTCAAAGGGCGCGGCAATAGCGACATTCTTTCGACCAAGGCCAAGCAGCTTGCTCATTATGTTGTCATCTATTCCCCAATCCAAATGGCGGCGGACCTGCCCGAAAACTATGAAAAGGACATGCCCGCTTTCCAGTTTATCAAGGATGTCGCCGTCGATTGGGACGACACCAGAGTGCTGTCGGCGGAAATCGGCGACCATGTTGCCATCGCCCGCAAGGCCAAGGGTACCGGTCAATGGTTTCTGGGCGCAATGGGCGATGAAAAGGCCCGTAGCGTTACAGTCGAGCTGGACTTCCTCGAACCAGGCAAGAGCTTCACCGCCGAAATCTACCGAGACGGTGACGATGCCGATTACCGGAGCGAGAAGCGACACTCGATGGTGATCGAAAAGAAAACGGTGAAGGCGGGTGATATGATGACCCTGAAAATGGCACCGGGTGGCGGCCAGGCGATCCGCTTTGTCGAACGGGAATAGCCGACAGTGCGCGCGATACAGCGGTGTTTTACCCTATTGTTCATTGTCCTCGGCTTTGCCGTTGCGTCGCCGGCAATGGCGCAGGACCGGGGTCGTTTTGTCGAGATGCCGGAGGTGCAGTCGGCGTTTCTGCAACCATCGCATGTCACCGTGTGGCTGCCGCCCGGCTATGATACATTAAAGCGCCGCTATGGCGTTGTTTACATGCATGATTCGCAAAACCTGTTCTTCCCGGAGCGCTCGAATTTCAACAAGGTTTGGGCCGCAGACAAATCGGCGCTGCGGCTGATTGCAGCGGGCAAGGTCTCGCCGTTCATCATCGTCGGTGTGAGTCAGCCGGGCGATGCCCGCTACGGCCAATATCTGCCACAGGCCTTGTACGAAGCTTCATCGCCGCCGCTTCGCGCCAAATTCGATGCCATTGCTCGCCGCCCGATCTATTCGGACAATTATCTGCGCTTTCTGGTGACGGAGCTGAAACCGATGATCGACCGGCAGTTCCGGACGCTGCTGGATCGCGATCATACGGCAATTGCAGGATCAAGCATGGGCGGCCTTGTGTCCTGTTACGCCTTCACCCGTTATCCGAAAATATTCGGCCGCGCAGGCTGCATTTCGACCCATTGGCCGATGGGCGATCCCGCCAAAACGGGCGAACACAGCGCCGAAATCGTCAAATTGTGGAGCGACGAGTTCGCTCGTGGGATCGGTCCGCGCGGCAAGCGGCGGCTCTGGATGGATCATGGCGACAAGACACTGGATGCTTATTATCCCTCCTATCAGACCGAAATCACCAAAGCAGTAAAGGCACTCGGCTGGCGGGAAGGTAAGGACTTTACAGCACGCGCATATCCCGGCGCAGAGCATGAGGAAAACGCCTGGGCGGCGCGGATGGACGACATCTTCGGCTGGATGCTGAAAGGCTGGTGATGGCCGAAGGGCAGCATCGCTTCGTCATCCTTGGCGGAGGCACAGCGGGGTGGATGACCGCATGCCTGATCGCGAAAAAATGGCCGCAACATCAAGTGACGGTGATCGAGTCGCCCGATATCGGCATCATCGGTGTCGGCGAAGGTTCGACACCGCAACTGAAGGCGTTCTTCGAAAAGATCGGCCTGACCGAAGCCGAATGGATGCCCAAATGCAATGCCACCTACAAGGCAGGCATCCGCTTCCATGGTTGGTCCGATCGCGCGGGTTTCGACAGTTACTTTCATCCTTTCCATACGCAACTCGACGGCTTCACCTTGCCTCAATTCGAATTCCACACGCGCGCACGGCGCACCGGACGCGATGTGTGGGCGCATCCCGACCGCTTCTTTCTTTCGGCAAAGCTGGCCGGGGATTGCCGCGCGCCCTTGCCACCCGAGAACTTCCCTTTCGAAATAGGCTATGGCTATCATTTCGACGCTGTGCTGGTCGGCAAGACGTTGCGCGAACATGCCGTTCAGAAGCTCGGCGTCATCCACCTTGAGCGCACAATCGAAGATGTTGTGCTGACAGAAAATGGCGAAGTCGAAAGTTTAAAGACGACCGACAATGAATTGATAGAAGGTGATTTCTTTTTCGATTCCAGCGGTTTTCGTGGTGTCATCATCCAAAAGGCGCTGGCCGAGCCCTTTCGCCCCTTCGCCGAGAATCTCTTCAACGACCGCGCGGTCGCCATGCCGACGCCTAACGATGATGGCGACATCAAAAGCGAAACACGCGCGACTGCGCTGTCGGCGGGCTGGGTGTGGAAAATCCCGCTCACCAACCGCGCGGGTAATGGCTATGTCTTTTCGTCGAAATATATCGATCCCGACGCCGCCGAGATTGAGTTGCGCGCGCATCTCGGTTTACTCGACGCTGATGTGGAGGCACGACATCTACAGATGAATGTCGGAAGGGTCGAGCGGAGCTGGGTCAAGAACTGCCTTGCCGTCGGGCTCTCGCAAGGTTTCATCGAGCCGCTGGAAGCTACCGCGCTGCATATCGTTCAGGCCACAGTCGAAGGCTTTATCGACGCTTATGAAAACGGCGGAATGTCGGCGTCGCACGCCGACGAATTCAACCAAGTCATCGCCCGCCGCTACGAAGGCATACGTGACTATATCGTCGCGCACTACCGGATGAACCAGCGCAGCGACAGCCAGTATTGGCGCGACAATGCCTCCAATCAGGCGCTTTCGGACGATCTCAAAGCCGTCATGACGTCATGGTTTACGGGAACCGATCTGGCCGAAGAGCTCGCGCGGCTCGATATCGCGCGCTATTATAGCGCCCTGTCCTGGCATTGCCTGCTTGCAGGCTATGGCACCTTCCCGCCAGACGAAAAGCTAAAGGCTTCCATCGAAGGATTGAGTCTGGCAGATATGGCGCAGGTTGACGGTTTTGTTTCAGGTTGTGCACAGAATTTCGGTTCACATAAGGCGGCGCTGGCGAATTTATCTGCATGATTTTGTGACTTTTTAACCTCTGCCGACTAATTTGCCGCGCAACAAGGTAATGGGGCGCAGAGCGGGCTAATGTACAAGACGATGATCATATTCGGGACACGGCCTGAAGCGATCAAATTATTTCCTGTAATCAATGCTCTAAAAAAGCAAAGCAAGATCATATGTGAAGTATTGGTCACGGCACAGCATCGCGAGATGCTTGATCAGGTTCTGGCCATCAGCGGCATTGCTCCCGATCATGACCTGAACCTGATGCAGCCCGGCCAATCGCTCGACGGATTGACCGCACGCTTGCTCGAAGCCATCGGCGGCGTCCTGGACAAGGCCAAACCCGACCGCATTATCGTTCAGGGCGACACCGCGACGGCTATGGTCGGCGCGCTGGCCGCTTATTACCGGCAAATCCCGGTCAGTCATGTCGAGGCAGGTCTGCGCAGTTACGACATCTACCGGCCCTGGCCAGAGGAAGTGAACCGCAAGATCGTTGGCACCATCGCCGACCAGCATTTTGCGCCGACAACGGTATCCGCCGCCGCATTAAAGACCGAAGCGGTCCCTGAAGATCGTATTTTCATTACCGGCAACACCGTCATCGACGCGCTGCATTGGGTCACTGACCGCATTTCGCACCGGCCCGAACTGGCTGCGGGCCTAAAAGGGCTGGAAAGCCGCTTCCAGGGCAAGAAGATCATCGGCATCACCACGCACCGCCGCGAGAATTTCGGTGACGGCATGGAAAGCATTGCCGCCGCGATAAAGGCAATCGCCGCGCGCGACGACGTCGCCTGCATTTTCCCGGTCCACCTGAACCCCAATGTCCGCGCGGTGATGGACAAAGAACTGGGCGCGCTGGACAATGTCGCGATGATCGAACCGTTGGATTATCCGCATTTCGCGCGGCTGCTATCGATCAGCCATATCATGCTCACCGACAGCGGCGGCGTGCAGGAAGAGGCCCCTGCCCTCGGCAAGCCCGTGCTTGTCATGCGAGAAACCACCGAACGCCCCGAAGGCGTCACTGCAGGTACCGCTAAGCTGATCGGGACCGATACAGACCGCGTAATTTCCGAAATTTTCACTCTTTTGGACGATGATGGTGCCTACTCGGCGATGGCCCGCGCGCACAATCCTTTCGGGGATGGCAAAGCGAGCCAGCGCATAGCGGAGATCATCTGGAATGCTAGTCGACAAAAAACCTGACGTTTGCGTTGTTGGTCTGGGCTATATCGGCCTGCCGACCGCTGCCGTGATCGCGCGTTCGGGTTGCAAGGTGCTTGGCGTCGACGTGAACGCAGAAGTTGTCGAAACAATCAACCGCGGCGAAATCCATATCGAGGAAGTCGACCTCGACGGGCTTGTGCAAGGCGTTGTCGCCCGCCAGATGCTGCGCGCTTCGACGATATTCGAGCCTGCGGACGTTTTCGTTATCGCCGTACCCACGCCTTTCGACGACAACCACGCGCCCGACATCAGCTATGTTCTCGATGCCGCCAAGAGTATCGCCACCGTTTTGAAGCAGGGCGACACAATCATATTGGAATCGACCTCGCCGGTTGGAACGACCGATCGGGTCCGCGACATGATTGCCAAGCTGCGCCCGGACCTAAAGGTTCCAGGGATCGGCTCTAATACGCCGGACATTTCGATTGCCTACTGCCCTGAACGTGTTCTGCCGGGCCGCATCCTCGAGGAACTGACCAATAACGACCGCTCGATTGGCGGGGTCACCGCGCGTTGTGCGCGCAAGGCGCTGACATTTTACAAACGCTTTGTGCGCGGCGAGTGCGTCGTTACCGATGCGCGCTCGGCGGAAATGACCAAGCTCGTCGAAAATGCCTTCCGCGACGTTAATATCGCATTCGCCAACGAACTTTCGATCGTCGCCGACCATATGGGGCTCGATGTGTGGGAAGTGATACGCCTCGCCAACCGCCACCCGCGCGTTAACATCCTGCAACCCGGCCCCGGCGTCGGTGGCCACTGCATCGCGGTCGACCCGTGGTTCATCGTCCACGGCGCGCCCGAACAAACGCCGCTCATCCGCACCGCACGCCGGGTCAACGATGGCAAGATCGATCACGTCATCGACCGCGCCAGCGCCATGATCGAGGCAAACCCGACGATGAAGGTCGGCTGCATGGGTCTGGCTTTCAAGGCGAACATCGACGATTTCCGCGAGAGTCCTGCGATGAAGGTCGCGGCAGAGCTTGCAAGCCGGTTCGGCAACCGGATTCATATCGTCGAACCTTACGCCGCCAGTCTCCCGCGTGAATTCGACGGCACGGGGGCAACCCTGATCGATATCGATACGGCGCTACTCGAATGCGACATGTTGATCACGCTTGTGGACCATGATGCGTTCAAGGCCATTCCGCTTGCGGAACGTGCAGGCAAAACGGTTTACGATGTTCGCGGCATCTGGCCCGATCAACCCCGCGGGTTCCGACGCGCCAGCGATAAACTGCGGCTCGCCAGCTAAAATTCCAGGCACGACTGGATAAGCGACGCGCGACTCTGGACGCGCTAAAAATTCGTGAACAAGCTGTCACCAATCGTTGTGGGGGGAGGAACGGGCAACCTGGAACCGCGCCACAATATGGTTCGTCCGGTCCGCGTCCCGTCAACAATGTGGCTGCCCTTGCCGAGTTCGAGCGGTTCGTTGCGCCGATAGGCTTTCCCGTCAATCACGACGTCCCGGTCGGAAGTATAGACAGCCGCATGCGGAACTTCGATCATCACGGGGTTGTTGCCGGCAGGCACTTGCTCGCCCGCCAGCCACAGACTGCCCCATATCCGTACATAATTGCCATGCAACGCCGCGACATCTGCTGGAAGCAGCTCGCCTGGCACTGAAATGCCGGCAAGCGCGTTGGCTATAGCAGGCTTGTTGTCGATGACGAAATCCAGCTCGCCACGATCGACTGCCTCGGCGACAAGGGCAACACCGCGCTTATTGTAGTTTGCGACCCCGATTCCCGATATCAGATGGTCGATTACACGAGGATAGTCGGCAATCATTCCGCAATAGTCCAGCGATAGCGCTCCGCCAGGAAACTGGCGGTGCACATAGTCGACTAGCGCGCGTTGATGATCGATTACCTCGCGAGGTTCGGCAACCGCTTTAGCAAGCGGGATGGTGCAAACTGCTGCGGCAAGGATTATATTTCCGTAACGCGCGCGGATAGCGGCAACAGCCGGCGCCAGCGCTACGGCTGCGGGCGCAAGGATGAACACGAAGAAATAGGGAAAGGTATTGCGGTAAAACAAAATTGTCAGCAAAGGCAGGCTTAGTCCCACAAGGGCAATTTTTTGATGCGCGCTCAGCCCCCCGCTCTTCCAAACAGCGGGTGACCTGATAGCAGCATAAACAAAAAGCGGTGCCGTGAGGAACGCGGCTAGTATGTGATCCGGCTGCCTGAACAAACCTTCTGTCAGCCATTTCATGCCGTTTGCGACAAATGAACTGCCGTCATGAACAGCCGCAACCGGAGCCAGTCCAGCGCGATGGTAAATGTGAATCATTGCAAATGTGACCACCGCCACGGGAACTACCCCTAATATCCAGACAAGGGTGCCTCTTTTGTCGTGCGTTTGGGTCAGTCGGAGCCACGCAATTCCGGCAAAGCATGGCGCATAGAATATCGCCTTTACGGTGAGTGCTCCGGAAAACCCGGCAAGTGCGCCGACAGCCAAGAGCATGACCCAGCCCACTGGCCTGCTCGCCAGCAGATACAATGCCGACATTAGCATTGCCATTGCAATCGGATCGGTGCGGATAGCAAAGCCGTGGGCAAAGACGCTCCCTGCACCAAGATAGGCTAGGGTTGTCCATGCGGCATCAACAGGCGACACAAACTGCCGCGCCAGCCCATACAGCGAGTAAAGGCCGATGAGGAATGCACACCAAATGGCAACGCGCGCTGCGAGCATCTGCTCGATAAGGTCAACCGATGCATTGGGAACCCAAAAAAGCAACCTGGCAAGCAATGTCTGAAACGGCCTGGCAAGCGTGCCCTCTTGCAGTTGATAGACCATGCTATAATGGAGGAATTCGTCCCAATTAAGCGATTTCGAGAAAATCAGCGAGAATTGGAGTGCGGCCAATAGCACAATGACCATGATCGGCCATGTCAGCGAATTGGCTTTGGACGAACCCAAGCCATCGTAAGGCAGAATTTGGGCCCCAGCAGTCATGCCGCGCGCCTTCGGCCCTGCTTTTCCACAGGAGGGCTGTCGGCGACCTTTGCCTGCCCCAATTCCTCCAGCCGTTCTTCGATGATGCGCAGTCGAACGAGGCTGGCTTCAAGCAACTTGCGATTGGCACCGATGAGATCAGCGAGCATTCCCATGATGGCCACCAGGACTCCGAGCACCAGCAGGGAGCCGCCAAGCACCAGCGACTGCACATGGCCATCACCTTCGCCGATCCCCCAAAACCACAGGAAGCGGAAGATCGGAAGGCTGCCAAGCAAAGCGATGGCTGCGCCCGTGCCAACAAACGCACGCAGCGGATTATGTGTCGTATACGCCCGCGCCATGGTCACACCCGTTTGAGCGATGAAACGCGGTATAGACTTGAACAAACGACTGGGACGGTCGACCTTGTTTGTACGGATAGGTACCGACACTATTGCTAGTCGTTTCCGGCCGGCCTGGATTAACATGTCGGTGGTGTAGGAAAATTCCGTAGTGATATTGATGCGCTGCGCTGCATCTCTGGTCAACGCACGGAATCCGCTGACTGCATCGGATATCTGCGTTCCCGCCAGTCGTTGGACGACGTTGCTGCCCAGCCTTTGCAGACCGCGCTTGAACGGCGAAAAGTGGGCATTCTCAGCGACGCCACGGTCACCCACGACAATGTCAGCCCGACCGGCAATTATTGGCCCGACGAGCTTGGCAATATCCTGACCCTCATACTGATTGTCGGCATCCGTATTGACGATGATGTCGGCACCTTCGGCCAGTGCTTTGTCGATTCCGCTCCTGAATGCAGCAGCGAGACCACGGTTGCGGCGATGGCGGACAATATGGTGGACGCCGAACTGCCTTGCGACACCGCTGGTATTGTCGCTGCTGCCGTCGTCGATCACGAGATATTCGATTATGTCTATCCCATCGATATGACGCGGTAGCGCCAGCAATGTTTCAGGTAGATCCATTGCTTCATTGAGACATGGTATCTGGATGATAAGCTTCATTCGGGCCCCGTCTGCTGCCGCGTTGCCGTCGCTGGCAAATGGCTTGGATCGCAGTTAAGCGACCTAGGCAAACAGGGTTAATAAACCGTTATTTTGTAGCCTGCGCTCCATGGGGCATTATGG
>JAESFX010000086.1_pt1 | contig 134700 bp, 126 predicted proteins | sample 9269501 | NCBI WGS metagenome assembly JAESFX01 (sample SAMN14515570, study PRJNA621655) | algae metagenome | isolation source: Desmonostoc geniculatum HA4340-LM1 and co-occurring heterotrophs from cave... | place: USA: Maniniholo cave, Kauai, Hawaii | collected 2009-07-28
AGCAGAACTGGACCAGCATCGCCTGGGTGTAGTTGAGCGTGAACAGCTCCTTCAGCTTGGGCAGGATGATGTCGTTCAGGCTGGTGATGCCGCCGAAGATGAAGAACAGCGCGAACACGAAATAGTTGAGGCCAGGCGCGTCGATCGGCGAGCCGTCCGCTTCCAGCGGATTGGAATCGGTGCTCGATGTAATCGACGGGGCCATCGCCATGCTGCTGCTTCCTCTCAATCGGGCCGGCCGCGGTTGCCGCCCGGCCGATCCATCGCTCAGAACGAGCACTCCACGCCCGCGGGCAGTTCCTGCCGCGCGATCCGTGCAATCCGCAAAACGAGCGGGCCAACACTTGTCAACGCCAGGCTGCCGCCATCGGTCGGCGCGCAGGCACCGCTGATGACCATCTCGCGCCAGCCCTTGCCGGCGGAGGTGGTGAGTCCGGCGGTCACGTCGATCTGCTTGCCGCCGATTGTCACTGTGACCGGCGCGGTGGGGCCATCCGCCAGTTCGTAGAGCACGCGGTAACCACCGCTACCGTTACCGGCGGCCGAAAGGGTCAGCGTTGATCCCGGCGCGAACGCTATTTCCCGCGCGTCTTCCTGCCGATTGCGGTCGTAACCCTTGGCGGTGATACCGCCCCCGGTACCGCGCAGGCCGGGCAGGTCTGTCATGCCGCCGCGCGCCGCGATGCCAGCCCCCAGGCGGCCCATGTCGAACCACTCGGCGGATTTGGCGTCGAGAATGCCGCAGGTTTCGCTCAATCTGGGAACCGGGCGCGTGTCGGTCAGCGACAGGCCATACCCGCGCGCGAAGAGTGCGCCATCCGGACTGTTGACTGGTTGTCCGGTGCACTCGGCGGGCCAGGTAAACGACAGGCGGCCGGTCGCGGGCTTACGGCCGTAAAGCACGTCGGCCACGCCCGCCCCTTCGCTGCCCGGAAGCCAGCTTGCCACGACGGCGCTGGCCGCGTTGATCTCGCGGTTGATCCACAGCGGGCGACCCGAGAGGAAGACCGCGACCGTCGGCACTCCGGCGGCGCGGAACTTGCGGAGGAGTTCCAATCCCTCGGTATCGGAGAATACCGCATCCTTCCGGTCGCCTGCGAACTCGGCATAAGGCTCTTCGCCAAAGACCACGACGGCCGCGTCCGGCTTGGCGGAAAAGCTGCCCTTGGGCGACAGCGTGGCCGCCCCGCCGGCTTCAGCCGCCGCAGCGTTCAGCCCGGCCCAGATCGAAGTCGCGCCGGGGAAGCGGGCATTGGTGAGGCCCTCGCCCCCTTGCCAGGTCAGCGTCCAGCCACCCGACGCCTGGGCGATGTCGTCCGCCGCGCGGCCCGCAACGAGGATGTTCGCGCCAGGTTTCAGAGGCAGGATACCGTCGTTCTTGAGCAGGACCTGGCTCTTGGCGACCGCTTCTCGCGCAATCGCCCGGTGCGCGGGCGAGCCAAGCAGCGCGAAGTCGCCGCCGTGCACCCGCTCGGATGGCCGCTTGGCATCCGGGTCGAGCAAGCCGGCGTGCAGTTTCATCCGGAGCACCCGGCCGACCGCTTCGTCGAGCCGGGCCAGTGGAATCGTCCCATCCCTCACTTGCGCCAACAGGCTGGCGTGGAGCGCCCTGGCATCGTCGGGGACCATATAGATGTCGAGCCCGGCGAGCAGCGCCTCGGGACAGTCCCCGGCGGTGCAGCCGGGAATCTGCGCGTGACCGTTCCAGTCCCCAACCACGACGCCGGGAAAGCCCATCCGGTCGCGCAGCAGCCCGGTCAGCAGCGGGGCATTGCCGTGCATCTTGGTGCCGTTGATCGAATTGAAGCTGGCCATCACCGCTTCCACTCCGGCAGCGATGGCGGCCGGATAGGGGCGCGCGTGGATCGCCTCGAGCGCGGCGATGTCTCCCGAGACTTCGCCCTGATCCACGCCTTGCGTGGTACCGCCGTCGCCAAAGAAGTGCTTCGCGGTGGCGAGCACATGGCCGGCACCGATGCGGCCCTGCGGAGCCGCCTTGCCTTGCAGGCCTTCTACCAGCGCGGCGCCGAGCTCGGCGGCGATGAGCGGGTCTTCGGAGTAACTCTCATAGGTCCGCCCCCAGCGGTCGTCCTGGGCCACCGCGACGGTGGGGGAAAAATTCCAGTCGATTCCGGTCACTGCAATCTCGGCAGCCGTCGCCGCGCCGATACGCCGCATCAGGTCCGCATCGCGCGCTGCGCCGAGGCCGATGTTGTGCGGGAATATGGTCGCACCGACGACATTGGTATGGCCATGCACCGCGTCAGTGCCCCAGATTGCCGGAATGGCCGGCTCATCGCCCTGCAGCGGAGCGGTCGAAGCGTCCCACATTTCGTCGGCGAGGCGCAGCCATTCCGTCGCCGGGGCAAATTCGTCGCCGTAGGGGCCGCCATTGCCCCCGTTAAGATAGCTGCCGTAGCGATACTGCCGCATTTCCGCGGGCGTAACGGAGTTGATCTGCGGCTGGATGAGCTGCGCAACCTTGCGCTCGAGCGACATTCGCGCCAGCAACGCGGCGACGCGCGTATCGTCGCTCGCCGGACCGGCGATCGATGACGAGGCTGGCGCCCGAACGCCGGGGTGGATGCATCCCGCCAGCGCCAATGCGCTTGCAATCGCCATCGAAATCGCCCGCATCCGTCCCGTCACCCTTGTCGTCGAACTTCGTTGAGAACGTTCTCAAAACGTTTCGCATGACGGGTAAGCGATTGCAAGCCGCTATTGAAAGCGGTGCATCCAGGCTAGCAGAAGAGTTGCCCCCAGTGCGCAACACGACAGCGCAACGAACAGGCCGGCGAACCCGAACCCAGGCACAAGGGCCAGCGTCAGCCACGGTATCGCCAGCGAGGGACTGGTGTTGGTGAGATTGAACAGCCCGAGATCGCGACCGCGATGCGCGGCACGTGGCAGCACCCGCAGGGTTTGCGCGGCATGAAGCGAGAGAAAAACCGATGCAGCGAGGCCGAACACAACGTAGCCCGCTATCGCTGCCGCAAGTCCATGCGCCGCCGCCATCACCAGCAGACCCAGCGCCGCGATCCCGGCAGTGAGCACGAGTGGCGCGAATGGCCGCCCATTCCGATCGGACCAGCGCCCCGCGAGGAGCGCGAGTGGCACCGCGCCCAGCAGAATTGCACCGAACACCTGCGCCACCCGCGCATCGCTCATCGCCGGGTCGATGGAGCGAAACCAGAAATAGAGGAACGCAAACAGCGCGGCCTCCGAAATCTGCACCAGCAGCCGCGCGAGCCACATGCGCAAGACCGGCGCGCGCGATCGCTGCGGGCCGGCTTCCGGCTCCCGATCGTCGAGGAGATGCGGAAAGGCGCGCGGTCGGCCCAGCAGCAGGACCGGTGCTACGCAGAAGACGACCAGGCCCGAGACGAGCCACAGCCGCGCATCCGATCCCGCCAGGCCGGGCAGCGTGACGATGACCCCTGCCGCCGCGCCCGCCGCGGGGGCGAACGCCAGCAACCCGCCCAGCCGGCCCTTTTGCGCATCGGGCACGCAGTCGCCCGCCCAAGCCGCCAGCGGCGCAAGCATCATATTGAGCGCGCACTGCCACGCCACCAGCAAGGCGATCGTCAGGGTAATGTCATCGACCGCGGCAAACGACGCCAGCAGCGCACATGAGCCAATCAGCCCGGCGGCGATCCATGGTACCCGCGTGCCCGCGCGATCGCTCGCCCAGCCAAACACGACATTGGCAAGGCTCGCCGCGATCGCCCCGGCAAATGTAGCATAGGCAAGCCAGGTAACGTCGCTCGTACCCGCCATCGCGGTCATCCGCATGGGCAGCAGAATTGTGAGGAACGGGACATACGCCACCGCGCCGCCAGCGACTGCCAGCGCGTAGAGCCACAGGAAGCGCCGGGTTTGCAGCGCCCCGGCGAGACTATCAGGCGTCAACCGGCACCGGTCCTGTCGAACCCCGCTCGACGAGACGCGCGGGTATTACCACCGGGCCGGGCGGCAGGTCTTCGCCCCGGCTTGCGGCGATCAAGAGTTCGACGGCGCGCGAAACCGTTTCCGCGACCGGCTGGTCGATCGCGGTCAGCGGGGGATCGCCGAACGTCGTCACGGGCGTATTGTCGAAGCTGACCAGCGACAGCTCGACCGGTATCGCAATTTCCAACGCGGCCGCGATCTCGCGCACGGCCAGCGCCATCTGATCGCTGCTGGCGATGATCGCAGTCGGCCGGGGCTTGCGCGCGAGCAATTCGCGGGCCGCACGCAGCCCCGAATCGTAACCGAAATCGCCGCGCGCGCACAGGCCGGCCAGAGAAAGGCCTGCCTCGGCCATCCCGGCGCGCCACCCCGCCGTGCGCCATTCGCTCAGCGAATATTCCTCCGACCCCGCGATGAAGCCGATGCGCTGATGACCCAGGCCGACCAGATGGCGGGTCGCGTCGCGCGCGGCATCGTGGTCGCCCATCACCAGCGGAATACCGCCGCCCTCGCCCAGCGAGCCGATCCGCGCATAGGGCACGCGCTGGCTTTCGAAGAAGCCGATGATCAGGGGATTGTCGGAATGCGGCGGGGTGAGGATCACGCCGTCGGGCTGGAGCGCGGCGAGCGCCGCGGCCAGTTCGCGCTCGACATGGTCGTCGTGCGTGTCGACCAGTTCGAAGATCATGCGGTAGCCATGTTCGGCGCATTTGAGCATCCCGCCAAGCAGCATCTGGTCAACCCAATCCGAACCCTGCCGTGCGCGCCACGCCTCGATCGTGCGGTCGCGGTCGTTGAGGGCGAGGATCAGGTATGAGCGCGACCCGCTCATCCGCTGGGCGGCGATCGAGGGGATATAACCGAGCTTGTCGATCGAAGCCTGGACCCGTCCGCGCATTTCGTCGCGGACGTTGGGCTCGGCATTGATCACGCGGCTCACCGTTTGCAGCGAGACCCCTGCATCCGCGGCAACATGTTTAATCGTGACGGCCTGGCGCCTTCTCGGCATCGGTTCAACGGTCCCCAGTGCAGGACGGTTCGCTAGCTGCCCGCGGTTCGCATTGCCATACCCGCACCCAATCGACCTGCATCGCCTGCGGCCAGATGTCCTCGTCGATGCCCTTCAGCCCGCGTTCTTCGGATAGCCCGCCGCCGACCGCCAGATTGAGGATGAGGTGGAAAGGCCGATCGAAGGGCGCGTCGAGCTCGCTCGAGGCGTTGGTCCACCAGTCGCCGCGCCGCTTGGTGGCATACACACGGCCATCGTAGGTCCAGTCGATCCGCCCCGGTGCCCACACGATGCCGAAGGTATGGAAGCCGTCGAGTACGTCGGGGGCATTGGTCTCGGTGCTGGCGAGCGCGTTGTCGGGCCAGCCGCCACCGAAATGAAGCGTGCCGAGGATCGTGTTCTCGCGGCCACCCGGGCAGGCGGCGCAGGCCACACCCAGATTCACCGCCTCGAGGATGTCGATTTCCCCCGATGACGCCCAACCGCCGTAGGTCTGGTCCTCGGGGAGCATCCAGACCGCCGGCCAGGTACCCTGGCCTGCCGGCAACTTCGCGCGGACCTCGATCCGGCCGTAGCGCCACGCAGCCTTTCCGCGCGTGACCAATCGTGCGGAGGTGTAAGCCTTGGTGGCGGTGGCGGCAGGGTCGGCAGCGTTGCCCCGCATGTGCGGCGGCACCGCGGGGCCGGTGTAGGTTTCCTGACGCGCAGTGATCGTCAGCATCCCGCCGTTCACCGCGGCGTTATCGGGCCGGTCGGTATAGCATTGGCGTTCGTTGTTGCCGCCCCCCCAGCAATCGATGTCGAAATCCCATTTCTCGCGGTCGATCGCACGCCCTTCGAACTCGTCCGACCAGGCAAGCTGCCAACCGCTCTCGCGGCCCGGCTCGCGCGTGGTGCCGGCGGCGGGGAGTGCGACGGTGGAGATGCTCTTCTTTGGCCGCTCAGGTGCCTGCGGCGGCGTGGTTGCGCACGCGCCGACAAGCGTCGCGAAAAGGAGGACGAGCGAGGCCTTCACGATGGCAAATCTCCAACGAGCGCCCGTGCGGCGGACTTAGGTGTCCGGCCGCACGGTTCCGGCGTGCCCGGTCAGAAGTTGAAGCGGGCGAGGAACGTGTAGCGGCGATCGTTGCGAAAGGCAGCCGAAAGCACGCGCGTGCCAGTGAAATCCACGACGTTCGAAAGCCTCGTCAACTCATCCAACAGGTTCACGCCCTGAACGCCCAGCTTCAAGTGGTCGTTGACCTGAAAGAAGAGCGAGGCGTCGAGCTGCCCCCCCGCTTCCTGGAACACGGGCGCAAACGGGAACAGGTCGTCGCGCGGGGTTACCACGAATTCGCTTCGCCAATTGTAGGAAGCACGGACCGAGATCGGACCTTTCTCGAAAAACACGGTCGCATTGACCGTATGCTTCGACGTGCCGGAATTCGGAACCTCGCTGGTGAACGGCCCGCCGTTGATTGGCCCGCCGTTCGAATTGACCGATGGCGAGCCGATGCCCGAGATGTTCGGCGTAATGAAGTCCGACGCATCGACGTAGGTATAGGACAGACGGGTGCCGAGGCCGCTGAGCAGGCCGGGCAGGAAGTCGTATGTCTGCTGGTAGGCCAACTCGACGCCCTTGAGGACGCCCGAAAGGTCGTTGGCAGGCCCCGTGATGATCACGTCCTGCGAGCCGGCCTGCGGTGCGGTGTAGTTCACCAGACCCGTGCCGTTCTGAATGATGCCCTCGATATCCTTCACGAAGAATGCGGCGGAAAGCGAACCTACCGTGTCGAAATACCATTCCGCGCTGAGGTCGTAGCTCCAAGCCGTGAGCGGACGGAGGTTGCGGTTGCCGGTCGAGATCGACAGCAGCGGCCCATCGTTGACCCGCCCGCTGAACCCGAGCACGCCACCGGCGTTGAACAGGTTGAGATCGGGGCGGGTGATACCCTTCGAAACCGCGCCCCGGATAACCACCCCGGAGCCGCTATCGAAGCGGATGTTGAGTGACGGCAGCCAGTGGTCGAAGGTGATGTCCCGGTTGTCAGTGATCAACTCATTGGTGAAAAGCGACGCGAATGTCGCCAGCCGTGCTCCAGTCAGGTCGCAATAGAGGCGCTGTTGGCCGGGCGGCAGTGGCGAGGCGCAGTTGGCGGCGATATCCGATATCTGGACAATGCCGTCGCCATTCCCCCCATTCGCCACCGCATCGAATTGGGCCGGGTCCGGGAAGGCGAGCGTGGAATTGTTCTTCACCTTGGTACGGACGTAGCGAACCCCGATGTTGCCAGCCATCGTCCAGCCGCCGCTGCCGAAATCCGTGCCGAAATCGAGCCGGCCATAGGCCGCCGAGGTAATCTCCGTCGCCGCAGAAATTTCAGCAGGGCAGTACGGATCGCAGGATACCGTAGTGCCATCGAGCAACGTCCGCGTGCGGCCATTGACCCCGAATGTAGCGTTGGGCGTCTGACTGAAATCCGCGATGGCCCGCCATTCGGCTTCGGTCCTCCCGGCAAGATAGTCCGCAAGGAAATCGTCGCCGCCGAAGAAATAGGCTGTTCCGTTCTCGATAGGCGTGGGCGCCTGGCCGCGCTGGAAATTTTCGGCGAAGCGAGAGCGGAGTTGCGTGGAATTGGGGAAGTCGCTGACATATGCGCCACCGGCAATCGCGAACTCCTGGCCGGGAAGGCCGGTGAAAAAGCGGCCAGGTACGAACGGGCAGTTCGGACCGGCATTCCAGGGGGCACAGCCCGCCCGGCCGGTCCAGGGCGCCGAGAGGTTCCCCCAGGTGCTGAAATTGGTGTTGCGGTTGACGCGGTCGCGTGCCGCCCAGCGGGCGCCGAAAGTCGCTTTCTTGAAGAAACCGTCGTCGCTGATGTCGTATTCGAGGTCGCCCGCGAGACTGAACAGGTCCCCGTCGTTTTCCTCGCGGCTGTCGAGGCCGAACCAATAATAGGTATAGAACCCGCTCGAGAAATAGTCGGCCGGAGAGCCCACAGGAGCGAGAAACTGGATGCTCGGCGTCTTGCCCGACAGGTCGATCGCGATGTCGGACCAGGTGCTCATCGCTCCGAATACCGAATCGCGGGACAGCTCCGAAGTGACGTACTGCAGCTCCACCTTCCCGCGGAGCCGGTCCGAGAAGTTCATCGTCGATTCGAAAGAGATATCCTGAGTGGTGGAATCGGTGTCACGCAAGAAGCGCAGTGTGTCGGTAGACAGGCCGCCGCGACCGAAAGGGTTGGCATAGGCGTTGCCAACGCCCTGAGTGAGCACGCCGCTGACGAATTGGCCATTGGCGTCGAACACGAACGTCGTGCCCGGACGCGGATCCGGCGACGAAACGCCATCGTCGATCCGGCCGAGAATGGCGAGCTCGTCGGTCGAGAACCTGGTCTTCGAACGCAGGTACTCCAGCGTCATCACCAGGTCGCCGTCGAGAGTCTCGAACTGGCCGACGGCGGAAATCGCTTCCCGATCGCGGTCGAGCGTCGTCGACCGCACGTTGGCGAACTGCGGCACGAGCACCGAATTGGGTGGCGGAAAATTGGCCGGTGTAAAGTTTGGCGTCTGGCCGAAGCCGCCCGAGTTCACAGGGAAGATGCGATAGCAAGGTCCGCTCAGATCGGCGGGGCGGTAGCAGGTGTCCACGAGTTGCGAGGCGTCGGTCCGGCTCTTGAGCTTGGAATTCGAATAGCTGAGCTGCAGGCCAAAGGTCCCGGCGGCAGTCTCGAAGGTGTCCGAAGCGAGGATGTTGAAAGTGGGCGACCATTCCTTGCGGAGGTCACCGTAGTTTGCCTCGATCGAACCCGCGATGTGCAAGCCGCGCCGGTCAAGCGGCTTGCGCGTGACCAGGTTCACGGTACCCGCGACTTGTCCTTCGATCATGTCCGCGGTCGTGTTCTTGAACACCTCCACGCGGCTGAGCAGCTCGGGTGAAACGTCTTCGAAGCTCAAGGTGCGGCCGCCGTTGGCCGAGAAGATGTCACGGCCGTTGAGTTCGGACCGGGTGTAGGGCAGGCCGCGGATGATTACTCCCGTGCCCTCGACCGAAAAGCGGGTGGGGTCGGACGTCTTCTCAAAGCGGCCGATGTTGACGCCCGGTACGCGCTGGAGCGCTTCGGCAACCGAGCGATCGGGCAGCGCGCCGATATCTTCCGCACTGATGACGTCGATGACCGTGTCGGCCCGCCGCTTTATCCCCTGCGCGCTTTCAAGCGAGGCACGAAAGCCGGTGACGACGATCGGAGCATCTTCGTCCGCGGCGGTTTCCTCCTCCGTCGCCGGATCTGCCGGTGCGACGTCTTGCGCCAACGCGGGCTGTGCGGCGACGAGGGCCAATACCGACGCGTGCGAGAGAGCAAAAAGTCGGCTGGCAGCCGTGCGGGTGCGATGGCGACTGATCAAGCGTTCCTCCCCAGTGTGACGCGCGTGCGACGGAATTCGATCCCGTTCTGCAGGGACCGAATATCGCATTGCGTGAACGTTCACAAGCGAATAATGAACGTTCACATTTGGCTTCCGTCGCAGCCGATGCCAAAGCGTTGCACAAGGGAGAAAGCTGCGTGATTCCGATCCGTCACATCGTCATTGTCGGTGGTGGCACCGCCGGCTGGATGGCCGCGGCGGCACTGTCGCGCCTGCGCGAAGGAAATGACCTTGCGATCACCCTGATCGAATCGGAGGAGATCGGCACGGTCGGCGTAGGCGAGGCGACCATTCCGCCGTTCGTCGAGTTCAACCAACTGCTCGGCATCGACGAGCGCGAGATGATGGCCGCGACCCAGGCGACCTTCAAGCTCGGCATCCAGTTCGCCAACTGGGGCAACCACGGCGAAAGCTATATCCACCCCTTCGGCGCTTACGGCTATCCGATCGATGGCGTGGGCTTCCACCAGCACTGGCATCGCGCCCGCGAAACGGGCGATCGCCGGCCGATCCAGGCTTTCAACCTGGAAACGATGGCGGCGTATTTCGGCAAGTTTTCCCGTACGGAGGATTACCGACGCGACGACCTGCCGCCGGTCAACTACGCCTACCACATCGATGCCGCGCGTTACGCAAAGTATCTGCGCGGGTTCGCCGAAGGGCGCGGCGTGGTGCGGCGGGAGGGGCGGGTGGCGGACGTCGCGCTCGACGGGGCCAGCGGCTTTGTCGCTTCGGTCACGATGCAGGACGGCGGGGTAATCGAAGGCGAGCTGTTCATCGACTGTTCGGGCTTCCGCGGCCTCCTGATCGAACAGGCGCTCCATACCGGCTACGAGGACTGGCGGCACCTGCTGCCCTGCGATCGCGCAGTGGCGCTGCCGTGCCTGCGCGAGGATGGTTCGCCGCCCGCGCCGTTCACCCGGGCCACGGCGCATTCGGCAGGGTGGCAGTGGTGCGTGCCACTGCAACAGCGCAACGGCAACGGCCATGTCTACTGTAGCGAGTTCATGTCGGACGAGGAGGCGCATCGTATCCTGGTGGGCAATTTGGCCGGCAAGCCGCAGGCCGATCCAAACTTCCTGCGGTTCGTGACCGGTCGGCGGAAGAAGTTCTGGAACGGGAACGTCGTCGCGCTCGGCCTCGCCGCCGGGTTCATGGAGCCGCTCGAATCGACTTCGATCCACCTGATCAACACCGGCGTGAACAAGCTTATCGCGCTGTTGTCGTTGGACGGCATCACCCGGACGCAGGAAGACGCGTTCAACCGACTGACCGCCAAGGAATACCTGCGCATCCGCGATTTCCTGGTGCTCCACTACAACGCGACCGCGCGCGATGATTCCCCGTTCTGGAACTACGTACGAACGATGGACGTGCCCGATACGCTGACCGAAAAGGTCGCGCTGTTCCGCCTCAACGGCCAGATCTTCCGCGAAGAGGACGAGTTGTTCACCGAAACGAGCTGGGCTGCGGTCATGATGGGCCAGGGCATCGCTATGGAAGGCCACAACCCGATGGCCGAGCGTATCCCCGCGGACAAGCTGAGTGGCGAGCTCGACGAAATCGAGAAGTCGGTCCGCTTCGTGCTCGATCGTATGCCCGCGCACGGCGATTACATCGCACGCTATTGCCGGACTTTATGACGCGTTAGCACTCGTGGTGGAGCGCGCTGTGTGTCCGCAATGGAGGCGTCTGCTCCGGCTGTTCACGAATAATCGAGGGGCGAGATCGCCCTGCAAAGATTTGCCGGGTGGGAATGGCGCAAGGCTGCAATGGCTCGCCGCAAAGTCGATGCGCATCGCGAAACGGTCTCCAAAACGATCTCGGAATTTGCATTCTCCCTGCAAATTCCCTGTAAACCGGGGAAATCGGTAACGAGACGGGTTCGCTACGGACTGCGTCGCGCACCATTCCCTTCCCAAGCCTGGGCCCCGTCGATGAACGCCACCCCTCCATCCGAGCCGATCCGCGTGGCGGCGCTCTATCGCTTCGCCCGGTTCGAGGATTGTGCCGCCATCCGCGATGTGCTGGCCAAGGTTTGCCGCGAGCACCGCATTCGCGGCACGCTGATCCTGGCGCCCGAGGGCATCAACGGCACCATCGCGGGGTCCGACGCGGGCATCGCCGCCATCCTGAGCGAAATTCGCGCCCTGCCCGGCTGCGCCGATCTCGACGTGAAACTCTCGCGCGCCGCCGCCATGCCGTTCCACCGCATGAAGGTGCGCGTGAAGCGCGAGATCGTGACCATGGGCCAGCCCGACATCGACCCGCTGGCCAGCGCCGGAACCTATGTCGAGCCCGAGGACTGGAACGCGCTGATCGCAGACCCCGATACGATCGTGATCGACACCCGCAACGACTACGAGACGGCGGTCGGCACGTTCAAAGGCGCCATCGACCCCGGCACCGCCAGCTTCCGCGATTTCCCGGAGTGGTTCCGCGCGCAGCGCGACGCGCTGACGGGCAGCGGCCAGCCCGCGAAAATCGCCATGTTCTGCACCGGCGGCATCCGCTGCGAGAAATCGACCGCCTTCCTGAAGCAGGAGGGCGTGGACGAGGTCTATCACCTCAAGGGCGGCATCCTGAACTATCTGGAGAAAGTGCCCGCAGACGCCAGCCTGTGGCAAGGCGACTGCTTCGTCTTCGACCAGCGCGTGGCGATCGGCCACGGCCTCGCCCCCGGCAGCTACACCCTATGCCACGCTTGCCGCCGCCCGGTGAGCGAAGCGGACCGCGCCTCGCCGCAGTTCGAGGACGGCGTCAGCTGCCCCGCCTGCCACGCCGAACGCAGCGAAGATCAGCGCGCCTCGGCCCGCGAACGCCACCGTCAGCAGACGCTGGCCGAGGCGCGGGGGGTGGAACACGTGGGGGCGGTGATGTCGGTGCTAGACAGCTTCGACACAGTCGAAACTGGTGGGCGCGACAGGGATTGAACCTGTGACCCCACCCGTGTGAAGGGTGTGCTCTACCGCTGAGCTACGCGCCCGCCCGATGTGGCCGACCTAAGGGTCCGGCAGGGCAGGGGCGCGCGTCTAACCGGCACCTGCCGACTTGGCAAGCGGGCCCGTCGCTTCCGCACGGGCTACACTCCTCCACTCACCACCGTTCGTGGTGAGCCTTTCGAACCACGACTGTCCCGCCCTTTCGTCGCTGGTACTGAGGCCCAGCTTCGCTCCCGACAGGCTCAAGACGAACGGAGAGCGATTTGCTGACGGAACCGGAGAGGATCACCCCACCCTGAACACCAGCGCCGCCAGCGTCGCCAGCCACCCCGGCGCCTCGCCGCCGCGCTGCACGCGCGCGGCGCGCGGGGTGGCGGGGCATTCCAGGCAATAGGCCTGCATCCCGCTGCCGCCCAGCAGGCGGTCGAGGTCGCGGCCCAGCCGTTCGCCGATCGCCGTCTGGCGCGCGGTCATCAGGCCGGTCACGTCGCGGCGCACCGCGGCGTCCGCCGCCTGGCCATCGTCGATCAGCCAGCTTCGCAGCAGCGTCTGATAGGTGGTTTCCTCCGCGCCCAGATAGACCGGGTGAAAGCCGCCTTCCGTCACCCCCGCCTTAGCCGCGGCCCAGGCCAGCGCATCGTCCATGCCGCCATACTGGTCGACCAGCCCGATCTGCCGCGCCGCGCCGCCGTCCCACACGCGCCCTTGCGCGATGCGGTCCACCGCCGCCGGCGTCATCCTGCGCGCCTGCGCCACGCGGGCGAGGAAGTCGGTATACCCATTCTCAATCTGCGCCTGGATCACCTGGTCCAGCTCGGGCGTGAAGCCGCCGATGAAATCGGGCTGGCCCGATAGCGGCGTGGTCCGAACCCCATCGGCGTTGACGCCGATGTCCGCGGCTGCGCGGTTCACCGTCGGCACCACGGCAAAGATGCCGATCGAGCCGGTGATAGTGTCGGGTTCGGCGAAGATGCGGTCGGCGGGCGTGGCCACCCAATAGCCGCCGCTGGCGGCGACATTGGCCATCGACACCACCACCGGAATCTTCTTCGCCTTGTGGCGCAGGATCGCGCGGCGGATCTCCTCGCTCGCCAGCACCGATCCGCCGGGCGAATCCACCCGAACCACCAGCGCCTTGAAATCCTGCGCCAGCGCCTCGTCGAGCAAGTCCGCGATGCGCGTGCCGCCCGCCGTGCCCGGTCCAGCCTCGCCATCCACGATCTCGCCGGCAATGGTGACCACCCCGATCGCCGCGCCGCCGCTGGGCGCGCCCAGCTGTTCGAGCCAGGGGTTGAGCTCGGTCATCGTATAGCCGTTGAGCTCGTCGCTCCACGCGTCAGCCCCGACCAGCTTGACCATGCGCGCCTCGAAATCGGAGCGGCTGCCCAGCTTGTCGACAAGGCCCGAGCGAAGCGCGGCCTGCGCCAGATCGCCGCCGCCCGCCTGCAACCAGCCTACCGGATTATTGGCGGCCAGCGCGATATTGGCCTTGGGCCGCGCCTTGGCGACATCGGCCTGCCACTCGCTCCACAATGCGCCGTAAAGCGAGGTGTAGTTCTCGCGCGCCTCGGGCGACATTTCGCTGGCCAGGAACGGTTCGACCGCGCTCTTGTAGGTGCCGACGCGATAGACCTTGGCATCCACCTTCAGCCGGTCGAGCAGCGCCTTGTAATAGAGCTGCGTGCCGCCGGGCCCGGCCACCAGCGCGCCGCCCTGCGGGTCCATCCACACCTCGCTGGCGTGGGCAGCCAGCAGCAGCCCGTCATTGGCATAGGCGGTGGCGAAGGCGACCACCGGCTTCTTGGCGGCGCGCACCCGGTCGAGCGCCGCGCCGATAGCTTCGAGATGGACCTGTCCGCCGCCGAGAAAACTGTCGAGATCGAGCACCACCGCGGTGATCCGGCTGTCGGTGGCCGCGGCATCGATGGCACGTACCAGATCGCGCGCCTGATATTCGGCAAGCGGCGCCTGGCCGGTCAGGAAGGCCGCGATCGGATCGACCTCCTGCCGCTCCTCCACCACGAACCCGTCCAGCTTGAGCATCAGCGCCCCGCCCCGCACCTCGGCCGGGCTGGGCCGCGCGGTCAGCACCGCGAACAGCGTGCCGAAAAACACCAGCATGAAGACGAGCACCAGCCCGTCCTTGATGCCGACCAACAGACGCCACACCCGTCCAGCAAACCGCATTTCGCAAATCCCGTCTCTGATTTGTTCCGACCCTAGCCGGTCGCTGGCGTGTAGGAAAACGGAATTGCCAGTCGGTGAAGCCAATTTCTGGCGGCTCGATGCCCCTCCGACCCGCTACGCGGGCCACCTCCCCAACGAGTTGGGGAGGATTGCCGTTGGAGCTGAACCAATCCTCCCCAGCTCGCTGGGGAGGTGGCAGCGCACTTGCGCTGACGGAGGGGCCTGCTGTCGCAGCGCCCCATTGCCAGAACCCGGCCCGCGCCGTAGGGGCTCGGCTTTAGTGACAGCGCGAACCGACAGCCCCGCTTCCGACCGCTTTCCCGCGGGACGGCTCGCCTTTCCGCACCGCGACCTGCTCGGCATCGGGCGGCTGGAGCGGCACGAAATCCTCTATCTGCTGGCCGAGGCGCAGCAGTGGATCGAATTCAGCCGCCGCGCCAACAAGCACGCCGATCTGCTGGCGGGCCTCACCATCATCAACGCCTTCTTCGAGAATTCGACCCGCACGCTGCTCAGCTTCGAGATCGCGGGCAAACGACTGGGCGCGGATGTGGTCAATATGCACGCCGCGCAATCCAGCGTGAAGAAGGGCGAGACGCTGATCGACACGGCGATCACGCTGAACGCGATGCGCGCCGATGCGATCGTGATTCGCCACGCCAGTAGCGGGGCGACGCAGCTCATCGCCGACAAGGTCGATTGCCCGGTGCTCAACGCGGGCGACGGCCAGCACGAGCATCCGACGCAGGCGCTGCTCGATGCGCTGGCGTTGCGCGAGGCGCTCGATGCTCGGGGCGAGGGATCGGAGGATTTCACCGGCCTGGTGGTCGCGATCTGCGGCGATGTGATGCACAGCCGCGTCGCGCGCTCCAATCTGCTCTGCCTTCAGGCGCTGGGGGCCACCGTCCGCCTGTGCGCCCCGCCCGCACTGATGCCCGCGGGGGTGGCGGCGATGGGCGCGGAGGTGTTCCATGATTTCGACGCTGCGCTGGCGGGGGCCGATGTGGTGATGATGCTGCGACTGCAATCGGAACGGATGAGCGGGCAGTTCATCCCTAGTCCCCGCGAGTATCACCACCTCTACGGGCTGACGAAGAAGCGGCTGGCGAAGGCCGCGCCCGAGGCGCTGGTGATGCACCCCGGCCCCATGAACCGCGGGGTGGAGATCGACAGCGACGTGGCGGACCTGCTCGACCGCTCGATCATCACCCGCCAGGTGGAGATGGGCGTGGCGATCCGCATGGCCTGTCTCGACGTGCTGACCCGCACCCGCCGCGGCGTGGAGGGATGGGAGTGAAACTTGTCAAAATCCTCCCGTTCGCCTCGAGCGAAGTCGAGAGGCCACACGCGGTGTCTCGACTTCGCTCGACACGAACGGAGGTGGTGTAGTGAGGCAGGCGCGGGCCCTCACCATCACCGGCGGCAGGCTGGTGCTGCCAGACGGCGTGCGGGACGGCGCGATCCGGCTGGTCGATGGCCGCATCGCGGCACTGGGCAACATCGCCCCGCAGGATGGCGACGAGATCGTGGAAGCGCGCGGCAAGCTCGTCGCGCCCGGCCTCATCGATCTCGGCGTTTTCGCCATCGACAAGCCCGCGTTCCATTTCGGCGGCATCACCCGCGCCGCGCTGATGCCCGATCAGCGCCCGCCGCTCGATCTGCCGAGCCGGGTCAATTACATCGCCAAGAGCGGCAAGCCCGATTTGTGGGTCCACCCGCTCGCCGCCGCCACCCAGGGCCTCGATGGCGAGCGGCTCGGCGAGCTGGCGTTGATGCGCGAGGCCGGAGCGCGGGGCGTGGCCACCGGGCGGCGCTGGATCGCGGATTCGGGCGTGATGCTGCGGCTGCTGCGTTATGCCGCCATGCTGGACCTCACCGTGGTCACCCATGCCGAAGATGCCGGGCTGACCGGCGAGGCGGTGGCGACCGCGGGCGAAATGGCGACCCGGATGGGATTGGCCAGTGCCCCGGCCGAAGCGGAATCGCTGGCGATCGCCCGCGATCTGACACTGGCCGAACTGGCGGGCGCGCGAGTGCATATCCGCCAGGTCACCACCCGCGTCGGCCTGGCGTTGGTGCGGCAGGCCAAGGCGCGCGGGCTGGCCGTTACGGCTGGCGTAACCCCTGCGCATCTCCACCTCTCCGACCTCGCGATCGGCGACTTCCGCAGTTTCGCCCGACTCTCGCCGCCGCTGCGTTCCGAGGACGACCGGCAGGCGGTGCTCGCGGCCATCGCCGACGGCACGGTCGACGTGATTTCCTCGGGCCACGACCCGCGCGGCCCCGAAGACAAGCGCCTCCCCTTCGCCGACGCCGCACCGGGCATGGCGGGGGCCGAAGTCCTGCTGGCCACCACGCTCGGCCTCGTCCGCGATGGGGTGATCGGCACCGCCCGCGCTTTCACGCTGCTCGCCGCCAATCCCGCGCGCCTGCTGGGCGTCGCTGCGGGGGAACTACGCGAAGGCCATGAGGCCGACATCGCACTGATCGACCCCGAGCGCCCGTGGATCGTTGACGCCGACAAGATGGCCGCCACCGCCGGCAACACCCCCTTCGATCGCCAGCCGATGCAGGGCCGCGTCGCGGTGCTGTGGAAGGGCGGCGTGCGCGTCGGCCATGCCTGAAAAAATCCCTCCCCCGGCCAGAGCCGAAGGAGGGATTGGGTCACCGACAGGAGGAAGGGTTCTGTCGTCTGTGAACTTTGTTCAGCGCGCCGCGACGCGGGTCTTGGCTGCGGGCCGGACCACGACGCGGGGCTTGGGCTTGGCTACGCTGGCAACCGCGACCGCCCCGGCACCGGGAAGCATGCGGGCCGAATAGGCGAGGCAGCCGCCGCCGCCCTGCTTGACCAGCGAACAGAATGAGCTGGCCGAAGCCTTGGCGAACCCACCCGCGGCGACGCGGTAATAGGTGCGGCCGTTGACGGTCGCGGTGGTGATGACGCGCTCGGTGCCCTTCAGCTCGGAGTGCTGTTTCTGGAAGCGCGCCCAGGCGGCATTGGCGTCGCGCTGCGAGAGATAGGAGCCGAGCTGGACGCGATAGGCGCCCGGCTGGCGCACGAAGGCGGCCTGGAATGTGGCCGACGGCTTGGCCGGGATCGGCTTGGCGACCGCGACGCGCACTGGTGCGGCGCGAACCGGCGTGGGCTCGGGCAGCCGGATGCGCGGTGCTGCCGGGGTGCTGGACGTGGCGACGGGAGCCGCGGGGAGGCTTTCCGCGGCCTCGTAGCGGGCGAGCGCGGGAGCCGTATCGGGCGACGGGGCGATCACGGCAGGCAGCTCAGCCTCGGCCACAGCCACGGCGGGTGCCGCCGACGGTGTCGCCGCTTCGGCGGCGAGCGCCTCATTGGTCGGGAAGTTGGTCAGCGCCAGATGCACCGGCTGGCCTTCGTCCGCCTTGGCAGCGACGCCCAGCAGCGTGGCGACGCGCTGGGTGGCCATTTGCGGGGTCGCCAGCTGCGCCCATTCGCCCAGCCGCGCGTCGAGCTTGTCGGCAGAAACGTCCTGCGCGGCGAGCAGCCGGGCCGAGCGCCAATCGCCCTTCAGCGCGAAGGCATAGGCCAGATTCTGGCGCAGCTTAGGCGTATTTTCACCATACCGAAGCGCATTGGACAGCACTTCGATGCCCTGCTGCGGGCTCCCGGCGAGCGTGACTGCAAGGCCGTAGTCGGCGGGATCGAGCGTGGCCTGATGCTGCGCCAGCAGCGCCTGCGCCTCGGGATAGCGGCCAATCGCGGACAGGGCCAACGACTGGGTCAGCACGGTGCGGCCCGAGGTCTCGCCCAGCGCGATCGCATCGGCGAAGGCGGCGGCGGCGGAGACGAAGCGGCCGGCCTCGAGATAGGAGGCACCCAGCAGCGCGCGGGTCGCCCCGTCGCGCGGGCTGGCGAGTACGGCGGCCTCGGCGGCGGCGACGGCCTTGTCGCCCTTGCCCTTGGCGAGCGCGACCCTGGCGGCATCGGCGGAGACCGCCGCGCTGGGGGCGGCTTTGCCCGCGCAGCCCGCCAGCATCGTGGTGGCGAGCGCGGTGGTCAGCGCGAGACCGATCATCCGGGTGCTAGTGGCAGTGGTCATTATCCCCTCCTCGGGATGGCAAAGCGTTCAGTCGCGCAGAACCTGCGCGGCAAGGCTGTCGATTTCGGGCATCTGCGCGAGCAGGCCGTCGAGTGCGTCGGTCACGAGCTGCTGCGCGCTGCGCCCGCGCACGGTGCAGGCGAGCCGCAGCTTCAGATGGCGTTCCTGATCGAGCCGCAGCGTGAAAGCCGCACGGCGGTTGTCGCTGTTGGCGGCTTTACGTGCCGTGCTCGGATGCATGACGGCGGGCGCTTCGAGCTTGGCGGCGATCCGTTCGATCGTGGCGCGGACCGGGCTCTCACCGACGGCGGGATGGGTATCCTTCGATGAGGGATGCATCCGCACGACGCGCGCGCCGGACGAACCCTCGTCCTCATCGCCCATGTCGTTCCAGCCGAGATCTTCCAGATTGGCCGCCGCCGTCTTGCCGTCGGTTGCGCCGCCGGTGTTCTGCGGCCGCATCGCCGGCTTGGCACCGCCTTTGCGGGCGAGCAGGCTGGGCGAAAGAGAGGCGAAGCTGGCGTCGCTCATGGCTGACCCCTACCGGCGCGCTTACTGCGCCACCCGGCGGCCGAAGCCGCCCGCGGGTCGATAGGCGCCCGGAACCGCCGATTGCGTGTTCGGCGCAGCGAAGACGGTGCGGCGGAAGTTCTTCTCCAGCCGGTCGCTGATGTATTTCCACAGCGCGACGACCTCGGCGGCGCTGCGGCCTTCGGGATCGACTTCCATCACCGTGCGGCCGTCGATCATGCTCGCGGCGAAATCGGTACGGTGGTGGAGCGTAATAGGGGCGACCGTGCCATGCTGGCTCAACGCCACCGCGGCCTCGGAGGTGATCTTGGCCTTGGGCGTCGCGGCATTGACCACGAACACCAGCGGCTTGCCGGCGCGTTCGCACAGATCGACCGTAGCGCCCACGGCGCGCAGATCGTGCGGGCTGGGCCGGGTCGGAACCACGATCAGCTCGGCGACCGAAATCACCGACTGGATCGCCATGGTGATCGCGGGAGGGGTGTCGAGCACCGCGAGCTTGAAGCCCTGCTGGCGCAGCGCCAGCAGATCGGCGGCGAGCCGCGCGACCGTAGTCTGGGCGAAGGCAGGCAGTTCCGCCTCGCGCTCGTTCCACCAGTCGGCGAGCGAGCCCTGCGGGTCGATATCGATCAGCACCACCGGGCCCGCGCCCGCGCGCTGGGCCTGAACGGCCAGATGCCCGGATAGGGTCGTCTTGCCCGATCCGCCCTTTTGCGATGCCAAAGCGAGTACTCGCACGCCTGGTCCCCCTGAAAACGCCCGGTATCGAACGCCCTGTGTTGCCACCAATTCGCCCCTGCGGGCGGTTCTCGACCGGCTTCGCAGAGCGCGCCTAATTTTAGGTTAACTGGCATCGGGGAACCGCCGGACAATCGTCATGCGGCGGGGTTACAGCGCGCGTGCGCGGCCCTAGAAGCACGCGGGACGGCCAAGGGGGATCGAATGACCGCAGGCGATTACGGCGAAGCGAACACTCCCGATCCAATCCAACCCAGCCCGCTCGGCGGAGCGGCCGACCGGATCGCCAGCCTCGATTTCATCCGCGGGATCGCGGTGCTGGGTATTCTGGCGGCCAATATCGTCGCCTTCGGCCAGCCGATGACCGCCTATATGTATCCCGGCGCCTTCACCACGCCGCATGGCGCGGCGGAGGACTGGATGTGGGTCGCGCAGTTCATCCTGATCGACGGCAAGATGCGCGGGCTGTTCACGCTGCTGTTCGGCGCGGGGGTCTACCTGTTCCTCGAACGCGCCCGCGCGCGCGGCTCGGGCGTGGGGTTGCAGGCGCGCCGTCTGGCCTGGCTCGGCGTGTTCGGCGCGCTGCATTACTTCCTGCTGTGGCGCGGCGACATTCTGCTGATCTATGCGCTGTCCGGCTTCCTGCTGCTGCCGTTCCTGCAAATGAGCGCCAAGCGGCAGCTCGTGCTGGCGCTGGTCGCCTATACGATCGGCGCGATCGCCTATGGCGCAATGACTCTGTCGATGGCCTACACCGCCAATGCCGATCTGCCGCCGGGCTCGCCGATGATCGAAATTCAGCAGGGAATGCTGGACACGCAGGAAGGCGATCTGGCCGACGGACGGCTGGAAACCGAGCTGATCGCGAGCGGCGATTACGGCGGGTTCGTTTCGCACAATCTCTCCGCCCATGGCTTCGATCCGCTGGTGATGGTGCTGTTCTTCGTGTTCGAGACCGTGCCGCTGATGCTGCTGGGCGCGGCGTGCTACCGGCTCGGGCTGTTCGGCAATGCGATCGCCCCGGGCCGATTGCGGCGCTGGGGCTGGATCGGGGTGCTCGGCGGCACCGCGCTGACGATACCGATCGCGCTCGCCGCCCTGAACGCAGGGCTGGGCTATTACGACACGCTGGCGGCGTTCTCCGGCTGGTCGATGCTGCCACGCCTGCCGGTGATCCTCGGCCTCGTGGCGCTGCTGTCGCTATGGGCCCCGCACGCCACCGGCTGGCTCGGCCAGCGGTTGTCGGCGGCGGGCCGCACCGCCTTCTCCAACTATCTCGGCACCAGTGTGCTGATGGTGCTGATCTTCCACGGCTGGGCCGGCGGCCTGTTCGGCGAACTGACCCGCGGACAGCTCTATCTCGTGATGCTGGCGGGCTGGGCCGCGATGCTCGCCTGGCCGGTGCGGTGGCTGGCCCGCTACCGCTACGGCCCGCTGGAGTGGCTGTGGCGGTGTTTGACCTACTGGCGGTGGTTTCCGTTGCGACGATAGCGGGGTGGGGAGCTGTGCTACCGGCGGATTGTCATAAATTGGGTGGAAAGCGGATATCCGCTACTCTAGCAACTGTTGCCACCTACATCGTATAACAATGGACAACCGGGTGAGCGACACAGGTGTCGGTATCCTTTGCTTCGCCGCCGTCGCAGCGGGCGCTTGGCTGTTACTTTATTCGTTTCGCACTGGAGAGAGTCCGACCATATGGCCGATGGCCGATAGCACTCGAGCCGGTAACCCGACGCTATTTTGGTTCGATGTTGTGACCTACACTTCGATGCTGATCGCTGGGTTTGCCGTTGGCTTGAAGTTGCTCGTTACGTAGCGCGCCCTCAGCGCTCCAACAGGCTCCGAACGTCCGCAATGGGGTCGTGAGCTGTCGTGCCATTTGTCGGCGCTACCGTGGCCCCCGCGCCGCCAGCCTTGTCTCGCGGAAGAAGAACCCCAGGCCCACGATCAGCAGCACCATCGTCAGCACCCAGGTGACCACGATCACCGTGCCCAGCCGCGTTTCGACATAGGCCGAGACGAACAGCAGCGCGATCACCACGCAGATCGCCGCGGCGGCGGCGGTCGAGAACATCACCGCCCATTGCATCGCCCGGCGGCGCGCCAGCAGCCAGAGGCGTTCGGGATCGGCGGGATCGTGGCGTCCGTCGCTGATGCGGTCGTCCACCCGGTCGATGCGATTGGCGATCCACACCATCCGCGTCATCATCACATTCATGATCGCGCCGATGCCGCTGAGCAGGAAAGCGGGCGCCAGGCTGAGCGAGACGATCTGCTGGACCTTGGGCGTGCTGCCGGTGCGCGAAAGGATTTCGTGGATCACGTCGGGCGCGGACACGACGGCGAGGATGTCGATCATTTCTGGTCCGCGCCAGAAGACGCAAACGGATTTTTGGACGTCTTGAGCGTGACCCGCACCGGCACCGCCTCGAACCCAAGCGATTTGCGGATCGAGTTCACCAGATAACGCTCGTAGCTCTTGGGCAGCAGGTCGAGGCGGCTGCCGAAGATCACGAAGCGCGGCGGGCGGGTGCCGGCCTGGGTGATGTAACGCGGCTTGATCCGCTTGCCGCCGGGCGCGGGCGGCGGGTTGGCCTCCATCGCATCGTCGAACCAGCGGTTGAGCGCCGAGGTGCTGACGCGCTTCGACCACGCCTCGCGCAGCTCGAACGCGGCACCGATCATGGCGTCGAGCCCCTTGCCGGTCTTGGCGCTGACCGCCAGCACCGGCAGGCCCTTGACCTGGCTCAGCCCGTCCTCAAGCGCGCCCTTGATGCCGTTGAACAGGCTGCTGGCGTTCTCCGCCACATCCCATTTGTTGATCGCGATCATCAGCGCGCGGCCTTCCTCGATCACCATGCTGGCGATCTTGAGATCCTGGTGCTCCAGCCCGCGGGTGGCGTCGAGCAGCAGCACCACCACCTCGGCGAAATCGACCGCGCGGCGCGCGTCGGTGACGCTCATGATCTCCAGCTTGTCCACCACCTGCGCCTTCTTGCGCATCCCGGCGGTGTCGATCAGCCGGACCTCACGCTGCTCCCCCTCTTTATCGGTCCAGAGCCAGTCCACCGCAATCGAATCGCGGGTGATCCCGGCCTCGGGCCCGGTCAGCAGCCGGTTTTCGCCCAGCAGGCGATTGATGAGCGTCGACTTGCCCGCGTTGGGCCGTCCGACGATGGCGAGCTTCAGCGGCCCAAGCGGGGCATCCTCGCCGTCCGCCAGTAGCTCGGCAGCTTCCTCCGCCGCTTCTGCCTTGGCCCCGATGATCGGCCACAGCGCGTCGAACAGGTCGGCCACGCCTTCGCCGTGCTCGGCGCTGAGCGCCACCGGCTCTCCGAAGCCGAGCGCGAAGCTCTCGTAAATGCCCGCGTCGCCCGCGTGCCCTTCGGCCTTGTTCGCTACCAGCACCACCGGCACGTTCTGGCTACGCAGCCAGCGCGCGATTTCCTCGTCGAGCGGGGTCAGCCCGACGCGCGAATCGAAGACGAACAGCGCCGCGTCCGCGCCTTCGAGACTGATCTCGGTCTGCGCGCGCATCCGCCCCGGCAGGCTCTCGGCGTCCTCGTCCTCCCATCCGGCGGTATCGACGGCGGTGAATTCGAGGCCGGAGATGGTGGCGTCACCCATTCGCCGGTCGCGCGTAACGCCGGGCTGGTCGTCGACCAGCGCGAGCTTCTTGCCGATCAGCCGGTTGAACAGCGTGGATTTGCCGACGTTGGGCCGGCCGATGATGATGACGTTAGGCTTCATGGCCCTGTTCCGCGGGCCGCCCGCGTCAGCCCTTCTTCGCTACGGGTGCGTCGTCGCCCAAGTCCTGAAACCACGCCTCGACCGGGCCGGTCAGCTTCAGCGTCAGCGGCTGGCCCTTGCGATCGAAGGTTTTGCCGGCCTGCACGCGCACCCAACCCTCGGAGATCGAATATTCCTCGATATCGGTGCGCTCGCGCCCCTTGAAGCGGATACCCACGCCACGGCGCAAATGCTCTTCGGCGAAATGCGCGCTCTTGGGATTGACCGACAGGTGGTCGGGTGGGGTGTCGGTGGGTTTGGGGGCGGCGGCATCGTCGGTCATGCCGCGCGCCCTAGTCGCCAGAGGGCGTAAACGTCAATCGGGCGGCATCTCGATCGGCTCGGCATCGGGCTGATCGTAATCGGGTGCTGGCGGGTCGAAGCCCGGCGGCTCTTGCTGCGGTGCCTCGCTCGGCGGGCTATCGGGCGGCATCTCGGGCGGAGAACTATCGGGAAAGTCGGTATCGGGCGGCGGTTGGCTGGCCATTGTCAGTCTCCATTCTGGGCAAATTGCGGGTCGGCTTCGATATCGGTCTCGTCGGGGCGTGTGCGGTCGGTGAGCCCGGGGCCCTCGCGGCAGCCTGCTTCGGCCATGTCATCGGCGGGCGTGGGCTTAAGCCTGGGGTCTGGAACGGGCGGTGCGACATCGGGCATGGCGGCTCTCCTTGCCGAACCAACCACCGACCAGCCGCGTGTGTTCCGCCCCGCTTGCCCTTTTGCTCGGGCGCGCGTAGAGGCCCCCGGCCATCGCGCTGCGGCTTTCCGCGGCGCGGCTGTCGTTAGGTTTGGCGGGCGTGGCGGAATTGGTAGACGCGCTGGTTTTAGGTACCAGTATCGCAAGATGTGGGGGTTCGAGTCCCTTCGCCCGCACCAGTCCGGTACAGCCCTCCGCTTGGCGGCTTTGAAGCCATCAATCCGGTTCGAGAGTTCATCCTTCCATGCAGATCAAAGAGACCACCAACCAGGGCCTGAAGCGCGGCTACACGCTCACCATCCCGGCGAAGGATATCGACGCGCGCATCGCTGCCGAGCTGAAAAAGATCGCGCCCACGGTGCGGATGCCCGGCTTCCGCCCCGGCAAGGTGCCTGCGAACCTGCTGCGCAAGATGCACGGTGAGCAGCTCCACGCCCAGGTGATGAACGACACCATCCGCGAATCGGTGGATTCGCTGATGAAGGACAAGGCGCTGCGCCCGGCGATGCAGCCCAGGATCGAGCTTGGCGGCGATTATGCCGAGGGCAAGGACGCCAAGCTGACGGTCGAGCTGGAAGTGCTCCCCGAGGTGAAGGCGCCCAGCACCGACGGCATCGCCATCGAGCGGCTGACCGTTCCGGTCAGTGACGCCGAGGTGGACGAGGCGCTGATGCGCATCGCGGGCCAGAACAAGAGCTACACGGACGCGCCCAAGACGAAAAAGGCGGCCGCAGGCGACCAGCTTATCATCGACTTCGTCGGCCGCACCGGTGGCGTCGAATTCGAAGGCGGCAAGGCCGAGGGCGCGGCGCTGGTGCTGGGCTCGGGGATGTTCATCCCCGGCTTTGAGGACCAGCTCGTGGGCGCCAGGGCGGGCGATGCCAAGACCATCACCGTCACCTTCCCCAAGGATTACCAGGCCAAGGAACTGGCCGGCAAGGACGCCGAATTCGACGTGACCGTGCAGTCGGTCAAGGTCGAGGGCGAGAGCAAGGTCGACGAGGAGTTCGCCAAGAACCTCGGCTTCGATGGCCTCGACAAGCTGCGCACGCTGGTGCGCGGCCAGTTGGAGCAGGAGAATGGCGGCCTCACGCGCACGCAGATGAAGCGCGCACTGCTGGACCAGCTCGCCGCGGGGCATGATTTCGACGTGCCCGAACAGATGGTCGAGGCCGAGTTCGAGCAGATCTGGGCGCAGCTTCAGCAGGAGGCCGAGCGCGCTGACGATCCGGTCGCCGCCAAGAAGGAAATCGAGGCCGAGAAGGACGATTACCGCCGCATCGCCGTGCGCCGCGTGCGCCTCGGCCTGCTGCTGTCGGAGATCGGCCAGGCCAACAACATCCAGGTCACGAACCAGGAAATGTCGATGCTGATGCAGCAGGCCGCTCAGCAGTACCGCGCCGAGGACCGCGAGCGCTTCCTGCAGTTCGTCCAGAACGAGCCGATGGCCGCCGCCCAGCTGCGCGCCCCGCTTTACGAGGACAAGGTCGTCGACTTCCTGTTCGACAAGGCCGAGATTTCCGACCGCGAAGTGACGCGCGAGGAGCTGGAAGCCGCGATCGAGGCGGACGAGGACACTGCTCCGGCGAAGCCGGCCAAGAAGGCCGCTGCGAAGAAGGCTCCGGCGAAGAAGGCCGAGGCTGCCGACGCGAAGCCCGCGAAGGCACCGGCCAAGAAAGCGGCGCCGGCCAAAGCCGAGACGCCGGCCGCCGAGAAGAAGGCTGCTCCGGCGAAGAAGCCCGCTGCCAAGAAGGCGCCGGCCAAGAAAGCCTGACGTTTACGGTTGCGCCGGTGCCCACGGCTTGAACGAGGGCACCGGCAGCACCGCGCTGCGCGCGCGCTCATAGGCCGCGCCCGCCTTCAGCACCGCGGCATCGGCCCATTTCGCGCCCATGAAGCTGAGCCCCACCGGCAGCCCCTCCACCGCGCCCATCGGCACGGTCAGGTGCGGATAGCCCGCGATCGCCGCCAGCGAGCCCGCGCCGATGCCGCCGGGAAAATTGTCGCCGTTGAGCAGGTCGGTCGCCCACGCCGGGCCGGTGGTCGGCGCGATCAGGAAAGCCACGCGGTTGTCGGCCAGCAGCTTGTCGATCCCGCCCGCGCGGGTGGCGGCGAGATTGGTGTCGCGGGCGTTGATGTAAGCTGCCTCGTCGGTGGTGCCGAGCGCATCCTCGAACAGCTCCTGCCCGAACCAGCGCAATTCGCGCGAAGCATTGATCTCGTTGAAGGCGACGACCTGCGCCAGGCTGCGCGGTACGCCCGAACCCGGCAGCGTGGACAGATAGGCGTCCATGTCGCGCCGCAGTTCGAACAGCAGCACGGGTAGCGACCGCTGCCAAAACCCTTCCGGCCAATCATAGTCGATATCGACCAGCACCGCGCCCGCGCGCTCCAGGTCGCGCCGCGCGGCATCGAAGATCGCGGTCACGCGCGGGTCGTCGCCGACCTGCTTCTTCAGCACGCCGATCCGCATGCCTTGCAGCGAAGCGCCCGCCAGCCCGGCGGCATAGTCGACCTTGCGCCGGTCCGCCTCCACCGTCGCGGTATCGGCCGGATCGCTGCCCGCGATGGCGTTGAGCAGCAGCGCCGCGTCCGCGACATTGCGCGCCATCGGCCCGGCGGTGTCCTGCGTGGCGCTGATCGGCACCACATGGGTGCGGCTGACCAGGCCGACGGTCGGCTTGAACCCGACCACGCCGTTGACGCTGGCGGGGCAGGTGATCGAGCCATTGGTCTCGGTGCCGATCGCCGCCCAGGCGAACCCCGCCGCCACCGCCGCGCCGCTGCCCGAGGACGAGCCGCAGGTGTTGCGGTCGGTGGCGTGAGGATTGCGGGTGAGCCCGCCGACCGCGCTCCAGCCGCTGGTCGAATCATTGTCGCGGATATTGGCCCATTCGCTGAGATTGGTCTTGCCCAGCACCACCCCGCCCGCCGCGCGCAACCGCGCCACCAGCGGCGCATCGCGTCCGGTGGCGTTGTTCGCGAGCGCCAGGCTACCCGCGGTGGTGGGCCATTCGCGGGTCTCGATATTGTCTTTCACCAGCACCGTGCGACCCGCCAGCGGCAGCGCCGAAGCGGCCTCGGCAGCGCGCACGGCTTCGGCGGCATCGGCGGCAACGATGACGGAGTTCAGCTCCGGCCCGGCATCGTCCAGCGCGGCGATGCGGGAGCGGTAGTCACGGGCGTCGCCCCCCGGGTTGGCGAGTGCGGGAGTGGCCAGCAGGCTGCTGGCAGCGAGCAGGATTCTCCAGTTTCTTCCGAACATCATCGGCAGATCATGCGGGGCAAACATCGTTCGCGCAAGCTGCTCAGAAATTCCCCTTCACGCCCAGCCGGAAGATAGGCCCGATCAGCCGCGACTGATCCTCGATGAAGGCCACGGGCGAGGTGTCGCGCCGCCCGGTATAGACCGTGCGATAGACCTTGTGACGCGCATTCGCGAGGTTGATCACGTCGAGCCGCACCGTCATCCCGAGCACATCCTTGTGCTCGAGGAAGTAGAAGTCGAAAATCGGGCCTTCGCTCCGGAAACCGATTTCGTTGATCCGGTAGTATGGCGTCACCTTCACGTGCTCGAAGCCCGCGCCCCAGGCCCAATCGGTCTTGGGCACGTCGTGACGCAGGTTCACTTCGATCGCGCGTGTGGCGAGTTGCCCCAGCTGGCGCTTCTCGCCCGTCAGGGGATCGATTAGCGACGAGGACTGGAGGATCACATTGCTGTCGATCTTCGCGCCGGTGAAGCCGATGGGATCGAGCTTGAAGGTGCTGGTCCATTCCAGCCCGTAGCGGCGGAGCTTGTCGATATTGCCCCGTCCCTCACCGCCGCCAGGCAGCGGAACGAGATCGACGTAATCCTCGAACCGGCGGTCGAACAGGCGAAGATTGGTGCTCCCCCATTTGCCGAGATCCTTCTTGGCCGCGAGCTCCACGTTCCAGCTCTGCGAGGGCACCAGCTCGAAATTGCTGTCGTTCTGGTTCCCGTCGTCGAGGAACACCCGGCCGAGGAAATCACCGAAATTAAGCTGGCCGACCGCGCGCTCGACCTTGAGCGAGATGTCGAGCCCCTTCACGGGTACCCAAGCAAGGCTGAGGCTGCCCTTGGGGCGGAAGAAGCTGCGGCTGATGCCCTGCGGCCCGGTCTGGCTGATCGTCGAATGTTCGCCCGCCAACGTGGTTTGCAGCGAAAGCTTGGGCGTCAGCGGACGGCCGTAGCTGATGCTCCCTTCATAGCGATCCTCACGCACGCCGCCATCGCCCTGCGGAAACGGCACCTCGACGAAATTGCCCGAGGAATCGAGGTCGAACAGGCTGGCGTCATTGTCGAGCCGGTTGAAGGCCGCCTCAGTCGCGATCTGCCATTCGGCCTTGCCCCATTTCCAGGAATATTCGGCGCGGCCGATCACCTCGCCCGCATCGACCACCTGCGAATAGCGTCCGCCGGTCGGCGGGCTGCCATCGACCAGGGTGGTGACGGCTTCCTCGCTGAAGCGGCCCTGCTCGAACCGATTCAACCCGATCAGCTTGAGTTTGCCGCCGACCAGCGGGAACTGATAATCGCCGCCGATCTCGTAATTGTATTCCCGGTACTTGCCGTCGAGATCGCGAAACCGCGCCGTTCCGCCGACCGGTATGCGGATCTCGTCGTCGCTGAAATCCTCATACTCGCGGCCGTAGGAGGCGTTGAGATTGGCGATCGCGCCGTTGGTGGCGGTGTGCTTGAGGCCCGCGCTGATCTTGGGCGCGTCGTAATCCGACCACAGCCGCCCGTCGCGCGTTTCGCGCAGCGATCCATCGGCGTTGAGGATCACGTAAGGCCCGCCGAAGGCACCGCGACCGGCGTTGTTGTTGGACAGCGCCGCGGTGTATTCGACCTTGCCCACCGTGCCTTTCACCGACACGTCGCCGCGGGTGTAGCCGGGGTGGGCGAAATGCGGACGCACTTCGCCGCGCCAGCTATAGCTGCCTGAGAAGGCATCCGGTTTCGTGATCACGTCCGCGACTTGTCCGGACAGGCCCGGGATCGAGAGCGTTGCACCATCGACGATATCGATCCGCACTACACTGGCGGCGGGAATACGGGCGAGTTGCGCGAACAGATCGTCCGATTTCGAGGCGAGGCGCTGGCCGTTCACTAGCACGTTCTCGGTTGCCTGACCGAGACCTCGCTGGCCGTTCTGATCGGCCCGAATCAGGAAGCCGGGGACGTTGCGAAGCATATCAAGCGCGGTGGTAGGGGCGAAGCGCGCGAAGTCCGCGGCGGCATAGCTTTGCCGCCCGGCAACCGTCGCGGCAAGGGCGGCTTCGGGGGCAAGCGCAACGTCGGGGGGCGCGGGGGCAGGCACAGGCGCTGCCTCCTGCGCGGCGAGCGGCAATGCCACTCCGGCCAAGAGGAGCGCGGACAATGTGCGCGCGGTGAAACGGTGCCTTCCCAAGCTCATGGCGGCCTGTTGCGACGAGCGCCGGATGCTGTCTCGCCCGGCTCGACCGGAGTCCGACAAGCGGCGACCAACGACATCTGTAGTCGATAGCTGTCCCCGTCGGCTTTCAGGCTGCCCCTTGAATTGTCCCGCCCACACGCGACATAGGGCGGCGACTTCGAGACGAGAGGATTTTCACCCCATGATCGATCTGTTCGGCGGCGACGGCTACCGCACCCAGGGCCAGTTCACGCACGATCCCATTACCGGCGCACTGGTGCCCGTCGTGGTCGAGCAGACCAGTCGCGGAGAACGCAGCTTCGATATCTTTTCGCGTTTGCTGCGCGAACGCATCGTGTTCCTGACCGATCAGGTCGAGGACAACATGGCCTCGCTGATCGTGGCGCAGTTGCTGTTTCTCGAAAGCGAGAACCCATCGAAGCCGATCAGCATGTATATCAACTCGCCCGGCGGCGTCGTGACGGCCGGCCTCGCGATCCATGACACCATGCAGTATATCAAGCCGCGCGTGTCGACCGTCTGCGTCGGCCAGGCCGCCAGCATGGGCAGCTTCCTGCTCGCGGCGGGCGAGCCCGGCATGAGGATCGCACTGCCCAACGCGCGCATCATGGTCCACCAGCCGAGCGGCGGCGCGCGCGGGATGGCATCGGATATCGAAATCCAGGCGCGCGAAATCCTGCGGATGCGCCAGCGCCTGAATGGGCTGTACGCCAAATACACCGGCAAATCGCTGGAAGAAATCGAGAAGGCGATGGACCGCGACACCTTCCTCGAGGCCGACGAGGCGATGGCCTTCGGCATCGTCGACAAGGTGTTCGAAAGCCGTCCCGAGATCGAGCCGACCGAGGCCGATGGGTCGGGCGGCGCCCCCGAATAACGCGTTTTGGCCTCACCTTTCCCTCACTTTTGGGACGGAAACAGGCACCCCACCGCTTCAGCTTGCGGCAAGACGGTTGCACTAGGTGGTAAATTCTAGGAAACCGTCCCATCCGCGCTCTGTTAACCGGAGTCTGATAGGCCAACTGGCAGGTGGGCAGTTCAGGATATGACGAAATTGACCGGTACCGATAGCAAGTCCACGCTCTACTGCAGTTTCTGCGGCAAGTCGCAGCATGAAGTCCGCAAGCTGATCGCGGGTCCCACCGTGTTCATCTGCGACGAATGCGTCGAGCTGTGCAACGACATCATCCGCGAGGAAACCAAGGCCGGGATTGCCGGCAAGAAGGACGGCGACGTCCCCACGCCCGCGGAAATCTTTGGCCAGCTCAACGATTACGTGATCGGTCAGGACCGCGCCAAGCGCGTGCTCGCCGTGGCGGTGCACAACCACTACAAGCGGCTGAAGCACAGCGGCAAGTCGGGCGAGGTCGAGCTCGCCAAGTCGAACATCCTGCTCGTCGGACCCACCGGCTCGGGTAAGACGCTGCTGGCGCAGACGCTGGCGCGCACCTTCGACGTGCCCTTCACCATGGCCGACGCCACGACGCTGACCGAGGCGGGCTATGTCGGCGAGGATGTCGAGAACATCATCCTCAAGCTGCTCCAGTCCTCCGACTACAACGTCGAAAAGGCGCAGCACGGCATCGTCTACATCGACGAGATCGACAAGATCACGCGCAAGGCGGAAAATCCCTCGATCACCCGCGACGTTTCGGGCGAAGGCGTGCAGCAGGCGCTGCTCAAGTTGATGGAGGGCACCACCGCCTCGGTCCCGCCGCAGGGCGGGCGCAAGCATCCGCAGCAGGAATTCCTCCAGGTCGATACGACCAACATCCTGTTCATCTGCGGCGGTGCGTTCTCGGGGCTCGAAAAGATCATCGCCGACCGTTTGCAGAAGCGTTCGATCGGCTTCGGCGCGCATGTCGCCGACCCCGACAAGCGCCGCGTGGGCGAACTGCTCGAGAAGAGCGAGCCGGAAGATCTGCTCAAGTTCGGGCTGATTCCCGAATTCGTCGGCCGCCTGCCGGTGATCGCCACGCTGCGCGATCTCGATGTGGCGGCGCTGGTGACCATCCTCACCGAACCCAAGAACGCGCTGATCAAGCAGTATCAGAAGCTGTTCGAGCTCGAAGACGTGGCGCTTACGTTCACGCCCGATGCGCTGCTGACGGTCGCCGAGAAGGCGCTCGCCCGCAAGACCGGCGCGCGCGGCCTGCGCTCCATCGTGGAAGGCATCCTGCTCGACACCATGTTCGATCTTCCCGACATGGACGGCGTGACCGAGATCGTGGTCGACAAGGACGTGGTCGAAGGCCGCAAGGACCCGATCCAGGTCATGGAAAGCAAGAAGAGCAAGAAGGACGAGGCCGCGTAACTAGTCGGGCCGCAAGGTCGCCGTCGTCTCAAGCGGTCAACCTCGACCTTGCAAGGGTCACAGGCTTCGCCCCAAGCACCCGGCTATCCGATCCAAAAACCCCGCCCGGCAGGAGGAAACGCCGAGCGGGGTCTAGGCGGCGTCGGCGTATGTGGGGCAATGCCGACACCGGGGAAGCCTCACCGGATCGATCAACCCCTCGGATGTACGGGGACGCTGTTCCGGCCCCCACAGTTACGCAGCCACCGTCGCTCGGGATGCACTCAACCGCGAAATTTCGTCAGGTGCGGGCCAGAGTGCCCTGCGCCACCACCGGCCCGAGATCGGCATTGGGCGGCTTACCGCCAAGCGGCTCGCGCGAGACGGCGATGCTGGAGCCGTCGCGGATCAGCGCTGCAATCGCGGGCGTCAGCGTCACCCGCGTCACACCTCCGGGGCGGATCACCCCGAGCGAACGCGGCGCACCTTCGTCCGCAAGCAGCCACAGCTCGTGATCGTGCACGCCATCGGACGTGAGCGCGGCGGCGGTGACCAGCAGTTCGCCCCGCTCGGGCAGCCACATCACCGCGAAACGCTGGCCGATGTCGTCGATCGGCACCTCGGCAACCAAGGGCGGCAAGGTGGGGGTGGCCGTAACCGATGGCTCCGTCACGACCGGTGTCACCGGCGCGCGCATCAGCGGGAGCAGTGCGAAGACAAGTGCTGCCACCGACGCGGCAAGCCCCATCGCCGCCGTCGCCTGCCAATATCGAACGCGGCGACGCAGCGCCACGACTTCGCCCCCCGCAGCACCTGTCTCGGCGCCATTCTGGCCATCCGAGCGAGCGCCCGCTTCGCTCATCGCGGTTTCGATACGCGCCCACAATTCGGGCCCCGCCTCGGCACCGCCAAGTTCATCGAGCAAGGGGGCGAGCTTACTCTCCCACCATTCCACGGCGGCGGCGAACTCCGGCTCGCTCGCAATGCGCCCGCGCGCCTCGAGCAGCGCTTCAGGCTCGAGCAGGCCGAGCACGTACTCCGCCGCCATCAGTTCGTCGGGGGTCAGGTCGAGGGCGCTCATGGCTCGCGCTCCAGGCAGATCTTGAGCCGCGCCAGGCCGCGGCGAATGCGGCTTTTCATGGTGCCCAGCGGCACGCCCTGCCGTTCGGCCAGCGTGGCGTAAGTCTGCCCTTCGAGATAGGCACCACGGATGGCTTCACTCTGCTGCGCCTCGAGTTCGCCGAGGCAGGTGTGAATCCGCGCACTGTGCTCGGCGTCTACCATCTGATCCTCGGCCAGCGGTACCGGATCGGCCAGCGTCTCGGCTGCTTCGACCGGAGCCGAGACGCCTCGTCCCGCGCGCCGCCGCAGCCGGTCGATCGCGTTGTTGCGCGCGACGACGGCCAGCCAGCTGATCGGACTTGCGCGCGCGGGGTCATAGCGTTTCGCTTTCTGCCAGAGCGCCACATACACGTCCTGGATCGTGTCTTCGGCATCCCGCCGATTGCCCAAGATACGCAGCGCGATCCCGAAAAGCTTCGCATGGGTGGAGCGATAGATATCGCCCAGCGCAGCCTGTTCGCCGGCCGCCAGGCGGCGCATCGCCGCTTCGAGCCGGGCGCGCGCTTCCTTTGCCTTGGCGCGGGGATCAGCCATAGACGCAGGCGTCCAGCCCGTCGCGGCGGACCACACCCACCCGCGCGGCGATGGTGTTGCCATGGCGGCGCAACCAGCCCGATGGATTCGTCACCGAGCGTTGCTTCGGTAGCGGCAAAGCCGCCGCCATGCGTCCGGCCTCGCTGGTGCTCAGCCGCGCGGCGGAATGGCCGAAGTAACGCTGGGCCCCGGCTTCGGCGCCATAGGTGCCGATCCCTGTTTCCGCGACGTTGAGATAGACCTCCATGATCCGTCGCTTACCCCACACCGTTTCGATCAGGAAGGTGAACCAAGCTTCCAGGCCCTTCCTGACATAGCCACCGCCTTGCCACAGAAACACGTTCTTGGCGGTCTGCTGGCTGATTGTCGAGCCGCCACGGATGCGCCCGCCTTGCGCGTTGCGCCGCATCGCCTGCTCGATCGCCTCGCGGTCGAAGCCGCGGTGGGTGCAGAACTTGCCGTCCTCCGCCGCAATCACCGCGCGAACCAGATTGCGGTCGATGTTGGACAGGGGCTCCCAATCCTTCGTGATCCCCCGTTCGTCCATCAGCATGGTCAGCGTCACCGGCACCGGCACGAAGCGGAACACGACGACCAGCAGCAGGCTGAGGACGATGAAGCCCAGGATCAGCTTGACGGCAAATCCGAACGCACGCTGCATCGAGCGGGGCTACGCGCTGGCCGCCACCGCCTCGCGGCCGTGCACCGTTTCGGCGTCCTTCCAGCCCCAGAACAGCTGGCACGGCAGCACGTTGAGCAATTCGAAGCCGCGATCGATGCGATGGAAATGACGGGCCATGAAGTCCCGTGCGCGCGCAGAAAACTGATAGACGAGGAACGCACCGCCGGGGCGCAGCACGCGGTGCGTCGCCGCGGCGATGCCCGGGCCCACACCTTCGGGAAGAGTTGAGAACGGCAGACCGGACAACACATAGTCGGCGTGCTTAAAGCCATGCGCGCGGACGATGCCCTCCACATCCTCGGCCGATCCGAGTACCGCGTGGAAACGGCTGTCGCCGATCGCGTGCTTGAGATAGTCGATATAGAGCGGATTTGTATCGATCACGATCAGCGTGCCGTCACGCCGCAGGCGGTCGAGCACCGGCTGGCAGAAGGTGCCGACGCCAGGGCCATATTCGACGAACAGCTCGCAGGTCTCCCAGTCCACCGGGGACAACATCCTTTCGACCGTGAAACGCGACGACGGGATGATCGAGCCGACCATGCGCGGTTCTTCCAGGAAGCCGCGGAAGAACACCCCCCACTGCCCGAACAGGCGGCTCATGCGCTCAGCAAAACCGGTGCGGCGGAGCGCGGCGACGGACTGGTTGATCGGCAATTGCGAAACCCTGAAAGCGCCAAAGGGCAAAGAAGTCGGTTTGGATACAGGCTGCAAGCATCATTGCAAGCCTCGCGACCGGAGCCTAGCGCTCGCTCGATGGCGGACGGCGACCATTCCCCCCCGTTGCTCCACCTGCCGACGCGGGGCGCGATCTCGCACACCCGCATGGCGCTGCTGTTCATGGTTATGCTGGTCACCGCGGCGGGCAACACCGCGATGCAATCGGTCATGCCTTCGATCGGCACCGAGCTGGGCGTAGGCGATGTCTGGATCAGCCTGGCCTATACCTGGTCGGCGCTGCTGTGGGTGGTCTGTGCTCCGTTGTGGGCACGCCGCTCCGACCGGCGCGGGCGCAAGGCAATGATGGCGCTCGGGCTGATCGGGTTCATCCTGTCCTTCGGCCTGTGTGGCGCGGTGATCCTGGCGGGGCTTGAAGGGCTGCTCGGAGCGAGCGTGACCCTGGTGCTGTTCGCCATCGCGCGCGGCCTTTATGGCGGCTTCGGCTCGGCCGCCCCACCCGCGGTGCAAGCCTATGTCGCCAGTCGCACGCCGCGCGCCGAGCGAACCAGGGCGCTGGCTCTGGTCGCCTCGAGCTTCGGCCTTGGCACAGTGCTCGGCCCCGCAATTGCGCCGCTCTTGATCTTCGGCGGCGGCGGGCCGGGGCTCGCCGGGCCATTCTTCGTCTTCGCCGGTTTCGGCATCGCGGTGCTGATGGCGCTGCGACTGCGGCTACCCGACGATGACCCCAGCTACGCCGCGCGCGGACAGGTGCCCTCGGCACCGTTCAGCGCCAGCGCAGGGGGCGCCGCGACCATCGGTATGGCCGACGCGGAAGCAGATGAGCATCCTGGTGTTATCCCGGACCTCCACTGGCGCGACCAACGGCTGCGATCATGGTTGGTCGCCGGACTGGTGGGTGGCCATGCCCAAGCGGCGCTGCTCGGTCTCGCAGGCTTCTTCGTACTCGATCGACTGGGGTTGCGCGCCGATCCGGGCGCGGGGGCCGGACCAGTGGGTACGGTGCTGATGGCCGGGGCCGGGGCAACGCTGCTCGCGCAATGGGGCCTGATCCCGCTGCTCAATCTCGGCCCGCGGACCTCGGTGCTGCTGGGCATGGCCTTGGCGCTGGTAGGCACGGTAGCGCTCGGCTTTGCCTACGATCTGCACACCATCGCGCTCGGGTTCGCGATCGCGTCGCTCGGCTTCGGGCTTTACCGGCCTGGCTTCACCGCCGGGGCCAGCCTCGCCGTGACGCGCGCCGAACAGGGTCAGGTCGGCGGCATCGTCGCCTCGCTGAACGGCGCAGCCTACATTGTCGCGCCTGCGCTGGGCGTGTGGCTCTACAACCATCACGAGGCGATCGGTTTCGCGGTGATCGGTGGGCTGTGCGCCGCGGTGCTCGGCTGGGGCTGGCGCGCACTGGAACCGGACAGGAGCTTCGAGCCGGACGGGCCGACCTAGAGAATCTCGCGCACGCGCTCCTGCGGCCGACATAGGCGCACGCCCGTCTCAGTCTCGACCAGCGGGCGCTCGATCAGCCGCGGATCGGCGACCATCGCTGCGAGCACGGTGTCGTCGTCCGCCTGCGGGAGCCCGCGCTCCGCTGCATCGGTGCCGCGCAACCGTAATCCTTCTGCCGGCGTCATGCCCGCAGCGCGATAGAGCTGCGCCAGTTTGTCGCGGCTCGGCGGATGCCTGAGATAATCGATCACCTCCAGTTCGCACCCATGCTCCTGGAGCAGCGCAAGCGTCTTGCGCGAAGTGCCGCAGCCGGGGTTGTGCCAGATCGTCGCCTTCATCGTTCGCTTTCCACTCCACTGCCAATCGCGGGCACCGCGCGCGCGGCGGCGTCGATCGCGATGCCAGGCGCCGGCGCGGCGCTGATCAATTCCTCGCGCCGCGCCACCCGCGCGGCCCGCTCCACCGCGCGCACCAGCCGGGGATATACCCCACAGCGGCACAGGTTGGAGATCGCGGCCTTGATCTCATCGACACCGGGCGAGGGGTTCTTGGCTAGCAGCGCGGCGGCGGCAATTACGATGCCCGGCGTGCAGAACCCGCACTGGATCGCCTGTTCGGCTACCAGCGCCTGCTGCACCGGGTGCGAGCGGTCACGGCTCAAGCCCTCGACGGTGACGATGGTGCGACCTTCGGCCTCACCGATGGTCACCAGACAGCTTCTCAGCGCCGCCCCATCCACCAGCACCATGCAGGCCCCGCAATCGCCCACGCCGCAGCCGTATTTGGTGCCGGTGAGATTGGCCGCATCGCGCAGTGCCCACAGCAGCGGGGTGGCGGGATCGAGCGCAAACTCGACCGGCCGCTCGTTGACGGTCATGCGCGGCATGGTCGGCTCGGCTCAGGCGGTCAGCGCTGCCAACTGTCGTCGATGCGGGTGATCTTGCGCTTCCACGCCTCGAAATCGAACACCCCGGCCCCGCCCTGCGACTGCATGACCGAAAGATCGCGCTGGTGCGTCTCGACCACGTCTTCGCCGACACTGCGGGGGTGGCCCATCGACAGTGTGGCAACCTGAATCTCGCACGCGCGCTGAAGCGCCCACATGGTGACGAACATCTCGGGGATCGTACGCCCCATCACCACCGGCCCGTGATTGCGCAGCATCAGGATGCGGTGGTTCCCGAGATTCCGGACCAGGCGCTCGCCCTCCTCGGCGCGCACCGTGACACCCTCAAAATCGTGATAGCCGATCTGGCCCTGGAAATTGCAGGCATAGAAATTGGTCGGCAGCAGCCCGCCTTCGTGGCTGCACACCGCCATCGTCGCGGTGGTGTGAACGTGGCAGATGGCCGCGGCGCGCTCGCCCAGGTGCTGGTGGAAATAGGCGTGCTGGGTGAAGCCGGCCTTGTTCACCATATAGGGCGAACCGCCCACGTTATTGCCCTCGACATCGATCTTGACCAGGTTGGACGCGGTCACCTCGTCGTAGAGCAGGCCGAACGGGTTGATGAGGAAGGTATCGGCCTCGCCCGGCACTGCGACCGAGATGTGGTTGTAGATGCTCTCGCCCCAGCCGAGGTGATCGAAGATGCGGTAGCAGGCGGCCAGATCGAGCCGCGCCTGCCATTCGGCTTCGCTGCATTCGTAGTTGAGGTTCGCGTGCTGGGCCTGCGTCGCCATCGGTTCTCTCCTGACTGTGCCTCTTGCTATCGCATAGCTCGCCGCGGCGAGGCAAGACGCGCGGCAGCCAGCTATGCCGAACGATTTGGTAACCATCCTCGGGCATAGGCTAACCCCGCAAATTAAGGGGCGCTTGCGTAGATGGACGACCTGCTGGCGGATTTCGTCGCCGAAACCCGGGAAATGTTGGAAGCGATCGGCGGCGAACTCGTCGCCTGGGAGGCCGAGCCGTCGGATGGCGCGCGGCTCGACGTCATTTTCCGCTTCGTCCACACCGTGAAGGGCAACTGCGGCTTCTTCGATTTCCCGCGCCTCGAGAAGCTCAGCCACGCGGCGGAGGATGCGCTGGCGGAATGCCGCGCCGGTCGCCGCGAACCTGATCGCGCTTTGGTCTCCGCGGTGCTCGCGATCATCGACCGCATCGGCGAGATGACCGACGCCATCGAAGCCGGCGAAGAGTACCCCGAGGGTGGCGACGAAGTGCTGGTTGCGGCGCTCACGGTATGTGCTGCCGACATGACGTTGGAGCCGGCGCTATGCGGCACTCCGCAAATCGCCGAGGAAGACAGCGACACCACCGCCTTGTCGGACAAGCCCGGCAAGGCCGCGCTCCAGCGCACTATCCGCCTGCCGGTCAGCCTGCTCGACGAGGTGATGAAGGGCGTGTCGGACATGGTGCTGGCGCGCAACGATCTCGCCCGCCGTCTGCGCGAGGCAGGCGAACAACCGACCATCGACGGCCCCTTCGAGCGGCTCAGCGCGATCCTCGCCGACGTCCGCACGGGGATCACCCGGATGCGGATGCAGCGGCTCGAATATCTGTTCGGCTCGCTGCCCCGGTTGGTGCGCGACCTGTCGGCCGAGCTCGGCAAGCAGGTCATGGTCGATTTCGAGGGCGGCGACGTCGAGCTGGACCGCGAGATGATCGAAATGGTGCGCGATCCGCTCACCCACATCATCCGCAACGCCATCGACCACGGGCTGGAATCGCCCACCGACCGCCTCAAGGCCGGCAAGCGCGAGATCGGCCTGCTGCGCTTCGCCGCGCGACAATCGGGCAATCGCATCAGCCTGGTCATCACCGACGACGGCCGCGGCGTGCCGGGCGACCGGCTCGCGGCCAAGGCCGTTGCCGCAGGGCTGTGCAGCAAGGCCGAAGCCGCGCAGATGAACGAACGGCAGAAGCTGCTGCTGATGTTCGAGCCAGGCTTGTCGACCGCCGACGCGGTCAGCGCCGTTTCTGGCCGCGGCGTGGGCATGGATGTGGTGCGCTCCAATATCGAGAAGGTTGGCGGCTCGATCGACGTGACCAGCACGCCGGGCGAAGGCACCGCCTTCCACCTGCAACTCCCGCTGACGCTGTCGATCATTGCCGCACTGACGGTGGAGGTCGAAGGACAACTCTACGCCATTCCTCGCAGCTTTGTCGAAGAGGTCGCCTTCGCCAATGTCCAGGATATCGAGTTTGCCCGGGCCGGCGAACGCCAGCTTATCACGTTTCGCGGGCGCCGCGTGCCCTGCGTGGCGCTGGCCGACGTATTCGGGCTGGCGGATCCGCGCCGCATCGCCTGGGCCAGCAAGACGCTTGTCTTGATGCGCCTCGCCAGCGACGAAATCTTCGCACTTGGGGTGGACCGCGTGCACGATCATGAAGACGTGGTGGTCAAGCCGATCGCGCCTGCGATCATGGACACCAGGCTCTATGCCGGCACCACCCTGCTCGATGACGGGCGGCCGATCATGCTGCTCGACGTGCCAAGCATCGCCTCGCAGCGCGGGCTGAGCACCGAGGTCAAGAACCGCGTCGCCAAGGCGGATGGCGACACTGCAGATGCGGTCGCCAAGGCTCATGTGCCAGTCATGCTGTTCCTCGGGCTCGACGGGCGCAAGCGTGCGATACGGCTGGAGACCGTGCGGCGCATCGATACCATCCAGCGCGAGGGGATCGATATCGAAGGCGCCCGCGCGCAGGCCGTGGTGGGCGAGGACATCTTCACCCTCGCCGGGCACGAGATGGGGCCGCTGCCCGAAGCCCGCTGTCGACTTCTGCGGTTGTCGGATGGCGACAGCGAAATCGCTTATATCGTCCGCGAAGTCGTCGATGCCGCGGCGATGACCGAGGACCTGGTCGCCGTTGCCGACGATCCCATGATTGAGGGCGTGACGCTGATCGCAGGCGAGCTCGTGCCCCTGATCGACGCCCACCATCTGTTTGCGCGGCAGGCGGCTCCGGTCCGGCGCGGTTCCGCTCCCACCTGCCGTATGCCCGCGGACAGCGAATGGGCCCGCACCATTCTCGAACCACTGATTCGCGCGGCGGGTTATGCGGTCACGACGGACGAATACGTCGAGACCGATGTGGCGATAGTGATGTCGGACGGCAATGCCGTCCCCTCCGGACCGGCCCGCGCCACCATCCGGCTCAGCGTCGAACCCGACGAGCACGGCGATGCGATCTACCGCTACGATCGCGAAGCGCTGCTCGGTGCCCTGCGTCATGCCACGCTCGGCCAAGTCGCGCCGGGGAAGGCCGCATGAACCAGCTCCTGCTTATGTGCCTGATCGCCGGTCGCCGCGCTGCGATCCCCGCGGTCCGCGTACTGTCGGTAATCGAGATCGAAGCGGTAACCCCCATTCCCAAGGTTCCCGAATTCATCGTCGGCCTGACGGCACTGCGCAGCCAGGCGCTGACCGTCATCGATTGCCGCGTGTCGCTCGGCTTCAGCGCCAGCGAGCGTCCCCTCGGCAGCCGCGCCGCGGTGGTCGAGCATGAAGGGCACCGCTACGCCCTCCTGGTCGACGAAGCCTTCGACGTGGCCGAGGCCTTGTCCGAACCCGTACAGGTGCCTGGCGGCTTTGGCGAAGGCTGGCTGCGGGCGGCGCGGGGCATGGTCGAAACCGAAAGCGGCCCGGCACTCCTGATCGACGTCGAGCAGATCCTGCTCGGTCCGAGCCAAACGAACGCTGCGGCTTAAGCCAAAAGTTACCGCTGGCTGCTAACCATGAGACAACAAAAAGACCAAAGGGCGCTCAAGGACATGAAAACCTGTCTCATTGTCGATGATTCGCGGGTTATCCGCAAGGTATCGCGACATATCCTGGAAACGCTGAGTTTCACGGTCGAAGAAGCCGAGAACGGTCAGCAGGGGCTCGAACGGTGCGAGGCAGCGATGCCCGACGTTGTGCTGCTCGACTGGAACATGCCGGTGATGACCGGAATCGAGTTCATCACCAAGCTTCGCCAGCGCCCGGGTGGCGACCGGCCCAAGGTGGTGTTCTGCACCACCGAGAACGATGTCGCCCACATCCGCGAAGCGATCAGCGCCGGGGCCGACGAATATGTGATGAAGCCGTTCGATCACGAAACGCTCCAGATCAAGCTTCAGCTCGTCGGCATGGCCTGAGCGGCCCGTCGTCATGGCTGCCGTGCTTCGAACCGACCGGGCAGAGCCCGGGCTGGGGCTGACCCCGTTTCAGTCGCCGCAGCCCGGCAGCGTCCGGGTGATGGTGATCGACGATTCGCTTACGGTCCGCACAGTGTTCGCGCGGATGATCGATCGCGAGGCCGATCTCGCCATCGTCGCCCAGGCCGCCAACGCCGAGCAGGCACTGATGGTGCTACGCTCGACCACCGTCGATGTCATCCTGCTCGATCTCGAGATGCCCGGCATGGGCGGGCTGGAGGCGCTGCCGGCAATCCTGGAAACCGCGCGCGAAGCCAAGGTGCTGGTGGTCTCATCGCTAACCGCCGACGGCGCGGAAGCCACCCTGACGGCGCTGCAAATGGGTGCCGCCGACACCATGCTCAAGCCGCGGCCCGGTGGCTTCAACGAAGACTACCGCGGCAGCCTGCTCGGCAAGATCAGAGCGCTTGGCGGCAAACGCACGCCTTCCGAAATCACCTCACCACCCCCTTCGCCCGCACCGGCGGCGCGAAGCGCGCCCAAGCGCCCGAAGGTCGTCGCCATCGGAGCCTCGACGGGCGGTATTCATGCCTTGAACCTGTTCCTGCGCCGCCTGCCGACCAGCTTCGGGCTGCCGATCCTGATCACCCAGCACCTGCCCGAAAGCTTCATGCCCGTGTTTGCACGGCAGATGGAGACCGCGGCGAACCGCGAGTCGGTACTGGCCGAGGAGGGCGTGACGATCACGCCTGGTCGCATCATCATCGCCCCCGGCCATGGGCACATGATCGTGCGCCGCAAGGGTCATCAGGTTGTGACCGGGCTGGCGCATCATCCTGTCAAGAGCGGCTGCCGCCCGTCGGTCGACCCGATGTTCGAGACGTTGGCCGAGGTTTACGACGGCGAAATCGCGGGGGTGCTGCTGTCAGGCATGGGCCGCGACGGCACCGACGGCGCAGAGCGGATTGCGGCAGCGGGCGGCGGCATCTACGCGCAGAACGAAGCGACCTGCGCGGTGTGGGGCATGCCGCGCGCCGTGGCCGAGAGCGGCATTGCCTGCGCGGTGTGCCCGCCAGAAGAGCTGGCCGACAGGGTCGCCGCGGCCGCGGGAGTTGGCTCATGGCGCTGACCGACGGTTCGCACCGCATCATCGCCGATCTGCTGGCAAGTCGAACCGGGCAGGAGCTGACCGAATCGCGGCTCTGGCGCGTGCCTTCGGCGCTATCGTCGGTGTTCCGCGAGCGCGGCATCAGTAATGTCGATCAGCTTGTCTGCCTGCTCGCCAACCCGGGCGAGCACCACCTCGCCAACGAGGTCGTCGAGGCACTGCTAAACAACGAGACCTATTTCTTCCGCGATCACGCTTACTTCGGGACGCTCGCCCACACCGTCCTGCCCGAACTGGCGCGCGAGCGCGCGGCGACGCGGCGGCTCAGCATCTGGTCCGCCGGCTGCTCGACCGGCCAGGAGGCCTTGTCGCTGGCGATGCTGTTCGCCGAGCAGCCGGCGCGCTGGGCCGGGTGGCAGATCGATATTCTGGGCACCGACGTCTCCAGCAAGGCGATCGCCACAGCGCGTAGCGGCCTTTACTCCCAGTTCGAGATTCAGCGCGGCATCAGTGTGGCGCAGATGCTCAACTTCTTCTCCGAAACGACGGACGGATGGCAAGCGAGCGACAAGATCCGACGGATGACCCGCTTCCAGCAGCACAATGTGCTCGACGCGGTGCCCACGCCCGGTCGCTTCGACTTGGTACTGTGCCGTAACGTGCTGCTCTACTTCGATGTCGCGACGCGCCAGCGAGTCTTCGATCGCCTGGCGGGCGCGCTGCTGCCCAACGGTTATCTGATGCTGGGCGCGGGTGAGACGGTTGCCGGCCAGACTGAACGGTTTGAGCCGGCGGCCTGCGGCTCCGCGCTTTACCGCCAGGGCAATGCCGAGCAGATGTCGCAACCGCGCCGGGCCTCGGCCCAAAGCTGATCGGCTCAAGCACGCCCGACAAGGCAAAAAACCCGTTAAAGTAAACCCCGACTTTACCCTTAATTAGCCACTCGCTGGCTAGGGATCATGGCAGTCGCGCACAGCATAGTGCATCAAGGGGGTCGTGTGGCGTTAGCGGAGTATGCCGGGGGCAAGTCGGCCCGCATGATGGTCCTCGTCCCGGCGGCCGTTCTTTCGGGCATATTTGCCGCCACGCTCGCCACCAGCTATTATTTCGGCGGGCGCGCCGGCGCCGCACCGCAAGCGATTGCTGCGGGCACCGCCTGCTTTGCGGCGGCCATCCTGCTGCTGATCCGCTCCGGTCTGCGCCAGATTTCGCGCCTGGAACGGCTCGGTCTGACCGACACGCTCACCGGCCTGCCGAACCGGCACGCGCTCCACCAGGACTTCAAGCGCTTGGCCCGTAGCGAAGAAGAAACGGCGATCGCACTGATCGACCTCGACGGGTTCATGCAGGTGAACGAGCACCACGGCCATACCATCGGCGACCGCGCGATTCGCGAAAGCGGGGCGCTGTTCCTTACCATCTGCGGCGAAGAAGCGGACATCTACCGCCTCGGCGGCGACGAATTCGCGCTGCTCAAATCCGGCCCGCTGGCGGCGACGCTGCTGGAGGGCATTTGCCGCAAGATCGTCGAGCAGATGATGCGCCCGATCAAGGTCGATGAGCGCCGCTTGACGCTGGGGGCCAGCATCGGGCTGGCGCGCTGCGCCGTGGGTGAGGATGTCAGCTCCTCTGAACTGCTGCGACGCGCCGATGTAGCGATGTATTCCTCCAAGCGCGGCGGCAAGGCGCGCTGCACCTGGTACAGCCCCGAATTCGACCGCAGCCGCGAAGTGATCCGCGAGCTCGACAACGAGTTGCGACAGGCGCTGACCAACGACGAATTCTGCCTCCACTATCAGCCATTGGTGGATTGCACGACGCGCGAGATCGTGGCGGTCGAATCACTGATCCGCTGGCAACGCCCGGATGGCAAACAGGTGGGACCCAACGTGTTTATCCCGGTCGCCGAGGAATCGGGCCTCATCAACCCGCTCGGCCTGTGGGTGCTGCGCCGCGCCTGCGCCGATGCGATGGCGTGGCCGGACATCAAGCTGTCGGTCAACATTTCCGCGGCCCAGCTCCGCAACCCCGAATTCCCGATCCAGCTCGGCCAGATCCTCGAGGAAACCGGCTTCGACCCGGAACGTCTCGAACTGGAAATCACCGAGACCTGTCTGGTGCTCGATCCCGTCGTTGCCGAACGCAGCCTGGCGGTAATCCGCGGGTTCGGCGTCGACGTGGTGCTCGACGATTTCGGCACCGGCTATGCCAGCTTCGGCTTCCTGCGCCAGTTCCGCTTCGAAAAGCTCAAGCTCGATCGTAGCCTGGTGGTCCAGGCGGGCGAGGACGCCGGCAGCCGCGCGATGATGTTGTCCTCGATCACGGTGGCCCGCGCAATGAACATGGATGTCACCGCCGAGGGTGTCGAAACCGAGGAGCAGGCCGAAATGGTCCGCGCCGCTGGCTGCGACCAGATACAGGGCTGGCTCTACTACAAGGCCATGCCAGCCAGCGAGATCGTCCAGCATCTCGGCAAGCCAGTCGAACCCGCCGCCACGACCATCGCCTCGCTCACCAAGGGACCCAGAGCCGCATGATTTCGCTGTCCGTCATTTCGGCCCATGAACAGCCCGACGAGACCGAGCAGGCTCCGCCGCCGCCCCGCCTCACCGTCGGCAGCCTCGCCATCGCGCCCGCGCGCGGCGGCGCGCCTGAGTTCATAGCCCGGCTCCAGGCCATGTCGATCGTGCGCAAGCTGCGGGCGATCGCCTTCGCCAACATCGGCGCGGTATTGCTGATCCTGGTCGCCGTGGCGGTGGGTGGTGGTTACGCGCTCGATATGCGTGCCAACCGAATGGCGACATCCGATGCGATGGTTTCGGCAGCCCAGCTCACGCGTGCGATCGAGATGGCGCGGCTTAAAAGCCAGCGCTTTGCGACGACAGGTGCGGAAGCGGACCTGACCGGTGCACGCGCGGCACTGACCGAAGGCGCCCGCCATATCGAAACCCTCAAACAGGCAGCCGCGACAATCTCGCCCGAGCTGGTTCCCGAAATCGAATACATGGCCGCTGCCTACGAAGGCTACGACAAGGAATTGCTGGCGCTCGAGCGCACGCGCAAGGTCGAGGGCGCAGACTATCGCACGCAGGTAATGGCCGATGCGATCTATCTGTCGGGCGAAACCTTCGTAAAGCAGGCTGAGGAAATCAACGCGGCGCTCTCCGAGCAGGGTAAGGCGCTCGATGCCAATTCGGCGCTTGGCATTTCCTGGCTGTTCGTTGGGTTCGGCCTCGTGGCGATGCTTGGGATCGCGCTCATCCTGGCGTGCTCGCGTTATCTGGCGCGCGACATTTCCGGCGCCTTGGTGGCGCTGACGGCGTTCGCGCGCCGTTTCGGTACCGGCGAGTCTTCGGACGATGTGCCCGGTCGCGAGCGTGCCGATGAAATCGGGGAGTTGGCGCAGGCGATCGAAACGGCGCGCGAGGCCAGCATTCAGATGGCGCGGATGTCCGCCGAACAAGACGCGATGCGTGCGGAGCGTGGCCGTCATCTCCAGGCACTGGCCGAGCATTTCGAGTATACCGTCGGCGATGTGGTCGGCGGGGTGGCGTCGGCTTCGAGCCAGTTGCAAGCGACCGCGAGCGCGATGGCGAGCGCGGCCGAGCAGGCGACCGCCCAGTCGGGTCTGGTCGCACAGTCGATGGACCGCGCTTCCTCGGGCGTTACCGCCGCCGCCGCCGCTTCCGACGAGTTCGCCATGTCGATCGGCGAGATCAGCCGCCAGGCGACCAGCTCCGCCGAGCTCGCCCGTCGTGCCACCGATGCCGCGACCCACGCCGACGAGACCATCTCCGCGCTCGCCGCCAGTGCGGATCAGGTCGGGCAGATCGTCGAGCTGATCAGCTCGATCGCCCAGCGCACCAATCTCCTCGCGCTCAACGCCTCGATCGAGGCCGCGCGCGGCGGCGAGGCCGGGCGCGGCTTCGCGGTGGTCGCCAGCGAGGTTAAGGAACTGGCCACCCAGACCAGCCGCGCCACCGAACAGATCGGCGAGCAGATCCGCGCCATGCAGGATTCCACCGGAGCCAGCGTCACCGCGCTCCGCTCGATCGGCGAGCAGATCAAGAGCCTCGAGACCACCGCCATCTCGATCGCCAGCGCGGTCGATCAGCAGTCGGTGGCGGGGCAGGACCTCGCGCGCTCGATCGATCTCGCCGCCAGAAGCTCGGACGAGGTCGCGGGCAACATCGGTCAGGTCCGGTCAGCCTCCAGCAGCACCGGAGCCGCCGCCAGCCAGGTGCTCACCAGCGCCACCGAACTCGAAGGCCAGGCCGCCACCCTGCGCGCCAAGGTCGGCGAGTTCCTGGCCCACGTTCGCGCGTCCTGAACGGCCTCATTAATCCTATTTCAAATACCGCGTGCCATGGTGAAATTTCCTTTTCCTTCAGGAACCCACCAACCATGCCCGCACCGGCCAAGACCATTAATGAGGAATTGAGCGCCGAGATCGCTGCCGTTGCGGCCGAGCCCACGGGCCAGAGCGAGGAGCGATACTGGCTGGCGGCCTGGTTCAACCAAAAGCCTGTGGCGGACAAGCTGCGCTGGACGGTGGGCAGCGTAATGGCGGCTTTGATCGCGGTCGCATTGGCTGCGCTCGTCGGTTTCGCGGCACCCGCCTGGACCGGTGCCATGCGCTGGCTCGTGATCGGCGGAACTGCGGCGGGGCTGTTCTTTGGCTGGCTGGAGGCGCGCCGAATGCTGCGTGACACCGTCCGACCGATCGAAAGCCTGGCGCACGAGATGGCACGGCTGGCCGAGGGCAAGCGCGACATCGAGGTGCTCGGCCTCGATCGTTCGGACGAGATCGGCGAAATCGCGCGCGCGCTCCGCGTCTTCGTCAAATCCGGTCACAAGCTCGACGAGCTGTTCGATGCCCGCAAGGCCGCCGCCGAACAGCGCAAAACCGATATCAATGCGCTCGCCAGTGCCTTCGAGGCCTCGATCGGCGACATCGTCGGCGGGGTGGCGTCGGCTTCGAGCCAGTTGCAAGCGACCGCGAGCGCGATGGCGAGCGCGGCCGAGCAGGCGACCGCCCAGTCGGGTCTGGTCGCACAGTCGATGGACCGCGCTTCCTCGGGCGTTACCGCCGCCGCCGCCGCTTCCGACGAGTTCGCCATGTCGATCGGCGAGATCAGCCGCCAGGCGACCAGCTCCGCCGAGCTCGCCCGTCGTGCCACCGATGCCGCGACCCACGCCGACGAGACCATCTCCGCGCTCGCCGCCAGTGCGGATCAGGTCGGGCAGATCGTCGAGCTGATCAGCTCGATCGCCCAGCGCACCAATCTCCTCGCGCTCAACGCCTCGATCGAGGCCGCGCGCGGCGGCGAGGCCGGGCGCGGCTTCGCGGTGGTCGCCAGCGAGGTTAAGGAACTGGCCACCCAGACCAGCCGCGCCACCGAACAGATCGGCGAGCAGATCCGCGCCATGCAGGATTCCACCGGAGCCAGCGTCACCGCGCTCCGCTCGATCGGCGAGCAGATCAAGAGCCTCGAGACCACCGCCATCTCGATCGCCAGCGCGGTCGATCAGCAGTCGGTGGCGGGGCAGGACCTCGCGCGCTCGATCGATCTCGCCGCCAGAAGCTCGGACGAGGTCGCGGGCAACATCGGTCAGGTCCGGTCAGCCTCCAGCAGCACCGGAGCCGCCGCCAGCCAGGTGCTCACCAGCGCCACCGAACTCGAAGGCCAGGCCGCCACCCTGCGCGCCAAGGTCGGCGAATTCCTGGCCCACGTTCGCGCGGCCTAGGCTATTTTTCCCAGTAATACGGCAGGCGCGTGCGATTGCCGGTCTCGACCTCGTTCATCGTGCGCGCGTCGTAGAGCCGGCCACCGAGCATCACCCGCGCGATCTTGTTCGAATTGCGGATGTCCTGCGCCGGATCGGCGTCGAGTACGATCAGATCGGCCAGCTTGCCCGCCTCCAGGCTGCCGATGTCGCTATCCATGCCCAGCGAACGCGCCGCCTCGATGGTGCCAGCGCGCAGCGACTCGGCGGGGGTCATGCCGCCGCGCACAAAGCTCCACAGCTCCCAATGCGCCGCGATGCCCGCCTGCTGGCCGTGGGCACCGATCGACACGTGCCGCCCACGCTTGGCCACCTTCGCGGCTTCTCGCGCGCTGTCATCATCGACGTAAGCCCAGTCGGGAGCTTTCGTCCGGCGTCCCGTCGCCGCCAAGAGTTCCTGCGGCGGGGTGTGGACCAACAATGGGTCGGCGAACACATCGGTGGCCTGCCGCCAGTACGGATCGCCCGCCAGCCCGCCGTAGGTGACCACCAGCGTGGGGGTGTAGTTGGTCTGGGAGCCACCGAAGAACTGCAGCAGGTCCTCGTAGAAATATTCGAGCGGAATATTGTGCTCGAGTGTGGAATTGCCGTCGGCGATCAGGTTCACGTCCATGCCGAACAGCGAACCTCCCTCGGCCACCACCATCATATTTTCGGCCGCAGCGGCGCGCGCCACCATCTGACGCTGGTCGCGCCGGGGCTGGTTGTAATTCTTGACCGAAATGCCGCCCTGCGCCTTGATCCGGCGAATATGCTGGAGCGCGTCTTCGTAGGCGTCGATCCGCGCATAGACCCCGGGCGATTTCGCCCCATAGACGATCTCCGCCGTCGAATAGATGCGCGGCGCCAGCAGCGTCCCGGCGCGCTGACGCTCGGCGGCGGCGAAGGCTGTGCTTGCCTGCGAGGACGGATCATGGATCGTGGTGGTGCCGAGCGCGAGCTGCTGCACCATGGTCCAGTTCTGCTGCGGGACGAGATCGCCCTGCCCCTGCGGACCGTGGGCGTGGGCATCGACCAGGCCGGGCATGATGGTCTTGCCCGCCATGTCGATGACCTTCGCGCCGGATGGCACCGCGACGCTGCCGGTTGCTCCCACGGCAGCGATCCGGTCACCCGTGATGACAACCGTGCCGTTCTCGATCACGCCGGCGTCGTTCCCGGCCATCGTGAGGATGCGCGCACCGGTCAGCGCGACGGTGCCCGAAGGCTTGTCCGCGCGCATCGTCCGAGCGAGTGAAATGCCCGTCTGCGGCGGAGTGAAGCGCGGGGCGCCGTCGGCCAGCGGGGCATTGGCGAAAAGCTGCTGCACATCGGCGCGGTAGAGCGTGGGGCCCATCGACCAGGTCAGTGTGCGGCCATTGTCGGCCCAGCCGATATAAGATGCGCCGCCTTTGCTGGCCTGCGTGACCGGCAAGGAACTGGCCTTCTCCGCCACCTCGACCGCCTGCCCGCCCGGCAGGAGCGGCATGGCGAAGACCTCGTAATTCTGCCTGAACGCGAGCGTGCGGCCATCGGGCGCGACGCGGAAATCATTGGCCAGCTCGCCAACCGCATGGACACGCCGGTCCTGACCGTTGAGGTCGGTCGAGAGGAGCTGGAGCTTGCCCTTGTCCTGCCCGAGCATAAAGATGCGATCGTTCCCCGCGCCATATTGCGGTACGCGGTTGCCGCGTGTGACCAGCACTGGCTCGCCACCAGCGAGCGGCAAACGATAGATGCCGGTATCGACCGAGTATTCCGGCGAGAGCATATCGCCGCCGTTGCGCTTCTCGAAAACCAGCGTGCGGCCATCGGGCGAGAACTGCGGCACCGCGTAGTGGCCGGGGCTCGCCGTTACGACGCGCGGGTTGCTGCCATTGGCATTGGCGACGACGATCTGGCCGAGGCCCTTGTCGGTCCAGCGCACCCAGGCGAGCTTGCTACGGTCGCGCGAGAAGGCAGGCCACAGCTCCAGGGCATCGGTTTCACGCGTCAGGCGGCGTGGCTCGCCATTGCCGTCCTTGGTCCACAGCTTGCCCAGGCTTTCGAACACGATCTGATTGCCGCTGGGTGCCATGGTGGCGAACTTGACCATCTTGGTGGTGAAGCTGTCGGGCGACACCTCGATGCGCGGATGCGGGGCATCGGCCACGGCGCGGGTGTCGTCGATGGCGAAGGGGATAATTGTCGATTCGCCGCCGTGCGAAGCAACGCGCCGCAGCTTGCCACCGGCCCAATAGACCAACGCGCGGCTGTCGGGCGTCCAGGCCATCAGCGGATAGGTGCCCTGCACCGCCCAGGTCTCCTGAAGGTCGAGGTCGAGCCCGCCGATAAGACGCCGTTCCTGTCCGGTGACGAGGTCCTTGACCCACAGTTCGGACTTGTCCTTGTCGCGCCGGATGAAGCTGACAAGCTTGCCATCGGGCGACGGCTGAGGGCGGACCGCGCCGCCGTAGCCCGACACCGCAGTGGTCACCTGTCCGCTCTTGAGATCGACCTTTTCGATGGCGAAGATGCCCTGGGTCGAATCCTGCGCGTATTCGAAGGTGTTACCGGGCGTGGTGTTGCGCGTGTAATAGACGCTCCCGCCGTCGGGGGCATAGACGGGCTCGCCGAGCTCCTTCTGCAATTCCTCGCTGGCGCGTGCGACCAGCTTGACACCGCCGCCGCCGGAGACGTGATAGATCCAGATTTCGCCGGTGCCGAGCGAGCGCTGGGTGGTGAAATGCTTTTTGGCGACGATGTACTGGCCGTCGGGGCTCCAGCTTGCCTGGTTGATGAGGCGGAAGTCTTCCTTGGTCACCTGCCGCTTGTCGCCGCCGTCGGCGTTCATGACCCAGATGTTGTCGCCGCCGCCGCGATCCGACGTGAAGGCGATGCGGCGCCCGTCGGGCGAGAAGCGCGGATGCACCTCCCACGCAAGACCCTCGGAAATCCGCGTCGGCGTGCCGCCCGCGATGGGCATGGTGTAGATGTCGCCGAGCAACGCAAAGGCCAGCGTCCGCCCGTCGGGCGAGACGTCGACGTCCATCCAGGTGCCCTCGTCGGTCCGGATCGCCACCTGCCGCAATGTGGTGCGCGGCGGGGCGTTGATGTCCCACTTCTCGTCCTTCTTGGGCGCGGCGGTCGCGGCCAGCGGGCTGGTCTGCGCGGGCTGGCCGGTGCCCTCGGCGGGTTTGTCCTTGGTCGATGCATCCACTTCCGCTTCCTCGACCGGGTTGGGCGAGGGCGGCTGTTCGCTCTGGGCGTATGCCGGGACGGCAACGAACAGCGCGGCGAGCACGGTGGCGACGGATGCTTTCATTATGGATCTCCCCTGATGCGCCGAAGCCTAGCCAGCCGCTAAGCTCCGGCATAGCGCCGTTGGTCGGCACGCGATGGTCATTCGTCGAGCTGCGCCAGCACCTGCTGCGCGCGACTGAGGTGTGGCCGGTCGAGCATTCCCTTGGGCCCTGCGATGGTGCCCGCGCCGGGGTTGTCGGCGAAGAGCTGAATGATCAGCCGCGCCTCGGCCACCTCGTCCGCGCCTGGCGTGAACGCGGCGTTGATCACCGGCACCTGGTCGGGATGGATCGCGAGCATCCCGCGAAACCCGTCGCGGCGAACCATCTCTGCCCGGTCCTTGAGGCCGTCGAGATCGCGAAAATCCTGCATGATCGTCTCGATCGCCGGTACGCCCGCCGCCGCTGCGCCAAGAAGGCACAGGCTGCGCGCCAGCTCGTAGGTCGGACGATAGTGGCCGTCGGGACCGAGGTTACCCATCGCGCCGATGGAATCGGCGAGATCTTCGGCGCCCCAGCTCATCGCCGCCAGGCGCGGCGCACCGCGATAGCTGCCGGTGCCGAACATCGCCGCGGCGGTTTCCGTTACGAGCGGATGGACCGGCGTCGGGACACCATTCTGCTCAAAGACAGTCAGTAATTTATCGAGCGTCGCCAAGTCGGCTCCGTTTTCCGACTTGGGCAGCATGATGCCGCCGGGACGGGCGGGCATGATCGCGGCGAGATCGTCTTCAGCCAGGCCGCCGCCCAGCGGATTGATGCGCACCCAGATGCGCGCTCCGCTCTCGCCCGCTGCGGCGAGCACTGCAGCCACCATGCGCCGCGCCTCGGGCTTGGCGCCGAGCGCGACCGAATCCTCCAGGTCGAGAATGATCCGGTCGGCTTCGCTGGCGATCGCCTTCTCCATTTTGCGGGCACTGTCGCCCGGAGCAAATAGCCAGGAGCGGATGCGGGAGGAGGATTTCATCATCGCCACCCCTTTAAGCCCCGCCTCCCCCTAGTAAAGCCGGGGCCGCGCCAGCTAGGGACGCGGCATGGCTCTCGCCCCGCACCGCCTCGCCCGCTTCGCCCGCCACATCGTCATCCCCGAGATCGGCGGCGCGGGCCAGGCGCTGTTGGCCGAAAAGCACGTGGTGCTGGTCGGGCTCGGCGGCATCGGCAGCCCGGCGCTGCACTATTTGGCCGGAGCGGGCATCGGGCGGCTAACGCTGATCGACGACGGCGCGGTCGAACTGTCGAACCTCCAGCGCCAGACGATCTACACCGCGCGCGATATCGGCCACGGCAAGGCGGTAGCGGCGCGGCGCTGGCTGGCCAATTTCGACGACGAGCTGGCGGTGACCATCAGCGATGCGCGGCTCACCGCGGACAACGCCGCCGAGTGGTTCGCGGAAACCGATCTGGTGCTCGACGGCACCGACACCTTCGCCACGCGGCTTGCGATCTCGGATGCTTGCGTCAACGCGTCAGTACCGCTGCTCAGCGCCGCAGTGGGCCGCTTTCAGGGCCAAGTCGGCGCGTTCCGCGGGCATCTGCCGGATGAGCCCTGCTATCGCTGCTTCGTCGGCGACGCCTTCGATGCCGAGGATTGCGACAGCTGCGCCGAGGACGGGATGCTCGGCGCGATGGCGGGCTGGGTCGGCACCTTCGCGGCGCTCCATGCGGTCAAGGCGCTGCTCGACGGCGCGGGCTCGCTGCCCGGCCCGGGTTGGGGGCGTGTCCATCTGCTCGACGGCCTTGCGCCCGCGCTGCGCAAATTTGCGATTGCCAAGGACCCAGCGTGCCGGGCGTGCGGGACGGTCTAGGAGCTCGCACCGTCAATCAGGCGCAGCGGTAGCGTTTCCCACAGTGCCGGATCGAACATCCTGAGGTTCAACGCCATGCGCGGAGAGGTGGGATCGACCGCCGTCCAGTGCGTGGTCGAGCCGCAGGTGCCGCAATGCCAGGTGTCGAGCATGCAATCGCCCTGCCGATAGGCAACGCCCACACCCTCGACGGTCCACCAACTCCGGCGCACAATGATACCAGAGTCCGCCGATCCGGCGACACAGCGAGCAATTGCACGAAGCGGCGTCCGGCGGAGTTTCTCGCAGCACGACGTGGATTGTGCCGCAATGGCAACTCCCGCGGTGTTCGGTCATTGCAACATCTCCACAACCCATTGCGGCACCAACTCGCCCGCCGGGCCCAGCCGGGTCTCGTCGAACCATGCCGAGCCCTGGCTGCGTTCGAGATTGAGCTCCAGCGTCTGCACGCCGAGTTGGCGCGCATCGCGCACGAAGCCCGCCGCCGGATAGACCGCGCCCGACGTCCCGATGCTAACGAACAAGTCGGCGCTCCGCAGCGCGGCGTAGATGCGATCCATCTCGTAGGGCATCTCGCCGAACCACACGACATCGGGCCGCAGCGCCGCCTCACCACAGGCCGGGCACGGCGGACGATCAATCAAGGTCTCGCGCCACCGCGAGCGCACATCGCAGGCCGTGCACCAGGCGTTGAGATGCTTGCCGTGCATATGCAGCACGCGCCCCTTTTCTAAACCGATTTGGGCTCCGGCGCGCTCATGCAGATCGTCCACGTTCTGCGTCACGATCAGCAATTCGCCCGGCCATTCAGCATCGAGCCGCGCCAGCGCGTGGTGCGCGGCGTTGGGCTCCTTGGTCTGGATGGCGGCACGGCGCATATCGTAGAAGCGCAGCACCAGCTCGGGATCGCGTACGAACGCCTCGGGCGTGGCCACGTCCTCGACCCGGTGCTGCTCCCAGAGTCCGCCGCCATCACGGAAGGTATCGATGCCGCTTTCGGCGGATACTCCCGCGCCGGTCAGGATCACGATGTTGCGTGCAGTCGCCATGGGGGCCATGAAGCATGGCAAAGCCGGGGAGCGCAATGGCACGGATCGGGATCATCGGCAGCGAAGGGCGCATGGGCCAGGCCATCGCCGCGCTGCTAACGGGCAGCGAGCATCAGCTGGCAGGCGGGGCCGACTTGATGAGCGGGGGTGGAGGAGACGCCGCCACGCTGGCGGACCGCAGCGATGTGCTGGTGGATTTTTCCTCGCCACAGGCGCTCGAGGCCAATCTCCACGCCGCGATCGGTGCGGGCATCCCCATCGTGATCGGCACCACCGGGCTGTGCGAGCGGCACCACACCGCCATCGACCACGCCGCGCACGCCGTGGCGGTACTTCAAACCGGCAACACCTCGCTCGGGGTCACACTGCTCGCGCATCTCGTCGGCGAGGCGGCGGCGAAGCTGGGCACCGACTGGGACATCGAAATCGTCGAAATGCATCACCGGATGAAGGTCGATGCCCCAAGCGGCACGGCCTTGTTGTTGGGCGAAGCGGCGGCGACGGGGCGCGGCATTCCGCTGGCGACCAACAGCGAGCGCGGGCGCGATGGCACGGCCGATGCGCGCGGCGCGGGCGCGATCGGCTTCGCATCGTTGCGCGGCGGCACCGTGGCGGGCGATCACAGCGTGATCTTCGCCGGGCCGGAGGAACGGCTGACATTGACACACAACGCCGAGAACCGGACGATTTTCGCCCGCGGCGCGGTGCGCGCGGCCGAATGGCTGATCGGGCGCGAGCGGGGGCGCTACACGATGGCGCAGGTTCTGGGTCTTTGAACCGCGAGCAGACTTTCGAGTTCTTCCGCCGCCTCGCCGAAGACAACCCGGCACCCGAAACCGAGCTCGAATATGGCAATCCCTACCAGCTGCTGGTCGCGGTGACACTGAGCGCACAGGCCACCGATGTGGGTGTGAACAAGGCTACCCGAGCACTCTTTCGGGCCGTGCAGACGCCGCAGCAGATGCTCGCGCTCGGCGAGGACAAGCTGAAGGATCACATCAAGACCATCGGCCTGTTCAACACCAAGGCGAAGAACGTGATCGCCATGGCGCAGCGGCTGATCGACGACTTCGGCGGCGAAGTACCTGCCAGCCGCGAGGCGCTCGTCACCCTGCCCGGCGTGGGGCGCAAGACCGCCAATGTCGTGCTCAACTGCGCCTTCGGGCAGGAGACCTTCGCGGTCGACACGCACATCTTCCGCGTAGGCAACCGCACCGGGCTGGCGCGCGGCAAAACGCCCGAGCAGGTCGAGGCCAAGCTGGACAAGCGTGTACCGGGCCCATTCCGGCTCCACGCGCACCATTGGCTGATCCTCCACGGCCGCTACACCTGCAAGGCGCGCACGCCAGAATGCTGGCGCTGCGTGGTCGCGGATTTGTGTGCCTACAGGTTGAAGACGCCGGCCCCGCCCGCGCGCTAGCCTGATCGCGGCCGGTCCGTCGCCGCCCCACCGCGCCCGAAGTTCTCCGGATCAAGCTCCAGTCCCGCCCGCCCGTCGGCGGCGGTATGCGCCGGGGCCTTGGGGTGCTCCGCGACGTCGGATTCCTCGACTTCCAGCATCCCCTCCCACTTGGTGATGACCGAAGTCGCTACCGCATTCCCGACCACATTGGTGGCGGTGCGGCCCATGTCGAGGAACTGGTCGATACCCAGGATCAGCGCCACGCCTTCCACCGGCAGACCGAACATCGCCAGCGTGCCGGTGATCACCACCAGGCTGGCGCGCGGGACGGCGGCGATGCCCTTGGAGCTGATCATCAGCGTCAGCAGGATCATGATCTGCGTGCCCCAGCTCAGATCCATGCCGTAAGCCTGGGCGATGAAGATCGTCGCGAAGCTCGAATACATCATCGAGCCGTCGAGATTGAAGCTATAGCCCATCGGCAGCATGAAGCCGGAAATCCGCCGCGGCACGCCGAAGCGGTCGAGCTGCTCGAACAGCTTGGGCATCGCGGCTTCCGAGCTGGCGGTCGAGAACGCGATCAGGATCGGCTCGCGAATATAGCGGATCAGGGCCCAGATACGGCGGCCGAGGAAGACCGCGCCGATGCCCAACAAGATCGCCCACAGGATCAACAGGCCGAAATAGAATTCCACGACCAGCGTGGCATAGGTTTGCAGGATGCCGAGCCCGTTGACCGCGACCACATTGGCGAGCGCTCCGAACACCGCGAAAGGGGCGAAGCGCATTACATAGCCGGTTATCTGGAGCATCATCTCGGCGACCGCCTCGGCGCCGCGCACAAGCGGCGCGCCCTTCGCGCCCATGGCTGACAACGCGACCCCGGCGAAGAGCGAGAATACGAGGATTTGCAGAATGTTGTTGGTCGACATCGATTCGAAGAAGTTCTTCGGGAAGATGTTCAGCAGGAACTCGCGACCATCCAGCTTCTTGACCTCGCCGATCGACGACAGGTCGGCCGCTCCCACCGGGGCGCCGACGCCCGGCTGGAAGAAATTGACCAGCACCAAGCCCAGTCCGATCGAGATGAAGCTGGCGATGATGAACCAGCTGATCGCGCGAAACCCGATCCGGCCCAGCGCGGCGCTATCGCCCATATGCGCAATGCCCACCACGATGGTGGAGAGGATCAGCGGGGCCACGAGCATCTTCACCAGGCTGAGGAAGATGTCCGAGAGCAGTTTGAACCAGCTTGCCCACACCGCCGCGGATTCGGTGACGAGCATCTGATTGACGATAAAACCGGCGATCACGCCCAGGATCATCCCGGCGAGAATCCACATCGTCAGCTTGCGATCCACGGCAATCCCTTCCCGATTTTCTGTTGGCGCCGCCTAACAGGCGCTTGGACCCGGCGCAAATCAGCCGGCGAGAGCCGTCCGCGCGATGCGGGCATAGATGCGCGCCAGCACCTCCAGATCGGCCACCGCGACCGCCTCGTCGCGCTTGTGCATGGTGGCGTTGGTCAGGCCAAACTCGATGACCGGGCAGACCGCCCGCAGGAACCGGGCGTCGGAGGTACCGCCGGTGGTCGAGGGTTCGGGGTCGAGGCCGGTTTCGGCCTGCACCGCGTCGGCCACCAGCGCCGAGAATGCGCCAGGCGGGGTCAGGAAGGGTTCGCCCGAGATCATCGCCCGGGTACTGCCGCCGTGCGCCTGCGCGATAGCGGTGACGCGATCGACCAGCGACTGGCCGCTGTGCAAATCGTTGAAGCGGATCGACAATCGAGCTTCCGCGCGCGCCGGGATGACATTGGTGGCCAAGTTGCCGACGGTCAGATCGGTCACTTCCAAGTTGGAAGCCTGGAACCACTCGGTGCCCTCGTCGAGTACCAGCGCGTCGAGCTCGGCGAGGATGCGCGTCAGCTTCGGGATCGGATTGTCGGCGAGGTGCGGATAGGCGACGTGGCCCTCACGCCCCTCGACCGTCAGCCAGATGTTGACCGAGCCGCGGCGGCCGATCTTCATCATGTCGCCCAGCCGGTTCACGCTGGTCGGCTCGCCGACCAGGCACAGGTCGGGATGGTGGCCGGCCTCGCGCATGAACTCGATCAGCGCGCGGGTGCCGTGGAGCGCCGGCCCCTCCTCGTCGCCGGTGACGATGAAGCTGATCGTCCCCACTTCCGCAGGGATGTCGGCGACCGCAGCGACCATCGCGGCGATCGCGCCCTTCATGTCCACCGCGCCGCGACCGTGGAGCAGCTCGCCGCGGACTTCGGGCTCGAATGCGCCGCTGGCCCAGCCTTCACCCGGCGGCACCACGTCGAGATGCCCGGCGAAAGCGAAGTGCCGGCTGCCCGCGGGGCCAGGGCGGATGGCGAAGCAGTTTTCGACCGCGGCGTCCCCGGACCCTGCAATGAAGCGCTTGATCGTGTAGCCGAACGGTCCGATCATCGCTTCGAAAGCGTCGAATACCGCCCCCCGCGCCGGGGTGACGCTGGGCGCGGCGATCAGCCGCTTGGCGAAGTCGAGCACATCGGTCATGTTTGCCCGGCTAGCAGGAGTCGCCGCCCGTGCCCAAGCTCGATCTCGACGCCATCCCCCAGCTCAACACGACCGGCTATCCGCCGCCCTATGACGCCGATGTCGCCGGACGCTGGTTCCGTCGCCTGGCCCCGGTTGCGGGGCTGACGAAGCTGGGCGCCAGCCATGTGGTGCTGAAGCCGGGCGGATTTTCCAGCCAGCGGCACTGGCACCGCGAGGAAGACGAGCTGGTCGTCATGCTGGCGGGCGAGGCGGTGCTGATCGAGGATGCCGGCGAGACAATCGTGCGCCCCGGCGATGTCCTCGCCTGGCCCGCCAATGTGCCGGATGGTCACCGGCTCCACAACCGGACAAACGAAGACTGCGTCTTCATCGCCATCAGCGGCGGCGACAAGGCCAGGGACAGCGGCGAATACCCCGATATCGACATGATCTTCGACGCGGAGGGCTATGCCCGCAAGGATGGCACCCGCTACGCGGCACGGCGGACGCCCTAGCGCGGGGCGGGTTCGGGCAGCGGTCCGGGAGCGAAGGCGCTGTCGAGTAGCGCCGCGATCCGCAAGCCCGCCTGGACGATCCGGCGCTCGACCACGGGTACCGCCGCGGCGATGGCCTCCTGCGTCAACGTAGCAGCCTCGGGCGATTTCTCGCCCTCGGCCAGCGGGCGACCCAATGCATTCGGGTAAACGAAGCCGCGCGCCAGCTCCCAGCTTTCGCGGCCCCAGTCCGCCGGACCGCCCCCGGCAAGTTCGGCACGCTCGTCGGCGGAATAGCGTCGCACCAGCGGCGGCTGCGCGCTGGTGATGGCGCGTTCCGCCAGCACCCCGTCCCACACCGAATGCAAATTGCGGCCCGGTGCGATGCCATAGGTCGCGTCGATATCGTTGCCGCCGCGATCGTCGTTGTCGCCCGAGTGCAGCGGCATATGGATATCCCCCGCGAAGTGGACCATGAAAGCCAGCGCCTCGAGCCGGACATTGCCGGGCTGGCGCTCGTCGGCGAGGAGGCGGTGGTTGCGCTCGATCTGCGCCGAGACGCAGGAGCCGCCCGCGCAGTTCTTGCGCGCGTCATAGGGCTCGCTCACCGGCTCGGTCTGGTAATGCCAGGCGAAGGTGTAGCCCCAGCGCCAGCCCTCGCCGCGCAGACAATCCGGCCAGGTGGAGGCTTGCGCCAAATTGCCCAGCCGACAGTTCGGCGTGCCCAGCTCACGCTCGTAAGCGAACAGCCGGGCGAGCCGCGCGCGTGTTTGCGGTTCGACATTGGCGAGTGCGATGCGCGCCGTGGTCTCGTGGCCGTAGTAGCCCCAGGCCTGCGCCGACTGCGGAACGGCCAGCGCGAGAAGCACCGCGACCAAGCGAAGGATCACGCCGGTTGCGCCTCGTATTGCTCGATCACCCACTCCTCGCTTTCGGAGGCGGCGACCCACTGGACCATCCAGTCGTGCTCCCAGACCGCCTGCATATAGGCGGCGGCGAAACCGGGCACCGGCACCTGATAGCTGATGAAGCGGCTGACCACCGGGGCGTAGAAGATGTCCGCCGCGCCGAAAGTGCCGAACAGGAACGGGCCACCGCCGCCGAAACGCGAGCGTGCCTCCGCCCACAGCGTCAATATCCGCACCATGTCGGCTTTCGCCGCTTCCGAGGGCACGAACCCGTCGAAGCGGCGCCGCACGTTCATCGCGCATTCCGAGCGCAGCGCCTGATAGGAGGAGTGCATTTCCGCGACCATCGAACGCGCCATGCCGCGCGCGACATCGTCTTTGGGCCAGAAGCGTTCCCGCCCGACCTTGTCGGCAAGGTAGTCGAGGATTGCCAGGCTGTCCCACGCCACCACCTCGCCGTCCCACAGGATCGGCACCTTGCCGCTCGAGGGCTGGAGTTCGCCGTCGCCGTGCTTCACCGCCTCCCAATCCTCGCCATAGAGCGGAACCACGATCTCCTCGAAGGCGAGGCCGGACTGTTTGGCCGCCAGCCAGCCGCGCAGCGACCAACTCGAATAGTTCTTGTTGCCGATAACCAGCTTCATGCGTTGCTCCACCAATACGCCCGGCGCGGGTAGGCGTTCAGTCAAAACCTGTCGACCCTGAACAACTCGCGAGGGCCCTTTTTGACCTTGCCGCCGGGAGTGTTAGACCGCGCGGCATGAGCCTGCCCCCCTTTCACCTCGCCTTCCCGGTCCATGATCTGGCCGCCGCGCGCGCCTTCTATGGCGGACTGCTCGGCTGCCCCGAGGGACGCAGCAGCGCCGAATGGATCGATTTCGATTTTCACGGTCACCAGATCGTCGCGCATCTCGCGCCCGAAGCGGGCGACCGCGCCGCGAACCATGTCGACGGACACGACGTGCCGGTGCCGCATTTTGGCGTGGTCCTGCCGATGGCTGCCTGGCGCGCGCTGGCCGAGCGGTTACGCGACGCGGGCGTTGATTTCGCGATGGAACCGACCGTCCGCTTCGCCGGTCAGCCGGGCGAACAGGCGACGATGTTCTTCCGCGACCCCAGTGGCAACGCCCTGGAGATCAAGGCGATGGCCGACCCGGAGAGCCTCTTCGCCACCTGACCCGAGCGGGGTTTAGCACTTCGCCGCCGCGCCGTCCGATGCCGGGACGCGCCCCTCCTGCGCGCTTCCCCTGGCGTAAAGAACTGCCAATAACCCAAGCAATTCTAAGGGTTCGGGGGTTCGATCATTGAAATCACGTCTCGCCATCGCCGCGGCGCTGCTCGCCAGCGCCATGCTGCCCAGCGCCGCCCATGCCGCGATCAACATCACCGGCATTTCGGGCGATCCGGGCTTCCGCTCCGGCGCACTGCATTACACCGGCTCCGGCGGCGCGCTGCCCAATGGCCAGACCAGCATGGCGGCCAATGTCGGCCAGATCAGGCTGACGGGCACCGACACCGCCACCAGCCAGTCGGTCAGCTTCCTCACCTATTGCATCGACATCTTCGACTATGTGGCGACCGGCCTGTTCAACGTCGCCAGTTTCAGCTTCGATGTGGCGAAGGAACAGGCGCTGAAGGTTCTGATGACCAACACCGCCGGGGCCATCGGCGCGGTCGACGGTACGGCGCTGACCGCAGCGCAAAAGGCCGAGCAGAAGAAGAACGTCTCCGCCGCCATCCAGATGGCGGTGTGGGAGGTCGCCTTCGAGACCGCGGGCAATCCTTTCAGCACCACCGCTGGCGATTTCTGGATGAACGGCAGCGGGCTGACCGGGCTCAACGGTGGCGCCAGCAGCGCACAGGCGCTGGCGCAGGGCTATCTCGCCAACCTCAACAGCGGCACCTGGAGCCAGGTCGATCCGAACTGGACGCTGAAGATGCTGGTGCCGCAGGATGCCGCCAACAACCAGACGCAGGTTTTCCTGGTCGGCAGCCCGGTGCCCGAGCCCGCGACCTGGGCGATGCTGATCCTGGGATTCGGTGTGGTTGGCGGGGCGCTGCGCCGCCGTCGCCGTCCGGACCTGGTTTACATCTGATCGAATAAAAATTGCCCGCGGCCATCGCCCGGTAGCCCACCACTGCTGCGGAGGGGGCAGCAGGCAGCCCTCCCGGTTCGGATCGAGCCGGGAGGGTTTTCTTTTGTCGGCTAGACTCCGGCGTCGGCGAGAACCGCGGCGCGCAACTCGGCGATGCCGAGGCCCTTCTCCGCGCTGGTCACATGGAGCTGCGGATAGGCCGCGACGTGCTTGCGCGCCTCGTCCTGCGTGCGCTGAGTCACCTCGTCGAGCTCGCTGGCTTTTAGCTTGTCGGCCTTGGTCAGCACCACGCGATAGCTTACCGCCGCGGCATCGAGCATCGCCATCATCTCGCGGTCGACTTCCTTGGGGCCGTGGCGCGCGTCGACCAGCACCAGCACGCGCGAGAGCACCTGCCGCCCGCGCAGGTAGGAGCGGACGACGTTCTTCCAGCGTTCCACCACCTTCACCGGTGCCTTGGCGAAGCCGTAGCCGGGCATATCGACCAGCCGGAACAGGGTGGGCTCGCCGACCTCGAAGAAGTTCAGTTCCTGCGTGCGGCCCGGCGTCACCGAGGCGCGGGCGATCGAGCGGCGACCCGTGAGCGCGTTGAGCAGCGAGCTCTTGCCCACATTGCTCCGCCCGCAAAACGCGATCTCGGGTACGGTCGGGTCGGGCAGGAATTTCAGCTCAGGCGCGGATTTGAGGAAATCCACCCGGCCCGAAAACAGCTTCTGCGCCCGGCGCTCGGCCTCTGCCTGGCTTTCGGAATCGGTCACCCTTGCGCCGCCGCCTTGGCCGCGGCGCGCTCTTCCTCGATCGCCTTCTTCAGCTGCGGGTGCCTGGCGTAGAGATACTTCTGCTGCGCGATCGTGAGAACGTTGCTGGTGGTCCAGTAGAGCAGCAGCCCGGCGGCGAACGGGGCCATCGCGAACATCAGCACCCATGGCATGATCGCGAACATCTGCTGCTGCACCGGGTCGGCGGGGGCCGGGTTGAGCTTGAACGTCAGCCACATGGTCACGCCGAGCAGCACCGCCAGCACCCCGATGCCCAAGAAGCTGGGCGGGGTGAACTGCAGCAGGCCGAACAGGTTGAGGATCATCGCCGGATCGGGCGCGCTGAGATCCTTGATCCACAGCACGAAGGGCTGGTGGCGCATGTCGACCGCCAGCACGAACACCTTGTACAGCGCATAGAGGATCGGCATCTGCAGCAGCAGCGGCAGGCAGCCCGCGAGCGGATTGACACCCTCGGTCTGGAACAGCTTCTGCATCTCCTGCTGCTGCTTCAGCTTGTCGTCTTTGTACTTGGTCTGGATTTCTTTCATCTTCGGCTGGACGGCCTTCATCGCCGCCATGCTGGCGAAACCCTTCTGCGCGATCGGGAACAGCGCCGCGCGCACCACCACGGTCAGCAGAATGATCGCAAGGCCAAAATTGCCCGCGAAGGCGAACAGCTGCTGGAGCAGCCACAGGAACGGCTTCACGAACCAGCTGAACCAGCCCCAGTCGATGGCGAAGCTGAACTGGGTGACCCCCGCCTTCTCGTAGGTATCGAGCACCGGGCTTTCCTTGGCGCCGGCGAACAGCTGGGTGCTGCGCGTTATGGCGCTGCCGGGTGCAAGCGTGACCGGCGCATAGATGAGGTCGGCGCGGTAGAGGGTGTTGCCCAGCGCACGGTAGGACGCCGTGGCCTGCGCCCCCGCCTGGGGCACCAGCGCGCTGAGCCAGTAGATATCGGTGAAGCCGGTCCAGCCGATCCGGCCCTGCGGCGTGACCGGCCCGTCCTCGGCCAGGTCGGTATAGTCGACGTCGTAGTTGGCGGCATCGCCGAACACGCCCATCGGCCCGGAATGCGCGACCCATTGATCCGGGCTCGCGGTGCGATCGGTGCGGTTGATCAGCGCATAGGGCTGGACCACCACGCCCGCGGCGCCGGTGTTGTCCACCCGCTGTTCGGCGCGGATCATATAATTGGCATCGATCGAGAAACGGACGCGATAGGTCAGCCCGTTCGGACCCTGCTTGCTGAGCGTGACCGGCGTGGTGGGCGTCAGCCGCGTGCCATCGGCCTGCCACGCGCTGGGGGCGAGCCGCTGACCATTGGCGAGGAAGCCGAATTCGGCGAACTGCTGCGCCGGGGTGCCCGCGGGCGAGAACAGCCGCACCGGATCGCTGCCGCGCGCCACTGTCTCGCGATAATCCTTGAGCACGATATCGTCGATCGTGCCGGTAGCGAGGTCGATCGACCCCGCGAGCCGCGGCGAATCGATCGGGATGCGGTTGCCCCCGGTCAGCGCGGCGCGCAGGTCGACCGGGCCGTTGGGCCGGCCCTGCGCATCGAGAGTCGCGGGGCTACCTGCAGCCGCGGTCGCGACCTGCTCGGCGGGTGTATCGACCTGCTGCGCCGCGGTGCGCGCGCCGGGATAGAGATAGCCCACCAGCGCGTCCCAGCCGAGCAGCAGCACGGCGGACATCACGACGGCGAGCAGGACGTTGCGCTGGTTCAAGATCGGTCTTTCCGGAAACTCTGGTCGTTATCTGGGAAGGTGTATTGCACAGTCAAGACACCCGATGGTGGCGCCTATGGCACCGGGTCGTAACCGCAGCCCCCCCAGGGGTGGCAGCGCAGTAGCCGCTTCGCCGCGATCCATCCACCCTTGAGCGCACCGTATTTCCTGAGCGCCTCGATGGCATACTGGCTGCACGAGGGGGCGAAGCGGCACGAGGGCGGCAGGATGCGGCTGGGCCCCAGCTGCCACGCGCGAGCGAGCCAGATCAGCGGATATTTCATCGCCCGCGCCCATGCGCTTTGCCGCCGCCGGGGCGACGACGCGGCGGATCGCCTTTGCCGGCGGCAGCGCGAGCCAGCGCGGCGGCGAGTTCCTCGCCGAGCAACGCAAAGTCGCGCTCCATCCCGCCCTCGCGGCCGATCAGCACATGGTCGTGGTCAGCCAAGCCAGAGGCCGGCAGCGCGGCGCGAAGCAATTCGCGGAAGCGCCGCTTCATCCGGTTGCGGACGACCGCATTGCCGATCTTCCTGGTGACGGTGATGCCATAACGCGTGCCGAGCCCGCCATTGGGGTGCGCCAGCAGCACGAAGCCGGGCCGCGCCACCCTGACACCCCGATTCGCCGCCAGAAAATCGGCCCGCTTGCGCATGACAGACAAGGGCTGAGTCATTTCGCTCTCATACACGGAAACGGGCCCCCAAAGGGAGCCCGCAAGGCCGACCGGCCGCCCGCAGCGCCGTCAGGCGCGAGGAAATCGCACGCGCGGACGCGCGTGCGCAAAACGATTACGCGCAGAGCGTCTTGCGACCGCGGCGGCGGCGCAGGCGGAGCACCTTGCGGCCACCCGGGGTCGCCTTGCGCGCGAAGAAGCCGTGGCGGCGAGCGCGCACGAGGTTCGAAGGCTGGAATGTCCGCTTCATCGGATCGTCCTCAAGAATATGTCTGGCGGCGCATCCGGCGACGCACCAATAAAAAGGGCCGCCCCGGAAGGCAGCCGCTTCGTCAGAGGCGCGCGCATACGGATGAGGTGCGGTCCCGTCAAGCGATTCCAGCCCTCTCGACATGGGCAGGAGCACCCGCCATGACGAGCGGACAGGGGTGCAGGGGGTCGCATGGTCGCGCTGGTAAGGACAGTGGCCTATCTCGGGCTGGAAGCGCGCGGGGTCGAGGTGCAGTGCCAGATCGCCGCGGGACTGCCGCGCTTCATGGTGGTGGGCCTGCCTGATAAAGCAGTGGGCGAGAGCCGCGACCGGGTCCAGGCCGCGCTCGCCGCGATGGGCCTCGCGCTGCCGCCCAAGCGGATCACCATCAACCTCAGCCCCGCCGATCTGCCCAAGGAGGGCAGCCATTACGACCTGCCGATCGCGCTCGCGCTGCTGGCGGCGATGGGCGTGACCGATGCCGAACAACTGACCGAGTATATCGCGGTGGGTGAGCTGGCGCTCGATGCGCGCATCGTGCCTTCGCCCGGCGTGCTGCTCGCCGCGATCTTCGCCAGCAGCACCGAGGCGGGACTGATCTGCCCGCGTGCGCAGGGGGCGGAAGCGCGCTGGGCCAGCGGCGTCCCGGTGATCGCCGCGCCCGACCTCGCCAGCTTGCTCAACCACCTCAAGGGCACGCAGCGACTGCCCGAGCCGCAGCCCGGCGCGGTCGAACCGCGCGTGCCAGGGCCAGACCTCAAGCAGGTGAAAGGCCAGGAAACCGCCAAGCGCGCGCTCGAGATCGCGGCCGCTGGTGGCCACAATCTGCTGATGATCGGCCCGCCGGGCGCGGGCAAAAGCCTGCTGGCAAGCTGCCTGCCGGGCCTGCTGCCCGAGCTGACTCCCGGTGAGGCGCTCGAGGTCAGCATGGTGCAATCGGTCGCGGGTACGCTGGAGGAGGGGCGCATCAGCCGCGCCCGCCCGTTCCGCGCGCCGCATCACAGCGCCAGCATGGCCGCGCTCACCGGCGGCGGGCTGAAGGTGAAGCCGGGCGAGGTCAGCCTCGCGCATCTGGGCGTGCTGTTCCTCGACGAGCTGCCCGAGTTTCAGCGAGCGGTGCTCGATTCGCTTCGCCAGCCGCTCGAAACGGGTAAGGTCGATGTCGCGCGCGCCAATGCCCACGTCAGCTTCCCGGCGCGCGTGCAGCTCGTCGCGGCGATGAACCCGTGCCGCTGCGGCCATCTGGGCGATCCGGCCCTGGCGTGCAGCCGCGCGCCGCGCTGCGCCGCCGATTACCAGAGCAAGGTGTCGGGGCCGCTGCTCGACCGCATCGACCTGCACGTCGAAGTCGACCCCGTCAGCGCCGCCGACCTTACCCTGCCCCCGCCCACCGAGGGCAGCGCCGAAGTCGCCGCGCGGATCGCCGCCGCCCGCGCGATCCAGACCGGGCGGTTCGACGAGACCGGCGCGCGCACCAATGCCGAGCTTGAAGGCGACGCGCTTGATCGCTTCGCCGCCCCCGACGAACCGGGCCAGAAGCTACTGATGCAGGCGGCGCTGGCGATGCGCCTCTCGGCCCGCGGCTATACCCGTATGTTGCGGGTCGCCCGCACTATCGCCGACCTCGCAGGGGCCGACAACGTCGGCCGCATCCATATCGCCGAGGCGCTAAGTTACCGGCGCCAAGCCCCGCGGGCGTGATCGCGTCCGTGGTCAGCGCGGCTTGTGCAGCGCATCGACCTGGCCGGTCACCACGCTGACGACCGGAATGCCGTCCACGGACTCGGGCAGAACGCGTTGATCGGCGGCGCTGTCGACGCCGATCATGATCGCCGACCGCCCCAGCGCATCGCGGGTTTCCCCGACCATCGTGACACCCGGCAATCGCATCAGCCGGTCGCGTTCCTGCTCCAGCACGCGCGCCGCCGCTCCGGGCGCTTCCTCCGCAGACGCTCCGACCGGTTTCCCGCCGGGCGCAGACAGCGCCGCGGGGTCGGGCATTTCCCAGTCATCATCATTCTGTGGCATACAGCTTGCTCCCGCGAGGACGGCGGCCACCACGATGCGGCCGCCGCCTTTCGCCACTTCAGTTATACATCCGGACGCCCAGCGCGCTCAAGACGCGGGTGATCCGGTTGCCGAAGGTGGTGCCGCCGCCGCCAGCGAACAAAAGGCCTACGGGTGCCAGGCCCTGGCTCCATTCCCAGATGAGCGAGCCCGAATCGCCGCCTGCGCTGAACCCGGCGCTGGTGGTGCCGACGATCGCCATCTGGTCGCGGAAATGGGCCACCCGTCCACCGCCGAAGTTGACGTTGACGCTCACCCCGACCGCGGTAACCCGCCCGGCCTTGAGCTGCGTGGTTCGCCCGGTCTTGCCCACGATCATCCCCACGCGCGGCGCGACCGGAACCGCGCCGACGCGGAAGAACCGCGGCGTGGTGCCCGACAGATACATCAGCTCGCGACGCACACGATCCGGCCATGCCCAGCCCGTGGCGCAGTCGACATAGTTGATCCCGCCGGCGAAATTGATCCGGACGAAGGATTCCAGGATCGCGATCTGATCCTGCGGGCAACGGCCGCCATCGTAAGTTCCCGGTTGGCAGATGCAGTCGCCCAGCCGCGAATCATTGCTGTTGGCCAGGACGTGGTTGTTGCTCAGGATCATCAGCCGCCGGTCGCGCGGAGCCTGTATGCCGCGCACCAGACAACCGAGGGTTCCGGCGGTCACCTTGTAATGGCCGACCGAAATGCCGCCCGGCGCCGGACGCATCCGCATCCGGTGCGAGAATGCATCGACGACACCGACCGGCACCTGCAGGATCGGAACCGTCGACAGCGCACTGGTGCCCGCAACGGCAGCGATCTCGCTGGACAGCTGCTCGTGGCTGGTCCGTTCGACGGTGAATACCACCAGACCGGTTTCGCCCGGCAACAGGTTGTGGGCATCACCGCTGGCCAAGGCCGCGGGATCGCCGGCGCCATAGCCGATGCCGACGATGTTGCCGCCGTCCAGCGACTGAACGGAGGCCGCTTCGGTCGCGGCAGCGGCGTCGCCTGCAAGCCGGTTCTCGATTTCGGCCTTGAGCGCGGTCAGGTCGGAACTGGCGCCGGCCTCGATCTCGGCTTGCTCCTGCGCCGCTTCCTGGTCGCCCAGGTCGGAACCGCCGGGGCTGTCGAAGCTGTCTTCGGACCCGCTCTGAGCTCCTCCGGCGCCGCCGCCGTCACCGGGTTGATCGAAGCCATCTTCGGGCGAGCCTTGCTCGTCGCCGCTTCTGGATGTGGGTTTCCTCGCCATGATGTTCTCCTCCGTTTGCAATGGCGATTCCGCGGGGGTTGCCCTCGTCGCCAGTGATGTTCGCGATACGCACGGGTGTGCGCCGCCGCGATCCGAAGGTTCGAGAATTATTATATAATGGTTTGGAGGCCGCGAGTCTTTAATACGACTCGACTTGATGACCTCGACTCGAATAACCACACTATTTGACTCAGATCAAGCATTCATCGAATATGTGATAATACAGATTGTCTACCATGCTTCTTTTTGATACATCGATAGGTGTCGAGTTCAGTTTTCTTAATTCACTTTTAACCATGAAATGGTGAGCTGAGTCATCGAATAGCGCATTCTGTGGATAGTAACTTATTGATACGGCTATGTTCGCCGCTGGCACTGACTGGGGACCGATTACAGCGGTGATCCCGGACGATTGTTAAGCCAGTTTCGGGTGGGCCGTGCAGCTCCGGTGTCGCCATCACGAGCAGGCTGCCCCCAGAATCAACGCGTTCAGAAAACGCTGTGATCCCCGCGCTCGACCGTGGCGGTACCCGCCAGAACCTCGCGGTAGTGCTCGAACAGCATGTCGGTGCCAGTCGAAGGCGTCGCTGCGGCATCGTAGCGACCAGATTGCGGATTGAGCAGCAACATGGATTCGGTGGCGTAATAATGGCCGATCCGGGCGAGTTCGGACTTAGCGGCGAGGCGCGGCATCATCCTTCCCGCAACGCCAAGTCCGGTAGCGATAGCACTCAGCAACGCCGGAGGGACCGCTCGAAACTTGGGCTCGCGTCCCAGCATCGTGAACAGCGCTTCGCCCTGCTGCCGCGGGGTGATGGCCGGCCCCGGCCCGCCGATCGGCAGGATGCGGTTCCGGCGGCTTTCGTCGGTGAGGCAGCCGATCATGAACTCCGCCAGGTCGCGGTCACTGATCGGCTTGCAGGCGGTCAGCGTCCCGTCGCCAAACAGCAGGAAGGGGCGGCCCCGCCGCACCCGGTCGATCTGGCCCGAAAGCGATTTGAAGAACGCGGTCGGCCGCACGATCGAATAGCGCATGCCCGATTCGATCAGCGCCTTCTCGAACGCCAGCTTGGCCTGTTGAAACGCCAGCAGGGGCTTCTGCACGCAGATGGCGGATAGCAGGACAAAGTGTCCGACGCCTGCTCGCCGCGCGCCGTCCAACACAGCGATATGCGCGGCGTAGTCGACCGCCCAGGCATCGCTCGGCAAACCCGTACGTGACGCCATGCACGAGATCGCCGCCTCGAACGGCTCACCGGCGAACACTTCGCGCGCCAGCGATGCGGGATCGAGCGCAGTGGTCTGCTTGACCTCTGCCCCGACGAAGGCCTTGTCGCCGGGTGAATCGCGGGTGACGGCAACAACCTCGTGCCCCTGCTCCACGAGCGCGGTGACCGTGGCGCGGCCGATGGTGCCCGTGGCACCGAACACGCAAACCCGCATCCGCCCGATCGCTCAGGCGGCTGGCAACGTCAGCCGAGCGAACGCCTCGCGCAGCGCCGTGGGACCAGCGGCCTCCAGTGCCCCGCCCGTCACTTCGGCGGGTGACCAGAACAAGGTGGGCGCTTCATCGTCGAGCATCGCCCACGCCGGGAACATCCGCTCGCTCACCTCCTCGTTCAGCAACAGCCCAACCTCGCAATGCCGGTCGTCAGTCGCAATCCGCGCATACAGCGCGTCGATCGCGGACGACGGGCCTTCGATGAGTTGCAGGTACAGGTCGTGGCGGCAGATCAACGCCCCGGTGATCTCGTCGCGGGGATTGTTGCGGCGCGCGCTCGAGAGGATTCCGGCGAGCATCGCCTCGTCGAAGCCGAACGGCTGCGAGCGATAGATTAGCTGCCTCATGACGATCCACTCCAGGTATCAGCCTGCCTTGAAGACACGCTAGGCTATCGGATCGGCGCAGCATAGGCCGCCACGATGCAGCTGCCGACATTACGATCAGAACGGCGCGACAGGCTCGTACATCATCGCGATGGTGGCGATCGCGCCGGACACTTCCAGACCCACCTCGATCTTCCAGACAAGCTTGTCGGGCCCAGGTCCCTCCGGCAAAATCGTGATCAGGTGCTGTTGCCGGCGGGATGTCGCCGATGACAGGCGCTCGACGCTCCACGGCTTCGAGAAGTCCAGTGCGAGAAAGGCGTCGCGTGGGGACACGTCCGCCTTGTCGTAGCTGGCAATCGAACCGGATTGCAGGCGGAAGAGCGATGGCTTGCCCGACCGCAAAGCCGCCTGAGCCTGCGCGATCTTGTCGATCAGCAGCGAAGCATCCTCGCCACTGATCTTGGTGAGCTGTGGCGGAAATTCCGCCTCGGCAGCCGCAGGCGCGGCCAGGGCGAGAGCAGCAAGACACGCCGATTGCAGCAACGATCTCATGGTAAGTGGCTAGCAGCAAGCAGGTTCGCCGACAACGGTGCGCTGGCTGCACCCGCTCGACCGGGCGCTCAGCCGCCCGCGCCCGCGCCCATGTCGAGCTTGATCGGCGTCACGCGGTGCTCCTCGGTGCCCTCGAACTTCTTGAGGAAATCCTCGATCGGCACAGCCTGACTGCGGTCCACCATCGGGTTGTGGGCGGCAGTGTCGATGACGCGTAATTCGCCTTCGTTGATGCGGACATGAAGATAGGGCACCCAGACGTCGCCGTATTCGGCTTTCTGGTACCACACGTCGAGCACGTCGTAGCTGGCCCAGCGGCCGTCGGGCTCCTGCAGACGCAACCCCTCGCCGATGCGCGGGACGACGATCGTCTTCAGCCGAAAAACCGACTGATGCGTTTCGTTCTGGACTTCCACTTCGATCACGTGCGCCCCGTTCCCAACGTTCATCGGGAGCCCCGTCCGAGGGCCGATGACAGGGCTATGGCAGCGAAGCGTTGACGCGGATTTAACGATGACGTCACGCCGCCGCAGCGGCGATGAGGAACTGGCGTCAGCCGTGGGCGCGCTTCAGGGCGACTGCGGGAATGACGCCCACCGCGCTCTTGTCCACGAAACACAGATCGTGTTTGTCGATCGCCCGGCCATCGTGCGCGGTGATGGTGACGGGGCCGATCGGCAGCCGGTCGCGTTCGTCGACCAGGACCGGATTTTCCATGACTTCGGTCCCGTATTTCTGGCCCCACTGTCGCAGCGCCAACATCGCGGGCAGCAGATCCATGCCTTTCTCGGTAAGGCGATATTCGATCTTGCGGCGGTCCTCGGCGATGGCCTGGCGCGCCAGGATGCCGTGTTCGACCAACCGGCCAAGCCGGTTGGAGAGGATATTGCGGGCGATGCCGAGCTCGCTGAGGAATTCCTCGAAGTGGTGCACGCCGTTGAAGCTGGCGCGTAGGATCATGAAACTCCAGCGTTCGCCCATCACCTCGAGCGCCTGCGGCAGACCGCATTCGGTCAATTCGCGGAGAGGCTCACGCAGTTCGCCCATGGTCATCCTTTTTTCCCGTGTCTTCCGTAGCGACAAACGCAGTGTTTGACAAAAAAGTTTCACAAAAGAGTTTCTGGTTGCAACTCGAAACCTAATCAAATAGGTAGTGATTCGCAACCCATCCCCGCCCAGTGGTGGCAAGGGGGCAAGTTGCGGCGAGGATACCCCCGTCCCCGCCTCTTGCTGAGAAGCAAAAAGGACGTTCGTTATGACCCGCTCTCTCCCCCGCCTCGGCAGCATCGGCGCGCTCGGCCTCGCGCTTACCTGGACCGCGTTGAGCTTCGGCGCCGCGCTAACCCCGGCCCCCGCGACGGCCCAGAACCCGGCCAAGGCGCACTACCGCGCCGAACTGGCGCAGCCCGCAAGCGCCCCGCGCGCCATTGCCGGCAATCTCGTCTGGGCCTGCCAGGGCACCAGCTGCACCGCCGACAAGGGCACCAGCCGTCCGCTGCGAATTTGCCGCGAGCTCAACCGCAAGCACGGCACGATCGCCAGCTTCACTACCAAGGGCGAAGCGCTGCCTGCAGAAGAACTGGCGCGCTGCAACGCCTGACCCACTCCAGACTGTCCCCGCCCTCCTCTCCATCCGGGCGGACCTCCTGGCCCCTGGCGCGACCCGCGCTGGGGGCTTTTGTTATGCGGCGAGCAATCCGCGCTCGACCAGTTCGGCGCGCAAGGTCGGCGCGTCGATGAAGTGGTGGGCGTGCCAGCCGCAGGCGCGGGCACCTTCGACATTGGCGAGGTTGTCGTCGATGAACAGCATCGCCTCGGGCGCACGGCCGAAGCGGCGCGCGGCGAGCGCGTAGATCGCCGGATCGGGCTTCACCAGCCGTTCCTCGCCCGACACCACGATATCGCCGAACAGGTCGAAGATCGGCGCGGTGGGGCGGAAGGCGGCCCAGAACTCGGCACCGAAATTGGTGATCGCATAGAGCGGCACCTTGGCGGCATGAAGCGCGCGCACGACCTCAAGGCTGCCCGGCACCGGACCGGGAATGGTCTCATTGAATCGGGTGGCATAGGCGGTCACGAACCGCTCGTGCGCGGGGAAGGCGGCGATGCGTTCGGGCACCATCTCGGCGAGTGGGCGCCCGGCGTCGTGCTGGAAATGCCACTCCTCGGTTATGACTTCGGCAAGGATGTGATCCCGCTCGGCTGGGTCGTCAGTCAGCTTGTCGACCAGTGCAGCGAGCCGCCACTGATAGAGCACCCGGCCAACATCGAACACGACTGCTCGAATTTCTGGCGCTTCGATCATCACAGACCCCTAAACGCGAACGGCCCGCGCTCCTTGCGGAGGCGGGCCGTCCAGACACCAAGCGATTCGCTTAGCCCTGACGGGCCTTGAAGCGGCGGTTGGTCTTGTTGATGACATAGGTGCGGCCGCGGCGGCGGATCACGCGGCAATCGCGGTGGCGGTCCTTGAGGGACTTGAGGCTGTTGCGGATCTTCATGACTGTCCCGTTCAAACAAATACGCGCCGGAAGCGGCTCCGACGCGTCCAAATATCAGCGGGCCCGTTAGCGTCATCGCCCTATCCGGTCAAGAGGACGAGGCGGGATTGGTGCCTTTCGCCGCGCGATGCGTTAGACCGCCATATCACTTGAGGATTCCCGCCATGCGCCCCGCTCTCCTAGCCCTACCGCTGCTACTCGCCGCCTGCACCACGCCGCAGGGCCCGGTCGAGGTCACCCGCTTCGTCGATACCGCCGGGGCCGCGCGGCTCGGCCAGGGCACCGTCTTCGTCGAGAGCGCACCGGGCTCGCCCGACGGGCTCGAGGCCGCGCCCTACAAATCCGCCGTCGCCGCGCAGCTCACCCGCCTCGGATACCGCGAAGCCTCCCGAGCCAGTGCTGACCAGATCGCCCAGGTTCGCGTCGATCGCTTCGTCGAGAGCGCCGAAGGCCGCCGCAATCCCGTCAGCGTGGGCGTGGGCGGCTCGACCGGCTCGTATGGCTCGGGGGTGGGGCTGGGCATCGGCATCAATCTGGGCGGCGGCGGCGGTCCGCAGACCGGCACCCGGCTCGCCGTCACCCTGCGCGATGCCCGCACCGCTGAAACCGCCGCGCCCAACCTGTGGGAAGGCCGCGCGGAGATCCGCACCGGGGCCAAGTCACCCCTTGCGGAGCGCAGCGCAAACGCCCAAGCGCTCGCCGCGGCGCTGTTCCGGGACTTCCCGGGCCGCGGTGGTGAAACGGTGCAGGTAAGGGTTACCGAGTGAGCGACATCGCGATCGACGCAGGGTTCGACAGCGGCAATATCGAGGTTCTGGAGGTCAGCGGAGCGAGCGCGAAGCTCGCCATCCCGCGCGACCACATGAGCGAGTTCAAGCAGTGGTTCCACTTCCGCGTCTCGGGCGCGAAGGGCCGCGAGCTGGCGCTCACCATCACCGGCCTGAACGACAGCGCCTATCCCGGCGGCTGGCCCGGTTATGACGCGGTGGTCTCCGAAGACCGCCAATACTGGGGCCGGGCCAAGTCCAGCTTCGACAAGGATGCCGACGGCGGCACGCTGACCATCCGCTACACGCCGGCGAGCGACTTGGCCTGGTTCGCCTATTTCGCGCCCTATTCGATGGAGCGGCACCACGATCTGATCGCCGAGGCCGCCGCCTCGCCCGGCGTCGATTATCGCCGCCTCGGCACCACGCTCGACGGCCAGCCGATCGACTGCCTCGAGCTGGGCACGGGCGAGAAGCAGGTCTGGCTCTACGCGCGCCAGCATCCCGGCGAGAGCATGGCCGAATGGTGGATGGAAGGCGCGCTCGAGGTGCTGACCGACCCCGCCGATCCGGTGGCGCTCGGCCTGCGCAAAGCGTGCCGCTTCCACATCGTGCCCAACTGCAACCCGGACGGATCGCGCCGGGGGCATCTGCGGACCAATGCGGTGGGGGTGAACCTCAACCGCGAATGGCACGAGCCGAGCGCGGAGAAGAGCCCCGAGGTGCTGGCGATCCGCAATGCGATGGACGAAACCGGCGTCGACTTCGCGATGGACGTCCACGGCGACGAGGCAATCCCGGTGGCCTTCATCGCCGGCTTCGAAGGCATCCCTTCCTGGCAGGACGAGCAGGGCGAAGGCTTCTATCGCTACCAGCGGATCCTCGCCCGCCGCACCCCCGATTTTCAGACCGAGCTTGGCTATGTGAAGTCCAAACCCGGCAGCGCGAACCTGTCCATGAGCACCAACCAGGTCGCCGAACGCTTCGGCGCGGTGGCGATGACGCTGGAAATGCCGTTCAAGGACAACCCCGCCGCGCCGGAGCCCGCGCAGGGCTGGAGCCCCGAGCGCAGCAAGCACCTGGCCCGCGACTGCCTCGCCGCACTGCTGGAGTGGCTGGCGGAATAGGCCACGCTGCTCTCCAAAGGTGAGGCAAAGGTGAGCCCAAAACGCGCTGCCAGAATAGGCAGCTGTTACACCGACCGGCATCGGAATAAAAACTTCGCTAGGCCGGGAAAGGCAAAAATTTGAGCTGCCTGCGCGCCAGATCGGCTGATCTGGCGTGACCTTTCGCGCGCTGCGTTGCCGCCAAAAACATGCACTTAGGTAGAGCCACAGTCGGCCTGCCAACAGCAGAGCCGATGCCATCACAGGATGCGCTATCTCGTTCATCGGCGAGTTTAGGCCATAAGTAGCGTCATGTAGGAAAGTGGTTTTTCGTTCCGACGGTAACGTCCAGACGAGTATTGGGAGCAATCGCTTCCAGGCGCACCATGTTGATGCCGGACAAGGAATTCTCCGACACGCTGGAGTTCGACGCCGCCAGGATCGAGGAGGCGATCCTGGCCGGGCGCAAGCTGGTGGACGATGAGGGGCCGAAGCTGAAGGCGTTTCTGGGGGTTTGAGGGTTATGCGCTCAGGTTACTGCCCGTTCTCGACGTAGCGAAGTTGCCCTCATCTTTGGCCCAGCACGCGGCAGCTCGAAACCTGCTGTGGTGCCAAGGCAAAGCTGTTCGGCGAATCACCCCGAAGAACATTGCCCTGGATGCCCATTATATCCCCGTTGGTGGCATTCTGAATGTAGGCGATGTCGACTTCGATCTCGAGCCTTTTGGAGAGATCGCTTTCGCTTCGCCCATAATCAACTGTCGCCCTTATTACTCCAGTCGGAGAAATCAATGATTCAGTTTGAGGAATTTCGATTGGATCTGAAAAGATGTGGAGCGAGTTGCTGTATCGGGGAACTTGTCGAATTCTTCCCTCATTGGAATAAGAGCCGGAATTATTACCTATGTTTGCCGCAATACTGGAAATTTTGGCAAATATTGTAAAATTGTTGGGGTTGAGAATACAAAGACCGATTTGAGCAGCATCGGCGCCGCTAGCCATTGTCGTGTTGTTGAATGCAATATCGTAGGAAGCTTCGTAGGCGTCGTATCGAAGGTTTTGTCGATGAATAATGAGCCAAGAGAACAAGGCGGCTATGAGGAACAACACCACCATTGCGGCAGTCGCTTTCTCATTAGACCAGTGGATTGCTACGTAAATGGAGGCGGCAGCACTGACAAGCGTAAGGGTCCAGAATTCGAGAAGATGAATCTCATCAAATCGGCCAGAAAAGTACGTCACAGCTGCAAGCGCAGCTAGGATAATCCATCCGATATTTCTGGCGTCTTTAAACGCTCCCCAGGCCTGTTTCATCTGGACCCTCGCCTGATGCAAACCACACATCTGCTCAGCGCGCGATGAAGTCGTCCTGCTGGCTAGAGCCTCATATCGCCTTATCCGGCTGAAGTAATGCGCTGATTGCGTCGGGTCTGCTCAATGAGAAGCAGAGATCGCAACTCGGTCGCCTCAATCCCGCAACACCTGCGCCGCCACATCCTCCATCGAGCCCGTTACCAGCAGCGGGCTGCTGCCGATGATGCCCACCAGCGTCTGGCCGTTCTCGCCGGTGCGCAGCCAGGCGATGTTGCTGGCGACGACGAGGTAATCGCCGCCGCGCGACTTGAGTTCGATGAATTTCATAGGGCCGGTCCTTCTGCCCGCCTTATGCCGCACAAGCTTGCTCGAAGCGGTTAACGCGCGGGCGATTTCGCCCCGCGTCCGGACGGCTTGCCGGCGCCGTGCATTTAATTGCAGCCAAATGCGCCGCTCGCCCGTAGACTCATCGAACGAAAGGGCACTTCCACACATGCATCAGATCGAACGCGGCGCGGGACGCGCGCTCCTGCTCATCCACGGATTGGGCGGGAGCTGGCAATCGTGGAACCCCATCCTCGAGGCGCTGAGCGCGGAGCGGCGCGTTATCGCGATCGACCTGCCCGGGCATGGCGCGACCCCGGCTGAGCCCGGCAGCGACACCTTCGCCGGTCTGGCGGACGCGGTCGAACGCTACATCGCCGAGAACGATCTCGCCGGGATCGACATCGTCGGCAGCTCGATGGGCGCGCGGATGGTGCTGGAACTGGCGCGACGCGGCGGCGTGGGCAGCGTGGTGGCGCTGGACCCCGGCGGGTTCTGGCGCGGGTGGGAGCGCGGCTTCTTCAAGACCACCATCGGGCTGTCGGGCAAGCTGCTGCGCGCCATCCGCCCGGCCCTGCCGGCGATCAGCCGCAGCGCGGTGGCGCGCACGGCGTTGCTCGCGCAGCTTTCGGCGCGGCCGTGGGCGCTGGCTCCCAAGCTGGTGGAAACCGAGCTGATCGGGCTGACCGAGACGACCACCTTCGACGCGCTGGTCCGCGATCTGGCCACTGGCCCCGAGCAAACCGGCCCGGCAGCCGATCCGGCCCGCAAGATCGTGATCGGCTGGGGGCGGCAGGACCGGTTGTGCCTGCCGCGCCAGGCCTCGCGCGCGCAGGCCGCCTTCCCCTCGGCGGAGCTGCACTGGTTCGACAATTGCGGGCACTTCCCGATGTGGGATGCGCCGAAGGAAACCGCGGCGCTGATCCTCGCGGCGACCGGCTGAGGGTTACGCCACCACCGGCTCCAGCACCCGCAGCGTCCTTGCGTCGCCGTCCAGCTCTACCCGCGCGCCGCTGGGCAGGCTGAGCTGGTTGCCGATATGGCCGGTGTTGAAGCCGGTCAGCGCGGGGATGCCGAGCGGGGCCATGTAGTGGTCGATGAGCTGGTCGATGGTGAAACCCGCGTAATCGGACGCGGTGGTGGCGCAGCTGGTGCATTGGCCGAAGACTATGCCCGCCAGGCCGTCGAGCACGCCCGCCAGCTTCAACTGCTGGAACATCCGGTCGACGCGGTATTCGCTTTCGTTGACGTCCTCGAGAAACAGCACCGCGCCCTTCATGTCGGGCAGCCAGGGCGTGCCCATCAGCGTGCTGAGGATGGTGAGATTGCCACCGAGCAGCCGCCCGCTCGCCTTGCCGCCGGTGATGGTGCGCGCGGGGCGGTTCGCCTCGGCTTCAATTGCCGCGCCGCCGAGGGTTGGCGTATCGGCGGCGAAGGCGAGCCGCCAAAGGCTCTCCCAGCTCAGCTTGCGCCAGCTGCTCGTCGCATTGCCGCCGTGGATGGTGGGGAAGCCCGCCCGCGCGGCGAAGGCGAGGTGGAGCGCGGTGGTGTCGGAAAAGCCGATCAGGAGCTTGGGATTGGCGCGGATGCTGCCCCAATCGAGCAGCGGCAGGATGCGCGCCCCGCCCCAGCCGCCGCGGACCGCGAACACCGCTTTGACCTCAGGATCGCCAAAGGCCGCGTTGAGGTCGGCGGCGCGCTGTTCGTCGGTGCCCGCGAGATAGCCGTATTGCCCGCCCGCGTTGGGGCCGAACTTGGGAACCAAGCCCATGCCGCGGATCCAGTGCTCGGCGCGGTCGAGCCCGTCGTCGGTCGATAGCGTGCTGGCGGGGGAGACGACGCCGACGGTATCGCCGAGGTTGAGGCGCGGCGGTTTGCGGGTGCTGCGCGGCCAGGCGGGGGTGGCGGCGAATGCAGCCAGCGCCGCCGCGCTGCCGATGAGCGCGCGGCGGTCGATCACGTCAGGCTGGCCGGGCCGAAGGCGTGGGGGAGCAGTTCGGACAGCTTCACCCGCCGCACCTCATGCGCGCCGACGCAGAGAATGTCCGGATCGGTGCCGCCCAGTTGGGCCAGCTCGTTGAGCACCTGGCGGCAGCGCCCGCAGGGCGTGATCGGCTCTTCCGCCGGGCCGGTGACCGCGACCGCCTCGAGGCCGCCGCGCACGCCATCCGCCATCGCCTTGCCCACCGCCACCGTCTCGGCGCAGAGCGCGAGGCCGTAGCTGGCGTTCTCGACATTGGCGCCGGTCACCATGCTGCCATCGGCAAAGCGCAAGGCCGCGCCGACGGCGAAGTTCGAATAGGGGGAGTAGGAATGCGCCGCGGCCTCGCGGGCGGCGGCGATGAGTTCGTCGTCGGTCATGGCGCGTGCCTAACCGCGAAAATCCGCGCTGGCGAGGCTGGCGCCATGCCAAGCCTTCGCCCGCCCATTCGCTTACCGCACCAGCCCCAGAGCCTGGTAGGTGGCATCCAGGGTCGGGACCGCCAGCTCGCGCGCTTTCGCCGCGCCGCGCGCGAGGATCGCGTCGAGCGCCTCGCGGTCGGCGAGCAATTCATTGAAGCGCGCCGAGATCGGACGGAGCGTTTCCACCAGCAGCTCGCCCAGCCGGGGCTTGAACCCGCCGAAGCCCTGCCCGCCGTGTTCGGCCAGCACCCCCTCCACGCTGCCATCGGTCAGCGCGGCGTAGATCGTGACGAGATTCAGCGCCTCGGGCCGCCCCGCCAGCCCGCCAGCCTCGCTAGGCAGCGGTTCGGCATCGGTCTTGGCCTTCTTCACCTTCTGCATCACGATCTCGGGCGCATCGACCAGATTGATGCGGCTCATATCGCTGGGGTCCGATTTCGACATCTTCGCCATGCCGTCGCGCAGGGACATGATCCGCGCGGCTTGAGGCGGCATGATCGGCTCGGGCAGGGTGAAGGTTTCGCCGAAATCCACATTGAACTTCTGCGCGATGTCGCGCGCCAGCTCGAGATGCTGCTTCTGGTCCTCGCCCACCGGAACATGGGTCGCCTGATAGAGCAGCACGTCGGCGGCCTGGAGCACGGGATAGGCGAATAGCGCGAGCGATTGGCCCTCGCGGTTCTTCCCCGCCTTGTCCTTCCACTGCGTCATGCGATTGAGCCAGCCCATGCGGGCGGTGCCGCTGAGCAGCCATTGCAGCTCGGCGTGCTGGGGCACCTGCGCCTGGTTGAACAGGATCGAGCGGTTGGCATCGATCCCGCAGGAGGTGAGCGCGGCGGCCATTTCCAGCGTGGCGCGGCGTAGCCCCTCGGGCTCATGCGGCATCGATATCGCGTGGAGGTCGGCCAGGAAGAACAGGCATTGCGAGCCCTCGGGCATGGCGTCCTGCATCCGCACCCAGTTGCGGATCGCGCCGAGGTAATTGCCGAGGTGGAGATTGCCCGTGGGCTGGATGCCGGAAACGACGCGCATGGTAATCCTGTCGCGAGGGAAATGAACGGCGCGGGTCGGTCGCCGACGCCGTTATGTCAAGCTTCGCGCCGGGCTAGCCGCGCAATGGTGTCGCGGTCGAGCACCCCGAGCAGCGCTGCCAGCCCGAAGTAGAGCGCCCCGCCGACGCTCACCAGCGCCAGCACTGCCGCCACGCGCTCGAGCCCCCCGCCGGTGTAATAGGCATCGCCATAGGGCATCGCGAACCACAGCGCCGCGCCCATCGCCGCGCCCGCCAGCACGATCCGCGCGAGCCGCCCGATCACGCGCCCCGTCAGGTGGAACTGGCCGCGGCGCACCAGCAGGATGTAAAGCAGCGCGGAATTGATCCACGCCGAGGCCGAGCCCGCCAGCGCCAGCCCGACCACGCCGAGCCGCGGCACCAGCAGCAGGTTGAGCACGACATTGAGCGCCAGCGAGACCAGCGCGGTATAGACCGGCGTCTTGGTATCGCGGCGCGCGAAGTAATTCGGCACCAGCACCTTGACCAGGACATAGGCCGGCAGCCCGACCACCAGCGCGCTGACCACCGCACCGGTGGCCATGGAATCGGCGAGCGTATAGGCCCCCCCGGTGTAGAAGGCCCGCGTTACGGCGGTGCCGGTGACATACAGCGCAATCGCGGCCGGCACGGTGAGCAACATCGCCAGCTCGATGGCGTTGGACTGCAAGCGCTGCGCCGCATCGGCATCGTCGCTGGCGATGTGGCGCGACAGCGCGGGCAGGATCGCGGTGCCCAGCGCGATGCCGATGATGCCCAGCGGAAGCTGGTTCAGCCGGTCGGCCATCGCGAGGAAGGTATAGGAGCCGTCGGGCAGGCTGGAGAGGAAGAACAGGTCGATGAAGCGGCTGGCCTGATAGACGCCCGCGCCCAGCACCGCGGGCAAGACCAGGATGCCCAATTCCTTGACCCCCCGGGTGATGCGCGGCGCGCGCAGCTTCATGCGGAAGCCCGCGCGATGCGCGAACCACCACAGCCACACCAGTTGCAGCACGCCCGACACGGTGACGGAAACGGCGAGATAGAAGCCGGTCATGCGCCTCGCAGCCTCGTTCTCGCCCAGCATCATCCCGGCGATGAGCGCGACGACCATGCAGACATTGAGCAGGATCGGCGCGGCGGCGGCGGCGGCGAAGCGCGAGAGCGAATTGAGGATGCCCGCGAACAGCGTCGCCAGGCTCATGAACGCCAGATAGGGGAACGCGACCCGCGCCATCAGCACGGCGAGATCCATCAGTTCGGGATCGCGCTCCATGCCCTCGCTGGAGAAGAGCCCGGCGATCCACGGCATCGCGATTAGCGCCAGCGCGCCGAAGACGATCAGCACCGGGATCAGAAAGGCCATCACCTCTTCGGCGAAGCGGCGCGCCTCGGAAAGATCCCCGAACCCGTCCTCATCGTCGGCGTTCGCATCGCGCGGAGCCATGCGCCGGTTGAACAGCGGCACGAAGGCGCTGGCGAAAGCCCCTTCGGCGAACAGGCGGCGGAAGATGTTCGGAAGCTGGAAGGCCAGCTGCCAGGCGTCGGCCACCCCGCCAGCGCCCAGCACGCGGGCGAGCAACATGTCGCGCGCGAAACCGAACACGCGGCTCACCATGGTCAGCCCGCCGATCGTTCCGACGTTCTTGAGCAGGCTCATGCCGTGATCTGACCCCGACCACATCTCCGTTCGTGCTGAGCCTGTCGAAGCACGATTGGCGAAACCAAGCGCCAATCACCCTTCGACAGGCTCAGGGTGAACGGATGGGGTGGCATGGCTTGATCGTTAGTTGATTTCGCCAGCCGACGGAGCCTCGCCGCCCGGGGCGTTCCCCTCGGCCTGACGCGCCGCGAGTTGCTGCTGGTAGAGCGCGCCGAAGTCCATCGGGTCGAGCATCAGCGGCGCGAAGCCGGCGTCGCGCGTGGCATCGGCGATCACCCGGCGGGCGAAGGGGAACAGCAACCGCGGAGCCTCGGCATAGAGGAAGGCGTGAGCGGCACCCTCGGGGATGTTGCGCAGACCGACGAGGCCGGCATAGCTCAGCTCGACCAGATAGAGATTGCCCTGCGGCATCTTGGCGCCGACCACGATCTTCAGCTCGACCTCGTGCACCTCGTCGTTCACCGGCGTCGCGCCGATGTTGAACTGCACATCGACATTGGGCTGGTCGGTCCACTGGAAGCAGGTCGGCGCATTGGGATTCTCGACCGAGAGATCCTTGATGTATTGCGCGATCAGCCCGGCCATCGGGCGGTCGTCGGCCCCATTGGCGCCGGCGGCGGGATCGAAATTCAGGTCGGTGAGGATGTCGCCTTCTTCGGCCATGAGAATTGCCTTCTGCCTGGTAGAATGTCGGTGCCCAGCGGGCGCCGCGAGGCACCTTCCGGCAAGGGATGCGCGCCTAGCAGCCGACGCGAACCGGGGCAATGGGCCCGAATCAGTCGCATTTCGCCCCCGTCCCGGCCCGGTGCGGGTGTTGCCCGATTGTCTTCGCACCCTATCTAGGGCACAAGGAACGAAACCCGTGTCCGGCGCGTCTATATCGAGCCGAAGGAGCAGCTTTTTAGCGTGATCGTCGAAATCGTCATTCTTGCCATGGTTGCCGGGTTTCTCGGCCTCCGGCTCTATTCGGTTCTCGGCCGCCGCGCCGAGCATGAGGAGGAGCAGCCGATCCCCTCGCGTTTCGAGCGCGCTGACGATCGCGTCGAAGCCGGCGAAGAGCGCCGCTCCGTTCTACCCACCCCCGTACGCGGACGGCGCGAGGCGGTGGACGCGAACGAGGCGGGCGTGCGCGCCATCGCCGCCATCGACCCGCGCTTCGACATCACCGGCTTCGTCGACGGCGCCAAGGGCGCCTACCAGATGGTGCTGGAGGCGTTCTGGCAGGGCGACCGCGAGACGCTGCGCGAGCTGTGCGACGACGACGTTTACGCCCAGTTCGAAAGCGCAATTTCGGCGCGCGAGGATGCGGGCGAGACGCTGGACAATCGGCTCATCAGGATCGAGGAAGCCACGATCAAGTCCGCCGAGCTGGACGGCCGCGTCGCCCGCATCGCGGTGTCGTTCGTGGCCGATATCGCGGCGGTGACGCGCGACGCGGAAGGCACCGTGGTCGCCGGCTCGCTCAACGATGCGATCGAAACCCGCGACGTATGGACCTTCATGCGCCACCTCGATTCGTCCACGCCGGACTGGAAGCTCGACGAGACCGACGAAGGCTGAGTTCGAGGGTGTGACGGGCCAGGGAGAGCCGAGAATGCGATTCCTGCCCGCGTTGATCGCGACGCTGCTGTTGGCCGGGTGCGTGCGGATGGTGCCCGAGAGCCGCCCGCCCGCTGCCCCGCCCCCGCCCGTACCGGCCCCCACCGCGACGCCAGCCCCCACCTCCACGCCTACCCCCACGCCCACGCCGCCGCCGGCCCCCATTCCCCCGCCGGTCAGCGCCGGGCCCAGCGTTGCCTCGCTGCGCCTCACCGCCGAGGACGCGCGCGGCGCGCTGTCGTCCTTCATCGAATCCTGCCCGCGGCTGGTCTCGCGCACCGACAACAGCAAGCTCACCACCGGGGCCGACTGGCGAACCGTCTGCGACCGCGCGCGCGCCTGGCCCGCCGCCGAGGCGGTGCGGTTCTTCGAAAGCGAGTTCGAGACCGCGCGCGTGGGTGACGGCAAGACGTTCATCACCGGCTATTTCGAACCCGAGATCGCGGGCTGCCGCACGCGCCAGCCGGGTTGCGAGGTGCCGGTCTATCGGCTCCCACCGGACCTCGTGCGCGCCTGGCCGGCAGATATGCCGTTGGCCGAGCGCACCGGCAACCCGCCGCTCGGCCGCACCGACGAGACCGGCAACCACGTCCCCTATTACGATCGCGCCGAAATCGAGGACGGGGCGCTGGCGAACAAGGGGCTGGAGATCGCCTGGGCCGCCGATCCGGTCGAATTCTTCTTTCTCCAGATCCAGGGCTCGGGCCTGCTGCGCCTGCCCGACGGCAGCCTGATGCGGATCGGCTATGCCGGGCAGAACGGGCGCGGCTATGTCGGCATCGGCAGCCTCATGCGCGAGCGCGGGCTGCTCGGCGAGGGGCCGGGGCAATATGCCGGTTCGATGCAGGGGCTGATGGCCTACATCCGAGAAAACGACGAAGCCGGGCGCGCGCTGATGCGCGAGAACCCGAGCTGGGTGTTCTTCCGCGAGGTGGTGGGCGACGGTCCGTTCGGTTCGCTCAATGTCCCGGTGCGCGCGAACAGCTCGGTGGCGACCGATCCCAATTACATCCCGCTCGGCGCGCCGGTGTGGCTCGACGTCGACCGCGCCGAAGCCGACGGGCTGTGGATCGCGCAGGACACCGGCGGGGCGATCAAGGGCGTGAACCGCTTCGACACCTTCTGGGGCAACGGGCCGGAGGCGCGGCTGATCGCGGGCGGCATGAGTTCGCGCGGGCAATCGCTGCTGCTGCTCCCCAAGGGAGTGCTCGCGCGCCTAACCGGGCGATGACGGCGCCGCGGGGGCTGTCGGCGGACGAGTCCGAAGTGTGGGCGAAGCTGGCGGCGACGGTCGTGCCGCTCAATCCTCATCGGAACGGGCAGCAGGATCAGCCGCCGGCTGGTGGAGGACACCTCCCGCCGGCGCCGGCACCCGAGAAATCGCGCCCACCCGGAACTCCCCTCCGACAGCCCTCCGCACCGCCACCGCCCCGTCCCGCAGGGAATCGAACCGTCCCGAATCCCGGCCTCGATTCCCACTGGGAACGCCGCCTGCGTGCCGGCACCCTCGCACCCGATTTCACGCTCGACCTGCACGAGCATTCGCTCGACGCGGCGTATCAGCGCCTGCTCGGCGGGCTCGACATCGCGCGCGAGACGGGCGCGCGGGTGGTGCTCGTGATCGCCGGCAAGGAGCGCCCCGCCACGGCGGCGGATCGCGGCGGCCAGCGCGGCGCGATCCGCGCCAAGCTGCTCGACTGGCTCGCCGCCAGCCGCCATGCCAGCGCCATCGCCGCCATCCGCAAGGCGCACCGCCGCCACGGCGGCGACGGCGCGCTTTACGTGATCCTCAAGCAGTCGCGCTGATACGAAAAGGGCCCCGGCGTTGGGGTCCCCACAAAGTATTACTTTGTGGGGTGCCCGTTACCGCCGGAGCCCTTCGGCCGCCCGAGGGGGGATCAGGCCGCCTTGTGATACTTCTTGTAGCTGAGGTCGAAGCGGTCGGCGTTCATGACCTTGGTCCAGGCCTTGACGAAGTCCGCCCTGAACTTTTCCTCGCCGCCTTTCTGGGCATAGACCTCGGCCACCGCGCGCAGCTCGGCATTGGAGCCGATCACCAGATCGGCGCGGGTCGCGCGCCAGGTCTCGTGACCGCCGGCCCGGTCCGTGGCGATGTATTCCTCGTCGTTCGAGCCATCGACCGCCGCCCACACATTGGTCATGTCGAGCAGGTTGACGAAGAAGTCGTTGGTGAGCTGGCCCGAACGCTTGGTGAGGTGGCCGTGGCCGCGCTCGCCGTGGTTGGCGCCGAGCACGCGCAGGCCGCCGATCAGCACCACCATTTCGGGCACCGACAGGCCGAGCAGGCTGGCACGGTCGAGCATCAGTTCCTCGACCTTCACCGCCAGCTTCTTCTTGCCGACATAGTTGCGGAAGGCATCGGCCTCGGGCTCCATCCAGTCGAAGCTTTCGACATCGGTCTGCTCCTGCGTCGCATCGCCGCGCCCGCCGGTGAAGGGGACGCTGGAAGCACCGGCCTTCTCGAGTCCGACCACGCCGCCGAGCACGATGGCATCGGCCAGCGAAAGACTGCCACGCAGCCCGTTCAGCGTGTCGATGACCTTGGCGATCACCGCGGGCTCGTTGACATCCCAGTCTTTCTGCGGGGCCAGCGCGACGCGCGCACCATTGGCGCCGCCGCGATGGTCCGACTTGCGGTAGGTGCTGGCCGAGGCCCAGGCAGTCTTGATGAGCTGGCTGACGGTCAATCCGCTGTCGGCGATCTTGGCCTTCACCGCCGCGACATCGGCATCCAAAGGCGTAGTGCCGGCCGGAATCGGATCCTGCCAGATCAGGTCTTCGGCCGGAACATCCGGGCCGAGGTAACGGATCTTGGGACCCATGTCGCGGTGGGTCAGCTTGAACCACGCGCGGGCGAAGGCGTCCTTGAAGGCCTCGTGGTCGTTGCGGAACCGCTCGGAGATTTCACGGAACTCGGGATCGACCTTCAGTGCCATGTCCGCGGTGGTCATCATCGTCGGCACCTTTTTGGACGGGTCCCAAGCGGCGGGGGCCATGTCCTCCGGCTTCTGATTGATCGGCTGCCATTGCTGGGCGCCCGCGGGCGACCGGACGAGCTCGTACTCATAGTCGAGGAGCAGGCGGAAGTAGTTCTCGCTCCACTCGGTGGGGGTGTTCACCCACGACCCCTCGATGCCGCTGGTCACGGTGTGCTCGCCGTGGCCACTTTCGTTCTGGCTGACCCAGCCGAAGCCCTGAGCGGCCAGATCGCCACCCGCGGGGGCATGGCCGAGCTTGGACGGATCGCCATTGCCATGCGCCTTGCCGAAGGTGTGGCCGCCGGCGGTCAAGGCCACGGTCTCTTCGGAGTTCATCGCCATGCGCAGGAAGGTCGCCTTCATGTCGCGCGCCGATTGCAGCGGGTCGGGGTTGCCGCCCGGCCCTTCGGGATTGACGTAGATCAGGCCCATCTGGATCGCGGCGAGCGGGCCTTCGAGCTCATGCATCCCATGCTCGGGGGCGATGCGGGTCTGGACCCCCTGGTTGACCCACTTGTCTTCCGAACCCCAATAGATGTCGCGCTCGGGCTCGAACACGTCGGCACGGCCGCCGCCGAAGCCGAACACCGGCCCGCCCATGTCCTCGATGGCGATATTGCCCGCCAGGATGAAGAGATCGGCCCAGGAAATGTTCTGGCCATATTTCGCCTTGATCGGCCACAGCAGACGGCGCGCCTTGTCGAGATTGCCGTTGTCGGGCCAGCTATCGAGCGGGGCGAAACGCTGTTGTCCGGAGTTGGCACCGCCGCGCCCGTCGGCGGTGCGATAGGTGCCCGCCGCGTGCCAGGCCATGCGGATGAAGAACGGGCCGTAATGGCCATAGTCGGCCGGCCACCACGGCTGGCTGTCGGTCATCAGCGCCTTGAGGTCGTTCTTGAGTGCGCCATAGTCGAGCGCGTTGAACGCCTCTGCATAGTCGAAATCGTCGCCCAGCGGATTGGTCGGGCCGTTGGGGTTGAGGATTTCGGTCGCCAGCATTTCCGGCCACCAGTCCTTGTTGGTACGGCCGAGCAGCGCGCGTACGCCGCCTTCGTGGGGGAACGGGCAGCCGCCCTCGATCGATCCGGTCTTAGCGTCCATGATACATCTCTCCTGAAGTGGGAATCTGGCGTTACCCTGGCTTCATGACGGCTTCGCGGTGATGCGTCCAATCGATTGATTGACTGTCTTCGATTGATTGAAGCGATTTATCGACAGAACGAGCGAGAAGGTAGAAAGGAGGTTTCCTGACCGCGTGCCTAGCGGCGCGAAAACAGGTTCTTAAGGTTCGCGCCTCATCGTTCTGTGATGCGCCGTCAAATCCTCGCCTTAGCTCTCGTCTGCACCCCGATCGCGGCGAACGCGCAGCAGTTCAGCGGACCTGCTATCGCCGTGGATGGCGATACCCTGGCCATGACCGACCAGCGCGTGCGCCTGCACGGCATCGATGCACCTGAAGGCGCGCAGACATGCAAGCGAAGCAGCGGCGAGCAATGGGCGTGTGGTCGTGATGCCACGGCCCTGCTCGCCCAGATTGTGGGGGGCAAGACCGTCCAGTGTATTCCAAGGGACCGCGATGCTTATGGCCGGACCGTCGCGTCGTGCCGTGTCGGCGAACGCGACCTGGGCGGCGTCATGGTGCGGGAAGGCTACGCAATCGCGTTGGAGAACGCGAGCGCCGACTATCTCCAGATCCAGGAGCGCGCGAAGAAATTCGGCATGGCAATCTGGGGGTCGCAGTTTCAGACGCCAGCCGACTATCGCGCCGCCAATCCCAGACAGTTCGCGCCACCGCTCGTGCGCGCGGCTGCGCCGGTGAGGCGATCTTCGGCGTTCTCGCAATCGACTGCCGTCTGGTTCCGCAATTGCAACGATGCGCGCGCCGCCGGGGCGGTGCCGCTATATCGCGGACAGGCAGGCTATCGGCCCCAGATGGACGGCGACGGCGACGGAATCGCTTGCGAGCCTTATCGGGGACGCCGCTGAGTTAACTGACGGACTCAAGAAAGCCCTTCGCAAGGCCGTGAAAGCCGCTAATGCGATCCTTTAGCAAAGAGGAAATCCATTCATGCGCACTTCCGTCATCGCCGCAGTTTTTGCCGGATCGGCCCTCTTTCTGACCGCCTGTTCCGGCGAACCGAAAGATGCGCAGGCCGGAACCGAAAGCACCGCCACTCCCGCGGCAACCGACATGACAGCCGCCACGCCGGCTGTCGCTACTGTTGCCGATGCCAACACCGCGACCGAGCAGCAGCTTGCCGGACTGGCAGGCGTGACACCCGAAATCGCCGCGGCCATTGTGGCAGGACGTCCCTATGACGATGCCAATGCCTTCGCGGTAGCGCTCGAGAAGACGACGTCGAAGGAAGCCGCCGCCGAGCTGATGACGCGAGTGTTCGTGCCGGTGAATCTCAACACCGCCAGCGAAGACGCAATCGAGCGTATTCCCGGCATGACGCCGAAGATGGTCCACGAATTTCTCGAATACCGCCCCTATGCGGACATGGCGGAGTTCGATCGCGAGATCGGCAAATACGTCGATGCCGCCGAGGTCGCGCGGTTCCGCACTTACGTGACCCTCTGACGCCACTGCAATGCGATCCTGGTCCCTTCGATGGCGACCAGGATCGCGATGTGCAGATAGGCCGTGCCGGGATCGAAGGCGGTCAGCGCCCAATGGGCAAAGGTCAGCACGGCGGCCGGATACACCAGCCGGTGCAGCCGTTTCCAGCCCCGCTTCAGCGCGCGAACCGAAACATCGTTCGAGGTGATGGCCAGCGGCACGAACAGCGCCAGCGCCAGCCAGCCGGTGAGCAACCCGGCTCCGCCCGCCTCGCCCAGCACCCTCGCCAGCGAAGCCTTGTCGGCGAGATAGATCGCCGTATGGCCCGCCGCATAGGCGAAGCTGGCGAGGCCCAGATCGCGTCGCCGACGCAGCAGCCAGCGGGTTGCCGCGCGGGTGCCCAGCGCCAGGCGGAGCGGCGTGACCGCCAGCGCCGCCAGCAACAGCCACGCCGCCCAGTCCCCGCTGTCCGTGATGGCGTGGCCGAAGCCGTAGCTGTCCGGCGTCGCTCCCCAGCGCCACGCGATCCCCATCGCCGGCAGCGCTAGCGCCAGCCACAGCAGCGGGCGCGACGCCGCGAGGCGCGTCATGCCGTCAGCCGCACTGCGCGCGGTGGAGAAGCTTGTGGTCGGCCAGAACCAGCGCCATCATCGCCGCGACCACCGGCGTGCCGCGGATACCGACGCAAGGGTCGTGGCGGCCCGTGGTGCGGACTTCGGTGGCCTCGCCAGAGGTCGTGATGCTATCGACCGGGGTGAGGATCGAGCTGGTGGGCTTGAAGGCGACGCGGCAGACCACCGGCTGGCCGGTAGAGATGCCGCCCGCGATCCCGCCGGCGTGATTGGCGAGGAATTCGGGTGCATCGGCTCCGGGTCGCATCGGGTCGGCATTCGTCTCGCCGGTGAGCCGCGCGGCGCCGAAGCCATCGCCGATCTCCACGCCCTTGACCGCGTTGATGCCCATCATCGCGCTCGCCAGATCGGCGTCGAGCTTCGCGTATATCGGCGCGCCCCAGCCGGCGGGCACGCCGCTGGCCACGCATTCGACCACCGCGCCGAGCGAGGACCCCGCCTTGCGTGCCTCATCGACCAGCTGCGCCCACCGCTGCGCCGCTTCGGCATCGGGGCACCAGAACGGGTTGTTGCCGATCTCGCCAGCATCGAAGCTGGCGGGGTCGATGGCATCGCCGCCGATCTCGGCGACATAGGCAGTAATGCTGACCTCGGGAATCACCAGCCGCGCCACCGCTCCGGCCGCTACCCGCGCGGCAGTCTCGCGCGCCGAACTGCGCCCGCCGCCCCGATAATCGCGCAACCCGTATTTCGCGTCGTAGGCGTAATCCGCATGACCGGGGCGATAGGCCTGCGCGATTTCGGAATAATCCTTCGAGCGCTGGTCGGTGTTCTCGATCATCAGGCTGATCGGGGTGCCGGTGGTCTTGCCCTCGAAAGTGCCCGAGAGGATGCGGACGAGGTCGGCCTCCTGCCGCTGGGTCGTGAATTTCGACTGGCCGGGGCGGCGCGCGTCGAGGAAGGGCTGGATGTCGGCTTCCGCCAGCGCCAGCCCCGGCGGGCAGCCATCGACCACCGCGCCCAGTGCCGGGCCGTGGCTCTCGCCCCAGGTGGTGAAGCGCAGCACCCGACCGAAGCTGTTCCAGCTCATCCGCCGGTCACGCTCATATGCCGGGCGACGGCGGGTTCGGGCCGGGCAATGTCGAATTCATGCCGTTCGGGCTTGGCGTTCAGCAGCCGATCGAGCGCTTCATCGAGCCCGTTTGGTGTCTTCATTCGCATGATTTCGCGCAGCTCGACCTTCTGGTCGTGGCCGAGGCAGCCATAGGCCGTGCCCGTGGCGGCGATGCGGATGCGGTTGCACGAAGCACAGAAATTGCCGCTGAGCGGAGTAATGAAACCGACGCGCGTGCCCGTCTCCAGGACATCGAAATAGCGCGCCGGACCGCCGGTGCGATGGGTCGAGGCAATCAGCGTATAGCATGCCTCCAGCGCCTCGCGAGCGACGGTAAGCGGAAGGTAAGTGTCTGCGCGTAAATCGGAAACCTCGCCCAACGGCATGGTCTCGATCAGCGACAGGTCGATCCCGCGCGCTCCGCACCAGCCCAGCATCGCCGCGAACTCGCCATCGTTCACGCCCTTGAGCGCGACCATATTGACCTTGACCGCCAGCCCCGCCGCCTGCGCCGCCGCGATGCCGGCGAGCACCTGCGCCAGGTCGCCGCCGCGGGTAATCGTAGCGAACTTGGCGGGAGCGAGCGTATCGAGGCTGACGTTGATCCGCCGCATCCCCGCTTTCGCAAGTTGCGCGGCGAATTTCGGCAGCGCGGTGCCGTTGGTGGTCATCGTCAGCTCGTCGAGGCCGTGGCCGAGCAGAAGCCCAAGCTCCTCCACCAGATCGCCGATCCCGCGCCGCACCAGCGGCTCGCCGCCGGTCAGGCGGATGCGCCGGACGCCGCGCACCACCAGATGTCGGGCCAGCTCCGCCAGCTCGTCGAGCGTCAGCAGGTCGCGCCGGGGCTGAAAGACCATGTCCTCCGCCATGCAATAGGTACAGCGCAGATTGCAGCGGTCGGTCACCGACAGGCGCACATAATCGATGCGGCGACCCCAGGAATCAACCAGGCTGTCGGTGAGCGTGTGCGGGGCGGCCGGGCCGGTCATGGCGTTCTGGCTAGAGTGCGGGCGGCTCTACGGCAAGCGGTCAGAGCCGCCAGTCTATCGGCGTGCGCGCCTGCGCCGCAAGAAAGGCGTTCGCGCGGCTGAAGGGGCGGCTGCCGAAGAAGCCGCGATGCGCCGACAGCGGGCTGGGGTGCGGGCTGCGGATCACGCAGTGGCGGGCGTCGGCGAGCGCCGGAATGCGGGCCGCCTTGGCCTGCGCATGGCTCCCCCACAGGATGAAGACCGCGGGCTCGGCACGCTCGGCCACCGCGGCCACGCAGGCATCGGTGACCCCCTCCCACCCGCGCCCGGCATGGCTGCCCGCCTTGGCCGCCTCCACGGTCAGGCTGGCGTTGAGCAGCAGCACGCCCTGCCGCGCCCACGCGCTGAGATCGCCATGGGTCGGGCGCGGGATGCCGCAATCGGCGATCAGCTCTTTGTAGATGTTCGCCAGGCTCGGCGGCGGCGGCACCCCCTGCGGCACCGAGAAGCTCAGCCCCATCGCCTGGCCCGGCCCGTGGTAGGGGTCCTGCCCCAGGATGACGACCTTGACCGCATCGAGTGGAGTGAGTTCCAACGCCCGCAGACGGTGGCCGCGCGGCGGATAGATCGTCCGCCCCGCCGCCGCCTCGGCGCGCAGCCAGCCGCCGAGCCGCCGCGCTTCGGGCGAAGCCAGCGCCGGCTCGAGCACCGCACGCCAGCTTTCGGGGATCGCCTCACAGCCCATCGCGTTCTCGGTACGCCCCGCGCCGCGCACGGGCCACCGCCCCTTCCCACCTATCCCCAACCCGCCTAAGGCCCTTCACCATGGCAGTGCATTTCCACGAAGAAGATTTGCCCGAGGGCGTGCTCGCGAGCGGCCCGGTGGCGGTCGATACCGAAACCATGGGTCTGGTTACCCCGCGCGACCGGCTGTGCCTGGTGCAGATCAGCGATGGCGGGGGCGACGAGCATCTGGTCCGCTTCAACCCCGGCTCCGCCTTCGTGGCGCCGAACCTGGCCGCGGTGCTGGGCGATCCGAACCGGCTCAAGCTGTTCCACTTCGCGCGCTTCGATCTCGCCGCCATCGAGCATTATCTCGGCGTCGTCGCGGCGCCGGTCTATTGCACCAAGATCGCCAGCAAGCTGGTACGCACCTATACCGATCGCCACGGGCTCAAGAATCTGGTCGAGGAACTGCTCGGCATCTCGCTCTCGAAACAACAGCAAAGCTCCGACTGGGGCGGCGATCCGATCAACGATGCACAGCGCGAATATGCCGCTTCCGACGTGCGCTACCTCCACCGGCTGCGCGAGGAGCTCGACCGTCGGCTCGAACGCGAGGGCCGCACCGCATTGGCGCAGGCGTGCTTCGATTTCCTCCCCAGCCGCGCGCGCCTCGATCGCTTCGGTTGGGCCGAGCAGGACATTTTCGCCCACCTCTAGGGCGTTGGTGCGTTAGCTGACCATGGCCTTCAAGCACCGCCGGATCGAGACGCAGGAAGCCGCCGCGCTGCGCAGCGAGCGCCAGCATTTCGCCGCGCCCGGCGGCTCGCACGACCGGCTGGTCAAGTTCCTCGCCGCCGCGCTGCCGATGGCGGTCGGCGTGGTGGCGGCGTTGATGGTCATCACTCCGCTCAGCCCGCGCGGCGAGGTCAGCTTCCTGCTCGACCGCGAAAAGGTCGAGGAGATCGACGAGCGGCTGCGCGCCGACAAGGCGCTCTATCGCGGGCAGGACGACAAGGGCCGCCCGTTCTCGCTGACCGCGGGCGAGGCGGTGCAACGCTCCAGCGCCGAGGGCATCGTGCGGATGCGCGATCTGGTCGCACAACTGCTGCTGCCCGAGGGCCCCGCGCAGATCGTCGCGCCCGCGGGCCAATACAGCCTGCGGACCGATCAGGTCGATATTCCGGGAGCGGTGCGCTTTTCGGCGGCCGACGGCTATGCCATGCAGCTCGCCGATGTGCGCGTCGACCTGCCGGGACGCATGGTCACCGGCTCAGGCGGCGTGTCGGGCAGCGTCCCGGCGGGGACTTTCTCGGCCGACCGACTCGAAGCCGACCTCGACGCCCGCACCGTCTCGCTGGTCGGCAATGCCCGGCTACGGATGGTGCCGGGCCAGGTGAACCAGATGAGGATACCGCAATGATGCCGCACTCCGCCCGCATCCTCCGCTCCGCCGCGATCGGCTTCACCGCCACGCTCGCGGTCGCCGGGGGCATCGCCGCCTATGCGCAAGCCATCGCCGGGCACAATTCGAATGCTCCGGTGAATTACGCCGCCGACCGGATCGAACTGCAGGACCGGCAGAACCGCGTCGTGCTGTCGGGCGCGGTCCGTATCGACCAGGCCGATCTGACGCTGACCGCGGCGCGCACCCTGGTCGATTACACCGATGCGGGCAGCCTGCGTATCCAGCGCATCATGGCGACCGGCGGGGTCAATGTAGCGCGCGGCAACGAACGCGCGCGTGGCAATGTGGCGGTGTACGACTTCAACCGCCGGATCATCACCATGTCGGGCGACGTGCGCCTCAACCGCGGCAGCGATACGCTCAACGGCGGGCGGCTGGTGATCGATTTGCAGTCGGGCGTGACGAGCGTCGATGGGCGCGCGAGCGGGTCGTCCGGGGTTGCCGGAGCGCAGGGCAGCTCGGGTGGGCGCGTGACGGGGACGTTTTCGGTCCCGAAGAACTAGCCTTGCGCTTAGTGTCTCGACTTCGCTCGACACGAACGGGTTAGGAATGCTCTGATCTACCCTCCGTTCGTATCGAGCGAAGGCGAGATACCTCAGAGCCGAGCCGCCTGCCGCGCGATCGCGGTCAGGCCCTGCGCCAGCAGCAGCTCCGCCGCATGATTGTCCGCGAACAGCCGGCGATGCAGTTCGACCAGCCGGTCGGCCAGCCGCGCCAGCCGGGGCCCGCGCCAGATCGCGGCCTGCCGCACCACCGCCTGCTGATCGCGCCAGAAAACCCCCAACCGCTGCAATTCGCCCCTGTCGGGTGCGCGGCCCGAACCTTGCGCGGCGATCTTCGCCAGCAGCGCGGCGCGGCGCTCGAAGGCGAGCAGCGTGCCCACTGGATTGAGCGACAGCTCGCGCATCCGGCGCAGTTCACCGTGGAGCTGTGCGGTGTCGCCCCCCAGTACCGCATCGACCAGCGGGGCGAAGCCATCGTCCTCGCACGGTGCGCCGACGGCATCGAGCGCAGTCGCATCGGCCTGGCGCGGGGCCTGGGGCGAGGCGTCGAGGTAGAGCGCCAGCTTCTCGATTTCGGACTGCGCCAGCCGGACATCGAGCGTGGCGGCGCGGGCGATCCGCTCGGCCAGCTCGGCCCCCATATGGACCCCCGCGGCATCGCCCATTGCGCGCACCGATTGGGTCACCGCGGCCAGATCGGGGACGTAGAACATCGCCACCACCGCATCCTTGCGCTTTTCGAGCAGCTTGGCGGTGCGCGACTTGTCGGTGGCGGCGGTGGCGATCACGATCACCGGACAGGCCGCACCCGCCCCCGCCTCGCCCGTCTCGATCAGCGTTTCAAGCGCGGCCAGCGCTTCCTCGCCATTGGCGCGCACCCAGATGTGGCGCGCGTCGCCGAACAGCGAAGTGGAGCGGGCCTCGTCGCCCAGGCGTGCGGGATCGGCGCGCAGCTCGGCACCCGCCAGTTCGATGCGTTCGCCCGCTTCGGGCAGCAATGTGACCAGATCGTTCGCTGCCGCGCTCGCCCCGGCCTCGTCGGGGCCGCAGAAGAAGAAGATGCCGCAGTCGCGCGCGATGCTGCGGGACTTGGCGGCGAAGTCCTTGTTGGTGAGCTTCACTGCTGCTGTTTGCGCAGCGCCAGCGCCACACGCGCCGTGATGCGGTCGGCGAGATCCTTGGCCAGTCGCTCGCCCGCGCTCTGTTCGGCGGCGATCACCGCATATTCGCTCGAGACCACGTCGATGCCGGCATCGGTGCCGTCGGTGGCGTCGAGCAGCACGCTCTCACTGGCGATATCGACGAGCTGATAGCGGGCGCGCAGCGTCAGCCGTTCGCGGGACACGGTGTCGTCGGCGAGCACGCCCAGCCCTTCGAGCTTTTCGTCGAGGCGCACGTCGAGCCGGTAGCGCGCCGTAGCGCCGCCGCCCGCGCCGAAGCGATCGTTCAACGCGTTGCGGACCAGCCAGCCGCTCCGCCCCTCGATCGCCGGCACTTCGATCGCGCCGAGCCCCTGCGCCACCGCGCCGCTGCCCCCGCCGGCGTACATCGGTTGAAGGCCGCAGGCGGTGAGGCTGGAGGCCGCGATCAGCAAACCCAACCCCGTTCGTGTCGAGCGAAGTCGAGACAACAACACGCGGCATCTCGACTTCGCTCGATGCGAGCGGAGGTTGGAATATTCGGCGAGAGCTTTCTTCATGCCACCACGTTGACCAGCCGGTCGGGGACCACAATCACTTTCTTCACCGCCGCGCCATTGATCGAGCGCTGGAGCTTCTCGCTGCCCAGCGCCAGGGCTTCCAGCTCGTCCTTGCTGGCGCCCTTGGGCGCGGTGATGGTGTCGCGCAGCTTGCCCATGTGCTGGAGCGCGATGGTCACCTGGTCCTCAACCAGCAGCGCGGGATCGACCGTGGGCCAACGCTCGTCGGCGATCAGCCCGGTGCCGCCGCGGGCCCAGACTTCCTCCGCCAGATGCGGCATCATCGGCGCGACTAGCAGCATCAGGGTCTGGATGGCGTTTGAGCGGCTGGCCGAAGGCGCGGCCTTCTCGACCGCACCGGTCAGCTCGTAGATGCGCGCGACTGCTTTGTTGAAGCCCAGCGCCTCGATATCGGCGGCGACGGCGGCAACTGTCTGGTGGACCTTGCGGTCGAGCGCCTTGGCGGTGATCGCATCGGCCCCCGCGCCGCCTTCGCCGATCTGTCCGAACAGCCGCCACAACCGCTGGACGAAGCGCCAGCAGCCCTCGATGCCCGCTTCGGACCACGGCAGGTCGCGCTCGGGCGGGGAATCCGACAGCATGAACCAGCGCACCGCATCGGCACCATAGCGCGCGACGATCGTGTCGGGGTCGACGGTGTTCTTCTTCGACTTCGACATCTTGATGACACGGCCAATCTCGACCTCGCCGCCGTCGGCGCTCAGCAGCGCGCGCTCGGCCTCGCGGCTGATCTCCTCGGGCGCGTAGTAGACGGTCCGCCCGCCATCCTCGCGGCTGTAGGTCTCGTGCGTCACCATACCTTGCGTGAACAGGCTGGCGAAGGGCTCGGTCACCTCCACCATCCCGATCTTCGCCAGCGCGCGGGTCCAGAAGCGGGCGTAGAGCAGGTGAAGGATCGCGTGCTCGACGCCGCCGATATATTGCTCGACCGGGAGCCATTTGGCGACTTCCGCCGGGTCGAAGGGCTTGTCGCCGGGCTGGCTGGCGAAGCGCAGGAAATACCAGCTCGAATCGACAAAGGTGTCGAGCGTGTCGGTCTCGCGCCGTCCCTCGCCCCCGCATGACGGGCAGGCGGTGTGCTTCCAGCTCGGATGGCGATCGAGCGGGTTGCCGGGGGTCGCGAAGTCGATGTCCTCGGGCAGCACCACCGGGAGCTGGCCCATGGGCACCGGCACCACGCCGCAGGCATCGCAGTGGATGAAGGGTATCGGCGTGCCCCAGTAGCGCTGGCGCGAAACGCCCCAGTCGCGCAGCCGCCACACGGTCTTGCCCTGCCCGCGCCCCTCGGCCTCGAGCCGCGCGATGACTTCGCGCTTGGCGTCCTCGACGTTCATCCCATCGAGGAAATCCGAATTGACGAGCACCCCGTCGCCGTTCTCGGCCTCGCCCGCGAAGGGCGTGTCCGCGTCGGCCGCACTGGCCGCGACCACGCGCGGGATCGGCAGGCCGTATTTCGTCGCGAATTCGAAGTCGCGCTGGTCGTGGCCGGGGACCGCCATGATCGCACCGGTGCCATAATCCATCAGCACGAAATTGGCGATGAAGACCGGCAAATGCTCGCCGGTGAAGGGATGCCGCGCCCCGATGCCGGTGTCGAAGCCCAACTTCTCCGCCGTTTCCAGCTCGGCCGCCGTGGTGCCGCCACGCTTGCACAGCTCGATGAACCTGGCCGCATCGCAATTCTGCGCCGCGACGCCCTGCGCCACTGGATGATCGGGCGCGATGGCCACGAAGGTCGCGCCGAAGATGGTGTCGGGCCGGGTGGTATAGACCGGCAACCGCTCGCCGTTCGACAGGTCGAAGCTGAACTCCAACCCGGTCGACTTGCCGATCCAGTTCTCCTGCATCAGCCGGACCTTGTCGGGCCACTTCTCCAGGCTGCCGAGCCCCTCGAGCAGCTCCTCGGCGAAATCGGTGATCTTCAGGAACCACTGCGCCAGCTTGCGCCGTTCGACCAGCGCGCCCGAGCGCCAGCCCTTGCCGTCGATGACCTGTTCGTTGGCGAGCACGGTCATATCGACCGGGTCCCAATTGACCTCGCTCTCCTTGCGATAGACGAGCCCAGCCTCGTAGAGCGCCAGGAACAGCGCCTGTTCGTGCCCGTAATATTCGGACTCGCAGGTGGCGAGTTCGCGGCTCCAGTCGAGCGCGAAGCCGAGGCGCTTCAACTGCGCCTTCATCGTGGCGATGTTCTGGCGGGTCCAGCCGCCGGGGTGGACGCCCTTTTCCATCGCGGCGTTCTCGGCCGGCATCCCGAAGGCGTCCCACCCCATCGGGTGCAGCACCTCGTGCCCGGTCATCCGCTTGTAGCGCGCCAACACGTCGCCCATCGTGTAGTTGCGGACATGGCCGATGTGGATGCGCCCGCTGGGATAGGGAAACATCTCGAGCACGTAGCTCTTGGGCTTGGGGCTGTTGCTGTCCGCCTCGAACACGCGCGCGGCATCCCACGCGGCCTGCCAGCGCGCATCGGCGGATGCGGGATCGAAACGCTCGGGTATCATGCCGCCCTGTTAGGGAAATCGCGCGCGATGAAAACCCGTCGCGCCCATTTTCGCCGCGTCGCCGGGAGATTATCCGGCGACCGCCTGGCGGCGCAGCTCACGCGCCTTTGTGAGAATGATGTCTTCCAGCTTCTGCACCGTGGCGGCCTGGACCGGGGCATCGACCCATGCCGAACCCTGCGCCACCTGGCGGCTGGCGGCGACGCGCAGCGCATCGGCGCGCAGATCGGTGTCGAGGATGCTGACGGTCAGCTTCACCCGCTCGCCCGGGTTGCCCGGATTGGCATACCAGTCGGTGACGATCACCCCGCCATTGCTGTCCGACTGGAGCAGCGGCGCGAAGCTCACCGTCTCGAGCGCGGCGCGCCAGAGATAGGAATTGACCCCGATGGTGTTGACCTGCGCGGCGGCGAGATCGGCACGCGGGCGCTCGTTGGTCGAGGAACAGGCGGCCAGCAGGGCGATCGCGGCGAGCGCGAGGGCGGGGCGGAAGCGGGTGGCGGCAAGGCGCATGGAAGTCCTTCGGGTCTCGGCGTATCACGTCTGGGCGCTCTATAGCCGCCCCGGCGAAGCGGGCAAGCGCCGCAGCGGGGAAGGCACCGGACGGCTTGAATGCCCCGTGAACCAGCGCCAACCGGCGATCCCCGGCGATGCGGTGCAGACTCGCCACACTCAGCACGATTCGTCCGGAATTGCGCGTCGCGGCCTGTGGAAAAGCTGGTCATGCCCGCAGCGACAGCGTATTCCGACTCGCATACAGGGACTTGTTCAAGCCATGATCAGGAACCGTTCAGGCCATGCTCGGTCTGATGTGCGGGGCTTTTGATTGTAACGAGAGGAAATGTGGTGCGTCGCAGCAATGGCAGCAAGACCGGCAAGCGGGCGATTCCCGCGCTGCTGGCGGCTGCCGCGCTGGTACTGACCGCGCCCGTGGCCGGCGCTGCCGCCGTCGGCAGCCTGATCCCTTCCACGCCCTCGCTCGGTGGCGGCTATGCGCCGTTCACCCCTGCCAATATCGATCCGGCGCTGGCTCGCCGGGTTGCTGCTGCGGTGGGGCTGGATGGCTTGCGGTTCACGCCCGCTGCGCGCGCCCCGCGCGGCGAACGCGTGGTGACCATGGCGGTCCGCGTCGATCGGGCAACCGCGCGGGCGATTACCGTCCGCCGCACGCTGACCGAAGGGTCGGTCGGCAAATTGGCCGGCGTGATGCCGGTGGTCGAGCCGACCCGCTACAATCTGGGCAGCGCACGCGGCTTCCAGAGCTTCGCCGCCCCGACGCCCAAGGCGCTCGCGTTGCCCGAGGGCATTCGCGACATCGCGATGGCCGATCTCGCCAGCTACCGCACCGATGCCAGCGCGGCGGGCAAGCCATCGCGCTTCCAGCCGCGCGTCGCCTTTGCGGAAGGCATCGATGCCGGTCGTTCGCCGCGCACGCTCGAAGGCGCGGGCGAACAGTCGCTGGATGTCGGCGGTGCCTATCGCGTCACCAGGAACCTGGCCGTGACCGCCGGGGTGCGCGTCTCGCAGGACCGCAACCGCATCGCCCCGCTGACCGACGGGGTCGAGGACGACAAGGCGGTTTACGTGGGCACCCAGTTTAGGTTCTAAGTCCGACCTCGCGCGCGTCCTTCGACAGGCTCAGGACGAGCGGAAATGGCTCCGACCCATTAGATCAACATCCGCTCATGCTGAGGCTGTCGAAGCATCAGGCCCGACATCGGCCAAGTTTCCCCTTTACCCCGCGCCGCTCCCGGCCCTACGACCTCGCTCACATAACCTTACGGAAAGCTTGGGAGAGCTGCACTATGGGCAAGGTTGCCATCGTCACCGGCGGCACGCGCGGCATCGGCCGTGCGATCTGCGAAACGCTGCGAAGCGACGGTTTCACCGTCGTCGCCAACTATGGCGGCAACGAGGAGAAGGCGCGCGCATTTTCGGATGCGACGGGAATCCCCGCCTACAAATGGGACGTTGGCGACCATCACGCCTGCGTGGCCGGGTGCGAGCAGGTCAGCGCCGAGGTCGGGCCGGTGGATGTGGTGGTGAACAACGCCGGCATCACCCGCGACGGGACGTTGCTTAAGATGAGCTACGACGACTGGCACGAGGTGATGCGCATCAACCTGGGCGGCTGTTTCAACATGGCCAAGGCGTGCTTCAGCGGCATGAAGGATCGCGGCTGGGGCCGGATCGTCAACATCGGCTCGATCAACGGCCAGGCCGGGCAATACGGCCAGGTGAACTATGCCGCGGCCAAGAGCGGCATCCATGGCTTCACCAAGGCGTTGGCGCAGGAAGGCGCGCGCTTCGGCATCACCGTCAACGCCATCGCGCCCGGTTATATCGACACCGACATGGTGGCCGCCGTACCCGAAGAGGTGCTGGGCAAGATCGTCGCCAAGATCCCGGTAGGCCGCCTGGGCCAGGCTGAGGAAATCGCCCGCGGCGTGAGCTTCCTGTGCAGCGAAAAGGCGGGCTTCGTCACCGGCTCGACGATGAGCATCAACGGCGGGCAACACATGTACTAAGGGGCGAGGGCGCGACCGATGAGCACGGACAGCTTGAGCGCACTGATCGGGCTGACGCCTTCCATTAACGGCCAGTGCCTTTGCGGGCGGTCTAGCTATATATGCCGCAAATCGCCCGTGTGGTCCGTCAACTGCCATTGTCATGGGTGCCAGAAGCTGAGCGGTGCACCGTTCGTGTCGGCATTTTCGGTGCCAGCCGAAAGCTTCGGCTTCACTGGAGAGACAATCGCATTTCAGCGTCCGTCCGAAGCGGGCCATAGCGTCACGACCACCCACTGTGCAGCTTGCGGCACGCGCCTCTTCGCACAGTCGGCAGGCGCTCGTCATCTCGTGAATGTGTTTGCCTCGACCCTCGTAGACGCCGGGTCGTTTGTCGCCATCTCAAACGTCTACCTCAGCGAAGCTGCGGCTTGGGCACAACCTCCAAGCGCAAGGTTCAACTTCGAAAAAATGCCCAAGGCATGAGCCCGCCCTACCACCCGCCGGTCAAGCACTCGCTCGCGATCGACGGGCACCAGACCTCGATCAGCCTCGAGCCGTTGTTCTGGGAGATGCTCAAGGCCGCGGCGGCGGGCGAGGGGATCGCCTTGGCTGGACTCGTCGCACGGATCGATTCCGAGCGGATCAAGGCCGTCCCGGCACCCGGGCTGGCGGGCGCGATCCGCATCTGGCTGGTTACAAACAGTAAGGGCGGCGGGATCGCTCCCACCGCCCCCGCTAAAGACCCGTTCAACGTTCAGTAGTTCGCGGGCGGATCGCTCGCAGGAAAGCTCTGGTCGCTTTCCTCGTCGGTCTTGCTCCAGTTCGTGCCGGGCGCGTCGCGCATGGCCCGGGGGCCGGCGTCGCGCACCCGGGCATTCCCCTGGTTGCCCGCGAAGGCGGCCGGGCTCTTCGTGCTGTTCTGCTGGTAATAGCGATAGCCGGCATAGCCGAGCGCGCCGAGGGCGAGGAGTTTGATCATGGCATCGTTCCTTCTGCAAAGCTGTCGGTGAAGGGACGAAACAGCGCGGCGCTGGTTCCCGGTTACTCGTCGCCGACCCGCTGGATATCGGCGCCTACCAGTTGCAGCTTTTCCTCCAGCCGCTCGTACCCGCGGTCGAGGTGATAGATGCGGCGCACCTCGCTCTCCCCCTCGGCGGCGAGCGCGGCGATGATCAGGCTCATCGAAGCGCGCAGATCGGTGGCCATTACCGCAGCACCTGTCAGCCTCGGCACGCCTTTGACCACCGCCGTCCGGCCCGAGACGTCGATGCTCGCGCCCATGCGGATCAGCTCGGGTACGTGCATGTAGCGATTCTCGAAGATCGTCTCGGTCAGCACGCTGGTGCCCTCGGCGCGGGTCAGCAGGCTCATCAGCTGGGCCTGCATGTCGGTAGCGAGGCCGGGATAGGGCGCGGTGGTAAGATTGACCGGCGCGAGCGGGGCATCCGCGGCGATGCGGATGCCGTTCTTCTCCTCGGTCACGGTCACGCCGATATTGCGGAGCGCGTGGATGGTGGCGCCCATCTGGGCATAGTTCGCGCCGACCAGCAGCACATCGCCGCCGGTGATCGCGGCGGCGCAGGCATAGCTGCCCGCCTCGATCCGGTCGGGCATCACCGCATAGGTCGCACCGTGCAGCCGCTTGACCCCGTGAATGGTGAGATCGGACGTGCCGATGCCCTCGATCTCCGCGCCCATCGCCACCAGCAGCTGGCACAGATCGACGATTTCGGGCTCGCGCGCGGCGTTGAACAGGCGGCAGGTTCCCTTGGCGAGCACCGCGGCCATGACCGCGTTCTCGGTCGCGCCGACGCTCACCACCGGGAAGTCGAACTCCCCGCCCGGCAGCGATCCCCCCGGCGCGACCGCCTTGACGTAACCCGCCGCCAGCTCGATCCGGGCCCCGAACGCCTCGAGCGCCCTGAGGTGCAAATCGATCGGGCGGTTGCCGATGGCGCAACCGCCCGGCAGCGAGACGGTCGCCTCGCCGGTGCGCGCCAGCAGCGGCCCCAGCACCAGGATCGAGGCGCGCATCTTGCGGACCAGATCGTAGGGCGCGACGTTGGAGGTGATCCGCGGCGCTTCCAGCGTCATCACCCGGCCGAAATCCTCCGGGCGGCTGCCCTGGATGACGGTGGTGACGCCGAACTGGTTCATCAGGTGCTGGAACCCGTCGATATCCGCCAGCCGCGGCAGATTACGCAGCGTCAGCGGCTCTTCGGTCAGCAGCGCGCAGGGGATCAGCGTGAGCGCCGAGTTCTTCGCGCCCGAGATCGGGATGGTGCCGGAAAGGCGGTTGCCGCCCTTGATGATTAGCTTGTCCATAGGCGATCCGCTTTAGCGGGCGGGCTGGCAAATGTAATGCCCCCGCAATAAGGCACCCGCACGCGAACCGAAATCGAGGGCGAGGACAACCACTATGCATAAGCCGGTCAAAAAGGCCGTTTTTCCGGTCGCGGGCCTCGGCACCCGCTTCCTTCCCGCGACCAAGGCGATCCCCAAGGAAATGCTCGCGGTCGTGGATCGCCCGCTGATCCAGTATGCGGTGGACGAGGCGCGCGAGGCGGGGATCGAGCAGATGATCTTCGTCACCGGGCGCGGCAAGACCGCCATCGTCGAGCATTTCGACGTCGCCTATGAGCTCGAGTCGACCATGACCGGCCGCGGCAAGGGGCTCGAAGTGCTCGATTCGAGCCGCTTCACCCCCGGCGACATCATCACCGTGCGCCAGCAGGTGCCGATGGGCCTGGGGCATGCGATCTGGTGCGCGCGCGCGATCGTGGGCGAGGAGCCCTTCGCCATCTTCCTGCCCGACGAGCTGATGATCGCGCATAAGGGTGGCACCGGCTGCATGAAGCAGATGGTCGAGGCCTATGGCGAGGTCGGCGGCAATCTCATCAGCGTGCTCGAGGTGCCGCGCGAGGACGTCTCCAGCTATGGCGTCATCGCCCCCGGCCGGCAGGTGTCGGACACGCTGACCGAAGTGACCGGGCTGGTCGAAAAGCCACCGGTCGACCAGGCCCCGTCGAACAAGATCATCTCGGGCCGCTATATTCTCCAGCCCGAGGTGATGCGCGTGCTGAAGGGTCAGGAGAAGGGCGCGGGCGGCGAAATCCAGCTCACCGACGCGATGGCCCGGATGATCGGCACCCAGCCGTTCCATGCCGTGACCTTCGCCGGCCGCCGCTTCGACTGCGGCAACAAGACGGGCTTCGTCGAAGCCACGCTGGCGCTGGCGCTGGAGCGCGAAGACATGGGCACCGAAGTGCGCGCGATGGCGGAGCGGTTGTTGCGAAGCTGAGCCGTGGCCTGCTGGCACGAGCCGCCCGATACAATTTGTGACGCGATGGCTGCGCCGGATTGCCTTGCCTGACCGTAGGGTTTGGGCAACAGGCTAACGAATCGCGCTAATTCCCCGGTCTTCAAGCTCATGCCCCACCCAAACCGCGCCAATGGCGCCCTGCTTCTGACCGCCGCGCTCGCTCTGGGCGGGTGCAGCACGCAGGCACAGGAAGGCGGCGGGCCGGGCGACCGCCCAGCGGCGGTGGGCTTCGTCGCACTCCAACCGACCACCGCCCCGGTGCCGGTGACGCTGGCCGGACGGATCGTGGCGGCAGAAACCAGCGAGGTGCGTCCGCAGGTCACCGGGCTGGTTCAGCGCATCGCCTTCGAGCCGGGCGGCTTCGTGCGCGCCGGACAGCCGCTGTTCCAGATCGATTCCAGCCTTTATCGCGCCGCCGTGGCCGAGGCGCAGGCCAACGTCGCCAGTGCGCAGGCGAATGCGGTGGCCGCCAGTGCCCGAGCCGCGCGCTTCAAGCCGCTCGCCGAGATGGAAGCGGTATCCAGGCAGGAGTACGACGATGCCGCCGCCGCCGCCGGTGCCGCGCGCGCCGCGGTGGCGCAGCAGCGGGCCAGCCTCGACACCGCGCGCATCAATCTGCGCTTCACCAATGTGCCCGCGCCGATCAGCGGGCGCATCGGCCGTCCGCTGGTGACGGCCGGTGCGCTGGTCGGACCCAATCAAGCCGATCCGCTGGCGGTAATCCAGCGGACCGACAGCGTGTTCGTGGATATGCAGCAGTCGGCTGCCGATCTGACCCGCCTGCGCCAGTCGCTGATGGCGGCGGGCGGCGCGACGGCGGGCAGCACCAGCGTGCGGATCAAGCTCGACGACGGTAGCTTTTATCCGGTCCCCGGCATGGTGCAGTTCTCGGAAGTTTCGGTCAACGAGAGCACCGGCACGGTCACGCTGCGCGCGCGCTTTGCCAATCCGCAGGGCCTCTTGCTGCCCGGCATGTTCGTTACTGCCCAGTTCGATCAGGCGGTCGAGAGCGGCGTCTTCCTAGTTCCGCAGGCCGCGTTGCAGCGTGACTTCAACGGCGCGGCTTTCGTCATGCTGGCCGGCCCCGGCGACAAGGCGGTGCGCCGCCCGGTGACGGCCGAGCGCACCGCGGGCATGAACTGGGTGGTGACCAATGGCCTGCGCCCCGGTGACCGGGTGATCGTGCAGGGGCTCAACAATCTGAAGGCGGGCGCGGCCATCAAGCCGGTCCCGGCCTCCGCGCCGCAGCGCATCGGCCCTCCGCCCGAAGGAGCCGAGGGCTCCGGCGGCGGTGCTCGGGGCGGCGGGGGCGGATAGCGCGCCATGTCGCGGATATTCATCGACCGGCCCATCTTCGCCTGGGTGCTGGCGATCATCGTCATGCTCACCGGCGTCGGCGCGCTCTACACCCTGCCGATCGAACAATATCCCGATATCGCGCCGACCAACGTCAACATCCGCGCGACCTATCCGGGTGCCAATGCGCAGACGGTCGAGAACAGCGTCACCCAGGTGCTCGAACAGCAGCTCACCGGGCTCGACGGGCTGCTCTATTTCAGCTCGCAATCCTCGTCTTCCGGCGCGGCCTCGATCACCGCCACCTTCGCCAAGGGCACCGATCCCGACATCGCGCAGGTGCAGGTTCAGAACAAGATCCAGGCCGCGATCTCGCGCCTGCCGCAGCAGGTCCAGAGCCAGGGCGTGCGGGTCACCAAGTCCAACCCCGACCAGTTGCTGCTGGTGGTGGTGTACGACGAAACCGACACCCGCAGCAGCGATGCGGTATCCGATTACCTGACCAGCAACATCCAGGATCCGCTGTCGCGTATCGAGGGGGTGGGCGACATCAACGTCTATGGCGCGTCCAACGCCATGCGCGTGTGGCTCGATCCCGGTCGGCTCGCCGGAGTGGGACTGATGCCCGCCGACGTGATCGCCGCGATCCAGGACCAGAACACTGAGATTGCCGCGGGCGAGATCGGCGGCCTGCCCGCGCCCGAGAACCAGATGCTGGCCGCGACCGTGACCGCGCTGTCCAAGCTGCAAACCCCCGAGCAGTTCCGCGCCATCGTGCTCAAGACCGAGCCCGACGGATCGACGGTGCGGTTGGGCGACGTCGCGCGCGTGGAAATCGGGCCCTCGAGCTATAACTCGGTGCGTCGCGTCAACGGCCATCCCGGCGCCGGCATCGCCATTTCGCTGGCCCCGGGCGCGGATGCGCTGCGCACCACCGACCTGGTGAAGGCGGAGGTCGAGCGGCTGTCCCCGAACATGCCCGACGGGCTGGCGATCAATTACGCCAATGATTCCTCCGCGTTCATCCGCCTGTCGGTGTCCGAAGTGCAGAAGGCGCTGCTCGAGGCGATCGTGCTCGTCGTCATCGTGATGTTCGTGTTCCTGCAAAGCTGGCGCGCCACGCTGATCCCCGCGATCGCGGTGCCGGTGGTGCTGCTGGGCACTTTCGCGGTGTTTTCGATCGCGGGCTTCTCGATCAATACGCTCACGCTGTTCGGGCTGGTCCTGGCGATCGGCCTGCTGGTCGACGATGCCATCGTGGTGGTCGAGAACGTCGAGCGGCTGATGGAAGAGAACCCGGGGATGACCCCGCGCGAGGCGACCGTCCAGTCGATGAAAGAGCTGCAGGTGGCGCTGATCGCCATCGCGCTGGTGCTGTCGGCGGTGTTCCTGCCGATGGCCTTCTTCGGCGGCTCGACCGGCGTGATCTACCGCCAGTTCTCGATCACGATCATCTCGGCGATGGTGCTGTCGGTACTGGTGGCGCTGATTCTGAGCCCGGCGCTGACCGCCACTTTGCTCAAGCGCAAGGACGCCGAAGCGAAGGACGGCGGGAACGCGGGCGAAACCCGTCCGGCGGGCCGCTGGCCTCGCGCCAAGGCCGCAGTGGGCCGGGCGCAGGACAAGTTCAACACCGGGTTCGAGCGCTTGTCCAACCGCTACCGCGACAGCATCGGCCATATCGTCGAGAAGCGGTGGCGCTATCTGGCGATCTACGCCGGGCTGTTCGCGGTGATGGGCTTCCTGTTCCTGCGCCTGCCGAGCGGCTTCCTGCCCAATGAGGACCAGGGCAGCGTCTCGATTTCCTACCAGCTCCCGCCCGGCGCGACGCTGGCGCGAACGCAGGAAGTCGCCACCGAGATCGAGAAATATCTGATGGAGACCGAGGCGGCGAACATCTCGACCCTGTTCGTGATCGCAGGCGGCGGGCGCGGCGGCGGTGGGCAGAACCAGGGGTTCGGCTTCATGCGGCTGGTGGACTGGAAGGACCGCCCAGGCGAGGAAAACACCGCGCAGGCGATCGCCGACCGCGCCACGGCGGCTTTCCGCGGCTTTCGCGATGCGCGCGTGTTCGTGAACGTGCCGGGCGCGATCCGCGGGCTGTCTTCGGCCAGCGGCTTCTCGATGCAGTTCCGCAACACCAGCGGAATGCCATCCGAGCAATTCGCCGCGGCGCGCGACGAACTGCTCGCGGCCACCGAGGGCCAGGCCTCGCTCGCGCAGGTGCGGCTGTCCGACCTGCCCGATCTCGCCTCGCTCAAAGTCGATATCGATGCGCAGCGCCTCGCCGCATTCGGACTGACCCAGGACGCCGTCAATTCCACGCTCTCCGCCGCCTGGGGCGGGCGCTATGTGAACGATTTCATCGACAAGGGGCGGGTGAAACCGGTCTATGTCCAGGGCGATGCGCCCTATCGCGCGCAGCCTTCGGACCTCGGCCAATGGTTCGTGCGCGGGCAGTCGGGCGAGATGACCCCGTTCAGCGCCTTCGCCTCGCTCGACTGGTCGACCGCGCCGCCCAGCATCTCGCGCTTCAACGGCGTGGCGTCCTACGAGTTTTCGGGGCAGGCGGCGGAAGGCGTCAGCTCGGGCGAGGCAATGGATATCGCTGCGGGGCTGGCGGCGGAATACCCCGGCACCGACGTCGCCTGGTCGGGCTCGTCCTATGAGGAGCGCAACGCCTCCAGCCAGGCGCCGCTGCTCTATGCGCTGTCGCTGCTGGTGGTCTTCCTGTGCCTCGCGGCGCTCTACGAAAGCTGGACCATTCCGGTCGCGGTGTTGCTGGTGATCCCGCTCGGCCTGCTCGGCGCGGTGCTGTTCACCAATCTGCGCGGGCTTCAGAACGACGTTTATCTCCAGATCGGCCTGCTGACCACGATGGGCCTCGCCGCGAAGAACGCGATCCTGATGATCGAATTCGCCGAACAGGCCGAGCGGCGCGGCGCGCGCGTGATTGACGCCGCGCTGGAGGCCGCGCGCATCCGCTTGCGGCCGATCCTGATGACCAGTTTCGCTTTCGTCTTCGGCGTGCTGCCACTGGCGCTGGCCAGCGGCGCGGGCGCGAACAGCCGGATCGCGATCGGCACCTCGGTGATCGGCGGGATGCTGGCGGCAACCTTCCTGGCGATCTTCTACATCCCGCTGTTCTTCGTGCTGGTGCGCCGCGGCGTCCGCGACGGGCTGGCGGCCGCGCGCGCGAAACTGGCGCAGCGGCGCGCGGGCGAAACCGGCGACGAGGCGACGGCATGAGGCTCGGGCTGCTGGCTTGCAGTGCCGGACTGGCGCTGGGCGGCTGCTCGCTCGCGCCGCCGACACAGCTTCCACCCCCGCCGGTGCCCACGAGTTGGCCCGTGGGCGACGCCTATCTGGCGCAGAACGAAGCCAATCTGCCGATCGTCTCGCACACCGAAGTGTTCCGCGATGTGCGCCTCCAGCAGCTGATCGCCACCGCGCTGGACGACAACCGCGACCTGCGCCTGGCCTACGCCAATCTGGCCGCGGCCCGAGCGCGCGCGCAGGTGCAGCGTGCCAACCAGTTTCCCGCTGTCGGCGTCGATGGCGGGGTCACCGTGTCGCGCAGCGGCTCGGGCAATTCGATCAGCAGCGCAGGCGACACCCGCACGTCCTATTCGATCCAGGGAGGCGTCTCGGGCTTCGAGCTCGACCTGTTCGGTCGTCTGGCCAGTGCCACCGCCGCCGAGCGCGAGCGCGCCTTTGCCAGCGAGGCGGTGGCGCGCACCGTGCGGCTGGCGCTGGTGGCCGACATCGCCGCGGCCTGGGCCACTTACGCTGCCGACCGCGACCTGATGGAAATCGCCCGCGCGACCGCCGCCAATGCCAGCGAAAGCGTCCGCCTGACCGAATTGCGGCTGGTCGGCGGCATCGCCCCGCGCACCGATCTGGCGCAGGCGCAGCAGGTGCTGGCCAGCGCCGAGCAGGCCATCGCCGAACAGACCACGCTGTTGGCGCAAGACGTCAACCTGCTGCGCCTGCTGGTGGGTCGCGAGATCGACCCCGCGCTGCTGCCCGCGGGTCTGTCCGAAATCGCGTCCAGCTACACCGCGCTGCCCGCCGGACTCGATTCGCGCGTCCTGCTGCGCCGCCCCGATGTGATCGAGGCCGAATATCTGCTGCGTGCCGCCAATGCCGATATCGGCGTGGCGCGTGCCCAGCTCTTCCCGAGCTTCTCGCTGACCGGCCTGCTCGGGCTGGCCAGCAATGCGCTGGCGGATCTGTTCAGCGGCGGCGCGTTCAGTTTCACCGCCGGAGCGGATGCGGCGGTCACGATCTTCGACGCCGGCGGCAGGCGTGCCAATGTCGCGGTGAGCGAGGCGCAACGCGACGCCGCGCTCGCCAGCTACGAGCGCGCGATCCAGAGCGCCTTCCGCGAAGCCGCCGACGCCCTTGCCGACCAGGGCACTTTGGGCGAACGCGCCCGCGCCGCCACCCTCAACCGCGACGCGGCCGCCACCGAGGCGCGACTGACCGATGCGCGCTATCGGAACGGGATCGACAGCTTCCTCGACAGCCTGCTGGCGCAGCGCAGCCTGTTCGCGGCGCGCCAGCAACAGGTGGGGATCGAACTCCAGACACTGCTCAACCGCACCACGCTCTACCGCGTGCTCGGCGGTGACCAGCTATCGCCGGTCGTTTCACAGCCAGCCCCGACGCCCGCACCGGATCGGTGATCGTGCCGGCGAACCGCGAGACGGGAGCGCGGACCGCGCCCTGCAGCGCCGCATAAACGCGTCTCACCCTGCGGTCAGCGAACCAGCAGGGGCGCCGCAACCACTGCCATTTGGCCGTGGTCATGGCCCACGCCGGGGACTCCGTGAAGGCGCCAGCCGAACCGAACGGCCAGGCGCGCGCCGTTCTTACGCGATACGGTCTCGTCTGGCCTTGGTGGTCAGTCAGACGAGGTGTGCGCTTCGCGAGGTCCAACTGCGGCAAAGCCCGCTGAGATGCTGGCGGTTCCGCCCAAGGGGACGGTCCCAGTGCTTGCGTTCGCGGATGGCGGCGTGATCGACGAGAGCCTTTCGATAATGCCCTGGGCACTCCGCCGAAACGACCCGAGGGATGACTCGGTCGCGATGACGCCGAGCTGATTGCGCACAACGACGGCTCCCTCAAATATGATCTCGACAGGTACAACATGAGTGAATCCATGCCTTTCCGTCGCAGGCATGAGCGGCCCCATGCCGCTCATGCCCTTTGTCGTCGGCTTTACTGCCCCCGCTTCTGCAACCAAGCGTCGATCTGCGCGACTTCCCGCTTCTGATCGGCGATGATCTTGGTTGCGAGCGCGCGGCTTTCGGCGTCCTTGCCGTGAGCGAGCTGAACTTCGGCCATGTCGATCGCGGCAAGGTGATGGCCGCGCATCTGCTTGTTGAAGTCCACGTCGGCATCGCCGGTGTAGGGGGGCATGCCCTGCATCATCTTCATCATCGCCTGTTTGGACCCACGCGTGGCGGCGGAGTCGCCCGCTGCGGGCGCCATCATCGCCATGTCCATTGGCTCGGCATGGGCGTTGGCATCGGTGTGCTCATGAGGTTTGGATTCGTCGATCACCGAGCCGTCCGGCCGGGTGTTGGCGGCGATCTCCGCGGCTTTGGTGTCGGTCGCCCCGGCGTCGGTTTCAGCGGGTTGCGAACAGCCGGCGATAATCAGCAGGGGCAGCGTAGCGAGTACGAACGTTTTCATATCGATCTCCTGGGGTTGAATGGCCTAGAAATGCGTGCCGTCACCTGACTTGGCATCGGCGATCAGCCGTTCGAGCGGCTTGCGCCCAAAGCGGCGGAACAGGACCGGTGTGACGAGAGCGTCGAGCAGTGTTGCGGACAGCAAGCCGCCGAAAATCGTCACCGCGACCGGGTGCAGGATTTCCTTGCCGGGCGCCTCGGCGTCGATCAGCAGCGGCGTGAGTGCGAGGCCGGCGGCGAGCGCCGTCATCAGCACCGGGGTAAGCCGTTCCAACGTCCCGCGGACGATCATGGCGTCGCCCCATGTCTCGCCTTCGTGGAGGACGAGGTTGATGTAGTGACTGATCTTCAGAATGCCGTTGCGCGCTGCAATCCCGGTCAGGGTGACGAACCCGATCATGCTCGCAACAGAAAGCGGCAACCCGGCGATCCACAATGCAATCACTGACCCCACCAGCGCCATCGGCACCCCCGCCATGACGATTAGTGCGAGTACGGCGGAGCGATAGCGCGAGAACAGTAGCGCGAAGATGAGACCGAAGGAGACCAGCGACAGCCCGGCGATCGTGATCGTCGACTCGCGTTGCGCTTCGTACTGCCCCTCGACCCGGATGAAGCCATCTGCGGGCAGACGCAGCGAAGCGGCCTCCGCTTCGATCGCCGCGACGATGTTGCCGAGATTCGCGCCGGGCGCCGCGTTGGCCGACACGACGATGCGACGCTTGCCATCCTCGCGCAGGATCTGGTTGGGGCCCTGCGTTTCGCGGATCTCCGCCATGTTGGCGAGCGGCACGGGGCCGCGCGGCGTCTCGATCAGCAGGCCCGACAATTGCGCGGTGGTGCGTTCCGCTTCCGGAAGCCGCAGGACGACGTCATAGCGCTTCAGGCCATCCACGATCTGGCTGACCGTCTCGCCGTTCGACAAGGTCTCCAGGGCGTCGGCTATGTTGGCAGGGGTAACGCCATAGGACGCGGCGCGCGCGTAATCGACGCGCAGGTCGAGCTGGGGCACGAGCACCTGCTTTTCGACGCGCAGATCGACGATGCCGGGTGTTGAGGCAATGCGACTGCGGAGTTGCTCGGCCAAGGCACGCGCAGCGGCCAAGTCTTCCGCAAAAATCTTGACGACGATCTGCGCCTGCACGCCGGACAGAAGGTGATCGAGCCGGTGGCCGATCGGCGCGCCGATGCTGACCGAACCGGGCAGGATGGCAAGCTTGGCGCGCATCGCTGCGGCTACGGCATCGCGATCGGCCTCCGACGATTTGAGCGCGACGTCCATTTCGCTGTAGAAAACGCCTTCGGCGTGCTCGTCGAGTTCGGCACGACCGGTCCGGCGGCTGACGCTGGCGACCTCCGGAATGGTGAGCAGCAGCTTCTCCGCGGTTGCCGCGAGCTTGCTCGATTGTTCCAGCGAAACGCCGGGTTCGAGCAGCAGATTCACGACAAAGCTGCCTTCGTTGAATGGCGGCAGGAAAGCGCGGGGAAGCATGACGGCGCCCGCGATGGCAGCAACGCTGACTGCGAAGCTGGCAGCCAGTATGGGCCGCGAACGTCCGAAGCCCCAGTCAAGTAGCCGCCGATTGTATCCCTTGAGCCAGCGAACAAGCCCTGACTCCTGCTCCCCGCGACGGGCGGCGAGGCGGGGCAGCAGATACGAACACAGCACCGGGGTCAGCGTGATGGATGTGAGAAAGCTCGCGAGGATCGAGACGATGTAGGCGACGCCCAGGGGCTGGAAGAGCCGGCCTTCGACCCCGCCCAGGAAAAACAGGGGCAGAAACACGAGCACAATGATCGCAGTGGCATAGACGATGCCCGAGCGGACCTCGCCGGTCGCATGCGCGATGACATCGAGAACGGGCTGCGGAACGGCAGCAAGCGCATTTTCCCGCAGCCGCCGGTAGACATTCTCAACGTCAACCACCGCATCGTCCACCAGCTCGCCGATTGCGATCGCGATCCCGCCCAGCGTCATCGTGTTGATCGACAGGCCGAAGATCTGGAAGACCACGGCGGTGATCAGCATCGAGACGGGGATCGAGATCAGCGAGATCGCCGTTGTCCGCGTGTTCAGCAGGAACAGAAACAGCACGATCGCCACGACGATGGCGGCTTCGATGAGGACCGTGGTCAGCGTCCCGATCGACGCTTCGATGAAGTTGGCCTGGCGGAATTGGACCCGAACGGCGCGCATACCGGCGGGAAGCCCGGTGCTGATCTCGGCAAGCGCTTTCTCAACCTCCGATGTCACTGCAATGGTCGACGCATTCGGCTGCTTCTGGACTGCGACGACAACGGCAGGCCTACCGCCGTATCCCGCATCGCCGCGCCGGAACGCGGCGGCAAAATCGACAGACGCAACCTGCGATAGGCGGACTGGACCGCCAGTTCCGTCCGCGACAACGAGTGTTTGCAAATCCTCGATCCGGGTTGTCCGCGCGACGTTGCGGATCAGATACTCCTGCTCGTACTGATCGACGAACCCACCACCCGTGTTAGTGCCGAACGCGCGCAAGGCGGCTTCCACCTGTGCGAGCTCGACGCCCGCAGCCGACATCGCACCGAGATCGGGCGAGACGCGGTACTGCCTTACCTCGCCGCCGATCGGGATGACCTGCGCTACCCCTGGGATCGTCAGTAGTCGCGGACGGATCTGGAAATCGGCGATTTCGCGAGCCTGCATCGGGCTGGCCGACCCGTAGGGTATCGCAACGAGCATGATCTCGCCCATTATCGAAGTGACCGGCCCCATTTGCGGCGCAATGCCGGCGGGTATCTGCTCGCGGACGAGTGCAAGTCGTTCGCTCACTTGCTGGCGGGCGCGGTACACTTCCTCGCTCCAGCCAAACTCGATGTAGACGACTGACAATCCGATGCCTGACACCGAGCGAACGCGTTCGACTCCGGGAACGCCGCTCATCGCCGTCTCGATTGGCCGGGTTACCAGGGTCTCGACCTCGGGCGGAGCCAAGCCTGGCGATTCCGTCAGGATCGTGACCACCGGACGGTTGAGGTTGGGCAGCACATCGACCGGTAATTGGCTCGCAGCGCGGATGCCGAGCACAATCAGGGCGGCCGCCGCGATCAGGATCAGGACGCGGCTGCGTAGCGAAAAGGCGACGATGCGGTCGAACATGACGGCGTCAGCGGACCTGCGACAGCAGGCCGGCGCCGGTCGTTACCACGCGCTCGCCGACGCGCACGCCCGATAGCAGAACCACCCGAGTGGCGTCGAGGGGCGCTGTGCGCACCGGTCGCGTGACAAAACGCTCCGGGCCCTGTTTGACAAATACCGAGGCCAGACCGTTCTCTCCGGTCAGCACCGCGGCGCGCGGGACTACGACACCGGCCACCGGTGCGCCCGTCGCAACCTCGAGCGTGACCGGCTCACCGACGCGTAATCCCGGCGGCGCCCCGACAAGTCGAAAATGGCCCTGCCCGGCGCTGCCTCGGTCGGCCAATCCGGCACCTGCAAAGACGAGCTGAAAGGTGGTCCCGTCCGCAGCCCGACCGACGGCGCGCGAGCCATAGGAGATGCTGCGGCGATCGAAGATGTTCGCCTCGACGAACAGGCGCGATGGATCGATAATCTCGAACAGGGTCGTTTCCGCGCCAACCACCTGACCAACCCGGACCGGCACCGCCGCGACCACACCCGATATTGGCGCGACCAAAGTCTCGCGGGCATTGCGCGCCCGCCCGAGGACAGCGCGGCGGCTGCGCAGACCAGCGAGCGTGATCTGGGCTTCCTCGATCTCGCGGCGCGGCACCACCCCTTCGAGCCGACGCACACGCGCCGCCCGGTTGGCAGCAAGAGCAATCTGCTGGTCGAGATCGGCCAGCTCGCGGGCGATGTCGGCCTCGTCGATTGCCTGTAGCGTCGGCTCGATCGTGGCGAGCGCCTGGCCGGCCCGAACGCGCTGGCCAAGCAGCGGCAAACCGCCCGCTGCGACGATGCGACCGCCGATCGTGGATTGGACGAGTCCGCCGCTTTGCGGATCGGCGATGATTCGACCGGTCAGCGAAACCGTGGGCGACGCCTGCCCCGCGGCGGCCAGCTGTGTGCGCAGATTGATGATCCGCTGAAGCGGCTTGACGGCCACCACGCCGCCGTCGGCAGTGCGAGTTGCTCCCGTACCCGACGTTCCCGGCGCGCCTGCTGCGATCGGGGTCGCCGCCTCTTCTTCGGCATGGTCTTCGCCCTCGTGCGCGAAGATCGGGACCGGCTGAATAAGAATGCTGGTCAGTACCAGCGCTACCGCCGGCCCGCGCTGGCGTGCCCGCCACAGCAGGATCGCGCCGACCAGAGCGCCTAAAGCGAGCAGAATAGTGAGGACCGAACGCCACCCGAAACCTGCGTTGTCATCGGCGGAAGCGGTGCTCGCGATACTTATGACCCCTGCCATGCGCTGCACGGCGTCACCCCGCGTCACGGCGAACGTCAGGCGATGATCGCCCGGGGTATCGAGAGTGGCGGTATCGAGAATGTAGGTGCCGTCGATCGGCCGGGCTTCGATCGATCGGCCGTCGATCGTCACATTGACGCGGGCGTTGGTAACCGGGGCGTTATCGGACCATTGATCGATCCAGACTGTCAGGTCGTGGCCGGATGCGGCAGCGACCAGCTCCAGCCCGCCCGCCTGGGTAACGAAGCGCCCGCTGGTCGAGGGCTGCCCGACGCCAACCGATGACGTCGCAGGCTGAACCTCTTCGCTGTGATCCTCGCCCTCGTGCGCCGAAGACCCAGCCGCCGCCGACATGAGAAGAAGCGCGCCCAGCGGCCTGAGCAGTGTCCGAGCAATCACGGCAATTTTCCCTGCGCTTGATTGAAAGTCGAAATCGCCGCCAACGCTGCAATCCGCGCCACGGCCAAATCGCGGGTTGCCTGTGCGACGGTCTGGCGGGCACGCAGCACTTCGACGTAGCCGATCTCGCCCTCACGTCGGCCGCGCTCGGTCAGCGTCAGCGCTTCGGCAAGCGCTGCCTGCCGCGCCTCGGCCTCGCTCACCGCGCGGCGGGTCAGCTCGAGACGGCGATCGGAAGCAAGTCGGTCGGCGACAAGCCGTACCCGTACACTGGCCGCCTCCGCCGCAGCGCGAAGCGCTTCGGAGCGTGCCCCGGCAGCTTCGGCCGAGGCTGAATAATCGCGTCCGATCGGCACGCCGATACCGATCAGCAGCGCGTTCTCGTATCCATCGCGGCCGTCGATCTGTTCGACGCGCTCGCGCCGGACGCCCAAGCGACCCTCGATCCGTGGGCGGCTCCCGAACCCTGCAACGCTGGCGCGCGCCTCGGCTGCGGCGACACGGGCCAGAGCGGCACGCACCGCCGGATGCTGGTCGATCTCCGCGCCGCGAGCCGCGAGCTCCTCGGGCGGAAACGTCATCGGTGCTGGACCCGCCAGCGCGATATAAGCCGCTTCGGCGGCAAGCAGTTCGGTCTCGGCTGCTGACACGCGTGCGTCGAGCGCAGACCGTTCTGCCTGGGCCAGCAACAGATCGCGCCGGGCCTGAACGCCTGCCTCGACCAGCCGGCTCGTAGCCGCCACCTCTTGGTCTGCCAGTTGTGCCTGGGCGCGCTCGACCGCAACCACCGCGCGCGCCGAGGCCAGCGCCCACCAGGCGGCTCGGACATCCCCGGCGACCTGCAATGCCGCCTCCTCCAGCGACGCATCGATCAATTCGCTACCACGATCGGCGGCGAGGCGACCGGCGCGACCCTCGCCGGGCCAGCGGAAGCTCGCTTCGACGCCCGCTTCCTGCTCACTGACGCCCTCGTTGCCGATCTCCAGGTCGCCGGAGACCAGTGGCGGTCCCACAAACAGCCCGCGCGCGGCGCGCCGCTGCGCCGCGACCTGCTCGCGCGCCGCCGCTGCCGCCGCCGCCTCGGGAAGACGCGTTAAGGCGATCGCGGTCGCCTGCTGTACCGTCCCGGCAGGCCCGGACACTTCGTCAAGGGGGGCTTGGGCGGCCGCTGGCGTCAAGCTTATCGGAGCAAATATCAGCACGGCGCAATGGCGGGCGAATAACCGCACGAGGCTGCGCTTGGGCATATCCTTTATACGCACCTTGCGCTCAATCCCTCATTAGCTGCCGCGCCATGCCTATTTCGCGTTCCTGGACGACCAGTGGATATGGACGATGCGCCACCCGGCCGGATCGCGGCGCAAGACCATCGTCTCTGTTCCCACGCTGGAGATGGGCTTGCCATTGTAACTACCCTTGGCTGTCGTCTCGCTAGCAATCCAGGCAGTTCGGCCGTCGGATCGGCCGGCCCGGCGCGTGACCGAGCTCGCCACCGCCTTGGCGAACAGAGCGTCGGCCGACAGGTGATGCGAGGCATATTCCGCCTTGCCGCGCTCGACGCCCCCGCTCTCGAATACGAGCGCATCGTCGGCAAGCAAGGCGGCTGCCGCTTGCTTGTCGCCACGCGTCAGCGCCTCATGAAACGCGTCGACAACCGCGCTTGCCGCTTGCGCCTCGGCCGACAGCGGAACGGGCCTAGCAACCCGCTGCGCGTATGCCGGAGCCGCGACGAGCAAAGTAGCCGTCAGCAATAGGATGCTTTTCATTATCGGTCCTCCCTTGGTGAATCATGCTGCAGCGCCGCCATGAGAGCGCGGCGCGCCCGATACACGCGCGTTTCGACGGCCTTGGCGCTGATCCCGAGTGTCTGCCCCGCTTCCGCCTGCGTGAGGCCTTCGAAGGCCGTCAACAGCAACGGCTCCTTGAGCGCACGCGGCAGCATCGCGATGGCTCTATCCAGAGCATCGAGCGCCTGGTCCGCAATCCAGCGGGTGTCCGCGTCTAGCTGCGGATCGATAACAAGGTTTTGGGAGAACACCCGTTGTGAGAACATCAGCACCTGCCTGACCTTAACGCGGCGGCCATGGTCGCGACATTTGTTGAGCGCAATGGCCCGCAACCAGGTGTCGAAGCGACGGGCAGGATCGTAACGCCCAAGCGCCTGCCAAGCTGCGAGGAAGCTTTGCTGGACGATGTCAAACGCATCATCCGAGTTGCCGACGTAGCGACGGGCAAGGCGGTAAAGGCCATCTTTGTGCCGGGTCATGAGCAACGCAAAAGCACGGGTGTCCCCGTCCGCGGCCAGCGGCGCCAGCAGTTCGTCCCGCGGCTCGGACGGGCTCGTCACCGTGCATCGTCAGGCAAAGGCTCAGCGGTCAGTGCCTCAGTGACAATCGCATCGAAGCGCTGGGTTTGCGAGGCATTCAACGCGCTTCGCATCCGGAACACGTGTGTGACAGTCTCCTTCTGATGGTCGCCGAGCACGCCATGGATGCGCTCGATCGCACGCTGAACTTCCGGTCCGTCTCGGCCGGTTTTTCGGATCGCGGCGGCCAGCTCTCCATTCTCGGCGCGTATTCGCCGGGCAAAGACGCGCTTGCGCTCCGCAAACGCCGCTTCTTCCGCTTCGAAGCTGCGTTCCTGCGCCGCCGAGAGGTCAAGTTGGTCATGCAGGCGATCGTGCAGTGCAGTCTGATCTGGCGCGACCTGCAAGCTAAGCCAGATTATTGCACCGGCCGCACCCGCCAGTAGTGCGAGCAACAACGTCACCAGAAGCGAACGACTAGATGACTTCATAGCAGGCTCGACGGCGCAAGACGCGAGCCCGCCGACAGGTCGGCCGCCAGTAACGGCGCGTGTCGGAGAGTTGGCGCCGTCGCGCCTACTCCCATCCCAGTAACCAGCGCCAATCCTACGGCGGCATAGCGCCACGAGGTCCGTGCCGTTGCCCGGCGCGGGCTCTCCAGGCTTCGCAGCACGTGCGCTTCCAGCCCGTGTAGGCGAAGCGGTAGCGGCTGCGTCGCCAGTCGCACGAGTTTCGCCTCCAAATCGTGATTCATCGACAAGCATCCTTCGCCGCTGCATATACGCGGACCACCACGATATCCCTCATGACAGTCAGTGGGTGGCGCCAACCGGTAACGCGATTGCGCCCACCACCATCCAGATCGCCATCGCGACCATCATCAAGTTCTCGGTCAGAGAGACAAAGCCGAGCGGCACGTTGCTGTCGCCACCCACGCAGGCACATTTGAGGCTTCGTTTGTCGATATAGACCGCCTTGAAGACGGACACCGCGCCAATGCTACCAATGAACAGCGCGATCGGAACCGAGACCCACTTGAGGGCACCGGAGACCATTAAAATACCTGCCACACCCTCGGCATATGGGTAGATATAGCTGTACGGGACCCAGCGCTTGGCGAGGATATCGTAGTTGAGGAACATGCTCGAGAAGCTCTCGACGTTTTGCAGCTTGAGCAGCGCGAGCACGCACATGCTGAAGGCAATGAACCACTCACCAGCCCGTACCGTGAGCGGCGTCCCAAAAATGGCATAGCTTGCTCCGAGAGCCATCAGCGCCGTCATCGCAAAGAGGGCGATCACTGGCCGGTAGCTCGTTGCCTTCGGGTCGCGCACGGTCATGCCGAAGTACCGGCGCAGGTCGTCATAGCCGCCGATCCGTCGGCTGCCGATGAAAGTCTGTGGCGTCGTTTCTACGCCATGTTCCGCTTTGAACGCATCGGTTTGTTGCCGCGTCGTCAACCAGCGGTCGTCTACCTGGTACCCGCGCCGCCGAAGCAAATCCTTCGCCTTGATCCCAAAGGGGCAGACGTGGTTATGCATAACCATGCGGTGGAGAGTGGCCTGCTTGGTGTTACCGGACGTCATCTCGCATATCCCTTGCTGATCTTCGTACATGGCCGATATAGCGTGCGGACCATGGTACAGAGTCAAGGCTTGTCGACCAGCACGATTGCAGGGCTTGCTCGGGCTGGCGGCGTGGGGGTGGAGACGGTGCGCTTTTACCAGCGCCGCGGCCTGCTCGAGATTCCACAGCGAAGTGGCGGTTCAAACTTGGGCGGCGGTATTCGGCGTTACGATGCAACGCACGTGCGCCGTCTGCGCTTCATCCGCTCCGCGCAGAGAGCGGGCTTTACGCTGGAAGAAATTCGCGAGCTTCTCTCTCTCGATGCCACGCAGGATCGCGACCGTGCGAGACATCTAGCCAACATTAGATTGGCTGCTTTGGATGAGAAAATTGCCGAGCTTGGTCACGCACGCGACGCGCTGAGGCATTTAGCGCGCGCGTGCGGTTCGGGAGCAAGTGGACCGTGCCCGATCATCGACTCGTTCGCTCACCAGGAGTTCGGTTAAGCGGGAACGTCATTGGTCGCTCATGGACGTAAACCGCTGAATCAGGGCCGACCTAATTGCCAATAATTCCGTCGATACCATTGAACGATCAAGGCGCACATCGGCCTCAAGCGCCATCTCCGAAGCCCTTGCCGCCCGCAGCCCCATCGATGTGGAAATCCAGCGCCGCCGCGCGGCCAGAAATCTGCTTCCTGTTTGCTTACAGTTCCGAAAACGCAAAGCCCCGCCGGAAGCAGCGGGGCTTTTTATCCTGTAATTTCAAACATATGGTGGTTGCGGGGGTTGGATTTGAACCAACGACCTTCAGGTTATGAGGCAGCCTGTTCCAGGGGGAGCACCAGTCGGAGGCATATCGGGCGCTCAATCCCAATGGCACGGTGCCCTTGCTGGTCGAAGACACCTTCGTGCATTGCGAGTCCGTCGCGATCCTCAAATATCTCGCCGGCCGGGCGCAATCGCCTGCTTATCCCGCCGACCTGCGCGATCGGGCCCGGGTCGATGCTGCAATCGACTGGTTCATGACCAATCTCCACGCCGCCCTCGGGTCTTCACTCGCCTATCCCACGCTTTACCCAGCGATGAAGCCATTGGGCGAACAGGCTTACCGGGCGCGCAGCTGCCGACACCCGGTGGGCCTGGCGGTCCTCGACAAGCATATGATCGGGCCCGACCGAACCTATGTCGGCGGCGAGGACCTGACGCTGGCGGACTATGTCGGAAGTTCCGTGATCGTCCTTGCGGAAGCCATCAACATCGACCTCCGACCGTTTCCCAATGTCCTGCGCTGGCTGGACGCCATGAAAGCCCGGCCGAGCTGGCAACCGACCTACGCGGCCTTCACCGGGCTCATGATCGCGCTCAGGCCCGCCGCCTGACCAACCGAAACCTGTGTGCCGCAACTTCCCGACGTGGCACCAACCAAAGAGGCGTGACATGATCTTTCACCTGTCGACCGCAGCGGCCGAGCCACCGCGCGTGGCCGCCGTGCTGGCCGAGCTGTGGAATGGCGAGGTCCAGCCGTTTCCCCCGATCGCTGCCGGCAGCCTGGTGGTGATGGCCGGTGACGATCGCAATTCGCTCATCGAAGTCTATCCCCTCGGGACCGAACTGGTCCCGGCCGAGGGCGATGCCGATTGCATTACCCGGCATAATGCTGCGGCGAGCACCCGCTCCGCGACCCACGCGGCGATTGCAACGCCGCTCACTGCCGAAGAGGTCCTGGCCATCGCCGAGCGCGAAGGCTGGATTGCAAAATATCGCAAGCGCGGCGGCATGTTCGGGGTCGTGGAATTCTGGCTCGAGAATGCCGCCATGATGGAATTTCTGACGGCTGACATGGTGCAGGAATATCTGGCCGCAATGACCCCGGCGAACTGGCGTAGGGCGCTTGCCGCCGGCCCTCCCGCCTGAACCCTTCCATTCGCGCGCGCCGCGTCACCCTAGCGGGGCTGCCCACATCTGGAGCATTGTCATGAGCTACCCGACTTTCGGGCGGCGCCGCGCGACTGCGCGCGCTCTCGCCGTCCTCTTAGTTGTGGCCGCAAGCAGCGGTGCAGTCGGATTCGCGACGGCTATCGCCGCGCCGCAGCCGTCCCCAAGAACCAGCAATACGTTTGTGGCCGGGATTGCCGGCTGCGCTCCGGTTGGGAGCGAGTTCCCCCTCCACCGAGCCCGAAGGCAAGCGGCCCAACGATCACACATGAAAGGAAAAAGAAGATGAAACGAACCGTTCTCGCAGTCGCCGCCCTGGCCGGACTAACCATCGGAAGCCCCGCTGCGGCGGCCCAGTTCCTGACCTACACCTTCTCCGCGCAAACCGGGTCCGGGCCGACATCGTCGCATAGCGGCTCGTTCACGCTCAAGCGCGAGGGAGGTGTATGGTCTCTCCATGATATCGCCTTTTCAGTCGGCAACACGGCATTCACCACCGCGAACGCAGGCCTGACTCTCAGGGACCTTCCGGAGGAATTCGATCAGTTCGATAGCTGGCTGCTCGGCGGCAAAGTTAATGACCCGGAGGGCATGGCTGCAAACACCGATGATTTCTGGCTCATCAGCACGGGATCGCTTCAAGACCCTTCGAGGTGGAGCGTCTTCGAGTTCGGATATACCCAAAAAGGCTTTCATGACTTCGCCGCGATGTCATTACCAATCAGCCCTTCGGATCGACCCCTATCGCTTTGTGAGGACGACCCGCGAAGCGCGCCTTGGCCTCGAAATTCCTCTGGTCCCAAGGGGCGGGCCGCTACCGCTCGGAGATCTCGCGGTAAGCGCGCAGATCAGCGAGGGACGCGTATCCAGCGGAGAAGCGATCGGTCAAAGCGCTATCCTTCTGCGCTGGGTCCCGACAGAGTGGCTCCAGGCTAACGCCGCGCTAAATCGAAGCCGTACGTCGCCAGGCTCCCATCTGCTCGCAGAGCCCATCCTCGAAACACCGGCGGTGCAATTCTACGATCCACTGCGCGGGGAAACCGTAGACGTCCGAACTCAATCGGGAGGTCGCCTCGATCTTCCTCGGCTGGTAGCGAGCACTCACCAGGCGAGCGTGACACGGCGGCCCCTCTCGCGCCTGGATGTCCTCTTATCCGCGGAATACTCCGGTGTAAGCTTCCGCAATGTGCCGGGACAAGTATCGCCGGCTTCCGCCTTGATCGTGCGCTCTTTTCCGGAGCGGTTTTCTCGCAAAGCCGACGGCATCCTCGTTGCCGTTGATCTGCGTCCTGTGGTTTTCAGCCGGCAGTTTGAAGATCGCCTCAGGCTAGGCTTCACGATGAACTTGCCGCTGGCGGCGCCACGACGAGGACGGGTCCAACTGTCCGCCTCCCATTCCGTGCTATTCGAGAGCCAGTTGCAGGTGGCTGATGGTGCCCCCTTTCTCGATCTGCTGGCTCGTGATGGCAGCTCCGGCGGCACGACACCCGCGAGGCATCAATCCGAACTCAGTTTTGGTCATGCCGAGCCCGGCTTGGGCATACGCCTGAATGGCGAGCATCGTGGCCGCAGCTTCCTGGGTGAGAATGCGTCCGGCCGCGAACTCGTATTCGACCCACTTCTCACAGTGAGCATCCGCGGATTTGTAAAAAGCAGCCGTCTCGGTATTAGGCCGAAGCTGCTTCGCAACCTCAGGTTCGGGCTGACGGTCAGCAATTTGCTCAACCGACGAGAGAAAGTTCGCGACAGCAACGGTCAAACTCCGCTGCTGTACCAGCAGAATCGCAGAGACCCTAGCGGGCGCTCGATCGAGTTCAAAGTCCGTCGCGCGTTTTGACGCGGGTCAAGCGAGGCATGGTCAGCTTTTGAGATGGCAGCGGAAAGGCAGCTTCGAGGCGGGGATCGCGACTTACGGACAGTCGAGCGAGACCCAAGACAGTCGCGATTTGACCCGAGCCCCAAGGTAAGAACGAGGATTCAGCCCCGACTGCACTCTATTGGGTTTGCAACTTCAGCGCTTGCGGAACTCTTCGCGGCTCAGCCTATGTTTGGCCATTTTCTCATATATCGTCTGCCGCGATATCCCGAGGATCCGGCACGCACCGGAGATCGAGCCGCCGGTCTGCGCCAGGGCATCGGCGATGAGGATCCGTTCGTAGCTCGCGACGCGTGTTGCCAGGCCGGCGGGCGCAGGCACCGTGGCGTGGGCCGTCCGTGAAAGGTTCAACACGGCGCTGTACGCGTAGCTGCGCAATTCCTGCGCATTGCCAGGCCAATCGTATTGCAGCAGCTTGCGGCGATCGGCCGCGGACAGATCGAACCGTTTTCGCCGCGTCCGATCGAGCGCCTCGCGCACGAACTGCGCGAACAGCAGCGGGATGTCCTCGCGCCGCTCACGCAGTGGCGGAATGCGCAACCGCAGCACGCCCAGCCGATAGAACAGCTCCTCCCGGAACCGCCCTTCCCGGACTTCCTCTTCTAGGTTCGAGCGCGTTGCTGCCACGATCCGAACGCCGGCGCGGTCACCCGTCCGGTCGCGCTCGCGCGCTTCGAGATAGGCCAGCAAGCGCGTCTGAACCGGCGCTGCCAAGGCCTCGATCTCGTCCATGAACAGGATGCCGCCAGCGGTACGACCAAGTACACCGGTGCCTTGCTCGGTCGCCTCGGTGCCGAATAATTCAACCGCGGCCGCCTCCCCAAGTGCGGAGCATCGCAAGGCTTCGAATGGCATCAGCGCCCGGGCAGACGACTTGTGCAGCAGGCGCGCGACCAGTTCCTTGCCGACCCCGGTCTCGCCCTCCACCAGAACGTCCAGATCTATCATAGCCATCTGGCCAACGGTCGTACGCAGTTTTGATATGGCTTCCGACGCCCCGATCAGGTCGTCGCCCCCAGGCTCTTCGGCGGCCAGCCGCAGCCGGCGGTTATCTAGAACCAGCGCACGTGCCGACAGGGCCCGGCCCACCGCAGCGGACAAGAGTTCCGACGAGAAGGGTTTGGCGAGGAAATCGAAGGCACCATCCTTCAGCGCGGCGACGGCCATCGCGACGTCGCCGTGCCCCGTCACGAGGATAACCGGAATCTCTGGGTCGACCCCGCGAGCGAAACGCATCAACTCGAGTCCGTCCATCCCCTCCATGCGGATGTCCGTCACCATGCAGCCCGGGAAATCCAGTCGCAGCTCGCGTTTCGCGCGATCTGCCGACGCGAAGGCGCGCGGTTCGAACCCCGCGAGCTCCAGCGCCTGCCCCATTGCCGCCCGCAGCGCTTCATCGTCCTCCACCAAAAGGACCGTGCGAAGTTCGCCGTTCATGCCACCAGCAACGTGGCGCGGAACGTGCTGCCGTCGGCGCCAGTGCGCGCGAGCTCGAGATTGCCGCCGAATTCGCGCAGGATATCCCGCGCGATCGCCAGGCCCAGCCCCAGACCGTCCTCCCGCCCGGTAGCAAAGGGCGTAAAGAGCTTGCGGCGGACCATCTCCGGAACTCCGGTCCCATTGTCGCTGACGTCGACCGTGATCCGCTCGCCATGGACTTCGGTTTCTATCGCGATGCGGGCATCGTCCCCGGCCGCAGTGGCATCGAGGGCATTTTGGATGAGGTTCACAAACATCTGCTCCAGCCGGACGCGATCTGCAGTGACCTCAAGCCGCGCGGGGGCATTGTCCCATGACACCCTGGTCCGCGAAGCGGTGAGCCTATGGTGGACCAGCAGCAAGGCCCCTTCGATCGCGTGGTCGAGTCGCGTAGGTCCGACCGCAGGGGTCCGCCGTCGTGCGAATGTTCGCAGCTCGCCGGTAATTTGGGCGATCCGCTCGGTGAGCCCGACCACTTGGGTCAGGATGCTTTGCGCTTTGTCCGGCTCGCCGCGCGACATGAAAGCCTGCGCATTCTCGGAGAACGTTCGGATGGCAGCGACCGGCTGGTTAATCTCGTGCGCGACTCCCGCGGCGACCTGACCCAGCGTGGCGAGGCGGTTCGCTTGCGCGAGCTCCTCGCGCGAGCGGCGGTAGCGTTCGTCCGAGCGTTGCCGCTTCGCGCCTTCGCGCACAAGCTGGGCATTAGCTTCCCTGAGCGCGGCAGTGCGTTCCTGAACTTTGCCTTCGAGCTCGCGCTGCGCGGCGCGTAACAACGCTTGGCGCTCGCTTTGCCGCACCAGCCAAAGGATCGCGGCACCTAAAACGGTGGCGATGCCGAGCAGAGCGAGCTGGACCCGCGCCCGGGCGCCGCTGAGCGCCGCATCGAGAGACGCGACAGCTGTCAGTTGCGCTCCTTCCAGCGTCACCGGCACGGTTTCACTGCGATAGCTCTTATTGTCGAGACGCGCGTCCCGCGCCGCGATTGCGAGCGGGAGAGGGCGCAGGGTCAAGCCGGCGAACTGACGCGAGCGCTCGATTTCCGCCAACTCTTCCTGCAGCAAGGGCCGCAAGCGGTGGAACAGCCAGTCGGGCCGCGAACTCACAATGACCACCCCGTGCCGGTCAGCGACAAACGTGATCCCGCGCTGAGCTTGCCATGAGCGCCGCAACCGGTCGAATTCGATCTTCACGACCACGACCCCAAGGGGCGCGGCGGCTGGCCCCACGCGCCGGGCGATATAGAGCCCGGGGCGGCCGCTGATCGTGCCTTGCGCGAAGAGCTCCGACGCGCCTTTGGCCATGGCGTCGGTGAAATAGGGACGGAAGCCGTAGTTCTGGCCGACGAAGCTGGTCGGCAGCCGGTGGTTGCTCGCCGCGAGCGTTCGCCCATCCGACGCGATAACATAGATCACCGCCGCTGCGGTGCGCTCCGCCAGAACCTCCAGGCGCCGGTTCAGGGGTGCGGGATCACTGCTCGGGGTGCGGAGCAGGTCCGCCGCGTCCGGATATTCGGTCAGAACTGCGGGCAGGAGCCGGAACTTCTGCAACTCGCTGTCGAACAGCGACGCATTGGAGAGCGCTAGCTGACGCGCGTCCGCATCGGTCGTGGCGCGGGCCGAGGCGTGCGCCCAGTGCTCGCTGGCCCAAGCCACAAGCGCCAGCACCAGAAGAGCGACGAGAAGCGTCAATAGGCGGACGCGGTATCGACGGAATGCAGCGTCCCCGACCTCTGTACGAATATTCGGACAGTGTGGCGGAAGACTGTCTGAATTGTCTGACAATTTTTCAGCCCCCCTCACCGCAATATTTCCGAAAGCCGTGTAATTAGAGATGGTTAGAAATATCCGACACAGCGTTGACATACAACAATAGCCGTTCTTACAAACGAGGGGAAGCGTCCAGCGAGGCGCCACAGGGAGAGCGAACATGGCGGCCAGCGCCGCATCCTCTGTCGAAAGCGCCGCCCTTCACGGCGTCGTACGCCGTGCCGCGGGCTCGCTCTACCTTCAGGTGATTTTGGCGATCGTGCTCGGGATTGCCGTGGGCGCGATCTGGCCCGAAGTCGGGGCCGCGCTCCAGCCGCTGGGCGAAGGCTTCATCAAGCTCGTCAAGATGATTATCGCGCCGGTGATATTCCTCACCATCGTGACGGGCATCGGCAATGTCCGGGGTGCAGGTACCCTTGGCCGGGTCGTTGGCAAGACCTTCGCCTACTTCCTCACCTTCTCGACGCTTGCGCTGGTCATCGGCCTGGTCGTCGCCAACGTGGTCCAGCCAGGCGCCGGGATGAACATCAACCCGGCGACACTCGATACCGGAGCGATCGCCGAGTACCAGTCGAAGGCCGAAGAGGCCTCGATCACCAAATTCCTGCTCGACATCATCCCGATCACGGCGCTGTCGGCCTTGACCGAAGGCTCCATTCTACAGGCGCTGTTTGTCGCGATCCTGTTCGGCCTCGCCCTGATTGGCGCGGGCGAGGCGGGGGCACGCGTGACCCGCTCACTTGAGAGCATCGCCGAGGTCGTGTTCCGCCTGGTCGGCATGCTGATGCGGGCGGCGCCGATCGGCGCTTTCGGCGCGATGGCGTTCACGATCGGCAAGTACGGGGTCGGCTCGCTACTCGACCTCATGGCGCTGATCACGACGTTCTACATGACGTCCATCCTGTTCGTCGTGGTCGTGCTGGGTCTGGTCGCGCGCTACAACGGGTTTTCGGTCTTCCGGCTGATCGCCTATCTCAAGGAGGAGCTCCTGCTCGTCCTGGGCACTTCGTCCTCGGAAGCCGCCCTGCCCCGCCTACTGCAAAAGATGGAAGCGGCGGGATGCCCGAAGGCGATCGTCGGGCTCGTCGTGCCGACAGGCTATTCGTTCAATCTCGACGGGACAAACATCTACATGACGCTGGCGGCGCTGTTCATCGCGCAAGCGACGGGGGTGGAGCTCTCCCTCGGCGACCAGGTCGCTTTGCTGCTGGTCGCGATGATAAGCTCGAAGGGCGCAGCCGGAGTGACCGGCGCCGGCTTCATCACCCTCGCCGCGACCCTCTCGATCGTTCCCTCGATCCCGCTAGCTGGAATGGCCCTCATTCTGGGGATCGATCGCTTCATGAGCGAATGCCGCGCCCTGACCAACTTCATCGGCAACGCGGTCGCGACCGTCGTCGTCACGCGCTGGGAAGGCCAGCTGGACCGCGAAGCGCTCGACGCCGCGCTCCATGGCACCCGCCGGACCGCCGGTCCACCAACGATGACTGTCACGCCGCCCGCCGGGGTGCGGCTTGGGCAAGCCGACGAGGATTGAGCCGTCAGGGACGTCAAAACAAGGGTTTCTGGGAGAGTAGGAATGACGAAGACCACCTTGCAGTTGCTGCTCGCCGGCACGGCACTGGGCCTTTGCCCCGCTATGGCGATCGCGCAGGAGACGACGCCGGCCGAAGCTTCCATGGAGGAGGTCAGCCCGACCGGCCAGCCGGCCGATCCCGCCGTCGCGGAGTCGATCGTGGTCGTCGGCAGCCGCATCGAGGGAGCGCGGGTCACCGAAGCCCTGCCGGTCGTGGTGCTCGACGAGAACCGCCTCAGTTCTGTAGGCGCGGTCAGCGGCGACGAGCTGATTCGTAGCATCCCGCAGATGGGCGATGTCACATTCAACCCCGGCAACAGCGCGCAGACCAGCAATGCGGCGCGAGGTGACGTGGGCTCGATCAACTTGCGCTCACTCGGTGTGGGTAACACGTTGGTGCTTCTCAACGGCCGCCGCGTCGTCACTCACCCGGCAAGCCAGGGCCTGTCGGACACCGGCACGGTCCCGGTGCTTAGCTACAACTCGAATGCGATCCCAACGACCGGGCTCGAGCGGCTGGAAGTCCTGCTCGACGGCGCCGCCGCGCTCTATGGTTCGGACGCGGTCGCGGGCGTGGTCAATACTGTGCTCAAGGACGATTACGACGGGCTGCGCCTTCAGGCGCAATACGGGGGGGCGGAAGGTACGCACCTGCGCGAATTCCAGGGCAACATCCTGGCCGGCAAGAACTTCGACCGCGGCAATTTGACAGTGTCGTTCGAATATACCAACCGACAGGCGCTACGAGCCGAGGACCAGGATTTCACCGCCTCCGCGAATTTGCGGTCATCCTTCGCCGACGATCCCAATTACTCCGGGTCGCTGGTGCCCGACGCCCGGGCGACGCGCGGACCCTATCCGGCGCTTGCGGTTCCGGTGACCGGGGGACGCCCGCGGCGCGGAACGACCAACCTGACCACGGCGGCGGGCACCTTCACCGTGCGCCCCACGCGTTTCGGAGGCTGTACCTACGCGCTCACCGCGGACGTGTGCCTCGTGAACACCGCTCTCGCAACCAACAACGCCTTCCGCGATCTGCGTTACGATACCGCAGTTGGCACCACCGTGTTGCCAGCGGTCAATCGCTACAACGCCTTCGCCAACGGGCATTACGATGTGAGTGACACGCTCACCCTGTTCGGCGAGTTCGGATATTACTATTCGGATACCCAACGTCTGCAGCCGGCGGTAATCAACCTCAACACGATCACCATTCCCGCCAGCAACTTCTACAACCCCTTCGGCCCGACGACGATCAACGGCCAGCTCAATCCCAACCGCATACCAGGCTTGGTCAACGTGCCCGCAGCGGGCTTGCCGGTGACCTTGACGACCTACCGGTATGCCGACACCGGCCCGCAGACGGTCGACGTCACCGGCAGCCAGTTGCGCGCTCTGCTGGGGTTGCGCGGCGAAGCTATGGGCTTCAAGTGGGACGGCGCGTTCACTTATTCGCGGGCTACGGCGCACGACAGCTCCTATGCAGTACGCAGCTCGCTGCTGCAGCAGCAGTTGGCGCTATCGACCCCCGACGCATACAATCCTTTCAATGGCGGCTGTATTGACAACACCAGCTACGGTGATTGCACTCCAAGCTCGCAAGCGGCGATCGACGCGATCGGCTTCCAGCTCGATCGCTATTCTTCGACCGAACTGATCATGGGCGATTTGCGCGCCTCCCGTTCCGACCTTTTCGACTTGCCGGCAGGCCCAGTCGGCATCGCCATCGGCGGCGAAGTGCGGCGCGAGACGCAGCGCGACGACCGCGACGAGGCGGTCGATGGTTCCAGCCCGTTCGTCGACGCCGTGACCGGCGCTGTCACGATCAGCGATGCCGCCGCCGTCAGCGACAATCCTGATACTTACGGCAAGCGCACGGTCGCCGCCGGTTACGTCGAATTCGCGGTGCCGCTGATCTCGCCCGAGATGAACGTGCCCTTGGTGCGCAGCCTCGACATGCAGTTGGCGGGGCGCTTCGAGCACTACAGCGATTTTGGCAGCGTCGCCCGGCCCAAGGTCGCCGTCGCGTGGGAAGTCGTCGATGGGGTGCGCTTGCGTGGCTCATACTCTGAAGGCTTCCGCGCTCCGAACCTGGAGCAGGTCAACGCGGTCGAATATGCGCGCCTAGCGACCGTTCAGGACTTGATCCGGTGCGAGGTTGATTTCCGGCTGCGCAACACCCCGTTTTCGGCCTGCGGGCAAAATGTCGGCGTGTCTCGCCGTGTGTCGGGCAATCCCGACCTGCAACCCGAGAAAAGCACCAACTACAACCTTGGCGTGGTGTTCGAGCCTCGCTTCCTCGACAGCCTGGGGCGTCTAACCCTCACTATCGACTATTGGTCAATTCGCCAACGGGACATCGTGGGTATCCTCGGCGCCGACACGACCATCGCGCTCGATTATCTGGAACGACTCGACGGCGGTTCCAATCCAAACGTGGTGCGCGACGCGCCAAACGCCGACGATGTCGCGTTCTTCGCGGGCTCGGGCATCACTCCGGTGGGCCGCGTCACGGTGCTGCGAGACCAGTTCATCAACCTGCAGCCGCAGACGGTGCGCGGGCTCGATTTCGGCCTCTACTGGAAGAGTCCGACGACATCCTTCGGCACATTTGATCTCGCGGTGAATGCCAGCCGGCTGCTCGAATTCTCGCGCGATCCGGGGCCGGTGGTCGCGGAGCTGGAAGCCGCGCGAGAGGCGGGCGACATCAACGCCCAGACTCCGCTGCCCGAGACCCAGAACCTCATCGAAGCGAATAGCCGGCCAAAGTGGCGCGGCACGGCCTCACTTACCTGGTCGCTTGGCAATTTTCAGATCGGCGCCTTCTCGCGCTATACTGGCGCAGTGAACGATCTCGCCTTCCTTGGCGCCGACGGGACCCCATATCGCGTGAAGTCGCAGATTACGACCAATCTCTACGCACAAGTGCGCGTCCGTGACGACCAGCTCGGCAGCTACCGCTGGAGGGTCGGCGTACGGAACGTCGGGGACGAGGCGCCGCCGCTGAACTCCGAGGGCTATGTGGGGTCGCTGTACCAACCCTTTGGCCGTTACTGGTATACATCCGTCACCACGGAGTTCTGATGTCGGTTCGCCTAATTTGCGCGCTGATCGCTGCCGCCTTCGCCTCGACGGGCGGATCGTCGATGGCGAGCGTGCCCGCCGCGATGGCCGAACGGCCGTGTCCGACTGAACTGGCCATTCCCGCCACCTGCTATACCGGGCGGGATAAGCACGGCGCCAAATTGCTCGCGGTCGTTCCGAAGGACTGGAACGAGGCTCTGGTGGTGCATGCACACGGTGGGCCCCGGCTCGGCGACCCGGAGCTCTCCGCCACCGAGGACGACCTGGTCCGCTTCCGCGCGATGGTGGCCTCCGGCTATGCCTGGATCGGATCCACCTATCGCCGGGGTGGCTATGGCGTGCGCATGGCCGCCGAGGACGTGGACGAAAGCCGCCGCGCTTTCTGGCGACAGTTTGGAATGCCGCGGCTCACGATCCTGCATGGGCAGTCCTACGGAGGCAACGTCGCCGCAAAGGCAAGCGAGCTTTACGCGCGCTCGCCTACCGGGGAACGGCAATTCGACGGGGTCTTGGTGACCAACGGGCTCTTGTTCGGCGGCACCAGCGCTTATGGCTTTCGCGCCGACTTGCGTGCTGTTTACCAGTTCTATTGTCAGAACCTGCCCCGGCCGGACGAAGCGCAGTTCCCGCTTTGGCAAGGGACCGCCAAGGACACACCATGGACGCGTGCCGAGGTCGGCCGCCGCGTGGACGACTGTACCGGCGCGGGCCGGCCGCCAGCGCAAAGGTCTCCGGAAAAGGCCGCGCGGTTGGCGGCGATCACCAGCGTCACCGGTATCAAGGCCCAAAACCTGGAAAGCCATCTTGAGTGGGCGACCTTCACTTTTGCCGACCTCGTCCAGAAGCGGCTCGGGGGACTTAACCCCTTCGACAATAGCAAGACGATATATCGCGGTTCGGGCGACGACGCGGCGCTCAATCGCAGCATAGTCCGCTTTGCGGCCGATCAGCGCGCTGTCGATCTACTGGCCTACGACGCGGATTTGACCGGACTGATCGTGGTGCCCACAGTCACAGTACACTACCGTGACGACCCCACTGTGTCGGCCGGAGCCGACGGGGCCTATGCCGCGAAAGTCGCAGAGGCGGGCAAGGCGCACCTCCTCGTTCAACTGATTGCAGAACAAGGAACTCACAGCCGGCTGTCGGCCCCCGATTACCTCGCCCCTCTCGAGGAGCTGGCGAAGTGGATCGAAGGCGGCAGCCGGCCGCGCCCGGCGGACTTTACCGGCCGCTGCCGACAGGCCGAGACAGAGCTGAACGCTCACTGCAGTCTGCTCGGCCGATCATACTCGCCTCCATCGCGGTAATCACCGCTCAAGGGCGTGGTGCGCCAATCTCCTGTAATCGAAGATGAGGAACAGACTGTCAGCTTTCGGGGCTCGTGACTTGCGCTCGGAATGACTGGAATGAGGGCGCAAAGCAGACCCCAGCTGGCGGGCTTATACAGCACTGCGGGTGAGCGCAGCTGCGGAACTCGCTCGCGGATATCCTCAGCCGTCTACGTTACGGAAAAATCTGCTTCCTATTTGCTTACGGATTGAAACACAAAAAGCCCCGCTGTAAGCAGCGGGGTTATTTTATCTCATTGTTTCAATGTGATGGTGGTTGCGGGGGTTGGATTTGAACCAACGACCTTCAGGTTATGAGCCTGACGAGCTACCGGGCTGCTCCACCCCGCGTTACCGATTGTGTGGCCACAGGCGCCGCCGGATGCATCCGCATCCCTGGCTATCCTCGCGACCTTCCGGCCGCTCCGGGCGACCGGTCGGCCTTGCGGAGCCCTGCGGGCTCCGAAGCCACACGCCTCTAACGAAACTGTGCTCGCCAAAGACGTCAAAAGGGCCGCCCGTTAGGGTCAGCCCTCTGACTTGTGAATGGGTTTTGTCCACGTCCGCCGGCTGCAATGCCTGGCGACGACCTACTCTTCCAACGCTTGAGCGTTAGTACCATTGGCGCAGTCCGGTTTCACGGCCGAGTTCGAGATGGGATCGGGTGGGTCACAGACGCTATAGCCACCAAGCAATGAAGCAGGCGGACGGGTTTAAATCGATGCACTTGTTTTAGTTGGGCTATCTGACTGAAGAAATCCTCCGATCGCAGACAGCAGAGCTGTCGTTGATGGTGCAAATCCTCAAGCATGATAAGAACTATTAGGACCGGTTAGCTACACGCATTACTGCGCTTCCACACCCGGCCTATCAACGTCGTGGTCTACGACGGTTCGAAGATACCTAATCTCAAGGGAGGCTTCCCGCTTAGATGCTTTCAGCGGTTATCCCGTCCATACATAGCTACCCTGCGGCACCCTTGGCAGGATGACAGGTACACCAGAGGTATGTTCACCCCGGTCCTCTCGTACTAGGGGCAACTCCTTTCAAGTATCGACGCCCACGGCAGATAGGGACCAAACTGTCTCGCGACGTTCTGAACCCAGCTCACGTACCACTTTAATTGGCGAACAGCCAAACCCTTGGGACCTGCTCCAGCCCCAGGATGTGATGAG